>Ga0066256_1000081_pt1 | contig 450262 bp, 421 predicted proteins | sample ThiBio_1000_biof_FD_87107 | JGI IMG/M metagenome (GOLD analysis project Ga0066256, IMG submission 87107) | Wastewater bioreactor microbial communities from Cape Town, South Africa - Thiocy_expt_1000_biof (version 2) | ecosystem: Engineered > Bioreactor > Thiocyanate-remediating >... | reverse complement strand
CGACCATCTGCACAAGCGGTTTTCCGCCGCGCGCTTCGTTGAAGCCTCCGAGATGGTCGACGCCATCAAGTCGATCAAGAGCGCGGAGGAGATGGAGCTGGTGCGCCGTGCGGCGGCGATGCAGGACGGCGCGATGCGTGCCGCCTTTGCCGCGGTGAAGCCGGGCATGCGCGACACCGAGGTCGCCGCCGTGGCGCAGCATTACAGCCAGACGCAAGGCAGCGAGAACGGCATCTATCTCTGCGCGTCGATGCCGCTTGGTCAGCCGTCGAAATTTGGCCAGCGCCACGTGCAGAACCGCACGATCCAGGCCGGCGATCAGGTGGTGCTGCTGGTCGAGGACAGCGGGCCGGGCGGCATGTACACCGAGTTGGGCCGCTCCTGCGTCGTCGGCAAGGTGCCGCAGGCGATGAAGGACGAACTCGCCTTCTGCATCGCGGCGCGCAAGGTCACGCTCGACCTCCTGAAGCCCGGCACGTCGTGCAAGGATATCTGGGATGCGTTCAACGCCCTATTGCCACGGGCAGGGATACGATCTGGTCGAGCGGCCGCTGGTGCGCAACGACGAGCCGATGCTGATCCAGAAGGACATGAACATCGTCGTCCATCCGACCTATATCCACGCCGGCTACATGAACTGGCTGTGCGACAATTATCTGATCGGCGGCAATGGGCCGGGCGACCGGCTGCACCGGTTCCCGGAAGAGATCGTCGAGGTTTAGTTTTTAAATTGTCGCGTTTTCTTCACGCGAACTGGCTGCTACGTCGCCCAAAGATGCTCTAAATCGCTTGACCAGCGGCGTTTGACACGCGACTCTCCGGAAAAAATGATCACCGGAGAGGACAACGCATATGCTCAAGACTTTGATCGGCGCATCGCTGGCGGCCCTGCTGACCATGGCGGGACAGGCGGGCGCGCAAACGGTCCCCACCCCCCCGCTCACCACGGTGGTCCCCCTCGCGGCGGGCGGCCCCCCCCCCCCGCGCCGCCCCGGGGGCGCGGGGCGGGGGGGCGCCAAGGCCGGGCCACCGGGGGGGGGGGGGGGAGGGGCGGGGGGGGGGCGGGGGGCGCGGCCGGCCGCCGCGCTGGCCCCCGCCACCGCCAGTTCCTAACCCGGTGCCATGACCTCGCGTGCCTTCATCGCCGGTTGCCTCGGCACCAGCCTCACCGCCGACGAGCGCGCGTTCTTCCGTGATGCGCGGCCATGGGGCTTCATCCTGTTCCGGCGCAACACGCAATCGCCTGGTCAGGTCGCGGCATTGACGGCCGAAATGCGCGAGACGGTGGGCTGGCACGCGCCGATCCTGATCGACCAGGAAGGCGGGCGGGTGCAGCGCATGGGTCCGCCGAACTGGCCGAAATACCCCGCCGCACGCAGCTTCCTCGGGATCAACGACCCGGTGCGCCAGCGCGAGATCGTCCGGCTCGGGGCCCGGCTGATGGCGCATGACCTGAAGGCAGTCGGCATCGACGTCGATTGCCTGCCCGTGCTCGACGTGCCCGTCGCGGGCAGCCACGACGTGATCGGGGACCGGGCCTATGCGCATGACCCGGACCAGGTCGCGCGTCTCGGCCGGGCCGCTGCAGAAGGGCTGATCGCGGGGGGCGTGCTGCCGGTGATCAAGCACATGCCGGGGCATGGCCGCGCGCGGGCCGACAGCCACCACGACCTGCCTGTCGTCGACGCCGCGCTCGACGAACTCCGGGCGCATGATTTCCGGCCCTTCCGCCACCTCGCCGACATGCCCTTGGCGATGACGGCGCATGTCGTCTTCACCGCGCTCGACCCGAAGAACCCCGCTACCATCTCCCGCAGGATCGTGCGCGAGATCATGCGCGGCGAGATCGGCTTTGACGGGCTGATCATGACCGACGACATCTCGATGAAGGCGCTGTCGGGCTCGTTCCACGACAAGGCGCGGGCGGCCATACGGGCGGGGGTCGACATCGTCCTGCATTGCCACGGCATCATGGACGAGATGGTCGCGATCGCCGGTGCCGTGCCGGAGATGACCGGGGCGCGGGCGCGCAGGGCGGCTGCCGCGCTCGGGCGCATCCGGCACGAGCCCGAGCCGGTCGATCTCGAAGCCGCGCGCGCCGAGCTCGCCGGTGCCCTTGCGCTGCCGGGCTGAAAGGTCGAATCTTACCGCCGCGGGGCTGAGCGCGCGGGTCGGCGGGGCAGCGGGTGCTCGACGGGCCGAGGCGACTGCACAGGCGTGACGGGGACGGGGCCAGGATGACGGCCGAGCTGCCATTCGAGGAGGATCGCGCCGAGCGGGAGGGCGAGCCGGCGCTCGTCGTCGACGTCGACGGCTATGAGGGGCCGCTCGACCTGCTGCTCGACCTCGCGCGCCGCCAGAAGGTCGACCTGCATCGCATCTCGATCCTGGCGCTGGCGGAGCAGTATCTCGCCTTCGTCGAGGAGGCGCGGGCGCTCAGGCTCGAGCTTGCGGCCGATTACCTCGTGATGGCGGCCTGGCTCGCCTATCTGAAATCGCGGCTGCTGCTGCCCGAGCCACCGAAGGGCGAGGAGCCGAGCGCGGCCGATCTTGCCACCGCGCTGGCGCTGCGGCTGCGCCGGCTGGAGGCGATCCGTGCCGCGGCGAGCAAGCTGGCCGCCCGCGACCGCCTTGGGCAGGATGTCTTCGCGCGCGGCGCGCCGGAAGAGATCGTCGCCGGGAACCGGCCGGTCTGGGAGGTGGAGCTCTACGACCTGCTGGCCGCCTACGCACGGCAGCGCCAGAAGCGCGTCCAGGGCCATATCTCGGTCGGGCATCGTGCCGTCTGGTCGCTCGTCGAAGCCCGCGAAGCATTGCAGCGGCTGGTGGGCGAAGCCGGCGACTGGACGGAGATCGATCCCTATCTCACCGCCTATATGCGTTCGCACGGGCTGCCGGCCGGTGAGATGAAGGCGACGGTGCGCGCCTCGGCGCTGTCCGCCATGCTGGAAATGGTGCGGGAAGGCCTGCTCGATATCCGGCAGGACGAGCCCTTTGCGCCGATCTCGATTCGCCGCCGCTCGGCCCGGCCGCCGGGGCTGCCGTTTGCCGGACTGGACGCGTCATGACGATGGCGGCCGCCGAGGCGATGAGTGACGAGGACGGCGGCGGAGCGGCGGCCTTCGCGCAGGCGTTGCGCATCGTCGAGGCGCTGCTCTTCGCCTCCGCAGTGCCGCTCTCGGCCGACGAGCTCGGCCACTCGGTGCCCGCGGGCATCGCGGTCGAGCCGGTCCTGGCCAGGCTTTCCGAGCTTTATGCTGCGCGCGGCGTCAATCTGACGCAGGTTGCCGGCGGCTGGGCCTTCAGGACGGCGCCGGATCTCGGCTATCTGCTCGCGGCCGAAGCCGAGCCGCCGCGCCGGCTCTCTCGCGCCGCGCTCGAAATCCTGGCGATCATCGCCTACCACCAGCCGGTGACACGGGCCGAGATCGAGGACATCCGCGGCGTCGCCACAGCGAAAGGGACGCTCGACATCCTGCTGGAGGCGGGATGGGTGCGCCTGCGCGGTCGCCGGCGCTCGCCGGGGCGCCCGGTGACCTACGGCACGACGCCGGGCTTCCTCGATCATTTCGGGCTCGACCGCATCGACGATCTGCCCGGGCTCGAGGAGCTGAAGGGAGCCGGCTTCATCGAGGGGCGGCTGACGCGGGACCTCGCCGTGCCGGTGCCGGACGACGATCCGGGGCTGCGCGACGACGAAGACCCGTTGGGGGACCTGTTCTCGCCGCTGGACGAGGGCGATGCCTAGCCCACCGCCGCCTTCCAGGCGGCGGTGTTCATTTCCCGCCAGCGCCCCCATATCAAGGCAATGGGGTTGGCACATGACGTTCGGTCGCCGCCTTGTCTTCGATCCCACTGTGGGTCTGGAAGCGACGGCCACGATTCTGCTGGACGAAGTCCTTGTGTTTCCGGCGGCAGGCCAATAGGTTGCGCCGCCGAGTGATCGACCGGGCAAGGTCATGGACACAACGGCCCCCCGGTCAGAACCATTTCGGAGGAGTTTCGCCATGGGTGGCGTGAGCATTTGGCACTGGATCGTCGTCGGCGTCATCGTGATGCTGCTGTTCGGACGCGGCAAGGTTTCCGAGTTGATGGGCGACGTCGCCAAGGGCATCAAATCGTTCAAGAAGGGCATGGCGGAGGACGACGAGCCGACGCCGAGCGCAAGCAATGTCGACCCGAAGGTGATCGACCAGACGCAGGCCAGCAACGCCGCGGCACAGGCCAAGGCCGAGCACAAGGCCTGACGCCGGCAGCGCTGCAGCGGGGCGGCTTGGCCGTATCCGAGGCCGCTTCCGACTGGCCGGACCGGCGGGAATGCGCCGGAACCGGCCGCGTCGATGTGAGCCCGGTCGCTGCAGTCCGTCTTTCGAGTTGTTAGGGAACGCGTCTTCGGGTCCGGTTGCGTGGCAACCTGTCGCGAGGCGTGCTCCGAGAGGACGAGCCCTCGATGTTCGACATCGCCTGGAGCGAAATGGTGCTGATCGGAGCGGTGGCGCTCGTGGTGATCGGCCCCAAGGATCTGCCGAAAGTCCTGCGCACGGTCGGCCAGACGGTCGGCAAGGTGCGGCGCATGGCTGCCGAGTTCCAGGGCCAGTTCAACGAGGCGATGCGCGAGGCCGAGCTCGCCGACCTGAAGAAGCAGGTCGAGGATGTCGGCGGGAGCGTGTCGAGCGCGCTCAACAGCGACTACAAGCCGATCGAGGAGCCGAAGGATTTCGCGGCCCCTGCGACCGAAGACGCGGCGAAGCCGGTCGACGAAGCTGCGCTGAAGGAGGCGGAGGCGAAGCTTGCCGCGCTGCCGGCGCCCGAGATGCCGCCGCCGGTCGATATCGCCGCCGAGGCGCCGGCCGCGAAGCCCAGGCGGGCCCGCAAGCCGAAGGCCGAGACGGTTGCCGCAGCCGAGGCCGCTCCCGCGGACGCTGCCGCCGCGGTGGATGAGGCGCCGGCCAAGCCGGCGCGAGCGCGCCGCGTCAAGACGGCCGAACTGGCAGCACCCGTAGACGTAGGCGCTGCTCCTTCGGTTCCGGAGGAAACGGCGCCCGAGACCACCAGGCCCGCCCGCAAGCGCAAGCCGAAAGCCGCCGCGAAGGGCGAGGGGAGTTCCGCATGAGCGTCGCCAATCCTCGCGATGGCGAGGACGAGATCGAGGCTTCGCGCGCGCCGCTGCTCGACCATCTGATCGAGCTGCGCTCGCGGCTCATCAAGTCGCTGATCGCCTTCCTGATCATGTTCTTCATCTGCTTCGGCTTCTCGACGCGGATCTACAACATCCTCGTAATGCCCTATGTCTGGGCGGCGGGAAGCGCGGCCAACGCGCAGCTGATCTATACCGGCCCGCTGGAGCTGTTCTTCACCCATATCAAGGTGGCCGCCTTCGGCGCCGGCTTCTTCGCCTTTCCGGTGATCGCGACGCAGTTCTACAAGTTTGTCGCGCCGGGGCTCTACAAGAACGAGAAGCAGGCCTTCGCGCCCTATCTGGTCGCGACGCCGGTCTTCTTCACGCTCGGCGCGCTGCTGGTCTTCTTCTTCGCCATGCCGGTGCTGATGAAGTTCTCGCTCGGCATGCAGCAGGCGGCGACGGAGACGCAGGCCGGCATCTCGCTGCTGCCCAAGGTCAGCGAATATCTCTCGCTGATCATGACGCTGATCTTCGCCTTCGGCGTCGCCTTCCAGCTGCCGGTGATCCTGACCCTGCTCGGCCAGGCCGGGATCATTGATTCGCAGTTCCTGAAGGACAAGCGCCGCTACGCCATCGTCTTCGTCTTTATCGCCGCGGCGGTGCTGACGCCGCCCGACATCCTCTCTCAGCTGATGCTGGCCGTGCCGATGCTGCTGCTCTACGAGCTCTCGGTCTTCTCGGTGCGGCGCGTCGAGAAGAAGAAGGATGCCGCCAGGGCGGCGGAAGGCGCGGAATAGGGCGTTCCTGTCATGCTCGCCCGTGCGGCGAGCACCGGTGTCCGATCCCGGCGCCGGACGACGCGGCAAGCGGATGGGCGCTTTGCGCCCGTCCATGATGCGGCGGAGGCGAGGAATGCGGCCTCCGGTGGTTCCCTCGCGCGCGATCCCGGTCTAGAGCATGCGTCGCTGCATTCCGCAGCCACGCATGGCCTGAAAGACGATGTACGACATCAGATGGATTCGCGAGAACGCCGCGGCGTTCGACAAGGGGCTTGAACGCAGGGGCCTGGCGCCGCTGTCGTCCTCGCTGCTCGAACTCGACGATGTCCGCCGCTCGTCGATTGCCAAGGCGCAGGCCACGCAGGAGCGCCGCAATGCGCTCTCCAAGGAGATCGGCAAGGCGATGGGCGCGAAGGACGTCGCGCTCGCCGATAAGCTGAAGGCCGAGGTCGCGGCGCTCAAGGAGCAGCAGCCGGCGCTGGAGGCCGAGGAGAAGGCCGCCAAGGATGCGCTCGACGAGAAGCTCGCCGCTATCCCGAACCTGCCCTTCGACGACGTGCCCGATGGCGCCGACGAGCACGGCAACGTCGTGCTGCACGTCCATGGCGTGAAGCCGGAGGAGCGAGGGCTGCTCAAGGGCGTCAACGATCCCAAGCAGCATTTCGAGCTGGGCGAGGCGCTCGGCCAGATGGATTTCGAGAAGGCGGCCAAGCTTTCCGGCTCGCGCTTCGTCGTGCTGCAAAGCCAGATTGCACGGCTGAGTCGGGCGATCGGGCAGTTCATGCTCGACACGCACACCGAGGAGCACGGCTATACCGAGGTCAATCCGCCGCTGCTGGTGCGCGATGATGCGATGTTCGGCACGGCGCAGTTGCCGAAGTTCCGTGAGGACCAGTTCCGGGCGGGCGAAGAGCATTGGCTGATCCCGACCGCCGAAGTCCCGCTGACCAATCTGGCAAGGGAATCAATCCTCTCCGAGGAAGAGCTTCCGCTTCGATTCACCGCGCTCACCCCCTGCTTCCGCTCGGAGGCCGGCTCCGCCGGGCGCGACACGCGCGGCATGCTGCGCCAGCACCAGTTCGAGAAGGTCGAGCTCGTCTCGATCACCGCGCCGGAGAAATCGCGCGAAGAGCATGAGCGCATGCTCGCCTGCGCGGAAGCCGTGCTGAAGAAACTCGACCTGCATTATCGCGTGATGACGCTGTGCACCGGCGACATGGGCTTCGCCTCGCAGAAGACCTGGGACATCGAGGCCTGGCTGCCGGGGCAGCAGACCTATCGCGAGATCTCGTCCTGCTCGGTCTGCGGCGATTTCCAGGCGCGGCGCATGAACGCCCGCTACAAGACCAGGGACGGCAAGGGCCCGTTCTTCGTGCACACGCTCAACGGCTCGGGCACGGCGGTCGGCCGGGCGCTGATCGCGGTGATGGAGACCTACCAGAACGCCGACGGCTCGATCACCGTGCCGGAGGTGCTGGTGCCCTATATGCGCGGCGTGACGCGGATCGAGAAGGCGGCCTGAGATGCGGATCCTGGTGACCAACGACGACGGCATCCATGCCGAAGGGCTGGAGGTGCTGGAGCGCATCGCAAGCCAGCTCTCCGACGACGTCTGGGTGGTGGCGCCGGAAAGCGACCAGTCGGGCGTCGCGCATTCGCTGTCGCTGTCCAACCCGCTCAGGCTGCGCCAGATCAGCGAGAAGCGCTTCGCCGTGGCGGGCACGCCGACCGACTGCGTCATCATGGCGGTGCGCTCGATTCTCGCCGAGGCCAAGCCGGACCTGGTGCTCTCCGGCGTCAACCGGGGCTCGAACGTCGCCGAGGACGTGACCTATTCCGGCACGATCGCCGCGGCGATGGAAGGCACGCTTCTCGGCATTCCCTCGATCGCCATCAGCCAGGCGTATACGCCGGGCGACCGCAATGCGATCCGCTGGGACTGCGCCGAGCATCATGCGCCGGGGATCATCCGCCGGCTGCTGGAGGAAGGCGTGCCGGAGGGCGTTCTGTTCAATCTGAACTTCCCCAATGCGGGGCCGGACGAGGTCGGGGGCGTCTCGGTCACCGTGCAAGGCCGGCGCGACCAGGAACTGGTCAAGCTCGAGCCGCGCAAGGACGGACGCGGCAATCCCTATTACTGGATCGCCTTCCAGCGCAGCCGCAAGGAGCCGGCCAACGGGACGGATCTGCGCGCGATGGCCGAAAGCCGCATCTCGGTGACGCCGCTGGAGCTCGACCTGACGCATGAGCCGACGCTGACGCGCTTCGCGCGGGTCTTCGCCTGAGGCGCTGCGGGGAGGGGGCATGAGCGAAGAGGTGCCGGCCAGCGAGGGCGAGCGCACCGTCGCTTTCCTGCTTTCCCTGCGCGCGCGGGGCGTGCGCGACCTCGCGCTGCTGCGGGCCATGGAGCGCGTGCCGCGCGACCGGTTCGCGCCGGCGCGCTTCGCCGACCTCGCGCGGCAGGACGTCTCGGTCCCGCTCCCCTGCGGACAGACGATGACCGCGCCCTACACGGTGGCGAGCCTGCTCGGCGCGCTCGACATGCAGCCGGATGCCCGCGTCCTCGAGGTCGGCACCGGCTCCGGCTATGTCTCCGCCCTGCTGGCGGCCCTGGGCGGGGAGGTGGTTTCGCTCGAGCGCTATCGCTCGCTCGCACTGGCTGCGCATGAACGGGTCTCCGGCAGCGGCTTCGGGGCTGCGGTGGATCTGCGGCACGCCGACGGCTTCCAGCCCGATCGCACGCTCGGCCGCTTCGATCGCATCCTCGTCAACGGTGTGACCAGCGCGGTGCCCGAGGCGCTGCTGGCCCGCCTCTCCCCGGGAGGGCGGCTCGTCGGAGCCCTGCGGATCGAAGGCGTGGCCCGACGCGTGGTGGTGACAAGGCTCGACGAAAGCGAGTTCGACCATGCGACCGGCCCGGTGGTCCGGCTGCCGCCCCTGGTTCCGGGCCGTTCGCAGGCGCTCTAGCCTGTCCGGAATCCGGATCCGGCGGGTGCCGGCAAAAAATCGAAAAAGGTGAATCGAATCGCGACCGGGAAACACTTTCGTAACCTGAACGGGACTTTAATGACCGTCATCGAGTTGCGTCGTTCGCGAGTACTCTGTCCATGCGTAATCAAGCCGGAACGGTCACGCCCCGTCTCCTCCACCGTCTCTCGACGGTCTGCCTGCTTGCCCTGGGTGTCAGCGCCTGCTCGTCCGATGCGATGCGCTTCACCGAGACGCCCTTCGACAATCCGTTCAGGACCGCGCAGGCCGCGCCGATGCGCGACCCCGTGACCACGGGCTCGATCGGGTCCAGCGCCAGTGCGCCCTTGCAGCCGGTGCCGTCCGCCCCGGTCGTGCGTTCGCAGGCTTTGCCTCCGCCGCCTTCCGGCGTGGCCATGCGCCCGGCGGCGCCGGCAATCGCCGCTGCTCCCGTGGCGGCTCCCTCGGTGCAGCCCGTCGGCGGCAGCGCGGCGGGGTGGAGCGCGCAGGGCGGCACGCCGATCGTGCTCGCCCAGGGCGAGACGCTGGACATGATCTCCTCGCGCTACGGCGTGCCGCGCGCCGCCCTGATGTCGGCGAACGGGCTGAGCAACGCCAATGTCGAGCCCGGCACCCGCCTGACCATTCCGGTCTACAACGCGGGCGGGGCGGCCGTCGCCGCTGCCGTGCCCGCCCGGCGTACCGCGCCTGCGGCGCCCGAGCCGCGCGGCTTCGTGCCCGGCCCGGTTCCGGCGCGCCAGGCGGCCGCCGAGACGCATGCGCAGGCCCGCAGCGCGGCCGAGGCGAAAGCCGCTGCCGCCGCAGAAGCCAAAGCCAAGGCGGAAGCCGATGCCCGTGCGATGCGGGAATCGCGCGCCCGCTTTGCGGCGGAGGCCAAGGCTAAGGCCGAGGCGCGCAAGATCGCCGCCACGCCCGCCGCCCGCCCCGTGACGGAGGCCAGGCCGGCATCGGCTGCGAAGGCGACGGCTCATGCGGAGCTCGCGCGTCCCGTCGCGGTCGCCAGCGCGCCAGCCACAGAATCGAGACCGGCCGCAACGGCAAGGCCCGAGCCTGCGCCGGAGCCGAAGACCACCGCCAGCCTGCCGAAGCAGCCGGAGGCGGGCTCGTCGAGTGCCGACAAGGCCGATTTCCGCTGGCCCGTTCGCGGCCGCGTCATCGCCGGGTTCAACGGCAAGGGCGGCAACGAGGGCATCAACATCGCCGTGCCCGACGGCACGCCGGTCAAGGCGACGGAGGACGGCACGGTCGCCTATGCCGGGAGCGAGCTGAAGGGGTACGGCAACCTCGTCCTGATTCGCCATCCGAACGGCTATGTCTCGGCCTATGCCCATAACGGCGAGCTCAAGGTGAAGCGCGGCGACGTGGTGAAGCGCGGCCAGGTGGTGGCCAGCTCCGGCCAGAGCGGCAACGTCGCCTCGCCGCAGCTCCACTTCGAGCTGCGCAAGGGCTCCACGCCCGTCGACCCGACGCCTTATCTGAACAACTGATCGAAGCCGCCCAATCCGGTTTCAACCTTCGATCGGTACCCGCGAGACCCCGCCGATCGAACTAGAAACGGGACGGACCAGAAGGTCCGTCCCGTTTTGCGTGTTTCCGCGCAGCGGTCACGGCGTCGTCGCAACGGCCGGGCATGCGGTTCAGCCTCTCCGTTGCGCCTGATCAGCTTTCCAGCGTCCTGCCGAGCCGGCCGGCCAGGTCCTGGATGTACTGCCAGGCGGTGCGGCCCGAGCGGGAGCCGCGGGTCGTCGACCATTCCAGTGCATCGCGGCGCAATTCCTCCGGCGGAATCGTCAGTCCGAAATGGGTGGCGTAGCCGTTGATCATCTCCAGATATTCGTCCTGGCTGCATTTGTGGAAGCCGAGCCAGAGGCCGAAGCGGTCCGAGAGCGAGACCTTTTCCTCGATCGCCTCGCCCGGGTTGATCGAGGTCGCGCGCTCATTGTCCATCATGTCGCGCGGCAGCAGATGGCGGCGATTCGAGGTGGCGTAGAAAACGACGTTCTCGGGCCGGCCCTCGACGCCGCCGTCCAGCACCGCCTTCAGCGACTTGTAGGAGGTGTCGTCGCTGTCGAAGGACAGATCGTCGCAGAAGACGATGGCCCGATGCGGATCATTGCGAAGCTGGCCCATCAGCGCGGGCAGGCTCTCGATGTCCTCGCGATGGATCTCGATCAGCTTCAGCGGGAGCCCGCCCTTGGCGCGGTTCTGGTTGGTGTCGGCGTGCACGGCCTTGACCAGCGATGACTTGCCCATGCCGCGCGCGCCCCAGAGCAGGACGTTGTTGGCCGGCAGGCCCTTGGCGAAGCGCTCGGTATTCTCGGCCAGCGTGTCACGGACGCGGTCGACGCCGCGCAGCAGCGACAGCGCGACGCGGTTGACCTTCGGCACCGGCACGAGTTCCGCGCCCGCGGCCTGCCAGACGAAGGCGTCGGCCGCTGCCAGGTCGATCGGCTTGCGCGGGGGAGGGGCGATGCGCTCGAGTGCGGAGGCGATGCGCAGCAGGGTCGCCAGCGTCTCGGCGGCGGTCTGGTCGATGGTGTTCTCGGTCATCTGGCATGCGCCTTCATGGTTTGGCTGGCGACCGTACCGTACCGTCCGGTACGGTCACGGCCCTAGCTAAACCGCGTTGCGCGATGTTGTGCAAGGGCATTGCGCGAATGGGGCTAAGCCCATAGGTGAGGAGCGCGTCCGGGCAACCGGGCGTGTCCGATTGATTTCATGGCATTGCTGGCTATAGTCCGCGCGATTTTCCGGCCGGGCGGATGCTTTTGCCGTGTCTTTCCGTGATGTGTCTCGCGGCCCGACGGGGCGTGGCCATCGCATCAAAGGAGTGTTTTCGTGATCACCCCCGCTTTCGCCCAGTCGTTGGGAGCCGGTGGCGGCGCCGACATGCTGATCCAGCTGGTGCCGTTCCTCCTGATCTTCGTCATCATGTGGTTCCTGATCATCCGGCCGCAGCAGCGCCGGGCCAAGACGCATCAGGAGATGATCAAGAATGTGCGCCGCGGCGACACGATCGTGACGTCGGGCGGCCTGGTCGCCAAGGTCTCCAAGGTCGTGGACGATGGCGAGGTCGAAGCCGAGATCGCCGAAGGCGTGCGCGTGCGCATCGTGCGCGGCATGATCCAGGACGTGCGCTCGAAGACCGAGCCGGTCAAGAACTGAGGCGACGACCCGGCCTCCAGGCGAGGCCGGGCCCCCCAACAAGGCTGTTCCCGCAGATGCTTCGTCTCCAGGCCCGCAAGGTCATTCTCGTCCTGCTCGTGCTGCTCTTCGGCTGCGGGCTTGCCGTGCCGAACCTGTTTTCGCCGGAGACGCGCAAGGCCATCGAGGACAACGCTCCCTCCTGGATTCCGCGCTTCCTGCTGCCGGTCCATGCCGTGGTCCTCGGCCTCGACCTGCAGGGCGGCTCGCATGTTCTGCTCGAGATCGACCGGGCCGACCTGATCCGCAGCCAGGTGACGCAGCTGCGGGACGATTCCCGCCGCATCCTGCGCGAGGAGCGCATCAGCCTGCAGGGCGGCATCCAGACCACCCAGCGCGGCGTCCAGTTCCGCGTGGCCGACGCGGCGGAGCGCGAGCGCGTCCTGCCCAAGCTGCGCGAACTGTCGCAGCCGGTCGGTACGCTTGGCGCCTTCGGCCCCTCGGGCAACCAGTCGATCGCGATCACCGAGCAGCCCGACGGGCTGATTCAGCTCACCGTGACCGAGGCCGGCTCGAACGAGCGCATCCGCCGGGCCGTCGAGCAGGCGATGGAGGTTCTGCGCCGGCGCGTCGACGCGCTCGGCACCACCGAGCCGAACATCCAGCGTCAGGGCCTCGACCGCATTCTGGTCCAGGTCCCGGGCCTGCAGGATTCCCAGCGGCTCAAGGAAATTCTCGGCGACACCGCCAAGCTGGAGTTCCGCCTCGTCGGCGACGCCAACAGCACCGACGTCGACATGCTGCCTTCGCAGGACGCCGCGGGGCAGCTCGTGCCCGTGCTGCGCCAGCCGGTCGTCGACGGCGCCGATCTCGTCGACGCGCAGCCCTCATTCGATTCGCGCACCGGCCAGCCGATCGTGAACTTCCGCTTCAACATTCGCGGCGCCCAGCGCTTCGGCCAGATCACCACGGAAAACCTCGGGCGGCCGCTGGCCATCGTGCTCGACAACAAGGTGATCTCATCGCCGGTCATCCAGTCTCCGATCACTGGCGGTTCGGGCCAGATCTCCGGCAGCTTCACCGTCCAGCAGGTCAACAACCTGGCGATCCTGCTGCGCGCCGGCGCCCTGCCGGCCAAGATGACCATCGTCGAGGAGCGCACGGTCGGCCCCGGCCTCGGCGCCGACTCGATCCACGCCGGCAAGCTCGCGACGCTGATCGCTGGCGTGCTGGTGGTGATCTACATGCTCGCGACCTACGGCATCTTCGGCATGATCGCGAGCATCGCGCTGTTCGTCCATGTCTGCCTGATCTTCGGCCTGATGTCGCTGATCGGCGCCACGATGACGCTGCCCGGCATCGCCGGAATCGTGCTGACCATCGGCACGGCGGTCGACTCGAACGTGCTGATCTACGAGCGCATGCGCGAGGAGGAGCACCAGGGCCGCAGCCTGGTCTCGGCGCTCGAGGCCGGCTTCCAGCGCGCCTTCGCGACCATCATCGACTCCAACGTCACCATGCTGATCGCAGCGGTGGCGCTGTTCGCGCTGGGCTCGGGGCCCGTGCGCGGCTTTGCGGTCGTCTTCATCCTCGGCATTCTCACCACCGTCATCACGGCGGTGACGCTGACGCGGATGCTGATCGCCGTCTGGTATCGCTGGGCCAAGCCCAAGCACCTCCCGTTCTGACGCTGCCAGCTCTAGAGGAGATTGGCCATGCGCCTGCTTCGCATCGTTCCCGACAACACCCGCTTCAAATTCGTCTGGTTCCGCCGCTTCAGCTACCCGCTCTCGGCCGCCTACTCGATCCTGGTGCTCGTGCTCTTCCTGACGGTCGGGCTCAACTTCGGCATCGACTTCAAGGGCGGCACCCTGATCGAGATGCAGGCGAAGAGCGGCAAGATCGAGATCGCCCAGGTCCGCCAGACGGCCAACGCCCTGGGCTTCGGCGACGCCGAGGTCCAGGAATTCGGCGACGGTACCGAGCTCTCGATGCGCTTTCCTCTGCAGGCGGGCGGCGAGAGCGCCCAGCAGAACGTGGTCGCGAAAGCGCGAGAGGCCTTTGCCGCGACCTATGAGTTCCGGCGCATCGAGACGGTCGGCCCGCGTGTCTCGGGCGAACTCGTGCAGGCCGGCGCGCTGGGTGTCGTGCTCGCGATCACCGGCGTGCTGATCTATCTCTGGTTCCGCTTCGAGATGCCGCTCGCCATCGGCGCGATTCTCGGCACGCTGCACGACATCGTGCTGACCATGGGCTTCTTCCTGATCTCGCGGCTCGAGTTCAACCTGACCTCGATCGCGGCGATCCTGACCATCGTCGGCTATTCGCTGAACGAGACGGTGGTGGTGTTCGACCGCACGCGTGAATTGCTGCGGCGCTACAAGACCATGCCGATACCGGAGCTCCTTGACCTTTCGGTCAACTCGACCCTGTCGCGCACCGCGATGACGGCGACGACGACCTTCCTGTCGCTGCTGGCGCTCGTCATCTTCGGCGGCTCGGCGATCGAGGGCTTCGCGCTCGTCATGCTGTTCGGCGTGGTGGTCTGCACCTATTCGGCGATGTTCATCTCGACGCCGGTGCTGCTCTACATGGACGTCCGCGGCCAGGGCGCGCGGGACGAGGCGCGAGAACGCTCCCTGTCCGGCGCCAAGCCCAAGGCCGGCTGAGGCCGACGCCGATGGCGCGCTTTGACGGCTTCGTGCCGGGGCGCTGGCCGCTCGACGCGATCGGCGCCGGCGGTTTTCGGTTCGCCGAGATGAGCCACAAGGGCTCGATCATCGCGACGCCGGCAGGCATCCGGATCTGGCCAGTGATGCAGTTTTCCGAGGTGACCCCGGCGAGCCTGCAGCCGATCCTCGACGAGGCAGAGACGATCGACTTCCTGATCATCGGCACGGGACTGGACATCGCCTTCATCCCGCCCTGGCTGCGTGATCCGCTGAAGCAGGCCGGGATCACGGTGGAGGGCATGGCGACGGGCGCGGCCGCGCGCACCTACAACGTGCTGGTCGGCGAGGATCGGCGCGTGGCGGCAGCGCTGATCGCCATTGCCTGACCCGTCTGGCTGCGACATTCGGACAGCCATGTCCCGCGGGCGTAGCCGTGGCGCAGCCATTGGCCTAGAGTGGACCCGAAAGCGAGGCCGGAGATGACGGGCCGGAGCGGTACGACACCTCAGATTCAGAGCGAGCGGCGCGACGACCCGGTGTCGGCGCCCCTACCGGATGCCTACGCCCATTGCGCCGCGCTCGTCAGGGAACAGGATCAGGATCGCTACATCGCGACGCTCTATGCGCCGGAGGCTCGCCGCCACGGGCTTTTCGCGCTCTATGCCTTCAGCCTGGAGATCGCGCGGGTGAGGGCGCTGGTCAGCGAGCCGCTTCCGGGCGAGGTCAGGCTGCAATGGTGGCGCGACCTGCTCGAAGGCCAGCCGAACGGCGAGGTGCAGGGCCATCCCGTCGCCGCCGCGCTGCTCGACACGATGAAGCGCTACCGGCTGCCGATCGCGCCGCTGACGGGGTTGATCGATGCCCGCACCTTCGATCTCTATGACGATCCGATGCCGTCGCTGCGGGATCTCGAAGGTTATGCTGGCGAAACCTCGAGCGCGTTGATCCGGCTCGCCTGTATCGTGCTGGCCGGCGGACGCGATCCGGGCGGGGCCACGGCCTGCGGCCATGCAGGCGTCGCGTATGCGCTGACGGGGCTGATGCGGGCGTTTCCCTGGCATGCGGCGGAAGGGCAGGTCTATCTGCCGGCCGACATCCTCTCCCGCAACGGCGTCACGCGGGACGACATCGTGCGGGGACGCGGCGGGCCGGGGGTGCTCTATACGCTCAAGGAATTGCGCGAGATCGCGCGCAACCACCTCAAGCGGCTCGCCAGCCTCGGCGACACGATCCCGCCTGCGATCAAGCCGGCCTTCCTGCCGGTCGCGCTGGTCGAGCCCTATCTCAAGCAGATGGAACGCAAGGGCTACGACCCCTATCGCTCGATCATCGCGCTGTCGGCCTGGCGCCGGCAATGGATCCTGTGGAAGGCCGCGCGACAGGGTTAGGGCTCATTCCGCCGCCCTCGACTGCGCGCTCCCGGCCCATTCCGCCATCACCCGCTTCGCCCGTGCGGTCAGGGCCTGCTTGCGGGCGAGGCTCTTGGCAGGGCCCTTCAGGCGCTTGCCGTCGGGGCCGGTGGTCGCGACGCCCTCGATCGGCGGGAACAGGCCGAAATTGATGTTCATCGGCTGGAAGGAGCGCGGTCCTTCGTCGATGGTCTCGATATGCCCGCCGGTGATGTGGTTGACCAGCGCGCCCAGCGCCGTCGTCGCCGGCGGCAGGGGCAGATCGCGGCCGAGCCTCTCGGCCGCCGCCATGCGGCCGGCAAGGAGCCCGATCGCGGCGCTCTCGACATAGCCTTCGCAGCCGGTGATCTGGCCGGCGAAGCGCAGCCGGGGATCCGCCTTCAGCCGCAGCGCCTCGTCGAGCAGCTTCGGCGAGTTGAGATAGGTGTTGCGGTGAATGCCGCCGAGGCGGGCGAATTCGGCGTTCTGGAGCCCGGGGATCATCCGGAAGATCGCGGCCTGCTCGCCATATTTCAGCTTGGTCTGGAAGCCGGTCATGTTGAACAGCGTGCCGAGCGCGTTGTCCTGGCGCAGCTGGACGACCGCATAGGCCTTCACCGTCGGGTTGTGCTTGTTGGTCAGGCCGACGGGCTTCATCGGCCCCCAGCGCAGGGTCTCACGGCCGCGTTCGGCCATGACCTCGATCGGCAGGCAGCCATCGAAATAGGGCGTGCCCTCCCATTCCTTGAATTCGGTCTTCTCGGCCGCGAGCAGCGCATCGACGAAGGCCTCGTACTGGTCGCGGTCGAGCGGGCAGTTGATGTAGTCCGCCCCGGTGCCGCCGGGGCCGGCCTTGTCGTAGCGCGACTGGAACCAGGCGGTGTCCATGTCGATCGAATCGAAATGCACGATCGGCGCGATGGCGTCGAAGAAGGCGAGCGAGGTCTCGCCGGTCAGGGACAGGATGCCCTGCGCCAGCGCCGAGGAGGTGAGCGGGCCGGTGGCGATGACGACCTTGTCCCAGTCTGCGGGAGGCAGGCCGGCGATCTCGCCGCGCTCGATCGTCACCAGCGGATGGGCTTCGAGTGCCGCGGTGACGGCCTGCGAGAAGCCGTCGCGGTCGACCGCAAGGGCGCCGCCGGCCGGGACCTGATGGGCGTCGCCCTTGGCCATGATCAGCGAGCCGAGGTGGCGCATCTCCCAATGCAACTGGCCGACGGCATTGCTTTCGGCGTCGTCGGAACGGAAGGAGTTGGAGCAGACGAGCTCGGCCAGCCCTTCGGTCTTGTGGGCGTCGGTGCCGCGGACCGGCCGCATCTCGTGGATGACGACGGGCACGCCGGCCTGGGCGATCTGCCAGGCGGCTTCCGAGCCTGCGAGGCCGCCGCCGATGACGTGAACGGGTTTCTGGTTTTCGGCTGTCATGGCCGGGATGTGTCCGCAGCCGGCGTCAAGGTCAAGCGAAAGCAGGACCTGAAATGCAAAATGCCCGCCGTGAGGCGGGCATTCGCTCTTCGACCAAGGCTCGAGGGGAGGGGAAAACGCGAGCCCTAGGAGAAACTACTTAGAAGGCGCCGCGCCCGATGCGCGGCGGTTCTCGTTCGGTGACTTCAGGCCGCGGCGTGCGAGCGGGCGATGAAGTTGATCTCCGAGCGCGACAGGCCGAGATCGTCGAGCTCGCGGTCGGTCAGACGGGAGAGCTCGCGAACGGTCTCGCGATAACGGAGGTAGGCGCGGATCTTAGCAGCGATCATGGTGACGAACATGGCGGTTTTCCTTGGCGAATATTCCGGACCGGGGCGGTGCCCACAGCGACAATCTCGTTGTGCGCTGCATATAAGTCGATCACCGTGCCGCAAACAGAGGCTTTGATTCAGCTCCGTTATGCATTGGGAGCATGAACCATTCACTCATCGGTTACTTTTGCTCTTCCGTCCTGCGTTGGGTGCGGCTCTCGTTTCAAATGAAACCAATTTTCTGCCTGATATTTGGATTCGCTTCGGCGCCGCATTTCATTTCGCCTCAAAATTAGGCATGCTGCGAGTGCTAAGCGAGGCGGATCGGCATCGCCTGTCATTTTGCGCTGCAAAATGAGCGCGGCGTCTTGTTTCCGTCGCAATCGCGGCCGTTCCGAATTGCGCCGCTCCGCCCGATTCCGCTCGAGCCGCGGTTGCTGCCGGCGGGTCATTCTTGCCGGGCATTTTATGCCGCCATCCTTCCGCCAAGGTAGCCCGGTCGCAGGCCAAGCCCCTGCAGCACGGGAGATTTTCCTGATGCCTTCGGTCGGCGCGCGGATTGCAGCGGGGCCCGACCAGGCAAAAGGAGAACGCCATGTCGATCGCCATCGCCGGCCGGTCCGCCTCGCCGGTCGTAACCTCCCCCTACGCGGCGGGGACGGCCAGCACAGCCACTTCGGCGGCCAGCAGCAGCGGGTCCGCTACCTCGTCCTCCTCTTCCGTCGAGGCGGACTTCCTGAAATTCGCGCAGATGAGCCCGGAGGAACGGGTTCAGCAGGCGATTCTGTCGAAGCTCGGCATGACGGAAGAGGAATTCAACAAGCTCGATGCCAAGGCCAAGGGCGACGTGCTGGCCAAGGTCCGCGACGAGATCCTGCGTCAGGCGGACGCAAAGACCGAGCGCGGCACCGGAGCGCTCGCCGACATCACGGTATAAGAACCCGCGGGCTGGGCGACGCGCCTCGCGAGCGCCGCCCGACCGATCAGCATGGCCTCAGGCCGTCCTGCCGGCGTCGAAACGCAGGAGACGCAGCGCGTTGGCGGTGACCAGCACGGTTGCGCCGGTATCGGCGAGGATCGCGACCCAGAGCCCGGTGTAGCCGAGCACGCTCGTCACCAGGAACACGGCCTTGAGGCCGAGCGCGATGCTGATGTTCGCCCGGATGTTCCCCATCGCAGCCCGGGCCAGGCGGATCAGTGCCGGAACGTCGCGAACCCGGCTCTTCAGGACCGCGCCATCGGCCGTTTCGAGCGCGACATCGGTGCCCGAGCCCATCGCGATGCCGATATGCGCGGCGGCCAGCGCCGGGGCATCGTTGATGCCGTCGCCGACCATCATCACCGCCGTGCCGGCGGCCAGCCGCTTCAGCGCATCGACCTTGCCGTCCGGCATCAGCTCCGCCTGGTGCTCCATGCCGAGCGTGCCGGCGATGGCGGCGCCCGTGCGGGCATTGTCGCCGGTCAGCATGGTCGCGCGGATACCCATCGCCTTCAGTTCGGCGACGGCCGCAGCGGCGTCCGCGCGGGGCTCGTCGCGCAATGCGAGGAGTCCGGCCAGCGTGCCGTCGACGGTTACCGCGGCGACGGTCTTCCCTGCGCTCTCGAGGGTCTCGACGGCTGCCCGGGTGCTGCGGTCGAAGGGTGCGCGGGCGGCGGCGTGGCGCGGCGCGCCCACGAAGACGGCGCGGCCATCGACCGTGCCGGTCACGCCCTGGCCCGGGAGCGCTGCCGCTTCCGTCGCAGGAGCAAAGCCGATGGCGTCGGTGCGCGCGCGCTCGAGCACCGCTTCGGCCAGTGGATGGGCTGAGCCTGATTCGACGGAGGCAGCGAGCGCGAGCACCTCGCGCTCGTCCCGCCCGAAGGCGACGATGTCGGTGACGCGCGGCTGCCCCCGGGTGAGGGTGCCGGTCTTGTCGAAGGCGACGTGACCGGTGCGGGCCGCCGTCTCGATGACGACGCCGCCCTTCATCAGGAGGCCCTGGCGCGCCCCGGCCGACAGGGCCGCGGCGATGGCGGCCGGAACCGAGATGACCAGCGCGCAGGGGCAGCCGATCAGCAGCAGGGCGAGCGCGCGGTAAACCCACACCGCCCATTCGCCGGCGAAGAAGAGGGGCGGCACCAGGGCAACCAGCAGGGCGAGCCCGACGATCGCCGGCATGTACCAGCGCGAGAAGCGGTCGATGAAGCGCTCTGTCGGCGCGCGCGCCTCCTGTGCCTCCTCGACCAGACGGATGATGCGGGCGATCGTGTTGTCCTGAGCCGCCTTCGCCACCCGGATGCGCAGCGCAGCCTCGCGGTTCACCGATCCGGCATAGACGGGCTCGCCGATGCCCTTGGTCTTGGGCACCGATTCGCCGGTCACCGGGCTTTCGTCGATGCCGGACACGCCATCCAGGATCTCGCCATCGGCGGGGATGCGGTCGCCGGGACGGACGAGCACGACCTGGCCGATCGCGAGGCTTGCGGCGTCGACCTGCCGGGTGGCGCCGTTCTCTTCGATCAGGGCGGTCTTCGGCACGAGGTCGCCGAGCGCGCGGATCGAGGCGCGGGCGCGATCGGCGGCCACGCCTTCCAGCACCTCGCCGACGGCAAAGAGGAAGACGACGAGAGCCGCTTCCTCCGCCGCGCCGATGAAGAGCGCGCCGACGGCGGCAATCGTCATCAGCATCTCGATGGTGAAGGGGATGCCGGCGCGGGCCGCAGCCAGCGCCCGCCGTGCCACCGGCGCGACGCCGACCAGGCAGGCGACGAGGAAGGCCCAGTAGGCGATGTCGTGCCGGACGCTGCCGATGATCCAGGCAGCGGCGAGCAAAGCGCCTGTCACCAGCACGAGCCGACCCTTGCCTGTCTGATACCAGCTGGCGCCTTCCGGGATGACCTCGTGGACATGGCCCGGCAAGCCGTGGCCGTGATCGGCCTGAGCGCGTTCGGGCGCCTTGTCGCTCTTCCGGTGCGCGGCGTGGTCATGCCCGGCATGATCATGTCCGGAATGGTCGTGGCCGTGGCCGGAATCATCTGCCGAGCAGCAGGCATCGCCGTGCTGCTGCGGGCCGTGATCGTGGCTGGAAACGTCACGAGCGTGGTCATGCCCGCCGCCGCGGGCCTCCGGGTGGGTCGTCGAGTCCCTGGAGTCTGTCGCCAGGGCGGCAGCGGTGTAGCCAAGGCCGTGGACGCGCTTCTCCACGGCCGCGGCGCTCGTCTGCGCCTCGTCGAGCACGAGCGTCAGCGTCTCGGACATCACGGAAAGCCTGACCTCGTCGACGCCCGGCAGGCGCTCCACCGCGCCGCGAATCTTCGCCGCGCAGCTCGCGCAATCCATGCCGCCGACCTTCCAGGAGAGGGTCTTGAGGCCGGATTCGGTGCTGGTCGCCATGGCATGTCTCCGTCTGCGCTTGCTACGGGACATTGCTTCTACAAGCTGTAGCCACTTCAGGTTCAAGGGGGAAAATGAGCCTGGCGGAATGGCGGCCCCGCATCACCGTCAGTCTTGTTCCTGCATGCAGCATGCAGTTAGAAATCGATAAACCGCCGCGATGGGCCGATGAGTCCAGCCGGATCCGGAGAATGGACCCGGCCAATGGCGGTCGAACGTCTTCGGCCGCCAAGGGTTCCGAGGGGCGGTGGTCAGACAGGGAGGAAGAACGGCCATGGCGCAAGCTGGACCATCGACGGCCCTGAAGGGGTTGCGGGTGCTCGACCTGACTCGGGTACGGGCGGGGCCGACCTGCGTGCGGATCTTCGCGGATTTCGGCGCGGATGTGATCAAGGTCGAGAGCCCGGCGGGATTCGATCCGAACGAGAACATGAGCGGGCCGCGCCTCGGCTACGACATGCAGAACCTGCATCGCAACAAGCGGTCGCTGGCCATCAACCTGAAGACGGCCGAGGGCAAAGCGATCCTGATGCGGCTGGTCGAAGGGGCGGATCTGCTCGTCGAGAACTTCAGGCCGGACGTGAAGGACCGGCTCGGGCTCGACTTCGAAACGCTCCATCGCGTCAATCCGCGGCTGATCCTCGTCTCGATCTCCGGCTTCGGGCAATCCGGTCCGTACCGGACGCGCGCCGGTTTCGACCAGATCGCGCAGGGCATGGGCGGGATGATGGCGGTGACGGGCCTGCCGGGGCAGGGACCGGTACGTGCCGGCATCGCACTGGCCGATTCCTCGGCCGGGCTCTACGGCGCCGTCGGCGCGCTGGTGGCGCTGCAGGAGCGGGCCGTTTCGGGGAAGGGGCAGTGGGTGCAGACCTCGCTGCTCGAGGCGCAGATCGCGATGATGGATTTCCAGGCTGCGCGCTATCTCGTCGAGGGCTCGGTGCCGCCGCAGGCCGGCAACGACCATCCCTACCAGACACCGATGGGCGTCTATCGGACGCGCGACGGAGCGATCAATCTCGGCGTCGGCGGCGAGGAGCAGTGGCGCTCCTTCTGCCGCGCCGTGGGGCGGGCCGAATGGGGCACGGACAGTCGCTACGACAGTACGGAAAAGCGCTTCGAGCGCCGGCCGGAACTGCGGGAGATGATCGAGGAGCGGCTGTCCCAGGCCGACAGCGCCGATTGGCTCGCGGTGATGGAGCAGCACAGCGTCCCGGCCGGGCCGATCTACGGCGTCGACGAAATGTTCGACGATCCGCAGGTGCGCCATCTCGGCATCGCCCGGCCGCTGGCCCATCCCGAGCTCGGTGCGATCCGGGTGGTCGGCCAGCCCGTGACGCTGTCGCGGACGCCATGCGCGGTAACCGAGCCGACCCCCGCGGCGGGGCAGCACAACGAGGCCATTCTCGCGGAACTCGGCTATGACGAAGCTGGGCTCGCACGGCTGCGGGCGAATGGCGTGATCTGATGGAGGTCTGTGTGAGCGACGATATTCTCTATGCGGTCGAGAGCGGGATCGGGACGATCACGCTCAACCGCCCGCAGGCACGCAACGCGATGACCTTCGCCATGTATGAGAGGCTCGCGGAGATCTGCCGTGACCCGGCCGCGCATGGCGATCCGCGCGTGATCATCGTCACCGGCGCGGGCGACAAGGCCTTCGCCTCCGGCACCGACATCGCGCAGTTCCGCGCGTTTTCGGGAGCCGGAGACGCGCTGGCCTATGAGGAGCGGGTCGAGGGCGTGATCGGCGCGATCGAGCGTTGCTCGGTGCCGACGCTGGCCGCGATCTCCGGCGCCGTCACCGGCGGCGGGGCGGCGATCGCGCTCGCCTGCGATCTCAGGATCGCGACGGTGACCGCCCGCTTCGGCTTTCCGATCGCGCGCACGCTCGGCAACTGTCTCTCGATGGCGAATTACGCCCGGCTCTACGCCTTGCTCGGGCCGGCACTGGTGAAGGACATCGTCTTCACGGCCCGGCTGGTCGAGGCGGAGGAGGGGCGGCAGGCCGGGCTCTACAGCGAGTTGCTGCCTGATCATGCGGCGCTGATGGCGCGGGCGGCGGAGCTCGCCGGGACGATCGCCGGCCATGCGCCGCTGACCATGCGTGCGACCAAGGAAGCGATGCGGCGGCTGACGGAAGCGGCCGCGCAGGGCGTCGCTGGCGACGACCTCGTCACGCTCTGCTATACGAGCGCGGACTTCCGGGAAGGCATGGAGGCCTTCCTCGCCAAGCGGGCGCCGGTCTGGCGCGGCCGCTGAGGCGGCCTGCCGGAGCCGGCTCAGCCGTAGCGGGCCTCGAGCCGGCGGTCGAACCAGAGGGCGACCAGCGTGCAGATCGCACCCGAGAGCAGATAGAGGCCGACCCAGGCGAGGCCGAGCCGGCTGGACAGCGTCAGGGCCACCAGCGGAGCAAACCCGGCGCCGATCAGCCATGCCAGGTCGGAGGTCAGGGCCGCGCCGGTATAGCGGTATTCTCGGCCGAAGCTCGAGGCGACGGCGCCCGCCGTCTGGCCGTAGGACAGGCCGAGCAGGCCGAAGCCGATGATGACGTAGACGGTCTGCCCGGCAAGGCTGTCGCCGAAGAGCAGCGGCGCGATGATGCTGCTCATGCTGAACAGCCCGATCATCAGGCCCGACAGGATCAGCGTCCGGCGGCGGCCGATCTGGTCGGCGATCAGGCCGGAGGTCATGATCGCTCCGGCGCAGACCACGGCGCCGGCGCCCTGAACGATCAGGAACTCCGCGACCGAGCGATTGGTGAACAGGTTGATCCAGCTCACCGGGAAGATCGTCACCAGGTGAAACAGCGCGAAGCTCGCCAGCGGCACGAAGGCGCCGAGGACGAGCGTGCTGCTGCGCTTGCGGATGAGCTGCGTGATCGGAATGGGCATCAGCTCGCGGGTTTGCATGAGCTGCGCGAATTCCTGCGTCGCGACCATGCGCAGGCGGGCGAACAGGGCGACGACGTTGATCGTCAGCGCGACGAAGAAGGGATAGCGCCAGCCCCATCCGAGGAAGTCCTGGGTGGACAACGCGCCCTCGAAGAAGGCGAACAGGCCGGCTGCGAGGATGAAGCCGATCGGAGCGCCGAGCTGCGGCAGCATCGCATACCAGCCGCGCCGGTTCGGCGGGGCGTTCAGCGCCAGCAGCGAGGACAGGCCGTCCCAGGCGCCTCCCAGCGCGATGCCCTGCAGCAGCCGGAAGGCCGCCAGGATGATGCCGGACCAGATGCCGATCGTCTCGTAGCCGGGCAGGAAGGCGATCGCTGCGGTGGAGCCGCCCAGCATGAAGAGCGCCACGGTGAGCTTCGTGGCGCGGCCGTAGATGCGGTCGATCGTCATGAACAGGACGGAGCCGATCGGGCGCGTCAGGAATGCGAGGGCGAAGATGCCGAACGAATAGATCGTCCCCGTCAGCGGATCGGCGAAGGGAAAGACCAGCTGCGGGAAGACCAGCACGCAGCCGAGGCCGAAGACGAAGAAGTCGAAATACTCCGACGTGCGCCCGATGATGACGCCGATGGCGATCTCGCCGGGCGAGACGTGATCCCTGCCGTGCTCGTCCGTCAGATGGGTCGATGCCGGGCTTGCCGCATGGGCGCTCATTCGGGGGCTTCCTCGTTCGCGCGGAAAAGGGATAACATTCCCTGGCTCCGGACGCCATGGATGCGCCGGATAAAAGCGAACTGGCCGCCATCTGCCAATGGGACATTCTGTCCTCTGTGCAGTGCGAAAGAATACGATAGACAGAGCGGCAACTTTCCGGTCACGGAGGGCTTGGTCTCTTGAAAAACCGTCGTTTTCTGGCGCTGTTGCCGCTTCTCTCCCTGCTGGGAGGCTGCCAGGCGGTGCTTTTGTCCCCGTCAGGCGATGTTGCGCTGCAGCAGCGCAATCTCATGCTGATCTCGACGGCACTGATGCTGACCATCATCATCCCGGTGATGGCGCTGACGGTGTTCTTCGCCTGGCGCTACCGGGCCTCGGCAAAGGCCGACTACGATCCGGACTGGAACCATTCGCTGCCGCTCGAGGTGGTGATCTGGGCGGTGCCGCTGCTGATCATCGTCATCCTCGGCGCCCTGACCTGGATGGGTACGCATCTGCTCGATCCCTACCGGCCGCTCAACCGGATCAGCGCCGCGACGCCGATCACGACCGCGCAGGCGGGGAGCACCCAGGCGCGCAAGGAGCCGCTGGTCATCCAGGTCGTGGCGCTCGACTGGAAATGGCTGTTCCTCTACCCGCAGCAGGGCATCGCCTCGGTCAACGAGGTCGTGGCGCCGGTCAACCAGCCGATCGAGTTCCGGATCACGGCCTCTTCGGTGATGAACTCGCTGTTCATCCCTGCGCTCGCCGGCCAGATCTATGCGATGCCGGGCATGCAGACCAAGCTCAACGCGGTCATCAACCATCCCGGTGATTTCGAGGGCTTCTCGGCGAATTACAGCGGCGAGGGCTTCTCGGGCATGCGCTTCCGCTTCCGCGGCCTCGAAGGCAACGGCTTCGAGGACTGGGTGAAGGCGGCGCGCGACAAGGGCGACAAGCTCGGCCGCGAGGAGTATCTGGTGCTCGAGCGGCCGAGCGAGCGCGAGCCCGCCCGCCAGTTCGGCAATGTCGCGCCGAATCTCTTCGACCTCATTCTCAACATGTGCGTCGACCGCGCGAAGATGTGCATGCGCGACATGATGGCGATGGACGCCAAGGGCGGCGGCGGCAAGGAGGGCATCTCCACCGTGATGGCTCTCGAATACGACAAATCGGTGCGCCGCGGCGGCGCGCCCATGCCGCCGCGTCCGTTCGTGACCGCGATCTGCACGCCGGCCGATGTCTACGGCAAGGGCGAGATCGCCCGCGCCTCCAATTGAACGGCCGCCTGGCCAAGCCTAGCGATCCGAGGAAGCCATGAATTCCTATCCCGACTGGTGGAAGCTCGTATTCGGACGCTTCACCCTCGAAGCGATCCCGTATCACGAGCCCATCCTGCTCGCGACTTTCGCTGCGGTGGCGATCGGCGGCCTGGCGCTCATCGCCGTGATCACGCGAATGAAGGCCTGGGGCTATCTCTGGAACGAGTGGTTCACCAGCGTCGACCACAAGAAGATCGGCATCATGTACATGGTGCTGGGCGTGGTCATGCTGCTGCGCGGCTTCGCCGATGCGCTGATGATGCGCGGGCAACAGGCCATCGCCTTTGGCGCCAACGAAGGTTATCTGCCGCCGCACCATTACGACCAGATCTTCACGGCGCATGGCGTGATCATGATCTTCTTCGTGGCCATGCCGCTCGTCACGGGGCTGATGAACTATGTCGTGCCGCTGCAGATCGGGGCGCGCGACGTCGCCTTTCCTTTCCTCAACAACTTCAGCTTCTGGATGACCGTCGGCGGCGTCGTGCTGGTCATGGCCTCGCTCTTCGTCGGCGAGTTCGCCAAGGTCGGCTGGCTTGCCTATCCGCCGCTGTCGGGGGCCGCCTATTCGCCCGGGGTGGGCATGGACTACTACCTCTGGGCGCTGCAGATCGCCGGTGTCGGCACGACGCTCTCGGGCATCAACCTGATCGCGACCATCGTGAAGATGCGCGCGCCCGGCATGGACATGATGAAGATGCCGGTCTTCACCTGGACGGCGCTGTGCACCAACGTGCTGATCGTCGCCAGCTTCCCGGTCCTGGCCGGCACGCTCGCGCTGCTGACGCTCGACCGCTATGTCGGCACCAACTTCTTCACGAACGATCTCGGCGGCAACCCGATGATGTACGTGAACCTGATCTGGATCTGGGGCCACCCCGAGGTCTACATCCTGATCCTGCCCTGTTTCGGGATCTATTCGGAGATCGCCTCGACCTTCGCGGGCAAGCGGCTCTTCGGCTACACCTCGATGGTCTATGCGACGGTGGTCATCACCATCCTGTCCTACCTCGTCTGGCTGCACCACTTCTTCACGATGGGCTCGGGCGCCAGCGTGAATTCGTTCTTCGGCATCACGACGATGATCATCTCGATCCCGACGGGCGCGAAGATCTTCAACTGGCTGTTCACGATGTATCGTGGGCGGATCCGCTTCGAACTGCCGATGATGTGGCTCATCGCCTTCATGCTGACCTTCGTCATCGGCGGCATGACCGGCGTGATGCTCGCGGTGCCGCCGGCCGACTTCATCCTGCACAACAGCCTGTTCCTGATCGCGCATTTCCATAACGTGATCATCGGCGGCGTGGTCTTCGGTGCCTTCGCCGGCATCACCTACTGGTTCCCCAAGGCCTTCGGCTTCAAGCTCGACCCGTTCTGGGGCAAGCTCTCCTTCTGGTTCTGGGTGATCGGCTTCTACGTCGCCTTCATGCCGCTCTACGTGCTCGGCCTGATGGGCGTGACCCGGCGCCTCAACCATTTCGAGGATCCGTCGCTGCAGATCTGGTTCGTCATCGCGGCTTTCGGCGCCGTGCTGATCGCGCTCGGCATCCTGTGTTTCCTGATCCAGATCGCCGTGAGCATCCAGCATCGCGACCGGTTGCGCGACGTCACCGGCGATCCGTGGGACGGGCGCACGCTGGAATGGTCGACCTCCTCGCCGCCTCCGGCCTACAACTTCGCCTTCACGCCGGTGATCCACGACCACGATACCTGGGCCGACATGAAGAAGCGCGGCTACCAGCGTCCGCTCGACGGGTTCAGGCCGATCCACATGCCCAAGAACACCGGCGCCGGCCTGATCATCTCCGCCTTCGCGACGATCTGCGGCTTTGCGCTGGTCTGGTATGTCTGGTGGCTGGCGGCGCTGAGCTTCGCGGCGGTGATCGTCATGGCGATCGCGCACACCTTCAACTACGATCGGGACTTTCATATCCCGGCCGAGACGGTCCTGCGCGAGGAAGACCTGCGCACCGAACAGCTCGCGCGGGCCTGAGGGATGGCGATGACGACGGCGACAGCCCAGCAAGACAAGGCCGACGTTCCGGTCTTCCATCTCACGGAGGACGAGCACGAGCATTCCGGCGGCTCGACCATGCTCGGCTTCTGGATGTACCTGATGAGCGACTGCCTGGTTTTCGCAGTCCTCTTCGCGACCTACGGAGTACTCGGGCGCAGCTATGCGGCCGGGCCATCGGGCGCCGATCTGTTCGACCTGAAGCTGGTGGCGGTCAACACCACCATGCTGCTGTTCTCCTCGATCACCTATGGCTTTGCCATGCTGGCGATGGACAAGGGGCGGCAGGCGGCGGTGCAGGGCTGGCTGCTCGTGACCGGCCTGTTCGGCCTCGCGTTCATTGGAATCGAGCTCTACGAGTTCCACCATATGATCCTGGAAGGTGCGACGCCGATGCGCAGCGCCTTCCTGTCGTCCTTCTTCACGCTGGTCGGCACGCACGGGCTGCACGTCACCTTCGGCCTGATCTGGCTGACCGTGCTGATGGTGCAGGTGTCGCAACGCGGGCTGATCGAGGCCAATCGCCGACGACTGATGTGCCTTTCCATGTTCTGGCACTTCCTCGACGTCGTCTGGATCGGCGTCTTCACCTTCGTCTACCTGATGGGCGTGCTGAAATGAGCGGACCGCAGAACCATTCGGATGCCCATGGCGCCGATCACGGCGAGCACGGCGCCTCCCATGCGACGCTGCGCGGCTATCTCACCGGCTTCGTGCTGGCCGCCATCCTGACGGCCATCCCGTTCTGGCTCGTCATGGCCGACGTGCTCGGCAACGCGACCACGACGGCGATCGTCATCATGGCTTTCGCGGCGGTGCAGATCGTCGTCCACATGATCTACTTCCTCCACATGAATTCGCGCTCGGAGGGCGGCTGGACCATGATGGCGCTGATCTTCACCATCGTCATCGTGGCGATCGCGCTCTCGGGTTCGCTCTGGGTGATGTACCACCTCAACAGCAACATGATGCCGATGGCGCCGGGCGATCACCCGATGTGAGGGCGCGGCCATGGCGGCGCCGGCAGGGCGGGTCGAGGGTGGCCCGCCGTCGCGGATGAGCCGCTTTCGCATCCTCGCGCTGGCCGGCCTGCTGACGGGCGTGTTCGTCGGCCTTGGGCTCTGGCAGATCGAGCGGCGGAGCTGGAAGCTCGATCTGATCGCGCGCGTCGATGCCCGCATCCATGCGCAGGCGGTGCCGGCGCCGGGACCGGGGGACTGGCCCGGCCTCGAGCCCGCCGACGCCGAGTACCGCAAGGTCGCGCTGGACGGGGTCTATCTGCCTGGTCCGGAAACGCTGGTGAAAGCCGTCACGGTTAAGGGCCCCGGCTTCTGGGTGCTGGCGCCGTTCCGCAGCGAGCGCGGGTTCACCGTCCTGGTCAATCGCGGCTTCGTGCCGGAAGGACGGAGCGACCCGTCGGCGCGCAGCGGCGCGGTCTCGCGCGGCCGGACGCACCTCGCCGGGCTCTTGCGGTTGAGCGAACCCGGCGGCGGCTTCCTGCGCAGCAATGACCCGGCCGGCGGGCGCTGGTATTCGCGTGACGTCGCCGCGATCGCGCAGGCGAGGGGGCTCGGCACCGTCGCGCCCTATTTCGTCGATGCCGATGCCGAATCCGAGCCCGGCCCGCGGCCGCTGGGCGGGCTGACCGTCGTCAGCTTCCGCAACACCCACCTCATCTATGCGCTGACCTGGTTCTGCCTGGCCGGAATGAGCGCCTGGGCCGGCTTCCAGCTCCTGCGCAGGCGCCCGGAGGGGGAGAAGGAGGGCTGAGGCCGGTCAGGCCGGCGCCTTCATCTGCCCCAGTTCATGCAGCAGCGCCGCACCCGTCCGGACGCCGCTGTGGAAGCAGTCCAGCGTCATGTTCTCGTTCGGGGCGTGGTTCGCCTCGTCATGGTTGGCGTAGGGCGTGACGAAGGCCGGGATGCCGAGGATCTTGGTGAAGACGTAGTTCGGCAGGCTGCCGAAGCCGGCCGGGATCAGCAGCGGCTCCTCGCCATGGGCGGCGACGAAGGCGCGGCGCAGCGGTGCGGTGTAGGGCGAGGCGATCTGCGTCTTGGACGGCTGCATGCCCATTTCCTCGACGATGAACTCGACCTCGGGCGCATGCTTCTCGACATGCGCCCTGACCTTTCGCAGCACGTCCTGCGGGTCCTGCGCCTCGACGAGCCGGATGTCGCATTTCACCAGCGCCTCGTTCGGCAGGACGGTCTTGGTGCCGGGCCCGCCATAGCCGCCGTGGAAGCCGTTGATCGTCAGCGTCGGCTGGAAGCAGAGGCGGTCATAGAAGGGGCGCTCGAGCGGCGCGTCGAGGCGGGAAAGGCCAAGGCCCTGCTTGAAGGCGTCGAGGTCGAGCGGCAGGCGCGCGATCGCCTCGATGTCCTCGGCCGTGGGCGGCAGGACATCGTCGTGCAGCCCCTCGATGGTGATCTCGCCATCGGCGTTCTTCATCGTCGCCAGCAGATGGACCAGCGTCCAGATCGGGTTCGGCACGACGCCGCCGAAGTTGCCGGAGTGGACGTCTCGGCTCGCGTGGCGGCAGCGCAGATCGAAGGAGACGACGCCGCGCGAGCCGAACTTGATGGTCGGGGCTCCGCTGGCATGGCGGGGGCCGTCGGCGGTGACGGCGAGATCGGCCTTCAGCAGGTGCGAATGGGCGCGCACGAAGCCGGCGATGCGGGGACTGCCGATTTCCTCCTCGCCCTCGAGCAGCAGGATGACGTTGCAGGGCAGCTCGCCATGGACCTTGAGATGCGATTCGATCGCGAGGATCTGGGCGAAGTGCTGCCCCTTGTTGTCACCGACGCCGCGGGCGTAGAGGCGCCCGTCGCGAATCGTCGGCTCGAAGGGCGGGGAGAGCCACTTGTCGAGCGGATCGGCGGGCTGCACGTCGTAATGGCCGTAGAGCAGGACGGTCGGCTTGCCCGGCGCCTTCTCCCAGCGCCCGATCACCATCGGGTGACCTTCGGTCGGGATCAGGCTGGCCTCGAGGCCGATGTCGCCGAGCATCCGGAGCAGCAGATTGCCGACCTCGGCGATGCCGATGTTCTCCGCGCTGATGCTGGGATGGCGCAGATAGTCGATCAGGCGATCGAGAAAAGCCGGCCGGTTCGCTTCGATATGCTCGAAAACCGGGGCCAGAGCGGCGGAGGAAGCCATGGAATCCTGCCTGGAAAGCTGGAGGGATTTTCGCCGGAGACGGGCGGGCGTCTCATCCTAAAGGATGAGACGTTGCGGTGTTTTGCCGCCAGCCGACAGGATACACAATAGTCGAAGCCGGGCTGCAAGACCCGATCTAATCCATTAAAACGGGAGGTAACGATGAATTTGACCCGTCGCAGGTTTACGACCGGTCTTGCCGGCACCATTGCGGCTCCGGCCGTCCTTCGCACAGCCTATGCCCAGGGCGCCACGGTCAAGATCGGCATGGTCGTGCCGATGACCGGGGCAGCGGCCGAATCCGGCTCCTTCGCCCAGACCGGCGCCAAGATCGCGCTCGAGCAGGTCAACAAGGCCGGCGGCGTGCTCGGCAAGCCGCTCGAGCTCGTGTTCGAGGACGACCAGACCACCAATCCCGGCGCGGTGCTCGCCTTCTCGAAGCTCGCCAGCCAGTCCGACATCGTCGCCTTCCTGGGCTCGATCCGCTCCACGCAGATGCACGCGATGGCGCCCGACATGCTCAAGGCGGGCAAGCCTGTCGGCTTCGGCGGCACCGATCCGAACCTGACCAAGCTCGGCAATCCCTGGCTGTTCCGCTTCCGCCCGAACGATTCCTATTCGGGCAAGGTGATCGCCCAATACGGCACCAAGGAACTCGGCAAGAAGAAGTGGGCGATCGTGCACTCGACCGACGCCTTCGGCACGGCCGGCGCGAAGGCGCTCGAGGATGCGCTGCCCGGCAACGGCGCGACCATGGCCCTCAAGCAGGGCTATGCCAACCAGAGCCAGGACTTCACTCCCGTGGTGCTGGCGGTGCGCCAGTCGGGCGCCGAGATCCTCGGCACCTACTTCACCTTCGAGACCGATCTCGGCATCTTCGCCCGGCAGCTGCGCCAGCTCGGCGTCAACATTCCCTGGGTCGGCTCTCCCTCGATCGTCAACATCTCGGCTCTCAAGCTCGCCGGGCCGGCGCTCTACAACACCTACGGCGTCGCCGACTATGCCGAGGATTCGAGCGAGGCCTCGAAGGCCTTCGGCAAGGCCTATCGTGATGTCCGCAAGGTCGCGCCGGACAACCAGTCCTCCTGGACCTACGATGCCGTCACCTGCCTGGCGATGGCGATGAACAAGGCGGGTTCGACCGAGCCGGAAAAGGTCCGCCAGGCCATGCTGGCGATCCGTGGCCACAAGGGGGCCGAGGGCGAATACAACTTCGACAAGAACGGCGACGGCCTGCACGGCTACAACATCGTCAAGAACGAGAAGGGCGACATCAAGTTCGACAAGCGGATCGATTTCCCGCCGAACCTGGGCTGAGCCCGCCAGGGCGCCCGATCTCGCCCGGGAAACCGGCCGCCGATCGGCTTGGCCGACGGAAGCCGCGGGCCCCGGAAGGGCACGTCCTGCATCTCGCAACACGCTTCCGCTGCGGACGGCTTCCCGCTGTCCGCCGCGACGAAGCGGCCGGCCTCACGCTAGCGCGGTAGACAGATGGATCTCGTTCTTCAGCTTCTCTTCACCGGCATCGGCATCGGCTCGGTCTACGCGCTGGTCGCGCTGGGCTTCGTGCTGATCTTCCGGGCCACCAACGTCGTGAACTTCGCCCAGGGCGAGTTCTCGATGGTGGCGGCCTTCCTGATGGTGGTGTTCTCGGTCAAGATCGGACTGCCCTACTGGATGGCGTTCGTCGTCGCGCTGATCGGCATGGCGGGGCTCGGCGCCGTCTTCAATCTGGCGGTCTACTACCCGCTGCGTCACCGGACCTATCTGCCGGTCATCATCTCGACCATCGGCGCCTCGATCTTCATGGCCAACACGACGCTGGCGATCCACGGGCCCGAACCGGAGGTGCTGTCCGGCTGGTTCGACACGCCCGGCTTCATGCTGGGGCCGGTCTACTTCGACAACCAGTACGTCCTGATCATCGTCGTCACTGCCCTGCTGGTGGCGCTGCAATACTGGTTCTTCGAGCACACCCTGCTCGGCAAGAAGCTGCAGGCGACCTCGCAGGACAAGGAGATGGCCTCGCTGCTCGGCATTCCCGTGGCCGTCATGATCATGATCACCTTCATCTACTCGGCCGTGATCGGCGGCATCGCCGGCATCCTCGTGGCGCCCGTCCTGTTCGTCTCGATCGGCATGGGTGCGACGATCGCGCTCAAGGCCTTCGCCGCGACGATCATCGGCGGCTTCGGCGACGTGACGGGGGCGATCATCGGGGGCCTGGCTCTGGGCGTGATCGAGACCTTCGGTGCCGCCTATATCTCGGTGCCCTACAAGGACGGCTTCGCCTTCCTGGTGCTGATCGCCTTCCTGATCTTCCGGCCGCAGGGCATCTTCGGCGAGCGGGTGGCGGAAAAAGCATGAGCACGAGCGAGACCACCACCGCTCCCGGCGACATCCGGCCGCGCCTGCGCTGGGGCGTCCCGGCCTATGTGCTGCTCGTCCTCGCGGCCATGGCGATCGCCATCGTCGTCCCCAAAACCGGCTATGTGCTGAACATCTCCCTGCAGGCGACGACCTATGCCATCGCCGTGCTCGGGCTGACGATCGTGCTCGGACTGTGCGGCCAGATCAACTTGGCTCAGGCGGCCTTCTTCGGCCTCGGCGCCTATGCGGTCGGGCTCGGCCAGACGCATTACGGCGTCAACTTCTGGGTCTGCCTCCTGATCGGCACCTGCGTCGCGGCCGGCTTCGGGGCGCTGCTCGGTGCCTCGACCCTGAGGCTCGGCGGGCACTACCTCGCGATGGTCACGATCTCCTTCCAGCAGATCGTGACCCTGGTGCTGATCAACTGGATTCCCGTCACGAACGGCCCCGATGGCGTGCGCGCCATTCCGCGTCCGGGCTTCCTCTCCGACGGCTCGATCTATCTCGCCTTCTGCATAGCGGCGCTCGGCACCCTTGGCTTCCTGGTCTGGCACCTGCGCGACACGCGGCTCGGCCGGGCGATGCGGGCGGTGCGCGACAACGAGCTCGCGGCCGGGGTCGCGGGCATCGACGTCTATCGGACGAAGGTCACGGCCTTCGCGCTCTCGGCGATTCTGGGCGGTATCGGCGGCGGCCTCTTCGCCGGTGGCTTTTCCTATGTCAGCCCGGATCAGTTCTCCTTTGCGGAATCCGTGGTGTTCCTGACCATGGTGCTGCTCGGCGGCGTCGCCTCGCCGATCGGCGCGGTGATCGGCACCGGGCTGCTCATCCTGATCCCGGAATGGCTACGTTTCCTCAAGAGCATCCCCGGCCTCTACCTCGCCATCTACGGCGCGGCGGTGATCCTGATCGTCGTCTTCATGCCGGACGGCATCTGGGGCTATCTGCGCGGCCTGCTCGACCGCTTCAAGCGTGCGGTGCTGCCGACGAGGACAAGCGCCGCGCTGCAGCTCTCCGGTGGCGGCCAGGGCAGCGAGACCGTCCTGGAGGTGCGCGGACTGTCGAAGCATTTCGGCGGGCTCAAGGCGGTCGACGAGGTGGATCTCACCATCAGGCGCGGCGGGGTGCATGCGCTGATCGGCCCCAACGGTTCGGGCAAGACGACGACGCTGAACGTGCTCTCCGGCCTCTACAAGGCCACTGCCGGCAGCATCGTGCTTAACGGGCAGGACATCACCGGGCTGCCGCCGCATGCGCGCACCAGGGCCGGGCTTGGCCGGACCTTCCAGAACATCCGGCTCTGGCGCTCGATGACGGCGCTGGAGAACGTGATGGTCGGCGCCGAGCGCCCCGGCAGCCCCGCGGGCAACGACCCGGCCGCATTGGCGGAGCGGGCGCGGGCGGCGCTCGCCTTCGTCGAGCTCGAGGACCGTGCCGACGAGGTGGTGTCGAGCTTCTCCTACGGGCACCAGCGGGCGGTCGAGATTGCCCGTGCGCTCGCCGGAGATCCGGTCCTGCTGCTGCTCGACGAGCCCGGCGCCGGCCTCAACTCCTCGGAGAAGGTCGAGCTGCGTGACCTGCTGAAGCGCATCTCGGCGCGCGGACTGACCATCCTCATCATCGACCACGACATGACGCTGGTCAGCGAGGTCGCCCAGCACATCACCGTGCTCAACTTCGGGCGCCGCATCGCCGACGGTTATTCGGCCGATGTGCTGAAACATCCCGACGTGATCGCCGCCTATCTGGGGACGGGTCCCGATGCCGCTGCTTGAACTGAAGTCCGTCGTCGTTCGCTATGGCGAGGTCGAGGCCGTCGACGGCATCTCGCTCGTCGTCGAGGCCGGAGAGGTCGTCACGCTGCTGGGGTCGAACGGCGCCGGCAAGTCGACGACGCTGCGCGCCATCTCCGGGCTGGCGAAGCCGGCGGCCGGCGACATTCTCTTCGAGGGCCAGTCCATCGCCGGCCTGCGACCCGAGGAGATCGTCCGCCGCGGCATCGCCCATGTGCCCGAGGGGCGGCACGTCTTCCCCGGCCTCAGCGTGCGTGAGAACATCATGCTCGGCGCCTCCAACCGCAGCGGGCTGAAGACCTCGCAGATCAAGAAGGAGGCGGACGAGATGTTCGACCTCTTCCCCGACATCCGCCGCTTTGCCAACGCCCTCGGCTGGACGCTTTCGGGCGGACAGCAGCAGATGGTGGCGGTGGCGCGCGGGCTGATGGCGAAACCGCGCATCCTGCTGCTCGACGAACCCTCGCTCGGGCTGGCGCCGGTCATCGTGCAGGCGGTGTTCGCGATCATTGCCGAGATCAGGCGGCGCGGGACGACCGTGCTGCTCGTCGAGCAGAACGCCAGGATGGGTCTCTCCGTCGCCGATCGCGGCTATGTGCTCGAAACCGGCAAACTGGTTCTGTCGGGCACGCCGGACCAGCTCTGGTCGAACGAGGAAATCCGCGCGGCCTATCTCGGCGGCAGGACCGCCGCCGCCTGAGGCGCGCTACGGAAGGCCGGGAGGCGAGGGGGGGAGCCGCGCGTCTCTTCGCCCGGCGGCTGGTCAAATCCGATCGCCCGGTCCACGGTCGGCACGCGCCGAAGGCGGCGTCATTCTTGGAGGCAGCGTTGAGCAAACGCATTTTCGTCCTGAACGGTCCCAACCTGAACCTTCTCGGTCAGCGCGAGCCGGCGATCTACGGGACCACGACACTCGCCGAGATCGAGATGCGCTGCGAGACCAAGGCGCGCGGGCTCGGATACGCGATCGATTTCCGCCAGACGAATTTCGAGGGCGAACTGGTCGAGAGCGTGCATCAGGCACGGCAGGAGGCCTGCGGGATCATCATCAACCCGGCCGGCTACAGCTTCACCTCGGTCGCGCTGCTGGATTCGCTGAAGATGTTCGACGGGCCCAAGATCGAGCTGCACATCTCGAACATCCACACGCGCGAGGCGATCTACCACAACTCGCTGGTCTCCCGTACCGCGACGGCGGTCATCGCCGGGCTGGGCGCTGCCGGCTACGAGCTCGCCATCGAGGCGATGGCCGGCCTCGTCGAGCGCGGTTGAGCCGCAGCGGTAACAGCCGGCCGCTCAGCCTCGCAACATGCCCAGCACGGCGGCCACGGTCATGCTGCGGCGGCGCGCGAGCGCTTCCGGCGTGCACATGTCGTAGCCGAAGACCTGCCCCACGGTGGCGCGGTGCGACACGTTGTAGATGCTCAGCGCGCTGATCGTCAGCGAGATGTCGAGCGGCTCCAGCCCGGGCCGGAACAGCCCGGCCGCGATCCCTCGCTCGTAGATGCGGCGCGTGACGTCCACAACGGAGCTGTTGAGGTCGGCAATGGTACGTGACGCCCGCAGATGCCGGGCATGATGCACGTTCTCGACCATCACCATCCGCACGAAGTCGGGATTGTCGATGTGATAGTCGAAGGTGGCCTCGGTCAGCCGCCTGATCGCCTCCTCGGGCGCAAGGGTATCGAGGTCGAGGCTGCGCTCGAAACTGCGGATGCGATCGTACATCCCTTCCAGGACGGCGCGGTAGAGCCCCTCTTTGTCGCCGAAATAGTAGTAGATCATCCGCTTGCTGGTCGCGGTCTTGGCGGCGATGTCGTCGACGCGCGCCCCGCTCAGCCCGTTCTCGACGAACTCGGCCCGCGCGACCTCCAGGATATCGCGACGCACGCCCTCGGGATCCTGAGTCCAGGATGCCTGGCGGCGCTTGCCTGAGCGGGAATCGACCGGGTTCGTCACAAGGCCTCGCTTACGGGATTCGGCGGCCGGAAGGCAGTCGCGCCGTCAAATGGACAGGTCGGTACATTGCGCTTGACCAATTGAACCGGTTAGTACATTTATCATCCCGTCACGCTGGCGCAAGCCATGCGGAAGACGGAAGCCCGCCAAGAGGCTTCAGCGAGGAACGTCCCGGACCGACCCGGCAGAAGGTCGACCGTCTCAGGGAGAGCGAATGAACTACAAGCTCGATTTCACGCCCGTGATCGAGGGGATGCCGCAGCTTCTGCTGGCCTGCCTCGGCACCTTCGGCCTGGCGCTCGGCGGCATGGCGCTCGCCATCGTCATCGGCATCGGCGGCGTCATCCTGCGCGACTCGCGCGTCGCTGCGCTGCGCTGGCTGGTGAAGGGTTTCGTCGAGCTGGTGCGCAACACACCCTTCCTGGTGCAGATCTTCTTCATCTATTTCGCCTTGCCGCTGGCCGGCGTCCGGCTCGACCCGACGCCGACGGCCATCATCGCGCTCGGCATCAACGGCGGCGCCTATGCCATCGAGATCATCCGCGGCGGCGTCCAGTCGATCGGCAAGGGGCAGATCGAGGCGGGGCTCGCGCTCGGGCTGCACAAGGCGCAGGTCTTCCGGCTGATCGTGCTCAAGCCGGCGCTGCGCGCGATCTTTCCGTCGCTGACGAGCCAGTTCGTGCTGCTGACACTGACGACCAGCGTCTGCTCGGCGATCTCGGCCTATGAGCTGACCTCGGTGGCGCAGCGGATCGAATCCGACAGTTTCCGCTCCTTCGAGGTCTACGGCACGATCACGCTGTTCTACCTCATCATCTCCTGGGTGATGATGCGTTTCTTCGCAGCGATTTCGCAGCGCTACTTCAGCTATCCGGTGAAGTGAGGAGGGGGCGATGGGCGAGGCCGAATTCCTCTTTCTGCTGACCGGCCTGAAATGGACGGTGCTGCTGTCGCTTGTCGGCTTCATCGGCGGCGGCGTGTTCGGGCTCGCGGTCGCGCTGCTGCGTACCTCGGGCATCGCGCCGCTGGAGCGCGGCACGGCCAGCTATATCGCGCTGTTCCAGGGTACGCCGCTGCTGATGCAGCTCTTCGTGGTCTACTACGGGCTTGCCCTGATCGGGCTGAAACTCGACGCATGGGTCGCGGTGGCGATCGGCTTCACGCTGCATGCCAGCGCCTATCTGGGCGAGATCTGGCGCGGCTCGATCGAGGCCGTGCCGAAAGGGCAGACCGAGGCCGCCAAGGCGCTGAGCCTGCATTATCTCTCGCGGATGAAGGACGTCATCCTGCCCCAGGCGATCCGCATCTCACTGCCGGCGACGGTCGGCTTCCTGGTCCAGCTGATCAAGGGAACCTCGCTTGCCGCGATCGTCGGATTCACCGAGTTGACGCGCGCCGGAAACATCATCTCGAACCAGACCTTCAAGCCGTTGCTGGTCTTCGGGATCGTCGGCATCCTCTATTTCCTGATCTGCTGGCCGCTCTCGCTCTACGGGGCGCATCTGGAGCGCCGCATGGCGACCGCCTCGCGCTGAGGCCCACCACAAGTTCACCGCAGAAGACCAACGCAAAAGCTCGAAGAGGGAGAGAAACATGAACAAGACGACACGCAGAAGCCTCCTCGCCGCCGGCGCCGCGGCGCTCGCGCTGCCGGCCTTGCTCGGCAGCCCCGCCCAGGCGATCACGCCGGCCGAGATCAAGGCCAGAGGCAAGATCATCGTCGGCATCCAGGGCGACAATCCGCCATGGGGCTTCGTCACCAGCGCCGGCAAGCAGGACGGGCTCGATGCCGACATCGCCACGCTCTTCGCCAAGGAGCTCGGGGTCCAGGTCGAATTCGTGCCGCTCGAGGTCAACAACCGCATTCCGGCCCTGACCACCGGCCGGGTCGACGTCCTGTTCGCCACCATGGCGATGCTGCCCGAGCGCGCCAAGGCGGTGCAGTATTCCAAGCCCTATGTCGCCAACACCATCGTGCTGATCGGGCCCAAGAAGGACAAGATCACCAAGAACGAGGATATGGGGCGCTATACGATCGGCGTCGCCAAGGGCGCGGCTCAGGATACGCAGGTGACGAAGAACGCGCCGGCCGGCACGGTCATCCGCCGCTATGACGGCGACGCGCCGTCGATCCAGGCGCTGGTCTCCGGCCAGGTTCAGGCTCTGGGCGGCAACATCTTCTACATGCAGCGCATCGAGCAGGGGCGGCCGGGCGAATTCGAGAACAAGCTCGAATTCCAGAACCTCTACAACGGCGCCTGCACCCGTCTCGGGGAGAAGGAGATCAACGCGGCGATCAACAGCTTCATCGACAAGATCAAGGCCAATGGCGAGCTGCAGAAGGTCTACGACAAGTGGATGAAGGTGCCGGTGCACAAGTTCCCGGACAGCGTCGAAGGCGTGCCCTTCACCGCGAGCTGAGAATCGCGGAGCCGGAGACAGGGCCATGAACGAAGCCGCCACCAGCGCCGCCGCGCCAGCGAACGCCATGATCGACATGTTCCATGTCGAGAAGTGGTATGGCGACTTCCAGGCCCTGACCGACATCAACCTGTCCGTCCGCAAGGGCGAGAAGATCGTGCTTTGCGGGCCGTCCGGCTCCGGCAAGTCTACTCTGATCCGCTGCATCAACCATCTGGAGGGCTACCAGAAGGGCGAGATCCGGGTCGGCGGCACCAGGCTGGGAGACGATGCCAGGACGATCGACGCGGTGCGTCGCGAAGTCGGCATGGTCTTCCAGCACTTCAACCTGTTCCCGCATATGACCGTGCTGCAGAACTGCATGCTGGCGCCGATGCGCTCGCTCGGCGTCGGCAAGGCGCAGGCCGAGGCGACGGCCCGCGAACTGCTGCAGCGGGTCAGGATCGCGGAGCAGGCTGAAAAATACCCCGCCCAGCTCTCGGGCGGGCAGCAGCAGCGCGTCGCGATCGCCCGTGCGCTGTGCATGAAGCCGAAGGTGATGCTCTTCGACGAGCCCACCTCGGCGCTCGACCCCGAGATGGTCAAGGAAGTGCTCGACACGATGATCGCGCTGGCGGAAGAGGGCATGACCATGATCTGCGTCACCCACGAGATGGGCTTCGCCCGCCAGGTCGCCGACCGCGTCATCTTCATGGCGGGTGGGGCGATCGTCGAAGAGGCGCCGCCCGAGGCGTTCTTCAGCGCGCCGCGCCACGAGCGGACGCGCAAGTTCCTCGGCGAGATCCTGCAGAAGCACTGAAGATCGTCACATCAGCCACGGATCGCGTTCCATGTCCCGCCTCGTCTATGTCCTCAATGGACCGAACCTCAACCTGCTCGGCAAGCGCCAGCCGCACATCTACGGGCACGAGACCCTGGCCGATGTCGAGCGCGACTGCCGCAAGCTCGCCGAGGAACTGAAGCTGGAGCTGCGCTTCCACCAGTCCAACCGCGAATACGAGCTGATCGACTGGATCCACGAGGCCCGGGAGGACGGCGCCGGCATCGTCATCAATCCGGCCGCCTTCACCCATACCTCGGTCGCGCTGCTGGACGCGCTCAACACCTTCGAAGGGCCGGTCATCGAGTGCCATATCTCGCAGGTGCACAAGCGCGAGGCCTTCCGGCACCATTCCTATGTCTCGCTGCGCTCCGACGGCGTGATCGCCGGCTTCGGCACGCAAGGCTATCAGCTCGGGCTCCGGCGCATCGCGACGCTGATCGACGAGGCGAAGTGATGCCGCGCTCGGGTGCAATTCAACGGAGCTGACCATGGCACCGGTCAAACTCGCGATCGTCGGCGCCGGGCTGATCGGCAAGCGCCACGCCGAGCATGTCGCGCGCGAGCCGGGTGCGCTTCTTTCGGCGATCGTCGATCCGTCCGACGGCGGGCGCGAGCTGGCGCAGCGGCTGGGCACGCGCTGGTATCGCAGCTTCGCCGAGCTCGTCGCAGCCGACCGGCCCGAGGGCGTCATCATCGCGACGCCGAACCAGCTCCATGTCGCGAACGGTCTCGAGGCGATCGAGGCCGGTATTCCCGCCATCGTCGAGAAACCCCTGGCCGACGATCTCGCCGGCGCCCGACGTCTCGTCGAAGCGGCCGAGAGGGCAGGGGTCGCGCTGCTCACCGGGCATCACCGGCGCTACAATCCGATGATCGCGAAGGCCAAGGAGATCGTCGACAGCGGCCGGCTCGGCCGCGTGCTGGCCATTCACGGCCATTTCTGGCTGATGAAGCCGGACGACTATTTCGACACCGCCTGGCGGCGGGAGGACGGCGCAGGGCCGATCCTGCTCAACCTGATCCACGACGTCGACCTGTTCCGCTATCTCTGCGGCGAGGTCGTCTCGGTCCAGGCGCTGAGCGCGAATGCCGTCAGGGGCCATGCGGCGGAGGAGACGGCGGCGATTCTGCTGCGCTTCGCCAGCGGCGTGCTCGCAACCATCTCCGTCTCCGACACGATCGTCGCGCCGTGGAGCTGGGAGCTGACAACGGGCGAGAACCCCGCCTATCCGCAGCAGGACCAGTCCTGCTACCAGATCGGCGGCACTCATGGCGCGCTGACCATCCCGCAGCTCGAAGTCTGGTCGAACCGCGACAAGCGCAGCTGGTGGGAGCCGCTGGTGCGCGAGCGCGTGCCTTTCGTTCCGGAAGATCCTCTCGCGCGTCAGGTCCAGCACTTCTGCGACGTGATCCGCAATGGCGCGGTTCCGATCGCGTCGGGCCGCGAGGGCCTCGCGACGCTGGCGGTGATCGATGCGGTGAAGCGCGCCGCCCGTTCCGGCGAGACCGTCGCCCTGTCCGCACCTGCCGCGAGCGCGGCATGATAACCGGCACGACAAGGCTGATCGCCCATCTCGGCTATCCGACCGAGAGCTTCAAGGCGCCAATGATCTACAATCCCTATTTCGAGCGGGAGGGCATCGACGCCGTCGTCGTTCCGATGGGGTGCCGGTCCGAGGATTATCCGGCGTTTCTCAAGCTGGTCTTCCGGCTCTCCAATATCCAGGGAGCGCTTGTGACGATGCCGCACAAGGTCACGACGACCGGCCTGGTCGACGAGGTGCTGCCGACGGCGGCCATCGCGGGGGCGTGCAACGCCGTGCGCCGGGAGGCGGACGGCCGGCTGACCGGCGAGATGTTCGATGGCGAGGGTTTCGTGCGCGGCATGCTCCGCAAGGGCCGCGTCATCGCCGGGGCGCGGGCGCTGGTGCTGGGTTCAGGGGGGGTCGGATCCGCCATCGCCGCCTCGCTGGCCAAGGCTGGCGTCAGCGCGCTCGGGCTCTACGACCTCAACAGCGCCGCCGCCGAGGCACTGGCAGCGAGGCTCCTGCGCCACTACCCGGCGCTCGCTCTCTCGCTCGGCTCGAACGATCCTGCCGGCTTCGACATCGTCGTCAACGCCACGCCGCTCGGCATGAAGCCCGGCGACCCGCTGCCGCTCGACATCGCACGTCTCGATGCAGCGACCTTTGTCGGCGAGGTGGTGATGGCGGAGGAGATCACGCCCTTCCTGGCCGCGGCGGGCGCGCGGGGATGTGCGGTCCAGGTCGGCAAGGACATGCTTTTCGAGCAGATTCCCGCCTATCTCGAGTTCTTCGGCCTGCCCTCGACGACGGCCGAGGACCTGCGGAACGTCGCCCGTCTGGGGTGAAGGAGCGCTCGGCGACGGTGCCTTGCTTGACATGGCGCGGCGTAAGCGAAGCCCGGCGAGCGAGACCCGATGACACGTCACTCGGCTGCTACAGCTATCCAGATTTTGTCTTGAGAATGGGCCACTTAGGGAAGTGGCTGGGGGACTAGGATTCGAACCTAGACAACCAGAGTCAGAGTCTGGGGTCCTACCGTTAGACGATCCCCCAACGATCGGGCGCTTGCGATGCCGCGCCGCGTTGGTGAGCCGGGGTCTAATCAATGCGTCTCGCCTTGGCAAGAGTAGAAATGCGGATCGACGGTGGAAGGCTGCACGAAACGCCGACCTCGTTGTGCCGCGCCGTCGGAAAGGCTGCAGGAGACGCTTCCGGAGGCTGGCCACTTCCCGCAGCGTCGGCATCTCTGCGCCGCCGCTGCACCGGCTTGCCTGGTGGCGCGGGGCGGCTTTCCGGCGATGCCGGCTTTGCAGAACGGCGTAAGGCGGCCGGCGGGGCAATCGCGATCAGGTTGGTCGCCATGGCCGCCGGGACCCGGGGCGCCATGCGTCCGCGGCGCGCCTGCGCCCTCCTGGGGGCACTTGTTCCGCGGCGGCATCTTCGTGATAGATCGAGCCATGACACAAGCCGATGCCGCCGCCGCGCTCTCCATCTGGGTTGCGCTCGAGAGTCCCACAAATCATCCGGCCGGGGTCAACGGCATGATGGACCTGGTCGCGCGGGAGGTCGCGGGCCTGCCGATCGCGGTCGAACGGATCGCCGGCCGGAACGGGCTCGGTGACATGGTGGCGCTGCGGGCCGGCGCCGACAACGGCAAGCCGACCGTGGCGCTGATGTCGCATCTCGACACCGTCCACCCGGTCGGCACGAGCGCGAAGGACCTGCCGGTGCGCATCGAAGGCGACAGGCTTTACGGGCCGGGCGTCTACGACATGAAGGGCGGGGCCTGGCTCGCGCTGCAGGCGTTCAAGCAGGTGGCGACGGCCGGCACGGCCAAGCGGCCGATGGTGTTCCTGTTCACGCCGGACGAGGAAATCGGCTCGCCGACCAGCCGCGGCATGATCGAGGAGATCGGGCGGGGCGCGGCCGCCGTCCTGGTCACCGAGCCGGCCCGGCTCGGCGGCAAGATCGTGACCGCCCGCAAGGGCGTCGGCCGCTTCGAGGTCAAGCTGGAAGGACGTCCTGCCCATGCCGGCTCGCGCCATGCCGACGGTCGCAGCGCCATCCGCGAGGCGGCGCACCAGATCCTGGCGGTCGAGGCGATGACCGACTATGCCCGCGGCATCACCACCAGCGTCGCGCTGATGGGCGGCGGCACGGCTGCGAACGTCATTCCGCAGCATGCCTGGTTCAGCGTCGATTGCCGCGTCACGAGCCTTGCCGACGGCGCGATGATGGAGAATCGCATTCTCAGCCTGAAGCCGCATGATCCGGACGTGACGATCCGGATCACCGGCGGCATGAACCGGCCGCCCTATGAGAAGTCGACGGCGGTCGCGGCTCTGTTCGAGGTCGCGCGCGAGGTTGCCGCCGGGATCGGTCTCGATCTGCAGGATTGCCCGATGACGGGCGGCGGCTCCGACGGAAACTTCACCGCGGCGCTCGGCGTGCCGACGCTCGACGGGCTGGGCATCGACGGCGATGGCGCGCATACGCTGCAGGAATATGCGTCGATCGCGTCGATCGCGCCGCGCCAGGCCCTGATCAAGGGGCTGCTCGAGACGATCTGATCCGGCGAAGGCCGGATCGCTTCAACAAAAAAGCCCCTCGCGATGCGGGGGGCTTTCTCGATTCCGACGGGCGTTCGCTCAGGCCTGCGGCTCGTCCATGCCGCCGGCCGCAAGGAATTTCTCGAGCCAGTGGATGTTGTAGTCGCCGTTGAGGATGTCCGGGTTGCGCACCAGGGTCCGGAACAGCGGCAGCGTGGTATCGACGCCGTCGACGACGAATTCGTCGAGCGAGCGGCGCAGGCGCATCAGGCACTCGTCGCGGTTGCGGCCGTGGACGATCAGCTTGCCGACCAGCGAATCGTAGTTCGGCGGGATCATGTAGCCCTGATAGGCCGCAGAATCGACGCGGACGCCGAGGCCGCCCGGCGTGTGGAAGGACTGGATCCGGCCGGGGGAGGGACGGAAGGTCGCCGGGTGCTCGGCATTGACCCGGCATTCGATGGCGTGGCCCTCGATGACGATGTCCGCCTGCCTGAGCGAGAGCGGCGCGCCGGCCGCGATCCGGATCTGCTCGTTGACGAGGTCGATGCCGGTGATCATCTCGGTCACGGGATGCTCGACCTGGATGCGGGTGTTCATCTCGATGAAATAGAACTCGCCGTCCTCATAGAGGAATTCGATCGTGCCGGCGCCGAGATAGCCGAGTTCGGACATCGCCTTGGCGCAGATCTCGCCGATGCGGTCGCGCTCGCCGGCATTGAGGGCAGGCGAGGGGCCTTCCTCCCAGACCTTCTGGTGGCGGCGCTGCAACGAGCAGTCGCGCTCGCCGAGATGGATGGCGTTGCCACGGCCGTCGCCGAGCACCTGAATCTCGATATGACGCGGCTTCTCGAGATATTTCTCGATATAGACAGCGTCATCGCCGAAATTGGCCTTGGCCTCGCTGCGGGCAGTGGCGAGCAGGACCGAAAGCTCCTCCTCGTTGCGCACCACCTTCATGCCCTTGCCGCCGCCGCCGGACGCCGCCTTGATGATGACGGGGAAGCCGATCTCGCGGACGATCTTCAGCGCTTCGGCGTCGTCGGAGATGCCGCCCTCGGAGCCTGGCACGCAGGGGATGCCGAGGCGCTTGGCCGTGCGCTTGGCCTCGATCTTGTCGCCCATGCTACGGATGTGCTCCGCCTTGGGACCGATGAAGGTGATGTCGTGCTGCTCCAGGATCTCGGCGAAGCGGGCATTCTCCGACAGGAAGCCGTAGCCGGGATGGACCGCATCGGCGCCGGTGATCTCGCAGGCGGCGATCAGCGCGGGGATGTTGAGATAGCTTTCGCGCGCGCTCGGCGGGCCGATGCAGACGCTCTCGTCGGCGAGGCGCACATGCATGGCGTTGGCGTCGGCGGTGGAATGGACCGCGACGGTGGCGATGCCGAGCTCCTTGGCGGCGCGCAGCACCCGCAGCGCGATCTCTCCGCGGTTGGCGATCAGGATCTTGTCGAACATCTTGATCTCGCCGTCGTTGCGTGCCGCCCTCACTCGATCACCAGCAGCGGCTCGCCGTACTCCACCGGCTGGCCGTCCTCGACCAGTATGGCGGTGACCTTGCCGGCGCGGGGCGCGACGATGTCGTTGAAGGTCTTCATCGCCTCGACGAGCAGGATGCGCTCGCCCTGCTTCACCATGGTGCCGATCTCGACGAAGGGCTTCGCCTCGGGCGAGGGGCGGCGATAGGCGGTGCCGACCATGGGGGAGGTGACGGCTCCGGGATGGGCGGCGCCCGGCTTAGGCTCGGCCGTCGGGGCAGCAGCCGGAGCGGCGACCGCCACCGGCAGCGGCGCGGCAGCCGGCACGTGAACGGTCGTCGCGAGGCTGCGGGCGACGCGCACGCGCAGATCGCCCTTCTCCACCTCGATCTCGGTGAGATCGGTCTGGTTCAGCAGCTCGGCGAGCTCGCGGACGAGGTCTGGATCGATCGGGCTCTTGGTCGCCATGGCGGATGTCACCGTCTTCTTCGGATGAGTGCTCGGGGCGACGGTCGCGCCGTCATCCCGGTCGTTTCGGTTCAGGCGGCGAATGCCGCGGGGTTCGTCCCCGGGGTCGCACCGGTCCTCGGCTCCGGACGACAGGATGAAGCAGCGGGGTGTCCGCGGCTGGATCGCGTCGTTAGGACGAGGGGAGAGCCATGCGGCACAGGCTGGGCGACCATGAAGGACGTGGATTCCAGGGACCGCGCGAGGCGGCGGACGCCGTCCTCATAAACGCTGCGAGCCGGCAGGGGAAGCCTGAAGGCTTCCTCGCCGGCTCGTGCAGGGGCGGGGCGCGCCGAAACGGTTCAGCCCGCACACTCGGTCTTGCCGCAGCGCCGCACGGAATCGAGCTTCTGCTTGAGCGCCTCCTGGCCGACGGCGCCGAAGACCACCTCGTTGCCGATGACGAAGGCCGGCGTGCCGGTCAGGCCCAGCCGGTCGCCCAGCGCCACCGTGTCCTCGATCGAAGCCTTGGTGGCGGGAGCGTCCATGTCCTTGCGGGCGCGCTCGACATCGACGCCGAGTTCCTTGGCGATCTCGAGCGCCTTTGCGCCGTTGACCCGTCCCTTGACGCCCATCAGCCGGTTGTGGAAATCGAAGTATTTCGGCCCCTGCAGCTGGTTCTTGACCGCGATGGCGACGCGGCTCGCCTCGACCGAATCGGGGCCGAGGATCGGAAAGTCCTTGAGCACCACTTTCAGCTTCGGGTCCGCCTTGGACAGGGCGGTCACGTCCTGCATCGCCCTTTTGCAGAAGCCGCAATTGTAGTCCATGAACTCGACGAGGGTCAGATCGCCCTCCGGGTTGCCGATGATCACCGAGGTAGCCGGATCGGTGAGCCTGGCCTTCTCCGCCGAGACGGCGCTGCGCTGGGCCTCCGCTTGCGCCACGGTGTTGCGGCGCTCGAGCTCGACCAGCGCGTCCTGGATGATCTCAGGGTTCTTGACGATGGTTTCGCGGACGAGGTCGACGATCGCCTTGCGCTGCTCGGTGGTCAGGGGAGGCTGGCCCTGCGCCATCGCGGGGACGGCGACCGACGCGAGCCAGAGGCCGAGCGCGAGCCCGGCGGGGCGCAGGCAGGCGCGCGTCAGGCTGGTGAAGGTCGGGAAAGCCATCTCGTCATCCTTTCGCTTGCGGCATCCCGAAAGGGACGCCCGCACAGAAGCGGTTCAGCCCGTGCTTGTGGTGGTTCGGCGGGCTAGCGTCAAATCACAGCTTTGCCAGCGGTTGCAGGCGAGGGCGGCCTCGGCTACGCCCGCCGGCGGACCGCCCGAACCGGACATGACGATGCAGAAGCCAGCCCTTCCGCCCGAAGCAATGCCGCCGGCCGGCCTGCCGGCTCTCGCCGAGCGGGCCGCCCGTGTCGCGCCCTTCATCGTCATGGACGTGATGAGCCAGGCCGCGGCGATCGAACGCCGGGGCGGCTCGGTCGTGCACATGGAGGTCGGGCAGCCCTCGGCGCCGACGCCGCGCTCGATCCGAACGGTGGTTTCGCACGCGCTGGAGGACGGACGGATCGGCTATACCCAGGCGCTGGGGACGGATTCGCTGAGGGCTCGCATCGCCCGTCACTATCGCGAGAGCTATGGCGTCGAGGTGGCGGCGGAGTGCGTCGTGGTGACGACAGGGTCGTCGGGCGGCTTCATCCTCGCCTTTCTCGCCTGCTTCCAGCCCGGCGCGCGTGTCGCGATCACCGCGCCGGGCTATCCGGCCTATCGCAACATCCTGATCGCGCTCGGCCTGGAGCCCGTCGCGATCGAGGTCGGACCGGAGACCCGCTTCGCGCTGACGCCGGAGCTGATCGAGCGGGCGCATCGCGAGAAGCCGCTGGCCGGCGTACTGACCATGAGCCCCGCCAACCCGACCGGGGTGGTGATGTCGCCCGAGGCGATCGCCGATGTGGCCGCCTGCTGCCGCCAGCTCGGGCTGTGGTACATCTCGGACGAGATCTATCACGGCCTGACCTACGAGGCGCCGGCGACCACGGCGCTCGCCGCCGATCCCGACGCGATCATCGTCAACTCCTTCTCCAAGTACTACTGCATGACTGGCTGGCGCGTCGGCTGGCTCATCGTGCCGCAGCGGCTGGTGCGGACGATCGAGCGCCTGCAGCAGAATTTCTCGATCTCCGTGCCCTATCTCAGCCAGGTGGCCGGCGAGGCGGCTTTCGACGCGACGGAGGAATGCGAAGCGATCAAGGCCGGCTATGCCGCCAACCGCGCCTTCCTGCTGGAGGCCCTGCCGCAGATCGGCCTGGGCGATTTCCTGCCCGTCGACGGTGCCTTTTACATCTATCTCGACATCGGCCGGCATTCGAACGATTCGATGAGCTTCTGCCGCGACGCTCTCGAAAAGGCCGGTGTCGCGATCACGCCCGGCCTCGACTTCGACGAGGGGCGCGGGGCGCGGACGGTCCGGCTTTCCTTCGCCGGTTCGCTCGCCGAATGCGAGGAGGCTGTTGCGCGCCTCGGAGGCTGGCTCGGGGCCCGCTGAAGCCCAGGCCGCAACTGGCTCTTGCCATAATTCCCGGAAGGTCAGCATTCTCTCACCGGGCGGGCCGCGGGGGCGGTGGCCGCCGATCGGAGACGTCCATGAAACATGGCATGGCTGGCCTGACGGTCCTGAAGCGGGTGGCCGTGCTGCTCGTGGCCTGTTTCGCCCTGCTCGCGGCGCCCACGGCGCGGGCCGAGGCGCCGATCGTCCTGACCCTGCGCGGCGACGAGACGGCGGACACCATCGCCAGGATGGTCAACGCCTTGTCGGCCGGGGGACGGCAGGTCGAGATCCGGCTGTCGGGAACCGCGCCGCAGGCCGCGCCCGAGACTCCGGTTCCCGCCGAGCAGCCCGCGAAAGGTGCCAAGCCGGCAAAGCCCGCCAAACCCGCGCCGGTGGCGATGCCGGCGACCGGCGACGACATGCTGTCCGGACAGATCGACGCGCTGCTCGACCAGGTCGTGGAAGGCGTCAGCTACGGCAACAAGGCCATCCCCAGCATCGCCGAGCTGCCTGGGGACTGGCAGTCCGCCTGGGCGAGGAACGTCAACGGGCGAACCGGGCTTTCGGCCGGCTGGCGGATCCTGCTGATCGTGGCGCTGGCGCTGGCGCTGACCTTGGCCGTCCGGATCGCTCTGGCCGGCTGGTTCGCGCGCAAGCGCGTGCCCGCCGGCCCGGCCTTCACGCCGCGCTTCGTCGCTTCGGCCTATGGTCTCGCCCAGGACGTCTTGACGATCATACTGGCGTTGCTGGTCGTGCGGATCGCGCGCAATACCTGGCTGCCTGAAAACGACCTCGCCTCGATCAGCCTGACGACGGCCGCCAACGGCGCCGCGATCGGGGCTTTCTACATCGCCATCGGCCGTTTCCTGCTGTCGCCTGGCGTGCCGGAACGGCGCATCATGCCGCTGCCGAGGACCGAGCGCCACTTCCGGTTGCTGACCCTCTATGCCATCTTTACGCCGATCGTCGTCGTCGCCATCCTGCTGACCCACCACATCAGCCACGATCCCTTGCCGGCGGCCGGTCTGATCACGCTCACGGGTTTCGCCACGACGGCGTTCAAGCTGTGGTGGTTTCACGACATGCGCCACGACCTCGCGGCCCTCGTGCTCTCCGGCTCCGAGACGCCCGGCCCGGTACGGCGCATCTTCGCCTCCGGGATAGCCTGGTTCTACATCGCCACGACGGCGCTGCTCTGGGCGGTCGAGGCCGGGGCGGCGATGATGTCGAATGGCGGGCGCTGGGCCGAGGCCGCGGCCCTGACCGAGGCCGCTCTGGTGATCCTGCCGATCCTGGTCGTCGGCATCTCCAGCCTGCTGCATTGCCGCGCCATGCATCGCCAGATGTCCGGCAGCGCGACGCCGCTGACGCAGGCTGGCGGGGCCGCGGTGGGAGCCGCGGCAGTCGGAGTGATCTGGGCGGCTGGCTTCTTCATCATTGCCCGGCTCTGGGCCGGGTTGCTGCTGGGGGTCAGCTCGGACCAGTTCACCGCCTTCACGCGTCAGGCGGCGGGCGTGGCCTTCCTCGGCTTCGCGGGCTGGGTGGCCCTGGTCTTCCTGCGCTCCTTTTTCGATGCCTATGCGCCGAAGCGCCACGTCGTCGGTCCCATGGGGGATGATGAAGAGATTCATGGCGATGCGGTACCGAGCCGCCTCGCCACGGTGCTGCCGGTGCTGCGCGGCGTCGTCCTCGGCGCCGTGATCGGCCTCACCGTGCTCGTCGTGCTCGCCCGGCTCGGCGTCGATATCGGCCCCTTGCTCGCCGGCTTCGGCATTCTCGGCCTCGCCTTCTCCTTCGGCTCGCAGACGCTGGTGCGCGACATCGTCTCGGGCGTGTTCTTCATGCTGGAGGACGCCTTCCGCGTCGGCGAATACGTCGATACGGGCAGGCTCAAGGGCACGGTCGAGAAGATCTCGCTGCGCTCAATCCAGCTCCGCCACCAGAGCGGCCAGATCCACACCGTGCCGTTCGGCCAGATTTCCTCGCTGACCAATGCCAGCCGCGACTGGGCGACGGTGAAGTTCAACGTCCGCCTCGACCATTCGGCCGATCTCGAACAGGCGCGCAAGGCGATCAAGAAGACCGGCATCGCCCTGATGGAGGACCCGGAATACGGGCCGCATTTCATCGCGCCGTTGAAGATGCAGGGCGTGGCCGACATCACCGACACCGCCATCGTCATCCGGCTCAAATTCACCGGCAAGCCGAACCAGGCCTCGATGCTGCAGCGCGAGGCGCTGAAGCGGGTCTACCGGGCGCTGAACGATGCCCGCATCCCCTTCGCCTCGAATGCCGTCACGGTGCGCGGCGGCGACCAGGACAACAAGTCCGGGGCCAGTGCCGCAGCGGCGATCTCGGCCGTGCCGCCGCCGACACCGCTTGCACCCGCGGCTGGCTGAGCGCTCAGAGCAGCAGGAACAGACCGAAACCGGCGATCTCCAGAGCGGCCCCGAACAAGCGTGCCTGGCGCGCCGCCGAAATCATTGCGCGCCGCTCGGTGCGGCGGCCTGCGCTCGTGCTCCGGTCCGCTTCCGTCTCCACGCGAAACTGTTCGGCGTAGAGGCCGGGCGTGATCTGCGAGCCGACGGCGCGGTCGCCGTCCAGCTCGGCCCGCACCGAAAGGAACAGGACGAGAAGACCCAGGACGCCGACGCCGAACCAGCCGGCGGCACGCCAGGCGAGGACGGCAAGCGCAAGGAGCGCCGCCACCGCAAGGGCTGTCAGAGCGAGACGTTCCGGGCGGCGTGGCGGGGGCATGCGAACTCCGTCAAGGCACCATCACGCGACCTGAGGACGATGCCGGGTTTCGCGGTCGCCGCCAACGGAGCTTTCCAAGAAAAAGGCCCGCTGCAGGACAGCGGGCCTTCTTCATTCGTAGGATGTCGCCTCGGCTCAGGAACGGCCGGCGAGGCGGTTCCACCAACCACCACGCTTCGGGCGCGTCGGATCCGGTTCTGTCAGGACAACCGCAACGGGCTCCTCCGCCGGGGCGCGCGGGGCGGGCGCCTCCGGCTCAGGTGCAGGCGCCGGCTCGCCGGCCATCGGCTCGGTGGCCGCTTCGACAGGCGTTTCGGCGACAGTTTCGGACGCCGCAGGCGCGGCGGCCGGTGCGCCGTCTTCCGTGATCGGTACGACCTTCTTGCGCGACCGGCTGCGCTTCGGCTTCTCGGCCGGGGCGGCTTCTGCCGCGACCGGCTCGGCAGCCTCGGGGGCCTTGGCAGCCTCGGCGGTCTCCGTTTCCTTGGCCGCCTTGGGCTTGCGGGCGCGGCTGCGCTTCGGCTTGGCCTCCTCGGCGGGAGGTGCGGCCGCCTCGGCGGCAACCGGCTCAGTCACCTCGGAGACCGGCGCCTCGGCAGCAACCTCGACCACGACGGCTTCGGCGGCGGCATCCTCGCCGTCATCGTCCGCCTCGTCGTCGCTCTCGCCATCCTCGCCAGCGGAACCCTCGCCCTGAAGGCCCTGCGAGTCACGCTCGCCACCCCGCCGCCGGCGGCGGCGACGGCGGCGGCGGCGGCCATCGCGGCCTTCGGCATCGCCGCGCTCGCCCTGGGCGTCGCCGGCCGCGGTCTCGCTGTCGCCTGCCTCGGCATCGAGGGCTGCCGCCTCGGCGGCGGCATCGAGCGCCTCATCGTCGACATCGGCGGCGATCGCTTCCGCCTTGAACGGAGACGGCACCACGCGAGCCTCGTTGCCGACGAACTCGCCACGCTCGACCTCGAAATAGCGGGTGCCGAGCAGATTCGGGTCGGTCGAGATCGTGATCGCAATCGCGAAGCGGTTTTCGAGATCAGCCAGATGCGCGCGCTTCTGGTTGAGGACGTAGAGCGCGACCTCCGGCCGGGTTCGGACGGTGAGGTTGTGCGAGGCGCTCTTGATCAGCGTCTCCTCCAGCGCGCGCAGGATCTGCAGCGCGACCGACGGGGTCGAGCGGATCATGCCGGCGCCGGCGCAGTGCGGGCAGGGCACCGAGGAGGATTCGAGCACGCCGGTGCGGATGCGCTGGCGCGACATCTCCAGCAGGCCGAAGGCCGAGATGCGGCCGACCTGGATGCGGGCGCGGTCGTCCTTCAGGCACTCCTTCAGCTTCTTCTCGACGGCGCGGTTGTTCCGGTTTTCCTCCATGTCGATGAAATCGATCACGATGAGGCCGGCGAGGTCGCGCAGGCGCAGCTGGCGGGAGATCTCCTCCGCCGCTTCGAGATTGGTCTTGAGGGCGGTGTCCTCGATATTGTGCTCGCGGGTCGAGCGACCCGAGTTGATGTCGATCGCGACCAGCGCTTCCGTCTGGTTGATGACGAGGTAGCCGCCGGACTTCAGCGTCACCGTGTTGGAGAACATCGCGTCGAGCTGGCTCTCGACGCCGAAGCTCGCGAAGAGCGGGGTCTGCTCGCGATAGGGCTTCACGCTCTTGGCATGGCTCGGCATGAGCATGCGCATGAAATCCTTGGCCTCGCGATAGGCCTCATCGCCGGCGACGTGAACCTCGTCGATGTCCTTGTTGTAGAGGTCGCGGATCGAGCGCTTGACGAGGTTGCCCTCCTCGTAGACCAGCGCGGGCGCCACGGAGGCGAGCGTCAGCTCGCGCACGCTCTCCCACATCCGCATGAGATATTCGTAGTCGCGCCGGATCTCGACCTTGGTGCGCGAGGCGCCGGCCGTGCGCAGGATCAGGCCCATCCCCTCCGGGACCTCCAGTTCCTGGGCGATCTCCTTCAGGCGCTTGCGGTCCTCGGCATTGGTGATCTTGCGCGAGATGCCGCCGCCCTTGCCGGTGTTGGGCATGAGCACCGAATAACGGCCGGCGAGCGAGAGATAGGTGGTGAGCGCCGCGCCCTTGTTGCCGCGCTCTTCCTTGACGACCTGGACGAGGATGATCTGGCGGCGCTTGATCACCTCCTGGATCTTGTACTGGCGGCGGGAATGACGCTGCGGGCGCTCGGGCATGTCGTCGAGGGCGTCGCCGCCGCCGAGCTGCTCGGGCTGCTCCTCATGCTCGTCGCCCTCATCCTCGCCGTTCTCGTCCTCGCCCGGCTTGCGGGCTTCGGCCTGAGCTTCCTCGGAGCGGCTCTCTTCGCCGGCGTCGAGCTGCGGCGCGGCCACGGTCTCGAAGGTCAGGGGCGCTGCGTTCTCAGCGGCGTCCTCGGTCGCCGACTCGGCGACGTCCGGGGCGAAGGATTCGCCGAAGGCGGGCGCGCCTTCGTTGACCATGGCGGCTTCCTTGCCGTCGGTCTCGACGCGCTCGTCGCCGTTGGCTTCGGCCTCGACCTCTGCCGTCACCGTCTCGTCGGCCGCCGCCTTCTTGGCACGGTTGTCGCGGTCGCCACGGCCGCGCCGGCGGCCGCGCTTCTCGCGCCGCTCCTCGTCGCGCTCCTCGTCGCGTTCGGCGCGGGCCTCGTCATCGAGGAGCGCCTGCCGGTCGGCGACCGGGATCTGGTAGTAGTCCGGATGAATCTCGGAGAAGGCGAGGAAGCCGTGGCGGTTGCCGCCATACTCGACGAAGGCCGCCTGGAGCGAGGGCTCCACCCGGGTCACCTTGGCGAGATAGATGTTGCCGCGGAGAGGCTTGCGGCTGGCGGACTCGAAATCAAATTCCTCGACGCGTGATCCACGCACCACCACGACCCGGGTCTCTTCCGGGTGGGTGGCATCGATGAGCATTTTGTTGGCCATCAGAAATTTCCATAGGCGCGGCCGCCGCCAAGGCCCGCGAGGCAGCGGAAGCAAATCCGCTGCCGCGAGCGTGGGCGCCGCTGAAGCGCCGGCCGGAGCCGGCATGTTGCAGGAGGGGGAGGTCGGTCTGGACAGGAACGCGGTTCGGAGCGGCCCAGCGGACGAAACGCCCGGCGCCATTCCGCAGGATTGAACGCTTCACCGATGATACGTGCGGCGTCGCTTGCCCCGTCATCTGCCCTGACCTGCGGCACGCCCCTCTCACGATGGGCAGACCGCGTTTGCACGCTCGCGAGACAGGGCCGGGCGCAGAACTCGCAACCCCGGCCCGTCCTCTGCGGACGATCCGTTATGGTCGACCTGCTGCCTTGAACCCCGAACGGGTCAAGGCCCAGTCTGCACCGGACGCCGACGGATGGTTCGATCCGGATGTGTCCCGCGGGCAGGCTGGAGGGCAACCTTGTCCCATTACAGATAGGTTACAGTGATTTGCAAGTCACATCGCAACCGGATCGCGTCCCGCGCATGGCGAGGCGGTTCATCGCGCCCCCGTGGCGTGGTAACGCCCTGTTAGGGATTCGGGTCGCCTATGGTTAAGCATTGGTGACGGCAGGCGGGATTTTTAAGCTGTTTTCACGCATTTGTCAGAGCGAGTACGGCAAATTCGCCGCAGCCGGGCGCCGGAGGGCGGTTTCCGTCCGGTTGCGTTCGCTGGCTGCCATGGCGGGGCTGTGCGCCGTTCTCGGCATCCTGCCGGCCCGCGGCGAACCCGCCCGGCAGCAGAGCGAGTTTCCGGTCGCGACGGACATGCGGATCGAGCAGCACGGCGAGACCGTCAGGCTGTCGCTGGCGCTCTCGGAGGTCGTGCCCGTGGAGGCCTGGGTGCAGGCCGCTCCCGACCGCGTCATCGTCGAGCTCCCGTCGACGAACTTCCAGATCCAGCCGAGCGCCCGCAAGAATGCCGGCTTCGTCAGCGGGTATCGCTACGGGCTGTTCACGACGGACAAGGCGCGAATCATCATCGACCTGTCCCAGCCTGCGACGATCGTGAAGGCCGAGGCCCGCACCGCGCGGGGCGGCCTCGGCGAACTCACGATCGAACTCAGAAAGGTCGGCCGCGCCGAGTTTCTCGCCGAGGCCGCCAAGGCCAGGCCGGCGAGCCGGGCGATGGTGGCACCGGCGCCGCCTAGGTCGGCCGGCGAGACGCGGCGCACGATCGTCATCGATCCCGGGCATGGCGGCATCGATCCCGGCACGGTCGTCGCGTCGATCGCCGAAAAATCGGTCGTCCTGAATTTCGGGCTGGCCCTGAAGGAGCAGCTCGAGTCCTCGGGCCGGTACCGCGTGGTGATGACCCGGGACGACGACAGCTTCGTGCCGCTCGCCGACCGCGTGAGGATCGGACAGGACGAGAAGGCTGACCTGTTCATTTCGATCCATGCCGATTCGCTGACGCAGGCGCAGGAGGTGCGGGGCGCGACCGTCTATACCCGCTCGGAGCGGGCGACCGACGCCGAGGCCGCAAAGCTCGCGGCCAAGGAGAACGAGGCGGATGCCGCCGGGGGACTCGAGACCAGCGAGGAGGTCCAGGACGTCGCCGGCATCCTGATCGACCTGGCGCGGCGGGAGACACGGACCTTCTCGGGCGTTTTCGCCCGCAACCTCGTCGACAAGCTCGGTGCCTCGGTCCGGATGCACAAGATTCCGCTGCGCTCCGCGCGCTTCTGGGTTCTGAGCGCGCCGGACGTGCCGTCGGTCCTGATCGAGCTGGGCTACATGTCGAGCCCGAAGGACGCCGCGCTGTTGACTTCGGCCGAATGGCGCGGAAAAGCCGTCGGTGCCGTCGGGGCAGCGGTCGACGAATACTTCGCCCGCGAACGCGCCTCGGTCGGGCAGGCGGCCGAGAACCGGCACGCGCCTTAGTTCGCGAAACGTTCGAGTTGAACCGAATTGTGGTCGTGAGGCCACGGTTCCGCCATCTCGATCATGCTATAGCTTCGCGTTGCGAAGCGCCTCGACCGGGCGTCCGCCGGGTGGAAAGATGGGGTCCGGGACCTGAAATGCGGTTTATCCTGCGAATCTTCGGGTGGTTGTTCGCCGCGGGTGCGATCGCTTTCGTGGTCGGCGCCGCCGTGGCCGGCGGTGTGATCTGGCACTATTCGCAGGACCTGCCCGACTATGCCCAGCTGCGGAACTACGAACCGCCGGTGATGACCCGCGTCCATGCGGGCGACGGCAGCCTGATCGCCGAATACGCGCGCGAGCGGCGGCTCTACATCCCGATCCAGGCCGTGCCGAAGCTGGTCGTCGACGCCTATATCTCCGCCGAGGACAAGAATTTCTACAAGCATATCGGCGTCGATCCCGAGGGCCTCGTTCGCGCTGCGATCTCGAATTTCCGCAACAAGGGCACCAATCGCCGCCAGCAGGGCGCCTCGACCATCACCCAGCAGGTGGCGAAGAACTTCTTCCTGAGCCCCGAGCAATCCTACGAGCGCAAGATCCGCGAGGCGCTCGTCGCGCTGAAGCTGGAATCGACCTATTCGAAGGACAAGATCCTTGAGCTCTACCTCAACGAGATCTATCTCGGTGCGCCGGCTCCCGGCCTCGGAAGCTACGGCATCGCCGCGGCGGCGCTGAATTATTTCGGCAAGTCGGTGCACGAGCTGAACCTGCAGGAAGCCGCCTATCTCGCCGCGCTTCCGAAGGCGCCGAGCGACCTGCAGCCCTTCCGCAATACCGACCGCGCGATCGAGCGCCGCAACTACGTGATCGATCGCATGGTCGAGAACGGCTACGTCAAGCGCGACGTGGCAGAGGCGGCGAAGAAGCAGCCGCTCGGCGTCAATCCGCGCCAGGTCTCGCCCAACAACATCGCCGCCGGCTATTTCGCCGAGGAAATCCGCCGCGAGCTGCAGGATCGCTACGGCGAGAAGAAGCTGCTCGAGGGCGGGCTCTCGGTGCGCGCCACGGTCGATCCCAAGATCCAGCTGATGGCCCGCAAGGCGCTGGTCGACGGGCTCGTGCGCTTCGACGAGGCGCGCGGCTGGCGCGGCGCGATCCAGAAGCTCGACATCGCCGGGCAGGATTGGGGCAAGGCCCTCGGCGAATTGCCGGTGCTCGGCGACGTCGCGCCCTGGCGGCTCGCCGTGGTGCTCGACGTCAACGGCGACAGCGCCAAGCTCGGCCTCCACCCGCTGCGCGACAATGCCGGCAACCTCAACCCGAAGCGCGAGACCGTCACGCTGGCCGGAGACGGCATCAAGTGGACCCGGCGCGCGCGCGTTTCGCAGGCGGTCTCGGTCGGCGACGTGGTCTATGTCGAGCCGATGACGAGCCGTCCGGGCTATGCCCGCCTGCGCCAGCTTCCGGAGATCAACGGCGCGATCGTCGTGATGGACCCGTTCTCCGGCCGCGTCCTCGCCATGGTCGGTGGCTTCTCGCACGACCAGTCGGAGTTCAACCGCGCGACGCAGGCAATGCGCCAGCCGGGCTCGTCCTTCAAGCCCTTCGTCTATTCGACGGCGCTCGACAACGGCTACACCCCGTCCAGCATCATCCTGGACGCGCCGATCGAGATCGACCAGGGCGGCGGTCTCGGCATGTGGCGGCCGGAGAACTACGGCGGCAAGTTCAGCGGCCCGCATACGCTACGCTACGGCATCCAGTACTCGAAGAACCTGATGACGGTGCGTCTCGCCAAGGATGTCGGCATGCCGCTGATCGCGGAATATGCCCGCCGCTTCGGCATCTACGACGATCTCCAGCCGGTGCTGTCGATGTCGCTCGGCGCGGGCGAGACCACCGTGATGCGGATGACCGCGGCCTATTCGATGCTGGTCAATGGCGGCAAGCGCATCCGGCCGACGCTGATCGACCGCATCCAGGATCGCACGGGCACGACCATCTTCCGGCACGACCAGCGCACCTGCGAGGGCTGCAACGCCGACAAATGGGCGAACCAGCCCGAACCGCGCCTGATCGACAATCGCGAGCAGGTGATCGACCCGCTGACGGCCTACCAGATGGTCTCGATCCTGGAAGGCGTGGTGAACGCCGGCACGGCGACCGTGGTGAAGTCGGTCGGCAAGCCTCTGGCGGGCAAGACCGGCACGACCAACGACGCCAAGGACGTGTGGTTCTGCGGCTTCTCGCCGGACCTCGCCGTCGGCGTCTATATGGGCTTCGACAAGCCCAAGTCGCTCGGCTCGTCTGCGACGGCCGGCCAGTACGCCGCGCCGATCTTCCGCGACTTCATGATGGCGGCGTTGAAGGACAAGCCGGCGACGCCGTTCCGCGTGCCGGCCGGCATCAAGCTGATCCGCGTCGATCCGAAGACCGGCATGCGCACCAGCGGGGAAGGCGGCATCCTCGAAGCCTTCAAGCCCGGCACCGCACCGCCCGACAGCTATTCGGTGATCGGGGCAGCGGGCGATGGCGGCGGCCTGCCCGGCGCCCCGTCCGGCGGCGGCCGCGCTATCGGCTCGGGCACCGGCGGTCTCTACTGAGATCTGCCCCGGCCCGACAGGGTCGGGCCGGCAGCGTCGCCAGCAAGGTCGGCAAGAACCCGAAAGATGCGGGCGCAGCAGCGGCCGGCCGGTCGCGCATGCGGCATGGCCGGCGCGAGCGCGACAATCCGCTGACAGCATGGACGCGGAAACCGGCCCGGGGCCGGGCCGATCGTCGCCGGCTCGATGCGGCGACGCGACGTGTCACGCGCCGACACCTCCGGCAGGCGCACCATTCGCCTGGTGCGGACCAGCGTCCCGTCGCGCAGCGAAGCCTTGACACGACACGCGGTTTGAAACACTCGTGCGGCTCGCAAGTCGCTGATAATGCGTGCTTTTTTTATTTGTTCCAATGTGAGATCCGCCGCTGTGCGCGCCATGCCGCCGGTTCGTTCGCGAAGGTCGGAGCCGGCCGCTTTGCTCCGAGGTCGGGCAGGGATGACGACGATCATGCGGTGGATGCAGGACTGGTCATGACAAAGCTGTTTCGTTCGGCACTCGTCGCGCTGAATCTGCTGTTGCCGGCTTCGGGCACCCTGGCTCAAGCCCCCGCGTCGCCAGGACAGTCGATGTCCTCCGAGCCTTCGGCTCCCGCCACGGGGCCGATGAACCCGCTGCCGCCGGCTGCACCACAGATGGGAATCGCACCGCCGAGCGCTGCCCATCCACCACTCCCGGCGACCGAGGCCGCGGCCGCCAATACGCCCGCTATGGCCATGCTGCCGCACGACCTGTCGCCTTGGGGCATGTTCATGGCCGCCGACATCGTCGTGAAGGCGGTGATGATCGGCCTCGCCTTCGCGTCGCTGGTGACCTGGACGATCTGGCTCGCCAAGGTGATGGAGCTTGCGGCCGCCAAGGCGGGAGCTCGGCGCGCCCTCCGGCGGATCGAGGCCGCCGACGACCTCGGCGACGCGACCCGCACCGTCTCCGGCAAGGATGGCAGGCTGCGCGGGGCCGTGGGTGCCTTGCTGGCCGCTGCCGGGGACGAGACGCGCCGCTCCGCCGATCTCGGCGAGGACGGCATCAAGGAGCGAGCCGCGATCGCGCTCTCCCGGGTCGAGGCACGCGCCGGCAGGGCGATGGCGCGTGGCACGGGACTGCTGGCGACGATCGGCTCCACCGCGCCCTTCGTCGGCCTGTTCGGCACGGTCTGGGGCATTATGAATTCGTTCATCGGCATCAGCCAGTCGAAGACGACCAATCTAGCCGTCGTCGCGCCAGGTATCGCCGAGGCCCTGCTGGCGACGGCGATCGGCCTGGTCGCAGCCATTCCCGCCGTCATTATCTACAACGTCTTCGCCCGCGCCATCACCGGCTACCGGGCGACGTTGTCGGATGCTTCCGGAGAGATCCTGCGCCACCTCTCGCGGGACCTGGAGCGGCGCCAACGCGCCGCTGTCGCCGCTCCGCCGCGGTCGCCGCTGCAGGCGGTGGCGCCGGCGGCCCTCCCGCGCGTTCCGGCGGAGTAAGCAGATGGCCGTCTCACTCAAGGACCCGCAGGACGGCGATCTCGGCGAGGTCGCCGACATCAACGTCACGCCCTTCATCGACGTCATCCTGGTGCTGCTGATCATCTTCATGGTGGCGGCGCCGCTCTCGACGGTCGATGTCGCGGTCGACCTGCCGGTTTCGAACGCCCAGCCGCAGCCGCGGCCCGAGACGCCGGTGTTCCTGACGGTGAAGGGCGACCTGTCGCTCACGCTCGGCAACGACGCCGTGCCGCGGGAGGCCCTGCAGGCGACGCTCGACCAGCGCACCGGCCAGGACCGCGAGCAGCGCATCTTCCTGCGGGCGGACGGCGCAGTCGCCTACCGCGAATTGATGGACGTGATGAACCTGCTGCGGAATGCCGGCTACCTCAAGATCGCGCTGGTCGGTCTCGAGGATACCGGGCAGGGCGCTACGGCGGCGAAGCCATGAGCCTGCGACGTCCGTCCCCGGCGCGCATTTGGCCTGCTGCGCTGCGCTGGGGCGCCGCGGCGTTCCTGGTGGCCGGAGTTCATGGCGCCGCCGGCTGGCTGGTCGCGAGCTGGGAGCCCGCCGAGGCCGCGGCCGGGGCACCGCCCGCGGCGGTGATGATCGAGCTCGCCCCGCTCGCGGTGGCGCCGGAAACGCCGCAGCAGGATATCGCGCCCGGCCCGCAGATGACGGAGGCGGAACCCGAGCCGCTGCCCGATCCCGTCGAGCCACCCAAGGATGTGGAGCCACTGCCGCAGGACGAGCCGGAACCGGTGGCGCTGCCGGAGCCGGAGATCAAGGTCCCGGAGCTTCCGCCATTGCCTGATCCGCTGGCGCTGCTGTCGCCCCCGCCGAAGCAGGAGCCGCCGCCGGCCAAGGAGGTCAAGCGCAAGCCGCCGCCGCGGCCGAAGGTCGTGCATCGGAAAAAACCGGTGAACCCCGACAAGCCCCGGGCGGAGCGGACATCCGCGCCGACCGCGCAGGCGCAGGCGGCCGCGCGCGCTGCGGCTCCGGCGGCCGGTGCAGCCACGGCCTCGCCGGCGGCGGCGGCGAGCTGGCGCGGGAGCCTCATCGCGCACCTCAATCGCTTCAAGCGCTTTCCGAGCGGGGCCAGTCCCGGCACTGTGCAGGTCGCCTTCAGCATCGACAGGCGCGGACGCGTGCTGTCGGCGCGGCTGGTACGCGGCTCGGGCGATGCGGCGCTGGACGAGGAGGCGGTGGCCATGATCCGCCGGGCGAGTCCGGTTCCGGCACCGCCGGACGGCCTTGGAGGCAGTTCGATCGCGCTCGCCGTGCCGATCAGATTCTCGCGATAGGACAGTGGCTGGGGTTGAACCGTGGCGCCGTCCGGCGGTTAATCCCCGAAAGCGCGGAGAGGAGACTGGGATGATCGGACCGAAACTCGCCGCCGGCCTCCTGCTGGCGCTCCTCTGCAGCGGCTGCGTCACGCTTGAGGAGCGGCGCGCGGCCGACGAGGCGCGCTGCCGTTCCTATGGGTTCCGGCCGGGCACGGAGGGGTTCGCCAATTGCCTGCTGCAGGTCGACCTCGACCGTTCGGCCGAGCGGCGTTACCAGTTCGAGCGCTTCGATGCCGATTTCGGCGGGGGGCCGTGGTATCACTGGCGGCGCTGGTAGCGGCCTGCAGTCCTTTACCGCCTTAGCCGAGCAGAACGGAGCGTATGGCTCGCCAGCTCTCGGCATCGGGCGCGCAGAGCAGGCCGGCCGGGCGCCCGGCCGGCGAATAAGTCCGGCCGTCGAGCAGGCGTGCATGGCCGCCGGCCTCGCTGTAGAGCAGCACGCCCGGCGCATGGTCCCAGGGATTGAGCACGCCATAGAGCAGGAATTGCAAGCGTCCGGCAGCCGCCAGCCGGTATTCCTGCCCGCAGCAGCGCAGCGAGCCGACTTCGAGGAAGGCCGGGAAACGGCCGGGAAGCGTGCTGCGCAGCGGCTCCGGAAAATATTGCCAGCTCGCCATGCCGTTCATCTGCCGCGTCGCGATGGCAGCTGCGACGCGCAGGTCGCGGCTCGCGCCGTCCGCGGAGGCCATCCATGCTCCTTCGCCGCGCAGGGCCATGGCGCTGTCGTCGGCTGTTGGATCGTGGATCACGGCGGCGACGGTCTCTCCCCGGACGACGACAGCGGCCATTACGGCGAAGAGCGAGAGGTCGCTGGCATAGTTCAGCGTGCCGTCGATCGGGTCGATGACGATGGCGAGGTCGGCTTGTCCCAGGTTGGCGAGGAGGGAGGGATCTTCCGTCACGGCCTCTTCGCCGATGAGCGCCGCGCCCGGGAAAGCCTTGGCCAGCTCGGCGCAGATGAAGCGCTCGGCGGCCTCGTCGGCCTCGGTGACGACGTCGACCGGGTTCTGCTTGGCGCGAATATCGCCCGCTGCCAGCCGCCGGAAGCGCGGCATCACCTCGCGCCGTGCCGCCTCGCGCAGGATGGCGTCGAGCCGCTCATGGTCCTGCCGGGTGAAGATCATCCGAGATCGAACTCGACCAGGATCGGCTGGTGGTCCGAGGCGCGGGTCTCGATGTCGTAGGTGATCGAGCGCGCCCGCTCGGCGAGGTCCGGCGTTGCCAGCACATAGTCGAGGCAGCCGGGCGGGCCATAGGTCTGGTCGCAGATGAAGGCGGAGGGCGGATGCGGCTCATCGCCCCGCAGCACAGGCCACAGATCGAGCAGCGGCGGGACATCGCCCGCGAACGGAACGAGCAACTCGGCCAGCCCGGCATCGTCGGGCCGCATGTTGAAGTCACCGGTGAGGATGGCGTTCGCCGCGTTCGGTGTCGGCGCATAGGTGTGCGGGCCCGGCGCACGCGGAGTCGCCTGTCTCGCTGCGGCCATGCGGTGGATTTGCCTGATGCCCTCGATCTGGGCCGAACGTAGCACGGGCGAGGAATACTCAAGATGGGTCGTCATCACCCGGAGCGGCCCGAAGGGCGTCTCGACCATCGCCTCCACGAGCACGCGCGGCATGTTGCGCGTTGCGGCCGCCTCCCAGGGCAGGACGTGGCGCAGTGCCTGCGCCACCGGCAATCGCGACAAGATGAGATTGCCGAAGCGCTTGCGGCCACCCGCCCCATCCGGGACATCGACGCCAACAGCCTCGATCGCGGTGAAGCCCGGCAGGAGTTCGCCGAACAGCGCGAACTGGTCGGTGCGGTCATTGCCGTCGAGATCGGGGAAGTTGGCCGCGACCTCCTGCAGGCAGAGCACGTCGAAATCCGCCATCTGCCGGGCATGGTTGATGATGCGATGCGGATCGACCTTCTCGTCGACGCCACGGGCCCACTGGATGTTCCAGGTGATCAGCTTCATCGGATCAGCCTCGGCGTCACTTGATGCCGGCGCGCATGAAGCTCTGCACGAACTGGCGCTGGAACAGCAGGAATCCGACGAGCAATGGTGCCGAGGTCATGAGGGTCGCCGCGCAGATCACCGCCCAGTCGATGCCTTGGTCGGCCGAGGAGAAGACCTGCAAGCCGACCGTCAGCGGCCGCGACTCGACGGAATTGGTCACCAGCAGCGGCCAGAGGAAGTTGTTCCAGTGATAGCTGACCGAGACGAGGCCGTAGGCGATATAGGTCGGCTTCGCCAGCGGCACATAGACCCGCATCAGCACCTGCAAAGGGCTCGCGCCTTCGACGCGCGCGGCGTCGTCGAGTTCCTTCGGCACGGTCTTGAAGGTCTGCCGCAGCAGGAAGATGCCGAAGGCCGAGGCGATATAGGGCAGGGCGATCGCGGGGATCGTGTCGATCAGGTTGACCTTGGCGAGCGTGCGGTAGTTCTCGACGATCAGCGCGTCCGGCATGATCATGAGCTGCGCCAGGATCAGCACGAAGGCGATGTCGCGACCCCAGAAATCCTGCCGCGCCAAGGCATAGGCCGCGAGCGTGCCCAGCACGATCTGGAAGGCCAGGATCATCGTGACCAGGATGAAGGTATTGAGGAAATAGCGGGCGAAGGGCGCGGCCGCCCAGGCGCGGGTGAAGTTGTCGAGCGTGAGCGGCGCGGTCAGCACGAAGCGCGTGGTGTATTCGGCCGGGTGGAACGCCGCCCAGACGGCATAGGCCAGCGGCAGCACCCAGAGCAAAGCGAGCAGGATCGCTCCCGCCGATTCCAGCGTGAGCGCGAGGCCCTTCGGCGCGTAGGGGTCGGCGCGCGTCGCGGCCGGGGCGGGACGTTGCGCGGCGCTCATTGATAGTGCGTCCTGCGTTCGAGCCAGCCGTACTGGACGAAGGCGACCAGCGCGAGCAGCGCCAAGAGCACGCAGGTCAGCGTCGCCGCATAGGCGGTGTCCCAGAAGCCGAAGCCGACCTGATAGATGTAGTAGAGCAGCAGCGTCGTCGCATTGTCCGGGCCGCCGCGCGTCATCACCACGATATGGTCGACCATGCGGAAGGCGTTGATCACGGCATTGATCAGCACGAACAGCGTGGTCGGCATCAGGAGCGGGAACTGGATGCGCCGGAAGAAGGTCCAGCGCGAGGCACCTTCGATCGCCGCCGCCTCGCCGAGGCTCGGCGGGATCGCCTGCAGCGCCGCGAGGTAGAAGATCATGAAGAAGCCGGCTTCCTTCCAGATCGCGACGATGGTGATGGCGTAGAGGGCGGTATCCGGCGAGCCCAGCCAGTTGGTCGAGCGCGCGCCGAACAGGCCCGTGACCTGCTCGAGTAAGCCGTATTGGGGGGTGTAGAAGAACAGCCAGATGTTCGCGACCGCAATCATCGGCAGGATCGTCGGCGTGAAATAGGCCATGCGCACGAGCGTGCGGCCGGCGATCCTGTCGTTGACCCAGACCGCCATCAACAACGCCAGCGCAATCGAGGTCGGGATGGTGCCGAGCGCGAACCAGAGGTTGTTGCTCAGTGCCTTCCAGAAGATCGGGTCGGCCAGCATCTGCTGATAGTTGTCGAGCCCGACGAAGCGCGCCGGGCGGCGCGCCTTCGGGGTCGAGTAGAAGCTCTCGATGAAGCTCGCGACCGCGGGCCAGTGGGTGAACAGGGCCAGGCACGCCATGGCCGGCAGCAGGAGCAGCCAGCCATGGATCGTCGCGGTCGCGCGGTTCGTCATCGGCTTCCGGATCAGCGATAGGCCTTGAGGATGCGCTCGGCCTCGGCCTGCGCGTCCTCCATCGCCTTCTGCGGCGTCTTGGTGCCGGTCAGCGCGGCCTGCAACCCGTCGTTCAGCGCCTTGGTGACGCGCTGGTTCTCATGGGTCGAGAGCTCGGCGACGGCGAATTCCAGCTGGTCGCGCGCGACGGCGGCCGGCGGGAACTCCGCGACGTATTTCTTCATCGCCTCGGTTTCGTAGGCCGCCTTGCTGACCCCGACGTAGCCGGTGTCGATCGACCATTGCGCCGCCCTCTCGGGCTGGGTGATCCACTTGATGAACTTGAAGGCGGCCTGCTGCTGGGCCGGCGTGGCCTTCTTCGAGATATAGAAGTTGCCACCGCCGGTCGGCGAGCCACGGCGCTTGTGGGCCGGCAGCATCGCGACGCCGAAGGGGAATTTCGCGTTGGTGCGGACGTTGGTGAGGTTGCCCGTGGTCGTCCAGATCATCGCGACCTTCTTCTCGAAGAAGTCCTTCGGCGTGGTGCCCCATTCGACGATGCCGGGCGGATGCACCTTGTACTTCTGCGCAAGGTCGACCCAGTACTGCAGCGCTTCGACGACACCCGGCTTGTCATAATAGGTGGTGTCGCCGGTGGGGTTCATCAGGATGGCATCGGCCTCCGTCGTCAGCGCCTGGAACAGCCAGTAGGGGAAGCCCGAGGACGGGATCTGCGTGCCCCACTGCGTGACGTTGCCGGACGCGTCGCGCTTCGTCAGCTTCCGCGCGAAGGCGAGATGCTCGGCCCAGGTCTGCGGCGGCTTCTCGGGGTCGAGCCCGGCCTCCTTGAACAGCTCCTTGTTCCAGTAGAGCACGATGGTCGAGCGCTGGAACGGAATGCCCCAGGTCTTCCCGCCGGTCTGGCTGTTCTCCATGAAGCCGGGATAGAAGCCGGCAAGCCACTTCTTGTCGTCCTCGGTCTTGATGAAGTCGTCGAAGGGCACGATCGCCTCTTCGTCGATCAGCGTGAACATGTCGGTGGAGAGCAACACCGAGGTGACCGGAGGCGTGCCGCTCTTATGCGCGGTCAGCGCCTTGACGATCGTCTCCTGATAGGTGCCGGCATAGATCGGCTTCAGCTTGATCGAGGGATTTTCCTTCTCGAAGCCGGCGGCATAGGCGTCGATCAGCTTGGTGATCGGACCGCCGACCGCGACCGGATAGAAGAAGGAGAGCTCCGCGTCCTGCGCCCGCGCGATTGCGGGAAAGGCCGTTGCGCCGGCAAGAGCGGCACTGCCGCCGAGAAATTCACGCCTGTCCATTATACCCTCTCTCCCTTGTTGGGATGGTTCGAGCGTCCGACTCGCGCGGCCGGTTCAGTTTCGAACCACCTTCCGTTCCGACGCCTGGTCGAACCAATGCAGCGCCGCTTGTGACAATCTGATGTAGATGGTCTCGCCGGCCGTCGCGCGGATCTTGCCCGGGCGCTTGACGATGAAGGAATGGCCGTCGATGCGCGTCTCGATCAGCGTGTCGGCGCCGAGATATTCAGCCGTCACCACCTCGGCTGCGATGCCGCTTTCGCCGATCTCCGTCATTTCGGGGCGAATGCCGACGGACAGCGCAGCCGGATCCAGGGCGGGGGGTGGGGTGATTGTCCCGCCGTGTGCCTGCACGGACGTCAGCGGCAGCACGTTCATCGGCGGCGTGCCGACGAAGCGGGCGGCGAAGATCGTCTGCGGGTTCTCGTAGAGGGCGTCCGGTGCGGCATCCTGCTCGATGCGGCCGTTGCGCATCAGCACGACCTGGTCGGCCATGGTCATGGCCTCGACCTGGTCGTGCGTGACGTAGACCATGGTCATGCCCAACCGCTGCTGCAGCTCGCGAATCTCGCGCCGCATCTCGACGCGCAGCTGCGCGTCGAGATTGGAGAGCGGCTCGTCCATCAGGCACACCGGTGCCTCGGCGACGATCGCGCGGCCGAGCGCGACACGCTGCTGCTGGCCGCCCGAGAGCTGGGAAGGCTTGCGGTCGAGCAGGTTCGCGAGCCCGAGGATGGCGGCCGCGCGGGCGAGGCGGGCGTCCCGTTCCGCACGGGAGACCTTTCGCACCTTCAGGCCGAACAGGATGTTCTCGGCGACCGAGAGATGCGGGAACAAGGCATAGTTCTGGAAGACCATCGCGATGCCGCGGCGCGAGGGGGCGGCATGTGTCACGTCGCGCCCGCCGATGGCGATGGTGCCGCCGCTCGAGTCCTCCAGCCCGGCAATCAGCCTGAGCGTGGTCGACTTGCCGCAGCCGGAGGGGCCGAGCAGGGCGACGAGCTTGCCTCCCTCGACCGTGAAGCTGATGCCGTCCACGGCGGCCGCGCCGCCCCAGCTTTTCGACACGGCCTTGAGTTCTACCGAAACCATTCGCGACCCGGCCGTTCCTGCAATCCATGGTAAGCCGGCGCAAGAGATCGCTGCCGGCGGCTCCGTGAGCGGGCGAGCTTGATGCCAAAATTCGCGTCGAGACAAGAGCGGCTCGCTCCCGGCGCGCATGGTTGCTGTGAGAGAACGCGCCTTTCACGACTTTGCTGGTGCTTGGCGTCAGGCCGAGGCGGCGGCGGAAGAGGTGGCGGAATGGGCCGCAACCCACCTCACGCGAGGCAGCCTCGGCAACGTCCGCCTCGCAAGGGCGATGGATCGGCCGCCGGCTGTCCGGCCCGACCGATCGTATTGGGCGTCAGGCGCCGTTCTTCACCAGCTCGCGCGCGATGATGGTGCGCTGGATCTGGTTGGTGCCTTCGTAGATCTGCGTGATCTTGGCGTCGCGATAGAGGCGCTCAACCTCGAAGCCGCGGATATAGCCGGAGCCGCCGAAGACCTGCACCGCATTGGCCGTCTGCGCCACCGCCATATCGCTGGCGAAACACTTCGCCATCGAGGAGGCGGAGGTCGCGGGCTTCTCGTGATCGATCAGCAAGGCGGCGCGCTCGACCAGTGCCCGGGCGGCAGCGATATCCTTGGCCATGTCGGCCAGGAGCCATTGCAGGCCCTGGTTGTCGAGGATCGGCTTGCCGAACTGGCGCCGGTCGCGGGCATAGCCAAGCGCCGCCTCCAGCCCCGCCTGCGCGATGCCGACCGCCAGCGAGGCGATGCCGACGCGACCCTTCTCCAGCACGCTCATCATGATGTGGAAGCCGCGCCCCTTGGGGCCGAGCAGCGCTTCGCGCGGCACAGTGACGCCATCAAACGTCAGCGCGCCGACCTGGCTCGCGCGCTGCCCCATCTTGTGCTCCTTCGGCCCGCGCGAGACACCGGGGGCATGCAGATCGGCCAGGAAGATGCTCATGCCGCGATGGCCGGCGGCGAGGTCGGTCGAGGCCAGCACGAAGCCGAGATCGGCAACGGGAGCGTTGTGAATCCAGAGCTTGCCGCCGTCGATGACGTAGCCTTCAGCCGTCTCGCGCGCGGTGGTGCGGACATTGGAAAGGTCGGAGCCCGCCTCGGCCTCGGTCAGGCAATAGGCGACGCGCGTCTTGCCCGCGAGGATGTCGGGCAGGCGCTTGAGCTGGTCGGGCGTGCCGTAGCGGGTCAGCAGCGTGCCGATCAGTTCGACGAGGCCGCACTGATCGGCAACCGAGGAATAGCCGCGCGAGAGTTCCTCCATGACGATGGAATACGCATAGGTATCGAGACCGGCGCCGCCATGCTCCTCCGGCACGGTGATCCCGAACAGGCCGAGCGCGCCCATCTGGCGGTAGATATCGGCCGGGAAGGCCTCGTCGCGGTCGAGATCGGCGGCGGCGGGCTTGACGACATCCGCGGCGAAGCGCCGGGCGGTCTCGCGGATCTGGTCGTAGATTTCGCTGTCGAGCAGGGGGGCATACATGGCTTGCCCTCCCTCAGGCGACGCCGTTGAGGGCGCAGAGATGCGTCATCCGCCGCGCCGCCAATTCGGGATCGATCAGCAGCCCCGACTGGTCGGCGAGGCGGAAGAGATCGGCATAATGCAGGATGCCGCGCGCGGATTCTGCGCCGCCGACCATCCGGAAATGGTTCTGGAAGCCGTTGAGCCAGGCGAGGAAGACGACGCCGCACTTGTAATGCTGCGTCGGCGCCTCGAAGAGCCGGCGCGAAAGCGCGACGGTCGGATCGAGGATGGCGTGGAAGCCGGCGCGGTCGCCCGCCTCCAGCTTGGCGAAGGCCGCAGCCGCTGCCGGCGCGATCGGGTCGAAGATGCCGAGCAGGCCGTGCGAAAAGCCCCGATCGTCGCCGCCGATCAGCTCGGCATAGTTGAAGTCGTCGCCGGTATACATCGCGACGCCTTCAGGCAGGCACCGCCGCATGGTGATCTCCTTGCCGGCGTCGAGCAGCGAGATCTTGATGCCGTCGATCTTGTCGGCGTGCTCGCGGATCAGGGTGAGCACCGTCTCCATGGCCGGCTCGAAATCGCGGCTGCCCCAATAACCGGCGAGCGCCGGATCGAACATCTCGCCGAGCCAGTGCAGGATCACCTTGCCCCGGCACTGCCGGATCAGGGGGCCGTACACGGCGAGATAATCGTCGGGGCTCTTGGCGACCCGGCAGAGCGCGCGGCTCGCCATCAGGATGATCTTGCCGCCATGCTCTTCAATATGGCCGATCTGCTCCTCATAGGCGCGGATCACGTCATCGAGGCTGTGCGCCTCCTGCGGAGCAAGCTGGTCGGTGCCGGCGCCGCAGGCGAGGTCGGCGCCGGGTGTGGCCTTGGCCTCGGCGAGCACGCGGGTGATCAGCTCGGCTGCGTTCTGCCAGTCCAGCCCCATGCCGCGCTGGGAGGTATCCATCGCTTCGGCGATCTTGAAGCCGAGGCCCCAGAGATGGCGCCGGAAGGCTAGCGTCGCATCCCAGTCGACGGCCGGCTCGCGCCAGGGATCGACCAGCTTCAGCGGGTCGGCGACGACATGGGCGGCGGCATAGACGGTGCGGATGCCGTTGGGCGTGGCCGTCTGCGGAAAAGGCGAAGGCGGCGCCAGCCTGTAGCGCGCGCTGCTGCCGTCGGGGCAGGGCAGGCTGATCTCGACCATCGCTTCCTCCATCGAATTTATTGGAACGTTCCAACAAAGAAACGTATTTCCAGTCTTATACAGCCGCATAAAATCGTTTGAAAGAGCGATATTGCACGCGGTGCCATTCGCTGATAATGGAACGTTCCAAGATAAGAACAGCGCGACGCGCATCAGGGACGAAACCATGTCGCAGCCGAAAGGCAGCAAGGGGAAGGTGACGATCATCGAGATCGCAGACGCTGCCGGCGTCTCGAAATCGACGGTCTCGCTCGTCCTCACCGGCCGCGGCGCAGTGAAGCCCGAAACCCGCCAGCATGTCCTGCAGACGATGGACCGGCTCGGCTATGTCTACAACCGCGGCGCCGCCAACCTGCGCAATGCGCAGTCCCGCATCGTCGGCCTCGTGCTCAACGACCTCTCCAACCCGTTCTTCGCGGAATTCGCGATCGGCGTGGAGAAGGTGCTGCAGATGGCCGGCTATGTCGCCTTCATGGCCAACACCGCCGAGAGCGTGGTGCGGCAGGAGCAGGTGATGCGGATGATGCGCGAGCACGGCGCCGGCGGCATCATCCTGTGCCCGGCGCTGGATACGCGGCCCGAGCATCTCGACTGGGTGAGGGCGGCCGGTACAGCATTGCTGGTGGCAATCCGCCGCTTGCCCGGCGCCGATACCAGCGTCGTGGTGCCGGAGAACCTCGCCGGTGCCAGTCGCGTTACTCGCCACCTGATCAATCTCGGCCATGAGCGCATCGCCTTTCTCGGCGGCATGCATTCCATGGTCGTCCGGCAGGAGCGGCATGGCGGCTTCCTCTCTGCGATGGAGGAGGCTGGCTGCAGGGTCGATCCGGCGCTGAACCTCGAGAGCATGCCAACGCGCGACGGCGGCTTCGGCGCGATGAGCGCCGTGCTCTCGCTCGCCGACCGGCCCACCGCGGTCGTCTGCTACAACGATGTCACCGCCATCGGCGCGATGCTGGCGGCGGCGCGGCATGGCCTCGTCGTGGGGCGCGACATCGCCATCGTCGGCTTCGACGACACCAGCGAGGCGCGCCATGTCTCACCCGCGCTCACCACCGTCGCGGTCGATCCCGTCGGCCTGGGCGAGCGCGCCGCAGCGCTGCTGCTCAAGCAGATTGCCGACCCCGCCGCCGAGCCGGAAAGCTTCATCGGCCCCGCCCATCTCGTCATCCGCGAATCCTGCGGCGCCTATCAGCGCGCGCTCGCCGCAGCCGGTTGAGTTCCATCAGAGACAAGATCCATGGCCTTTCCCCGCATCCTTTCAGCCGACGAAGCTGCTGCCCTGATCCCGGACGACGCGATCGTCACGGTCTCCTCCTCTTCCGGCCTCGGCTGTCCCGATGCCGTGCTGGCTGCCATCGGCCGGCGCTTCGACGCCTCCGGCCATCCCCGCAACCTGACGACGCTGCACCCGATCGCGGCCGGCGACATGTGGGGCGTCAAGGGCGTCGACCATATCGCCAAGCCCGGCCTGCTCGCGCGGATCATGGGCGGTTCCTACCCCTCCGGCCCGTCCTCGGCCGAGCCGCCCGCGATCTGGAAGATGGTCACTGGCAACGAGATCCCGGCCTACAATATCCCGAGCGGCATCCTGTTCGACATGCATCGCGAGGCCGCGGCCAAGCGCCCGGGCGTGCTGACCAAGATCGGCATGGACACCTTCGTCGATCCCAAGCACCAGGGCTGCGCCATGAATGCGCGCGCCATGGCCGAACCGATCGTGTCCCGCGTCGAATTCGACGGCGAGGACTGGCTCTATTTCCGCAGCATCGTGCCGAAGGTCGCGATCATCCGCGCCACCACGGCCGACGAGCGCGGCAATCTCTCCTACGAACATGAGGGCGGCCTGCTCGGCCCGCTCGATCAGGCACTGGCGGTCCGTAACAATGGTGGCATCGTCATCGCGCAGGTGAAGCGCGTGGTCGAGGCCGGCAGCCTCAACACGCAGGCCGTCTTCGTTCCCGGCATTCTCGTCGATGCGATCGTGGTCGCGCCCGACCAGATGCAGACGACGCAGACTGTCTACGATCCCGCCATTTCCGGCGAGGTCCGCCGCCCGTTGTCGAGCTTCGAGACGCCGGCCTTCGACGTCGCCAAGGTGATCGCGCGCCGGGTTGCGCAAGAGCTGCGCTACGGCGATGCCGTCAATATCGGCTTCGGAATTTCGGCCAATGTCCCGCGCATCCTGATCGAGGAAGGCCGTCACGGCGCCGTCACCTGGGTGATCGAGCAGGGTGCCGTCGGCGGCGTGCCGCTGCTCGAATTCCAGTTCGGCTGCGCCTCCAATGCCGAGGCGATCGTGCCCTCGCCCTATCAGTTCACCTACTTCCAGGGGGCTGGCTTCGACATGTCGCTGCTCTCTTTCCTGCAGATCGACCGCCAGGGCTGCGTCAACGTCTCGAAGCTCGGCGTGCGTCCACACGTCACCGCCGGCGCCGGCGGCTTCATCGACATCACCGCGCGGGCCAAGCGCATCGTCTTCTCCGGCTATTTCAGCGCCGCCGCCAAGCTCGCGATCGCGGACGGCAAGCTCGTCATCGAGAAGGAGGGCAAGGTGAAGAAGCTGGTCGAGGCTGTCGAGCATATCTCCTTCTCCGGCCCGCGCGCGATCGCACAGGGCCAGGACATCACCTATGTCACCGAGCGCTGCGTGATGAAGCTGACGAAGGACGGCATCGTCGTCACCGAGATCGCCCCCGGCGTCGATCTGGAGCGCGATATCCTCAGCCAGAGCGAGTTCCCGCTGCTGGTGCCGAAGCCGCCGAAGCTGATGGACGCCGCGCTGTTCGATGAGGCGCTGATCGGCCTCGAACTCCCCGCGAGGGCGGCATGAGCGACCCTGTCCGCCTCGACATCGCCTCGGGCATCGCGACGATCACGCTCGCCCGACCGGAAAAACTCAATGCGCTCGACGACGTCATGGTCGGGCTGCTCGGCCGCTTCGCCGACGCGATCGACGCCGACCGCTCGGTGCGTGCCGTCATCCTGACGGGCGAGGGCAAGGCCTTCTGCGCCGGCGGCGACATCGTCGTCTGGGGCGGGCTTTCGCCGCTGGAGATGGGCCAGGGCTGGGTCCGCTCCGGCCATCGCGTCTTCGACAAGCTGGCGCGGATGAAGCCGCCGGTCATCGCCGCGATGAACGGCCATGCGCTCGGCGGCGGGCTCGAACTCGCGGTCACCGCCGATATCCGCATCTGCGAGGCGCAGGCCAAGATCGGCCTGCCCGAGACCGGGCTCGGCATGATCCCCGGCTGGTCGGGCACGCAGCGTCTGGTCCGCCGTCTCGGCGGGCAGGTAGCGCGGCGCCTGGCGCTGACCGGCGAGATCGTCACGGCCGAGCAGGCCCTGACGCTCGGCATCATCGATCAGGTCGTCGAGAAGGGCGGGGCGCTCGCCGCCGCGCAGGCCATGGCCGAGCGCATCTGCCAGCGCGGGCCGGTCGCGAACCTCGTCGTCAAGCAGCTCATCAATGCGGCGGAGGACGAGGATAGCGGCGCGATCATGGAGACGCTGGCAAGCTCGCTCGTCTCCTATACGGACGACGTGAAGGAAGGTGTCACGGCGTTCCAGCAAAAGCGTACGCCGACCTATCGGGGGGAATGAGATGACGCGCCCCGTTGCTCTCGTTACTGGCGCAAGGCGTGGCATCGGCCGCGCCATCGGCGTAGCCCTCGCGAAGGCCGGGCACGACATCGCCTTCACCGACATCGCCGAGGACGAAGCGGTTGCCGAAGCCGCGAATCTGTTCGAAGCCGCAGGCGCGAAGGCGCGGTTCTTCAGGCACGATGTCGCGGCGGTTCCGAGCCATCCCGGCTTGGTCGCGAATGTCAAAACGGCCTTCGGCCGGCTTGACCTCTTCGTCTCCAACGCCGGCATCGGCGCGCCGATGCGCGGCGACATGCTGGAGATCACCGAGGAGAGCTTCGACCTCGTGATGGACATCAACCTGCGCGGCGCCGCCTTCCTGAGCCAGGAGGTCGCGAAGGCGATGCTCGCGGACAGGCCGGAGCGTCCCGCCATCATCTTCATCACCTCGGCTTCGACGGAACTGGTCTCGATCGACCGGGCGCAATACTGCGTCTCCAAGCTCGGCCTCTCGATGTGGGCCAGGGGGCTGGCCGTGAGACTGGCGCCGGAGGGAATTCCCGTTTTCGAGGTCAGGCCAGGCGTCATCCGGACCGACATGACGGCGAAGGTGGCCGCCCGATACGATGCCCGAATCGCGGAGGGGTTGATCCCGGCCGGACGTTGGGGCGAGGGTGACGACGTCGCCGCTGCGGTCGCCGGCCTGACGTCAGGGCAATTCGCCTATGCGACGGGAACGGTGATCAACGTCGATGGCGGGTTGCTCATTCCCCGATTGTAGGGTTTCTGCGGCGGCAAGAAGAGACCGGCGCGGAAGCCGGCCCGGATGGACTTGTAGAGGAAGGCGCATGAAGGCAATCCCGCTTTCGCCGCCCGGAGCGGGCGGCCAGCATGAGCTATGAATTCGACTTCGCCGACGTCTTCGCGGCTTGGCCGGAGCTGTTGCAGGGACTGGTCAACTCGCTGGTGCTGTCGGCCCTGGCGATGGCGATCGGCATGGTGCTCTCGGTTGCCGGCGCGCTGGGCAAGACATCAGGTCCGCCCTGGCTGCGCCGGATCATCGACGAATATATCGAGCTGATCCGCAACACGCCGTTCCTGATCCAGATTTTCGTGATCTATTTCGGCCTGCCGACCTTCGGCCTGAAGTTCTCGTCGAACGGCGCGGCGCTGCTCGCGCTCGTCGTCAATGTCGGCGCCTACGGCATCGAGATCATCCGCGCCGGGATCGAGAGCATCCAGAAGGGCCAGGTCGAGGCGGGCAAGTCCCTGGGCATGCGCCCGCTCCAGATCTTCCGCTACATCATCCTGAAACCGGCGATTCAGGCGATCTATCCGTCGCTGACCAGCCAGTTCATCCTGCTGATGCTGAACACCAGCGTCTGCTCGGCGATCGCGGCGAGCGAGCTGACGGCGGTGGCGGGCGACATCCAGTCGCGCACCTTCCGCAGCTTCGAGGTCTATTTCGTCGCCACATGCCTGTATCTCGCGCTGTCCGTCTTCTTCTGGACGGTCTTCGCCGGGATCGAACGCGCCTTCCTGCGCAAGCCGACACGGTAGGTGACCCATGCGCACGCTCGGATCAGGCGACATCATCTACATCATCATGGCGGTCCGCTGGACGCTGCTGCTCTCGCTCGTCGCCTTCCTCGGCGGGGCGCTCGGCGGTGCGCTGGTCGCGCTCGCCCGTACCAGCGATTTCAAATGGCTGAGGATCGTCTCGACCGGCTACATCAAGCTCTTCCAGGGTACGCCGCTGCTGATGCAGCTCTTCCTCGCCTTCTTCGTGCCGGGGCTGTTCGGCTGGTCGGTCGATCCCTGGACGGCGGCGGCGCTCGGCCTGTCGCTGCATGCCAGCGCCTTCCTCGGCGAGATCTGGCGCGGTGCGATCGAGGTGGTACCGCGCGGACAATGGGAGGCGGCGACCTCGCTCGGCCTGCGCTACTGGCCGAAGATGGTGCTGGTCATCGCACCGCAGGCGATCCGCATTGCGATTCCGCCGACGATCGGCTTCCTGGTGCAACTCATCAAGGGCACGTCGCTCGCCTCGATCATCGGCTTCGTCGAGCTGACCCGGGCGGCACAGATCATCAACAACGCCACCTTCCGCCCGTTCACGATCTTCGCGCTCGTCGCGCTGGTCTACTACGTCATCTGCCGGCCGCTCTCGGCCTACAGCAAGAGGATGGAGCAAAAGCTCCTCGTCGCCGCGCGCTGAACACGTCGACGCAACACCAGCCTACCTAGAGGAGAACGACCCATGTCCCTGTTTAAATCGATTTGCCGGCGTGGCTTCGGCGCGCTGGTCCTCGCCGGCCTAGCCGCCTCGGCGCTCAATACGGCGCCGGCCAAGGCGGCGACGCCCGACGAGATCAAGGCCCGCGGCAAGCTGATGGTCGGCGTGCTGACCGACTATCCGCCCTTCGGCGGCACCGATGCCAACCAGCAGCCGGCAGGCTACGATGCCGACGTCGCGGCGCTGATGGCCAAGGACCTCGGCGTCAAGCTCGAGCTCGTCCCGGTCACCGGACCGAACCGCATCCCGTATCTGCTGACCAACAAGGTCGACGTGCTGATCGCGACCTTCGGCATCACGCCGGAGCGCCAGAAGCAGGTGCTGTTCTCCAACCCCTACAGCACGCTGACGATCTACGTCCTCGCGCCCAAGAGCCTGAAGATCGAGAAGCCGGAAGACCTGAAGTCGGTGACGATCAGCGTCGCCCGCGCCTCGACGCAGGACATCGCGATCAGCGCGATCGCGCCTCAGGGCACGCCGCTGAAGCGTTATGACGACGACGCCACCGCCCTGCAGGCCCTGATCTCCGGCCAGGTCCAGGCGATGGGCGCGAGCAACACCATCCTGGCCCAGCTCAACAAGGACTATCCGCAGCTCGGCATCGAGCCGAAGATCACGCTGAAGGAGCAGGCCAACGGCATGGCCTTCCGCAAGGCCGACACGGCGCTGGCCGAGTATGCCAACACCTTCATCGCCAAGATCGAGGGCGATGGCGAGCTCTCGAAGATCAACCAGAAGTGGTTCGGCATCCCGCTCAAGAAGCTGCCGCCGATGCCGAAGTTCTCCGGCGACAAGTGGTGATGTCCGGCGGAGCGGCGGCCTCGCCTCGGGCCTGACCGAGGAAGATCGGCTGCTCTGCAGGATCGCTGCGACATCGCAAAGACGGATGCGCCCGGCTGCGGCCGGGCGCATCTTCCATCACCCCGTACCGAACGGTTTTCCAGATGACCGCCAGCGCCCCCGCCGATCATGCAATCGGCGACGTGATCATCGAGATGCGCCATGTCGACAAGTTCTATGGCGACTTCCATGTTCTCCGCGACATCGACCTGACGGTCTCGCGCGGCGAGCGCATCGTCATCTGCGGGCCGTCGGGTTCCGGCAAGTCGACGCTGATCCGCTGCCTCAACCAGCTCGAAGAACACCAGAATGGCGAGATCGTCATTGACGGCACCGCTGTCCACGCGAAGCTCAAAGGTATCGAGGACATTCGCCGCGAGATCGGCATGGTCTTCCAGAGCTTCAACCTTTTTCCGCATCTGACGGCCCTGGAGAATTGCACGCTCGCGCCGATGCGGGTGCGTGGCATTGCGAAGGCGGAAGCCGAGGCGAACGCCCGCAAGATCCTCGAGCGCGTCCATATCCCGGAACAGGCAAACAAATACCCGGTCCAGCTTTCGGGCGGGCAGCAGCAACGCGTGGCCATCGCCCGTTCGCTGTGCATGAATCCGAAGATCATGCTGTTCGACGAGCCGACATCGGCGCTCGACCCCGAGATGGTCTCCGAGGTGCTCGACGTCATGGTCGAGCTGGCCGAGAGCGGCATGACCATGCTCTGCGTCACCCATGAGATGGGTTTTGCCCGCAAGGTCGCCGACCGGGTGATCTTCATGGACGCCGGCGAAATCGTCGAGGTCGCCCCGCCTGAACGCTTCTTCTCGGCACCGGAGAACGAGCGGACGCGCAAGTTCCTCGGCCAGATCCTGCACGCGCAGACCCAGGCCCATTGAGCCGGTCGATGCTCGATCTTTCGCCTGACGGTCTGGAGCGCTGGACCTATGGGACGCTGATTCCGGCCTGGATCGCGCGCGCGGTCGATCGTGCCGACGGCGGATTCGTCGAGGAGTTCGCGGCGGATGGGCGACCGGTTGCAGCGCCGGATCGCGGCGCGCTGACGACGGCACGCCTGACCTACACCTTCAGCCACGCCGGCCGGCTGCGCGGCGATGCGGGCGCGCTGGAGGCGGCCCGCCACGGTTTCGCGCTACTGCTGAAAGCGCAGACTGCGAACGGCTATGTTCCGAAGCGCTTTCGACCGGACGGGAGCGCGAGCGTGCCGCGCCGCGACCTCTACGATCTCGCCTTCGTGCTCTTCGCTTGCGCCCACTATCACCGGGCGACCGGCGAGGCCGCGGCCATCCGCCTGGCGGAGGCGACGATGGACGGGATCGAGAGCGAGCTCACCGCCCCGCATGGCGGCTATGCGGAGGACGATCTGGGGACGCTGCCGCGGCGCCAGAACCCGCATATGCACCTCCTCGAAGCGTTCCACGCCCTGGCGGAGGCGACCGGCAATCAGCGTTGGCTTGACGCCGCCGGTCGCATCGTCCGGCTCGCGGCGGAACGCTTCATCGACGCGAACGGTACGCTGGGAGAGTATTTCGATACGATCTGGCAGCCTGTCGCCGGGGCTCCCGGCCGGTTGCGCGAACCCGGCCACCAGTTCGAGTGGGTCTGGCTGCTGTATCACCACCATCGCCTGACCGGCTGCGAAACGGCACGAGCGCTGGCCGAGGGGCTCCATCGCTTCGGCCTTGCACACGGCATCGACCGCGCGCCCGGCTGCGCGCCGCTCGTGCTCGACGGTATCGAGCCCGACGGCGCCGTGGTCGCAGCGACGAAGCTGCTCTGGCCGCAGACCGAGTTCGTCAAGGCGCTCGCCGCACGCATCGAATTTGCCGGCGACGAGGCGGCGACGAGCAGGCTGCCCGGTCATCTCGCCCTGATCTTCCGGTACTTCGTCGACGCGTCGACGGGGCTTTGGCACAACCAGCTCGATCGTGCGGGAACGCCGTTGCCGGTCGTGTTGCCGAGCCGGGTCCTCTACCATCTCTTCCTGTGTCTGGCCGAGGCCCTGCGTGTCCTGCCTCCGGCGCCGGTCAGGGCGGCGTCCTAGGCTGCCCCGGCGGCTGGCCTCGCGCTGGCCGCGGCCCTAGATTGCGCCGGCTCCGACGCGCTGGGCGCGGACCGCTCGAACTCCGGATGGGAATGCGCCATGAGCGCCAAGGTCGATTGGGATGCCGATCAGTATCTGCGCTTCGAGGACGAGCGGACGCGGCCCTCGCTGGATCTGCTCCAGGGCGTCAGGCTGACAGCGCCGGCGCGCTGCATCGACCTCGGCTGCGGTCCGGGCAACAGCACGGAACTGGTGGCGGCGCGGTTTCCGCAGGCCGCGGTCACGGGTCTCGATTCCTCGCCCGACATGATCGAAAAGGCGCGCAAGCGACTGCCACGGCTGTCTTTCGTCCAGGCCGATCTTGCCGGCTGGGCGCCGGAGGAGCGCTACGACCTGATCTTCGCCAATGCGGTGCTGCAATGGCTGCCGGATCACGAAGCCCTGTTCGCACGGCTGGCAGCGGCGCTGAAGCCGGGCGGCGTTCTGGCCGTGCAGATGCCGAACAATCTGGCCGAACCATCGCATGTCGCGATGGCGGAGACCGCGGCGGAGGGGCCCTGGGCGGTTCGCTTCGCGCATGCCACGGAAGCACGGGAGCCGCTCGGCAGCTTCTCCGACTATCGCCGCTGGCTCATGGAGGCGGGCTGCACCGTCCATCTCTGGCAGACGACCTATGTCCACGCTCTCGCCGATTGCACGGCGATCATCGAATGGTTCAAGAGCACGGCCCTGAAGCGCTATCTCGATCTGCTGCCGGCCGGCGAGCGCGAAGGCTTTCTGGCGAGCTACCGGGAACGCATCGCGCGCGCCTATCCGGCCGAGCCCGACGGCAAGGTACTGCTGCGGTTCCCGCGGTTGTTCATCGTTGCGACGCGGCGCGCGGCCTGACGGTCGCGCAGGCCCGCATCGGCTTACCAGGGCCGGCGCGGGCCGGTGTCGATATGGATCAAACCGTTCCAGTAGACGTGGTGGCCGCCGACCTCCGGCAACGATCGCGCCCATTCCAGGACGAGTCGCGGCCTGACGCCGGGAACGCGGAAATCCACTGCCTCGCAGCGCCTGTGATAAGAGCCGCGGCGCGCGCGCCAGGGCGGGCGCCAGGTCGAGGTCACCTTCACCGCTCCGTATTTCCCCGCGATCCTGCCGAGGATCGTCTTCAACCGTTCCGGCAGGCAGGCGATCGAGGTTCCCGGATCGGTCGAAATGCCCGGCCGGTCCGGCTTCTCGTTCGGATCGAACTGGGGCTCGGCTCCGGCCTTCTGGCCGGGCGTCAGCTTCGGCCATTCCGGGCCCTCGTCGTCGTCCGGCGGCTCGATCGCCGGCAAGGTTCCTTCGGCCTGTGGCGTTTCCGGGAGCGGGACGTCGGACCCGGGCGTTTCGGGTGAGGGAGCGGCCGGCGGCGTCCCTTCGTCGGCGGCGCTTGCCGGCGTCTCCCGCGGGGAGCGCTGGTGCGGCGGCACGACGATGGTGGGCAGCCTGGGGGTGCCCTCGAGATCGAGGTCGAAAGGACGCTGCGGCGGGAGGGGTGCACGCACGCTCTCGCCGGTCTGGGCGCGAACGGCGCCCGACAGCACGAGAAGCATGGCGAGGGTCAGGCTCGCCGGCAGGCAGGCGGGCGTCACGCCGGGCGCGGCGCGATGGCGGCCGCGCCGGATCGGATCGGGATCCGGAAATGCATGGGATGCCTTTCAAAAAAAGCAAGCCGTCCACCGGCGATTCGGCGAGGGCAGAGCCTGCCCATGCGCGGATAGCAAAAAAACCGGCGTTTACGATGGAATTTCGCCGCATGTTCGGGGAAGGCTCCGGAAGCGGGCCGCTTTTGCCTCATCCTGCGCCGCATTCAACCCGCCTGCGCGATTGTGCGGCGCGGCGGAGTCTTGCTTCATTCTAATCGACGGTCTAAGCGAACGGGGCGGCAGGCCTGCGTGGCCGCGCGCGAAGCGAGTTCGATGATGCAAGCTCTCCCGGTGCACTCCCTTCTGACCGACTATCTGCCGCTGGTGTTGTTCATCGGCGTCTCGGCGGTCATCGGCCTGGCGCTGCTGATCGCGCCCTTCGCCATCGCCTATTCGAAGCCGGACGCCGAAAAGCTCTCCGCCTACGAATGCGGCTTCAACGCCTTCGACGATGCCCGCATGAAGTTCGACGTCCGGTTCTATCTGGTCGCGATTCTCTTCATCATCTTCGATCTCGAGGTCGCGTTCCTGTTCCCCTGGGCCGTCGCCTTCGGCAGCCTTGGCTGGTATGGTTTCTGGTCGATGATGATCTTTCTCGGCGTGCTCACCGTGGGCTTCGTCTACGAGTGGCGCAAGGGCGCGCTGGAGTGGGACTGACTGTCCGATCGCGACGCGGCGCGCCGCTTCCTATCTGGCAGTTTTGACGTTCACGAGGATTAGGACATGGCAGTCACAGCGATCGATCGTGGTGATCCGCTCGTCGCGCCGGCCCCGAAAGGGTTGCTCGGCCCGGACGGCAAGCCCGTGGGAACGCGTGATCCGTTCTTCGTCGAGATCAACAACGAACTGGCGGACAAGGGCTTTCTCGTCACCGCCACCGACGATCTGATCAACTGGGCCCGCACGGGCTCGCTGATGTGGATGACGTTCGGTCTCGCCTGCTGCGCCGTCGAGATGATGCAGCTCTCGATGCCGCGCTACGATGTCGAGCGCTTCGGCTTCGCGCCGCGTGCCTCTCCGCGCCAGTCGGACGTGATGATCGTGGCGGGCACGCTGACCAACAAGATGGCCCCGGCGCTGCGCAAGGTCTACGACCAGATGCCGGAGCCGCGCTATGTCATCTCGATGGGCTCCTGCGCCAACGGCGGCGGCTACTACCACTACAGCTACTCAGTGGTGCGCGGCTGCGACCGCATCGTCCCGATCGACATCTATGTCCCGGGCTGCCCGCCGACGGCCGAGGCGCTGCTTTACGGCGTCCTGCTGCTGCAGAAGAAGATCCGCCGCACCGGCACGATCGAGCGCTGAGCGCTCTGTCGGTCGATGCTGCAGGCGATGAAGGTGAGACGATGAGCGAAGCGCTCGTACAACTCGGCGAAGAGATCAAGGCCGCGCTGCCCGGCGCGGTCACCGAGGCGGTCGTCGCCTTCGAGGAACTGACTGTTCATGCCGAGACGGCGTCGATCGTCGCGGTGCTGCGCACGCTCTACAGCGATCCGCGCTTCCGCTTCGTCAACTTCACCGACATCGCCGGCGCCGACTATCCCGGCCGCGAGAAGCGCTTCGACGTCGTCTACCATCTGCTGGCGCCGCACCATAACCGCCGCATCCGCGTGAAGGTGCAGACCGACGAGGCGACGCCCGTTCCCTCCGTCGTCGAGGTCTTCCCGGCGGCGAACTGGTTCGAGCGCGAGGCCTACGATTTCTACGGCATCCTGTTCTCCGGCCACCCGGACCTGCGTCGCATCCTCACCGATTACGGCTTCGAGGGTTATCCGCTGCGCAAGGACTTCCCGCTGACCGGCTTCGTCGAGGTTCGTTATGACGACGAGCAGAAGCGCGTCGTCTACGAGCCGGTGAAGCTCAACCAGGAATTCCGCAACTTCGATTTCCTCTCGCCCTGGGAAGGCACGGATTACGTGCTGCCGGGCGACGAGAAGGCGAAGGGGGCGTGATGGCGTCCAGCCACCAACCCCTGTCCGGCGGCTGTCTCTGCGGCGCGGTGCGCTTCACCGCGGCGCCCGAGAAGCAGGAGATGGATGTCTGCCATTGCGGCATGTGCCGGAAATGGAGCGGCGGCGTCTTCATGGCGGTGTCGTGCTCCGGCGTGTCCGTTGCGGACGAGCAGGCGCTCGGCGTCTATCCATCGTCCGACTGGGGTGAGCGGGTTTTCTGCAAGACCTGCGGGACGAGCCTGTTCTGGCGCCTGCGCGAAGGTGCGAACGGTCATGTCGCGGTGGCCTTCCAGGCCTTCGACGACCAATCGCCCTTCGACTTCGTCGCGGAGATCTTCATCGATGAAAAGCCGGCGCTCTATGCGTTTGCCGGCGATCGGCCACGGCTGACCGGGGACGAGTTCCTGGCCCGCGTCGCGGCAAAGCAGGGCGGCACGGCATGACCGAGCACAATATCCGCAACTTCTCGATCAATTTCGGCCCACAGCACCCGGCGGCGCACGGCGTGCTGCGCCTCGTGCTGGAGCTCGACGGCGAGATCGTCGAGCGTGTCGATCCGCATATCGGCCTGCTGCATCGCGGCACCGAGAAGCTGATCGAGGCCAAGACCTATCTCCAGGCGGTGCCCTATTTCGACCGGCTCGACTATGTCGCGCCGATGAACCAGGAGCACGCTTATGCGCTCGCGGTCGAGCGCCTCGCCGGCGTGACCGTGCCGCGCCGCGGCCAGCTCATCCGCGTGCTCTATTCCGAGATCGGCCGCATCCTCTCGCATCTGCTGAACGTCACCACGCAGGCGATGGACGTCGGCGCGCTCACGCCTCCGCTCTGGGGCTTCGAGGAGCGCGAGAAGCTGATGATCTTCTACGAGCGGGCCTGCGGCGCGCGCATGCACGCAGCCTATGTCCGGCCGGGCGGCGTGCACCAGGATATTCCGGTCTCGCTGATCCACGACATCGCCGAATGGTGCGACCCGTTCCTCAAGGTCTGCGACGACCTCGAAGGCCTGCTCAGCGACAACCGCATCTTCAAGCAGCGCAACGTCGATATCGGCGTGGTCGATCTCGAGACCTGCTGGAAATGGGGTTTCTCGGGCGTGATGGTGCGCGGCTCCGGCGCACCCTGGGATCTGCGCAAGTCGCAGCCCTACGAGTGCTACGAGGAGATGGAATTCGACATCCCCGTCGGCAAGAACGGCGACTGTTTCGACCGCTACCACATCCGCATGGAAGAGATGCGCCAGTCGGTCCGCATCATGAAGCAGTGCTGCGACAAGCTGCTGGCGCCCGATGGCGGCGGCCCGGTCTCCTCGCTCGACGGCAAGATGGTGCCGCCCAAGCGCGGTGAGATGAAGCGCTCGATGGAAGCGCTGATCCACCACTTCAAGCTGTATACCGAAGGCTACAAGGTGCCGGCCGGCGAGGTCTATGCCGCCGTCGAGGCTCCGAAGGGCGAGTTCGGCGTCTATCTGGTCTCGGATGGCACCAACAAGCCCTATCGCTGCAAGATCAAGGCCCCGGGCTTCGCCCATCTCCAGGCCATGGATTTCATGTGCCGCAAGCACATGCTCGCCGACGTCTCCGCAATCCTCGGCTCCCTCGATATCGTCTTTGGTGAAGTTGACCGCTGATGTCCGTCCGTCGTCTCGCACCTGATCCCGTCCAGCCCGCCTCCTTCGCCTTCACTGCGGCGAACGAGAACTGGATCGACCAGCAGATCGCCAAATATCCCGAAGGCCGGCAGGCGTCCGCCGTCATCCCGCTGTTGTGGAAGGCGCAGGAGCAGGAGGGCTGGGTCTCGCGCGCCGTGATCGAGACCGTCGCGAAGCGCTTAGGCATGGCTCCGATGCGGGTGCTGGAGGTCGCGACCTTCTACACCATGTTCAATCTGCAGCCGGTCGGCGAATATTTCGTCCAGCTCTGCGGCACCACGCCCTGCGCGCTACGCGGTGCGGAAGCGCTGAAGAAGGTCTGCGAGGAGGTCATCGGCCCGCAATCGACCGTCACCGCCGACGGCAAGCTGTCCTGGCTCGAGGTCGAGTGCCTCGGCGCCTGCTGCAACGCCCCGATGGCGCAGATCAATGTCGACTATTACGAGGACCTGACGCCGGCTTCCTTCCGCCAGCTTCTCGACGACATGCGCAACGGCCGGCCGACCAAGCCCGGCCCGCAGAACGGCCGCATCGGCTCCGAGCCCGAAGGCGGCCCGCAGACCCTGACCGACAAGACGCTCTACGACGGCTCTATGATCGGCGCCGGCGACTGGCGGAAGCGCATCGGCGAGCAGCGCAAGGCCGCTGCCGAGGCCGCCGCCGCCAAGGCCGCCGCCGAGGCGGAAGCCAAGAAGGCCGAGGCAACCCCGTCGGCCGTCGCCGCCAAGCCGGCGAGCGAGACAGCCGCTGCCGGTCGCCCGAAGCCCTCCGAGCCCGTCCAGCCTTCGGGCGCTGCGAACGACACGCCGGCCGCCAAGGGCAAGATGGACAAGAAGGATGTTGCCGAGGCGGCCAAGCCGGCGGCTGACGAGAGCAAACCCGAACTGCTGACCGCCGCGCGTGGCGGCAAGGGCGACGATCTCGAACTGATCTGGGGCGTCGGGCCGAAGCTGGCCAGGATGCTCAACGAGATGGGGGTCTGGCACTATGACCAGATCGCCAAATGGACACCGGCGGAGCTCGCCTGGGTCGATGCGCGACTGACCGGCTTCAAGGGCCGGGCGCTGCGCGACGACTGGATCGCTCAGTCGAAGAAGCTCGCGACGGGCTGGCGCCCGGAGTCGAAGCTTGGCGACAAGCCGGCAGAGTGAGGCACCAGGACATGCTCGCAGATCGCGATCGCATCTTCACCAATCTCTACGGCCTGCATGACCGTACCCTGAAGGGTGCGATCCAGCGCGGTGCCTGGGACGGCACCAAGTTCCTGCTCGAGCAGGGCCGGGACTGGATCATCGACGAGATGAAGAAGTCCGGCCTGCGCGGCCGCGGCGGCGCCGGCTTCCCGACCGGGCTGAAATGGTCCTTCATGCCCAAGGTCAGCGACGGGCGCCCGCATTATCTCGTCGTCAACGCCGACGAGTCGGAGCCGGGCACCTGCAAGGACCGCGAGATCATGCGCAACGACCCGCATACGCTGGTAGAGGGCTGCTTGATCGCCTCCTTCGCAATGGGCGCGCATGCGGCCTATATCTACATCCGCGGCGAATACATCCGCGAGCGCGAGGCGCTGCAGCGCGCCGTCGACGAGGCCTATGAAGCGAAGCTCATCGGCAAGGACAACGTCCATGGCTATCCCTTTGATCTCTATGTGCATCACGGCGCCGGCGCTTATATCTGCGGCGAGGAGACGGCGCTGCTGGAGAGCCTCGAGGGCAAGAAGGGCATGCCGCGGCTGAAGCCGCCATTCCCGGCCAATATGGGCCTCTATGGCTGCCCGACCACGGTGAACAACGTCGAGTCTATCGCGGTCGCGCCGACCATCCTGCGCCGCGGCGCTGCCTGGTTCTCCTCGATCGGCACGCCGAACAATGTCGGCACCAAGCTCTTCTGCGTCTCGGGCCATGTGAACAAGCCCTGCAACGTCGAAGAGGCGATGGGCATTCCCTTCCGCGAACTGATCGACAAGCATTGCGGCGGCATCCGCGGCGGCTGGGACAATCTCAAGGCGGTCATCCCCGGCGGTTCGTCGGTGCGCATGGTCCCGGCCGAGCAGATCATCGACACGCCGATGGATTTCGACTCGCTCTCGAAGCTGCGCTCAGGCCTCGGCACGGCGGCGGTGATCGTGATGGACAAGTCGACCGACATCGTCCGCGCCATCGCCCGCATCAGCCATTTCTACAAGCATGAGAGCTGCGGCCAGTGCACGCCCTGCCGCGAGGGCACGGGCTGGATGTGGCGCGTCATGGAGCGCATGGCCGAGGGCCGCGCCCAGAAGCGCGAGATCGACATGCTGCTCGACGTCACCAAGCAGATCGAGGGCCATACGATCTGTGCGCTCGGCGACGCCGCGGCCTGGCCGATCCAGGGCCTGATCGCGCATTTCCGTCACGAGATCGAGCAGCGCATCGACGACTATGCCGCCAACCCGCACAGCGAGCCTGTGCGACTGATGGCGGCGGAGTGAGACCATGACCAAACTCGTCATCGACGGCATCGAGGTCGACGTCCCGGCCGATTACACGGTGCTCCAGGCCTGCGAGGCCGCCGGGGCCGAGATCCCGCGCTTCTGCTTCCATGAGCGGCTCTCGATCGCCGGCAATTGCCGCATGTGCCTCGTCGAGGTGAAGGGCGGCCCGCCGAAGCCGCAGGCCTCCTGCGCCATCGGCGTGCGCGACCTGCGCCCCGGCCCGAACGGCGAGCCGCCGGTGGTCTCCACCCGGTCGCCGATGGTCAAGAAGGCGCGCGAGGGGGTGATGGAGTTCCTGCTCATCAACCACCCGCTCGACTGCCCGATCTGCGACCAGGGCGGCGAATGCGACCTGCAGGACCAGGCGATGGCCTTCGGTACCGATTCCTCGCGCTTCGCGGAGAACAAGCGCGCCGTCGAGGACAAGTATATCGGCCCGCTGGTCAAGACGACGATGACGCGCTGCATCCAGTGCACGCGCTGCGTCCGCTTCACCACCGAGGTCGCCGGCGCCTCCGACCTCGGCGCCATCGGCCGCGGCGAGGACATGGAGATCACCACCTATCTCGAGCAGGCGATGTCGTCGGAGCTGCAGAGCAACGTCGTCGACCTCTGCCCGGTCGGCGCGCTGACCTCGAAGCCCTACCAGAACAAGGCGCGGCCCTGGGAGCTCACCAAGACCGAGAGCATCGACGTCATGGACGCGGTCGGCTCGGCGATCCGCGTCGACTCGCGCGGCAAGGAAGTGATGCGCATCCTGCCCCGTCTCAACGAGGCGGTGAACGAGGAGTGGATCTCCGACAAGACCCGCCACATCGTCGACGGCCTCAAGACCCAGCGCCTCGACCGGCCCTATATCCGCGAGCATGGCCGCCTGCGCCCGGCGAGCTGGAACGAGGCTTTCGCCGCGGTTGCTGCCAAGGTGAAGGCGACCGCGCCTGAGAAGATCGGCGCGATTGCCGGCGATCTCGCCGCGGTCGAGGAGATGTTCGCGCTGAAGAGCCTGATCGCCTCGCTCGGTTCGGCCAATCTCGATGCCCGCCAGGACGGCACGAAGCTGCATCCGAAGTTCGGCCGCGCATCTTACCTCCTCAATGCCGGCATCGCCGGGATCGAGGATGCGACCTCGCTGCTGATCGTCGGCTCGAACCCGCGCCGCGAGGCGCCGATCCTGAACGCCCGCATCCGCAAGCGCTGGCTGCGCGGCGACTTCAAGGTCAGCCTGATCGGCGAGAAGGCCGATTTGACCTACCCCTACGACTATCTCGGCGCCGGCCCGGAGACGCTGGCCGAGGTCGTCAAGTCCGCCCAGGCCGGTGGCGGCAAGCCGATGGTGCTGGTCGGGCAGGGGGCTCTCGCCCGCGCCGACGGCGAGGCGGTGCTTTCGCTCGCCGCCAAGGCAGCGCAGGCGCTGGGCGCCGTCACCGAAGGCTGGAACGGCTTCGGCGTGATCCACACGGCCGCCGCCCGCGTCGGGGCGCTCGATCTCGGCTTCGTGCCGGGCGAGGGCGGTCTGGACGCTGCCGCGATGGTCAAGCCGGGCGCGCTCGATCTGCTCTTCCTGCTCGGTGCCGATGAGATCGAGGTGCCGGAAGGCGCCTTCGTGATCTACCAGGGCACCCATGGCGACAAGGGCGCGCACCGCGCCGACGTCATCCTGCCGGGGGCGGCCTATACCGAGAAGTCCGGCACCTATGTGAACACCGAAGGCCGCGTCCAGATGGGCGACCGGGCCGCCTTCCCGCCGGGCGACGCCCGCGAGGACTGGGCGATCCTGCGCGCGCTCTCGGGCCATCTCGGCAAGACGCTGCCCTTCGACTCGTTGGCGGGCCTGCGCAGGGCGCTCTACGAGGCCTATCCGCAATTCGCCGCCATCGACGGGCTGCCCGCAGGCGATGCGGGCGCGATCGGCGGTCTCGCCGGCCTCGGCGGCAAGACCGACAAGGCGGGATTCGTCTCGCCCGTCGGCGATTTCTATCAGACCAACCCGATCGCGCGCGCTTCCGCCGTGATGGCGGAATGCTCGGCGCTGGCCTCCGGCCGGCACCGGCAGGCGGCGGAGTAAGCGGCCATGAACTGGGACCTCGTCCTCGATATCGCGATCGTTCTGGGCAAGAGCCTGCTGCTGCTGGTCTGCCTCCTGGTCTTCATCGCCTACATCCTGTTGGCCGACCGCAAGGTCTGGGCGGCGGTGCAACTCCGCCGCGGCCCGAACGTCGTCGGCCCCTTCGGGCTGTTCCAGAGCTTCGCGGACCTGATCAAGTTCGCGCTCAAGGAGCCGATCATCCCGGCCGGCGCCAACAAGGGCATCTTCCTGCTGGCGCCCTTCATCTCCTGCCTCTTGGCGCTCGGCGCCTGGGCGGTGATCCCGGTGGCGGAAGGCTGGGCGATCGCCGACATCAATGTCGGCATCCTCTATGTCCTCGCGATCTCCTCGCTCGGCGTCTACGGCATCATCATGGCCGGCTGGGCCTCGAACTCGAAATACCCGTTCATGAGCGCGCTGCGCTCGGCGGCGCAGATGGTGTCCTACGAGGTCTCGATCGGCTTCGTGATCATCACCGTGCTGCTCTGCGTCGGTTCGCTCAACCTCTCGGCCGTGGTCGAGGCGCAGCAGAACCGCGGCCTTGCCCATGCCCTGGGCGTTCCGTGGCTCTCGATCCTGAACTGGTACTTCATCCCGCTCTTCCCGATGTTCGTGGTCTTCTTCATCTCGGCGCTGGCCGAGACGAACCGGCCGCCCTTCGATCTGGCTGAAGCCGAGTCGGAGCTCGTTGCGGGCTTCATGGTCGAGTATTCCTCGACGCCGTACCTGCTGTTCATGCTCGGCGAATACGTGGCGATCATGACCATGTGCTCGCTGACCACGATCCTGTTCCTGGGCGGCTGGGCGCCGCCGGTAGCGCTGCCGCCCTTCACCTGGCTGCCTGGCGTGTTCTGGTTCGCGCTCAAGGTTTGCCTGGTGTTCTTCATGTTCGCGCTGGTGAAGGCCTTCGTGCCGCGCTACCGCTACGATCAGCTGATGCGCCTGGGCTGGAAGGTCTTCCTGCCGTTGTCGATCGCGAGCGTGGTGATCGTGGCGCTGGTGCTGCAGCTGACGGGCTGGGGCCCGGTCGGCGGATGATCAACCCGGCGATCGTGGGCCCGGCAGCGGGCATGGTCGTCGGCGGAATATGTTACGTGGTTTGTGTCGGCTTCGCGTCTTGGCGATGGGGCTACACTCCCACGGATGGGTTTGGTGAACTCGCCGTCGCGGCTTTCGTCGGCGGGCTCGTTGGATACAAAAGCGTTGCTTGGCTCGGGCTGGTGGCGCCATGAGCAGTGCCGGCCCGCTCGGCGCCCTGATCGGCTTCGGGCTGGGCCTGCTGGAATACCGGCTGATGTCGGCGGTGGTGATCGGGGCGCTCAGGCGCACGGATCGCTCGACGACGGAGGCCGAAAAGGCTGATTACGAGCGCCGCATCCGCATCCTGCGGGCGGTGCTGGTCGTGATGACGATCGGCGTCATGCCGATCCTGGGTTTCGTGATCGGCCGGACGCTGTCCGGCTGAGGATGCAAAGGACGAAGGCGATGTCACTCGCGCAAGCCGCAAGGGGCCTGCTGCTGAAGGAGTTCGTCGGGGCGATCGGCCTGTCGATGCGCTATTTCTTCAAGCCGAAGGCGACGCTGAACTACCCGTTCGAGAAGGGCCAGCTCTCGCCGCGCTTCCGGGGCGAGCATGCGCTGCGCCGCTATCCGAACGGTGAAGAGCGCTGCATCGCCTGCAAGCTCTGCGAGGCGATCTGCCCGGCGCAGGCCATCACCATCGAGGCCGGTCCGCGCCGCAACGACGGCACGCGCCGCACCACCCGTTACGACATCGACATGACCAAGTGCATCTACTGCGGCTTCTGCCAGGAGGCCTGCCCGGTCGATGCCATCGTCGAGGGGCCCAATTTCGAGTTCGCGACCGAGACCCGCGAGGAGCTGTTCTACGACAAGGACAAGCTGCTTGCGAACGGCGCGCGCTGGGAACGCGAGATCGCGCGCAACATCGCGATGGACGCGCCGTATCGGTGATTGACCGACCTCCGGCGTCGTCCCGCGACGATGCCGCAGGATGCGATTGAATTCATAGACCCGCCGTGCGGTTGTCCCTCCCGGCGGGCCTGATTATAGACGCTCCAAATTGCACCGGGCTCTTGAGTCCCGGCGCACGAACCAAACGAGGACCGCGCCGAGAAGGGGCGGGAAGGGCTGGCCGAGATGAATGCCGCAGCGGCTTTCTTCTATCTCTTCGCAGGGGTGACCGTGGCATCTGCCTTCATGGTGGTGACCTCGCGCAATCCCGTGCATTCGGTGCTCTATCTGATCCTGGCCTTCGTCAACGCGGCCGGGCTGTTCGTGCTGCTCGGGGCCGAGTTCCTCGCGATGCTGCTGGTCGTCGTCTATGTCGGTGCGGTCGCAGTGCTCTTCCTCTTCGTCGTGATGATGCTCGACGTCGATTTCGCCGAATTCCGCCAGGGCTTCCTCAACTACCTGCCGATCGGCGCGCTGATCGGCTTCATCTTCGCCGTCGAGCTTTTGATGGTGGTTGGCGCCTGGGCGATCGACCCGCAGCTCGTCAAGGCGCCGGTCGCCGCGATCCCGGCGGGCATGACCAATACCGAGGCGCTCGGCCGCGTGCTCTACACGCAATACGTCTACTACTTCCAGGCGGCGGGCCTCGTGCTGCTCGTCGCGATGATCGGCGCGATCGTGCTGACGCTGCGCGAGCGGAAAGGCATCAAGCGCCAGGACGTTCCCACCCAGAACGCCCGCACCAAGGAGACCGCCATGGCGGTCAAGCAGGTGCCCTCGCGCGCCGGCGTTCCCGAGGAGATGGCATGATGATCGGACTGGGCCACTATCTCGCCGTCGCGGCCATCCTGTTCACGCTCGGCGTGCTCGGCATCTTCATCAACCGCAAGAACGTCATCGTCATCCTGATGTCGCTGGAGCTGATCCTGCTCTCGGCGAACATCAACTTCGTCGCCTTCTCGAGCTATCTCGGCGACATCCTCGGCCAGGTCTTCGCCCTGTTCGTGCTGACGGTGGCGGCGGCCGAGGCCGCGATCGGCCTCGCCATCCTCGTCGTCTACTTCCGCAACCGCGGCTCGATCGCGGTGGAAGACATCAACATGATGAAAGGCTGAGCGCTTTAGGGCGCCTGGACCTCACGGCCATGTATCACGCGATCGTCTTCCTCCCTCTCATCGGCTTCCTGATCGCCGGCCTGTTCGGCCGGCTGATCGGCCCCCGCGGCTCCGAGATCGTCACCACGGCCCTGCTGGTCGTCTCGGCGGTGCTGTCCTGGGTCGCCTTCGCCCAGGTCGGCTTCGGCGGCGGCACGACGCGCGTCCAGGTGGCGAGCTGGATCTCCTCCGGCGAGCTGCAGGTCGACTGGGCCTTCCGCGTCGACACGCTGACGGCGGTGATGCTGGTCGTGGTCAACACCGTGTCGTCGCTCGTGCACCTCTACTCGATCGGCTACATGCACGAGGACCCGCACCGGCCGCGCTTCTTCGCCTATCTCTCGCTCTTCACCTTCGCCATGCTGATGCTGGTGACGTCGGACAACCTCGTCCAGATGTTCTTCGGCTGGGAAGGGGTGGGCCTCGCCTCCTATCTGCTGATCGGCTTCTGGTACCAGAAGCCTTCTGCCTGCGCCGCGGCGATGAAGGCCTTCATCGTCAACCGCGTCGGCGATTTCGGGTTCTCGCTCGGCATCTTCCTGGTCTTCGTGCTGTTCGGCTCGGTCGCCTTCGACTCGATCTTCCCGCATGTCGGCGAGCTCGTCGGCAAGCCCTTCCACTTCCTCGGCTATGACTGGAACGCGCTGACGATCGCGAGCCTGCTGCTGTTCATGGGCGCGATGGGCAAGTCGGCGCAGTTCCTGCTGCACACCTGGCTGCCGGACGCGATGGAAGGCCCGACCCCGGTCTCGGCGCTGATCCATGCCGCGACCATGGTCACCGCCGGCGTCTTCATGGTGGCGCGCCTGTCGCCGATCTTCGAATATGCGCCGGTCGCGCTCACGGTCGTCACCGTCATCGGCGCCACCACGGCCTTCTTCGCCGCGACCGTCGGCCTGGTGCAGAACGACATCAAGCGCGTCATCGCCTATTCGACCTGCTCCCAGCTCGGCTACATGTTCGTCGCGCTCGGCGTCGGCAATTACGGCGCCGGCATCTTCCACCTCTTCACCCACGCCTTCTTCAAGGCGCTGCTGTTCCTCGGCGCCGGCTCGGTCATCCACGCGATGCATCACGAGCAGGACATGCGGAACATGGGCGGCCTGCGGAAATACATCCCCTTCACGGCCGCGGCGATGACGATCGGCACGCTGGCGCTGACCGGCTTTCCCGGCTTCGCCGGCTATTTCTCGAAGGATGCGATCATCGAGAGCGCCTATGCCTCGGTCGAGCATGGCGGCTTCGCCTCCTCCTATGCCTTCGTGCTGCTGGTGGTCGCGGCGGCGATGACGTCGTTCTATTCCTGGCGCCTCTATTTCATGACCTTCGAGGGCGCGCCGCGCTGGGGCCATGCCGCGCATGGCCACGACGACCACGCTCATGCCGCGCACGGTCATGACGAGCAGGCGCATGACGATCACGGCCATGGCGGCCACGGCCATGACCACACTCCCCATGAGAGCCCGTGGGTGATGCTGCTGCCGCTCGCCATGCTCTCGGCCGGGGCGATCTTCGCCGGCTACGCCTTCAAGGAGTATTTCGTCGGCCACGACTTCGAGCATTTCTGGAAGTCGGCGCTGTTCATGGGCAAGGACAACCACATCCTGCACGCGATGCACGAGGTGCCGAAATGGGTGGTCTGGTCGCCGTTCGCGGCGATGGTGATCGGCTTCGCGCTGGCCTACTGGATGTATGTCAGCCGGCCGGACATCCCGGGCAGGCTCGCTGCGGCGAACCCGGCGCTGTACCAGTTCCTGCTCAACAAGTGGTATTTCGACGAGATCTACGACTTCCTGTTCGTGCGTCCGGCGAAGTGGCTCGGCCGCTTCCTGTGGAAGAAGGGCGACGGCTTCGTCATCGACGGCTTCGGCCCGGACGGCGTCTCGGCCCGCGTCGTCGACGTGACCAACCGCGTCGTCAGGCTGCAGACCGGTTATCTCTATCACTATGCCTTCGCCATGCTGATCGGTGTCGCCGGGCTGGTGACCTGGTATCTCCTGACCCGCGGGTGAGATGATGTTCGGTTTCGGTATCCTCACCGGTCTCCTGATCCTGCCGCTGGTCGGCGCGGCGCTGATCCTCGTGCTGCGCGGCGACGAGGCCTCGGTCGGCTCGAACGCGCGCTGGATCGCGCTGTTCACGACGGTCCTGACCTTCATCCTCGCCTGGATCGCCTGGAGCCGCTTCAACCCGGCCGATCCTGGCTTCCAGCTCGTCGAGAGCCATGCCTGGATCTCGGAGGCGATCCGCTTCAAGCTCGGCGTCGACGGCTTCTCCTTCCCGTTCATCGTGCTGACGGCCTTCCTGATGCCGTTCTGCATCGGCGCATCCTGGACCTCGGTCGAGAAGCGGGTGGCCGAGTACATGGTCGCCTTCCTGGTGCTGGAGGCGCTGATGATCGGCGTCTTCGCGGCGCTCGACCTCGTGCTGTTCTACCTGTTCTTCGAGGCGGGCCTGATCCCGATGTTCCTGATCATCGGCATCTGGGGCGGCAAGCGGCGCGTCTACGCCTCCTACAAGTTCTTCCTCTACACGCTCCTCGGCTCGGTGCTGATGCTGCTGGCCGTGATGGCGATGTACTGGAACGCGGGCACCACCGACATTCCCTCGCTGCTCGCGCACAAGTTTCCGGCCGGCATGCAGACCTGGCTCTGGCTCGCCTTCTTCGCATCCTTCGCGGTGAAGATGCCGATGTGGCCGGTCCATACCTGGCTGCCCGACGCCCACGTCGAGGCGCCGACCGCGGGCTCCGTCGTGCTGGCGGCCATCCTGCTGAAGATGGGCGGCTACGGCTTCATCCGCTTCTCGATTCCGATGTTCCCCGAGGCGTCGCATTATTTCGCGCCGCTGGTCTTCGCTTTGTCGGTCATCGCCATCGTCTACACCTCGCTGGTGGCGATGATGCAGGAGGACATCAAGAAGCTGATCGCCTATTCCTCGGTGGCGCATATGGGCTTCGTCACCATGGGTCTGTTCACGCTGACCCCGCAGGGCATCCAGGGCGCGATGTACCAGATGGTCAGCCACGGGCTGGTCTCGGGCGCGCTCTTCCTCTGCGTCGGCGTGATCTACGACCGCATGCATACCCGCGAGATCGCCGCCTATGGTGGGCTGGTGAACCGGATGCCGCTCTATGCGGTCGTCTTCATGGTCTTCACCATGGCCAATGTCGGCCTGCCGGGTACCTCGGGCTTCGTCGGCGAATTCCTGACGCTCCTCGGCTCGTTCCGGGCCAATCCCTGGGTCGCCTTCTTCGCCACCTCGGGCGTGATCCTCTCGGCCTGCTATGCGCTGTGGCTCTATCGCCGCGTCGTGTTCGGCGAACTGGTGAAGCCCGAGCTCAAGGACATCCAGGACCTGAACGGCCGCGAGGTCGCAATCCTGGTCCCGCTCGTCCTGCTGACGATCTGGTACGGCATCCAGCCGCACACCATCCTCGACGCCTTCGCGGCGCCGACCGAAATGCTGATCAAGAACTATCAGGCCGCGCTCACCGTCGCGAAGACGGCGCTCGCGGCCGCGCAGTAAGGTCTCGGACATGGCTCTGCCCGCTCTCGGCCCGGCCCTGCCGGAAATCATTCTGGCGCTTGGCGCCATCGCCATGGTGCTGGTCGGCGCCATCCAGCGCGAGCGCTCCGCCCGTCTCCTGGAAGGGGCGGCGCTGGTCCTGCTGGCCGTGGCGCTGGTGCTCGTCCTGTCGGGAACGGGCAAGCTCCTGACCTTCAACGGCGGCTTCATCGTCGATGGCTTCGCGCGCTTCATGAAGGTGCTGACGCTGATCGGCGCCGGCGCGGCGATCCTGCTCGCCTCCAGCCCGCTGCGCCGTGACGGCGTGATGCGCTTCGAGTTCCCGGTCCTCGTCGTGCTGGCCACCATCGGCATGATGATGATGATCTCGGCCAACGACCTGATCGGGCTCTATATCGGCATCGAGCTGCAGTCGCTGGCGCTCTACGTCGTCGCGGCCTTCGACCGCGACAATGCGAAATCGACGGAAGCCGGCCTGAAGTACTTCATCCTCGGCACGCTTTCCTCCGGCATGCTGCTCTATGGCGGCTCGCTGGTCTATGGCTTCACCGGAACGGTCAGCTTCACCGGGATCGCCGCGGCGACGCAGGGCGGCCACGCCGGGCTCGGCCTGATCTTCGGCATCGTCTTCATCGCGGCCGGCGTCGTCTTCAAGATCTCGGCCGTGCCGTTCCACATGTGGACGCCGGACGTCTATGAGGGCGCTCCGACCCCGATCGCGGCCTTCTTCGCCTCGGCTCCGAAGATGGCCGCCATGGCGATGGTGATCCGGATCTTCATCGGCGCCTTCCCGGGCGCGATCCACGACTGGCGCCAGATCATCATCTTCATCGCGATCGCCTCGATGGCGCTCGGCGCGTTCGCCGCGATCGGCCAGCGCAACATCAAGCGCCTGCTGGCCTATTCCTCGATCGCCAACATGGGCTATGCGCTGGTCGGTCTCGCCGCCGGCACGCCCGAAGGCGTGCAGGGCGTGATGACCTACATGGCGATCTACCTCGCCACGACGCTCGCCGCCTTCGCCTGCGTGCTGATGATGCGCCGCGACGGCAAGCTGGTCGAGGACATCTCCGAGCTCGCCGGCCTGTCGCGGACCAATGGCTGGATGGCGTTTGCGCTGTCGATGATGATGTTCTCGCTCGCCGGCATCCCGCCGCTCGCCGGCTTCTGGGCGAAGTGGTACGTCTTCCTCGCCGCGATCAACGCCAAGCTCTACGTGCTGGCCGTGGTCGGCGTGCTGACCAGCGTGGTCGGCGCCTACTACTATCTGCGCCTGGTCAAGGTGATGTATTTCGACGATCCGAAACCGGCCTTCGAGGAGGCCGATCTCGGGGTGCGCACGGTGTTGCTGATCTCGGCGCTGTTCGTGCTGGTGCTGTCCTTCGTTCCGGCGCCCCTGTTCGACTCGGCTGCCGCGGCGGCGAAGTCGCTGTTCTGAGCTCGCAGCGCGTGCTCGGCGAAGCGGCTCGTGCTGCGAGCTACCGGCTGGTCGTCCGGGACGAGGTGGCCTCGACGATGGACGAGGCCCGCCGGGCTCTCGAGCAGGGCGAGCCCGGCAAGCTCTGGATCGTCGCCCGCAGCCAGCATGCCGGGCGCGGGCGCCACGGCCGGCAGTGGGGCTCGCCGCCCGGCAATCTCTACGCCAGCCTGCTCCTGACCGACCCCTGCGAGCCGGCGCTCGCGCCGCAGCTCGGCTTCGTCGCCGGCCTCGCGCTGCACGATGCCGCAGCCGGGCTGCTCGGACCTGCGGCCTCCGGCCTAAGGCTGAAATGGCCCAACGACCTGCTGCTCGGCGGCGCCAAGACCTCCGGCCTGCTGCTCGAAGGCGAGAGCCGCGGCGGGCGGCTCAACGTCATTCTCGGCTGTGGAGTCAATATCGCCTCCTGCCCGTCCGATACGCCCTATCCCGCGACCTATCTCAAGGCGGTTGCGCCGGAGGCGAGCGTCGAGGCGCTGCTCGGCGCCCTCAGCGACGCCTGGGCCAGGCGCTTCGCCGTCTGGTCGCAGCCCGGCGGCTTCGGCCCGACGCGTGCCGCCTGGCTCGAGCGGGCCGCCTTCCTGGGCGAGACCATCACGATCCGACTGCCGGAAGGGCCACTCGCCGGCATCTTCATCGGCCTCGATCCGATCGGGCGCCTGGAACTCGAAACCGAGGCCGGACGGCGCCTGATCGACGCTGGCGACCTGTTCTTCGGACGTCCCGCCTGATCGTTGGCCCCGGCTCGACCTGCTTCGATCTGGAGACGAAGCCGCCGGCGTGCTAGATCATCGGGCGCTCGACCGGACGCGGTTGTGATGCTCTATCGGATTGTTATCGCATCGGAATCCGCGGAAATGTGAATTCCGCCTTCCGATGCTATACCGCTCGTTGCCATCACGCGGCATCGATCAAGCCATTGCCAGAATCAGGATTGCCAGTGACCCGTTCCAGCGACCAGCTCGTTTTCGTTCCCCTCGGCGGCCTCGGCGAGATCGGCATGAACGCCGCTCTCTACGGCTTCGGGCCCGAGGGCCGGCGAAAATGGATCCTGGTCGATTGCGGGCTGTCCTTCGCCGGGCCGGAGGCGCCGGGCGTCGATATCGTCCTGCCCGACCTGCGCTACATCATCGAGGAGCGGGCGAACCTTCTCGGGATCGTCATCACCCACGCCCATGAGGACCATATCGGCGCGCTTGCGGCGCTCTGGCCCTCGTTGCGCGCGCCGGTCTACTGCACGCCGTTCGCCGCCGGCCTGCTCGGCACGCGCCGCCTGTCGGAGCCGGGCGCGCCCAAGGTCGAGATCAACGTCGTGCCGCAGGGCGGGCGGATCACGCTCGGCCCCTTCGATATCGAGTTCGTGCCCGTCGCGCACTCCATCCCCGAGTCGAACGCGCTGGCCATCCGGACCCCGGCCGGGCTGCTCGTCCATACCGGCGACTGGAAGATCGACCCGACCCCGCGCGTCGGCCTGCCGACCGACGAGAAGCGCCTGCGCGAGCTCGGCGAGGAGGGCGTCCTCGCGCTGATCTGCGACTCGACCAACGTCATGCGCGAAGGCATCAGCCCGAGCGAGGCCGATGTCGCGGCCAAGCTCAAGGAGCTGGTGCAGTCGGCGCCGGGCCGGGTCGCCGTCACCACCTTCGCCTCGAACGTCGCACGCCTGCGCGCGGTGGCCGAGGCGGCGATGGCGAACGAGCGGGAGGTCGTTGTCGTCGGCCGCGCCATGGAGCGGGTGATCGACGTGGCGCGCGAATGCGGCTATCTCGACGGCATACCGGGTTTTCGCCCGGTCGACGCCTATGGCTACCTGCCGCGCGACAAGGTGGTGGCGCTGCTCACCGGCAGCCAGGGCGAGCCGCGTGCGGCGCTTTCGCGCATCGCTGCCGACGACCATCCCGAGATCGCGCTTTCGCCGGGCGACCGGGTCATTTTCTCCTCGCGCACCATCCCCGGCAACGAGAAATCGGTCGGCAACATCCTGAACGCGCTGGCCCGCGACAATATCGAGATCATCACCGACCGCACCCATCTGGTCCATGTCTCCGGCCATCCGCGCCGCGAGGAGCTGGCCCGGCTCTATGGCTGGCTGAAGCCGCAGATCGCGATCCCCGCCCATGGCGAGGATCTGCATCTGGCCGAGCATGAGAGCTTCGCCCGCAGTCTCGGCGTCAGGCACGTGCTGCGCGCCGGCAATGGCGACGTGGTCGCGATCTCGGGCGACGGCGCCCGCAAGGCCGACGAGGCGCCGCATGGCCGGCTCTATCAGGATGGCAGCCTGCTGGTGAACGCGCTGGAGAAGACCATCCAGGAGCGCCGCCGATTGTCTTTCGCCGGCATGGTTTCGGTGGCGGTCGCCGTCGACGAGAAGGGCGGCATCGCCGGCGAGCCGGAGATCGCGATCCTCGGCTTGCCGCCGCGGACCCAGGACGGCACGGATTTCGACGAATATGTCGCCGACACCGTCGCCGAACTCCTCGACGGCATCCCCGAGGCCCGCCGACGCGACCCTGAAGCCCTGCGCAACGCGCTGGAGCGCGGCGTGCGCAGTGCCGTCAACGAGGAATGGGGCAAGAAGCCGCTGGTGCATGCGCTGGTGATTGAGGTGTAGGACGGTCGGGAGTAGGCAGTAGGCAGTCGGGACGCGAACGCCACTGCGGCTACCGACTGCCCATTGCCGACTGCCTGAGCGGAGCTGCCATGATCGGACGCCTCAACCATGTCGCCATCGCCGTGAAGGATCTCGCGGCCTCGACGGCGCTCTATCGCGACACGCTCGGCGCGCGCGTCTCGCAGCCGCAGCCCGAGCCGGATCACGGCGTCACCGTGGTCTTCGTCGAACTGCCCAACACCAAGGTCGAGTTGCTGGAACCGCTGGGGGCTGACTCTCCCGTCGCCAAGTTCCTCGAGCGCAATCCCGATGGCGGCATCCATCACATCTGCTACGAAGTCGACGATATCCTCGCCGCCCGCGACCGGCTGAAGGAGCAGGGCGCGCGCGTGCTGGGCTCCGGCGAGCCGCGCATCGGCGCTCACGGCAAGCCGGTGCTTTTCCTGCACCCGAAGGATTTCCTCGGCACGCTGGTCGAGCTGGAACAGGCCTGAGCCCATGTCCGACATCGTCTTCTTCGGTCAGCCGGAGGCCGGTTCGCCGCGCCCGTTCAGTGCCGCGACCGTTGCCGGAGGCCTCGTCTTCGTTTCCGGGCACTCCGCACCGCATGATCCGGCCCGCGGCATCCACCGCGGCGCGACCCCGGCCGAGGAGGTGCGCAATGCATTGGGCCGCGTTGCGGAAATCCTGGCGGAGGCGGGAAGCTCGCTGGATCGCGTCGTGCAGATGACGATGCTGATCACGGATCCGGCCGACTATGCCGCCTGCAACGCCGCGTATGTGACGCACTTCCCCGGCGGCCTGCCGGCGCGCCATACCGCCCGCTTCGGCGTCCCGACCGAGGCGCGGGTCGCCTTTTCCTGCATCGCCCTGGCGGGAGCCGCATCATGACAATCGCCAGCGCGCTCGCGGTCTATTTCATCATCTGGTGGACGGTGCTGTTCGCCGTGCTGCCCTTCGGCATTCGGAGCCAGCAGGAGAGCGGCGATGTCGTCGATGGCACCGAGCCCGGTGCCCCGGTGCTGCCGGGCCTGCTGAAGAAGGCAGCGATCACCTCGGTCATCGCCGCCGTCATCTTCGTCTTCGTCTGGTATATCTGGTCGGCCTACGATTTCTGAGGGCATGCGCCCCGTCAGCGGCGTCTTCGCTCGGCAATGTGCCGAAAGCCTCCCGCGAGAAGCTGTTTCGTCCGAATCGGAGCAAAAGCACGCGCATCGAGCGCAACTGCAGCATCGCTTCAGTGCGGGGATGCCGCAGGGTGACGCCTCAGGGGAAGCGGCCAAAGAAAAAGGCAAGGCCGATGCCTTGCCTTGGTAAGTACGCTTTTTTCCGCAGTATCGGCGCACGTCTCAAAAGCGTACGACTTGTATACTAGCGGGCGTTCGTTCCTCCCGAGACCTGGTCCGCGGCGCTCTGCCTAACAAAGCGTGCCCAGCCCGGGAAGGATTAGCCGATTGTGACGGAGCTGTCATCAGTTTAGGCACGTCGCGCCTCAACTTTTTGCAAATTCAATCTCGATTGCACTTGTGCAGTGCAACAAAGGCGGAATCAGAGGCGCGGTCGCGCCTTGTTCCGGCCAAAGGATGCGGCTACTCACCGGGGCAGCGCCGCCGGGATCTGGCGGCCATGGAGATGTTCATGCTGCGCAGCCCGCTTGCCGCCCTAGCCCTCGTCGCCTCGCTCGGCCTTGCCCAGGCGCAGACCGCCGCCCCGGCCCCGAAGCTCGACCCGGAGAACACGGTGGTGCTGACCACCAAGGATGGCCCGGTGACGATCCGGCTTCGGCCCGATCTCGCGCCGAAGCACGTCGCGCAGATCAAGACCCTGGTGAAGCGCCACTTCTACGACGGCATCGTCTTTCACCGTGTCATCGACGGCTTCATGGCCCAGACCGGCGACCCGACGGGCACCGGCACCGGCGGCTCGGACCTGCCGAACATTCCGGCCGAGTTCAGCCAGACGCCCTATAAGGTCGGGTCGGTCGGCATGGCGCGCTCGCAGTCGCCGAACTCGGCCAATTCGCAGTTCTTCATCTGCTACGAGGGCTGCGGCTCGCTGACCGGCAGCTATACGCTGTTCGGCGAGGTGGTTTCCGGGATGGATGCGGTCCGCAAGATCAAGAAGGGGGCGTCCGGCAGCGGCCAGGTGACGAATCCCGACAAGATCATCTCGATGCGGATGCTGTCGGACGCCAAGTAAGCCGCTGCGAACATCGGAAGAGGCAGGGCGTTCTGGTGCAAAGGAGTGAAGCATGCGCCATCTCGCCCTGACCGCCATCGTCCTCGCCGCGGCGCTTTCGCCGGCTGAGGCGCAGGAGACGCTCGATCTCGGACGGCCGCCGGCTTCCGGTTCGCAAAACCCCGTTCTGCCGCCGCCCTCCGGCTCGCAGAATCCGATCCTGCCGCCGCCGAGCGGGCAGCGCTATGCTCCCGGCGTCGGTGGCCCGTTCAGCGGCAGCGACATTCCCGGCCTGGATCAGCGCCGCATCGGCCCACCGCGCCTCAGGAGCGGCAGCGGCGATATCGGGCTCGTCGGGGACGTCTCGCCCCAGACGCCGGCCGAGCAGGGCGGCACCGTCGACAAGCTCGTCGATATCGGCCCGGCGCTGCGCCGTTGCTGGCAGCCGCCGGCCTTGCCGGGGGACCTGACCGGCGCGATGGTCTCGCTGCGCTTCAGCCTGCGCCGCGACGGGACTCTCTTCGGCCAGCCCCGCGTCACCTGGGAAACCCGCCGGGGCGATGCCGCTTTCCAGCGGCGCTTCAGCGAGTCCGCCGTCGCCGCGGTGGACGCCTGCACGCCGATGAGGTTGTCGAAGGGCCTCGGAGCGAGTATCGCGGGGCGACCCTTCACCATACGCTTCCACGGCCATGTGCCGCTCAACGAAAGGCAGAGCTGATGTCGCTCGATCCGGAAAACACCATCGTCATGGAGACGACCAAGGGCCGCGTGGTGATCAAGCTGCGCCCCGATCTCGCGCCCGGCCATGTCGAGCGCATCAAGCTGCTTGCCCGTGAGGGCTTCTACGACGGCATCGTCTTCCATCGTGTCATCGACGGCTTCATGGCCCAGGTCGGCTGCCCGCATGGCACCGGCACCGGCGGCTCGAGCTACCCGGACCTGAAGCAGGAGTTCAACGCCGAGCCGCATGTCCGCGGCATCTGCTCGATGGCTCGCGCCCAGAACCCGAACTCGGCCAACAGCCAGTTCTTCATCGTGTTCGACGATGCCCGCTTCCTCGACAAGCAGTACACCGTCTGGGGCGAGGTCGTCGAAGGCATGGAGAACGTCGACAAGATCAAGCGCGGCGAGCCGGTGCGCGATCCCGACTCCATCGTCTCGATGAAGGTGATGGCCGACGCGGCCTGATGAAGACGGCTCAGGGATCTGTCCCTGTCATGCGGGTGGCGCGAGCGACGAACGATCTCGCGCCGCTGCGCCGCTTCTATTCTGATGGGCTGGGCTTCGAGGAAATCTCGGGCTTCGAGAACCATGACGGCTTCGACGGCGCGATGATGGGCCATCCCGCATGGCCCTATCATCTCGAATTCACCGTTCGGCACGGGCATTATGTCTCCGGCGCGTCGACGCCTGAGAACCTGCTCGTGTTCTATCTCCCCGATGCTGCGGACTGGACCCGTGCGGTCGTCCGCATGGAGGCGGCCGGTTTCGACCCCGTCGAACCTGCCAACCCCTGGTGGTCGACGCATGGGCGGACCTTCGAGGATGCCGACGGCTATCGGGTCGTGCTCGAGAACCGGGCCTGGGTCCGGTAAACACCGATGAATGTCGATCTTTTCGATTTCGATCTGCCGGAAGACCGTATCGCGCTGAGGCCCGCAAGCCCTCGCGATGCGGCGCGGCTGCTCGTCGTGCGGCCGGATACGCCCGAGCCTTTCGCGGATATGGGAATCCGCGACCTGCCCGCGCTGCTTCAGCCGGGGGACGCGCTGGTGCTCAACGATACGCGCGTCATTCCCTCGCGGCTGCGCGGCCGACGCTATCGCGGCGAGGATTCTGCCCGCGTCGAGATCATGCTGCACAAGCGTGAGAGCGAGGATCGCTGGCTGGCCTTCGCCCGCCCGGCCAAGAAGCTCGCGCCGGGTGAGACGGTGGTCTTCGATTCCGAAGGCGCCAGCAATGCCTGCGAGCTCGGCCGCCTCCAGGCCGAAGTCGTCGCCAGGGGCGAGGGCGGGGAGGTCGAGCTGCGCTTCAGCCTGACCGGCGCCTGGCTCGACGAGGCGATCGCGCGGCTGGGCGAGTTGCCGCTGCCGCCCTATATCGCCGGCAAGCGCCCGGCCGACAGCGCCGATGCCTCCGACTATCAGACGGCCTATGCCCGGCACGAGGGCGCCGTCGCGGCGCCGACGGCCGGATTGCACTTCACGCCGGAGCTGTTCGCGGCGCTGGATGCGCGCGGCGTATCGCGCCATTTCGTGACGCTGCACGTCGGCGCGGGCACCTTCCTGCCGGTCAAGGCCGAGGACACCAAAGAGCACCGCATGCATGCGGAGTGGGGCACCGTTTCCGCCGAGACCGCGGCCGCGCTCAATGCCGTGAGGGCGCGAGGCGGGCGCATCGTCGCCGCCGGCACGACCTCGCTGCGGCTGCTCGAAAGCGCGACGGGCGAGGACGGCGTCGTCGGACCGTTCTCCGGCGACACGGCGATCTTCATCACGCCGGGCTATCGCTTCCGCGCCGTCGACGTGCTGATGACCAATTTCCATCTGCCGCGGTCGACCTTGTTCATGCTCGTCTCCGCGTTCTGCGGCCTCGACGTGATGAAACGGGCCTATGCCCATGCGATCGCCGAGCAATATCGCTTCTACAGCTATGGCGACGGCAGCCTGCTGTTCAGGGCAAGCCGGCCGCAAGCCTGAAGAGCCGTTCCCGCTCGCATTCCCCGCACGAAAATGCTACCGGGCTCCCAACAGGGATTTTGACAGTCAGATGGCCGATATTTTTCGCGAGATCGATGAGGAGGTTCGCCGGGACAAGGCGGCGGAGCTCTGGAAGAAATATGGCTGGGTCGTCACCGCGCTGGCGGTGCTTGTCGTCGTCGGCGTCGCCGGCTGGCAGTTCTGGCAGCATCAACGCAACCAGGCCGCCGCCGCCGTCGGCGCGCGCCTCGAGGCTGCGTTGAAATCCTCGCGCGACGGCGACAGCGGCCAGGCTGAGTCGATCCTGAAGGAACTCGCCGCCAATGCGCCGGCCGGCTATCGCGAGATCGCCCGCTTCCGCCTCGCCGCCGAGACCGCCAAGGGCGATCCGGCGGCCGGCGCGACCGCCTTCGACGCGCTCGCCAACGACGCCTCGCTCGACGCGACCTATCGCGATCTCGCCCGTCTGCGGGCCGGCATCCTGCGTGTCGACCTCGTGCCCTATGCCGAGATCAAGCAGGCGCTTGAGCCGCTGGCGACGCCGACGGGAGTCTGGCGCCATTCGGCCCGCGAATTTCTCGGCATCTCGGCCTTGAAGCACAACCTGTTCGACGATGCCGGGCGCTGGTTCGACGCGATCGTCACCGACCCGGCGACGCCGCAGGCCGAGCGCCAGCGCGCCGACCTCTATCTGGCGCTGGTCCGCGGCGGCCCCGTGACGGTACAGAACTGATCTGACGCGCTCTCCGGTCGGCGCTTCCTCGGCCGACGCATTGATTGACTGAAATGACAGCCATCGTCGCCCTCATCGGCCGGCCCAATGTCGGCAAGTCGACGCTGTTCAACCGGCTGGTCGGCAAGAAGCTGGCCTTGGTCGACGACCGGCCAGGCGTCACGCGCGACCGCCGCGAGGGCGACGCGACGCTGGGTCATCTGCGCTTCAAGGTGATCGACACCGCCGGGCTGGAAGAGGCGGACAAGGATTCGCTCGCCGGCCGCATGCGCGCCCAGACCGAGACGGCCATCGCCCAGGCCGATGTCGTGGTGTTCATGATCGACGCCCGGCTCGGCCTCACCCCGATGGACCAGCCCTTCGCCGATCTCGTCCGCCGGTCCGGCAAGCCGGTGATCCTGCTGGCCAACAAGGCCGAGGGCAAGAAGGGCGCGGACGGCATCATCGACGCCTATTCGCTCGGCCTCGGCGATCCCGTCCCGTTCTCGGCGGAGCATGGCGAGGGCACGGCCGACCTGCTGGAGGCGCTCGCGCCCTTCGTCGCGGATGAGCCCGAAGACGAGGACGGAGACGAGCAGGCGGCCTGGGACGATACCGCGGGCGATGATTCCGAGGATAATCTCGACCCGAACCGGCCCTTGCGCGTCACCATCATCGGCCGCCCGAATGCGGGCAAGTCGACGCTGGTCAACCGCATGATCGGCGAGGATCGCCTGCTTGTGGGTCCCGAAGCCGGCATCACGCGCGACACCATATCCGTCGACTGGGAATGGCGCGGCCACAAGGTCAAGCTGTTCGACACCGCCGGCATGCGCAAGCGTGCGCGCATCGAGGAGAAGCTGGAGAAGCTCTCGGTTGCTGATTCGCTGCGCGCTATCCGCTTTGCAGAAGTGGTCGTGGTGCTGCTCGACGCGACCATCCCTTTCGAGAAGCAGGACCTGACGCTTGTCGACCTGACCGAGCGCGAGGGCAGGGCCGTCGTGATCGGCCTCAACAAATGGGACCTGGTCGCCGACAAGCAGGGCCTGCTCGCCGAGCTCAAGGAAAAGGCCAACCATCTGCTGGCGCAGGTGCGAGGTGTCCCGATCGTGCCGTTGTCCGGCCTCGCGGGCGAGGGCATCGACCGGCTGATGCAGGCGGTATTTTCGGCCTACGGGGTCTGGAACCGCCGCGTCTCGACCGCGCGGATCAACCGCTGGCTCGAAGGCGTGCTTTCGGCACATCCGCCGCCGGCCGTCGCAGGTCGACGCATCAAGATCCGCTACATGACGCAGGCCAAGGCGCGCCCGCCGACCTTCGCGCTGTTCGGCAACCAGCTCGAGCATCTGCCGGTGTCCTATACGCGCTATCTCGTCAACAACCTGCGAGAGGCCTTCGAGCTGCCGGGCACGCCGATCCGCCTGCACCGGCGCGGCGGGCACAATCCCTACGACAAGGGCAAGGGTTAGCGCGGGGGCTTTCCGTCTCTCCTCGGGCGAGAAGGCGGTAGCGCGCTGCGCCCACGGATCAGGGCTGACCCTCGATCCGAAACAAGAAAGGGCCGCATGCGCGACCCTTCCCTAACCGTCTGCTCCGTAGAGGCCTTATTCCCCAGGGGGAAGGGAAACCGCTCAGGCCGGCATCTGCGGCGTCAGCACCTTGCCTTGCGGGAAGTCGAAGATCTTGCCGCTCTCCATCCAGTCGGGCGAGGCTAGCCGCACCAGATGCGGCGCCAGTTCTTCCGGCGTCTTCAGCGTCTTCGGATCCTCGCCAGGCATCGCCTCGGCGCGCATCCGGGTCCGCAGGGGGCCGGGATTGACCAGCATGACCTTGACGGGCGTCGTCGCCGTCTCGGCCGCATAGGTGCGCCCCAGCGCTTCCACCGCCGCCTTCGAGATCGAATACGGCCCCCAATAGGCCGTGCATTTATGGGCCGCGCCCGACGACATCAGGATGACTCTCCCGGCTTCGGATGCGCGCAGTGCCGGGTCGAGCGACTTGATCAGCCGCCAGTTCGCGGTGACGTTGATCTCGAAGGTCTTCGCCCACTCCTTCTCGGTGGCGTGGCCGAGCGGCGTCAGGGGGCCGAGCATGCCGGCATTGGCGAGAAGAATATCGAGCTTGCCCCAGCGCTCCAGCAGGGCCGGGCCGAGCTTCTCCAGACCGCCGGCGTCGGAAAGGTCGAGCGGCACCAAGGTGGTGCTGCCGCCGATGGCGCGGATCTCGTCGTCCAATTCCTCCAGGGCGCCCGTCGTGCGGGCGAGCGCGACGATATGGGCTCCGGCTTCGGCGAAGGCGAGCGCGGCCGCCCGGCCGATGCCGCGTGAAGCGCCGGTGACGAGCGCGATGCGCCCCTGAAGCGTCTTGGACATCGAGAGGGCCGCCGGTTCAGCCGGCTTCGGCCAGCAGGGAAATCTGCTGCTTGGCGCTTTCGCCGATCACGTCGGTCAGCGAGGTCGGATAGTCGCCAGTGAAGCAGTGATCGGTGAACTGCGGCCGTAACGGATCGCGCCGCTCATGGCCCATCGCTCGGTAGAGCCCGTCGACCGAGATGAAGGCGAGGGAGTCGGCGCCGACGAACTGACGCATCTCCTCGAGCGAGTGCGTCGCGGCGAGCAGCTTCTCGCGGTCGGGCGTGTCGATGCCGTAATAGTCGGGGTGGGTGATCGGCGGCGAGGAGATGCGGAAATGCACCTCGCGGGCGCCGGCCTCCCGCATCATCTTCACGATCTTGAAGGAGGTCGTGCCGCGCACGATCGAATCATCGACCAGGACGATGCTCTTGCCCTCGACCACCGAGCGGTTGGCCGAATGCTTCAGCTTGACGCCGAGCTCGCGGACCTTCTGCGTCGGCTCGATGAAGGTGCGGCCAACATAGTGGTTGCGGATGATGCCCAGCTCGAACGGGATGCCGCTGGCCTGGGCGTAGCCGAGCGCGGCCGGAACGCCGGAATCCGGGACGGGGACGATGACGTCGGCATTGGCCGGCGCTTCCTGGGCCAGAACGGCGCCCATGGCCTTGCGGCGCTCGTAGATGCTGCGGCCCTTCACGATGGAATCCGGCCGGGCGAAATAGATGTACTCGAAGATGCAGGGCCGTTCCGCCACGGGCGGGAAGGGCTTGTGGCTCTCGATGCCGTTTTCCGAGACGATCACGACCTCGCCGTTCTCGACCTCGCGGATGAACTTGGCACCGATGATGTCGAGCGCGCAGGTTTCGGAGGTCAGGATCGGGCAACCGTCGAGCTCACCGAGCACCAGCGGGCGAATGCCGAGCGGGTCGCGGGCGCCGATCAGCTTCTTGTTGGTGATGCCGACGAAGGCGTAGGCCCCCTCGATCTGGCGGATCGCCTCGATGAAGCGGTCGACGAAATTCTGCTTGCGGCTGCGGGCGACGAGATGCAGCAGCACCTCGGTGTCGGAGGTCGACTGGTAGATGGCCCCGTCGCGAACCAGGTTGCGCCGCAGCGTCAGACCGTTGGTCAGGTTGCCGTTATGCGCCACGGCGAAGCCGCCGCCATGCAATTCGGCGAAGAGCGGCTGGACGTTGCGCAGGATCGTCTCGCCGGTGGTCGAATAACGGACATGCCCGATCGCCTGCCTGCCCTGGAGCTTGTCGATGACGCTCGCTTCCGAGAAGGCATCGCCGACAAGGCCGAGGCGGCGCTCGGAATGGAAGCGCTTGCCGTCGAAGGAGACGATGCCCGCCGCCTCCTGGCCGCGATGCTGCAGGGCGTGCAGCCCGAGCGCCGTCAGCGCCGCCGCATCGGCGTGGCCATAGATGCCGAAGACGCCGCATTCCTCCCGCAGCCTGTCGGCGTTGGGGTCGAAGGCGGCATCCGTCTCGGTCTGCGGGATCATGGCGAGCTCCACGAGGGCTGCGGGCGAACTCTCTTACGCGCTAATTAGGGACGGGATGGGGCAGGTGCAACCGGGGCCGGCGTCGCCGGCGTACGCGGTTCCTCCGCAGGGGCCTCGGTGGCGGGCTCCGCCGCCTGCTTCTTGAGCAGGTTCTTGATGAAGTCGGCGTTCACATCCTGCGGCAGCATGGCGATCAGCGAGCGGCCGGTTTCCTCCAGCATCGGCTTGGCCTTGGCCTCCTTGGCCCAGACCGGCATCTTCTCGTTGCCGACCAGCGCCGCGAAGAAGAGATAGCCGATCACGGCGAGCAGCAGGCCGCGCGCCGCGCCGAAGACGAAGCCGAGCGTGCGGTCGAGAGCGCCGATGCGCGAGTCGAGCACGAAGTCGGAGATGCGCGCCGTGACCAGCGAGACGACGATCAGCGTGCCCAGGAACAGCGCTGCGATCGAGGCGACGAGGGCAATGGTCGGCTGAGCCGAGCTCGCCGGAATATATTGCTGGATGAAGGGCACGAGCTGCGGGTGGAACATCCAGGCCACGGCCGCCGCGGCGATCCACGAGACGATCGCGAGCACTTCCCGGGTGAAACCCCGGACTGCCGCCAGCAAAGCCGAGATCAGAACCACGCCGATGACGACGAGATCGAGAATGGTGACAGGCATGGGAGGGCCGCTTTGCTGATGACTCAAGGCGCAGCGGCCCGCAGGCGGGCCACCGTTTCGGCTTTGCTATACGCGTTCCGGGCTTCTGCGTCACCCATCCGCAAAGGTCATTTCACACTCTTGCGCGGCGCGCGTGCGGCGATATCGGCAACGAGTTCCGTGACATGGCCGAAACGCCGCAAAGACAGGCCGTTGCCGTCGCCATGGTCGGCGCCGCCGGCCGGCATCAGCGCCGACTCGAAGCCGAGCTTCGCCGCTTCCCTCAGCCGTGCCGCCGAGACCGAGACCGGCCTGATCGAACCCGACAGGGCGATCTCGCCAAAATAGACCGCCTCCTGCGGCAGGACTGCCCCCGTCAGCGAGGAGACCAGCGCCGCCGCCACCGCGATATCTGCCGCGGGCTCGTTGACGCGAAGCCCGCCGGCGACGTTGAGATAGACGTCGTGCTGGCCGAGCCTCAGGCCGCCATGGGTTTCCAGAACCGCGAGGACCATGGCGAGCCGGCTGTTCTCCCAGCCGACGACGGCGCGCCGCGGCGTGCCCAGCGCGGTCGGCGCGACCAGCGCCTGGATCTCGACCAGCACGGGGCGGGTACCCTCGACTCCGGCGAAGACGGCCGCGCCCGGCGCCGGCTGGTCGCGGCCCGCGAGGAAGAGCGCCGAGGGGTTGGTGACTTCCGAGAGACCCTTGCCGGTCATCTCGAAGACGCCGATCTCGTCGGTCGCGCCGAAGCGGTTCTTCTGGCCGCGCAGGATGCGGAAGGAATGGGCGCCTTCGCCCTCGAAGGAGAGGACCGCATCGACCATGTGCTCGACCACGCGCGGGCCTGCGATCTGGCCGTCCTTGGTGACATGGCCGACCAGGATCAGGCAGACGCCGCTGGTCTTGGCATAGCGGATCAGCGCCTGGGCCGAGCCGCGCACCTGCGTCACCGTACCGGGCGCGCTCTCGACCTCGCCGGACCACATGGTCTGGATCGAATCGATCACCACCAGGGCAGGGCGCTGGCCCTGGCCCAGTGTCGCGACGATATCCTCGACATTGGTCTCGGCGGCGAGCTCGACCGGTGCTTCGGCCAACCCCATGCGCTCGGCCCGGAGCCGGACTTGGCCCGTCGATTCCTCGCCCGAGACGTAGACGACGCGCCGGCCGGCCTTGGCGAGCGCGGCGCAGGCCTGCATCAGCAGCGTCGACTTGCCGATGCCTGGATCGCCGCCGATCAGCAGTACCGAGCCCGGCACGAAGCCGCCGCCGGTGACACGGTCGAGCTCGCCGATGCCGGAAACGATGCGCGGCGCGTCCTGCGTCTCGCCCTTCAGCGATTCGAGTGCGAAGACGCGGCCGCGCGCCCGGCCGCCGGAAGAGGGCCTGCCGCCGCCGGGGACGGGCGCGGCCTGCGCATCCTCCACCAGCGACGACCAGGTGCCGCAAGCGTCGCACTTGCCTTGCCAGCGATGGTAGACCGCGCCGCAGGCCTGGCAGTGATAGGTCGGTCCGCGCTTGGCCATCAGCCGCCGATATAGTGCCGGCGATAGCGGCGGCCGAGGCTGGTCAGGATCTCGTAGCCGATCGTCTTCGCGCCGGCGCCGACCGTTTCCAGATCGAGCGGGCCGCCGATCAGCGTCACCGTCGCGCCGCGGACGGCCGAGCCTTCCGGTGCATCGGTGACGTCGACGATGATCAGGTCCATCGAGACCGAACCGACGAAGGAACAGGTCACGCCCCCGACCAGCGCCGAGCCGCCGGTCACCGTATCGGTCCAGCTGCCATTGCGCGGATAGCCGTCGGCATAGCCGAGGCAGATCGTGGCGAGCCTGCGCCGGCCCTTGGCCGTCCAGCGGCCGTTGTAGCCGACCTGCGTGCCGGCCTCGACCTCGCGGGTCTGGATGATCGTGGCTTCGAGTCCGACGACCGGCTGCATCGGGTTCGGCTTGCCCGGCGTCGGATTGCCGCCATAGAGGGCGTAACCAGGCCGAGTGAGCTGATAGGACGGGCAATCCTTCAGGAAATGGCCGGACGAGTTCTTGAGCGAGGCCGGCAGATCCGGGAAGGCGGCAGCGATCTCGGCGAAGGCGGCGATCTGGCGGGCATTGGCCGGATCGGCCTCATCCTCCGAGGAGGCGAAATGGCTCATCACCAGCCCGATATCGGCGGCCGCGATCGCGCCCGACTTCTCGCGGGCGAGGTTCAGGCCTTCGCCCGGCCAGAGGCCGAGCCGGTTCATCGCCGTATCGACATGCAGCGCCGCCGAGCGCACCTGCGCGCCGGTCTGCCGGAAGGAAGCCCATTCCAGCAGCTCCTCGTGCGAGCCGAGCACCGGCGAGAGGCCATGCTCGGCGTAGATGCCGCTGCTGCCGGGCAGGAGGCCATTGAGGATGTAGACCGTCGCCTCGGGCGCGGCCTTGCGGGCACGAATGCCCTCGGAGAGATGCGCGACGAAGAAGTTTCGGCAGCCCGCCCGGTTCAGCGCCGTCACGGCCGGCTCGATGCCGATGCCGTAGGCGTCCGCCTTCACGACCGCGCCGGCTTCCGTGCCGGCGCGCCGGCCGAGGAAGCGCCAGTTCGAGACCAGCGCGTCGAGGTCGATGGTCAGCGTCGCGCCATAAGCGGCATCGGTGGTGTCGGCGGTCATCATTCACGGTCCGGAAGGCGCAATTCGTCGGCGCGGTCGGAGAAGCGTGTCACATCGGCGTCGAACTGCAAGGCAACCGTGCCGGTGGGGCCGTGGCGCTGCTTGCCGATGATCAGCTCGGCGAGGCCGTGGGCCGCCTCCATCTCGATCTGCCACTTGTTGTGCTCTTCCGTGCCGGGACGCGGCTCCTTGCCCTTGAGGTAGTATTCCTCGCGGTAAACGAACATCACCACGTCGGCGTCCTGCTCGATCGAGCCGGATTCGCGCAGGTCCGAGAGCTGCGGGCGCTTGTCGTCGCGGTTCTCGACCTGGCGCGAGAGCTGGGAGAGCGCGACGATCGGGACGTTCAGCTCCTTGGCCAGCGCCTTCAGGCTGGTTGTGATCTCGGTCAGCTCCTGCACGCGGTTCTGGCTGTTCTTGGACGAGCCGGAGAGCAGTTGCAGGTAGTCGATGAACAGGACGTCGAGCCCCTTCTGGCGCTTCAGCCGCCGGGCGCGCGCCATGAGCTGCGCGATCGAGATGCCGCCGGTCTGGTCGATGTAGAGCGGCAGCTTCTCGATCTGCGCGGCGACGTCCGTCAATCGGGCGAAGTCGCCCTCGGTGATGCGGCCCTGCCTGATCTTGTAGGAGGAGATGCCGGATTGTTCGGCGACGACGCGGGTGGCGAGCTGGTCGGCCGACATTTCGAGCGAGAAGAAACCGACGATCCCGCCGTCGACCGACTTGATCGAGCCGTCCTCCTGGCGCTCGCCGCGCCAGGCTTTTGCGATGTTGAAGGCGATGTTGGTGGCGAGCGAGGTCTTGCCCATGGCCGGGCGGCCGGCGAGCACGAGCAGGTCCGAGCGCTGCAGACCGCCCATGCGCTGGTCGACGTCGCGCAGGCCGGTCGAAATGCCCGAGAGGCCGCCGGCGCGCTGATAGGCACTCGCGGCCATGTCGATGGCGAGGCGCAGGGCCCCGTCGAATTTCTGGAAACCACCTTCATAGCGGCCCTTTTCCGCCAGCTCGTAAAGCTTGCGCTCGGCGTCCTCGATCTGTTCGCGCGGCGCCATCTCGACCGGGGCGTCGTAGGCGACGTTCACCAGATCCTCGCCGACGCCGATGAGCTGCCGGCGCACGGCGAGATCGTAGATCGTGCGGCCATAGTCGCCGGCGTTGATGACGGTCGTCGCCTCGGCAGCGAGCCGCGCCAGGTACTGGCTCGGCGTGATCTCGCCGAGATCGAGGTCGTTGACGAAGGTCTTGAGCGTGATCGGCGTCGCGATCTTGCCGGCCCGGATCAGGCTCGCCGTCAGTTCGAAGACGCGCTGGTGGATGGGCTCGAAGAAATGGTCGGGCAGCAGGAAGTCGGAGACGCGGTAGAAGGCGTCGTTATTGACCAGGATCGCGCCCAGCAGCGCCTGCTCTGCCTCGATATTGTGAGGCTGGACGCGGTACTCGGCCTCACGGTTGTCGAGGCGGGCAACGAGGGCGGTAGCGGTGGCCATGGCCATCCCGATAAAGCAGGGCTGATCGATACTTCAAGCCGACAATTGGCCGCTCGCGCACGGTGTCACAGCGACTCTGTCGGGAATGGCCTAGCTTAGCACTTTGTCAGCCCGCGCCAGCAGCGGAATGCGGTTACCCCCGTTCTCCAGAGGCCAAGGACGAAAAAGGCGCCGTGTTGCCACGGCGCCCTTGACTCGTCGGCCGAGCAATAGGGCTCAGCGCTCGTCGTCGCCGGCCTCGGCCAGCGCCGCACCGACCTCGAGGCCGAGATCGTCGAGGTCGAACTCCTCGCGGGCCGTGACGTTCTCGCCGGCGGCCTGACGGTCGGCCTCTTCGGCCGAACGGGCGACGTTGACGGTGACGGTGACCGCGACTTCCGGATGCAGCACGACCGGGACGGTGTGCAGGCCGAGCGTCTTGATCGGGGTGTTCAGCGTCACCTGGTTGCGGGCGACTTTGAAGCCCTCGGCCGACAGCGCCTCGGCGATGTCGCGGGTCGAGACCGAACCGTAGAGGACGCCGGACTCGCCCGACTGGCGCAGGATCATGACGCTCTGGCCGTTCAGGCGCTCGGCGACGGCATCGGCTTCCGACTTCAGCTCGAGGTTGCGGGTCTCGAGCTCGAGCTTCTGGCTCTCGAAGCGCTTCTTGTTCTCCTCGGTGGCGCGCAGCGCCTTGCCGCGGGCGAGGAGGAAGTTGCGGCCGAAGCCGTCGCGGACGCGGACGATGTCGCCCATCTGGCCGAGCTTGGCGACGCGTTCGAGCAGGATCACTTCCATTTTGTCTTCTCCTTGAGTTGGTCTTCGGATTTCAGGCTTGGGTCGGCGGAGGCGGCAGCGCCGCGCGCTTGCGCAGGCCGAACAGCGAATCGGCGAGCCCGATGAGCGCGAGCAGCGGTGTCAGCACGGCCTGCATCACGACGAGCGCGACATAGACCGAGATCAGCAGCGGCCCCCGCCAGGGGCGGCCGCGCGAGATGTCGTGCAGCAGGGCGAGCCCGCTGAACATGAAAGCGGCGAGCAGTGCGCCGGCGAAGGCCGTGGCCGCGACGCCGAGGAAGCCGCCGAGCGGTGCCAGAAAGATGCAGAGCAGCAAGAGCAGCAGCGCCTTTCGCGGCAAGGTCGTCGCCGGGATGAAGGGCCAGGGCCGCGGCAGCCGGCCGGAGACCTTCACGGCCCGGGCGGCGAGCCAGAGATTGGCCGTGATGGTGGTGACGAAGGAGGCGCCGATGCCGAGCGGCACGGCGGGGGCCAGGCTGTGCGCCAGTTCGCCGACCTCGATCCCGGCCGGCAGCGAGACCAGGCGGCTGCGTACCATCTCGTTGAGCAGGCCTTCGATCATCCGCGCGATCACGGAGCGATAGGTCTCGTAGTCGGTCGTCATCACCAGCGCGCTGCCGACGGTGGCGAGTGCGGCGGTCGCGGCGATCCAGACCATGAGATTGCCGAGCGGATACCATTCGACGGCGCCCTGGGCATCGGAGCGGGCCAGCAGCGCGAGATAGGCGATCCACCAAGCCGGCAGGCCGATGATCAGCGCGAAGGCGATGCCGCCGGTCGGGGCCAGCGCCACCGCGACAGCCAGCGCGCCGGCCGCCGTAGCGAACAGCCCGGAGCGATGGTTCCAGCCGAGGGAGGCGATGAAGATCGGGAGGGGAGCGGCGGAATATAGCAGCGCGGCCAGCGGCGATCCGGTGATCACCACTGAGAAGAGCAGGGCCGCAACGAGGCCCGCGCCGATGCCGACAATCGGAATCATGGTCCGTCCTGCTGTCCCGCTGCTCGCAAGCCTTTCGGCTCGGCAGGGTGAGAGGCTGCTGGCCTCAACGAACCCGATGGAGTTTCACCGCCGGGCGACTGGTTGATCTTGAAAGCGAGAACCGGAGGCGCGAGATGCGCCTCCGGGAATTAGCGGTATCCAGATCCGAATGAACGGATCAGCGGATGACGTAGGGCAGCAGGCCGAGGAAGCGGGCGCGCTTGATCGCCTGGGCGAGCTCGCGCTGCTTCTTGGCGGAGACCGCCGTGATGCGGGACGGAACGATCTTGCCGCGCTCGGAGATGTAGCGCGAGAGCAGGCGCACGTCCTTGTAGTCGATCTTCGGGGCGCCTTCGCCCGAGAACGGGCAGGATTTGCGGCGGCGGAAGAAGGGGCGGCGGGCGCCGGCGGATGCAGTCGACATTCTCAGGCCTCCGCTTCGGCGGTTTCGGTGGTCGCTTCGTCTTCACGACGCGGGCGGTCGCGGCGCGGGCCGCGCTCGAAACGGTCGCCGCCACGCTCCGGACGGTCGTCGCGGTCGCGCTTCTGCAGCATGGCCGAGGGACCTTCCTCCAGCTCGTCGACCTTGACGGTCATGAAGCGCAGGATGTCCTCGTTGATGCGCATCTGGCGCTCCATCTCCAGCACGGCGGCGGAGGGGCCCTCGATGTTCAGCAGCGTGTAGTGCGCCTTGCGGTTCTTCTTGATGCGGTAGCCGAGGGACTTGACGCCCCAGTACTCGACCTTGCGGATGGCGCCGCCATTCGCTTCGATCACGCCCTTGAACTGCTCGACGAGGGCTTCGACCTGCTGCGCGCTGACATCCTGCCGCGCGAGCAGCACATGCTCGTACAATGCCATATGTGGCCTTCCTTGTTTCACCCTGCTTCGTCCGGCGCGGAGCCCTTCGAGCCCTGGATAAGGCCCGACAGGATTTCATCGAAGGCGGAGACACGGGATGCCGGTTCCGAAGAACCTGCGCTTGATCCTTACGGGCAAGCGCCATCCGTTCAGCCTCCGGCCGAACAAGCAGGAGGCGGTCGTTACAGTGTCCGCGCCGCCATGGCAACCGGAATCTGGCGGCAAAACCTGCAGGAGGAGCGGAAAATCCGGGCTCCATGCTTGACTCGACAGCGAAACCGTTGTGACAGCCGCGTCATAAATACATAGATCGTTAAGGACGAGGCGCCTCCAGCATGACCACAGCGTTCATCTTTCCCGGCCAGGGCTCGCAGGCCGTCGGCATGGGCAAGAGCCTGGCCGTAGCCTTCCCGCAGGCGAAGGCGGTGTTCGACGAGGTCGATGCGGCACTGTCGCAGAAGCTATCGGCCGTGATGTGGGACGGCCCGGCCGAAGAACTGACGCTGACCGCGAATGCGCAGCCGGCCCTGATGGCGGTCAGCCTCGCGGTCGTGCGCGTCCTCGAAGCGGAGGCGGGACTCGAGCTGAAGCGCGACGCCGCCTTCGTGGCGGGGCATTCGCTCGGCGAATATTCGGCGCTGGCCGCGGCCGGAACGTTCTCGATCGGCGATGCCGCCCGGCTGCTGCGCATCCGCGGCGACGCCATGCAGAAAGCCGTGCCGGCCGGCTTGGGCGCCATGGCGGCCCTGCTCGGCGCCGAGCTCGATCTCGCTCGCGAGATCGCGGCGGCGGCAGCCCAGGGCGAGGTCTGCGAGGCGGCCAACGACAATGGCGGCGGACAGGTCGTGCTCTCCGGCGCGAAGGCGGCGATCGAGCGCGCCATCGCGCTGGCGACCGAGCGCGGCGTCAAGCGCGCCATGCTTCTGCCGGTTTCCGCGCCCTTCCATTGCGCGCTGATGCAGCCGGCCGCCGAGGCGATGCAGGAGGCTCTGGCGAAGGTCGCGATGCAGCCGCCGGTCGTGCCGGTCATGGCCAATGTCGGCGCAGCCCCATTGAGCGATCCGGATGCGATCCGCGCCTCGCTGGTGGCACAGGTCACCGGTACCGTGCGCTGGCGCGAATGCGTTCAGGCGATGGCGGCGGCGGGCGTGACCGATTTCGTCGAGCTCGGCAGCGGCAAGGTTCTCGCCGGTCTGGTTAAGCGCATCGCCGCCGGGACCACGACGGCCTCGATCGGCACGGCCGACGACATCGCAGCCTACAAGACCCGTCAGGGCTGACGGGATCGCGCCGGCCAAGAAGCGGACGTACAAGCACGGCAGAAGGCCGCAGAAGGGGAAACGACATGTTTGATCTGACCGGCCGCAAGGCCCTGGTCACCGGCGCGACCGGGGGGCTGGGCGGAGCCATCGCGCGAACCCTTCATGCCCAGGGCGCGAGCGTCGCGCTCTCCGGCACCCGTGCCGAGGCGCTGGAAGCTCTCGCCGCGGAGCTCGGCGAGCGGGTCGTGGTCACGCCCTGCAATCTTGCCGACAAGGATTCGGTCGAGGCGCTGGTGCCGGCGGCCGAGGAAAAGCTCGGCGGGCTCGACATCCTCGTCAACAATGCTGGGATCACCCGCGACAACCTGTTCCTGCGCCTCAAGGACGAGGATTGGGACAGCGTGCTCGCGGTCAACCTCACCGCGGCCTTCCGGCTCTCGCGCGCGGCCGTCAAGTCGATGATGCGCCGCCGCTATGGCCGAATCGTCGCGATCGGCTCGGTCGTCGGCACGACGGGCAACCCCGGCCAGGGCAACTACGCCGCCGCCAAGGCCGGGCTGATCGGCATGTCGAAGGCGCTCGCGGCGGAGGTCGCGAGCCGCAACATCACCGTCAATGTCGTCTCGCCGGGCTTCATCGAGTCCCCGATGACCCAGGCCTTGAACGAGAAGCAGCGCGACGGCATCCTGGCCGACGTGCCGATGGGCCGGCTCGGCGCCGGGGCCGACATCGCGGCCGCCGTCGCCTACCTCGCCAGCGACGAAGCCGGCTACGTGACCGGCCAGACCCTGCACGTCAACGGCGGAATGGCCATGATCTGAAGGCGTTACGACGCATTCTGGAAGCGTTCCAGAAGCTGTTGGCCGCTCTCGCCTCTGTGGACAGTGTATGTTAACTAGCGCCGTCGCGCTGCCTTTCGAACGCTCGGGGACTTGACGAAAACCCGGTTGTTGCGTTTGTGCAGGCTTCTAGCTTTCCGGATCGCGTGCATCACCCCGATGGCGCGGCGGGTCGGAATGAAGATCCATATGCGTGTCGCGGATCCGCGGTGCGTTTCCAGTTTCTAAGGAAGAGACTCATGAGCGATGTCGCCGAGCGCGTGAAGAAGATCGTGGTCGAGCACCTCGGCGTCGAGCCCGAGAAGGTCATCGATAGCGCCAACTTCATCGAGGACCTGGGTGCGGACAGCCTCGACACCGTCGAGCTCGTCATGGCCTTCGAGGAAGAGTTCGGCGTCGAGATCCCGGACGATGCGGCCGAGACGATCGTGACGGTGGGCGACGCGGTCAAGTTCCTGTCCGCCAAGAGCGCCTGATCGGGCGCCCGATCGACCCTTCCGGGTCGTTTCCTGCAGAAGGCATCATGGCTCCTCGTACTGTTTCGATGCGGCGCGTCGTCGTGACCGGCCTCGGCATGGTGACGCCGCTTGGTTGCGGCGTCGAGCCGACCTGGACGCGAATCCTCGCCGGCGCCAGCGGCGCCGGCCCCATCACCAGCTTCGACGCCAGCGACCTGCCGGCGCAGATCGCCTGCAATATCCCGCGGGGTGACGGCAGCGACGGGACCTTCAATCCCGACGACTGGATGGAGCCCAAGGAGCAGCGCAAGGTCGACGATTTCATCGTTTTCGCCATGGCGGCTGCCAAGCAGGCCCTGACGGATGCCGGGTGGAAGCCGGAAACCTACGAGGACCAGATCCGCACCGGCGTCGCCATCGGCTCCGGCATCGGCGGGCTTGGCGGCATCTACGAGGCCTCGCTGCTGCTGAAGGAGCGGGGCCCCCGCCGGCTTTCTCCGTTCTTCATCCCGGGCCGCCTCATCAACCTTGCCGCGGGCTACGTCTCGATCGAGCACGGGCTCAAGGGCCCCAACCATTCGGCCGTCACCGCCTGCTCGACCGGCGCGCATGCCATCGGCGACGCGTCCCGCATGATCGCGCTCGGCGATGCCGACGTCATGGTTGCGGGCGGGGCCGAATCGGCGATCAACCGCATCGGCATCGCCGGCTTCTGCGCCTGCCGGGCGCTCTCCACCGGATTCAACGACACGCCGGAGAAGGCCTCGCGCCCCTACGACAAGGACCGCGACGGTTTCGTCATGGGCGAGGGCGCCGGCGTCGTCGTGCTCGAGGAGCTGGAGCATGCTCTGGCTCGCGGAGCGCGCATCTATGCCGAGGTCATCGGCTACGGGCTGTCGGGCGACGCCTATCACATCACCTCGCCGGCCGAGGACGGAGACGGCGCCTATCGCTGCATGAGCATGGCGCTCGATCGCGCGGGCATCGCCGCCTCCGACCTGGATTACGTCAACGCCCACGGCACCTCGACGCCGCTCGGCGACGAGATCGAATTGCGCGCCGTCGAGCGCCTGCTGGCGAACGCGCCGAAGCGCCCGTCCATGTCCTCGACGAAGTCGGCGACCGGCCATCTGCTCGGGGCGGCGGGCGCGATCGAGGCGATCTTCACCGTGCTCGCGATCCGCGATCAGGTCGCGCCGCCGACGATCAATCTCGACAACCCTTCCGTAGAGACCGAGATCGACCTCGTGCCGCATGTCGCGCGCAAGCGCGAGATCGAGTACGCGCTATCGAACTCCTTCGGCTTCGGCGGCACCAACGCCTCGCTGGTGTTGCGGCGCTACGCGGCCGCGAACTGATCGCCCGGCCCGTTGGGGGCGGCATCGTTTCGTCGCGCTCCGGGCCGCGCCGTGCCCGTCCGGCAACCGGGCCGTCCGTTGCGCTGCGACTGGGCGCTTGCATGGCCTGCCGGCGGTGAAGCGCGGTTTCGCCATAATGTTGGGTAGAGTTCGCCGCCGGTGCTGATGGATGCGCGATTCCGCGTTCACAGCCGTGACGAAACGGGCTCTAATGCGACGGCCCGAAGCCGGGGACGTCCCGATGCTTCAGGTGTGATGGATCGTCAGGCGCACCTGTGGGGCGCGCCACGATCCGGGGCCCGATATGCCCGGTTCTCCATCCGGCGCGATGTGCTCGAGCGCATCGTGCCGAGGTTGTCTACCTTGTGCTGCGAGCGCTGAAACTGTGAACGATACGCCCCGCGTCGCCCCGAAGAGCCCGAGCGAGGCCCTCAAGCCGGTCGCGCCACCGGCGCCGCCTCCCAAACTTCGTCGCCGCCGGCGCAGCCCCTTCCTGGCCATGCTGAGCGGCCTGTTCACGCTGCTCCTGGTCGCAGCCGGCGTCGTCGGCGCCGGTATCGCGATTGTCTCGAACCAGAGCAAGGCGCCCGGCCCGCTGGCCAGCGACCGCGCCGTGATCATTCCGAAGGACAGCGGCCTGACCGAGATCGCCGAACTGCTGCAGCGCGAAGGGCTGATCGAGCACCCGCTCTCCTTCCGGATCGCCGCGGTCATCGGCGGCGACTGGCACAAGCTCAAGGCGGGCGAGTATCTGTTCAAGGCGCGCGTCAGCCCGCAGGAGATCCTGGACGTGATCTCGAGCGGCAAGGTGGTCGAGCATTCCATCACCATTCCGGAAGGCCTGACCAGCGAGCAGATCGTCGAGAGGCTGCGCGAGAACGATCTGCTGACCGGCGAGATCGCCCAGATTCCGAAGGAGGGATCCATCCTTCCCGACACCTACCGCTTCCCGCGCGGCTTCTCGCGAAAGGGCATCCTGGATCGCATGGCCAGGGACCAGAACGTGGTCCTGGAGAAAATCTGGGCCAAGCGGCCGGCCGACCTGCCGATCAAGACGCCACAAGAGCTGGTCGTCCTCGCTTCCATCGTGGAGAAGGAGACCGGGCGCGCCGACGAGCGCCCGCGCGTGGCCGGGGTCTTCATCAACCGGCTGAACCAGAAGATGAAGCTGCAGTCCGATCCGACGATCGTCTACGGCCTCGTCGGCGGCAAGGGCACGCTCGGCCGTCCGATCCAGCGCAGCGAGATCACCCAGCCGACGCCCTACAACACCTATGTCATTTCCGGTCTCCCGCCCGGACCGATCGCCAATCCCGGCCGCGCCGCGATGGAGGCCGTGGTCAATCATTCCCGGACCAAGGACCTCTACTTCGTGGCCGACGGCACCGGCGGGCACGTCTTCTCGGAGACGCTCGACCAGCACAATCGCAACGTCTCGCGCTGGCGCCAGATCGAGACGACGCGAACCCAGCAGGGCAAGCCGCCGGCCGATGCGATCGACAAGGTCGAGCCGCCCGCGGGTCCGGACAACCGGACCGAGGCGCCGGCGACGACGCAGCCGGCCTCCGATATCGGATCCGGCGGCGCGCCGATCGCGCAGCCTGCCGGCGTGGCCGGGACCCGTGCCCGCGCCTTCGACGCTTCGGAAGGCACGGCGCGCGACCCGCTGCTGAACAAGACCTTCGATCTCAACTCTCCCAAGCAGGTCCCGCAGCTCAAGGGGCCTTGATCGGCAAGACGGCGCGTCGGCTGTTCCAGTGACAGTTCGCCCGGCCGCGGGACGGCCGGGCCTTCCAACATGTTGATAGCAAGCGCCTGGCCGGCCGTGGCAGCGTTGCAATCTGATCGGCCCGTGCTCTAGGGTCCCGCCGCGCCGGCCGTGTCGACCGGCTTGCGGAGTGGGGAGCTTGATGGGCATCGAGAGCATGACGGGCTTCGCCCGCGCGGCAGGAACCACCGGCGTCCATGGCTGGGCCTGGGAGATTCGCAGCGTCAACGGCCGCGGGCTCGATGTGCGCGTTCGCGTCCCGCCGGGCCTTGAAATCCTCGCCGAAGCCGCCCGCAAGCGCCTGTCCGGGGCCTTCGCCCGCGGCACGCTGCACGTCAATCTCGCCGTGACCAGCGATGCCGGGCCGCCGCGCCCGCGCGTCAACGAAACCGTGCTCGCCGCATTGTTGGCGGCGATCGAGGCGTTGCCGGCCAGCGGCATCGATCGGCCGACCTTCGACGGGCTCCTCGCCGTCCGCGGCGTGGTCGAATACGCCGACGAGGCGCAGGATGTGCTCGGAGCCGTCGAGAAGCCGGCGCTCGCCGGGCTCGAGGCTGCAGTCGAGGCGCTGCAGGAAGCCCGCGCCGACGAGGGCCGGGCGCTCGAAGCGATCGTGCTGGGTCATGTCGAGACGATCTCGCGCCTGGCCAGCGAGGCCGAGCACCATCCCGCCCGCCGGTCCGAGGCGATCCGCGCCCGTATCGCCGCCCAGGTGGAGGCACTGCTCGGTTCCGCGAACGGGCTCGATCCGCAGCGCCTTCACCAGGAGGCGGCGCTGATCGCCGTGCGCGCCGATATCCGCGAGGAGATCGACCGGCTCCATGCCCATGTCGCAGCGCTGCGCGAGCTGCTGGCGAAGGGCGGGCCGATCGGCCGCAAGCTCGATTTCCTGGCCCAGGAGTTCGGCCGCGAGGCTTCGACGCTCTGCGCCAAGGCGAACGACCCCGACCTGTCGCGGATCGGCCTCGACCTGCGCACGGTCGTCGACCAGATGCGCGAGCAGGTTCAGAATGTGGAGTGAGACATGACGGCCGAGAGCCATCGTCCGGCCCGCCGCGGCCTCATGCTGATCCTGTCGTCGCCCTCCGGGGCCGGCAAGACGACGCTCACCCGCAACCTCAAGAGCGAGAACAACCTCGACCTGTCGATTTCCGTGACGACGCGGACGCGGCGCCCTTCGGAGATCGACGGCGTCCACTACCGCTTCATCGATCGCGGCACCTTCGACGCCATGCGCCAGCACAATGACCTGTTGGAATGGGCGGAGGTCCACGGCAACGGCTATGGCACGCCCCGCAAGGAGGTCGAGGCCTCGCTGGCGGCCGGGCGCGATGTGCTGTTCGACATCGACTGGCAGGGCACGCAGCAGATCGTCAAGAAGGCGCGGGCGGATGTCGTGACCATCTTCATCCTGCCGCCGTCGATGGCCGAGCTGCGCTCGCGCCTCGTGCGCCGCGCCGAGGACGCGCCGGATGTGATCGCCAAGCGGTTGGCCAATGCCCGCGACGAGATCGCCCGCTGGAGCCAGTACGACTACGTCATCATCAACGACGATCTCGATGCCGCCTATGACGCGATCAAGGCGATCCTCACGGCCGAGCGCCTGAAGCGCAGCCGCGCCGTCGGCCTCGGCGATTTCGTCGATCAGCTCCTGGCGGAGGAATTGGCCTGAAGCGTTGCGGCGAGCGCGTTGGCGAGCCGCACGAAGCCCGAGACCGGCACCTCCTCGGCGCGGGCCGTCTCGGAGAGGCCGGCCGCCGCGATGATCGGCGCAGGGTCCGGCAGCACCGCCTTCAGGCTCTGGCGCAGCATCTTGCGGCGCTGGCCGAAGGCGGCGAGCGTGACCCGTTCCAGCAGGCGCCGGTCGCAGGGCTCGGGCTCCGGCCGCGGCACGAGCTGAACCACCGACGAGGTGATCTTCGGCGGCGGCACGAAGGCGCCACGCGGCACGTCGAACAGGATTCTGGTCCGGCAGCGCCAGTTCGCCAGCACGGCAAGCCGGCCATAGTCGGCCCGCTCTTCCGGGGAGGCGACGATGCGCTCGGCCACCTCGCGCTGGAACATCAAGGTCAGGGACGTCCACCAGGACGGCCAGGGCTCCAGGCTCAGCCAGCCGACCAGCAGCGGCGTGCCGATATTGTAGGGCAGGTTGGCGACGATGCGGGCCGGCTCGCCCTTGAGATAGGGTGCAAGGTCGGTCGCGAGCGCATCGCCGTCGACGACCTCCAGCCGCCCCGGATAGCGTGCCGCGATCTCAGCCAGCGCCGGCAGGCAGCGCCGGTCGCGCTCGATCGCGATGACGCGGCCGGCGCCGTTGGCGAGCAGCGCGCGCGTCAGCCCGCCGGGGCCGGGGCCGATCTCGACGACGGTCTCGCCGTCGAGCGGGCCGGCCGCGCGCGCGATCCGGCTCGTCAGGTTGAGGTCGAACAGGAAGTTCTGGCCGAGCGCCTTCTGGGCCATCAAGCCATGGCGCTCGACGACCTCGCGCAGCGGCGGCAGATCATCGATCTGGCTCATCGCGCGGCTTCCTGACGTTCGGCCATGCGAGCCGCGAGTCTCAGGGCCGCGCAGAGGCTGTCCGGCCGGGCGATGCCCTGCCCGGCGATGTCGAAGGCGGTGCCGTGGTCGGGCGAGGTGCGGATGAAGGGCAGTCCCAATGTGACGTTGACGCCCTCGTCGAAGGCGATGGTCTTGATCGGGATCAGCGCCTGGTCGTGATACATTGCCAACGCCGCGTCATAGCCGGCCCGCGCCCTGGCATGGAACATCGTATCGGCCGGATAGGGTCCGCGCGCATCGATGCCCTCGGCCTGGAGCTCGGCGATCGCCGGCTTGACGATCTCCTCGTCCTCGCGGCCCATCGTCCCGTTCTCACCGGCATGGGGATTGAGCCCGCTGATGGCGAGCCGGGGGCTTTTGATGCCGAACTGCCGGCGCAGGCCCACCGCGACGATCCGGGCCGTATCGACGATGAGCTTCCGGGTCAGCAGCTCCGGCACGCGCCGCAGCGGGACATGGATGGTGACCGGAACCACCGCGAGTTCCTCGCACCACAGCATCATCACCGGCAGAGGTTCGGTGCCGGCTTCCGCCGCGAGATGCGCGAGGTATTCGGTATGGCCGGGATGCTTGAACCCGGCCGCATAAAGGACCGACTTGGCGATGGGGTTGGTCACGACGGCACCGGCCCTGCCGGTTCGCACGGCCGCGACGGCCCGGTCGATGGAGTCGATCGTCGCTGCGGCGGAAGAAGGGTCCGGCTCGCCCGGCGTGGCCGCGACGCTCTGCGCGAGAGGGATGACCGGCAGCGCCTGCGCGAACAATGCCGTTGCCTCTTCCCAGCTGGACGCCCTGATCGGAACCTGCCAGCCCAGCCGCCCGGCGGCCCGAGCGAGCTCGGCGGGGGCGGCGACGCAGGCGAAGGCAGGCAGCGCCCGCTCCCGCCGCTCCAGCCAGGCGCGCAGGCTGAGCTCCGGCCCGATGCCGGCCGGGTCGCCCTGGGTCAGCGCTAGCGGCAGGCGCGGCAAGGAATGCTCCGGTCTGGCGATTGCACGGGGCGCCCCGCGGCGCCTCAATTGCTGCTGCTGATGCCGTCGCTCGACGCGGAGCTGTTGCCGAGATTCTGCGAGTAGTTGATCTCGCCGAGGGTCCGCAGCTCGAGCCGGAACATGATGGTGCGCGTGTCCTTGGTCGCGCCCGCCTGCCGGTCGGCATAGCTCTGCGTGTAGGAGACGTCGAAGACCGTGCACTCGTCGGTGTAGTTGATGCCGAACGAGGTCGAGGCGGTCTGGAACGGCCCGGTGTTGGGATAGGCCGGCACCGCCGTCGAGGCTGCCTGGGCGGCGGCATAGGCCGTCCGCCAGAGCTCGCGGTCGTATTTGTACTTGTCGAGGTCGAACAGCACGCCGGCCCTGACGCGCCAGTTCTGGGCGACGAGCAGCGAGCCGTTGAGCGAAAGACCTTCGCGGCGGCGGAAGATGCCGAGATTGGGCTGCGGCTCGTAGCGGCCGTAGCCGACCGAGGCCGAAATCACGCTGTTCGAATAGGTCGCGGCGGCGTCGATGCGCTGCGCCTCGAAAGTCGTGGCGTTGAGCCGGGTGGCGCCGGTCAGGAAGAAGCCCTTCGCCGGCGAGAACTGGGCCCGGGCGACGTAATCCGAGCTGTCCGTGTTGAGGCCCGAGTCGAGGCCGGTGTTCAGCAGGTCGCCCGTCGCATAGGAATTGCGGCCGGCGAGCTGGAAGGACTGGCCGATCAGGACGTTGGCATAGGCCTCCTTGCCGAAGCGCCCGGTATAGAGGGCGCCGACATTGGCGCGCGTTCCGCCCTCGAGCCGGTCATAGCCCGAGAACTTGCCGCTCCACTCGAACAGATTGTTGGCGTCGAAGACCAGGCTCTGGGCGTCCTCGTTGGCGACGCGCAGGCTATTGGTCTCGTTCGGGCGGGCGACGATCTGCGCCACCGGCTCGATGATATGGGTGCCCCAATCCGTCTTGGCGACGAAGGGATAGCGGTACATCAGCCCGATCGCCGGCATCACCCGCCCGAAGACCTCGTCCGAGGTGTCGGCGATGGTCGCGACGTGGGAATTGATGATGCCGCTGGTATCGGGATTGACCGCGAAGACGTCGGCCCGCAGCGAGGCGTAGGGCGTCCAGATCTGTCCGAGTGGGTCGATGATGTTGCGCCGCCACGAGACCTGCGCCGTCGCGCGCGAGACGTTGCCGGCCAGGCCGCGCACGAGGCAGTGATTCTTGTCGTAGACGGCGCAGCCGTCATAGAGCGAGTAGCCGGTTCCGCTGCTCGTCGTGCCGTTGACGAGATAGGCCTTCTGCTGCGGCAGCTCCGCGAAGGCGGCGGTGTCGCGGTGCAGGCTGGTGACGTTGACGTTGAATTCGAGCTCGCCGCCGAGGAAGGACGGCTTGTGGACGCGCTTGTCGTAGTCCAGCACCGGCATGACGACCGGCTGCTGCTTCTGCCAGTCCTGATAGTTCAGCGGCTGGAAGTAGTAGCCGCGCAGATCGAACCAGGCGGTCGGGCTCTGGCCGTTCAGATAGGCCGTCGAGATCGATTCCTGCAGATAGGTCGTGTTGCTGAGGCTCGCGTTCAGGATGCGGTAGTTCTTGTAGAACCAGCGATCCGTCGACATGGCGACGTTCCAGCCGATCGTCCAGCGCGGATTGATGAAGAACTTGCCGGTGCTTTCGAGCGCGCCACGGAATTCCTTGTCGCGCGGCCCGAGCGGAGCTGCGAGGAAGGCGTCCTTGTCCTGCTGGAAGATGCCGGAGGCCCGGATCGTGTACGATCCGTTGAGCAGGCGGTGGCGCCACTCGACCTGGCCGAGCAGGCCCTGGCGCGTCAGGTAGGTCGGCGTCAGCGTCAGATCGTAGTTCGGCGCCAGATTGATGAAGTAGGGCAGCCCGACGCCGTAGCCGAGCGCCGAGGTGTTGATGAATTTCGGCGCCAGGAAGCCGGTCTTGCGCTTCACCGTCGAATCCGGGCCCGACATGTAGGGGATGTAGGCCATCGGAATGCCGGCGAATTCGAGCCTGGCATCCTCGTAGTAGATCGTCTGCTCGGACTTCTTGTGGATGATGCGGGCCGAGCGCACCTGCCAGAGCGGCGGCCGCTCGGGATGCTCCTTGCAGGGCTCGCAGGCGGTGTAGATGCCCTTGTCGAAGACGAAGGTCTCGCCGTCGGTCCGCTCGGCGCGCGGCGCCGAGAAACGGGTCTTGTCGGGATTCACCACCCGCAGCGAGTCGATGAAGCCGTCGCGGAAGTCGTCGGTCAGGTTGAAGCGGTCGCCGGTGATGACCGACCCGTTGGTTTCGGTGATGCGCGCGTTGCCGACCGCGATGACGCGCTTGTTGGCCTGGTCGTAGACGACGCGGTCGGCCTCGATCGTACGGCCCTGGTAGAGGATCTGCACGTTGCCGACGGCAGCGACCGTCTTCTTGTCGTTGTCATAGACGAGTTCGCGGGCGTCGACGACCATCCGGTCCTGCGGCTTGGCCGCAGCCGCAGCCGCAGGCTTGCCGCCGGCCGCAGGCTTGCCCTGGGCGAAGCCCGGACCCGCCAGCAGAAAGGCAAGGCTGGAGGCGAGGGCAGTCGCCGCAGCGAATCGCGCCACGCTCGTCACGCTCCGACCTGTCCGTTCAACACAAAATTAACCATAGGCACAGTACGTTCTACCCGTCTTCCTGATGGAGGAGGGCCAGCGCCCCCAGCATCGTTCCCAATGCTGCGGGCAGCCACGCCGCGACGACCGGATTGACGATTCCCGACGATCCGAGTTCCTCCGACAGTTGCGTCGCCACATAGAGCACGAACCCCGCCGTGACGCCAGCCACCACCAGTTTGGTCACTCCACCAAACCGGAAAAATCTTAAAGAAACGGATGCGGCGACCAGCACCATGGCGACCAGCAGCAGCGGGCGCGCCATAAGTGATTGATAACGAAGCTCATAGGGCGTGATGTCGAGGCCGGCGCGACGCGTCCGCTCGATCGCCGACGGCATCGCCCAGAAGCCGACCGCCTCGGGGGGCGTGAAACTCTGCCGCATCTGGTCGGGCTCCAGCGTCGTCGCCAGCGTGTAATTCTTGTAGCTCTGTGGCTCTTCCGTGGCGGAGGTCAGCCGCGCGTCGCTGAGCTCCCAATGTCCCGGGCGAAGCACGGCCTGGCGAGCGTCGATTCGATCCCGGAACGAGCCGTCGTGGTTGAAATTGAAGACGGTCACGCCCGAGAGCCCGTCTTCATCCGGCCGTGCTCCGGCGGCGCGGATGATGGCCTGCCCGTCGACGCTGGTCTGGCGCAGCCAGATCTCCGGCAGGCTTGCGGCGGACTGTCCGCCCGCGCGCACGAAGAGCCTCGTCTCCAGCGCGGTGGCGCGCCGCTTCATCTCGGCGGCGAGCGGGTTGTAGGCCATCACCGAAACGAGTCCGATCACGCCGGCCACGACGACCGCCGGCTGCAGGAACTGCCAGGCCGAGACGCCGGCGGAGCGCGCCACGACCAGCTCGAGCTTCCGGCTCAGCGTCAGCAGGGCGAACATGCCGCCGAACAGCGCCGCGAAGGGAAAGATCTGCTCGGCGACGCTCGGCACGCGATAGAGCGCGAGCATGATGATCTTCGGCGTGGTGGCGATCGGCGAGTCGCCGGCGCGGCGCATCAGCTCCACGAAGTCGAGCGTGCCGATCAGGAAGAAGAAGGTGCTGAACACGCTGAGGATGGCGCGCGTGAACCGCAGCGTCAGGTAGCGGCCGAGGGTGGTGAAGAGCAGCATCAGGCGCGCCGGAAACGAGATGCGAGATGGGCGAGGGGCAGGGTCAGCGGGGTCATCACCCGTGACAGCACCGGCCGCAGCCGCTCGCCGTAGAAGATGAAGGCGATCGCGAGGAGGATGGCGGCGATCGGCAGGATGTAGAGCAGCGCGGCGGCGAAAGGCGAGCGGACGCTCGCCGTCCAGGCCGCATAGGCTGCGAGGCGGGTCGCGCCGACGATCATGATCGCGGCCTGGATCGCGAGGGCCCGGCCCTGGCGCGTCGTGCGCGCCTCTCCGATCGCGGCAAAGGCGATCAGCATGAAGGCGAAGGGGTAGAGCGGAGCCGAGAGGCGGTTATGCAGCTCGGCCCGGAAGCGGCCTTCCTGGATCTTGTAATAGGGTTCGTTCGGGTTCTGGTTGAGCAGTTCCCAGGTCGAGCGCTCGCGCGGCTTGTAGACCACCTTGTCGCCGTCGCCCTCGCCGGGGCCGCCGCTGCTGTCGCCGGTCAGGGCCGACAGGTTGAGCGCGTAGCGCTCGAAGGAAATGATCGAGGTGGTGTTGGTGTTCTTGGCCTCGCGCTGGATGGTGCCCTTCTCCAGCATCAGGAAGCTTTGGCCTTCGGCCTCGACGGTACGGCCGCGCTCGGCGAGATAGATCGAGGGCTGCGTCGGGTCGCGGCGGTCCTGCATGAAGATGCCGACCAGCGCGTCGCCGACCTTCTCCCGATAGTGGAAGGTCACGCCGGAATCGAGCGAGACGAACTGGCCCTCCTTGACGACGTTGGCGACGAAATCGGCTCGGATCAGGGTGATCAGGTCGCGCAGCGTGCGAAAGCTTGCGGGCATGACCGAGATGGTCATCCAGGCGACGATGACCGCCGTCGCCATCGTCAGGACGAGGAAGGGCCGGGTGACCCGATGCGGGGCGACGCCGGCGGCGTTCATGACGATCAGCTCGGAATCGCCGTTGAGCTTGTTCAATGTGTAGAGGGTCGACATGAACAGCGCGACGGGGGCGATGCCGGCGAGCAGCGCCGGGAGCGAGAGCAGCGTGACGGTCAAGAAGATCAGGACGGTCTGGCCCTTGCCGGTGATCAGGTCGACCTCGCGCAGGGCCTGCGTCACCCAGATCACGCCCGTCAGGCCAAGCAGCAGCACGATCGCCGCGACCGCCGCGATCTTCAGGATGTATCGGTCGAGACGGTTGAGGAGCACGCGTCGCTTTCCGGGAGGCGGGGAGAGGAACTCCCCAAGGTGGTTCGTCGAACACACCCTATGGTATAGGCGGATTTGCGGCGCAAACGGGAATCGCCCGCGCCGTGCCTTTCAACTGTCTCTTCCCGACGACTTTCGCAAGATTGTGAGCGGACCATGTCGCAGCGCCTGAAGCTCGAGATCAAAGCCCTGGACGCCGTCGAGGGGCGCGATCTCGTCGTCCTCGTCGGCGAAGACCTCGTGCTGTCGGGGCCGGCGGAGGCGCTGGCCGGCCGCGATGCGGCTTCGCTGCTGGCGCGCATGGCGGCGGCCTCGCATTTCAAGGGCAAGGCGTTCTCCGGTCTGACGCTGCCCTCGCCGGAGGGAGCGGCCTATGAACGGCTGATCGTCGTGGGCCTGGGGCCTTCGAGCGAGCGCGGCGAGCTCGATTTCGTGAAGCTCGGCGGTGCGATCGCCGGCCGGCTCGGCGGCGGCCGCGATGCCGATGTGGTGGCGGCCATGCCCGGCGCCGAGATCGAGGCGAAGCAGGCGGCCGAGCTCGCGCTGGGGCTGAGGCTGCGCAGCTACAGGTTCGATCGCTACAAGACGAAGAGCAAGGACAAGGACGAGGCCGGCACGCTTTCGGTCACGCTTCGGGTCACCGATCCGGCGGCGACGCGGAAGGCGCTCAAGGTGGCCGAGGCGATCGCCGCGGGCGTCTTGCTGGCGCGAGACCTGGTCAACGAGCCGCCGAATGTCCTCTATCCCGAAGAGTTCGCCGATCGCGCGAAGAAGCTCGAGAAGCTCGGCGTCGAGGTCGAGGTGCTCGACGAGAAGGACCTGAAGAAGATCGGCATGCGGGCGCTGCTCGGTGTCGGGCAGGGCTCCCGCCGCGAGAGCCGCGTCGTCGTGATGCGCTGGAACGGTGCGGGCAAGAGCGACGAGCCGGTCGCCTTCATCGGCAAGGGCGTCACCTTCGATACCGGCGGCATCTCGCTGAAGCCCGGTGCCGGCATGGAGGACATGAAGGGCGACATGGCGGGCGCCGCCTGCGTCGTCGGGCTCCTGCACGCGCTCGCCGCCCGAAAGGCCAAGGTCAACGCGATCGGTGTCATCGGCCTCGTCGAGAACATGCCCGACGGCAATGCCCAGCGGCCCGGCGACATCGTCGCCTCGCTCTCCGGCCAGACCATCGAGATCATCAATACCGATGCGGAGGGGCGCCTCGTCCTGGCCGATGTGCTCTGGTACACGCAGGACCGCTTCAAGCCGCGCTTCATGATCAACCTGGCGACGCTGACCGGCGCCATCCTCGTGGCGCTGGCGCAGGAGAATGCCGGCCTGTTCACCAACAGCGACGAGCTGGCGCAGCGGCTGACGGCGGCGGGGCTGGCCACCGGCGAGACGGTCTGGCGCATGCCGCTCGGCAAGGCCTACGACAAGATGATCGATTCGAAATTCGCGGATATGAAGAACTCCGCCGGGCGCTATGCCGGCTCGATCACGGCGGCGCAGTTCCTGCAGCGCCATGTCAACGACGTGCCCTGGGCGCATCTCGACATCGCCGGGACCGGCATGGCAGCCAAGGACAGCGAGATCAACCGCTCCTGGGGGCCCGGTTGGGGCGTGCGTCTGCTCGACCGGCTGGTGAGGGATCATTACGAGAGCTGAAGGCGGCTGGGTGATGCTCTCGTCGCGGACATGGAGAGGCTGGGGTCGGCGGTCGGCAATGGGCCGTCGGTGGCCGGGATTCCGGCGCCGGCAGATCCGGACTGCCGATGGCCCACCGCCGACTGTCGCACATGGCTGAGATCCTGTTCTTTCATCTGCAGTCGCGCCCGCTCGAGCAGGTCCTGCCGACCATTCTCGAGCGGGCGTTGGCGCGCGAGCAGAAGGTCGTGGTGGAAGTCTCCAGCCAGGAGCGCCTGAGCGCCGTCGACGATCATCTCTGGACCTATGCCGACGAGAGCTTCCTGCCGCATGTCACGGCGCTGGAGGCGGATGCGCCGCAGAACCCGGTCGTGCTGACGACGCAGGCACACAATCCCAATGCGGCGCACGTCCGGGTCTGCGCGGACGGAGTCCGCATTCCCGACGCATTGCAGGACTACGAGCGCGTCGTTCTGATATTCGATGGCGACGATCCCGAGGCGCTCGATGCCGCCCGTGCGGATTGGAAGAAGGCGCGGGCCTCCGGACATGCGGCCAGCTACTGGCAGCAGGACGAAGCGGGGCGCTGGGAGAAAAAAGCGTGAGACTGCCCGTTCTATTTCTTTGCGCCGCGGCGCTCGGCGGCTGCTCGGTCGACATGGGGGGTTTCGCCTTTCAATCGGAGACGAAGGGCGGCGTCACCACGACGACGACGAGCACGGCCAGTGCCGGCATTTCGACGCGCGAGCCCGTGCTGACGCCGGAGGGGGAATGCAGCGTCGGCGTCTCGCTCGACCCCTCGACCCGGCCGCTGCCGCAAGAGATCGCGCCGGGGATCACCGAATGCGAGCTGGTCAAGCTCAAGGGCAAGCCGCCGACCGACGTGCTGATCGGCGAGAGCGGCAAGGGCCAGCGCGAGGTGCAGGTGCTCTATGCCGAGCCCGGCGGCCGCGAGCTTTATCTGTTTACCGACAACCGCTTGGGGCGGATCGTGAAGCCGGGCGGAGAAGGCTGAGCCGCCCCTCCCATCAGGCGCGAGCCTCAACCTCGGCGCCCGGATCGCTGCCCTGCCTTGCTTCCGGCAGCCATGTCGACAAGGCGCTCCGGCCCGTTTCCGTCAGCGCATAGACACCGCGCGCCGACCGCTCGAACCAGCCGTAGACATTGCGCCGCAGAATCTTCTGGGCATCCGGGAAGGCCGGCTTGAGATCGCGCGGCCGTTGCGGGCCCTCCGACATTGCGGCCGCGCAGGCGAGCGCCTGCTGGCGATAGGCCGTCATGATCGGCTTGCGCGTGCCTCCGCCTGCGACGGGGTCGCCCTGCCGCCGCCTGTGCTCCTCGACCAGCCTCGATCGCCGGCGATGGTTCCTGCGCGGTTCGGGTGCGCTCGGGGACACCAGGACGTCGACGCGGCCGGACGGGGACACGCCCAATAGTCCGAGACCGAGACGGCGGCAGAGATTGCGGTATCGCGGATCGCTTTCGCGCCCCTTGCCCTTGGCAGAAAGCCGGGCGGCCAGCCAGATTTCGTCGCCGAGGCTCAGGCGATCCACGCCCTGGAGAATCAACTCGAGATTGAATGTCAGCTTGAGCTCGCCGATCACCACCACGGCCGGGTCGCCATCCCGGAGCCCGACGAGATCGCAATGCCCGATCTCGCCCTTGACGGCGTAGCCCAGGCCCTCGAGGAAGCTTTTGACGGGCAGATAAAGGGACGTTTCCACATCGGCTCTCCGGGCGACCCGTCAAACATGGCCCGACAGTCGTTTCAGAGAGGCAAACGCCGCGGCCCGCTTGCGGCCGGGCGGACGCCTCAGGCGCTCTCCAGCTCCTCACCCAACAGCAGCCATTCCTCTTCCGCCGCCGTCAGCGCCTCGGCCAGCTCAGCCCGCTGCCGCGAAATTTGCAGCGCCTTGTCGGGATCGCGCGCGAAAGCGCCGTTGGCGAGTGCCTCGTCGACTTTTTCGATCAAGCCGGTCAGCTTGGCGATGCGCGCCTCCGCGAGGTTGAGCTTCTGCCGCAGCGGACCCTGCGCGACGCGCTTCGTCGCCGCTTCCTTGCGCTCGTCGGCTTTCGGCCTGGCTGCCGCCTCCGGGGCCGGCTTGCCGCGCTTCTCGGCCTTGGCGGCGCCCAGCACATAGGCGCGGTAGTCGTCCATGTCGCCGTCGAAGTTTTTAACCGAGCCATTTCCGACGAGCCAGAGCCGGTCGGCGCAAGCCTCGATCAGGAAGCGGTCGTGGCTGACGAGGATGACCGCGCCCGGATAGTCGTTGATCGCGCTGACCAGCGCGGTCCGGCTGTCGATGTCGAGATGGTTGGTCGGCTCGTCGAGAATGAGCAGATGCGGGCCGTGGAAGGTTGCGAGTCCGAGCATCAGCCGCGCCTTCTCGCCGCCCGAAAGCAGCTTCACTGGCGTATCGGCCTTCGAGGCCGGAAAGCCGATCTGCGCCGCCTTGGCGCGCACCTTGGCCTCGGGCGCGTCCGGCATCAGGTCGCGCAGATGGCCGACCGGCGTGTCCTCGATGCGCAACTCGTCGAGTTGGTGCTGGGCGAAATAGGCCGTCTCCAGCTTGCTCGACTTCTTCATCTCGCCGGACATGGCGTCGAGCCGCCCGCCGATCAGCTTGCAGAAGGTCGACTTGCCGTTGCCGTTCGAGCCGAGCAGGGCGATGCGATCGTCAGGCGCCAGCGAGAGATTGAGCTTCGATAGAACCTTGCGTTCGCCATAGCCGGCGGCGGCATCCTCCAGCACGATCATCGGCGGCGAGAGCGGCTTCTCCGGGCCGGGGAACATGAAAGGCTGCACGTCGCGATCGACGATCGCGGCGATGGTCTGCATCTTCTCCAGCCGCTTGACGCGCGATTGAGCCTGCCGGGCCTTGGTCGCCTTGGCCTTGAAGCGGTCGACGAAGGACTGGAGATGCTTGCGCTCGGCCTCCTGCTTCTCCCGTGCACGGGCAAGCTGCATCTGCTTCTCGGCGCGCTGCTTCTCGAATGACGAGTAGCCGCCGCGATAGAGCGTCAGCTTGCCCTGGTCGAGATGCATGATGTGGTCGACCGAGGTGTCCAGCAATTCGCGATCGTGGCTGATGACGATCACGGTGTGCGGATAGCGCTCCAGGTAGTCGTAGAGCCAGAGCGTGCCTTCGAGGTCGAGATAGTTGGTCGGCTCGTCGAGCAGCAGCAGGTCGGGCTCGGAGAACAGCACGGCGGCGAGCGCGACGCGCATGCGCCACCCGCCGGAGAAATCCGCGCAGGGGCGCTGCTGGGCCGCCTCGTCGAAGCCAAGGCCGTGCAGCACCATCGCGGCCCGCGCCGGGGCCGAATGCGCGCCGATGTCGGCGAGCCGCGTCTCGATCTCGGCGATGCGGTGCGGGTCGGTCGCGGTTTCGGATTCCGTGATCAAGGCGGTGCGCTCGGTATCGGCTGCGAGCACGACTTCGATCAGGGTCTCCGGGCCGCCGGGCGCCTCCTGTGCCACGCCGCCGATGCGACGGCCCCTCGGCAGGCTGACATTGCCGCTCTCGGTGCCGAGCTCGCCGGTGATGATCCTGAACAGCGTCGTCTTGCCGGTGCCGTTGCGGCCGACGAAGCCGACCCGGGCGCCGTCGGGAATCGCGACGCCGGTATGGTCGAGCAACAGGCGTTCCCCGAGTCGATAGGTGATGTCGTTGAGCGTGAGCATGGCGGGCGATTTAGGGTGCCCGGCGCGAAAAGCCAATCGAAAGCCGCCGAAACGCCGGCGATGTCACCGTTTCGTCACGTTGTTGCCTTGGCGCGGCCCGCCCGGATCCTCACCTAGCGGAACGGAAGTAATTCGTGATTCGTCGAGATCATGCCCATGTTCGCCGGTCAGCCTTATGCCTATCCGCGTCGTGTCTCGGTCTGCGCGTCGCTGCTCGTTTTCGCGTCGATCGTCGCCGCCAGCCTGGCCGCGCTCGCAACCTTCGTTCCGCTTTCCTGAACCGCCTGGCCGGCTTTTCGACGGGCTGGTGCCGAAGGAGGGCTTCGGTGCCGACGAGACCGGCCGCCCGGCACGGGCTGGCAGCGACCGGTCGGCTTGCTTGGCCGGCCGCTGTTTCAGCGAAATTTAACATGGCTCTGCTTCGATGACGCAGCGTTTCTGCAAGGTCGAGGGCGGGGAGCTTGTTCAGTCTCAGGGTTAGGCTTCCCCTCGCCATGCTGGCGCTCGCCTGCCTGTCGGCATTTTCGGTGGGGTGGGCCGCCTACCGGACGGTATCATCATGGGCGGAGACGGCGGCCGGCGAGCATCTGAGCCTCCTCGCCGACAGCCACGCTCAGGTGATCGAGCAGCGCTGGCAGCGGCTTCATGCCGAAGTCGCCGTGCAGGCGCGCAGCGCCTATGCGGTCAGCATGATCGACGCGCTGGCGCAATGGATGGAGATCAACCCGCAGAGCCTGCGCGACATCACCGACTATTTCCGCGACGACCCCGCCGTCGCACCGGCGGACAGGCGCAGGAGGAGCGGCGTCGACCACAGGACCGCCTATTCCTGGCGGCACGTGCCGATCCACGAAACCTATCTCTCCGTGCTCCAGCAATTCGGCTACGCCGACATCTACCTCGTCGCCCCGAACGGGCGCGTCGTCTACAGCGTGACCAAGGGCCCGGAATTCGGCCGGCTGCTGAGCGCCCCCGAGTTGGCCGGAACCGGGCTCGCCCAGGCCGTGACGGCCGCCGCAAGGCTGCCGGCCAACCAGCAGGCGACCGTGGATTTCGCGCCCTACGACCTGATCGGCGGGCCGCCCCGCGCGTTCATCGCGCAGCAATTCCGCAATGCCGACGGCGGCGGCGAGGTGATGGGGACCTTCGTGGTCTCGGTGGGGCCGCGCTTCATCGACGAGAGCCTGTCGGCGCTCTCCGCCAGCTCTCCGCAGATCCGCAGCTATGTGCTCGGCCGGGACGGCTTCATGCGCTCCGACCCCGCGGCGCGGCGTGACGCGCGGGCGCCTGAGGGCACGCTCGACCAGCGCCGGCTCGATGCCGCCGAAGGCGGCCTCCTCAAGCTGCGCAGCCGTGCCGGCGAAGCGCTGGTCGCCAAGGGGCGCGAGATCCAGCTGGGCGACCTGCACTGGCTTCTCTGGCTGACCGAGCCGGAAAAGAACGTCTTCGCGGTGGTCGACCAGATCGACAATGCGATCATCGTCGCGGGCCTCGGCGCGCTGGTGCCGATCGCGGCGGTCGCTCTGCTGCTCGGCATCTCGGTCGCACGGCCGATCGGCGGTCTGGCGCTGGCGCTGGCGGAAGCAGCCGCCGGCCGCACGGCGATGCCGATACCGGGCGCGCATCGGCGCGACGAAATCGGCGCCATCGCCGCTTCCGTCCAGCACATCCGCCAGCGCGTGCGCGAGGAGGAAAGCCTGCGCCTGCGGGAACGCGAGGAGCGCGATCTGGAGAGCCGGCGCCAGCGCGAGCTGCTGCTGTCGGATCTCGCGGAGGATCTCGAACGCTCCGTGCTCAGCGCCACCACGGCCGTCTCGGCTGCGGCGGAGGGGCTCAAGGTCACGGCGGCGGAACTGAACAGCGGGGTGAACGAAACCCGGCAAAGCGCCGGGACCGTTCACGATTCCGCGGCGCGGGCGGTCTCTAGCATCCGCTCCATCGGCTCGGCGGCCGAAGGCCTGTGCGTGGTCATCGATCGGCTGGACGGCGACATGCAGTCTTCCGACCGCTCGGCCCGGACCGCCCGGGACTATGCCGATCACATGGGCGCCGTGGTCGACTCGCTCGCGGTCGGCGCGGCGCGGGTGTCGGACGTCGTCGGCCTGATTTCCGAGATCGCGGCGCAGACCAACCTGCTGGCGCTCAACGCCACCATCGAGGCCGCCCGTGCCGGAGAGGCGGGCCGCGGCTTCGCCGTCGTCGCCTCCGAGGTGAAGGGGCTGTCGGGCCAGACGGCGCGCGCGACCGACGATATCGCCCGTCAGATCGCGGCGATGAATCAGGCGACCACCGCGACCGTCGATGCCATTGCCGGGATCAGGGAGATGATCGCCAGTCTCAGCGAGGTCGTCTGCCGGTCCGCCGAGACGATGCGTCATCAGCATGGCGTGACCCATGAGATCGTCCTCGACGTGGGAACCGCGACCGACGAATTCGTCCGCATCGGTGAGGCGACCAGCCTGGTTTCGGCCGCCTCGGCCCAGACGGCGGAAGCGGCTGCGGCGGTCGAGCGGGCCTCCGCCGATCTCTCGGAGCTGGCCAACCGGCTGAACGCCCGGGTCGGCGAGTTCATCGTCCAGGTTCGGGCGGCATGACCTGGCACGGCGTCGAAATGCGGATTCCCCTTTTCGATCCGATGCTCTAACGCTGCAGCATGACCCGCATCGCCTTCTATACCGGCTCCTTCGATCCCGTGACCAACGGTCATGCCGACGTGATCGCCGCCGCCGCCAGCCTCTGCGACCGGCTGGTGCTGGCGATCGGCGTTCATCCCGGCAAGACGCCGCTGTTTTCCGCCGAGGAGCGCGCCGGTCTGCTGAAGGAGGTGGCCATGCCGCTGCTGGCCCGGCATGGCACGGCGCTGGAGGTCGTGACCTTCGACGACCTCGCGGTCGATGCGGCGAAGCGGGCAGGGGCGGGCATCATTCTGCGCGGCCTGCGCGACGGCAGCGATTTCGATTACGAGATGCAGATGGCCGGCATGAACGCGACCATGGCGCCGCAACTGCAGACTGTGTTCCTCCCCGCTTCCCCGGCCGCGAGGCACATCACCGCGACGCTCGTCCGGCAGATCGCGGCGATGGGCGGGGACGTCTCGGCCTTCGTGCCGCGCCCGGTGCTGGCCGCGCTCAAGGCGCGTTTCGCCCGGCGCTGACCGGGCCGCGGCGAAAGGCACATAACTTCGCCATCTTCCGCCGCTTCCTGCTCATTTTGGTTTGCAATTTGCCGAGAGCGATGGTGTCTCTCAGGTCAAGCGACTCGTTGCGTAGTTTCCGGCGCGGTTGTTCGCGCACTGCCCTCCGACAGGTTTCCCGATGCGTCTCTCCCGCTACTTCCTGCCCCTTCTGCGCGATACGCCCAAGGAGGCGGAGATCGTCTCGCACCGGCTGATGCTCCGCGCCGGCATGATCCGCCAGGAATCGGCCGGCATCTATGCTTGGCTGCCGCTGGGCCTGCGCGTGCTGAACAAGATCAGCAACGTCATCCGCGAGGAGCAGAACCGCTCGGGCGCCATCGAGATCCTGATGCCGACGATCCAGTCGGCCGATCTCTGGCGCGAGAGCGGGCGCTACGATGCCTATGGCAAGGAGATGCTGCGCATCAAGGACCGGCACGACCGCGAGATGCTCTACGGGCCGACCAACGAAGAGATGGTCACCGAGATCGTCCGCGCCTACGTCAAGTCCTACAAGGATCTGCCGCTCAACCTCTACCATATCCAGTGGAAGTTCCGGGACGAGGTCCGCCCGCGCTTCGGCGTGATGCGCGGCCGCGAGTTCCTGATGAAGGACGCCTATTCCTTCGATCTGGACAAGGACGCGGCGCGCCACGCCTATAACCGCATGTTCGCGGCCTATCTGCGCACCTTCGCGCGGCTCGGCCTCAAGGCGATTCCGATGAAGGCCGATACCGGCCCGATCGGCGGCGACCTTTCGCATGAATTCATCGTGCTCGCCTCGACCGGCGAGAGCGAGGTCTTCTGCCACAGCGACTACCTGAATTTCGAGACGCCGGCGGCGGACACCGATTTCGACAGCGTCGCCGGACTGCAGGGCATCTTCGACAAGTGGACGAGCCTCTACGCCGCGACCGAGGAGATGCACGACAAGGCCGCCTTCGAGGCGGTTCCGGAAGACAAGCGCGTCTCGGCGCGCGGCATCGAGGTCGGGCATATCTTCTATTTCGGCACGAAATATTCCGAGCCGATGGGCGCGACCGTGGCCGGGCCTGACGGCCAACCGGTGCTGCTGCATGGCGGCTCCTACGGCATCGGCCCGAGCCGCCTCGTCGCGGCGCTGATCGAGGCCGGCCATGACGACGCCGGCATCGTCTGGCCGGAGGAGATCGCGCCCTTCGACGTCGCGGTCATCAACCTCAAGGCCGGCGATGCGGCGACCGACGGCGCCTCCGAGCGCATCTACAAGGACCTGCTCGCCAAGGGCTACGATGCCTTGCTCGACGACACCGACGATCGCCCCGGCGCGAAATTCGCCACCGCCGATCTGATCGGCGTGCCCTGGCAGATCATCATCGGCCCGAAGGGGCTGGCCGAGGGCAAGGTCGAGATCAAGCGCCGTGCCGGCGGCGAGCGCGAGACCGTCTCGCTCGAGGCCGCGCTCGACCGCTTCAAGGGCCGGGCGGCGTGAGGAAACCCGCCGTCATGACGTCTCGCAGGGCCGGAGCGCGGATGTGAGCGCCGTCGCCGACAACGCCGATATCCCGACCGGAACGAAGCCCTTCGCCAGCTTCGAATGGACGCTCGCCGGGCGCTATCTCCGGACCCGCCGGCGCGAGGGCTTCGTCTCGGTCATCGCCGGCTTCTCCTTCCTCGGCATCATGCTCGGCGTCGCGACGCTGATCATCGTGATGTCGGTGATGAACGGCTTCCGGATCGAACTCCTGAGCAAGATCGTCGGCGTGAACGGCCACATCTTCGCCACGCCGATCGACCGCCCGCTCGACGATTACGACAGCGTCGCCGAGAAGCTGCGCAAGGTGCAGGGCATCAAGCTCGCCATTCCGCTGGTCGAGGGGCAGGCGCTCGCCTCCTCGCAGACCGGGAACAGCGGCGTGCTCGTGCGTGGCGTGCGCGAGGCCGACATCAAGGCGATCCCCTTCATCGGTGGCAACATCAAGTCCGGCACGCTCGAAGGCTTCGACGCCGCGCCGCCCGGCGTCGCGATCGGCATCCGGCTGGCCAATGCGCTCGGCGTCCAGGTCGGCGACACCATCACCCTGGTAACACCGCAGGGGGCCTCCACCCCGTTCGGGACCGCGCCGCGCATCAAGGCCTATCCGATCAAGGCGATCTTCTCGATCGGCATGACCGAGTTCGACGGCACCTTCGTCTACATGCCGCTCTCGGAGGCCCAGGCCTATTTCAACCGGGACGGTGACGTGAACGTCATCGAGATCTTCGTCGATAATCCCGACAACACGCAGAAGGTTCGCGACGCGATCGAGGCCGATGCCCCGCGCCCGCTCGTGCTCTCGGACTGGCGGCAGCGCAACCGCAGCTTCTTCAATGCGTTGGAAGTCGAGCGCAACGTGATGTTCATCATCCTGACGCTGATCGTTCTGGTGGCGGCGCTGAACATCGTGTCCGGCCTGATCATGCTGGTGAAGGACAAGACCGAGGACATCGCGATCATGCGCACCATGGGTGCGACCGCCGGCACGGTGCTGCGCGTCTTCCTGATCACAGGCGCCACGATCGGCGTCGTCGGCACGCTCGCCGGCTTCATCCTCGGCGTTCTCTTCTCGCATTACATCAAGTCGATCATGGCCGCGCTGAACTGGATCACCGGCGCCAATCTCTGGGACCCGACGGTGCGCTTCCTCAGCGACATCCCGTCCGTGCTCGACTGGCGCGACGTGTCGAGCGTGGTGCTGATGGCGCTGGTGCTGTCGCTGCTGGCGACGCTCTACCCGGCCTGGAAGGCCGCCCGCCTCGACCCGGTCAAAGCGTTGAGGATGGGCTGAGCATGGCACAGGAGACGCCGACGCTCTTCCTCTCGCAGGTCGAGCGCTTCTATCCACAGGCCGACGCGCCGCTCGAGGTGCTGCGCAAGGCCGATTTCGCGCTCTGGCCAGGCGAGGTCGTCGCGCTGGTCGCGCCGAGCGGCACCGGCAAGTCGACCCTGCTGCACGTCGCCGGGCTGCTCGAGAAGCCGGATGCCGGCGAAGTTTTCGTCGGCGGGCTCGCGACGACCAAGCTCGACGACAAGGGGCGCACGCGGCTGCGCCGCACCGAGATCGGCTTCGTCTACCAGTTCCACCATCTGCTGCCGGAGTTCACGGCGCTGGAGAACGTGGTGCTGCCGCAGCGCATCCGCGGCCTCGACCGGGGCGAGGCCGAAGAGCGTGCGACCGAGCTCCTGAGCTTCCTCGGCCTCGGCCAGCGGCTCGACCATCTGCCCGGAGAGCTTTCCGGCGGCGAGCAGCAGCGCGTCGCCATCGGCCGGGCCGTCGCCAACGGCCCGCGCCTGCTGCTGGCCGACGAGCCGACGGGCAATCTCGATCCGCACACCTCGCAGCATGTCTTCGGCACGCTGATCGCGCTCGCCCGCGCCTCCGGGCTGGCGGCCCTGATCGCGACGCACAACCTTGAACTCGCGCGTCAGATGGATCGCCAGGTGACGATCCGCGACGGGCTGGTCGTTCCGCTGCGCTGAGCGGCTGCAGTCTGGGATCGCCCGCAGCGGCGGCCCGGGAATCCGAAAGGACGACACGCACGGCAGCCCTCATCCTGAGGCGCGCGGTCAAGCGCGTCTCGAAGGATGCGTCCGATGGTTCCGGAGCCTTCCAGAACGTCCTTCCAGACGCCATTGCCGATGAAATGGCTCCCCGGAATGAGGGCGCGATGAATTTTCAGGCTGGGCGGTCGCTGGCGAAACCACGCTGAATATCCGAGTCGTTAAGCGATCATTGACTCTTTCGAGCCGGGCGGCCGCGCGTTTCAACGAGTGCGATTGACCAGAACAAAACATGAACTAAAATGAACCTATCGAGAACGACGGAGGTTCGTCATGACTGCAGCGCGAAAATTCGCCGCCGGGCTGGCCGAGATCACTTCGCTGGCGGTGTTCCTGGGCATGATCTGGCTCTGGGCCGCACTTCTCTCCGGCCCGCATGTCTGATCGCGGCAGGAGTCATCCACAGCCGGCCCGTGCCGGCGGGATCGGCCTCGACGCCGGCAGGGCCGCGGCGGCATAAGCGATAGAGGCGGCTGGACGAGTCGCGGCGCCGCGGCAGGAGAGGGACATGGGACGGGAAGCAGGCGAGGCGCGCATCCTGTCGGAGATCGGCTTCGTGCATCTCCATGTCCATTCGAGCTACTCCCTGCTCGAAGGCGCGATGACGGTCGCGACCATCGCCAAGCTCGCCGCGGCCGATGGCCAGCCGGCGCTGGCGCTGACGGATACCGATAATCTGTTCGGGGCGCTGGAGTTTTCCGAAAAGCTCTCGGGCTCCGGCCTGCAGCCCATCGCCGGCGTCCAGCTCTCGGTCGATTTCGCCGACGAGGGCGAAGGGGGCCGCAAGCCGGTCCAGCCGCAGCGCCTGCCGCATATCGTCCTGCTCGCCATGGACGAGGCCGGCTACGGCAACCTGATGAAGCTCGTCAGCGACGCGGCGCTGGCGACGGGTGGCGCCGGCCAGCCGGTGACGACGGTCGAACGCCTCGCGGCCTATCACGACAATCTCATCGCCTTGACTGGCGGCAGCGACGGGCCGATCGACACGGCTTTGCGCAATGGCCAGCTTCCGGTGGCGGCGACCCGCCTCGCCACGCTCGCCGGCATCTATGGCGACCGGCTCTATGTCGAGATCCAGCGCCATGGCCGCGAGAACGAAGCGGCGCTGGAGGCGCATCTCCTGCGCCTCGCCTATGATGCCGATCTGCCGATCGTCGCGACCAACGAACCCTTCTTCGCTAAGCCCGCGGATTTCGACGCGCATGACGCGCTGCTCGCGGTGGCGGAGGGGCGGCTCGTCTCGGATGGCACGCGCCGTCGTGTCACGCCCGAGCACTATTTCGCCTCGCGCGCCGAGATGCAGAAGCGCTTCGCCGACCTGCCCGAGGCGCTGGCCAACACGGTCGAGATCGCGATGCGCTGCCATTGGCGCGTGACCACCCGCAAGCCGATCCTGCCGCGCTTCGGCGAGGAGGGGCGCGACGAGGCCGAGGAGCTGGAGGCGCAGGCCCGCGCCGGCCTCGCGGCGCGGCTCGCCAAGCACGGCCCGGCGGAGGGTTTTTCCGTCGAGGATTACGAGAAGCGGCTCGATTTCGAGCTCTCGATCATCACGCGGATGAAGTTCCCGGGCTATTTCCTGATCGTCTCGGACTTCATCAAATGGGCGAAAGCCCATGATATTCCGGTCGGGCCGGGCCGCGGCTCGGGCGCGGGCTCGCTCGTCGCCTATGCCTTGACCATCACCGACGTCGACCCGCTGCGCTTCGGCCTGCTGTTCGAGCGCTTCCTCAACCCCGACCGCGTCTCGATGCCGGACTTCGACATCGACTTCTGCCAGAACCGGCGCGAAGAGGTGATCGACTACGTCAAGCATCATTACGGGCAGGAGCGCGTCGCGCAGATCATCACCTTCGGCACGCTGCTCGCGCGTGGCGTGCTGCGCGACGTCGGCCGCGTATTGGAAATGCCCTATGGCCAGGTCGACAAGCTGACCAAGCTCGTACCGCAGAACCCGGCCAAGCCGATCTCGCTGAAGGACGCGATCGAGGGCGAGCCCAAGCTCCAGCAGGCGGCGCAGGACGAGCCGATCGTCGCGCGCCTGCTCGAAATCGGCCAGAAGCTGGAGGGGCTTCACCGCCATGCTTCGACTCACGCCGCAGGCGTGGTGATCGGCGACAGGCCGCTCGAACAGCTCGTCGCGCTCTCGGTCGATCCGCGCACCGGCATGCGCGTGACCCAGTTCAACATGAAATGGGTCGAGCAGGCCGGGTTGGTGAAGTTCGACTTCCTCGGCCTCAAGACGCTGACGACGCTGACGACCGCGGTGAAGCTCATCGCCCAGCGCGGCATCCATATCGATCTGGCGCAGCTCCCCTTCGACGACCCTGCGACCTACGCCATGCTGGCGCGGGGCGAGACGGTCGGCGTGTTCCAGGTGGAATCGGTCGGCATGCGCAAGGCGCTGGTCGAGATGAAGGCCGACCGCATCGAGGACCTGATCGCGCTGGTGGCGCTGTACCGGCCGGGCCCGATGGACAACATCCCGACCTATTGCCGCCGCAAGCTCGGTCTGGAGGATCCGACCTATCTCCATCCCGGCATGGAGCCCTATCTGCGCGAGACCCACGGCATCATCGTCTATCAGGAACAGGTGATGCAGGTGGCGCAGGCGCTCTCGGGCTATTCGCTCGGCGAGGCGGACCTTCTGCGCCGCGCCATGGGCAAGAAGATCAAGGCGGAGATGGACGCCCAGCGCGATCGCTTCGTCAAGGGCGCGATCGAGAACAAGATCAAGAAGGAAACCGCCTCCGAGATCTTCGATCTGCTGGCCAAGTTCGCCGATTACGGCTTCAACAAGAGCCATGCGGCGGCCTATGCCGTCGTCGCCTTCCAGACCGCCTATCTGAAGGCGAATTTCCCGGTCGAGTTCCTGGCCGCGTCGATGACGCTCGACATGGGCAATACCGACAAGCTCTCGGAATTCCGCCGCGATGCCGAGCGTCTCGGGATCAAGGTCGAGCGGCCGGCGATCAACCAGTCCGGCGTCGAGTTCGATGTCGCCGACGGCAAGATCTTCTACGCGCTCGGCGCCATCAAGGGCGTCGGCCGGGCAGCGGTGGAATCGCTGGTCGCGGCGCGACAGGCCGCCGGCCCGTTCCGCGATCTCGCCGATCTGGCCCGTCGCATCGACACCAGGCTGGTCAACCGCCGCACGCTGGAAGCGCTGATCGCGGCTGGAGCGCTCGATGAACTGGAGGCGGATCGTGCCCGGGCCGTCGCGGCGCTGGACGGCATGCTGGCGCTCTCCAACCGCACGCGTGACGAGGCGGCAGCGGGCCAGTTCGACCTGCTCGGCGGCGGCGTGGTGCAGGAGGCCTTCCGCATCCCGCAGGTCGAGCCCTGGGCGCCGGCCGAGAAGCTGAAGCGCGAGCACGAGGCTGTCGGCTTCTTCCTCTCGGGCCATCCGCTGGACGATTACGAGCATGTGCTCAAGCGCCTGCGCGTCCAACGCTATGCCGATTTCTCCCAGACCGTGCGCGTCAACGGCACCGGCGTCGGTAAGGTCGCGGTCTCCGTCATCGATAAATCGGAGCGGCGCACCAAGTCCGGCTCCAAGATGGGCATCGTCAACCTGTCCGATCCGAGCGGCCAGTTCGAGGCGGTGCTGTTCTCTGAAGGGCTGATGCGCTACCGCGATTTGCTGGAGCCGGGCAGGGCGCTGGTGCTGCGCTTGTCGGCGGTGCTCGACGGCGAAGAGGTTCGGCCACGGATCGAGGATGTCGAGGTGCTCGACGACCTCGCCTCGCGCCAGAAGCAGGATCTGCTGATCTATCTGCGCGACGACAAGGCGGTGTCTTCGATCGCCGAGCGCATCCGGCCGCGCGGCGAGGCCTCGCGCTCCGACGGCAAGGTCTCGATCGTGATGATCCTCGACGACGGCGCGCAGGAGGTCGAGATCGAGTTGCCGGGCAAGTATCCGGTCAGCCAGCAGGTCGCCAATGCGGTGCGTGCCGCGCCCGGCGTGGTTTCGGTCGAGCTGCGCTGACAGGCGGTTCTGCGCTCTCGCACAGTTGAGCGTCGTGCCGCAGCCCGCCTCTTGCCGTCTCTTCCGGGCTGACGCAGGCTGGACCGGCGTCGCATCGGCTCCACGGGGTGGCAAGGCATCCCGGCCGGTGTCGCGGGAGGCGGCCATGGCGGAAGCTTTCGGGATCGACCGGCGCAGTTTGATGGCGGGAGCGGTGGCAGTCGGCGCCGCGGCAGCCGCGCGCGGCGCCAGGGCACAGGAGATACCGGTGATCGATGCGCGGACCGCTCTGATCGTCGTCGACGTCCAGAACGATTTCTGTCCCGGCGGCAAGCTGGCGGTTCCCGGCGGCGACGAGGTCGTGCCGGTCATCAACGCGCTGGCGAAGCGCTTCTCCCATGTGGTGATGACGCAGGACTGGCACCCGGCGGGGCATTCCTCCTTCGCCTCGAGCCATACCGGCAAGCGGCCTTTCGAAGTGATCGCGATGCCGTATGGCCAGCAGGTGCTCTGGCCGGAGCATTGCGTCCAGGGCAGCAAGGGAGCGGAGTTCCATGCCGGTCTCGACATGACGCCGGCGCAGGCGGTGATCCGCAAGGGCTATCGCCGGGAGGTCGACAGCTATTCCGGCTTCGTCGAGGCGGATCGCACGACGCCGACCGGCCTCACCGGCTATCTGCGCGAGCGAGGCATCCTGCGCACGGTCATCGTCGGGCTTGCCACCGATTTCTGCGTCAACTGGACGGCGCAGGATGCGGCGCGGGCGGGTTTCGACGCCTATGTCGTCGAGGACGCCTGCCGCGCCATCGATCTCGAAGGCTCGCTGGCCCGTGCCTGGGCCGAGATGGCGGAGAACGATGTGAGCCGGATCAAGACGGCCGATCTGCCGGGCTGAAGGAGCCGCCTTGTCGCGCACCGAGCGGCTGCTCGATCTTGTCCAGCTCCTGCGCCGCCACCGGCGGCCGGTGTCGGGCCGCAAGCTTGCAGATGAGCTCGGCGTCAGCATCCGCACGCTCTATCGCGACATCGTCACGCTGCAGGGGCAGGGCGCACCGATCGAGGGCGAGCCGGGGCTCGGCTACGTGCTCAAGCCCGGATTCATGCTGCCGCCGCTGATGTTCGGAGAGGATGAGATCGAGGCGTTGCTGCTGGGCTCGCGCTGGGTTGCCGACCGGGCCGATGGACCGCTCGCGCTCGCGGCGCGGGATGCCATGGCCAAGATCGTCGCGGTGCTGCCGCCGGATCTCGCCGGCCGAGTCGACGATGCGGTGCTGATGCTCGGGCCGGGTTCCGCCATCGCCGCCGGCGATACCGTCGATCTTTCGGCCGTCCGCCGCGCCATCCGCTCCGGACGCCGGGCGCGGATCACCTATGGTGACGGCGAGGGGCGGGCGAGCGAGCGCGTCGTCTGGCCGCTGGCGCTCTCCTTCTTCGACCATGTCCGCGTCCTCGTCGCCTGGTGCGAGCTCAGGCGGGATTTCCGGCATTTCCGCACCGACAGGATCGCCGCCTTCGTTCCGTTGGAAGAGCGTTACCCGCAGCGGCGCGCGGCGCTGCTCAAGGCCTGGCGCGAGAAGGAAGGCATTCCGTCGCCCCGGTGAGGGACGCTGCCGGAAATTGGCAGCATCTGATTCTAGCGTTCCGTCCTGTCCACTCCGGACGGATCGCGGGAGCCCACCATGTTCGATGCCCATTTCATCCTGCTGCATGTCGAAAGCCCGGCGGCCAGCGCGCGCTTCTATGCGGATCTCATCGGCCAGCCGCCGCTGGAGCAGTCGCCGACCTTTGCGATGTTCGCGCTGCCGTCGGGGGCTCGCCTCGGCCTATGGTCGCGGCATACGGTCGAGCCCGCCGCCGCAGCGCAGGGCGGAGCTGCAGAGATCGCCATGGTCGCGCCCTCGGCGCAGGCGGTCGATGCGACCTGCGCCGCGTGGAGCGGGCGCGGCATCACGATCCTGCAGCAGCCGACCGATCTCGATTTCGGCCGGACCTTCACCGCGGCGGACCCCGACGGACACCGCCTGCGCGTATTCTGGCCGTCCGAATCCTGAGGCGATGTCGTGACGGGGCATTGGATCGCGGTCGCCTGCGCCACACATGTCCGGCGCGGCGTTGCCGGCGGCTTCATGCAGGTCAATCACGGCAAGGCCGGTCCGCTGCGGAGGATGGAGCCCGGTGACGGCATCGTCTATTATTCGCCGAGCGAGAAGATGGGCCAGCCCGACGGGCTGCAATCCTTCACCGCGATCGGCCGTATCGGGGCAGGCGAGCCGTATCGGGGCGTGATGGCCGCAGGTTTCGAGCCGTTCCGGCGGGACGTGAACTGGTCTTCAGCGCGGCCGGCCCCGATACGACCGCTGCTTCCGGTCCTGCGTTTCAGCGAGGGCGCGCCGAATTGGGGTTACCGGCTGCGCTTCGGCGTGCTTGCGGTGGAGGAGGGCGACTTCGCCACGATCGCGCAGGCCATGGCGGCGCAGCCGGTTGCCGCCGGGCGAGAGTAGGGCGTGCCGCTCCCGGCGGGTTGCAATCCGGCGGGATCGCGTGTATGGCGCACCGCATTCCACATGGGGAGCATCACCTCGACACCGAGGCGTTCCGGTGATCGGCCAGCCTATGGCCGTTTCATTCGCTCCCCAGAGGCTCAACCGGAAGGACACGAACACCATGGCTCTGCCCGATCTCTCCATGCGCCAGCTCCTCGAAGCCGGTGCCCATTTCGGCCACCAGGCTCACCGCTGGAACCCGAAGATGTCGCCCTACATCTTCGGCACCCGCAACAACATCCACATCCTCGACCTGTCGCAGTCGGTGCCCATGCTGCACCGCGCCCTGCAGGCGGTCTCGGACACCGTCGCCCGTGGCGGCCGCGTCCTCTTCGTCGGCACCAAGCGCCAGGCGCAGGATGCCATCGCCGATGCGGCCAAGCGTTCGGCGCAGTACTACGTCAACTCCCGCTGGCTCGGCGGCATGCTGACCAACTGGAAGACCATCTCGGCTTCGATCCAGCGCCTGCGCAAGGTCGAGGAGCTGCTCAACGGCGGCGGCACCGGCCTGACCAAGAAGGAGCGCCTGATGCTGTCGCGCGAGCGCGACAAGCTCGAGAAGGCGCTCGGCGGCATCAAGGACATGGGCGGCACGCCGGACATGATCTTCGTGATCGACACCAACAAGGAGCAGCTGGCGATCAAGGAGGCCCAGCGCCTCGGCATCCCGGTCGCCGCCATCGTCGATTCGAACTCGGATCCGGACGGCATCACCTTCCCGGTCCCGGCCAATGACGACGCCGGCCGCGCGATCCAGCTCTATTGCGACCTGATCGCCCGCTCGGCGATCGACGGCATCGGCCGCGCCTCGGGCGACCAGGGCATCGACGTCGGTGCCGCCGAGGCGCCGGTCGTCGAGGAGGCTCTCGAGCCGGTCGCGGCCGACGGCCAGGTTTTCGAGACGCTGACCGCCCCGCGCGGCGCGCCGGACGATCTGACCAAGCTCTCGGGCATGGGCCCGGACGCGGTGCAGAAGCTCAACGACGGCGGCATCTACCACTTCTGGCAGATCGCGGCGATGTCGCCGGCCGACGTGACCAAGGTCGATCACGACCTGAAGCTCGGCGGCAAGATCGAGCGCGAGGGCTGGGTCGCCCAGGCGCGCGAGCTCGCCGACGCGTAATTAGGCCTCACGATTGCGACGCGTCATCGGCGCGTCGCAATCGGGCTTCTGATGTGATGCCGACCAGCGCCGACGGCCGGAAACGGAGCGTCGGCGTTTCACCATCAGCGGCCTCGCAATGAGATGATCCGCGGCCGGTCACCGGACCTGCGCCGCAACGACAGCAAGGATTTGAGACCATGGCAGCGATCACCGCCGCACTCGTGAAGGAACTCCGCGACAAGACCGGCGCGGGCATGATGGATTGCAAGGCCGCGCTGTCGGCGACCGACGGCAACATGGAAGCCGCCATCGACTGGCTGCGCGCCAAGGGCCTGTCCAAGGCTGCCAAGAAGGCTGACCGCGTCGCCGCCGAAGGCCTCGTCGCCGTCGCGGTGCAGGGCCATGAGGGCGTCGTCGTCGAGGTCAACTCCGAGACCGACTTCGTCGCGCGCAACCCCGAGTTCCAGGCGCTGGCCAAGACCATCGCCGATGTCGCGCTCGAGCGTGGCGGCGATGTCGAGGCGCTGCTCGGCCATCACTATCCGGGTGGCGGCACCGTGCAGGACGCGATCGCCAACGCCATCGCCACCATCGGCGAGAACATGACGCTGCGCCGTGTCGCTTCGCTCAAGGTGTCGTCGGGCGTGATCGGCTCCTACGTCCATGGCGCGATCGCCGACGGGCTCGGCAAGATCGGCGTCATCGTCGCGCTCGAGTCGACCGGCAAGGGCGACGAGCTCGCCATGCTCGGTCGCCAGCTCGCCATGCATGTCGCAGCGACCAACCCGGTCGCGCTCGATCTCGCCTCGGTCGCTCCGGAGGTCCTGGAGCGCGAGAAGGCGATCCTGGCCGAGAAGAACGCCGGCAAGCCCGAGCATGTCCTCGCCAAGATCACCGAGAGCGGCCTGAAGAGCTACGCCAAGGAATATTGCCTGCTGGAGCAGGCCTATATCCATGACGGCTCGAAGTCGGTCTCGCAGGTCCTGAAGGAGATCGAGGGCAAGGTCGGCGCTCCGGTGAAGCTCACCGGCTTCGCCCGTTTCGCGCTCGGCGAGGGCATCGAGAAGGAAGAGCAGGACTTCGCCGCCGAGGTCGCCGCCGCCGGCGGCACCACGGGCTGAGCGACCCGCCCGGACAAAGACGGGCTGACAAGCCCCTGACGAGGTGACAGAAAGGCCGCGCATCGCGCGGCCTTTCTTGTAGGAGGACGAGCCGCCGATCCCCGCGGCCGCCACAATCACGGAGAGACCATCGATGAGACCCAAACGCGTTCTCGTGAAGCTCTCCGGCGAGGCCCTGGCCGGGCCGCAGGGTTCCGGCCTCGATGGCGGCACGCTGGTCGCGCTGGCCGCCGACATCGCCCATGCTTCGCGCGAGGGCGTCGAGGTCGGTATCGTCGTCGGCGGCGGCAATTTCTTCCGCGGCGTGCAGGGCCTCAACAAGGGGCTCGACCGCACGACCGCCGATTCGATCGGGATGCTCGGCACGGTGATGAATGCGCTCGCGCTGGAGCATGCCATCGAGGCGGCCGGTGCGCCGGCCCGCGCCATGTCCGCGGTGCCGATGCCCTCGCTCTGCGAGAGCTATGCCCGCAAGCGTGCGCTCGACCATCTCAGCAACGGCAAGGTGGTCATCCTCGGCGGCGGCACCGGCAATCCGTACTTCACCACCGATACGGGCGCGGCGCTGCGCGCCGCCGAGCTGGACTGCAGCCATCTGCTCAAGGCGACGCAGGTCGACGGCGTCTATACCGCCGATCCGAAGAAGGATCCGAGCGCAACCCGCTACGACACGCTCACCCATGAGGAAGCGATCCGGCGCGACCTCAAGGTGATGGACACGGCCGCCTTCGCGCTGGCCCGCGATGCGCTGCTCACCATCGTCGTGTTCTCGATCGCCGAGAAGGGCGCGCTCGCCGCGGTGCTGCGCGGTGAAGGCCGGGCGACCTATGTGACGCCCTGAGCCGGCGGCATTTCTAGGTTCTGCCCGAGACTTCCGAAGCCCTCGACCCGAGATGCCGCTCCGCGAGGAACGGCATCTCGAAGAATGGGGAGCGCTGAAGACCCGGCGAACTCTCAGTAGGTGCGCCAGATTCCCGGCGTCATCAGCTCGAGCAGATGACCGTCGGGATCGCGGAAATAGAGGCTCCTGCCGCCCCGGTCCCAGTCCATCCGGCCCTCGACGGCGATTTCGAGCTGCTGCAGCTTCTCGTCCCAGGCGGCGAGTTCGCTCTCCTCCACGGCGAAGGCGATATGAAGCGGCCCATGCCCGTCATGCGGCGGAATGCTGCCGCCGGCAGAGGACTGGGTATGCAGCGACTGACCGCGCTGGAACAGCAGCAGGACGCTCTGGCCACCGACATCATAGGCGAACAGCGTCGCGGTCTTGAGCAGCGGCTCGAGACCGAGCTTGGTTTCGTAGAAGGTGCGGGCGCGTTCGAGGTCGTCGACATAGAGCGCGGTCTCGATGATGCGGTTCAGCCGGGGCACGCCGTTTCTCCAAGGCTTTATGCGAACGGGAACTGGCTCGCAGCGGGGCGAGACGGTAATGTGGAGATGGGTGTGCGGGAGGCGGCTGCCAAGCTTGGTTCCAGCCACCCGCCGCGGTTTCCCCGCTTCGGGCGGCTTTCTCCTTGCTCCCGTGCAAGGAAAATGCTGTTCGGACAGGTAAATCTTGACCCTGTGCGGCCTCGCCGCCATGGTCGCGCCGATTTTCGATTATCTGCAAGGTCCTGATTGAAATGGCCCAGACGACGTTCGACCTCGCCGACCTCAAGCGCCGCATGGCTGGTGCCGTGCAGTCCTTCAAGGGCGATCTCGCCTCGCTGCGTTCCGGCCGCGCCTCCGCCAACATGCTCGATCCGATCACGGTCGAGGCCTATGGCGCACGCACGCCGCTGAGCCAGCTCGCCACGGTCTCCGTGCCCGAGCCGCGCCTGCTCAGCGTCCAGGTCTGGGACCGCTCGATGGTCCAGGCCGTCGACAAGGCGGTCCGCGAATCCGACCTCGGCCTCAATCCCCAGACCGAAGGGCAGGTGCTGCGCATCCGCATCCCCGAGCTCAACGAGCAGCGCCGCAAGGAGATGGTCAAGGTCGCCCATAAATACGCCGAGGAGTCCAAGGTCGCGGTGCGCCATGTCCGCCGCGACGGCATCGACATCCTCAAGAAGCTCGAGAAGGACGGCGACATGACCAAGGACGACGCCCAGCGCCAGTCCGACCAGGTCCAGAAGGCGACCGACCAGCACATCGCCGAGATCGACCAGGCGCTGGCGGCCAAGGAAAAGGAAATCCTGCACGTCTGATCCGGCTCCGTCCGTGGACGGGGTGATGTCCCAGTTCGGCCCAGCGAGGCTCATCCGAATGTCATCTGGCCAGCGCGATGCGGGGCGATCGACCCCCAACCATGTCGCCATCATCATGGATGGAAACGGCCGCTGGGCGCAGATGCGCGGTCTGCCGCGGCAGGAAGGCCACCGGCGCGGGCTGGAAGCGTTGCGGCGTACGGTGCGCAATGCCAGTGATCTCGGCATCGCGGTGCTGACGCTCTACAGCTTCTCGACCGAGAACTGGCGTCGGCCCCATGCCGAAGTCAGCTTCCTGATGGGGCTGCTCAAGCATTTCGTCGAGAAGGATCTGGCCGAGCTCGCCGGCGCCAACGTGCAGGTGCGCATCATCGGCAGCCGGCAGGACCTGGCGCCGGAGCTGCGCCGCCTCGTCGAGCATGCCGAGGCGCGCACCCGCGGCAATACCGGCCTCATCCTGGCGATCGCCTTCAACTACGGCTCGCGCGACGAGATCGTGCGGGCCGCTCGCGAGCTCGCCGCTGATGTCGCGGCCGGGCGCATCGATCCATCGGCCATCGACGAGGCCGCGCTCGCCGCGCGGCTCGACACGCGGGACCTGCCGGATCCGGAGCTCGTGATCCGCACTTCCGGCGAGACGCGCATCTCCAACTTCCTGCTGTGGCAGGCGGCCTATGCCGAATTCGTCTTCACCCCGGTGATGTGGCCGGATTTCGACCGCGCCGCCTTCGAGGATGCGCTGGCACAGTACCGGCAGCGCGAGCGTCGTTTCGGCGGGCTCGCGGCTCCGGCAGACCGCAGCGTGGACGTCGCGTGAATGAACCTGCCTCCGCAGCGCCCGGGCCGGGCGCCAGCGAGCTGAAGCGGCGGGTCGTCTCGGCGCTGGTGCTGGCGGCCGCTGTGCTCGCCGTCACGCTGTGGGGCGGCTGGCCGTTCCGTCTGGTCTGGGTGCTGGTCGCCGGCATCGTCGCCTATGAATGGCTCTCGATCGTCAGCCGTGCCAACGCCGTCGCGGCCGGAGCGGGCGTCGCCGTGGCAGGCCTCGCCCTGGCGCTCCTGCCGTTGTCCTCCGCGGCCGTCGTAGGGGTGACGGCCGCGGCCGCGCTCCTCGGTGCCCTGTCGGCTCCCTTCGTCCGGGGACGCCTGCCGCTCGAGCTCTGCGGCGTCGCCTATGCGCTGGCCTTCGCGATTATCACGCCGGCCCTGCGCGACTGGCCGGTGGCCGGCCTCGCGCTGATCCTGTGGAGCTTCGCCGTCGTCTGGCTGACCGACATCGCCGCCTATTTCACCGGCCGGACGCTCGGCGGCCCCAAACTGATGCCGCGCGTCAGCCCCAAGAAGACCTGGTCCGGCGCGATCGGCGGCACGCTGGCGGGAACGGTCGCGGGCGCGCTGATCTGGAGCTGGGCGGCGACCGGCGGGTTCGGCGTGAACGGCCGCGTCCTGGCGGCCTCGCTCGCCGCCTCCGTCGCGAGCCAGGCGGGCGATCTCTACGAATCCGCGCTGAAGCGGCGTTTCGGCACCAAGGATTCGAGCGGACTCATCCCGGGCCATGGCGGCTTCCTCGACCGGCTGGACGGCTACTGGGCCGTGCTGGTCCTCGCGGGGCTCGCTCTTTTCGCCTTCCATATCGAACTCTGAGCCGATGCCGCTTCGCACCGTCACGCTTCTGGGGGCTACCGGCTCCGTCGGCCGCTCCGTCCGGGACGTGGTGGCCGAGAATCCGGAACGGCTGGCGATCGATACCGTCGTGGGCGGCCGGGATGCCGAGGGGCTCGCGCGTGTCGCGATCGATGTCGGCGCGCGATACGCCGCGCTCGCCGACGCCTCTGCCGGCGCGGTGTTGAAGCAGGCGCTGGCCGGGACCGGGATCGCGAGCGGGGCAGGGCGCGCGGCCGTGCTGGAGGCCGTGGCCCGACCGGCCGACATCGTCGTCAGCGCGATTGCGGGGGCGGCGGGGCTGGAGGCGACCTTCGCGGCCCTGACGCCGGGCCGGACGATCGCGCTCGCCAACAAGGAAAGCCTGGTCTGCGCCGGCGAGGCGGTGATGGCGCGCGCGGCCGCCGCCGGCGCGCGGATGCTGCCGCTCGATTCCGAGCACAACGCGCTGTTCCAGGTGCTCGGCCAGGAGCCGCTCGATTCGATCCGGAGCATGACGCTCACCGCCTCGGGTGGGCCGTTCCGGACCTGGAGCGCCGAGAGGATCGCGGCCGCCGGCCCCGAGCAGGCGCTCAAGCACCCGAACTACGCCATGGGTGCCAAGATCACGATCGATTCCGCCGGCCTGATGAACAAAGGGCTGGAGGTGATCGAGGCCCGCTTCCTCTTCGATCTCTTGCCGGACCAGCTGGACGTTCTGGTCCATCCGCAACAGGTCGTGCACGGGCTCGTCACCTTCCGCGACGGCTCGGTCAGCGCCGGCATGGCGGTGCCCGACATGCGGGTCGCGGCGGCACACTGCCTGGGCATCGACGGCCGGCTCGACGCACCGCCGGCGCGCTTCCTCGATCTCGCTGCCGGCGAGCCGCTGAGCTTCGAACGGCCGGACCTGCAGCGCTTTCCGGCGCTCGGGCTCGCCCTGTCGGCGCTCGCCGAAGGCGGCGCCAAGCCCGCCATTCTCAACGCCGCGAACGAGGTCGCGGTCGCGGCCTTCCTTGCCGGACGGATCCGCTTTCCCGGGATCGCGGCGCTGGTCGCCGAGGTCTGCGCGCAGGATGCCGGAGGGGCGAAAGCCCCGCGCGACGTCGCCGAGGCGCTCGCCATTGACCATGATGCGCGACGACGGGCCGCCTCGCTCTTGTCGCAAGCCTCGTTCACTGTCACCTAACAAGAAAGGATCGGGAGAGTTCGATGGAAATCCTGGGGTCGATCGGCAGCGCCGGGCATTCCGTGCTCGTCTATCTGGTGCCTTTCCTGTTTGTGTTGACCCTGGTCGTCTTCATCCACGAGCTCGGCCACTTCCTGGTCGGACGCTGGTGCGGCGTCGATGTGAAGACCTTCTCCATCGGTTTCGGGCGCGAGATTTTCGGCTTCAACGACCGGCACGGCACGCGCTGGCGCTTCGCGCTGATCCCGCTCGGCGGCTACGTCAAGTTCTCCGGTGACGCCGACGTCTCCAGCGCCCCGGACGACGAGGCCGTCAGCCGCATGACGGCGCAGGAACGGGCGCGCTCCTTCCCGGCCCAGTCGATCGGCGAGCGGGCGGCCATCGTGGCTGCCGGGCCGATCGCCAATTTCCTGCTGGCGATCCTGATCTTCGCCGGCTCGGCCTTCATCTTCGGCAAGCCGATGCTGACCCCGCGCGTCGACGAGATCGTGGCCGGCAGCGCGGCCGAGCGCGCCGGCCTGCGGCCTGGCGACCTGGTCATCACGATCGACGGGCAGCCGATCCACAGCTTCTCCGACATGCAGCGCATCGTGCAGACGCGCCCCGACGAGACGTTGTCCGTCACGGTCGAGCGAGGCGGAAGCACGGTGACCCTGCCGGTGACGCCGGCCCTCGTCGAGATGGATTCGCCGCTCGGCAAGCAGCGCATCGGCGTGATCGGCGTGAAGGCCTCGCCGCGGCCGGAAGACTGGACGACGCAGCGGTTCGGGCTGGTCGATTCCGTCAAGCAGGGCGTCACCGAAAGCTGGTTCATCGTCACCCAGACCTATGACTACATCGCCAAGCTGGTGCGCGGCCGCGCCTCGACCGACCAGCTATCGGGCCCGATTCGGATTGCGCAGGTATCGGGCGCCGTGGCGCAGAACGCCGGCCTGTTCGGGCTGATGAATCTCGCCGCGATCCTGTCGGTCTCGATCGGGCTGATGAACCTGTTGCCGGTGCCGATGCTCGATGGCGGGCACCTGCTGTTCTATCTCTACGAAGCGGTTCGCGGCCGCCCGCTGAGCCCGCGCGCCCAGGAGATCGGATTCCGGCTCGGGCTGGCGCTCGTTCTCATGCTGATGCTGTTCGTGACGTGGAACGACCTCGTCCACGTCAAGGGGCTGCTCTGAGCGGCCCCGCCTGCCGCGTTTGCGGCGGAATCGCGGCGGCTCGCGTGGCACCCCGGCAACGAGGTCTTTAAAAATACTTTATTAACGATGATGGCGGTTTGCACCCTGCGGGAAACTTTGTAGAAGCGATTGCACTGCAAATCTCGCCCTGCCGCGATCCCCCAGATTGCGGACCCCTGTTGGGGTGGTGACCAGAGAAATGGAATAGGCGACCCGATGACGTCGACCCAAAAGAGCCGGACGACCAAGGCGCGGCTCTCTCGATCGATCGGACTTTCGGCCCTGATCTTGGCCGTGAGTGGTGGTGTTGCGTTCGCCCAGGCCGTGGTTGTCCACGGCAATCAGCGAGTCGATGCCGAAACGATCCGCTCCTACGCCGTCGGCCGCGAGAATCCGCAGGAGATTCGCGAGAGCCTGCTGGCGACGGGCATGTTCAGCAGCGTCCAGGTCAGCCGACGCGGCGCCCAGACCGTGATCTCCGTCAAGGAGCAGGGCGGCGTCGTCAATCGCGTGGCCTTCGAGGGCAATCGCCGCCTGAAGAGCGAGCAGCTGTCGCAGGTGGTGCAGTCGCGCGCCGGCGGGCCGCTGAGCCAGGCTCTGATCGATTCCGACGTCGAGCGCCTGCGCGAGGCCTATCGCCGCGCCGGCTACGGCCTGTCCTCCGTCAGCGGCCGCATCGCGCCGCTGCCGAACGGCCGCCAGGACGTCGTCTACACCATCAACGAGAGCGGGAAGACCGGCATCAAGTCGATCAACTTCTCGGGCAACAACGCTTATTCGTCGGGCCGCCTGCGCGGGCTGATGTCCTCGAGCGAGATGAATTTCCTGAGCTGGATCAAGACCTCGGACGTCTATGATCCGGACCGCATCAATTCGGATCTCGAACTGATCCGGCGCTTCTACCTGAAGAACGGCTATGCCGACTTCCAGATCGTCAACAACACCGCGCGCTTCGACGAGCAGGCCGGCGGCTGGGTGGTCGACATCCAGGTCGAGGAAGGTCCGCAGTACAAGGTCGGCAATGTCGGCGTCGACTCGTCGGTCCCCGGCGTCGATGCGGGGCGGCTGCAGCGCTATCTCGCCACCTCGACGGGCGACACCTACAACGCCGAGGCGGTCGAGAAGTCGCTCGTCGCGCTGACCACCGAGGTCAATCGCGAGGGCCATCCGTTCGCGCAGGTTCGCCCGCGCGGCGATCGCGATGCGTCGGGCCGCGTGATCGGCATCACCTATGTCGTCGACGAGGGGCCGCGGGTCTATGTCGAGCGCATCAACGTGCGCGGCAACACCCGCACCCGCGACTACGTCATCCGCCGCGAGCTCGATCTCGGCGAGGGCGACGCCTACAACAAGGTCATGGTCGACCGCGCCGAACGGCGCCTGACCAATCTCGGCTTCTTCAACAAGGTCCGCATCACCAACGAGCCCGGCTCGGCACCGGATCGTGTCGTGGTCAACATCGACGTCGAGGACAAGGCGACCGGCTCGTTCTCGATCGCCGGCGGCTATTCGACCTCGGACGGTGCCATCGGCGAGATCTCGCTGTCGGAATCGAACTTCCTCGGCAAGGGCCAGTTCGTCCGCATCGCCGGCACGCTCGGCCAGCGGACGCAGGGCGTCGACTTCTCCTTCACCGAGCCGTATTTCCTTGGCTACCGGGTGGCGGCAGGCTTCGACCTGTTCTCGAAGTACAACGACAACTACAATGTCGGCCGCTTCGAGAGCCGCGTCACCGGCGGTCAGGTGCGGTTCACCTTCCCGATCACGGAAGAATTCTCGGTCACGCCGCGCTATTCGCTCTACGTGACGAACATCAAGATCCCGAACGAGGCCTCGCGTCCCTATAACGACTGTACCTATCCGATCCCGGGCATCACCCCCGGCTATACGTCGGGCCTGCCGGCCGACGCGGTCTACAACTGCGTGACCAACGGCGAAGCCAGCGTCGCGGTCAAGGAAGCCCAGGGCTCGACGCTGACCTCGCTCGTCGGCCTGAACTTCAACTACAACTCGCTCGACAACGTGCAGAACCCCCGCAACGGCTTCGTCGCGGAGCTGAAGCCGGAGTTCGCGGGCGTGGGCGGCGACTCGAAGTTCCTGCGCATCGCGGCCGATGCCCGGTATTATCGCGAGATCTTCGACGACGTCGTCGGCTTCATCCGCGTCCAGGGCGGCCACGTCCAGGCGACCAGCGGCAACCTCCGTATGGCCGATCACTACTTCCTCGGACCGACACTGGTTCGCGGTTTCGCTCCGTCCGGCATCGGCCCGCGCGACGTGCTGAACGATCCCACGGCCAACGCGCTCGGCGGCACGACCTATTTCGGCGGCACGGTCGAGGTGCAGTTCCCGATCTGGGGCCTGCCGCGCGATATCGGCCTGCGCGGCGCGGTCTTCGCCGACGCCGGTACGCTGTTCAACTACGACGGCGGCACCAAGACGGCGCTGGGCAGCTGCCCCGCGGGTTCCGAGGCGAGGGCGTTCAACGTCACGACTGGCGGTGGGCCCTATGGCCAGTCAAACATCGCCTGCGTGCGCGACAAGAACGTGCTGCGCTCGTCTGTCGGCGTGAGCCTGCTGTGGCAGTCGCCGCTGGGGCCGATCCGCTTCGACTACGCCTATGCGCTGAGCAAGGACGACGGCCAGTGGGGCAACGGCCCGTTCGGCTTCGCCAAGTATGGTGGCGACCGCACCCAGGCCTTCCGCTTCTCCGGCGGCACGCGGTTCTGACGGGGCGGGGCTCCGGCCCCGCTTCGGATATTGCGATGGCAGATCCCGTTTTCTTTCCCTTCGCGACCTCGCTCGATTTCGGCGAGGTCGCAAGCATTTCAGGCGCCTCCCTGCCGGAGGGGGCGGATGCGGCTCGCCGCGTCGAGGGTGCCGCGGCGCTCGAGATGGCCGGCCCGGCCGATCTCGCCTATATGGACAACCCGAAATACGTCGAGGCGCTGGCTGCCACCAAGGCCGGCCTGTGCCTGGTCTCGCCGCGCTTCGCCGACCGCGTACCGGCGGGGACCGTGGCCCTGGTTTCGCCTGCGCCCTACCATGCCTTCGCCCGCGTTCTGGCGCGCTTCTTCCCGGCGGCGCTGCGGCCTGAATCGGTCTTCGCCTCGCAGGGTGTGGCGCCCGGCGCCATCGTGCATGCCACGGCGGTGCTGGAGCCGGGCGTGACGGTCGACCCCGGAGCCGTGATCGGCCCCGGCGCCGAGATCGGAGCAGGCACGGTCGTGGCCTCGCACGCGGTGATCGGCCCGCAGGTCCGTATCGGGCGCAACTGCTCGATCGGCGCCGGCAGCACGATTCAGGCCTCGCTGATCGGCAACCGCGTGATCGTCCATCCCGGGGCCCGCATCGGGCAGGACGGCTTCGGCTTCGCCATGAGCCCGAAGGGCCATATGAAGGTGCCGCAGATCGGGCGGGTGATCGTCCAGGACGATGTCGAGATCGGCGCCAACAGCTGCATCGACCGCGGCGCCAGCCGCGACACGGTGATCGGCGAGGGAACCAAGATCGATAACCTCGTCCAGATCGGCCATAACTGCGTCATCGGCCGCCATTGCGTCATCTGCGCCCAGACCGGGCTGGCGGGCTCCTCGACGCTGGAGGATTTCGTCGTGCTGGGTGGGCAGGTCGGCCTGGCCGGTCATCTGACCGTGGGCGCTGGGGCCCAGGTCGCCGCACAGAGCGGCGTCGCCGGCGATATTCCGCGCGGCGCCCGCTTCGGCGGCTACCCGGCCCAGCCGGCGCTGAGCTGGGCGCGCGAGAGCGCCTGGCTCAAGGCGGCGGTCGCACGACGCGGCCGCAAGGGGGACGCTCCGCAGGAGTGACGAGACCGGACAGGCGGGGCGGCACGGACCTTATCCCCGGAGCGGCCGAGATTTCTGTTGCCGAACCGGCCTCGTTTCCGGCAAAGGGGCGGTCATTGCAAGAAACCAGCCCGGCGCGAAGGATCGGCGGCGCGGCGACAGATCAAACGGCGCGCGGATTGGGCAGGCGCGCCGCAGTTGTGGAGAACAGGGGCGATGAGCGAGCCGACGACGACGCTGGATGTGATCGACATCCAGAAGATCATGGCGTGCATCCCGCATCGCTACCCGTTTCTGCTGGTGGATCGCGTCGTCGAGATCAAGGGCGACGAATCCGGCATCGGCATCAAGAACGTCACCGCCAACGAGCCGCAGTTCACCGGTCATTTTCCCGAGCGGCCGGTCTTTCCGGGGGTGCTGATGATCGAGGGCATGGCGCAGACGGCCGGTGTCCTCGTCGTGAACGCGCGCGGCATCGGCGAGCAGCACGTCAACTCGGTGCTCTTCACCACGATCGACAAGGCGAAGTTCCGCAAGCCGGTGACTCCGGGCGACCAGCTCCGCTTCCATCTCACCAAGCTCGCCCGCCGGCGCAACATCTGGTTCTACCGCGGCGAAGCGAAAGTCGATGGCGTCCTCGTCGCCGAGGCCGAGATTTCGGCCATGGTGTCCTGAGCAGTCCGCGCGCGAGCTAGGTCAAAGAGTTTTCGATGAGTAGCACCATCCACCCCACCGCGATCGTGGACCCCAAGGCGCAGGTCGGGGAGGGGGTCAAGATCGGCCCCTTCTGCCTGGTCGGCCCGGATGTCGTCCTCGGCGCCGGTGTCGAGCTCGTCAGCCATGTCGTGGTCGCCGGGCGCACCACGATCGGCGCACGCGGGCGGATCTTCCCGTTCGCTTCGATCGGTCATCCGCCGCAGGACCTGAAGTACCGGGGCGAGCCCTCGACGCTCACGGTCGGCGATGATTGCATCATCCGCGAGGGCGTGACGATGAATCCCGGAACCGAAGGCGGCGGCATGGCCACCGTCATCGGGAACAGCTGCGCCTTCCTCGCCAATTCGCATGTCGGGCATGATGCGCAGATCGGCAATGGCGTGGTGTTCTCGAACAACGCGATGTGCGCCGGCCATGTCAAGATCGGTAATTTCGTCATCATCGGCGGCGGCGCCGGCCTGCTGCAATTCATCCGGATCGGCGATCACTCCTTCATCGGGGGCGGCGCAGGCGTGACGAGCGATGTCATTCCGTTCGGCCTGGTGCGTGACAACCCGGCGCATCTGGCCGGTCTCAATCTCGTCGGGCTGAAGCGGCGCGGGTTCACCCGCGAGCAGATCCACGAGCTGCGCCGCGCCTACCGGCTGCTTTTCGCCGATGAAGGGACGCTGGCCGAGCGCGTCGAGGATGTCGGGGCGGAGTTTTCGGAGCATCCCCTGATCGACGAGATCCTGAATTTCATCAGGGAAGGCGGCGACAAGCCGCTCTGCACGCCGCGGGATGCCACCGCAGCGGAGCGGTGAGCGCCGATATGCAAGGAGCGGCCCCGATGCGCGGGCCGCTGGCGATGATCGCGGGAAGCGGCGACTACCCGCTTCAGCTCGCCCGCATCGTGACGGGGCATGGCGAGCGCCCCTATATCGTGGCGCTGGACGGCGCGGCCGACCCCGAAGCCTTCGGCGAAGGCGCCGATGTCCGGCGCTATCGCCTCGGCCAGCTCGGCAGTCTGCTCAAGGAACTGCGCCGGCGCGAGATTGCCGATATCGTCATGCTCGGGGCCTTGCCACGGCCGAGCTTCGGCTCGCTGCGGCCCGAGGTCTCGACACTGAAGCACCTGCCGCATTTCGCGAAGGCGTTTCAGGGCGGCGACGACCATCTGCTGCGAGGCGTCGTCCGCTTCTTCGAGATGCAGGGCTTTCGCGTTCACGGGCCGGCGGAGATCGCTCCCGAGATGACGGCGCCGCTTGGGCCGCTGGGCCGCCGGCAGGTGTCGCCGGAGCAGCGCACCGAGCTCGAGCGCGGCTTCGCGTTGCTGGCCGCCCTGTCGCCCTTCGATGTCGGGCAGGCGGCGATCCTGGCCGATCATCGGGTCGTCGCGATCGAAGCTGCCGAAGGCACGGATGCGATGATCCGCCGGGTCGCCGATCTGGTGGCACGCGGGCGCCTCAAGATCGGCAAGGGCGACGGCTTCCTCGTCAAGGTTCCGAAGACGGGCCAGGACCTGCGGGTCGACATGCCGGCCATCGGGCCGGATACGCTGAGGAACATCGCTGAAGCCGGGCTCTCCGGGGTCGGGGTTCGGGCCGGCGAGGTGCTGGTCGGCGACCGGGCCGCGCTCGGCCGCCAGGCGGATGAGCTCGGTCTCTTCGTCGAAGGCTTCGCCTGATGCGCCCCTTCCGCCTGGCCATCATCGCCGGCGAGGCGTCGGGTGACGCCTTGGCCCTGCGCTTCCTGGCCGCGCTGCGGGAGCGACTGGGCGAGCGCCCGCTGGAGCTGCGCGGCGTCGGCGATCATGGCTTGCCGGAGGCGGGGCTGCGGCCGTTCTTTCCCCAAGCCGACATCGCGGTGATGGGCTTCGGCCCGGTGATCGCAAGGCTGCCGCTGCTGCTGCGGCGAATCGAGGATGCGGCGCGCGGCGTCGCCGCCTTCCAGCCGGACCTGCTCCTGACCATCGACAGCCCGGATTTCTGCCTGCGCGTGGCCAAGAAGGTGCGCGCGCGGGCTCCGGGCATTCCGATCGTGCACTGGGTCTGCCCGAGCGTCTGGGCCTGGCGGTCCGGCCGTGCACGCCGGATGGCACCGCATGTCGACCGCATTCTGGCGCTGTTGCCGTTCGAGCCGGCCGCGCTCGCCCGTCTCCATGGACCTGAAACGATCTATGTGGGCCATCCGCTCATGGAGCGGCTCGGCGAATTGCGCCCCGATGAGCTGGAGCAGCAGGCGCGGGATCGGAGCGAGCGGCCGCAGGTCCTGGTTCTGCCGGGCAGCAGGCGGTCGGAAATCCATCACCTGATGCCGGTTTTCGGCGAGGCGGTGGCGCGGGCCGCCGCTGCGCGTCCCGAGGCCCGCTTCATCCTGCCGGCGGTCGAGCGGCTGCAGCCGATCATCGCCGAGGCGGCAGCCCGCTGGCCGGTTGCGCCCGAGCTCGTGGTCGGGGAGGCGGGCAAGCTCGCCGCTTTCCGCTCGGCCCGGGGCGCGCTGGCGGCATCCGGCACGGTGACGCTGGAGCTGGCCCTTTCGGGCGTGCCGACGGTCGCGGCCTATCGGGGAGCGAGCTGGGAGGCGGCCCTGGCCCGGCGGCTCGTCAAGCTCCCGAGCGTCATTTTGCCGAACCTCATCCTCGGGCGGAACATCGTCCCCGAATTCATTCAGGAGCAGGCCACCGCCGACGCCCTGAGCCGGCACATGCTGGAGATATTGGCGCAAGGCCCGGCCCGGCAGGCACAATGCGACGGCTTCGCGGAAGTCGAGACGATCATGCGCTCGGCGGGGCCGAGCCCGGCCGTCAACGCCGTCGAGGCCGCGCTCGCGCTCCTGCCGGCCGGCGAAAGGCCTTAGACCGTCGCGCGTGGCGCCGGGCCAGGTGTCCCGCCCCTGCCGGCCGTCGACGCGTTCCTGCAGCGTGTCCCCGAAAACAGAAAGAGCGCGGGTCATGCCCCGCGCCCTCTTAGCAGCAGTCTCGGCCCTTCGGCTCAGCGGCGGCCGATCGGCGTGTAGTCGCGCTTCGGCGAGCCGGTGTAGAGCTGGCGCGGGCGGCCGATCTTCTGGGACGGATCCTCGATCATCTCCTTCCACTGCGCGATCCAGCCGACGGTGCGCGCGACGGCGAAGAGCACGGTGAACATCGAGGTCGGGAAGCCCATCGCCTTCAGCGTGATGCCCGAATAGAAATCGATGTTCGGATAGAGCTTCTTCTCGATGAAGTACTCGTCCGAGAGCGCGATGCGCTCCAGCTCGACCGCGACGTCGAGGAGCGGGTCGTCCTTGATGCCGAGCTCGTTGAGCACCTCATGCGTGGTCTTCTGCATGATCTTGGCGCGCGGATCGTAGTTCTTGTAGACCCGGTGACCGAAGCCCATCAGGCGGAAGGGGTCATTCTTGTCCTTCGCCTTGGCGATGTACTTCGGGATGTTCTCGACCGTCCCGATCTCCTCGAGCATCTTCAGCGCCGCCTCGTTGGCGCCGCCATGGGCGGGGCCCCAGAGGCAGGCGGTGCCGGCCGCGATGCAGGCGAAGGGGTTGGCGCCCGACGAGCCGGCGAGGCGCACCGTCGAGGTCGAGGCGTTCTGCTCGTGGTCGGCATGCAGGATGAAGATGCGGTCGAGCGCGCGCGACAGCACCGGATTGACCTTGTACTCCTCGGCCGGCACGGCGAAGCACATGCGCAGGAAGTTCGAGGTGTAGTCCAGCGAGTTCAGCGGGTACACGAAGGGCTGGCCGACCGTGTACTTGTAGGCCATCGCGGCCAGCGTCGGCACCTTCGCGATCATCCGCATCGAGGCGATCATGCGCTGCTGCGGGTCGGAGATGTCGGTCGAGTCGTGGTAGAAGGCCGACATCGCGCCGATCGAGCCGACCATCACGGCCATCGGGTGCGCGTCGCGGCGGAAGCCCTGGAAGAAGCGGGCCATCTGCTCGTGCACCATGGTGTGGCGCGTGATCCGGTAGTCGAAATCGGCCTTCTGCGCGGCCGTCGGCAGCTCGCCGTAGAGCAGCAGATAGCAGGTCTCGAGGAAGTCGCCATGCTCGGCGAGCTGCTCGATCGGATAGCCGCGATAGAGCAGGACGCCCGCATCGCCGTCGATATAGGTGATCTGCGACTCGCAGCTCGCCGTCGAGGTGAAGCCGGGGTCGTAGGTGAACATGCCCGTCTGGGCGTAAAGCTTGGCGATGTCGATGACGGCCGGGCCGACCGACCCTTCCTTGATCGCCATGTCGACGGTCTTGTCGCCGACGTGGAGCTGGCTGGTATTTCCGCTCATCGATACCGATCCTTTCAAGGCTCGCTGCTGTTCAGCCGGCGTTTCCGTGCCCCGTCCGCGGCGCTCTGCGGAAGGTGCGTCATCCGAGTGGCCTGACGTGACGAGAGCATGTCAGCGGAAGAGGCAACGGCAATCCATGCGGCTGATGTACAAGCAATATTCGCACGTCGCGTCGTGTTGCGGCGCAATGCACTTGCGCGTCACTAGACCATTTGCCCAGCGCATTCAACCGAGCCGAAAGGCGGCTTGTGCCGCCTCCGGAGCATGGCCTGCCCAAGCGGCAGCAGCCCCCGCCGGGCAGGCGCCGGATCAGGCCTGATCGGCCAGCCGCGCCAGCGTTTCCTCGCGCCCGAGAACCGCCATGACGTCGAACAGCCCAGGCGACATCGCCCGGCCCGTGAGGGCCGCGCGCAGCGGCTGCGCGGCCTGGCCGAGCTTGATGCCGGCTTCCTCGATATAGGCACGGACGGCGGCCTCGAGCGGTGCGGCCGACCAGTCCGCGACGGCGGCGAGCTTTGCGGCGATCGCCGGCAGACGGGCGCGCGCGGCATCGTCGAGCAGACCCTTGGCCTTCTCGTCGAGCTGCAGCGGGCGCGCGGCGTAGAGATAGAAGGCGCTGTCGAGCAACTCGACCAGCGTCTTGGCGCGGTCCTTCAGCCCCGGCATGGCCGCGAGGAACTTCGCCTCCAGCTCGGGCGAAAGCGCGGGGCCGATGCCGCGCGCCGGGCCGATCTCGGGCAGGATCACCTTCAGCGCCTCGAGCAGATCACGATCGCTCGATTGGCGCATGTAGAGCCCGTTGAGGTTCTCCAGCTTGGCGTAGTCGAAGCGGGCCGGCGAGCGGCCGATCGACGAGAGATTGAACAGCTCGATCATCTCCTGCGTCGAGAAGATCTCCTGATCGCCATGGCTCCAGCCGAGGCGCAGCAGGTAGTTGCGCAGCGCCACCGGCAGATAGCCCATCGAGCGATAGGCATCGACGCCGAGCGCGCCGTGGCGTTTCGAGAGCTTGGCGCCGTCGGGGCCGTGGATCAGCGGGATATGCGACATGCTCGGCACGTCCCAGCCGAGCGCGTCGTAGATCTGCGTCTGGCGGGCGGCGTTGGTGAGATGGTCGTCGCCGCGGATGATGTGGGTGACGCCCATGTCGTGATCGTCGACGACGACGGCCAGCATATAGGTCGGCGTTCCGTCCGAGCGCAGCAGCACGAGGTCGTCGAGGTTCTCGTTTTGCCAGACGACGCGGCCCTGGACCTCGTCGTTCACGACCGTCTCGCCGGTCTGCGGGGCCTTCAGCCGGATGACCGGCTTGACGCCGTCCGGCGCCGTGGCCGGATCGCGATCGCGCCAGCGCCCGTCATAGCGCAGCGGCTTGCCCTCGGCGCGCGCCTTCTCGCGCATCTCCTCGAGCTCGGCCGGCGTCGCATAGCAGTAATAGGCCCTGCCGGCCGCGAGCATCTGCTCGGCCACCTCGCGGTGCCTGGCGGCGCGCTGGAACTGATAGACCGTCTGGCCGTCCCAATCGAGGCCGAGCCATTCCAGTCCGTCGAGGATGGCGGCGATGGCGGCGTCGGTCGAGCGTTCCCGATCGGTATCCTCGATGCGCAGCAGCATCTTGCCGCCATGGCGGCGGGCATAGAGCCAGTTGAACAGCGCGGTGCGGGCGCCGCCGATATGGAGGAATCCGGTGGGGGACGGCGCAAAGCGCGTGACGACGGCATTGCTCATGGAAGGCAACTCCAGCCGGGCGGAATTCCGCCCGGGGCGAGACGTGGGAAAGGGCAATGCCATACACCGCGAAGCAGGCATGACAATCGGCGCGCGCCCTGTAACATGGCTTCGCCGGGCGGTTAAGCGCTCAATGCGCAGCCGGCAGGTTTCGAGGGCGGCGCGGCACGGGGCTCGCCGCCAGGGGGCGGTCGCGGGAGGATGGCGAGGCAACCGGCAGCGCCGGGGCGCCGTAGCGCGCTGAGGGCCGTGGCCGGCATCCTGCCGGCGCGCCTGCCTTCCGCCGCGCTCGCAGGCCTGCCCGCCGCCGGCTGGCTCGACTGGCTCCGCGGCCAGCTCGGCGCCGCCTTCCTGACGGAGGCCGAGCGACGCCGGCCGTTCCTCTGGCTGCCGGTGGCGATGGGCTGCGGCATCCTGTTGTATTTTGCGGCGGACCGGGAGCCCGTGCTCTGGGCACCGCTCGGAGGCTTCGCGATCATCGCGGGGCTGGCCGTGGCGTTGCGCGGGCGGCCGGTTGCCGCTGCGCTCTGCATCGCCTTCGCGGCGGCGTTCGCCGGCTTCGCCGCGGGCATCTGGCGCACAGCCGACATCGCGGCGCCGATGCTGGAGCGGCCGCGCATCGGCAGGATCAGCGGCTTCGTCGAAAGCGTCGAGGCTCGCGACGCCGGCGCGCGCCTCGTCCTGCTGGTGACGGACATTGCCGGTCTGCCGGCTGAGAAGCGGCCGAAACGGGTGCGCGTCAACATCCGCAGCGGCACGGTCGCGGCCGGAGACCACATCACCGCGACCGCGCGGCTCCTGCCGCCGCCCGGGCCGGCGCGCGCCGGAGGCTATGATTTCGGGCGCGACGCCTTCTTCCGCGGCCTGGGTGCCGTGGGCAGCATCGCCGGCAAGATCGTGCTCAGCCCGGCACCTGCCGAAAGACCGTGGCGACTTATCCTCGACGTCGCGATCGACAAGGCGCGCAACGGCCTGACCCAGCGCATCGCCGATGTCGGCGGAGGGCAGGGAGGGGCCGTGGCGGCAGCGCTCGTCACCGGCAAGCGCGGCCTCATCACCGAGGCGACCAACAACGACCTGCGCGCTGCCGGGATCTATCACATCGTCTCGATCTCCGGGCTGCACATGGTGCTGGCCGCCGGAACGATCTTCTGGCTGGTGCGGGCCCTGCTGGCCCTGTCGCAGACGCTGGCGCTCGGCTGGCCGGTGAAAAAGACAGCGGCGGTTGCCGCCATGCTCGGGGCCACCGCCTATTGCGTCTTCTCCGGCGGGGACGTCGCCACCGAGCGCTCGCTGATCATGACGCTGGTCATGCTGGGTGCGATCCTCGTCGACCGGGCGGCGCTCAGCATGCGCAACCTCGCGCTCGCGGCGATCATCGTCCTGCTGCGCGAGCCCGATGCCCTGCTCGGCCCGAGCTTCCAGATGTCCTTCGGCGCCGTCGCGGCACTGATCGCCTTCGCCGAGCGCTGGGACAGGCGCGACCGATCGCAGCCGCCCTCGGCCTTGCCCTGGCCGCTGCACACGCTCTGGACCGCCACGCTCGGCATTCTGGTGACGACGATCCTCGCCACGGCCGCCACGGCGCCCTTCGGCGCCTACCATTTCCAGACGTTCAACCCCTTCGGCCTGCTCGGCAATGCCATGGCGCTGCCCTTCGTCTCGCTCTGCGTGATGCCGGCGGCCGTCTTCGGCGTGCTCGCCTATCCGTTCGGGCTGGACTGGCCGGCCTGGGCGCTGATGGGGCTGGCGTCAGAGATCGTGCTGAAGGTGGCGCATTGGGTCGCGGGCATCGAGCATTCGACCGTCTCGGTCGTCGCCTTCGGCCCGGCCGTCCTGCTCTGCTTTGCCCTGTCGCTGCTTTGGCTGACGCTCTGGACGACGTGGCTGCGCTGGCTCGCGGCCGTTCCGCTCGTCCTCGGCGTCGCCTCCGCCGCCAAGCCGGAACGACCTGACATCCTGATCGAGCGCGACGGCGCCGGCCTCGCCATCCGCGGCGGCGACGGCCGCCTCGCCATCGCCGGCCGGCCGAGCCGCTTCGTTATCCAGCAATGGCTCGTGGCCGACGGCGACGGCCGTCCGCCGGAGGACCCGAGTCTGCGCAAGGGCATCGAATGCGACAGCCGCGCCTGCGTCGTCCACGACGCCCGCGGACGCAGCATATCCTATGCCCGCGACCGGGTGGCGATCATCGAGGATTGCCGCCGCGCCGATCTCGTCGTCACCAACATTCCATGGAGCGCGCCCTGCGAGGCCAGACTCGTCGATCGCATGGCCCTGACGCGCGACGGCGCTACCTCCTTCTACTCCACGGTCGGCGGCTGGAGCAGCCGCTCCTCAGAGACCGGCAGCGGCGAGCGGCCATGGAGCCGCCCCAGACCGCCGCCGCCCGAACGGACTCGTCCGAATCGACCGCAAGAGCCCGAGGCCGATAGCAGCGATTCCGAGCGTCTCTAAAGGCCCTCCATGAGCACACGGAAACCGGAGATGCCTCCCGACGCCGCCAGGCGTTCCGCACTCATCCGGCCGCAACGCGCCGTCTCGCCCGGATAAGACGAAAGGCCTCGCGTCCTGGCAAGAATCGCCGCAGACACCCCGGCCCGGCGGCACAACCGCTCAGTAGCGGCGCAGCAGATTGACCAGGCGACCCTGGATCTTGACCCTGTCCGGGCCGAGCACGCGGGTTTCATAGGCGGGATTCGCCGCTTCGAGCGCAATCGAGGAACCGCGCCGCCGCAACCGCTTCAGCGTCGCTTCCTCGTCGTCGATCAGGGCCACGATGATGTCCCCGGTATTGGCGGTGTCCTGCCGCCGGATGATGACGGTATCCCCGTCGAGAATGCCGGCCTCGACCATCGAATCGCCGCGCACCTCGAGCGCGTAATGCTCGCCGGCGCCCAGCATGTCCGGCGGCAGCGACACCGTGTGGCTGCGGCTCTGGATCGCCGAAATCGGCGTACCGGCGGCAATCCGGCCCATCACCGGGATCGCGACCGGGGAGCGGCCGTCGTCCTCGACCGCGGCCGGGCGCGGCTTGGCGAGGCTGGGGTGCGTACCGAGACCGCCCTGCACCACCGCAGGGTTGAAGCGGCGCGGCTGCGGGCCGGCAAGCCCGTCCGGCATCTTGATGACCTCGAGCGCCCGTGCCCGATTCGGCAAGCGGCGGATGAAGCCGCGCTCCTCGAGCGCCATGATCAGCCGATGGATGCCGGATTTCGAGCGCAGGTCGAGCGCGTCCTTCATTTCGTCGAAGGACGGGGGCACGCCGCTTTCGCGCAAGCGTTCCTGGATGAAGCGCAGGAGTTCGTGTTGCTTGCGTGTGAGCATGATCCTCGCCGGCGCCTCGCAGATTCGAAACAAAGCCAGAACACTATAGCTGTTCGCCTTGTGTTCCGCAAGCGGCAGCTAGCGCAATGGCAGGATCCGGCAGGCATCGCCCTGCTTAGCCGGCTTTGCATGTGCCGGCCGGATCGTCAGCGCGCCGGCGCGTGCCAATGTGCCGAGCATCGAAGAGTCCTGCTTGTCGAAGGGCGTCGTCACCCATCCGGCGGGAGTCAGTGCGAGATCGGAGCGGACATAATCCTCGCGCTCATCATTAGCCGGCATATCTTTTCCGAGGATCGCCGGGATCGAGCGATCGCGACCCGGGTCGTGCGTGCCGAGCAGGGCCTCGACCAGCGGCAGCAGGAAGAGGTGGCCGCAGACGATCGAGGAGACGGGATTGCCGGGCAGGCCGAGCACCACCATGCGGTCGAGCCGGCCGGTCATCATCGGCTTGCCGGGCCGCATCGCGATCTTCCAGAAGCCGAGATTCATGCCGGCCCGCTTCAGCGCCTCCTGCACGAGGTCGTGGTCGCCGACCGACGCCCCGCCGAGCGTGATCAGCACGTCGGCATCGGCGGCCCGAGCGGCGCCGATCCGAGCGGCGAGATCGTCGTGGTCGTCGCGCGCGATGCCGAGGTCGAGCGCTTCGCCGCCGGCCTTTTCGACCAGCGCCATCAAGGCGAAGGAATTGGATGCGACGATCTGGTCGGGACCGGCCGGTTCCCCCGGCGCGACCAGTTCGTCGCCGGTGGCGAGGATGGCGACGCGCGGCTTGCGCCGGACCGGCAATCGCGGATGTCCCATCGCGGCGGCGAGGCCGAGTGCGGCGCTGTCGAGCACGCGCCCGGCCATCAGCGGAACGTCGCCTTCGCGAAAATCGAGCCCGGCCGCGCGCACATGCCGGCCCCTGGCGACGGGCTCGCGCACCGTGATGACCGGCCCGCCGACGCCTTCGGCATTCTCCTGCATCAGGACGCTGTCGGCTCCTTCCGGCATCGGTGCGCCGGTGAAGATGCGCACGGCCTCGCCTGAGCCCAGGCTGCCGTCGAAGCGCCGGCCGGCCGCCGATTCGCCGATGACGCGGAGCTGCTGGCCGGCCGCCATGTCGTCGGCACGGACGGCATAGCCATCCATGGCGGCATTGGCGAAGGGCGGCTGGGTGCGCAGCGCCTTCACATCGGCGGCGAGCACGCGCCAGGCGCAGCGCGCCAGTGGCAGGGTTTCGCTGCCGGTCGGCCCCGGGACGCTGTCGAGCAGGGCCTTGAGCGCGACCGGGACCGGAGTGAGAGCCATGTCAGGATGCCTTTTGGGATCGCATCGGGTGCATTCGAAAACGGAAACCCGCTTGTCGGTCCTAGCCCACGGCGTCGTAATCGCCGGATTGCCCGCCGGACTTGTGAATCAGGTGGATATTCTCGATCCGCATGGCCCGGTCCACCGCCTTGACCATGTCGTAGACGGTGAGGCAGGCGACGGAGACGGCGGTCAGCGCCTCCATCTCGACGCCGGTCTGGCCCTTCATCTTCACCTCCGCGCGCACGCGCACGCCCGGCAGGGCCTCGTCGATCTCCAGATCGACCGCGATCTTGCTCAACAGCAGCGGGTGGCAGAGCGGGATCAACTCATGGGTGCGCTTCGCCGCCATGATGCCGGCAAGACGGGCGGTGCCGAGCACGTCGCCCTTCTTGGCGTTGCCGTCGCGCACGATCGCGATGGTCTCGGGCGCCATCACCACCTGGCCTTCGGCGACCGCCATGCGGCTGGTCTCGGCCTTGCCGCCGACATCGACCATATGCGCAGCGCCTTGCGCGTCGAGATGGCTGAGCCGGCTCACGCTGCGGTCTCGCGGACCTTGCCGGTCAGCAGCAGCGAGGTTGCGGCTGCAACATCGGCCTGCCGCATCAGGCTTTCGCCGACGAGGAAGCCGTTGACGCCGACCTTGTTCAGCCGCTGCACGTCGGCATGGGTGAAGATGCCGCTTTCGCCGATGACGATGCGGTCGGCCGGGACACGCGGCGCCAGCCGCTCGGTCACGGCAAGATCGACGTGGAAGCTGCGCAGGTCGCGGTTGTTGATGCCGAGCAGCCGGCTTTCGAGTTCGAGCGCCCGGTCGAGCTCGGCATCGTCATGGACCTCGACGAGCACGTCCATGCCGAGTTCGCGCGCGGTCTCGTTGAGTGCCCGGGCGGTGGCGTCGTCGACGCCGGCCATGATGATCAGGATGCAGTCGGCGCCCCAGGCGCGGGCCTCGTAGACCTGATAGGGATCGTAGAGGAAATCCTTGCGCAGCGCCGGCAGGCCGGAGGCCGCGCGCGCCGCGGTCAGGAATTCGGGGCGGCCCTGGAAGGAGGGTTCGTCGGTCAGGACCGAGAGACAGGCCGCGCCGCCCGCCGCATAGGCGCGTGCAAGCGAGGGCGGGTCGAAATCGGCGCGGATCAGGCCCTTGGACGGGCTCGCCTTCTTGATCTCGGCAATCAGCGCCGGCGTCCCGGCGGCGATCCTGGTTGCGAGCGCAGCGGCAAAGCCGCGCGGCCGGTCCGCCGCGCGAGCGCGCCTCTCGATCTCGGCCGGCGGTACAGCCGCCTTTGCGGCGGCGATCTCCTGCCGCTTATAGGCTTCGATCTTCGCGAGGATATCGGTCATTCGACCAGCTCCCTCAGGCGTTGGAGACGGCGACGAGCTTCGCCAGCACCGCCTTGGCCTTGCCGGAATCGAGCGCGGCCGTCGCCTGGGCGAAGCCGTCCCGGAGGTCCTTCGCCTTGCCTGCAACGAGCAGGCCTGCCGCGGCGTTGAAGGCGGCGATGTCGCGGAAGGCGGTCTTCCCGCCGTCGAGCGCGGCGCGCAGGGCCGCGGCGTTCTCTTCCGGCGTGCCGCCGCGCAGATCTTCGGGTTTCGCGAGGCTCAAGCCCACATCGGCAGGGTTGATGGAGAAGCTCTCGATCTTGCCGTTCTCCAGCGAGACGACGCGGGTCGGCCCGGTGGTGGTGATCTCGTCGAGACCGTCGGAGCCGTGCACCGCCCAGACGCGGGTCGAGCCGAAGGAGGCGAGCACCTTGACCATCGGCTCCAGCCAGGTCTCGGAGAAGGCGCCGATGAGCTGGCGCTTGACGCCTGCCGGGTTGGAGAGCGGGCCGAGCAGGTTGAAGATCGTGCGCGTGCCGAGCTCGGTGCGCACCGGCGCGACATGGCGCATCGAGGCGTGATGCGTCGGCGCGAACATGAAGCCGACGCCGGCCTCGCGGATGCAGCGTTCGGTCGCGGCCGGGTCGAGCCCCACCTTGACGCCCAGCGCGGTCAGCACATCGGCGGCGCCGGAGCGCGAGGACGCCGCGCGGTTGCCGTGCTTGGCGACCGGCACGCCGCAGGCGGCAGTGATGATCGAGGCCAGCGTCGAGACATTGTAGGAGCCGGAGGAATCGCCGCCGGTGCCGACGATGTCGATCGCGTCCGGCGGCGCCTTGACTGGCAGCATCTTGCCGCGCATGGCGCCGACGGCGCCGGCGATCTCGTCGATCGTCTCGCCGCGCACGCGCAGCGCCATCAGGAAGGCCGCGGACTGCGCGTTAGTGACCTCACCGGACAGAATCGTGTCGAAGGCGTCGCGCGCTTCCTCGCGGGAGAGGCTCGCGCCGGTCGCAACCTTGGCGACGAAAGGTTTGAAATCGTCCATTGGAACTCTGCGGAATCAGGCTGAAAGGGTCAGGGCGGAGGCTTCGCGTTCGCTCTGCCATCGCTCCGCGAGATCGAGGAAGTTCCGCAGGATGGTCGCTCCGTGCTCGGAAGCGATGCTCTCCGGATGGAACTGCACGCCGTGGACCGGCAGCTCCCGGTGCGAGAGCGCCATGATCAGGCCGTCATCGCTCTCCGCCTCGATGTCGAAGACCGCCGGGCAGGAGGCACGCTCGACCACGAGCGAGTGATAGCGCGTCGCATGCAGCGGGCCGTTGATGCCGCGGAACAGCCCGCGCGCGTTGTGGCGGATCGGCGAGACCTTGCCGTGCATCGGCAGCGGCGCGCGCACGACCTGGCCGCCGAAGGCCTGTCCCATCGCCTGCAGTCCGAGACAGACGCCGAAGATCGGCTTCCGTCCAGCGCCTTGCCTGATGAGGTCGAGGCAGATGCCGGCCTCGTTGGGGGTGCAGGGGCCGGGGGAAAGCACGATCGCGTCATGCTCTCCGGCGAGCGCCTCGTCGACGGTGAGCGCATCGTTACGCCAGACATCGACCTCGGCGCCCAGCCCACCGATCAGGTGGACCAGGTTCCAGGTGAAGCTGTCGTAGTTGTCGATCAACAGAACGCGCATGGCCGGACCTGTGTAGATGGCCACAGGTCATGCACGTTCGGGGGCGGGGTGGTCAAGTTTTGCGCCGCAGGGCGAGGGCCGATGGCGGGCCGACGATCGTCCGGGCCCTCATGCTCCGAGACGCGCCTGCGGCGCTCGTCGGGATGAGGGCTCGGCTTCCAATGGTTGGTCAGACCGCCGGCGGGTTCAGGCGGGCGAAGCCCGCTTGGCGCCGATAGGGGAAGTAGGGATAGGGCGCCGTGCGCTCGCTTGCGGCGTCGAGCCGTGCAACCTGCTCGGCCGTCAGATTCCAACCGACCGCGCCGAGATTGTCGCGCAATTGCTGCTCGTTGCGGGCGCCGATGATGACGGAGGACACCGTCGGGCGCTGCAGCAGCCAGTTGATCGCGATCTGCGGCACGCTCCTGCCGGTTTCCTGCGCGATTGCGTCGAGCACATCGACGATCGCATAGAGCTGCTCGTCCTCGACCGGCGGGCCGAATTCGGCTGTGTCGTGCAGGCGGCTTCCCGCGGGAAGTGGCTGGCCGCGCCGGATCTTGCCGGTCAGGCGGCCCCAGCCGAGCGGGCTCCAGACCAGCGCACCGACGCCCTGGTCGAGCCCGAGCGGCATCAGCTCCCACTCGTAGTCGCGCCCGACGAGCGAGTAATAGACCTGATGCGCGACATGGCGCGGCCAGCCATGGCGGTCGGCGGCGGCGAGCGCCTTCATCAACTGCCAGCCGGAGAAGTTCGAGACGCCGACATGGCGCAGCTTGCCTGCCCGGACGAGCGCGTCGAGCGTCGACAGAACCTCCTCGACCGGCGTGCCGGCATCGAAGGCGTGCAACTGCAGCAGATCGATGTAGTCGGTGCCGAGCCGTCGCAGGGCGTCTTCGGTCGCCTTGATCAGCCGGCCGCGCGATGAGCCTGCCTGGTTCGGACCATCGCCCATCGGCAGGGTCGTCTTGGTCGAGATCAGGACCTTGTCGCGCCGGCCCTTGATGGCGGCGCCGAGAACCTCCTCGGAAGCACCGTTCGAATAGACATCGGCCGTATCGAAGAGGTTGAGCCCGGCATCGAGGCAGATGTCGACGAGGCGGCGCGCCTCCTCGGCGTCGGTATTGCCCCAGGCGCCGAAGAGCGGCCCCTGTCCGCCGAAGGTCCCCGCGCCGAAGCTGAGGGCCGGAACCATCAATCCCGAATGGCCCAAACGCCTGTATTCCATGATCCTGATCTCCTGTGAGAGCAGGAAGATGGCGCCCCTTGGAGGGCCCGATTAGCCCCGGCGCGGGAACATCATTCGTGAGTTCAAGTCATCGAGCGGGCGCTGCGACGCCGGCTCAGCCGCGCGCGCTGCGCGGCATGCCGGCCGTGCGGGGCTGCGCCAGGCCCGGCGCGGTTTCGACGCCGAGCGTCGGCAGGGCGAGCGTGCGCTGCCCGCGGAAATCGATGTGGCAGACGATGAGGCCGCGCTCCTCGATGTAGCCGAGCAACCGGCGCGCCCGGCTCGGCGAATGGCTGCCATAGACCCGCGCGAGTTCGGCGTCGCTGGGACAGGTGCCGCCTTCAATGGCCGTCCGGGCGATGAACAGGAAGAGCCCCTGCAGATCTTCCGGCAGGCTGCCGGAGGCCGCCACTGCGGCTTGCCAGCCCTCGCTCGTGGCGATGCTGTCGCTGACGCCGGCACGCGCCACGGCGAGACGGCGGCGGAACTCCTCCAGACTCAGATGCGTGCGGCCGAGCCGGCGCATCCGGCAGCGCACCGTGAAATCCTGATAGAGCACCGCGGTCTGACGCGACTGACTTTCGGGATCGGCCATCAGCTCACGCAGGATATCGGTCATGATGGCCTCGCGCTCGTGCGGCTCGAGCTCGATTTCCGGCTCCGGCTCCGGCAGCGGGGCAGGGCGGTAGGTCTCGATCCGGCGCAGCACCTCGGTGGGATCCGGGCGCGGCCGCGGGGCGGGGCGGACGGCGCGGGCCAGCGGCGGCGGCTCGTCCTCGCCGGGCGTGAAGATCAGCTTGCCGGCCTCTTCCGGCGCCTGCTCGGGCAGCGGCATCAAGCCCGGGGCGCCGCCGCGATCGACCGAGGAGACCGAGCCGATCCGGATCGGCAGCGGGCGCTTCGACAGGGCGGGGCCGAGCGCGACGAACTGGCCGCGCTCCAGATCGCGGAACATCTCCGCCTGGCGCCGGTCCATGCCCAGCAGGTCGGCGGCGCGCTGCATGTCGATGTCCAGGAACGTGCGCCCCATCAGGAAGTTGGAGGCTTCGGCCGCGACGTTCTTGGCGAGTTTGGCGAGGCGCTGCGTCGCGATGACGCCGGCGAGCCCACGCTTGCGGCCACGGCACATCAGGTTGGTCATGGCGCCGAGCGAGAGCCGGCGCGCCTCGTCCGAGGCCTCGCCCGCCATCACCGGTGCGAAGAGCTGGGCCTCGTCGACGACGATCAGCATCGGGAACCAGAGCGAGCGGTCGACGTCGAAGAGCCCGCCGAGGAAGGCGGCGGTGGCGCGCAACTGCTCGTCGGCTTCGAGATTCTCGAGATTCAGCACCACCGAGACGCGATGCTGGCGCACACGCAAGGCGACGCGCTGCAACTCGGCCTCGCCGCATTCGGCATCGACCACGACATGACCGAACTGGTCGGCGAGCGAGACGAAATCGCCTTCGGGATCGATGATCGCCTGCTGCACCAGCGGTGCGCTCTGCTCGAGCAGGCGGCGCAGCAGGTGCGACTTGCCCGAGCCGGAATTGCCCTGCACGAGCAGCCGCGTCGCCAGCAATTCGGCGAGATCGATCAGACCGGGTTCGCCGGTCCTTGTCGTTCCCATCTCGATCGCTGTCGTCATGCCGGTCGTGCGTCGTCTCGTTTGGGCGCGCGCGAAGGCGCGGCCGGCGCTTCTAGCATGGCATGGTTCCCGCCGGGTGCAGGGCAGGGCTGCATTCCACAGGCAATGACGGGGCCGGGCCGATCAGCGCGGGCAGCGCAAGGCCCGTTCGCGGCGCACAATGTCTGCGATCATGCGGCGGTCGTGGGCCGAGAGCGGCACATCCTCGACATCGTCGTACTGGCAGCCGGCATTGCCGAACGCCGCGATCGCCCGCGCCGTCCGGAAGCAGTAGCCCTGCGCCTTGTAGATCTCGTTGCGCGCGGTCCACAGATCGGCACAGCTCTCGGCTGCGGCCGGCGCCGGCGCTGCCATGGCGAGGGCCAGCATCCCGGTCCCGGCCAGCGCAGGCATGATGAACGCGGAAAGATGAGGCATTGCGATGACCCTTCCGGCCGACATGCTTCTTCGGCCCGATCGTTGTGACGGAACCGGTGGCCGGGAGCAAGCTGTCCCGCGAGGGCCGCGCAGGCGGTCCTACATCTCCAGGCAGGTGATGACCTGTACGTAGCTCGGCGACGTGCCGAGCCTGGCGCTGGCAACGCAGCTGTTGCGCTTCGCCGCGGGGTATTGCGTCCATTTCGCGGCGAGCGAATCGCGCGCCTTGGTCTCGTCGCTGCGGCAGGCCTCGACCGAGCCGCCGATGCCGCCGCCGGCCTTGCCGACATCGCGGCAGGTCGCCTCGATGTTGAATTTCGGGGGGCCGTCGGCGACGGGCACGAGCAGGCCGGAGGAAAGGGACAGCGAAACCAGACCTGCGATCAGCATTGCGGACCTCCCGTGGCGCGCCCGGCCTCGTCAACGCGCGGGCACCGATACGGTTCCGCCGTCAGCGCCGGGAAATCAAGATCTCCGATGCCGAGCGGGCCTCGACCTCGACGATGGCGAGATCCGGCCGGTCGAGCGCCGGGTATGCCGGGTGCTCCGCCCGCCTGACGAAGATGACGCTCGCCAGCGCCTGATGCTCCGCCAGCCGCGAATGGGCCAGCGCCGGCTCCATCTCGCCGGGCAGCACGAGATGAACGTGGCGGCCGCCCTCGATGCAGGCCTGCAGATCGCCCAGGTTGAACAAGCCGAGCGGCAGCAGTTCGATCCCGGCGAGCATGGCCATGCCCGGCCCGCTGGCGAGCGCGGCGAGATCGCCCCCGACCAGCGTGGTGACGATGCGCGACGACGCGACGGGCTTCAGCAGCCGGGACAGCTCCAGTGCCTTGGCGAGAACATCGCGCTCGGGCAGTGCGACAGGACCCGCCATCGTCGTCGCATCGGCCACCTGGATCGGCGGCCGCTCCGAGACCGGCGGCAGCGGGTGCAAGGATGCATTGGCCATCAACATGTCGAGCGGCGCGACGCCTTCCGGGACATCCGGGCCGAAACCCCCGACGAAGCGGGTGCTGAAGGCGCGCATCGCCAGGTTACGCAGGATCAGCAGGGGGCGCAGCGGGCCGATCCGGCTGACGCCGAGCGCCATCACCGCGCCCGACGCCTCGACGAGCCTGAGCAATTCGATCTCGTTGCCATGCAGCGGCAGCATCACGGGAGAGAGCCCGGCCCGCAGGCAGGCGAGAACGGAAACGATCGCCTCGGGGCCGAGCGGGGCGAGGATCGCGACGCTGGCGCCCGGCTGGCCGCGGTTGATCGACAGCAGGCGGGCCAGGCGGTCGATGCGCTGGTCGAGCTGCAGGAAATTCAGCGAGGCGGCATTGACGTCGCTCCAGCCGCGCCGGCCCGGCGGGTCGCGGAGGGCCGTCTCGTAGCCGCGCCCGCGGGCCAGCGCCGCCAGCAGCGCGTCGAGATCGAGGCCGTCGAGCAGGGCGGTCGCCTCGTCCTGTTCAGCCCGCATTCGCCGATCCCTCAGTTTGCCGCGGCCGGCGCCGAAAGGCGCGCCAGCGTCTCGTTGGCCAGGAAATAGGACGGCTGCCGCCCGCTCAGCACGACGTCGCGCGCATGGGCCAGCCAGGTGTCCGGCAAGTAGTAGAGCGGCACCACGTAGAAGCCCGAGATCAGCAGGCGGTCCAGGGTTCGCACGGCGGCGACGAACTCCTCCCGCCGGCGTGCCCGCAGCAGCGCCTGCAGGGTCGCGTCGACGGCCGGGGACTTCACGCCCGCATAGTTGAGCGCACCGCGGCGTTCGGCATTGGCCGAGCCCCAGCGGCCGATCTGCTCGTTGCCGGGCGAGGCCGAGGCCGGCCAGGTCCACTGGATCATGTCGAAATCGAAGGCGGAAAGCCGGCGCCAATACTGCACGTCGTCGATCAGCCGGACCTGCGCGGCAATGCCGAGCCGCACCAGCGACTGGGCGTAGTTCAGCGCCAGCCGCTCCTGCGGGCGGCTCGTCACCATGATCTCGAAGTCGAAGGGCTCGCCCTTGCGATTGCGCAGGGAACCCTCGCGCAGGGAGAAGCCCGCCTGGTTCAGCAGGTCGAGCGCCCTGCGAGCCTGCTTGCGGTCGCGGCCCGAGCCATCCGTCTCCGACGGGCGCCAGGCCCCGCTCAGAATGTCGTCGCGGACGGCGCCCGGAAAGCCGGCGAGCAGCGCCTTTTCGCGGGCATCGGCCGGCACGCCCAGGGCCGACAGCTCCGAATCGGAGAAGAAGCTGCCGGCGCGCCGGTAGACGCCGTAGAAGAGATTGCGATTGACCCACTCGAAATCGAACAGCAGCCCCAGCGCCTCGCGCACCCGGATATCGGCGAAGATCGGCCGGCGCGTGTTGAAGACGAGGCCGGTCATGCCCTTCGGCGCGTCGAAATGCAGCGTCTCGCGGACGATGCGGCCGTCTTGGACGGCGGGGATGTCGTAGCCGGTCATCCAGCGTGTCGGATCGCCTTCGAGTCGGACGTCGCAGAGCCCGGCCTTGAACGCCTCGAACAGCGCGTTGGAGTCGCGGTAGAAATCGTAGCGGATCTCGGCGGCGTTGAAGAGGCCGCGCATCAAGGGCAATGAATCGGCCCAGCAGTCGGTTCGCCGTGTCAGCGTCAGCGATTCGCCCGGCCTGACCTCGCTGACGCGATAAGGACCGGAACCCAGAGCCGGCCTGAAGCTGGTGTCGCCGAAGCTCTCGGCATCGGTCGCATGGCGGGCGAAGATCGGCAGGGCGCCGATGACCAGCGGCAGCTCGCGGTTGAGGCCGTCGCCGAGCTCGAACTCGACGCGGCGGGGCGAGGGGGCCGAGGCCCGGGTCACGCCGGCGAGGCTGGCGCGATGATAGGGCTTTCCCTTCGTTCTCAGCATCTCGACGGTGAAGAGCACGTCCTGCGCGGTGACCGGCTTGCCGTCCGAGAAGCGGGCTCGCTCGTCGATCTCGAAGGCGAGCCGCGTCCTGTCGGGATCGAGCTCGACGCGCGAGGCCAGCAGGCCATAGGCGGTGAAAGGCTCGTCCGCCGAGCGGTAGAGCAGGCTCTGCTGGACGTATTTCGGCACCGCGTCAGGCGCGACGCCGAGCACGACCAGCGGATTGAGGCTGTCGAAGGTGCCCTGGATGCCGAAGACGATGCGCCCGCCCTTCGGCGCCTTGGGATCGGCATAGGGCAGGTGGTCGAAGCCCGGCGGCAGCGCCGGCAGGCCGTGCATGGCGATGGCGTGATCGACCGGACCGGAGGCGGGGACCGGCGAATCGGCACGCGCTCGCTCCCCCGCTGCCGCAGCGAGCGGGAGCAAGGAGAGCAGCAAGCTGAGTTCGCGACGCGATGGCGTCACGGTCAATCGAGGCAAATCCATCGCGTGACCTGATTCCCTGTCCGAAGAATAGCATGGTGGTGCGGCCGTCAGGCAGTTATTCGGGCTGGAATTGGCCGGACGAAGTCGTTAAAGGCGGGTCAGGTGTCATTCAAACGCCTCAATCGCCCCTGATGTGCACGGCTTGCGGTGGCCGGCGCAACCATGCGATTGGGCCGCCGGCGGTGACGCACGCGGCTTGCGAAGTCGTGCCCCCGAATTCGCCTGTTAAGGCTTGTGAGGAAAGACAAGGAATGTCCGCTTCGTTTCGCCTGTCATCATGCGCCATGGCGCTCGCACTGAGCGCGGCCGTCGGTTTTGCGCCGGTCCCCGCCTTCGCGCAGGGCAAGCCGCCGGCCAAGCCCGCCCAGCAGCCCGCGGCCCCGGCCCAGCAGCCCGCCGCGCCGACCGGCCCGACCGTCGTCCAGGTCAAGTCGAACCCTGAGCAGACGAGCTGGACCAAGGTTTGCGGTAAGGACCAGGCCGCCAACAAGGAAATCTGCTACACGACCCGCGATTTCGTCTCGGACCAGGACCAGCCGGTGCTGGCCGTCGCCGTCTATGACGTCAAGGGCGACGCCAACAAGATCGTACGCTTCCTGATGCCGCTCGGCCTGCTGCTGCAGCCGGGCATTCGCTTCGGCGTCGACAACGCCCAGCCGACGGGCGGCCGCTATGCGATCTGCTTCCCCAATGGCTGCTTTGCCGAGGCGCAGATCAAGGACGACTTCATCAACCAGATGAAGAAGGGCACGAACCTCAACGTCAGCGTCCAGAACCAGGGCGGCCGCGAGGTCACCTTCCAGATCCCGCTCGCTGATTTCACCAAGGGCTTCGACGGCGCGCCTATCGACCCGAAGGTGCTCGAGGAGCAGCAGAAGAAGCTGCAGGACGAGGTCGCCAAGCGCCAGGAGGAGCTGCGCAAGCGCCTCGGCGCTGGCGCCGATGCCGCTCCGGCCGCGCCCGGCGGCGCTGCTCCGGCTCCGGCGACGCCGCCGAAGCCCTGACCGGGCCAGCACGCAAGACAGCGAAAAGGCCGGCCCTCGGGGGCCGGCCTTTTTGCTGGTGGGCCCGGTCGCGGCCGCGAGCTAAGGGTGCGGGCGCGAGCCGGTCAGTTCAGCTCGGCGCGGTCGATCCGATAGTGGCCCTTGCGGTCGCGCCGGAAGAATTCGCGCGCCCGCGGGTGGCGGATGGGCGCACCCGAATCGTCGACGACGAGATTCTGCTCGGAAACATAGGCGACGTATTCCGTCTCATCGTTCTCGGCGAAGAGATGGTAGAAGGGCTGGTCCTTCGACGGGCGCATGTTCTCCGGAATCGCTTCCCACCACTCCTCGGTGTTGGAGAAGACCGGGTCGACATCGAAAATCACGCCACGAAACGGGTAGATGCGGTGCTTGACGACCTGCCCGATGCGGAATTTGGCGGAACGCGGTTCCATGATACGTCCATGCTGCACCGGCCCGATACGCAGCCGGCTCGGTTCTTTGCCGCCCTTGCGGAAGAATTGCGTCGCAAATGCGTCGAAATCAACCGACCCGCAGCGGAATCCCCATCACATTCCGTAGTGCTCGGCCAGGTCGGGATCGCGCGCGGCAACCTGGCGGGCGAGATCGACGATCACCTTGGCCTGCTTCCAGGTTGCGTCGTCCTGCATCTTGCCGTCGATCATCACGGCGCCGGAACCGTCGGGCATCGCCTCGAGGATCCGCCGGGCGAAGGCGACCTCGGCCGGATCGGGGCTGAAGACCCGCTTTGCGATCGCGATCTGCGAGGGGTGCAGCGTCCAGGCGCCGGCGCAGCCGAGCAGGAAGGCGTTGCGGAACTGAACCTCGCAGGCAGCCGCATCGGCAAAATCGCCGAACGGGCCGTAGAACGGCTTGATTCCAGCCGCGGCGCAGGCGTCGACCATCTTCGCCAGGGTGTAATGCCAGAGATCCTGCTGGGCGATACCGCGCGGGCCGCCATCGGGGGAGGGGTCGGCGATGACCTTGTACTCCGGATGGCCGCCGCCGACGCGGGTCGTCTTCATCGCCCGCGAGGCGGCGAGGTCGGCTGGCCCCAGGCTCATCCCGTGCATGCGCGGCGAGGCGGTGGCGATCGCCTCGACATTCTTCACGCCCTCGGCCGTCTCCAGGATGGCGTGGATCAGGATCGGTTTCGGCAGGGCGTGGCGTGCCTCGAACTGCGCCAGCAGCTGGTCGACGTAGTGGATGTCCCAGGGGCCCTCGACCTTGGGGACCATGACGACGTCGAGCTTGCCGCCGATCTCGGCCATGATCGCGGTGATGTCGTCCAGGAACCAGGGCGAATTCAGAGCGTTCACCCGCGTCCACAACCCGGTCCTGCCGAAATCGACCGCTTTTCCCATGGCGATGAAGCCATCGCGCGCCGCTTGCTTCGCCTCGACCGGGATCGCGTCCTCGAGATTGCCGAGCACGATATCGACCTGTCCGGCGAGCTCGCCGACCTTGGCGCGCACCTTCTCCAGGTGAGGGGGCACGAAATGGATCATCCGTTCGAGTCGGAGGGGCAATTCGCGGAACGGCTCCGGCGCGCCGATAGCCAGGGGCCGGAAGAACTGGCGGGGCGTCTTGCTCGTCATCGGGCGCTCCATGCTGCGATGCAGCGAATGTGGCGGACCGCGCGCCGGGCGTCCATCGGCCTTTCGGCTGGGCTTGGGGTCGCGTCTTCGGGTATTGCGTCCTAGGATATAATACCTGATCATGACGAAAGGTATTTTATCCTAGGTGCAAAGTCCTCATCCTGCGTCCGGGGAGGGTGTCCTTGCCGCAAATGGCCTTGCAGGGCTTTCGTCATGCGCTAGAGGCAAGTATCCGCAATGGCCCGGCCGCGGGCGGGCCCATTCGCATCGGGACAGAACCCTGCCATGGCCGACCTCGTCAGCATCTTCAATCTGGTCGCGCCTTTCTTCGGGCTGATCCTGCTCGGCTTCGTCATCGGACGCTACAAGCGGTTGCCGGCGGAGGGACTCGCCTGGCTTCAGTTCTTCCTGATCTATGTGGCATTGCCGCCGCTGTTCTACCGGTTGATCGCCGACAAGCCGCTGAGCGAGCTCGCCAATTGGAAGTTCATCCTCTGCACGACCACCGCGACCTTCTGCGCCTTCTGCCTCTCCTTCGCGCTCGGGCTCAAGCACGCCCACGGCAACATGCCGCAAGCCGTGATGCAGGGCGTCGCCGGGGCCTATTCCAACATCGGCTATATGGGGCCGCCGCTGATCCTGGCCGCGCTGGGGCCGGACGCCAGCGCTCCGGTCGTGCTGATCTTCGTCTTCGACAGCGTCCTGCTGTTCTCGCTGGTTCCCTTGCTGATGGCGATCGCTGGCGTCGAGAAGAAGAGCTTGCTCGCCACGGCCGGCGAGGTGATCTGGCGGGTGCTGACGCATCCCTTCAACGTCGCGACGCTGGCCGGCGTTCTGGCGAGCTACTTCAGGCTGGAACTGCCGACCGCGATCGACAGGATGGTGCTCTGGCTGTCCCAGGCCGCCGCGCCCTGCGCTCTGTTCCTGCTCGGGGTCACTGTGGCGCTCAGGCCGATGAAGTCGATGCCGGGCGAGGTGCCGGGGCTCGTCGCCATCAAGCTCCTGCTGCACCCGCTCCTGGTCTGGCTGCTGCTTTCGGCCATCGGCGGCATCCCGATGAACTGGATCTATGCCGCGATCATCATGGCGGCGCTGCCGCCGGCGCTGAACATCTTCGTCATCTCGACGCAGTACAGGGTCGGCGTCGAACGCGCCTCGGCCTGCATCCTGGTCGGCACGATCGTGTCGATGATCACGCTGCCGGGCTTCCTGTGGCTGGTGAAGACGGGCAGGATAACGGCGGATCTATTTCACTGAGGAAGCCATGCTGCCGCTGGACGACCTGCTGGTCCTCGATTTCTCGACGCTGCTGCCCGGGCCGCTCGCCAGCCTGTTCCTGTCGGAGGCTGGCGCCCGCGTCGTCAAGGTCGAGCGGCCGGGCGGGGAGGACATGCGCGGCTTCCCGCCACGCTTCGGCGAGACGGCGGCACCCTTCGCCGTGCTCAATCGCGGCAAGCGGAGCGTCGAGATCGACCTGAAGGCGCCCGACGCGCTGGAGAAGCTGACGCCTCTGATCACCGCCGCGGATATCCTGATCGAACAGTTCCGGCCCGGCGTTATGGAGCGCCTCGGCTTCGGCTACGAGGCGCTGAAGGCGCTCAATCCGCGGCTGATCTATTGCTCGATCAGCGGTTACGGCCAGGCGGGGCCGCGCGCGCAGGAGGCCGGGCACGACATCAACTACCAGGCGATCGGCGGCCTGCTCGGCCAGTCGCTGCAGCGCGGCGCGGCGCCGCCCTTGCCACCGCCTCTGGTGGCCGACATCGCCGGCGGCACCATGCCGGCGGTGCTCAACATCCTGCTGGCGCTGCTGCAGCGCGGACGCAGCGGGCAGGGCTGCCATCTCGACATCGCCATGGCCGATGCCATGCCGACCTTCGCCTGGTACGGGCTGGCCCAGGGACAGGCGACCGGCTCCTTTCCCGATGGCGGCGAGGGGCTGCTGACGGGGGCAAGCCCGCGCTACGGCCTTTACGCCACCGCCGATGGCTGGTTCCTCGCGGTCGGCGCCCTGGAGCCGAAATTCTGGCAGGGCTTCTGCGACGGCATCGGTCTCGACGAGGCGTTGCGCGACGATCGCCGCAACCCGCAGGCGACGCGAAGCGCGATCGCCGCGATCATCTCCGGAAAGAGCGCCGCGCATTGGCGCGCCACGCTGGAGCCGCTCGACTGCTGCTGCACCGTGGTCCGCACCTTGGAGGAGGCGATCGCCGATCCGCAGGTCGCGGCGCGCGGCCTGCTCGAGGCCCAGTCGGAGGAGCCCGGCGGTCGCCGCCTCGTCTCGACGCCCCTGCCGCTGGCGCCGGTGTTCCGGCAGCAGGCGGCGGGTGTGCGTCGCGTTCCAGCCAGCGGCGCCGATACCCCGGCGGTGCTGGAGGAGCGTTAGGCGGCTCCGCGCCGCGGCGCCGAGCCGCCCGCCAGACCCTGCCGCATCACGAAGCGCCGCAACGGCCCGATCCGCGACAGGGCCAGAAGTCCGGCGCCGCGCATCAGGTCGGCCGGCAGCAGGTCGGTGAGCAGCGTGCGGTTGAGGGCGTCGACGGCGCCGGTCCGCAAGCGGACATCGGTGCTGCGCGCCGCGCCATAGGCCGCCATCGCCGCCGCGGCGCCCGGATCCTGCGAGCCGGCGGTCGCATCGCGGAGGGCCGCGACGTCGCGCAGGCCGAGATTCAGCCCCTGCGCCCCGATCGGCGGGAAGACATGCGCGGCCTCGCCGATGAGGGCCATGCGGCCGGCGGCGAAGCGGTCGACCGAAAGCCCGCCCATCGGGATGCGACCGCGCGGGCCTGCGACGCGCATCGCGCCGAGCAGCGACTGCACCTGACGCTCGACGCGGCGGGCGAAACCGTCATCATCGAGCGCCGCGACGGCTTCCGCTTCTTCTGGATCGAGCAGCCAGACCAATGAGGAGCGCCGGCCGGGCAGGGGCACCAGCGTGCAGGGCCCCTTGCGGGTATGGAACTCTGTCGAGGTCTCGCGGTGGTCGCGGCGGTGCTCGAAGATGCCGGTCAGCGCGACCTGCGGGTAGCTCCATTCGCGGCTCGCTATGCCGGCCGCTGCGCGGATCTGGGAGTTGCGCCCGTCGGCACCGACGGCGAGCCGTGCCCTGAGCGGCGCGAAGCCTTCGCCGGACAGCCGCACCGCGCCGTCCCCGGGCTCGATCGTACGGACGAGCCCGGGCAGCAGGCGCAGGCCTGGCCGCTTCCTGGCGGCCTCGGCCAGGGCTTCGGTCAGGTCGGCGTTCTCGATGTTCCAGCCGAACGCGTCCAGCCCGATCTCGGAGGCGCGGAACTCCACCGGCGGCTGGCGGAACAGGCTGCCGCTGTCGTCGACGAGCCGCATCACGGCGAGCGGCGCGGCCCTCTCGATCAGCCTGTCCTGAACGCCGAGCGCGGCGAGAAGGCTCCAGGAACTGTCGAGCAATGCGACGGTGCGCCCATCCCGCGGCGTCGCCAGCGGGCCGAGCAGGGCGACGCTGCGCCCCTCGGTCGCGAGGGCGAGGGTTGCGGCGAGCCCGACGGGGCCGGCTCCCACGATGGCGATATCGACCGGTTGCTCGGCGCGCGTGCTCATGCTCCCTCGCTAGCCGATAGGCGGCGTTTTGGCCACGGGCCGCAAAGTCGCAAGGGGCGGCTTGCGTTACGCGAGGATGCTGCTTGCATGGGCGATGAACTATGCTCGAACCATTCATCGAGGGAGATGCTTCTCATGGTCAAAGCCATTCGCGCCCATAAGACCGGCGGTCCGGAGGTCCTGGTGTTCGAGGACGTCGTACTGCCGCAGCCCGGGCCGGGCGAAATTCTCATCCGCAACCGCGCCATCGGCCTGAATTTCATCGACACCTATTTCCGCTCCGGCCTCTATCCGGCGCCGCAATTGCCCTTCACGCTCGGCAACGAGAGCGCCGGCGACGTGCTCGCCGTCGGGCCGAACGTGACGGAATTCAAGGTCGGCGACCGGGTCGCGGTCGTGTCGGCGCTCGGCGCCTATGCCGAGGAGCGCATCGTGCCGGCTGCCTCGGTCGTGGCGTTGCCGGACGGGGTTTCCTACGAGGCCGCCGCCAGCATGATGCTGAAGGGACTGACGGCCGAATATCTGTTGCACCGGACCTACAAGGTGAAGCCCGGCGATACGATCCTCGTCCACGCCGCGGCGGGGGCGACCGGCCTGATCCTCTGCCAATGGGGCAAGGCGCTGGGCGCGACGGTGATCGGCACCGTCGGATCGAAGGAGAAGGCCGAACTGGCCAAGGCCCACAAGGCCGATCATGTGATCAATTACCGCGAGGAGGATTTCGCGGCGCGGGTCAAGGAGATCACCGGCGGGGCGCTGTGCGACGTCGTCTATGACGGCGTCGGCAAGGACACCTTCATGAAGTCGCTCGATACGCTGAAGCCCTTCGGCATGATGGTATCCTTCGGCAATGCCTCCGGTCCCGTCGATGCCTTCAACCTCGGCATCCTCGCCAGCAAGGGCTCGCTCTATGTGACGCGCCCGACGCTGAACACGCACACTGCCAAGCGCGAGACCATGGTCGCGATGGCGAAGAACCTGTTCGACGCCGTGCTCTCCGGCAAGGTCAAGATCCAGGTCAACGCGACCTTCCCGCTGAAGGACGCCGCCGAGGCGCACCGCGCGCTCGAATCGCGCGGCACCACCGGCTCGACGGTGCTGATGCCCTGACAGCCGCTTCGTGCCGGGGCCCGTTCGCCGGCCCCGGCATGGAACAGGCCGCGCTTGCCGGCGCCACGATGCACGAGGCGTTTTTTCTTCCGCCTCGTGAACCCCGCGGACCGACGTCGCGACGAATGAGCGCCAGCGCGATGCTGACGTTCATTTCAGGACGACGGTCATGTCGACCAGGTTTCAGGCAGTCATCTTTCTGATCGGTACTTTGGGTCTTTCCGGCGTTGCGCTGGCACAGCAATTGCGGGGGCCTGGCGGGCAGGACGCGGCCTCCGCCGCCGTCGTCAAGGATGCGGAGCAGGGACGGGTCCGTGTCACCAGGCCGGTGCTCCTGCGCTATGCGGATATGGGTTGCGCTCCCGGTATCTGCGCCGAGCCGCCGAAGCGGGCCGAGCAGGCGCAGGCGGTTCCGGTTGCCGATGGCTGCAGCAGCCTCGGCACGGCGCATGACCGTAACGGCCGGACGATCCGCCGGCTCTGCGCCTTCAATTGAAAATGGTCCGACCTGGAGGCAAAACCTCAACCCTCATTCTGAGGTGCCGTGGGGAGCGGCGTCCCGAAGGATGAGGGCTCCGAAAAGCTGGCTTCAAACCGCGATGCCGTGCAGGTCGTAGGCGTCGGCCCGCTCGATCTTGACCGTGACAATGTCGCCCGGGCGCAGTGGGCGACGGCTCGCGACATAGACGTTGCCGTCGATCTCGGGCGCATCCCATTTCGAGCGGCCCTTGGCGACGGTCGGGCCGGCCTCGTCGATGATCACCGGAATGCGCTTGCCGACGCGGCCCTTGACGATGCGGGCGGAAATCTCGGCTTGAGCCTTCATGAAGCGGTGCCAGCGCGCCTCCTTCTCCTCCTCGGGGACGAGGGCAAGGCCGAGGTCATTGGCGGGGGCACCTTTGACCGGCTCGTATTTGAACGCGCCGACGCGCTCGAGCCTTGCCTCCTTCAGCCAGTCGAGCAGGATCTGCATATCCTCCTCGGTCTCGCCGGGGAAGCCGACGATGAAGGTCGAGCGGATGGCGAGGTCGGGGCAGATCTCGCGCCACTTCCGGATGCGGTCGAGCGTGCGGTCCTGATGCGCTGGGCGCTTCATCGCCTTCAGGACGTTCGGCGAGGCGTGCTGGAACGGGATGTCGAGATAGGGCAGCACGAGCCCTTCCTGCATCAGCGGGATCACCTCGTCGACATGCGGGTAGGGGTAGACATAGTGCAGGCGCACCCACATCCCCATCTGGCCGAGCTCGCGGGCGAGCTCGAAGAAACGGGTGCGGATCTCCCGATCCTTGAACATCGAGGGCGCATATTTGATATCGAGGCCGTAGGCGCTGGTGTCCTGCGAGATCACCAGCAGTTCCTTGACGCCGGCCTTGGCCAGCTTCTCAGCTTCGCGCAGCACGTCGCCGATCGGCCGGGAGACCAGGTCGCCGCGCAGCTTGGGGATGATGCAGAAGGTGCAGCGATTGTTGCAACCCTCTGAAATCTTGAGATAGGCATAGTGTCGCGGCGTCAGCTTCACGCCCTGGTCGGGCACGAGATCGATGAAGGGATCGTGCTTGGGCGGCACGGCCTGGTGCACCGCGGAGACGACGCTCTCATAGGCCTGCGGGCCGGTGATCGCGAGCACGTTCGGGAAAGCGTCGCGGATCTGCTCCGGCTCGGCACCCATGCAGCCGGTGACGATGACCTTGCCGTTCTCGGCCATGGCCGAGCCGATCGCCTCGAGCGACTCCGCCTTGGCGGAATCGAGGAAGCCGCAGGTGTTGACGATGACGAGATCGGCGCCGGCATGGCTCTTGGAGAGCTCGTAACCCTCGGAACGCAGCGAGGTGATGATCCGTTCGGAATCGACGAGCGCCTTGGGGCAGCCCAGAGAAACAAAGGAAATTTTCGGCGCGACGGCGTTCATCGGCTGATGGCTTATGTCCAGAATGTCAGGAAGCGCCGCGCGTCGGGGCACGCGATCGGCGCTTCCTTTGAACCTTTTCAGCCTGATTTGCAATCGAAAGCGGCTCAGGCCGCCTTGCCGGTCGCGACCGGGCGCTCGGGGTCCTGCGTCCAGTCGGTCATCGAGCCGTCATAGAGCGCGACCTCGTCGCGGCCGAGTAGCTCGGAGAGCACGAACCAGTTCGCGGCCGCCGAATGACCGGTGTTGCAATAGGAAATCACCGGTCCCCGCGGCACCGGAGCAAAGAGCCGTTCCAGCTCGGCGCGCGGCTTGAGTCTGCCGGTGCCCGGCTCGAAGGCGCCTGCATAGTCGCGTGCGATCGCCCCGGGGATATGGCCGCCGCGCGTCGCCTCGGCCGCCTTCTCGCGCCCCTCGAAATAGCCCGGCCCACGCGCATCGACCAGGCTAGCCTGCTTGCTGCGGGAGGCCACGAAGGTCGCGTCGGTCGTGCTGCGGAGCTGCTGCTGCGCCACGACCGGGTAGGGCGCGGCGTTCTCCGGCTGCGACGGGCCGCTCTCGACCGGGCGCTCGGCATCGCTCGTCCAGGCCTTGAAGCCGCCGTCGAGGATCGCCTGCTGGCCGTGGCCGATGAACTTCAGCGTCCAGTACACCCGTGCCGCCGCGGCGAAATCGGTCGCGGCCGTGCCGGCCGGAACGATGACGACGTCGTCATGCGGCCCGATGCCGAGGCGCCCGGCAAGTGCTGCGAGATGAGCCGTGGACGGCAGCATGCCCGGCGCGTTGCCGATCTTCGCCCGCCAGCCATCGGCCGCGTAGTCGGAATGGACGGCGCCGGGGATGTGGCCCGCCTCGAAAGCCCCCCGGCCGCCATCGGCGGCGGTGCGGATATCGATGACGACGAGGTTTTCGTCGCCGAGCCGCGCGGCGAGGGCGTCCGGCGCGATCAGTCCTGCGAATGCGGGCCGGCTCATGCGTCGTCGTCCGTCTGCGATGCGTCGGTCACGTCGAGCGCGTAGCTCATCTCGGCGGTCGCCCCGAGCATGATCGAAGCGGAACAGTATTTTTCCTTCGACAATGTGACGGCGCGCTCGGCCTTGGCCCGCGAGAGGTCCCTGCCGGTGATGCGGTAATGCAGGTGGATCTTCGTGAAGACCTTGGGGTCGGTCGTGGCGCGCTCGGCCTCGACCTCGACCTCGCAGCCGGTGACCGCCTCGCGGCCCTTCTTGAGGATGCTGACGACGTCGAAGCCGGTGCAGCCGGCAAGCCCGATCAACAGCATCTCCATCGGCCGGATGCCGATATTGCGGCCGCCATATTCCGGCGCACCGTCCATCATGACGGCGTGGCCGCTGCCGGCCTCGCCCATGAAGGCCATGCCTTCAACCCATTTCGCGCGTGCCTTCATCGCGATCTCCTGTCCGGATCGAGGACCGCCGCTCTTGATGCCGGCGGGATTCGGAGGCGGAGGCTATGGCATCGCGCGCGAAAGTGGAATCCGGTTTTCGCTTCCCGCCGGCCGACCCGGGTCAGGGGCCGACGAGCTGCCCGCCATCGACGACGATGCTCTGCGCGGTGACCCAGCTCGCCTTGTCGGACGCCAGGAACAGCACGACCTCGGCGACTTCCTCGGGCCGGCCCATCCGGCCGAACGGGATGCTGGCGAGCGTCGCCTGATAGAGGGCCGGGTTCGAGGTCTTCCGGTCCTCCCACGAGCCGCCCGGGAATTCGATCGAGCCGGGCGCGACGCAGTTCACCCGGATGCCCTGCCGCGACAGCATCTTCGCCTGGCTCGCCGTGTAATGCATCACCGCGGCCTTGATGGCGCCGTAGGGCGCGGCCCGCGACGACGCCCGCAAGGCCGAGATCGACGAGATGTTCACGATCGACGACCCCGGTTTCATATGGGGGATGGCGGCGTGGCTGCCGCGGACGATCGCCATCATGTCGATGTCGAACGAGGCGGCCCAGCCCTGCTCGTCATCGGTCTGGCCGAAGCCTGAGGCGTTGTTGACGAGCACGTCGAGCCCGCCGAGAGCCTTCACGGCCTCCGGCACATAGGCGGCGATCGCGTCGGCGTCGGCGAGATCGACGCTGGCCGCGTGAGCGGCGACGCCGAGCGCCTCGATCTCCCGGCGCGCCGCTTCGAGCGGTCCCGCTCCCCGGGCGCAGATCGAGACGGCGGCGCCGCCGGCCGCAAATCCCAGCGCGATGGAGCGGCCGATGCCGCGGCTTCCGCCCATCACGATCACGCGCTTGCCGCTGAATTCCTGGGCCATGCCGGGGTGTCCTTCCTTCGAGTCGCCGTCCTCGAACTTATAGCGGCTGTGCGGCGCGCGGTCCTCGTTGCAGCCGACATGTCAGCCATCCGCCAGCATCGTTCGAGCCGGTCCTTGGGGCGGATGCCTCGACCCGGAACTTGTCGCAATTGCCGGTGGCCTTGGAGGTCGATGCAGCCGCAGTCCCGGGCATCCTCCGCGGCGTGCGCCGTCCTGACCTTCGCCCTTCTTGTTCTAGGCCGCTGCGAACAGGTTGCCGTGCGTGATGCGCAGCTTGACGCGCTCGCCGATCGCCGGGGCGACCTGGCTGGCGAGATCGACGTCGAGGCGCTTCTTCAAGCCATCGATCGCGACTTCGGCCCGGCGCAGGGGGCCGTTGCGGCGCAGATGCTCGACCGTGCCAGGGAGCGCCAGCGGCGTCTCGTCGACGATGCGCAGATGCTGCGGCCGGACATAGAGCGCCGCCGCGCCACCCTGGTTCTGCGTCAGCCCGCCCAGTACCGGCCGGTTGTCGAAGAAGGCCTGGCTGCCGACGACCTTGACCGGCAGCTTGTTCACCTCGCCGAGGAACTCGCAGACGAAAGGTGTCGCCGGATGGTCGTAGACGTCGTCGGCCGAGCCGACCTGCTCGATGCGGCCGTCGTTGAGGATGGCGACACGGTCCGCCAGCTCCAGTGCCTCCTCCTGATCGTGGGTGACGAAGACGGTGGTGTGGCCGGTGCGGCCGTGCAGTTCGCGCAGCCAGGCGCGCAGATCCTTGCGCACCTTGGCGTCCAGCGCGCCGAAGGGCTCGTCGAGCAGCAGCACGCGCGGCTCGATCGCCAGCGCGCGAGCGAGCGCCACGCGCTGGCGCTGGCCGCCGGAGAGCTGGCTGGGATAGCGCTTGTCCAGACCCGGCAACTGAACGAGCTCGAGCAGGTCCTTGACGCGCTTGCGGATTTCCGCGGCGTCGGGCCGCGCGTCGCGCGGGCGGGAGCGCAGGCCGAAGGCGATGTTGTCGGCGACGTTCATCGTCTTGAACAGGGCATATTGCTGGAAGACGAAGCCGATGCGGCGCTCGCGCAGCGAGAGGTCACGCGTGTCGGTCTCGCCGAAGAGCACGCGGCCGCGATCCGCCTCTTCCAGCCCGGCAATCAGGCGCAGCAGTGTCGTCTTGCCCGAGCCGGAGGGCCCCAGCAGCGCAACGAGTTCGCCCGGCTGGATGTCGAGCGAGACGCCGCGCAGCGCCGGGAAGTTCTCGAAGCGCTTCTCGATGGCCTCGATGGTGACGGCGACCGACATGGGGAACGTCCTTCGTCCTGTGCGGGCGTCAATGGCGACGGCTGGCGGCGATGGCGTCGCCGTAATGCCATTCCAGCAGCGTCTTGAGCACGAGCGTGACGAGGGCGAGCCCCGCCAGCAGCGAGGCGACGGCGAAGGCAGCCGGCCCCATATATTCGTTGTAGAGGATCTCGACATGCAGCGGCATGGTGTTGGTCTCGCCCCGGATCTTTCCGGAGACGACGGCGACCGCGCCGAATTCGCCCATCGCCCGGGCGTTGCAGAGCAAAATGCCGTAGAACAGGCTCCATTTCACGTTCGGCAGGGTGACGGTGAGGAAGGTGCGCCACGGCGAGGCGCCGAGCGTCAGCGCCGCCTCCTCGTCGGCCGAGCCGAGAGACTGCATATGCGGGATCAGCTCGCGCGCCACGAAGGGGAAGGTCACGAACACCGTGGCGAGGATCAGCCCCGGCAAGGCGAATACGATCTTCACGCCATGCGCCTGGAGCCAGCTCCCGAAATAACCCTGCGCGCCGAAAAGCAGCACGAAGACGAGGCCGGCGATCACCGGCGACACCGAGAAGGGCAGGTCGATCAGGCTGATCAGCAGGTTCTTGCCGCGGAACTCGAATTTGGCGATGGCCCAGGCAGCCGCGATGCCGACGATCGTGTTGAACGGCACAGCGATGGCCGCGACCAGCAGAGTCAGCCGGACTGCCGCCAGCGCATCGGGCTCGGTGATCGCGGCGCGATAGGCCTCCCAGCCGCGGGCGGCAGCCTCGACGAAGACGGTGGCCAGGGGCAGCAGCAGGAAGAACAGCAAGAAGGCGAGCGAGACGGCGATCAGCACGAACTGAACGCGCCGACTCTCTCTCCGGGCGCGGCCGGTTTCGCGCCGCGCCGGCGCGGCGGCGGTGGGAAGAGTGGCGTCAGACATCCCCATATCTCCGGCGCGCCTTCGCCTGCACGAGGTTGACGGCGAGGATGAGCGCGAAGGAGATCAGCAGCATCATCGCTGCCATCACCGCGGCGCCGGCGTAATCGAACTGTTCCAGACGGATCACGATCAGCAGCGGCGCGATCTCCGAGACCATCGGGATGTTGCCGGCGATGAAGATCACCGAGCCGTATTCGCCGACCGCCCTTGCGAAGGCGAGGACGAAGCCGGTCAGCAGGGCCGGCAGCACCGGCGGCAGGACGACGCAAAATACGGTTCGCAGCCGGCTGGCGCCGAGCAGGGCGGCCGCTTCCTCGACGTCGCCCTGCAACTCCTCCAGCACCGGCTGGACGGTGCGCACGACGAAAGGCAGGCCGATGAAGATGAGCGCTACCATCACCCCGAGCGGCGTATAGGCGACCTTGCCGTCAAAACCGAAGGCGATGTCGGTGAAGGGAATCGTGACGCGGAAGGCCAGCGGTGCCAGCCAGGAGCCGACCCAGCCGTTCGGCGCATAGATCGCGGCGAGCGAGATACCGGCCACCGCCGTCGGCAGGGCGAAGGGCAGGTCGACGGCAGCGTCGATCAGCCGCCGTCCGGGAAACTCGTAGCGCACCAGCACCCAGGCGAGGATGAGCCCGAAGACGGTGTTGACCAGCGCCGCGACCAAGGCGCCGGCGAAGGAAAGCCTGAGTGCGGCGAGCGTCCGCGGCGAGGTCGCCACGGCCCAGATATCGGCAGGCCCGGCGCCGGCGGCTTTTGCGAAGAGACCCGTCAGGGGAATCAGCACGATCAGCGACAGCGCCGTCACGGTGACGCCCAGCGCCAGCCCGAAGCCGGGCAGTATGCTGGGCTCGCGCCAGCGAAATGATGCCGTCACAGTCATGACTTACCGCGCCGGCTTGTAGAGCTGGTCCAAGGTGCCGCCGTCGCCGAAATGGGCTGGCTGCGCCTTGGGCCAACCGCCGAAATCCTTGTCGATCGTCAGCAGATCGAGCTTCGGGAAATTGGCTAGGTCCTTCGGGTCGGCGGCGTCCGGGTTGCGTGGGCGATAGAAGTTCCTGGCGATGATCGCCTGCGCCTTCGGCGTATAAAGGAACTCGAGATAGGCTTGGGCCGCGGCGCGCGTGCCCTTGGCGTCGACATTGCCGTCGACCAGCGCGACGGGTGGCTCGGCAAGGATCGACAGGCTCGGCACGACGATGTCGAATTTGTCGCGGCCGAACTCCTTCTGCGCCAGGAAGGCCTCGTTCTCCCAGGCCAGCAGCACGTCGCCGATGCCGCGCTGGGTGAACGTCGTGGTCGCGCCGCGTGCGCCGGTATCGAGCACCGGGACATTGGCGAGGAGCTTGCCGATATAGCCGCGGACCTTGGCCTCGTCCTTGTTGAAGACCTTTTCGGCATAGCCCCAGGCCGCGAGATAGTTCCAGCGGGCGCCACCCGAGGTCTTCGGGTTGGGCGTGATGATCTGGACGCCGGGTTTTACCAGGTCGCCCCAGTCCTTGATCGCCTTCGGATTGCCTTTGCGAACGAGGAAGACGATCGTCGAGGTATACGGCGCCGAATTGTCCGGCAGACGCTTCTGCCAGTCGAGCGGCAGCTTTTTCGAGCGAGTGGCGATGGCATCGATGTCACCCGCCAGTGCCAGTGTCACCACGTCGGCGTCGAGGCCGTCGATCACGGTACGCGCCTGCGCGCCGGAGCCGCCATGCGACTGGCGGATGGTCGCAATCTTCCTGTCGGGGTGCTTGCCGTTCCACTCGGCCAGGAAGGCAGCGTTGATGTCGCGGTAGAGTTCGCGTGTCGGGTCGTAGGAGACGTTGAGCAACTCGGTCGATTGTGCACGGGCTCCGGCCACGACGCCGAAGCAGACCGTGAAGGCTCCCAGAACCAGTCCGGCCCGAAGCAGGTAGTGAAACACGGGTCGTGTCATATCAGGGCTCCGTTGCGATTCAGGAAGAACTTTCCATCTGAAAGTTCGACCGCGTTCTGAATAACAAACGAAACGTACTGAAATGGCGATATTGCTACAACCGGATCGAGCAGCGATCCCGTTCCAAAGATCCTATACTGGAGAGAACATGCATCTCTCTACATTCATCTTCGGATATATGGCCGGATTACTGATCCAGCTGTCCTCAGGCGCTCCGGCGGTCGGCCGCTTCTTCGGTCGCGACCAAGGCCGCGCCGAAGGCGTGCCCGAGCAGCACCAGAACGGGGCCGGGCTGGGAAAGTTCCGCCAGTCTTTCCGGCAATGTCGCGATCGTGGCTGCAACCCTTTGCTCGTCGGGCCGCGTCGCCGAGAGCACGGCCACGGCTGGCGTCCGCGGATCGAGTCCGGCGGCCAGTGCCTTCTCGCGGAAGCCGGGCAGGGTGGCGCGTGCCATGTAGATCACGGTCGAGGCGGCGGGATCGGCCATGGCGCACCAGTCGAGATCATCGGGCAATTCGCCCTTGCGCGAATGGCCGGTGACGAATTGCAGCCGCCTGGCATGGTCGCGATGGGTCAGCGACAGGCCGAGCGAAGCTGCAGCGCCTTGCGCCGCCGAGATGCCGGGCACGATCGCGACCGGAATGCCGGCCGCAGCGCAGGCCTCGATCTCCTCGCCGGCGCGGCCGAAGATGCCGGGGTCGCCACCCTTCAGCCGCACGACATGCTTGCCCTGACCCGCCAGCGAGACGATCAGCGCGTTGATGTCGCCCTGCTTCACCGAGGGACCGTAGCCCGTCTTGCCGACCAGCATGCGCTTTGCCTCGCGCCGCGCGAAATCGAGCACGCCGGGGGAGACGAGGTCGTCATAAAGGATGATGTCGGCACTTTGCAGCGCGCGGACGGCCTTCAGCGTCAACAGCTCCGGGTCGCCCGGCCCGGCACCGACGAGCGTGACGCGGCCCTTGCCGTCATGGGCGGCTTCGAGGTCGGCGAGCCTCGCGAAGAGTTCGGCCGCGTCCTGCTGGGTCGGCTCCCGCTGCGGCTCCGCCATCGCCTTGCCGGCGAAGAGCTCCCAGAAGGCACGGCGCAGTGCGAAGGGCAACTCGCGGGCCTGGACCGAAGGGCGCCAATCCGCGGCAGCCTGCGCCCAGCTCTTCAGCCCGGCCGGCAGCAGCGCCTCGATCTTGGCCCGGATGGCCTGGCCGAAGACGGGGGCGGCGCCGTCGGTGGAAATGGCCACCACCAGCGGCGAGCGATTGACCAGCGCGCCGAAGGCGAAATCGCAGAACTCCGGCTTGTCGACGATGTTGACCGGCGCGCCCGCCTTGCGGGCCGCGGCAACGAAGGCGCGAATCGCCTCGGCATCGTCGAGATCGGCGACGGCCAGCGCCGCTCCGTCGAGGTCCGCGGGGAGCCAGTCGCGCGCGTGGACATGGACGCGCCGCACCGCGGGATCATCGGCAAGAGCCGCAAAGCTCGCCGAGGCGGCCCCGGCGAAGACGTGCAGTTCAGCCCCGGCGGCGGCCAGCAGCTCCGCCTTCCACAAGGCGCCTTCGCCATGGCCGGCCAGCACGGTCTTGCGTCCGTCCAGCCGGTGAAACAACGGCAAGGTCGCCAGCGGCTCGATGCGCCGCGCGGTCGCCTGGGGTCTTCTTTCGCTCATGGCGTGGTCGCTATCGCCTTCCCGTCCGTCGCCTCATGCCCCCTGCCTGCGGGCGGCGCCAGCAGCCAGAGCGCCGCGAGCGCGAGGATGATAAGGCGAAAGCACAGATCGAGCCAACGGGTCCTACCGGTTTCACTCGACAAGAGCTCGTCGGCCTCCCGCGCCAGGCTGTCCGAAAGGTCGCGGCCGCGCTGACGCATGGCGATGGTCTCCTTCGGACCCTGAACCCACGGGTTCATCGGCCTGCCGCCGGCGCGGCGGCGCGCGCGGCGCGTCGACGGTCGAGGATGTTGCGGCCTGCCGCGCGATACCCGCGCTGATAGGTATGGCTGAAGGCGTCGCGTGCATGCAGCCACTGCTCGACCGGCTGCCGCGCCGCGCTCGCCTCCGGCAGCTCGATGGTGTCGAAGCCGCAGGACAGGGCATAGGCGAACTGATCGGCGACCAGCGGGCCGCTGGCGCGGATTTCGCCGGCAAAGCCTGCGCGCCGGATCTGACGCGCAAGGCTGAAGCCGCGCCCGTCCGCATAGGCAGGAAAGGCGATCGCGACGAGCGCAAGCCGCGGCAGGAAGGATGCGAGTTCGGCAAAGGCGACGCTGTTGGGGATCAGCACGCCGATAACCTGCTCGGGCTCCTGCGCGTCGAGTGCCTCGGCGAGCACCTCCCAGCGCACGAGCGCCGCCGGGATATTGCCGATCGCCGCTCCCTCGCTGCGGGTCCAGCGATCCGCGGCGTTTCCGTTCCGATCAAGCAGCGGCACGGGCGGTCTCCTGGAAGGCGGCCTTGAAGGGCGCCAGGCCGATGCGGCGCACGTTGTCGATGAAGCTTTCGCCCTCGCTGCGCGCGGCAAGATAGACGCCCACGATCCGCTCGATCGCGTCCGGCACCTCTTCGGCTGCAAGGCCCGGCCCGAGAATCTCGCCGATCGCAGCATTCTCGGTGGCGTCGCCGCCGAGCGTGATCTGGTAGGATTCGATGCCGCGCTTCTCCAGGCCGAGAATGCCGATATGGCCGACATGGTGGTGGCCGCAGGCATTGATGCAGCCGGAGATCTTGATGCCGAGCGGGCCGATCTCGCGCTGGCGCGCCTCGTCGGCGAAGCGGCTCTGGATCGCCTGCGCGATCGGGATCGAGCGCGCGGTCGCCAGCGCGCAATAGTCGAGGCCGGGGCAAGAGATGATGTCGGTGACGAGCCCGACATTGGCGGTGGCGAGCCCGGCTTCGCCGAGCTGCTGCCAGATCACGTAGAGGTCGCGCTGGCGCACATGCGGCAACACGAGGTTCTGCGCATGGGTCACGCGCAATTCGTCGAAGGAATAGCGCTCGGCGAGATCGGCGACGGCGCGCATCTGCTCGCTGGTCGCGTCGCCCGGCGCCTGTCCCTGCGGCTTCAGCGAGATCGTCAGCGCCGTATAGCCCGGAATCTTATGCGGCGTGGTGTTGACCTCGACCCAGCGGGCGAAGGCCGGGTTGCTCGCCTTCGCCGCTTCCAGCGTGTTGCTGACGGCCGGCAGCACGTCGTAGCGCGGCGGCGCGAAATAGGCGGCGATGCGTGCGACCTCTTCCGGATCGGCATTGATCGAGGGCCCGTCGAGCAGGGCGAACTCGGCCTCGACGCGGCGGGTGAACTCCTCGGCACCGATCTCGTGGACGAGGATCTTGACGCGGGCCTTGTACTTGTTGTCGCGCCGGCCCTCGAGATTGTAGACCCGCATGATCGCCTCCAGATAGGCGAGCAGGTCCTGCTTCGGCAGGTAGTCGCGCACGACCTTGCCGATCATCGGCGTGCGGCCGAGGCCGCCGCCGACGCTGATCTCGTAGCAGGTCTCATGCGTGTCGGGATGGCGACGCAACCTGAGCCCGATATCGTGCGCCTTGATCACGGCCCGGTCGGCTTCGGCGCCCGTCACTGCGATCTTGAACTTGCGCGGCAGGTAGCTGAACTCGGGATGGGCCGAGGACCATTGCCGGATCAGCTCGGCGGTTGGGCGCGGGTCCTCGATCTCGTCCCGCGCGACGCCGGCGAAATGATCGGCCGTGACATTGCGGATGCAGTTGCCGGAGGTCTGGATGCAGTGCATCTCGACATCGGCGAGCAGCCCGAGGATTTCAGGCACGTCGCGCAGCTTCGGCCAGTTGAACTGCAGGTTCTGGCGCGTGGTGAAATGGCCGTAGCCGCGGTCGTATTTCTCGCCGATCAGGGCGAGCTGGCGCAGTTGCCGCGAATTCAGCGTGCCGTAGGGGATGGCGATCCGCAGCATATAGGCGTGGAGCTGGAGATAGACGCCATTCTTGAGGCGGAGCGGCTTGAACTCGTCCTCGGTCAGCGAGCCGTCGAGCCGGCGCGCCACCTGGTCGGTGAACTGCGCCACCCGCTCCCGGACGAAGCGCTCGTCGAATTCGTCGTAGCGATACATGGGTCAGCCTTTCGGCGCGGAGGCGATGCCGTCCCCGGCCTGCTTGCCGAGATCGGGACGGTTGCTGGGGCCGAGCGTCTTGAAGCGCTCGCGGAAATGGCGCGGGACCGGCCGGCCGCTCTCCAGCGCCACGTCGACCAGATAGGCGTCGACGACCCGGTTGCCGGCGAGCGCGGCCGCGGCGAAGCCCTCGAGCCGGGCGGCCGCGGCGTCGTCGGCCGCGACCAGCGCCGCGGCCGGGTCGCGCGTCCAGGCGAGGGCGCCTGCGCCGTCGGCCGTGGCGAAGACCACGTCGCCGTCGAGCAGGTCGTTGGCCAGCAGGATCGCCGGCAGCGGGACGCGCTTGGCCGCGGCGGACATCAGAGCGCCCCGGCCAGGCGAGCAAAGGTGGTGAGGCGCGTCACGGCATGCATCCGCTTCGTTCGTTTTTCCGAACGCGGAGAATAGGCCAGGCTTCCAGCTGCTTCAATTCACGTCAGATAGCGTGATTTTCTTTATTGCCGTTGGATTGGAGTAATTTCATCCTGCCTGCCCGGGGCGGGCCTCTGCCGGGGGGCGGGGCGCCTCAGCCGGGCCGCACCCGCAGCCGGCGCAGCAGCTCGAGCCCCATGACGGCGAGCGCGAACAGGATCCAGAGCGGGTCGGAGCGGTTGAGCAGGAAGCTCTCGAGCATGCCGACATAGGTCATGAAGATCACGATCATGGCGAAGAGGTCGGCGAGCCGGCGGTTGGCGGGGTGGCGCGCCGCGGCGAGATAGTTCCGCAGCGGCCGGACCAGCAGCAGCCAGAGGATGACGAGCCCGCCGGGGATGCCGAACATCAGCAGCGCGTCGAGATAGCTGCTGTGGCCCGAGCCGATGCCGCGCACGTCCCAGCTCGCCTCGTAATTCTCCTCCAGCCCGGTGACGACGGGGGTCTGCCAGAAGCCGGCATAGCCGTAGCCGGTCCAGGGCCGCGCGGCGACATGCGACAGGCCGAAGCGCCAGATCTCGTCGCGGCCGGTATAGCTCGGGTCGGAGAGCAGGGCGGCGGCGAGGCCGTGCAGCGGCTGCGACAGCACGGTGCCGAGGGTGAGGCAGGCGAGGGCGGCGACGAGCAGGAGATGCAGCGCCACGGCCAGCCCCGGCCGCCCGGCGAGCCGGCCGAGGAGCACGACCGCGACGGCCACCGGCAGGAAGCCGAGCGTCGTTTTCGAGCCGCTGTTGACGACGAAGACCAGGCACAGCGCGACGATCAGCCCGCCGCGCCATCGCAGCCCGCTGCGCCAGCCATAGATGCCGATCATCGCCATCATCGAGAACACCGGGGCGGCGAAGTTCTTGTGCGAGAGATGGCCGCGCCATTCCCCGGCATGGACGCCCTCGGCCCCCTCGGCGCCATGGACGGCGAGCGGATGGGCGAAGACCAGCACGCCATAGACGATGACGAGCACGGCGAGGCAGGCATCGACGGCCCCGGCCGCGAAATCCGCCTCGTCGCGCGGCAGCACCAGCACCCCGGCGACCACGACCAGCGCGATGGCGCCGAGCAGCAGGCCGCGGATCGAGGCCTCCGGATCGGGCGCCTGGGCGGTCGAGAGCAGGGCGACGGCGAAGATCGCGAGCCAGCTGCCGAGGCCGAGCCGGGCCAGCACCGGCCGCGGCGTCAGCCGCAGCATCGCCGCCAGATACAGCCCGCCCAGCACGAGATAGCCGATCTGGTTGACGAGGTTGCCGGTATTGGGCGCGCTCGGCCCCGTGCTTTCCGGCGGCACCGAAAAGGGCTGCAGCGTCAGGATCAGGATGAACAGCCCGAAGCCCGACAGGGCCAGCGCCAGCCGCCGCAGCCGCGCCTCCGCGCCCGCATCGCCGGCATCGTCGCCCTGCGCGGCGGCGGCCTCGGCGGCCTCTGCGATGCGTCCCGTCCGGCTCATGGCGTGGCGGCGATCCCGGCTGGCGCGGCCGCGGGAGGCGGCCGCCATGCCGATGCTATGCCAGAGGCGCGTTAAGAGCCCGTCATGATGCCGCCGGGCGGCCGGGGCGCGCGCCGCCGCGCCCGGGGGCGGGCGGCTCAGGCGCCGCGCGGCGCCTCCTCCGGGCCGGGGCCGGCCGTCCCGGCCGCGCGGCCGAAGCCTTGCGCGGCGAGGCGGGCCTCCTCTTCCTCGACGCGGACGGCGGCCCGCCTCAGCGCCTCCTCGGGCGCAAGGCCGGCGAGGCGGTTCTCGATGGCATGGCGGAAGAGCCGGCGCTCGCTCTCCGGCATCGCGCGCATGATCGCGGTGAGGCAGGCGCCGTCGTCGCGCTGGCAGCCGCGCGCCCGCCGGCAGGCCGGGTTGGCGCAATCGCGATAGGCCTCGAAGGCGTCGGTCATCCGGCGCAGCAGCACCGGCCGCAGGGCCTGGATGCGGTTGAACTCGGCGATGTGCTCGGCGCTGAAGGGGGATTTCTCGGTGCTGGCCATGATCGGCTCCTCTGCCGCGGTGGCGCGGCCCGCAGGCGCGCGCGGACGATCCGCCCGCGCCGGAGGCGCGGCGGGGATGAGCGGGGCTGGCGGAGCGCCGCGAGGCGCGAGAGTGATCCGCAACCATTGAGCCAGGCTGCGGCGCGGCGGGGTTGAGCCACCCGTCGCACGCCCCGTGGCGCTCCGCCTTCGGCGATTTCGGACTCCGGGCCGCGCTTATACGGCTTTGCGGTCCAGGACAGGCGGGCTCGGATGCCAGTTCCCCTCAGCGGGTTGTCGCGTCCTCGCCGCACCGGTCCGTCGCCGCCGAGCCTTCCAGCGAGCTCCTCGCACAGGGACCGTAGTGTCCCCAGGGCGGTGCCCCGAAGCCTCCCGGGAGCAGGGCGTAACCCCCGCCCGCAGGCGCCGACCCTCACCCAACCTCCAGCATACCTCCGGACGGCCGCCCCGTTTGGGTGATGGGCGAGGGCAGGATAGGGGAGGTGGGGAAGGCGGGGATAAGTTTGATGGAAACCGCGACGCTCTCTTCCTTCTCCCGGATGGGAGACTACGGCGCGGAGCGCTGACTGCGCCCACAGCTAAAGTCTTGACATCGCTTTGGTTACTCGCAGATCGTCTTATCGTGACAGAAGAAGCCGATTTGATAGCAGTACCCGATCGCTACCGGACAGGATTACGCGGCTGGTATCGTAAGGCTGGCTCAATCGGCGTGCTCGCATCCCGCACTGATGCGCTGAAGCGGGAAGAGAAGCTCATGACCGCTTCGTTGATCTTGCAACGAAAGTTGTTCGGCTTGGTCTACCGTCTGCTCCAACCGGACTATTTCGACGTTATGCCGCGTGACAGTGGAGTTTATGTTTCGATCGCCGTGCGAACAAACCGGATTCTCCCTGAGGTAAGTAATCCGGGCGATATCGATCTTCTGGTTATTCCTTACGAGGGTGACGAGCTGCTTTTGAGCAGAGTGATCGCCGCAGAAATCAAGATCATTCGCGCCAGCTTTCAACGGCAAGGGAAATCACCGAACGAGATGGGCTTTTCGCAAGCGGGACAACTCCTGGACGCAGGGTTCCCTTATGTGGCGGTACTTCACCTCATCGTTTCAGATCAAAGCCCCGAACATGCGTGGGAGCCGATGGGTAGAACCACCATCCTCAATGAGGATGGGCTGTGCGGACCTTTGACGACCGAGTTAGTTGATACCTTGCCAAAACGACTATTGGATCGTGGCATAGGTCGGTTGCTATCGGCGAGAACGCGGTCGGAGATCGGCCTAGCAGCCGCGTTCCTAGGGGCAACGGACGACGAGGTAACGCACGTGAATCGCGGCGCCGGGATGTGGTTCCCGGAGGGAAGTGCGGCGGCGCCGAACCCTAATCGCAAACCTGAAATCGGATTAGAGATTGCCGCCTATTTCGAAAGAAACAGTCGTTGGTTTGCCGACATCCCTCGGTTCGATCCTGAGCGGCGCTAATAGTGCTGTTGTGAGCCTCAGTTCGGGCTCTGAAATCACTCGCGCAAGATGTGGATGCTCGGGACAAGCCCGAGCATGACGGCGAGGCGAGGGAGTCATGTCACTCCCTGAAAGTACTCATCCCGGTCGGAGCCGTCGAAACGACCGCTCGGCATGCAGCACTTTTTGAAATCTGCGCCCGGAGCCGCAGACGCAGAGATCGTTGCGGCCGAGCTTTTCATGCAGTTCGACATCGCCATGGACGATGCGGACGCCGCGCTTCACGCGGGTTTCGGACGGGTAGGACTTCCGACGCTTGCTCGTGACCTCAAAAGGACGGCTGGTCGGTGAAGTCGTGCTTGGTCTTGGTCATGGCACCCTCCATCGCGTTTTCTGGGGGCGCTCTCCTAACTCATGGGACGGTCTTCCGCCAAGCCGAAAGGCGCTGGAACGCGACGCCTCCTACTTTCTCCTGGTGGGCCGGATGAGGGTGTCTGCAATTGGGGCAGGGCGACGTTGCCGTAAGCGGGCAGCGACAGTGTGTACAGTGGCGTTTAGCTGGCTTCGAGACGAGCGCGTTCGATCACCCTTCTAGCCGCGCGCGAAGAGTTTTCATGCAACGTCAAAAAATATCGGGGAGAGCCTGTAAGGGCACCTTGCGGAACAGATTGGCAACCACCAAGTTGCCGGTGCCGCCGGAATTGGCCGTCGGTACGGTCGTTGAAACTGTCAACCTCATACTGGCCCGCATCGACGATGCCGACAAGCGTCAGCACGATCGCCGCGATCCGTATCGACGAGACTTCGAGCATCGCTCGGACCTCCACGACTACACTATACTGCCTTGCGTTATTTGGCCCGCGTTGGAAGAAGCCTGATCTGACGAGACAGGAAGATGCTGACGGATTGAGGCGTGCGTTTGGGGGGCGTTCGGCGCAAGCCGAGGTTCAGGGTCGGAGCTAGCCCCCCAGACACTGCAAGTTCGGAGGTTCGATGCGGCCAGCTTGGTTCACGAAACGTGGGTATAAACACTTCGATGCGCCGGTTGGGGAGCGATATGCCAGCGACCTCGAGGCGGGCGCCAGCATCCGCAATCATTCCTGGTCTCCGCTTATCCACTACGAAAAGCGCTTGAAGCGCTATAAGCCGAACGATGCGCAGACCGTCTATAAGGTGCGGCCGATCATGTACGCCTCACACCGTGATGCGTGCATCTTATCCAAATTCGCATTCGAGCTGACGCGGCGACTGGACGATTTCTACGAACGCGAAGGCCTCACGTCGCATGTGATTGGCTACCGTCGCCTAGGCAAGTCTAATTATGATTTTTCGGCAGATGCCCAAAAATTCGCAAAAGCCAACGCGCCATGTGTCGTACTTTGCTTTGATGTCAGTGGGTTTTTTGATCATCTTGATCATCGCTTGCTTAAGGATCAGCTCAAGAATTTGCTCGGTACGGCCGAGCTTTCCGACGATTGGTACCGCGTTTTCCGTCATGTCACGCGGTATCACTACGTCAGTCGGGACGCGCTCGCCGCTCATCCTGATTTCGGGCCAAGGCTAAAATCACGTAAGCCGGAACCTCTGGCATCGATCGCCCAGGTGAAAGCCGCTGGTATCGCGATAACGCCAAACCCAAATGCTTATGGCATTCCGCAAGGAACACCGATCAGCAGTGCCTTTTCAAACCTCTACATGATCGACCTCGATCGCGTGATGGCGTCGTTGTGCCGTTCATATGGGGCACTCTATCAGCGCTATTCCGACGATATTCTCGTCATCTGCAAGCCAGAGCATGAAGCCGATATCCGCGTTGCTCTGTTGGCCGCGATCGCTCAGGCGAAGCTGGAAATAAAAGACGAGAAGACGGAACGTGCCCTCTTCGGTGCGAAGAGCGACGCAGTTTTCCAGTACCTTGGATTCAACGTAACACAGACCGGAGCAACGATCAGACCGAGTTCGCTTGCGCGACAATGGCGTAAGTTGAAGTATAGCATCAAAAAGACTCGTAAGATCGGCGAATTAGCGATCGCCGAAGGGCGTGCAGACAAGATCTATACTAAGCGCTTGAGGCGCAGGTTTTATCCGGTGGGCGTAAGAAATTTTTCGGCGTACGCGCGCCGCGCCGCGACAGCATTTGGATCGAAATCTATCGCCCGGCAGGTGAAGCGCTTAGAGCGCCGAGCAGATGAGGCGATCCGCGATCTGAAGACCTAGCCCCGATTGCGAATAGCGGCTTGCACCGTCCAGCGTCTGCTTGCGTCCTACTCCGCCGCCTGCCGCTGCACCTTGCCCTTCTTGATCGGCCGCCGCTCCAGCACTTCCTTGAGGAAGCGCGCGGTGTGGCCCTTGCCGATCCGCACGATGTCCTCCGGCGTGCCTTCGGCCACCACCTGGCCGCCGCCGTCGCCGCCTTCGGGGCCCATGTCGATCACCCAGTCGGCGGTCTTCACCACCTCGAGATTGTGCTCGATCACCACCACCGAATTGCCCTGGTCGACCAGCTCGTGCAGCACCTCCATGAGCTTGGCAACGTCGTGGAAATGCAGGCCGGTCGTCGGCTCGTCGAGGATGTAGAGCGTGCGGCCGGTGGCGCGCTTCGACAATTCCTTGGAGAGCTTGACGCGCTGCGCCTCGCCGCCCGAGAGCGTCGTCGCCTGCTGGCCGACCTTGACATAGTCGAGCCCGACTCGCGCCAGCGTCTCCATCTTGTCGCGGATCGAGGGCACCGCCTTGAACAGGCCCTTCGCCTCCTCGACCGACATGTCGAGCACGTCGGCGATCGACTTGTCGCGATACTTCACCTCGAGCGTCTCGCGGTCGTAGCGCTTGCCCTTGCAGACGTCGCAGGTGACGTAGACATCCGGCAGGAAGTGCATCTCGATCTTGATGACGCCGTCGCCCTGGCAGGCCTCGCAGCGGCCGCCCTTGACGTTGAAGGAGAAGCGCCCGGCCTGGTAGCCGCGCGCCTTCGCCTCCGGCAGGCCGGCGAACCATTCGCGGATCGGCGTGAAGGCGCCGGTATAGGTCGCCGGGTTCGAGCGCGGCGTGCGGCCGATCGGCGACTGGTCGATGTCGATGACCTTGTCGAGATGCTCGATGCCCTCGATGCGGTCATGCGGGGCCGGGTGGTCGATCGCGCCGTTCAGCTTGCGCGCCACCGCCTTGTAGAGCGTGTCGATCACCAGCGTCGACTTGCCGCCGCCGGAGACGCCGGTGATGCAGGTGAACATCCCCAACGGAATCTCGACATCGACATTGCGCAGGTTGTTGCCGCGCGCGCCGACGATCTTGAGGCTGCGGCCCTTCGTGGCCTTGCGGCGCTTGGCCGGCACCGCGACCGACATCTCGCCGGTGAGGTATTTGCCGGTGAGCGAATTGGGATCGTCGAGAATGTCCTGCGGCGTGCCCTTGGCGACGATCTCGCCGCCATGGATGCCGGCGCCGGGGCCGACATCAACGACATAGTCCGCCGTCAGGATCGCGTCCTCGTCATGCTCGACCACGATCACGGTATTGCCGAGGTCCCTTAGCCGGCGCAGCGTGCCGAGCAGGCGCTCATTGTCGCGCTGGTGCAGGCCGATCGAGGGCTCGTCCAGCACATAGAGCACGCCGGTCAGCCCCGAGCCGATCTGGCTGGCCAGCCGGATGCGCTGGCTCTCGCCGCCGGAGAGCGTGCCGGAGGCGCGGGCGAGCGTCAGGTATTCCAGGCCCACGTCGAGCAGGAAGGTCAAACGGTCGCGGATTTCCTTGAGGATGCGCGGGGCGATCTCGTTCTGCTTCTTCGAGAGCCGGGCGGGGAGGTTCGTGACCCAGTCCAGCGCGTCCTTGACCGAGAGCTTCGAGACCTCGCCGATATGGCGGCCGTCGATCTTCACCGCCAGCGCCTCGGGCTTCAGGCGATAGCCGTTGCAGGCGGCGCAGGGCGTCTCGGACATGAAGCGGCCGATCTCCTCGCGCGCCCAGTCCGACTCCGTCTCCTTCCAGCGCCGCTCCATATTGGTGATGACGCCCTCGAAGGGCTTCTTCACCTCGTAGGACCGCAGGCCGTCATTATAGGCCATGCGCACGGGCTCGCTGCCCGTGCCGAACAGGATCGCCTTGCGCGCACTTTCCGGCAGTTCCGACCAGGGCTTGGTCATCGAGAAGCCGAAATGCCGGGCGAGCGCTTCCAGCGTCTGGCCGTAATAGGGCGAGGTCGACTTGGCCCAAGGCGCGATCGCGCCCTTCTTCAGCGTCAGCGAATGATCCGGCACGATCATGTCCGGGTCGATCCGCATCTCGTGGCCGAGCCCGTCGCAGACCGGGCAGGCGCCGAACGGGTTGTTGAACGAGAACAGCCGGGGCTCGATCTCGGGAATGGTGAAGCCGGAGACCGGGCAGGCGAACTTGGACGAGAAGGTGACGCGCTTCGCCTCGCCGTTCTCCTCCTTCTCGTCGGCATATTCGAAGACGGCGATGCCGTCGGTCAGCTCCAGCGCCTGCTCCAGCGAATCCGCGAGGCGCGCGCCGAGATCGGGCCGGATCACGATGCGGTCCACGACCACGTCGATGTCGTGCTTGAACTTCTTGTCGAGGCTCGGCGCGTCCGGGATCTCGTAGAACTCGCCATTGACCTTGACGCGCTGGAAGCCGCGCTTCAGCCAGTCGGCCATCTCCTTGCGGAACTCGCCCTTGCGGCCGCGCACCACCGGCGCCAGCAGGTAGCCGCGCGTCTTCTCCGGCAGCTCGGTCATGCGGTCGACCATCTGCTGGACGGTCTGGCTCTCGATCGGCAGGCCGGTCGCGGGCGAATAGGGAATGCCGGCGCGCGCCCAGAGCAGGCGCATGTAGTCGTGGATCTCGGTGACCGTGCCGACGGTCGAACGCGGGTTCTTCGAGGTCGTCTTCTGCTCGATCGAGATCGCCGGCGAGAGCCCGTCGATCTGGTCGACATCGGGCTTCTGCATCATCTCGAGGAACTGGCGGGCATAGGCCGAGAGCGACTCGACATAGCGGCGCTGGCCTTCCGCATAGATCGTGTCGAAGGCGAGCGAGGACTTGCCAGAGCCGGAAAGCCCGGTGAAGACCACGAGCTTGTCGCGCGGGATCGCGAGGTCGACATTCTTGAGATTGTGCTCGCGCGCGCCGCGCACGGTGATGGCGCGGCTGTTCGGGTCGGCCGCGCGGTTGCGGTCGAACATGTCTTCCAGCGCAGCAGCCTGGGCAGCAGCGGTTTCGGTCTTGCGGGCCATCGGGGCGTCCGGTCGAGGAGAAGGTCTAGAGATAGGGCAATTGTCGCGCCATACCAGCCCGGTCCTCCGGGCAGCGGCAATGTCTAGCATGCGGGACGGCCCGGACGGGAGGCCGCCGGGAGCGGTGCTGACAGGGGATGGCAGGAATGCATCGTGGCGCTCCTCGCCGCCGGCGGGCCCGGGATCGCGCTGCTGGCGATCCTGCTCAACCGGATAGCTGTGGCGGTATCGGGGCGGGACGCGCCGAGGGTGGAAAGCCAGCACCGGCACTGTTAGAAGCAGTAATGGCCCAATCGGAGGAACAAGCGCGGGTCATTATCGACGTCGACCTGGTGAGACGGCTGATCGAAGCGCAGTTTCCGCAATACGCCGCGTTGCCACTGGAAGCCGTGCAGCCCGGCGGCTGGGACAATCGGACCTTTCGGCTCGGCCAGGAGCTGTCCGTGCGCTTGCCGAGCGCGGCGCGCTACGCTCCGCAGATTGAAAAGGAGCATCGCTGGCTGCCGCGGCTGGCTTCAACTTTGCCGCTTCCGATCCCGATCCCATTGGCGGTGGGCAAACCCGCCGAAGGCTATCCTTGGCATTGGTCGATCTATCGATGGCTCGAAGGGCAGCCGGCGACGGCAGGCCGCATCGCTGATCCGACGGCCTTCGCCCGGTCGATCGCGTCGTTTCTGACTGCATTGCATCGTATCGACGCAGCCGGCGGACATGCAGCGGGGAACCACAATTTTCATCGCGGCGGGCATCTTGCCGTTTACGATGTGGAAGCCCGAGCCGCTCTATCGACGCTCACCGGAAAGATCGATGTTGCCTCCGCTGCGGACGTGTGGGCGGCAGCGCTCTCGTCCGAATGGCGCTCCCGCCCGTTGTGGGTCCATGGCGACATGGCCTTGGGCAATCTTTTGGTCAGAGGCGGAGAGCTCTGCGCCGTGATTGACTTCGGGGGACTGGCCGTAGGCGACCCCGCCTGCGATCTGGTCATGGCGTGGACAGAATTCTCCGGCGATAGCCGAACCGTGTTCCGTACCAGGCTTCCGTTTGACGACGACACCTGGAAACGCGCTCGCGGATGGGCGCTATGGAAAGCCCTTATCACTATTGCCGGAGCCGGTCAGGATCAGCTGTCGAGGAAGAGAGCTCGGGTGGTTGTCGCCGAGGTCATCGCGGACCACCGTGCAACGACCGTGGGCTAGCGTCTGCGATCGGTCGTTAGCGGACTTGACTAGCGCCAACCCCTGTCATCGTCTGCATTGATTTTAACGGCAGGCAGCTGGCGCAATGGCATTCTCGTCCGACCACATCCAGCGTGTCGTTAGAGAGATGGCTCGTTTTTGGCAGCATGAGCGAACGCGCATCAATGCTCAAATTGGTCGAACTGGCATGAGAGCCCGTAACGTGGGCCTCGGCTCATCATTCAGTGAGCAGAAGATAGCTGCTCGAAAGGAAACGAAATTCAAACGATGGATGGGAGGCAAGACAAGCCGAGATATCGAATTAATTGAAGCCGTATGCAGGTTCATTGCCATCGAATATCATGATGGACGTATTCCTTTCGAGGAGGCCGACGCAGTGGCTAATCTTTTATGGGAATACGAAAGCGCATATATGACAGAGCGGATAACTCCGCCAATCTTATGGGATGTCTACACGGCGTTTGACGCCGGTGAGTACCATAGGTCTAAAGATCAAAGTGATGATCCCGTGGTGGAGTTCACGAACCCTGCAATAGCTAGGATCGTCTCGCGTTTGAATGTCGCCTAAGGGTTGGAAGCGGACCCTTGTAGTGCCTCAGTCAATCGATGAAATGCTCCATCGGATCATCGTCGCCAACACGCCATCGCAACCCAGTCTTCTCCAGCGTGGCAGGCAGGTTGATGCCGCAGAGGCACAAATCGAGGTCGCGCCAATCCTTGCCCTGCGGCCAGCGCACGAACGGGTTTTGGCTCTGCCATATGAGCTTGTCTTGCCCGCCAAGCAGCACCGCCAATTGGCGAGGCGTGTCATAAGAGCGCCCGTCCGCAATGACTGAGTTACACACGGTCTCGCCTCCCAGTTACAGCGAATTACCGCTTGGGCGTGAGGTCCGCAACCGGCCGTCAGCTGCCGTTTCGGTCCATCGACGGCTCATCAGCAACGCCGGGTTCAAACGAGATGGACACGCGCTTGGCGCGGATTACACCGTCGAGCCCGAAGCAAGGCTCCAACTCGATCTCAATATCTTCGGGCGACTGCGGCAGCGCATAATAGTTGGATCGGCCACGCTCTGTCGCACGCTGCAACTTCAGGCCAAAGATAACATTCTGTTGGCTGAAGCCGTCCAGTTGCAGGTCCATGATTTCTTGGAGAGTGAATGTTACGAAAGCGTCCTTATCGAGAACGATGTAGCCGTTCTCATCCACCTGCTCTGTTCCCATCCAACCATGAACGCGAAGAAAGCTCTTCCCGGACCGACGCAGGTCGAGGCTGATGATCTCTGCATCATGGAAACTCGGGACCCGGCCGAACCAACGGAGTAGCTCTGGTCCGCCCGGAACTTCATCGTAGATGTGCGGGATTTGGTCGCCGATCATTCCGGCATGAAATGGCCATTGCGCTATGTCTGCAAGGGGTCGGAATAGGAAATTGGAAAAGTGGCTGCCAGGAGCGGCTTTCGACCGCCGCACTGTGTGCGCCGAGCACATCCTTGTGGAGGGCGCAGCGCACTGACGGAGGCCGCGGCGGGAGCGATCCCATAAGGCGCCCGCTCAGCCCCGCAGCCCCGGCGCCTCCTGCCCCGTCCGCTCAACATATTCCGTATAGCCGCCGCCATAGGCGTGGACGCCGTCCGGCGTCAGCTCCAGCACGCGGTTCGACAGGGCGGCGAGGAAGTGCCGGTCGTGGCTGACGAACAGCATCGTGCCCTCGAAGGCGGCGAGCGCCTCGATCAGCATCTCCTTGGTGGCGATGTCGAGATGGTTGGTGGGCTCGTCCAGCACGAGGAAGTTCGGCGGATCGTAGAGCATCAGCGCCATGACGAGGCGCGCCTTCTCGCCGCCGGAGAGCACGCGGCAGCGCTTCTCGACATCGTCGCCGGAGAAGCCGAAGCAGCCGGCGAGCGCCCTAAGCGAGCCCTGGTTCGCCTGGGGGAAGGCATCCTCCAGGGTTTCGAAGACGGTTCTTTCGCCCTCGAGAATCTCCATCGAATGCTGGGCGAAATAGCCGAGCTTGACGCCGGCGCCGAGCGTGACGATGCCGGAATCAGGCTCGGAGGTGCCGGTGACGAGCTTCAAGAGCGTCGACTTGCCGGCGCCGTTGACGCCCATGACGCACCAGCGCTCGCGCCGGCGGATCTGGAAGTCGAAGCCGTCATAGATGACCTTCTCGCCATAGCGCTTGGCGACGCCCTTCAGGTCCGCGACATCGTCCCCCGAGCGTGGCGCCGGCTGGAACTCGAACTTCACGGTCTGTCGGCGCTTCGGCGGCTCGACGCGCTCGATCTTGTCGAGCTTCTTGACCCGGCTCTGCACCTGCGCGGCATGGGAGGCGCGCGCCTTGAAGCGCTCGATGAAAGCGATCTCCTTGGCCAGCATCGCCTGCTGGCGCTCGAACTGCGCCTGCTGCTGCTTTTCGCTGAGCGCCCGCTGCTGCTGGTAGAATTCGTAGTCGCCGGAATAGGTCGTCAGCGCCCCGCCGTCGATCTCGACGATCTTGCCGACGATGCGGTTCATGAAGGAGCGGTCGTGCGAGGTCATCAGCAGCGCGCCCTCGTAGCCCTTCAGGAACTCCTCCAGCCAGATCAGGCTCTCGATGTCGAGATGGTTCGACGGCTCGTCGAGCAGCATGGCGTCCGGCGCCATCAGCAGGATGCGGGCCAGCGCGACGCGCATCTTCCAGCCGCCGGAGAGGGTGCCGACATCGCCCTCCATCATCGCCGGACTGAAGCCGAGGCCGGCCAGCACCTCGCGGGCGCGGCCGTCGAGCGCATAGCCGTCGAGGTCCTCGAAGCGCCCCTGCACCTCGCCGTAGCGGGCGACGATCTCCTCCATCTCGTCGGCGCGGTCGGGATCGGCCATGGCGGCTTCGAGCATCGCGAGCTCGGCCGCGACGCTCGAGACCGGGCCGGCGCCGTCCATCACCGCCGAGACGACGCTCATCCCCGCCATCTCGCCGACATCCTGGCTGAAATAGCCGATGGTGGTGCCGCGATCGATCGAGACCTGGCCCTCGTCGGGGGCCTCCTCGCCGGTGATGAGGCGGAACAGCGTGGTCTTGCCGGCGCCGTTGGGGCCGACGAGGCCGATCTTCTCGCCCTTCTGCAAGGCGGCGGAAGCCTCGATGAAGACGATCTGCTTGCCGTTCTGCTTGCTGATGCTTTCGAGCCGGATCATGGGTGTGGGGAACCAAAAATGTCGGGAACGGCCCTCGGCCCGAGGAGGCCGGTGAGGCATCTGGAGCATCCTTCGAGACGCCGCTGCACGGCTCCTCGGGATGAGGGCTGAGGATGATCGGGCGGGTGCTTCAGGCCGCTTCCGCCAAGCTGGCCACCGCTGCCGAGACGCCGCCGGAGCCGTGCGGGATTTCCCTGGCCTGCAGCGCCATCTCGACCGCGCCGAGCGTGCCCAGCAGGGCGGCGGCGTTGAAATGGCCCATATGGGCGATGCGGAAGGCCTTGCCCGCATAGTCGCCGATGCCGAGGCCGAGCGTGACGCCGCAGACGTCGCGCGTGAAGTCGGTGACCGTGGCGACGTCGAAGCCGGGCGTCAGGATCGTGGTGACGGAGGGGGCACGCTCCGCCGGCTCGGCGACGCCGAAGCCCAGCGCCTGGCCGCCGGCCCAGGCCTCGACCGCCGCATGCGTCGCCCTGGCGAGCGCGGCATGGCGGCGCCAGACCGCCTCCAGCCCTTCCTCGAAGATCATGTCGATCGCGGCGCGCACGCCGAAGAGCAGATGCTCCGGCGCGGTGCCGCAATGCTTCATATAGGCCAGCGTATCCATGCGGCCGCTCCAGTCCCAGTAGCCGCTGCGCATGTCGGCGCGCTTGTGGGCCGCCAGCGCCTTCGCGTTGGCAGCGACGAAGGCGAGGCCGGGCGAGGACATCAGCCCCTTCTGCGAGGCCGAGACCGCGACGTCGATCCGCCAGGCGTCCATCTCGAATTCCATGCAGCCGACCGAGGCGACGCCGTCGACCATGAACAGGGCAGGGTGGCCGGCGGCGTCGATCGCCCTGCGGATGGCCGGGATGTCGTTGACCACGCCGGCGGCGGTGTCGATCTGCACCGTCATCACCGCCTTGATCTCGTGACGGGTGTCGGCGCGCAGCCTGGCCTCGAGGGCCGCAGGATCGACCGCGCGGCGCCAGCTCCCCGGCAGCATCTCGACATCGGCGCCCATGAAGCGCGCCATCTCGCCCCAGCCGACGGCGAAGCGCCCGCTTTCCAGCACCAGCACCTTGTCGCCGCGCGAGAGGACGTTGGTGAAGGCCGCTTCCCAGCCGCCATGACCGTTGGCGGCATAGACGAAGGTCTCGCCGCCGGTCCGGAAGATGCGCTTGAGGTCGGCCAAAACCGAATCCGTCAGCCCGACGATGCTCTCGGAGCTCAGCTCCTCGGCGGGGCGCATCATCGCCTGCAGCACGCGGTCGGGGATATTGGTCGGGCCGGGCATAGCGAGCAGCGGCCGGCCTTGGGCCAGAGACATCGGGAATCCTCGGAAGGGAAGGTCGCCTACCGCAGGCCATTCGGACATATCGCGCGCCGACGCAAGCCGTCAGGCGACATTGCGCGCCCGCCCGGCCTGCATGACGCTGCTCCGGCAGGAGGCCCAAGGCATCTGGCACGGATGGGCCTTGCGTCCCGATGTCGAAACGGACCACAAGGCGCGATCCGGAATGGCGACACCCGTCGCCGATCACGCTTACGGAGCGACCATGACCGATCTCGCCCTCCGCCGCAGCTTCAGCCCGCTGCGCCTGGAAAGCCGCTCCTTCGCCTGGCGGGCCGGCGCCGTGATCGTCGGCAGCCTCCTGCTGGCGCTGTCCTCGCAGATCAAGGTGCCGATGTATCCGGTCCCGATGACGATGCAGACCTTCGCCGTGACGCTGATCGGCGCGCTCTATGGCTGGCGCCTCGGCGCGGTCACCGTGATCGCCTGGCTGTTCGAGGGGCTCATCGGCCTGCCGGTCCTGGCCGGTGCCGCTGGCGGCGCAGCTTATTTCGTCGGCCCGACGGGCGGCTATCTCGTGGCCTTCCCCATCGCCGCGGCCCTGACGGGCTGGCTGGCCGAGCGCGGCTGGAACGGCAGCCGGCTCGCGCTCGCCTTCGCGGCGATGCTCGCGGGCAATGCGCTCTGCCTGGTGATCGGCGTGGCCTGGCTCGGCGTCCTGATCGGCCTGCCCAAGGCGATCGCGGTCGGGGCCGTGCCCTTCCTGCTCGGCGCCGTGCTGAAATCGGCGCTGGCCGCCGCCACGCTCAAGGCCTTCGCCCCGCGCGGCTGATCCCTCGCAGCGGCCGGCCGCGATCCCGCAGGCCTTTGGCGTGCGGGATTTCGTCATCCCGGCCGGTGCGGGGTGACCCGACGCCAGAACGATCCCGGCCGGGACTGGCGGCCGCGCCCGAGGCCGGTAGGATAGCCGGCTGTGGGGAGTCCGCGCCCATCTCGATCGCGGGCAGGCCGACGAACGGGACCCGATGAGCCGCCTGGACAGCTTCATCCGCCGCCTCGAAGCGCAGCGCACCGTGCTGAACTGGGCCGCATCGGCCATCGAAGGCAAGGACGGTATCGTTCTCGAGCTCGGGCTCGGCAACGGGCGCACCTACGACCACCTGCGGGAGCTGCTGCCGGACCGCGCGATCCATGTCTTCGAGCGCAACCCGCAGCCCAATCCGCGTTCGATGCCGCCGGAACGCTTTCTCGTCGTCGGCGACATGGCGCAGACGCTGCCCGCTTTCGGGGAGCGGCACGGAGCGGCGGCAGTGCTCGTGCATGTCGACGTCACCACCGGCGCGCCCGAACGGGACATCATCGCATTCTCCTGGCTGCCGGCCCACACCGCCGCACTGGCCATGACCGGGGCGATCGTGGTGAGCGGCTGGCCGCTCGAGCACGACAAGCTCGAGGCCGTGCCCTTGCCCGAGGGCGTGCCGGACGGCCGATATTTCGCCTACAGGCGCGTCGCCTGAGCAGGAGCCGCGGCAGGCCTGCCCGGGATGGTGTTCCGGCGCGGCGGCTCGGCGGACCGGCTCCTCGTCCGGAAACCTCGCCTCGCGCTCGGTCCTGACCCATGCTGACAGGATGGGGTGTCGCGGTTCCGGGCCGATTGGGCGATGATGCGGCGAGGGGTGCCGATGTTCCACGCCACGTGGAACATTTCACCGGCCTTTGCGCTTCGTGGACATGACCGATCGTCGGGAGCACGATCAGGTATAGCAACCAGCGGGGGAATCCGATGATGAAAGCCGTTCTGCGAGGCGCCGTGCTGATGCTCGGCCTCGGCCTCGCCACGCCGATCCTCGCCTGCGAACTCGACCGTCCGCTGAAGATCGCCGGGCTCGACTACGATTCCGCCGCCTTCCACACCGCCGTCGCCAGTGCGATCGCCGAAAAGGGCTTCGGCTGCAAGGTCGAGCGCGTGCCGGGCGCGATCGCGCCGCTGGTCAACGGCATGGGCCGCGGCGATGTCGACGTCGTCATGGAAATCTGGATGGCGAATCCGGTCGAGGCCTGGGTCAAGCAGGCGGAGGCGGGCAAGGTCGAGCCGTTGGGCACGACGTTCCCGGATGCGAACGAAGGCTGGTTCGTGCCGCGCTATCTGGTTTCAGGGCCCGACGCCAAGGCGCCGGAGCTCAAATCGGTTGAGGATCTCAAGCACTACAAGGAGCTGTTCGCCGATCCGGAGGAACCGGGCAAGGGACGCTTCTACAACTGCGTCGCCGGCTGGGTCTGCGAGGGCATCAATACCAAGAAGCTCAAGGTCTACGGTCTGGCCGAGGACTTCACCAACGTCCGCGGCGGCTCCGGCGAGGCGCTGGTCGCCGCGATCGAATCCGCGCTGAAGCGCAAACGGCCGGTGGTGTTCTACTATTGGGGGCCGAGCTGGCTGCTCGGCGCCTATGATCTCGTCAAGCTCCAGGAGCCGGCCTTCGACGCGAAGATCTGGGAAGCGCTCAAGACCAGCGATGCGCCGAAGCAGGCCACCGCCTATCCGATGAGCCGGGTGGTCATCGGCGCCAATGTCGATTTCGTGAAGAAGGCGCCGCAGCTCGCCGGCTTCCTCAGGAAGTACACCACGACCAGCGACCTGACCTCGAGGATGCTGGCCGAGGCGCGCGAGAAGGGCGTCACGCCCGAGCAGCAGGCACTGGTCTTCCTCAAGACGCAGGGCGACGTCTGGAAGTCATGGCTGCCGGCGGACGTCGCCGCCAAGGTCGCGTCCAGCCTGTGACGCCTGGCTGGCTGCCGGATCTCGGCAAGACGCTGCAGGGGCTGGTCAACCGCGGCGTCGACGCCGTCGTCACCGGCTATGGCGATAGCCTCGACGGGTTCAGCGCGCTCCTGACGGCGCCGGTGCGCGGCGTTGAGACGGCTTTGCTGCATATCCCGGTGCCGGTCTTCGTCCTGGCCGTCGGCGCGGGGGCCTGGCTGGTGCGGCGAAGCCTCGGCTTCGCGCTGGCGATGGCGGTGCTGCCGCTGATCCTTGCCGGCCTCGGCGTCTGGGCCGAGGCGATGCAGTCGCTCGCGCTCGTCGCCGTCGCCGTGCTGCTCGTCGCGGTGCTCGGCCTGCCGCTCGGCATCGCCGCGGCGCGGTTGCCGCGGCTGGGGAAGGCGCTCGCACCGGTCTATGACCTGATGCAGACCATCCCGAGTTTCGTCTACCTGATCCCGGTCGCGATGCTGCTCGGGCTCGGACGGGCGCCCGCGCTGGTCGCGACACTGATCTACGCGCTGCCGCCCTTCGCGCGGCTGACCGAGCTCGGCCTGCGCGGCATCGACACCGAGCTGGTGCAGGCGGCGCGCGCGCTCGGCCTCGGTCCGCGCCAGACGCTCTGGCTGATCGAATTGCCGCTGGCCCGGCCAACGATCCTGCAGGGGCTCAACCAGGCGATCATGATGGCGCTCGCGATGGTCGTGGTCGCCTCGATGATCGGGGCGAAGGGGTTGGGCGAAATCGTTCTGCTCGGTCTGCAGCGGGCCGATCCCGGCCTCGGTTTCGTCGGCGGGCTGGCGATCGTGCTGCTCGCGATCCTGCTCGACCGCATGGCCCAGGCGGTGCTGGTGGAGCGGCGCCCGCCCGCGTGAACGCCGCGTTGCCTGCAGCGCCCGACAGGGAGCGACGCTCGCGCGAGGTCCTGCGAATCAGCCGGGGAAAACCTCTCTGACGACCCTTGAACAAATCGGGAACATCGTTGATATTGAGGGAACAGGCCGATAGGGTTCGGCTCCGGTCATCCGGCCGGTTCGTGTTTGAAGTGCGCAGGAAGTGGAGCCTGTCATGGCTGGCAGCGTCAACAAGGTCATTCTGGTCGGCAATCTCGGGCGGGACCCGGAGGTGCGTCGCCTCGGCAGCGGCGAGCCGGTCGTCAATCTTCGCATCGCTACCTCCGAAACCTGGCGCGACAAGCAGTCGGGCGAGCGCAAGGAGCGCACCGAATGGCATTCGGTGGTGATCTTCAACGAGAACCTCGCCAAGGTCGCCGAGCAGTATCTGAAGAAGGGCTCGAAGGTGTATATCGAGGGCCAGCTCCAGACGCGGAAATGGCAGGATCAGTCCGGCGTCGAGAAGTACACGACCGAGATCGTGCTGCAGCGCTTCCGCGGCGAGCTCACCATCCTCGATAGCCGCCAGAGCGGCGGAGACGAATATGGCGAGGGCGGCGGTGGCGGCGGCTACATGGACGATCGCTCGAGCGGCGGCGGCTCCTTCGGCCGTTCGGGCGCGATGGGCGGCGCAGGCAGTGGCGGCGGCTCGCGCCAGCCCGCCATGTCGGGCGGCGGCGGACGTTCGTCTTCGAGCCATCTCGACGACGACATCCCGTTCTGAGCGGGCTTGCCGCGGGATCCGCGCCGGGCCGGGTCAGGCCGTTGCAGGATCACAGAAAGGGGCTGCCCATGGCGGCCCCTTTTCCTTGCGAAGATGCCTGCCGCGGAAAGCATCGGCGGCAGCGGATGCCGCGCGGCTGGCGCCATTCCATGACGGATCTCTGCGAGCGTTCCGGGCTTCCCGAGAGTCATCGCCGCTCGGGTGGCGGGACCGGCGGTTGGGAGCGGGTGGAGCGGTCCCGCGGCAGCACGGATCGCCCGAGCTGCAAGGCTTCGTCGAGCGCGTCGAGTTCCTGCGCCATCTGCGCCTGCAGCCAGCGGGCGACATCTTCGACGAGGGGACTGACCGGCCTCGACCGTGGCGCGATCAGGCTGTGGTGCCGGCCCGTACGAATGATGAGGTCCGAAGCCGGCACCATCGTGCCCTTCAGCAGGGTGCTCGAAACCACGCTGAGCCAGCCCAGCGCGACACCTTCTCCATTCAGCGCGGCCTGGAGGATGACGGAGTAATCCGTGAATTCGTGCCAGATGCCGCGGGAACTGCCGCGTCGGGCGACGTTGCCCCATTCCGGGGCCCATCGCTGCTGGGCGTGGTCGGTCAGCCAGAGAAACACATGGCCGGCTCCGTCTCCGCGGTGATCGAGCTTGCCGCGCTCCTTCAGATATGACGGGCTGCAGACCGGAAAGATCACCTCGGGCGCGAAGGGCCAGCGATGATAGGCGGGATCGTCGGCCGCGACGATGCGCGTCGCCAGGTCGACGTTGTCGGGCACGCCGCGCAGAACGCCCGGGATCAGATCGAAGCGGAAATCGATCTCCGGGAAAGCCGCATTGAACGTGCCGAGTCGGGGCAGCAGCCAATGCGCCACGAAGGAGCTCGAAACGGAGAGCGTGACGACAGGTTTCGCCGTGCTGCGACGGCGCTGGATGGCCTGGACGGCTCCGGCGATCCGACCGACGGCCTCGCCCACCACGGCGTACAGCTCGGTGCCGTCGCCGGTCAGCGCGAGGCCCCGCGCACGCCGCTCGAACAGCTTCGCGCCGAGTGCGGCTTCGAGCTCGGCGACGCTGCGGCTGATCGAGGGCTGGCTGACATTGAACTCGGCCGCCGCGGCGGTGAAGCTGCCGGTGCGGGCGGCCGCCTCGAAGACGAGAAGACCGCGCGCGGAGGGGACGAGGCGGGACAGGTGAGCCATACGTCGAGCGTATGCCTGTCCCAGGCTTTTTCAACCTGCTCAGCCTGCGGAAATCCCGCCACCCTGTGCGTCAAGGCATCCGATTAAACGGGGCTTGGCCCGTGCGGTCGGCGGGGCGAGGGGCCGCGCCGCAATTCCGGCCCGGCGGCGGAGGAGCTATACGGTGAACGCCATGGTCACATCCGACGCTCGCCCTTCCACTGCGGCGGGAGACCCGCTGCTCGAGCCGTTTGCGATCAAGAAGCTCAGGCTCCGCAACCGCATCGTCAGCACCAGCCATGCCTCGATGCTGGACGATGGCGGCCTGCCGCTCGAACGCTATCAGCGCTATCACGAGGAAAAGGCCCGCGGCGGCCTCGCCATGACGATGATCGGCGGCTCGGCCATGACGTCGCCGGATTCGAGCTGGGGCGGCGGCCAGCTCGATCTCTCCAGCGACCGGATCATTCCGCATCTCGCGGCGCTGTCGGAGTGCATTCACGGCCATGGCGCGGCCGTGATGTGCCAGGTCTCGCATCTCGGCCGCCGCGCGACCTCCTATGGCTGGAACTGGCTTCCGGTGCTGGCGCCGTCGCGCGTCCGGGAGACGCGCAACCGCAATTTTCCCAAGGAGATGGACGATGCGGACATCGCGCGCATCGTCCGGGATTATGCCGATGCGGCGCTGCGTTGCATGGAAGGCGGGCTCGACGGCGTCGAGACGGTGACCGGCGGCCATCTCATCGGCCAGTTCCTGTCGCCGCGCACCAACAGGCGCAGCGACGGCTTCGGCGGCTCGCCGGAGAACCGGGCGCGCTTCGGGCTCATGGTCCATGAGGCGATCCGCAAGCGCGTCGGCGACGACGCGATCGTCGGCATCCGCTTCGTGATCGACGAGGGCGTGGCGGACGGTTCGGATTTCGAGGATTGCCTTGAGCTCGCCCGGATATTCGAGCGCGAAGGCCATATCGACTATTTCAATTGCATCTACGGCCGCATGGATACCGATCTGGCGCTGGCCGAGGACAACATGCCCGGTCTGTTCCAGCGCAACGCGCCCTATCTCGCTTCGGTGGCGCAGTTCCGCCGCGAGACGAAACTGCCGCTGATCCATGCCGGCGGTATTCGCGATGTCGCGACCGCCCGCCACACCATCCGCGAGGGCGTCGTCGACCTCGTCGGCATGACGCGGGCCCATATCGCCGACCCGCATCTGGTCGAGAAGATCCGGCGCGGCGAGGAGGAGCGGATCAGGCCGTGCGTCGGCGCCTCCTACTGCCTCTACAAGAAGGTCAACTGCATCCATAACGCCGCCAGCGGGCGCGAAACCGCACTCAGCCACGAGATCGTGCCGGCCTCGCGACGCCTGAAAGCTGTCGTGGTCGGCGGCGGGCCGGCCGGGCTGGAAGCTGCTCGCGTCTGCGCCGAGCGAGGGCATTCGGTCGTGCTGTTCGAGGCAGCCGCGAAGCTCGGCGGGCAGTTGCTCGTCGCCACCGCCGCCGAGGAGCGGCGCGACCTGATCGGCATCGTCGACTGGCGCATTGCCGAACTCGAACGGCTCGGCGTCGATATGCGCGTGAACAGCTATGCAGAGGCCGACACGGTTCGCGCCGAGGCGCCGGACCTCGTGATCGTCGCCACCGGCGGCGTCCCCGATACCGACTGGTTCGAAGGTTCGGAGCTCTGCGACACCGTATGGGACGTGCTGACGGGCACGGTGCCGGGCAAGAGCGACGTGCTCGTCTATGACGGCACCGGCCGTCAGGCCGCGGCCTCCTGCGCGTTGCAGCTCGCCCGGCAGGGGCGATCGGTCTGTCTGGCCACGCCCGACGACGCGCTTGCCGTCGAGATGTCCTATATCGACAAGTCGAGCTTCCGGAAGCGCTTCGCCGAGCTCGGCATCCGCTCGCTGGTCGATGTCAGGCTGGAGAAGGTCGAGCGCCGGGGCAACGCCCTGCAGGCGACGTTCCGCAACGAGTTGACCGGTGTTGAAAGCCAGGTCGAGGCCAGTCAGATCGTCATCGAATACGGCACGCTGCCGGCCGCCGAGATCTATCACGACCTGCGCGAGCACTCCGCCAATGATGGGGTGACCGATATCGCCTTCATGCTGGGCAGCGCAGAGGCGGCGGCGCCGGCACCGGGACGTTTCCTCCTGCATCGCATCGGCGACGCCGTGTCGAGCCGCGATCTCTATTCCGCGATCTACGAAGCCTACCGGCTCTGCTCCAAGCTCTGAGCGGTCGGCGCGGTCAAGCCACAGCGGAGCTGCGGGCGCCTGCGGCAGCGGCGAAGCGCTCGATCCGGAAGTCGTGCAGCGGGATATCCGTCTCACCCGTCGCGATCAGTTCGGCCATCGTATCGCCGACGCCCGGGCCGAGCTGGAAGCCGTGCCCGCTGAAGCCGAAGGCATGGAACAGTCCCGGCGTGGTGCCGGACGGGCCCATGACCGGCAGCATGTCGGCGAGATAGCCTTCGCAGCCCGACCAGGTGCGGATCACCGAGACATTTTCCAGAGCCGGGAGGAGTTGTGTCAGGGCGCGAAGCTGCGCCGGAAGCCGCGCCGGGTCGGCCTTGGCGTGGCCAGGTTCAAGCGCGACGTCGACCCGTTCGGCCGCGCCGCCGAAGACGATGTTGCCGCGCTCGACCTGACGGAAATAGGCGTCGGTCCCATGCCGGCGGGTCCAGATGCCGACGACCGGCAGGATGCGATGGGGCAGGGGTTCGGTCACGCCCATCTGCGGCCCGCGCGGGGTGAGGGGCACCGGCTCATCGAATTGCGCGGCGATCCGCATTCCCCAGGCGCCGGCGGTGTTGAGTAGCCTGCCGGCTTCGAACACGCCTTTGGATGCGGTGACGCGGAAGCCGGATACGGTATTGTCGATGCTGGCGACCTCGCAGTCCTCGACGATCTCCGCGCCGAGCCGTCGCGCTGCATCGGCGAAGGCCGGCGCGATCAGGCGCGGATTGCCCGAGCCGTCATGCGGGGAGAAGGAGGCGGCGATCGCTCCGGGGCCGAGGCCGGGAAAGCGCGCCTGGATCTCGTTGGCGCCGAGTTCCTCGAGCTCGAGGCCCCAGGGCCGCGCGGCGTCGGCATAGGCGCGCATGTCCGCCAGAGCATCCTCTTCGAAGATCAGGCGGAGATGGCCGGTCGCGCGGAACTCCACGTCGCGGCCGAGCAGGCGTTCGGCCTCGCCCCAAAGGCTGCGGGAGCGATGCGCCAGCGGCAATTGCGTGAGATGGCGCCCGGTCCGGCGGATATTGCCGAAGGAGGCGACGGTGGCGCCCGTTCCGACGCGGTTGCGTTCGATCAGCGTGACCTTCAGGCCCCGCCGCCTCAGGAAGAAAGTTGCGGCGGTTCCCATCAGGCCACCGCCGAGCACGATCACATCCATGTCCAGCCTCTTGCCGCACAGGCGGCAGATCTCCACGGGGCCGAACCTGACGTGGGCAGGCGGAGCCGTCAAAGTCGCGATGGCCGGCAGGCCATAAGTCCAGCCTATGGGCCTGCTCTGCATGTCTCTTGGACCGCGCTTTCGCCCCATGCGAGCTTTCGGCCGCCAGCAAGAGGAGCGGATATGGACGGCGGAACTGTGCCGAGTGCGGACTGGAAAGTCGGGGTCGATATCGGCGGCACCTTCATCGATTTTTGCGCGCTGGAGACACGCTCTGGCCAGGTCGCCTCGCTGAAGGTGTTGACCACGCCCGACGATCCGGGCGCCGAGCTGATGACCGGCCTCTCGCTGCTGGCCGAACGCGACGGCCTCGATCCGCAGGCGGTCACCCGCTTCGTCCACGGCACGACGGTCGGCGTCAACACCATCATCCAGCGCAAGGGGGCGTCATTGGCGCTCTTCACCAATGCCGGTTTCGAGGATGTGATCGAGCTCGCTCGTCTGCGCATGCCGGAGGTCTATTCGCTGTTCTGCTCCCGCCCCGAGCAGTTGATCACCCGCGATCGCATCTTCGGCATACCGGCCCGGATGCGCTCGGACGGGCGTGAGAGGGTGAAGCCCGATCTCGACGCGGTTGCGGCCGCCATCGCTTCGGCCAAGGCGCGCGGGGCCGTCGGCATTGTCGTCGCCTTCCTGCACGCCTGGCGCGATGGGGCGCAGGAGGAGGCGGTGAAGGCCGAGGTTGCGCGGCTGGCTCCGGAGCTCTTCGTCTTCACCTCGGCGGAGGTCTGGCCGGTGATCCGCGAATACGAGCGGACGACGACGGCGATCCTCAACGCCTATGTGCATCCGCGCATCGCCGGCTATCTGACCGCTCTGGAACAGCGGCTGGCCGACCGCGGCGTGCCGGCGCGCGCGCTCCTGACCAAATCGAATGGTGGCGTGATGAACGCTACCGAGGGCAAGCGCGCTTGCGTCTCCATGCTGCTCTCCGGCACGGCTTCGGGCGTCATCGGCGCGACCTGGTTCGCCCGGCAGGCCGGCGAGAAGCGCGTGCTGACGCTCGATATCGGCGGCACCTCCGCTGATTTCGCCCTCATCATCGACGGCGAGCCGCAATACGGCACCGGCGAGATGATCGGCGAGTTCCCCCTCTATATCCCCTCCGTCTCGGTCAGCTCGATCGGCATCGGCGGCGGCTCGATCGCTTCCGTCGACGGGCAGGGCGTGCTGCGCGTCGGGCCGGAATCGGCCGGCTCGACGCCGGGACCGGCTTGCTATGGGCGTGGTGGAGAGCAGGCGACCGTAACCGACGCCATGGTGGTCTGCGGCTGGCTCGGCCATAGCGAGATGGCCTATGGCCAGCTCAAGATGGATGCCGGCCTTGCCCGCGCCGCCGTCGCGCGCCTTGCCGAGAAGCTCGACCGGCCCCTCGACGAGACCGCGCAAGCGATCCTCGACATCGCCGTTTCCGAGATGTTCGTCGAGGTCGAGAAGCTGTCGTCGCGGGCCGGCGTCGATCTCAAGGATTTCACGCTGATGCCGTTCGGCGGCGGCGGCCCGATGCTCGGCGCCTTCCTCGCCCGCGAGCTCGGGATGAACCGGCTGCTCGCGCCGCGCCGGCCGGGGGTCGTCTCGGCGCTGGGCGGGCTCGTCGCCGATCTGCGCGGCGATTTCGTCCGCACGCTCTTCGCCGAACTCTCGCCCGGCGTGCTGCCGGAGCTGAAGGCGGCCTCGGCTGCGATGGTTCAGGAGGGGCGAAGCTGGCTTGCGGCGCAGGGCCATGCCGGCCCGGCCGATCTCAGGTTCTCGGCCGATATGCGCTATGTCGGCCAGAGCTACGAGATCGAGGTCGCCCTGCAGCCGGCCTGGCTCGAGGCTGGCGATCCGGCCGCCATCGCCCGCGAATTCCACCGGACTCACCAGCGGATCTACGATTTCGACGACCCTGACGGCCGCATCGAGATCGTCAACCTGCGCCTCTCCGCTGTCGGTGCCGGGCCGGTTCTGACGTTCCCGGAGGGGGCGGAGACCGATGTCGCCGCGGTGCCGGAGCGCGAGATCGAGGTTCACACGGGTGGCGTCCGCCAGGCTGTCGGCCTCTATCGTCGCGGCGACCTTGCGGCTGGCAGCCGCTTCGCCGGACCTGCTGTCGTCGCGCAGGAGGACACCACGGTGGCGATTCCCGCCGGTGCAAGCGCCCGGATCGATGGCCATCTCAACCTGCACCTGACCTTCGCGGAGTGATGCCGATGTTTGACCGGATGAAGCTTCAGGTGCTCGCCAACCACGCCCGCGCCGCCGCCGAGAACATGGCGCATACGCTGCACCGCACGGCGCACTCCGCCTTCGTCAAGGAGACGGAGGATTTCACGGTCATGCTGATCAGCCGGAGCGGCGATACCTTCGCCGTACCGATGGAGCTGGGAGCGACCTGGTATCCGGGCCTCTCCTGGGCCCCCGCGATCAAGATGGTCGACGACTACAAGCCCGGCGACGTCGCCTTCACCAACGATCCCTATTCCTGCTTCGTCGCCACCCACGCGCCCGACACCCATCTCTGGAAGCCGGTCTTCCACGAGGGTGAGATCGTGGCCTGGACCGGCGGCCATATCCACAACACCGACATGGGTGGCGCGGTGCCGGCCTCGCTCTCCCGCGCCCTGACCGAGATCCACCAGGAGGGTATCCGCTTCCCGCCGATGAAGCTCGTCAACGAAGGCGTCTTCGACGAGCAGATCCTCAGGATCATGACCACCAATGTCCGCAAGCCCGACCTCAACATCGGCGACATCAAGGCGCTGGTCGGCGCGCTCAATACCGGCGAGCGCAAGGTACTGGCGATGATCGAGAAGTTCGGCCGCGACGGGTTCCTCGGCGGCGTCGAGGCGCTGCTCGACCAGGCCGAGGCGCAGGCGCGCGAGGTGCTGCGCGGCATGCCGGATGGAACCTGGGAATTCGCCGATTACGCCGACGAGGATTCGGTCGAGGCCAATCCCTGCCGGCTGAAGCTCAAGCTCACGATCCGCGGCGGCGAGGCGGTGCTGGACTTCACCGGTTCCGACCCGCAGCTCGCCTCCTCGCTCAACGTGCCGAGCGGCGGCAACCCTCGGCATACGATGCTGCTGGTCGGGGTCTATTACGTCCTCTACACGCTGAACCCGAAGATCCTGCTCAACAGCGGGCTGACGCGCCCGTTCACCTGCATCGCGCCGGAGGGAACCGTGCTGAACCCGGTCTTCCCGGCAGCGGTCGGCATGCGCTCGCTCACCTGCGCGCGGCTGCGCTCGGTGATCTTCGGCGCCTTCTCGCAGGCGGTGCCTGAGCGGCTGCCGGCGGCACCCGCCGGCAACAACTGCATCGTCAACGTGATGACGACCGACGAGCGCACGCACCGCACCGTCATCGCCGCGGTCAATCCGGTGGTGGGCGGCGGCGGCGGCATGCCGCATCGCGACGGCACAAACGGCTCTGGCGCCGACGCCGCCTATCTCAGGAACACGCCGATCGAGATCACCGAGACCGAGACGCCGGTGGAGTTCGTCAGATACGGGCTGGCGCGGGATAGCGGCGGCGCCGGGCGCTGGCGCGGCGGGCTCGCCACCGAGATGGCGTTCCGCGTCTTCGCGCCCGACAGCCGCATCACCGCCCGCAATCGCGACCGCAGCTTCTTCCGGCCCTGGGGCGTGCTGGGCGGCAAGGCGGCGGGGCTCTCCGACATGGTCGTCAACCCGGGCCAGCCGGAGGAACGGCGGCTCGGCAATATCGACACCACTGTTCTGCAGCCGGGCGACGTGCTCGAGATCCGCTCGGCCGGCGGCGGTGGCCGTGGCCATCCTTTCGACCGGGAGGCCTGGCGCGTGGCGGAGGATGTCGTGCGCGGCTACGTTTCGCCGGAGGCGGCTGAGCGCGATTACGGCGTCCTTATCCGCGACGGGGTCGTCGACGAGGAGGCGACACGGGCGCGCCGTGCCGAACGTGGGCCGGTCACCGGCCACTTCCATTTTGGCCCGGAGCGCGAGGGCTACGAGGCCCAGTGGACACGCGAGGCCTATGACCAGCTGACGGCGATCCTCGCCGGCCTGCCGATCCATTGGCGCTTCTTCGCCAAGACCGAGATCTTCAGGCGCATGAAGGGCAGGGTTGGCGCCCAGGGCGTCGACGAAGCCTTTGCCGCGGCCAGGCTCAGGTTTCCCGAAATGCCGGCGCCAAGGCTCATCCATGCGGAGGCTGCCGAATGAGCACGGCCGCCGGCGAAGGGGCGGGCCGGCTGGTCCGACTGACCGAGGTCGATCGCGCCCCGCTGCGCTTCTTCCTCGACGGTGCCGAACAGCAGGCTCTGACCGGCGACACCGTGCTCAGCGCCGTGCTCTCGGTCGCGCCGGCGCTGCGCCGCTCCGAGTTCGGACCTGAAGCCCGCGCCGGCTTCTGCCTGATGGGGGCGTGCCAGGATTGCTGGATCTGGCAGGAGGACGGGCCAAGGCTGCGGGCGTGCTCGACGCCGTTGGCCGAAGGCATGCGCCTGCTGTCAGCCGCGCCGGGGGAATGGCCTTGAGCGAGGCGGCCAAGCCCCGGATCGTCGTCGTGGGTGCCGGGCCGGCTGGCATCAGGGCTGCCGAGATACTGGCCGCCGGAGGGCTGGTGCCCATCGTCATCGACGAGGGCGAGCGCGCGGGAGGCCAAATCTACCGCCGGCCGCCGCCTGGTTTCACGCGCCCAGCAGAGGTTCTCTACGGTTCGGAGGCTGCAAAGGCCGTCGCGCTACACCAGACCTTCGATGCCATGGCGGCGGCAGGCCGCCTCGTTCATCACCCCCGCAGCTCCGTCATCGCCATTGCGGACGGGCGATTGCAGGTCATCGGCGACGCAGGGGCGCGCTGGATGTCCTATGACCGGCTGATCCTCGCCACAGGCGCGATGGATCGCGTCATGCCCGTGCCGGGCTGGGAGAACGCCGGCGTCTACGGGCTCGGCGCGATGCAGATCGCGCTGAAGGCGCAAGGGGCCGCACTGGGGCGAAGCATCGTACTGGCCGGCTCGGGCCCGCTGCTCACTCTGCTCGCGGTGCAACTGCTCAAGGCGGGCGGGCAGGTTGCCGCCGTGCTGGACACGACGCCGATGCGCCGGCAACTGCGCGGCTTCGCCGGCCTGTCGGCACGGCCGCTCTTCGCCTTGCGCGGGCTGATGATGCGCCGGCGCCTGGCCGGGATCTATCATGCCGGTGTCCGGCTGGAGCGCATCGAGGCGGACGGGCGTGGCCCGGTCGCCGTGCTCTGGCGCGATGGAGCGGGCCGGAACCGGCGTACGCCTTGCGATGCGGTCGGCCTGGGCTGGCATCTGAGGGCCGAGACACGTCTCGCGGACCTCGCCGGATGCGACTTCGCCTATGACGAGACCTGGCGGCAATGGCTGCCGCAGGCCGATGGCATGGGGCGGGCGGGACGCGGCGTGTACCTCGCCGGGGACGGGCTCAGGATACTCGGGGCCGATGGGGCGGAGGTCGCGGGCCGGCTCGCCGCGGCGGCCTGCTTGCAGGATCTCGACCTGCCGGCGCCCGATACGGCGGTGGATGAGCGCCGGCTGGCCCGGCTCGGCCGCTTCGCGCGCGGAATCGCGGAGGCCTTTCCCTGGCCTGTCGAGGCGGCGGCCGGCTTGCCGGATGAGACGGTGGTCTGCCGCTGCGAGGGCGTGACCGCCGGTGAATTGCGTCGGACCGTCGATTTCGGTGGCGGCGAGGTCAATCGCGTCAAGTCGCTCGGGCGCGTCGGGATGGGGCGCTGCCAGGGCCGCTATTGCGAACTGGCCGCAGCAGAGATCGTGGCCGATGGCGCGGGCCATGCCTGCGCAGCGGCGGCAGGCCGGTTGCGCGGACAGGCGCCGGTAAGGCCGGCCCCGATCTCCGCCCTGGTTCAGGACGTGGCTACAGACGGATAGCGCTGCGTGTTCAGGTGCCGTGCGAACGATTAAGGTCCCGGCAAGCCGCGCGCAGGCAGTCGCGCATCAGTTCATGACTGGGCGAGAGCGGCCGGTCGTTACTGGTGAGGATCGCGATGGGCACTTCGATCCGAGGTTCGAACGGCCGCGTTACGACGCCGTTGAATTGCTCCCAGGGCAAGAGGCTGTCGACGATGGCGATGCCGAGCCCATCGCGCACATAAGGCAGGGCGGTGATCGACAGGTCGATCTCGATCGCCGGCGCGTAGGCGAAGTCCTCGGCCCCGGCCGAAGCGGCCAGCAGGCGCCCCGGCAAGGTATCGGCGCGATAGGAGATCAGTGTTTCGTCGCTGATATCGGCAAAGCGGACGCAGTCGCGTGCCGCCAGCCGGTGCTTGGCCGAGACGACGCAGACCAGCGCCGCACGCCCGACCGTCTCGGCGTGTATGCCGGCATGAGGCAGGTTGTTCATGGCGATGCCGAGCGAGACCTCGCCACTGCGCAGCATCTCGACGATGGAGACCTGCGAGGCGATGAGCGAGCGCACCACGATCTCGGGATGGGCTTCCCGGAACGCGGTCAGGGCACGCGGCACGATCGACATGGATGGCGGCGCCGAGGCAGCGAGCCGGACGAGGCCGGTGCGGCCATGCCGCATGTCGATGGTCCGGCGGCGGAGCGCATCAAGCTCGCCGAAGATATGCTCGGCCTGGGAGTAAAGCTCCTCCGCCTCCTGCGTCGGCACCAGCCGGCCGCGCACGCGGTTGAACAGCTTGAAACCGAGCTGGCCCTCGGCATGGAGCAGGATCTGGCTCAGGGCCGGCTGCGAGATATTGAGCATCGCGGCCGCGCCGGTCACCGTGCCGCAGCGCATCAGCGTGCAGAAGACTTCGAGTTGGCGCGCCCGCATCTGTCGTCCCATCAACGGCGATAGCGCAGACATCGCCGCCGCCGGCGCTGATGTCCAGCCTTCAACCGCCGTTGGGCCTTCTCCCAAGTTTATCGCTGGTCCCAGCGATCCCGCATTTCGTAGAACAGCACGGCCAGCGGCAGGAACCATGGCTTGCCGTAATAGAGCGGGCGGCTGCGGAAGGGCAGGTCGGCATAGGCGCTGGCTGCATCTGCGCTGCCCAGCATGCGTTGCGCGATCTTATGGCCGAACCAGCTTGCCCGCGCGATGCCGGTGCCGTTGTAGCCGCAGGCGTAGAAGATGCCTTCGTGCTCGCCGAGATGGGGCAGCTTGTCGAAGGTGAAGCCGGTCTGGCCGTGCCAGTAATGCGTGATCGGCGTCCGTCCCAGCTCGGGGAAGACCTGCAGCATCTGCTTGCGCAGATGTGCGGCATTGGCGTGGGCGACAGTCTCGCCGGTCACCTTGAGCACCCGCCCGCCGAAGAGAATGCGCGTTCCGTCCGGGGAGGGCCGGTAATAGGTCACGACACGCTGGCTACCCGCCAGCATGCGCCGTTTCGGCATGAGCCGATCCATCACCTCGGCCGGGAGCTGTCCGGTCGCGATCAGCGCACTGCGGATGGGAATGATCCGCCGCTGCAGGAAGGGCAGGAGCGCTCCGGCATAGCCGTTGGTGGCGACGAGCAACTGCTTCGTCGCGATCTTGCGCTCGCCGACCGAGAGCTTGAACCCGCCCGCCTGCGGCGAGATCGCCGTCACCCGGGCGCCGCTGACGATCTGAACGCCGATCCGGCGCGCGGCTTCGGCGAGACCGGCGATATAGCGAGCCGGATGCAGGCCGGCATAGCCTGGCATGGCGAGGCCGCCGTGATAGAGCTCGGTGCCGATCTCGCCCTGCTGCTCGGCGCGCGGGACCAGATAGGCGTCGCAGGGCATGACCTGCCGGATGCGGTCGAGGTTGCGCCCCATCGCCTCGTAGAGACGCGGCGTCATCGCGCCCCGGAAATAGCCGACCACAGCGAGATCGCAGGCGATGGCCTCTCGCGCCACGACATCCTTGACGTGCTGCAAGGCAAGGAAGCTTTCCTCGACGATGGCGCGCGCCTTGTCCGGCCCATGGGCCATCGCGGTGTCGAAGGTGGCCCAGCCGGGGCCGAGCATGCCGCCATTGCGGGAGGAGGCGCCCCAGCCGGGGGATTCCGCGTCCAGCACGGTCACCTGCTTGCCGGCGCGCGCCAGGGTCAGCGCGGCGTTGAGCCCCGTGAAGCCGGCGCCGACGATCGTGACCTCGCTTTGCGCCGGCAGTTCGGATGCGGGCTCTGTCGCCGGCCTCGCGGCTTCCCACCAATAGGGCGTGTCGACCGCGTCGTCGCTGAAGAACGGACCGGACAGGCGTGCCATGCGTGCAACCCTCAGGACGGCAGGATGCGCCGCAGGAAATCCTGCGTGCGCGGATGCTGCGGCCGGCTCAGCACTTCCTCGGGCGGGCCCTGTTCGACCAGGACACCGCCATCGAGGAACAGCACGCGGTCGGCGACCTCGCGGGCGAAGCCCATCTCGTGGGTGACGACGACCATCGTCATGCCCTCGTCGGCCAGAGACCGCATCACGGCGAGGACCTCGCCGACCAGCTCCGGATCCAGCGCCGAAGTCGGCTCGTCGAACAGGATCGCGTCGGGATTCATGCCAAGCGCGCGGGCGATCGCGACGCGCTGCTGCTGGCCGCCGGAGAGCTGGGCCGGGTAGGCATCGATCTTGGCGCCGAGCCCGACACGGGTCAGCAGGTCGCGCGAGCGCGCCAGAACCGCCTCGCGCGGCTCCTTCTTGACGAAGATCGGGCCTTCCGCGACGTTCTCGAGCGCCGTCCGATGCGGGAACAGGTTGAAGCGCTGGAAGACCATGGCGACGCGAGTGCGCAATTGGCGGATGCGCGAGGAGCCGGTATCGACCCGCTCGCCATGCACGACGATCTCGCCGCCCTGATAGGTTTCCAGACCGTTGATGCAGCGCAGGAGCGTCGACTTGCCGGAGCCGGACGGCCCGATGATGCAGACCACCTCGCCCTTCTCGACCGCGAAGGAGACGTCGTGGATGACCTCGTGCTGGCCGAAGGATTTTCTGACGTTGCGCAGTTCGATGATGCTCATCGGGCCTGCCTCATGCGGCGTTCGAGCCAGCTGTTGAAGGCCGTGAGCGGCAGGCTCATGGCGAGATAGATCAGCGCCACGAGCGTGAAGATCGTGGTGTTCTCGAAAGTCGAGGACGCCAGCAGCTTGCCCTGCAACGAGAGCTCAGCGACCGTGATCGTCGAGGCGAGCGAGGAATCCTTGAGCAGCATGACCATCGTGCTGCCGTAGGGCGGCAGCGCGACGCGGATCGCCTGAGGCAGCACGACACGCCGCATCAGGAGGCTCCAGCCCATGCCGATCGAGAGCGCTGCTTCCGTCTGCCCGCGGTCGATCGCCTCGATGCCGGCGCGGAAGACCTCCGCCATATAGGGCGAATAGGCGATGCCGAGGCCGATGATCGCGGCCTGCAGGGCGGTCAGCGAGAGCCCGAGATCGGGCATCACGAAGTAGATGTAGAACAGGGTCACCATGCCCGGGATGCCGCGCACGACGACGATGATCGTGCGCGCCGTCCAGGCGAGCGGCGCGATGCCGCTCACCCGCATGAAGGCCCAGACCAGGCCCAAGCCCGTCGCGAGGACGAAGGCGCCGAGCGTGACCAGCACGGTGAGGTAGACGCCCTGCATCAGGATCGGCAGGAACGTCTCAGCCTGGCTGAGGAAATGGCTCATGGCTCAGTCGGTCAGGCGTTCACAGACCCCACTTCTTCAAGATCGCCTCGAAGCGTCCGTCCTTCTTCATGTTCGCAAGGCTGGCGTTGATCTTCGTCAGCAGCTCGGCATTGCCCTGCTTGACGGCGATGTTGATCGGGCCCGGAACCGACGGCTTGTAGGACTTGACCAGCCGCAATTGCGGGAAGCGCCCCTGCGCGAGGTTGTAGGCCAGGATCGGGTAGTCGCCGATGCCGGCGTCGAGGCGACCGTTGGAGACGTCGCGCAGGATGTCCGGCAGGCTGTCATAGGCGCCGACCTCGGCGGGCGCGCCCGAGGCCTTGAGGGCGTCGATGTAGCGCGTTCCGATCTGCGCGCCGACCTTCTTGCCCTTGAGGTCGCCGAAGCCGGCATAATCCTTCGCGTCGCCGGCAGGCACCACCAGCCCCTCGCCATAGGCGTAGACGTCCTGGCTGAAGTCGACGACCTTGGCGCGCTCCGGGGAGCCGTACATGGCGGCCGAGATGATGTCGATCTTGCCGGAGGTGAGGGCGGCGATCAGGGTCGAGAACTGCATCGGCTGAATCTCGACCTTGAAGCCGGCGTCCTTGCCGATCTCCTCGATGACATCGACCATCATCCCCTGGATGGTGTTGGTCTTCGCGTCGAGGAAGGTGAAGGGCGTGCCGGTCGGCGTCGAGCCCACCTTGTAGACCGTCTGCGCCTGGGCCGTCGCCGCGGCGAGCATCATGCCGAGTGCTGCAACCGTCGTCCTGAATCCGATCATCCCATTCCCCTTTGCTTTGAATCCAACCGGTTTTCGGAACCGGGCCATGCAGCATCCGTACCTGTCCGAGCGAACGACAAGACGGATTCGTACCAGAGCCATAAGACGCACTTATGCGATGGCGTGCCGGGCATCCTGCGCTAGAACTCCGCCACCTTGCCGAAGGCGGAGCCTTCCAGGCGTTCGGGCCGGTACGGCCTGGGATCGACGATCGGCTTCGCGCCGGTGACGATGTCCGCGATCATGTGCCCGGCGCCGGGGCCGATGCCGAAGCCATGGCCGCTGAACCCCGCCGCGAGGATGAAGCCGGGCAGGCCGGCAAGCTCGCCGATGGCGGGCACGCCGTCCGGCGTCGAATCGATGTAGCCGGCCCAGCGCGCCGCGACCGGCACGGATTTGAGGCCGGGCAGCAGGCGTTGAGCCCGCGCATGGGTCTCGGCGATCTGGCGCGGATCGGGCGTCGGGTCGAGGATGCGCATGGCCTCCATCGGCGTCGGCGCATCGAGCTTCCAGCGGGCCAGCGTCTCGTGGCCGGATTTCCAGCCTTCGAGGTTACCGATGGCGAGGCTGCGCCAGCGCCGCAGGAACATGGGAACGAACTGGCGGGCGTAACGCAATTGCTGCGGCGTGGGATCGACCCGGGCTCGCCCGCTGATCGCCAGGGTGTAGCCGCCGTTGCTGCGACGCGTCACCGATATCTCGGCGGTGTGCAGCGCCTCGGGAAGACCCGTTGCCCCGGGCGAAACCGACATGATCGACTGGCGCACCGCCGATTGCGGAAAGCGGATACCGTACTGGTTGAGGAAGGACGAGGCCCAGGCGCCCCCTGCATGGATGACCGTCGCGGTGCGGATCGTGCCCTTCTCGGTCACGACGGCCGAGACACGCCCGCCCATCGTCTCGAGGCCGCGCGCGGCACAGAATTGATGAACGCTGCCGCCGGCCGCGATGATGCCGCGCGCGATCATCGGCGCGGCGCGGGCGGTATCGGCGGTGCCGTCAGTCGGCGAGAACACGCCTCCCTTCCAGCGCTTGCCGGTCGCGCTTCCGCGAGCCGAGGCTTCTTCGGACGAGAGCATGTGGGTGACGACACCCTCACCGACGGCAAAATCCCGCCACTTCGCCCAGGCCGTGAGCTGGGCGTCGTCGTCGCTCAGATAGAGCAGGCCGCAACGGCGGAAGCCGAGATCCTCGCCGATCTCTCCCGCCAGACGATCCCAGAGCGACAGACTTTCCGTCGCCATCGGCAGCTCGCGGGCATCGCGGTTCTGCTGCCGGCACCAGCCCCAGTTGCGGCTCGACTGCTCGGCGCCGATGCGGCCCTTCTCGACGAGCGCGACCGTCACGCCGCGGCGGGCGAGGTAGTAGGCGGCACTGACGCCGACGATGCCGCCGCCGATGACCACGACGTCGGCGCGATCGGGCAAAATGGGACTGGTCTCGATCTCGAACAGCGGCGCCGGCATGACACTCTCCTTGCGGAGGCAAGGTTAGCGACCACGCGCAGGAAAGTGCGCTGCAGTTGCGATCGTGGCGGCATTTCCTTCGGTTTCGACGGCCGGATTCTGCCGTCATCTGCGCTTCAACCCTGTTAGACTCGGCACGCTGTTCGCGGCATAATCTGCTGTCGGGTTGCAGGCCCCAGGCCTTGGCGGCGCGGCTGTCTGTCGATCGAGGAACTCCGATGAAGCTTGACCAGATCGACATCAAGATCCTCTACGAGCTGCAGAAGAACGGCCGGATCACCAATGTCGAGCTGGCCGAGCTGGTGAACCTTTCGCCGAGCCCTTGCCTGATGCGCGTCAAGAAGCTGCAGCAGGACGGCTACATCACTGGCTATTCCGCGCGGATCAACATCGCCAAGCTCGGGCAGACGCTCACGGTCTTCACCGAGATCACCCTGAAGAACCACCGGCAGATCGACTTTGCCCGCTTCCTGGCCGCGATCGAAAAGCTCGACCAAGTGATCGAGTGCCATCTGGTCTCGGGCGGCTACGACTATCTGGTCAAGTTCGTGACCAGCGGCATCATCGAGTACCAGACGCTGATGGAGCGGCTGATCGACCTGGATATCGGCATCGACAAGTATTTCAGCTTCGTGGTGCTGAAGTCGCCGATCGTGAAGCCGCATATGCCGCTGACCAGCCTGTTCCCGGTCACGGCGACGAGCTAGGGCTTACGTCAGCGCTTCGAGAAGGCTGCGACAAGTTCCGGGTCGCGTTCGAGCTTGTCCAGCCAGCTCGGGTCTAGCTTGGGCACCGAGGACATCAGCAGCCGCGCATAGGGGTGGCCGCCAGCCTTGCCGACCTGGTCGGCCGGCAACTGCTCCACCTTCACGCCGCGATACATCACCGCGACCTCGTCGCAGATCGCCTGCACCGTCGTCAGGTCGTGGCTGATGAAGAGATAGGACAGGCCGAGTTCGCGCTGCAGGTCCTTGAGCAATTCGATGATGGCGGCGGCGACCACGGTGTCGAGCGCCGAGGTGATCTCGTCGCAGAGGATCAGCTCGGGGTCGGCGGCAAGCGCGCGTGCCAGGTTCACGCGCTGCTTCTGCCCGCCCGACAACTCGCTCGGCAGCCGGTGCTTCAGAGCGCGCGGCAGATGCACCAGCTCGAGCAGCCGGTCGATGCGTGCATCGCGGGCCGCGCCACGCAGGCCGTGGTAGAAGGTGAGAGGACGGCCGAGGATGTCCTCGATCGACTTGGCCGGGTTGAGCGCTGTATCCGCCGATTGGAACACGATCTGCAGCTTGCGCAACTCGTCGGCGCTGCGGTCCTGTGCCCGCGGTGCCATCGGCTTGCCGTTGAAGGCGATCGTGCCGGAGGAGGGCGGGATGATGCCGGCGATGGCGCGCGCGAGCGTGGATTTCCCGCAGCCGGATTCGCCGATGATGCCGAGATTGCGTCCGCGCTCCAGCCTGAAACTCACCTTGTCGACCGCCAGGATCAGCGGCGTTCCATCGGCCTGCAGCTTGCCATAGCCGGCGCTGATGGACGCAAGCTCCAGCACGGGGCGGGGAGCCGCGCCTTCCGGGCTCGCTACCTGCGCGGGGGCGCGGCCGGGCGGCGCGAAGGCGGCCAGCAGTTCTTGTGTGTAGGGATGCTTCGGTGCCGACAATATCTGCGTTGTTGCGCCGATTTCCTGGATGACGCCACCTTTGAGGACGACGATGCGGTCTGCGATCTGGGCGACGACGGCGAGATCGTGCGAGACGTAGACGCCGGCCATCCGGCTCTGGCGCATCACGGATTTGAAGGCGCGCAGGACCTCGATCTGCGTGGTGACGTCGAGAGCGGTCGTCGGCTCGTCGAAGATCACCACCTTCGGATCGCCAATGAGCGCCATGGCCGCTGACAAGCGCTGCAACTGGCCGCCCGAAACCTGGTGCGGATAGCGCCCGCCGATCGTCTCGGGCGAGGGCAGGGAGAGCGCACGGAACAGGTCAATCGCCTTGGCTTCGGCCTGCGCACGAGGCATCAGCTCGTGGATGCGGGTGATCTCGATCACCTGGTCCATGATCCGCTGCGCCGGATTGAAGGCGGCGGCCGCGCTCTGCGGCACATAGGAGACCGCGACGCCGCGGACCTTTGCCCGCTCCTTTTCCGACAGTGCGGCCATGTCGCGGCCGTCGACCCGGACGCTGCCCCCGGTGATGCGGCAGCCCGTGCGGGTATAGCCGAGCAGCGTCAGCGCGATCGTGGTCTTGCCCGAGCCGCTCTCGCCGATCAGCGCGACGATCTCGCCGGGCGCGATCTCGAAGCTCACGCCCCTGATGATCTCGACGCGGCGGCCGGCATCTGTCGTCGCCTCGACCTTGAGGTCCCGGATGTCGACGAGAGGGCCCATCATTCGCTCCGGTCCCGGATCTTCTGCGGCAGGTTGTCGATCAGCAGGTTGACGGCGATCGTCAGGCTCGCGATGGCGAAGGACGGCGCCATTACCGCGGGGGCGCCGAAAGGCAGGCCGCCGATGTTCTCGCGCACCAGAGAGCCCCAGTCGGCCTCCGGCGGCTGCACGCCGAGGCCGAGGAAGGACAGGCCGGACAGGAGCAGTACGATGAAGACGAAGCGCAGGCCGACATCGGCGAGCACCGGCCCGATGATGTTGGGCAGGATCTCCGCGCCGATCAGGTAGCTCAGCCTCTCGCCGCGGATGCGCGCGACCGTGACGAAGTCGGTGGTGTTGACGTTGACCGCGAGCGCCCGGGCGAAACGGTAGGAGCCGGGCGTGTAGATGATGCCGAGGATCAGCATCAGCACGGGAATCGAGGAGCCGACGCCGGCGACCGCAACGAGCGCGAACAGCTTGCTGGGAATGGAACTCAGCGCATCGATGAAGCGGCTCAGCGCCGTATCGAACCAGCCGCCGGTCACGGCTGCCGCCATGCCGAGCGTGACGCCGATGGTACAAGCGATCAACGTGGCCGCCAGCGAGATGCCGACGGTGTAGCGCGCCCCGAACAGGATGCGCGAGAGCATGTCGCGCCCGAGATAGTCCGTGCCCAGGGGAAACGACTGGCTCATCGGCCCGAAATAGTCGGTGTCGACGATGTCGCTGACGCCGTGCGGCGTGATGTAGGGCGCCAGGATCGCGATCGCAGCCCATGCCAGGACGATCACGAGGCTGACCAGGCCGGTGAGGTTGAAGCGGTAGCCCGCGCGGCGCGGGGACGGGGACGTGGTGGTGGCGTCGGTGGCCATGTCAGCGCAATTTCGGATTCGACAGGATGGCGATGATGTCCGCCGTCGTGATCAGCAACAGATAGACGGCGCAGAAGATCATCGCGCAGCTCTGGATGAGCGGCAGGTCGCGCGTCGCGACCGCATCGACCATCAGCTTGGCGATGCCGGGATAGTTGAAGATCGTCTCGACGATGATGACGCCGCCGAGCAGGTAGGAGAGCGACAGCGCCACGGCGTTGACGATCGGGCCGAGCGCGTTGGGCAGCGCATGGCGCAGCACGACGCGGGTGCGGGAAGCGCCCTTCAATTGGGCCATCTCGACATAGGGCGTGTTGAGGGTCTCGACCACGGCCGCGCGCGACATGCGGATCATCTGGGCGGAGATGACGAAGCTCAGCGTGAAGACGGGCATCGCATAGATGCGCAGCATCTCGCCGAAGGAGTGGACGTCCCGCGCGAAGGACAAGGCCGGCAGCCATTTCAGCCAGACGGCGAAGATCAGCACGCCGGAGGTCGCGATCATGAATTCCGGGACCGAGATCACCGTGATCGTCGCCATGGTGACGGAGCGGTCGTAGAGCGAGCCGCGCAGCATGGCGGAGGTGATGCCGAGCGCGAGCGCGATCGGGACTGAGAACAACGCCGTCGCGGCCGCGAGCTGGAGCGAATTGCCCAGGCGCCCGGCGATGAGCTCCGCGATCGGCCGGTTGTTGGCGTAGGAGATGCCGAGATCGCCGGTCAGCATGCCGCCCAGCCAACGGAAGAAGCGCAGGATCGCCGGGTCGTTGAGGTGCATCGCCGTGCGAAGCCCGGCCACGGCCTCCGGCGTCGCGGCCTGGCCGAGCAGGATCTCGGCGACGTCGCCGGGCAGGATCTGGGTGGCGCAGAACACCACGAAGGAAACGATCAGCAGCGTCAGCAGCGCGACGAGCAGCCGTCCGCCCAGCAGGGACAACAGGTGAAGGTTCATCGACGCTCCCGCAGCTGACACCTCCGACAGGAGTGTGGCACGAAATGGGGGCCGGGCGCACGCGCCCGGCCCGCAGGAGTACCCAGGATCAGGCTTCGAGCCAGACGTATTCGGCGAAGGCGTAGCCCATCATGCCGCCGAGCGGGTTCGCAAGCAGCCCCTTGAGCTTGTTCGAGATCGCGTCGACATTGGAGATGTAGACCGGGATCGCGGTGCCGGCCTCGTCGGCGACCATCACCTGCATCTCGCCATAGATCTGCTTGCGCTTGGCTTCGTCGAGCGAGCCGCGGGCCTCGAGCAGCATCTTGTCGAACTTCTCCGACTTGTACTGGCTCTCGTTCCACGGCGCGGTGGAGGCGTAGAGCAGCGAGAACAGGATATCCGGCGTCGGCCGCGGGTTGATGTTGCCGAAATGGACCGGGGCCTTGAGCCAGTAGTTCGACCAGTAGCCGTCCGAGGGAACGCGCTGGATGTCGAATTTCATGCCGATCGCGTTGCCGGCCTGCTGGACGAGCACGGCCATGTCGACCGAGGAGCCGGCAGCATCCGAGGCGACGATCGGGATCGTCTGGCCGAGAACGCCGGCCTTCTGGAAGAGCGACTTGGCCCGCTCGGGGTCGAACGCCTTCGGCTTCAAGTCCTTGTTGTGGTAGACGCTCATCGGCGGGATGGGCTGGTCGTTGGCGATCTCGGCGAGGCCGCGCAACGCCGATTTCTGAATCTGCTCGCGGTTGAGCAGATATTTCATGCCCTCGACGAAACCTGCCTTGTCGCCGGGCGCCATGTCCAGGCGCATGTTGAGGTCGGTATAGTTGCCGGTGGTGGTCTTCGACAGGGCGACGCCCGGCTGGCTCTCGACCAGACGCATCGAGCGCGGGTTGATCGCGGCGGCCAGCTGGATGTCGCCGGAGAGCAGCGCGTTGACGCGGGCGGTGTCGTCGGTGATGGCGAAGAACTCGAAGGAGTCGAGGTTCGCGCCGCCGGGCTTGAAGTAGTTCTTGTTCCTGACGGCGATCGAGCGCACGCCGGGCTCGAAGCTTTCGCAGGTGAAGGCGCCAGTGCCGTTCGCCTTGGCGAAGTTCGTCGTGCCGTCGGCGATGATCATGAAGTGATGCGTCGACAGGATGGTCGGCAGGTCACCGTTGGGCGCTGCGAGGGTGATCTCGACGGTCAGCGGATCGACAGCCTTGAACCCGGTCATCTGCTTGGCCAGCGCGGCCGATTTCGAGCCGACGGCGGGGTCGAGATGGCGCTTCAGCGAGTAGATGACATCGGCGGAGGTCAGCGGCTTGCCGTCATGGAAGGTGACGCCCTTCTTGAGCGTGACGGTCCAGACCTTGGCGTCCTTGGTCTCGAACTTGTCGGCGAGCTCCATCTGCAGCTTGCCGTCGGTGCCCAAGAAGGTCAGGCGGTTGTAGAAGGCGCAGCAGCGGACATAGTCCGTCGACAGCGAGGCCTTGGCCGGGTCGAGGGTATCGGCGGTCGAGGACGACCAGCCGGCAGCCTTCAGGTTGCCGCCCTTGACCGGCGTCGCCGCGAGCGCGGAGGTGGCCCGGGCCAGAACGAGGCTGCTGGCGGAGGCGGCAAGGCCGCCGGCCATCAGCATCTGCAGGAGATCACGGCGGCTGGCGCCGCGGCGGATCGCATTCTCGACGATGGCGTCGTCGGCGCTCGTCCAGCTGGAAGAAATCTTGTCGGTCATGCTCATTCCCCTGTTCTGATTTGCGCCGTTGTGCCGGCGTTGGTCTTCTTCGGTTCGGGTTCCTTCAGGCAACCAGACTGGCCTCCACGGCGTCGGCGAGCGCGCCCATCGAGGTGAAGTGGAAGTCGGGCTCGGTGAAGCGTTCGGGCTCGATCGTGCCGCCATAGCCGGGCTGGGCGTGGCGCCGCTGGATCCAGCAATTGGTCAGGCCGAGTTCCCGGGAGATTCCGATGTCGTGGTACTGGCTCTGCGCGACATGCAGGATCTGCTCGCGCGAGCCGCCATCCGTCTCGACGAAGGCGAAGACCTGCTCGAAGAAGGCGGGATCGGGCTTTTCCGTGCCGGTGTCGTCGACGGTGAAGCCAGCATAGAAGGGGTTGCCGAGAGCGCGGGAGAAATGCTCGAAGGCCCAGCGCTGGGCGTTGGTCATGGCGATGAGCTTGTAGCGCTTCGACAGGCGGGCCAGCGCGTCGGCGCTGTCCGGGAAGGGGCGCCAGTCCTTGACGGCATCCCGCAGGCGCCTGCCCTGGCTTTCTCCGGTGGGCAGGCCGAGCTTCGGCGCGATGACGCCGTAGACGCGGACGAGGTCGTCGGGAAAGCGCCCGACACCGGGCATATAGCGTGCGGCACGGTAGAGGCTCAGCGCTTCCTCGCCGTCGAACGGCACGCCGGCCTCGCGGGCGATGGCTGCCAGGCTGCCGATGAGGCCGCCCTCGAAATCGATCAGCGTGCCGACGACGTCGAATGTCATGTAGCGGAAGTCGTTGAAACCCTGAGCCATCGCCTCTCCGCTTCTCCCGCCTGTCGCGTGCGGGTACTCGTCGTCCTCGGCGAGCGTGGTCGCGTCGCCTTCGGCTCATTCGGTCGCTGGTCGCGACGGCTGCGCTGTGTTCCCCGGCCGCTCTGCGTCGGCCATAAGCGAGTTTCCCACGGCAGGCTCGCCGGATACGCTGAATGTCCAAAACCCGGCGGCACAAAATTCCGAATTCGCAGCCTTGGCGGAATCTCGGCTCGGGGAGCGGGGAGAGATGCGACCCTCGCTTCCGCTCCGCCCTCGCAGAGCCTGCGATCCTCAGGCCATCGCGGCCCGGACATCCGGGTCGGCCAGCGTCTCGTCGAGTGTCGCGCGGGTCCGCTCGACGATCGCGTCGATCTCGGCCTCGGTGCAGCACAGCGGCGGCGCATAGCCTAGCACGCCGTTGCCGAAGGCCCGAATGACGAGACCGTGGTTCCAGGCCCGGTCGAAGACGCGCTGGGCCGGCACCGAAGCCGCAGGAAGCGGCGTCTTCCTCGCCTTGTCGGTCACGAGCTCGACGGCGGCCAGCATGCCGCGCCCGCGCACCTCGCCGACGAGCGGGTGATCGCCGAGGCTTTCGAGGCCGGCCATCAGGCGCGCGCCGGCCTTGCGGCCGTTCTCGAGCAACCCGTTCTCGTAGAGGCGCAGCACTTCGAGGCCGACCGCTGCGCTGACCGGATGGGCGGAATAGGTGTAGCCGTGGCCGACCGCCGCCGCGCCCGCACCGTCCGCGATGACGTCGTAGACCTTCTGCGACATCAGCACGGCGCCCATCGGCACATAGCCCGAGGTCAGCCCCTTGGCGACGGTCATCAGGTCGGGGACGATATCCTCGTCCTCGCAGGCGAAGAGCGGGCCGGTGCGCCCGAAGCCGGTGATGACCTCGTCGGCGACGAAAAGGATATCGAGCTCGCGGCAGAGCTCGCGCATCGCCTTGACCCAGCCCGGCGGCGGCACGAGCACGCCGCCGGAACCCTGGATCGGCTCGCAATAGAAGGCGGCGACGCGGTCGGCTCCGCCGAGTGCCTCGACCTTGGCGCGCAGCGCCGCCAGGGAGGCGGCGATGACCGCAGCCGGCTCCGAGCCGGCCGGGTTGCGATAGGTATAATGCGACGGAATCTTGTGCTGCCAGTCATAGGGCACGCCGAAGCCGGCATGGAAGGCGGGCAGGGCGGTGAGACCGGCGCCGACGGTCGAGGAGCCGTGATAGCCCTGCTCGAGCGAGATGAACTGGTCCTTCTGCGGCTTGCCGCGGGCCTGCTGGTAATAGCGGATGAAGCGGACCGTGCTGTCGACCGCGTCGGAGCCGCCAAGCGTGAAGTAGACGCGGTTGAGGTCGCCCGGCGAACGCTCGGCGAGTTCGGCCGCCAGCCGGATCGCCGGCTCGGAGCCGAGGCCGAAATAGCCCGTCGCATAGGCCAGCTCGCGCATCTGGTTCGCCGCGGCCTCGACGATGCTGTCCTGGCCGTAGCCGGCATTCACGCACCACAAGCCCGCGAAACCGTCGATGAGCTGCTTGCCGGAGCTGTCGGTGATGGTCGCGCCCTTGGCCGAGCGCAGCACGCGCACTCCCGCCTTCTCATGGCCGCGATAGGAGGCGACCGGATGAATCCAATGCTCGCGATCGAGTTCGATCAGGGAATTGCTCAACATGGCGGTTCTCCAGACTATCCGAGCGCCTGACTGGCGAGAGCGAAGGGTTTGGCGGGGCCGGGCGGCAACCGGCCGGTCGCGTTGCGGCGCATGGCGATGCCGCCGCCGACGCCCACGAGACCGCGCGCGGACAGCCATGGCGACAGCGTCTGCCATTCGGCCGTGTCGACGCGCAGGAAGGCACCGGGCCGGCTGGCGATCAGGAAGCTCATGAGGCTGCGTGCCTGTTCCGGCGTGCTCGCGATGACCGGGCCGATCACCTCGCCGCGGCCGAAGGGGCGCAGCGCGGCGTAGCCGACGGTCCGTCCGGCTTCCCGCAGCACGACCATTCGGCCGGCCTCGGTCAGAAGCCTGAGCAGCGGGCGGCGATCCATCCCATGCGCTTCCAGATCGAGAGCGGCGATCGCGGGGAAGCTCTCCGGGCCGACCCAGCCCAGATCGATGGCATCGCGCGCCGCATCCACCGGCAGCGGCGCGGGAATGCCCTGGTGCTGGCGGATTTCGTGGGTCGCGGCGAAGCCGAGCTTTTCGTAGAGGGGAAGGCCGTCTGCGGTCGCGGTGAGCCGGCATTCCCGCGAGCCGCAGGCTTGCAGGACGGCACCCATCAGCTTTCGGCCAAGGCCCCGCCCGCGCATCCGCGCTGTCACGATCACCGTGTTGACGGTTGCGCAATCGTCACCGAACGGCGTCAGCATCGCGGTGCCGACCACGGCATCGCCCTCCAGCGCGACGAAGCCGTGGCTGAGGGTCAGGAGCATCGCCCAGTCCTCGCGCCGGTGGGGCCACCCGACCTCTCGCGAGAGCAGGACGGCGCCGCCGAGATGGCTTTCGTCGAATGCGACGAGATCGATCGTTTCCTGGCCCATGAGATTCTTCGCTTCGTATCCGTTGCATCATGGATAGGCGCTGGGCCGGCGCAGTTGCTCCCGAGGAACGGTCCGTCGCGATATCTTCGGCCGTAGGAATGCGCGGCGACCGCATGGAATGCCACGGCGGCCAAGGAGAAGCCGGCGACCAGCGGGCATGGCGGGCAGAGTGGCGATGCGGGCGCAACTCTCTGCCATAGCCTCATGGACGGACGGCAGTTTGTGCTTCCTGCCGCGGGCAATGCGGTGCTCGCGCCGATCCGGCGCCGGCTATGATCCTCGCCAACGGACACAACCGTTTCGCCACAGGGGATCTCCGCGGATGACCGTCTTCAAGCCCAAATTCGTGACCTTCGACTGCCACGGCACGCTGATCTACTTCGCGATGGATAAGGCTGCCCGCGCGCTCTATGGCGACAAGCTCGACGAGCCGGCGATGCAGCAGTTCATCACGAACTTCTCGGCCTACCGGCTCGACGAGATCCTCGGCGACTGGAAGCCCTACGAGGAGGTCGTCTACAATTCGCTGGAGCGGACCTGCCGGAGCAACGGCGTCGCCTTCCGCCCCGAGGATGCGCGCTGGGTCTATGAGCAGGTCCCGACCTGGGGCCCGCATCCGGACGTACCTGAAGGCCTCGCCAAGGTGGCGAAGGAGATCCCGCTCGTCATCCTCTCCAATGCGGATGACGCCCAGATCCCGCACAATGTCGCCCGGCTCGGCGCGCCGTTCCACGCCGTCTTCACGGCCGAGCAAGCCCGCTCCTACAAGCCGCGCATGAAGGGGTTCGAATACATGTTCGACATGCTGGGCTGCGGGCCGGAGGACGTCTGCCACGTCTCGTCATCGTTCCGCTACGACCTGATGACGGCGCATGACCTCGGCATCAGGAACAAGGTCTGGGTGAATCGCCGTCACGAGCCGGCGAATCCCTATTACGGCTACACCGAGATCAAGGACATCGGCGGCCTGCCCGGCGTGTTCGGGCTCTGAGGCCCCGGCCGATGCAGTTCAAATCCTATTGGCATGACACGGCCGACAGCTTCACCGGCGCCGCCAAGGGGCCGGTCGAGGGCTCCTACGACGTGGCCGTCGTCGGTGGCGGCTTCACCGGCCTTGCCGCCGCGCGCCAGCTTGCCATGGCCGGCGCCCGGGTCGTGGTGCTGGAGGCGGAAAGCGTCGGCTACGGAGCCTCGGGCCGCAATGGCGGCCACCTCAACAACGGCCTGGCGCATAGCTTCATCGCGGCGAAGGCGGCGCTGGGCAGCGAGCGCGCGGTCGCCCTCTACAGGGCCTTCGACAATTCCGTCGATACGGTCGAGCGGATCGTCGCGGAGGAGGGGATCGACTGCTCCTTCCGGCGCGCCGGCAAGCTCAAGCTCGCCTCCAAGCCGGAACATGTCGCCTCGCTCACCCGCAATTTCGAGGTGCTGCATCGCGAGGCCGATCCCGACACCGCCATGCTGAGCCGGGCCGAGCTTGCGGGCGAGATCGGCTCCGACGCGTTCCATGGCGCGATGCTCTCGAAGAAGAGCGCCATGATGCATATGGGCCGTTTCGTTTCAGGCCTGGCCGCGGCGGCCGCCCGGCACGGCGCGGTGATCCATGAGCACGCGCCCGTCACCGACCGGCGGCAGGAGGGCGGGCGGCATGTCCTCCGCACACCGCGCGGAAGCGTCTCGGCGAAGGACGTGCTGGTGGCGACCGGCGCCTACACATCCGGGCCGTTCTCCTGGTTCCGGCGCCGGATCATCGCGGTCGGCTCGTTCCTGATCGCGACGCGGCCTTTGAGCGAGGCCGAGGTCGCGGCGACCATGCCCGGCAACCGCACGGCCGTGACCTCGCTCAATATCGGCAACTACTTCCGCCTTTCGCCGGACAACCGGTTGGTCTTCGGCGGGCGGGCTCGCTTCTCCGCCACGTCGGACCAGACCTCCGACGCAAAGAGCGGCGCCATCCTGCGCGCGAGCCTCGCCGGCATCTTCCCGCAGCTCAGGGATGTCGAGATCGACTATTGCTGGGGCGGGCTGGTCGACATGACCAAGGATCGCTATCCGCGCGCCGGCTACGAGGACGGCGTCTGGTACGCGATGGGCTATTCCGGCCATGGCGCGCAGATGTCGACGCATCTCGGCATGATCATGGCCGACGCGATCCTCGGCCGCCCCAATCGCAATCCGCTCGAAGGTCTCGCCTGGCCGGCGGTGCCGGGCCATTTCGGCAAGCCCTGGTTCCTGCCGCTGGTCGGGCTCTACTACAAGGCGCTCGACCGCATTCAGTAGGTCGCCGCCTCTACCCCGACCAGCCGCGAGGCGCCGGATGAGCTCCGGCGCCTTTTTCCATGCGGGTCAGCCGAGCCCGCCGATATGGAAGGCTTTCACTTCGAGATATTCCTCGATGCCGAGCCGCGAGCCCTCGCGGCCCAACCCCGACTGCTTGACGCCGCCGAACGGCGCGACCTCCATCGAGATCGCGCCGGTGTTGAGCCCGACCATCCCGAATTCGAGCGCCTCGCCGACGCGCCAGGAGCGCCGCATGTCCTGCGTGAAGAAATAGGAGGCGAGCCCGAACGGCGTGCCGTTGGCGATGCGGATCGCCTCCGCCTCGCTGCTGAAGCGGAACAGCGGGGCGACCGGGCCGAAGGTCTCCTCCTCGGCGAGCTGCATCTCGGTCGTGGCGCCGCCGAGGACGACCGGCGTCGCATATTGCGCTCCGTTCGGCATGTCGGCCGCGGCCGCGAGGCGCCGGGCGCCCTTCGACAGCGCGTCCTCGACATGGCGCTCGATCTTCTCGATCGCCGCCCGGTTGATCATCGGGCCGATATCGACGCCGTCCTGCGTGCCGGGGCCGACCTTCATCGCCGCGACGCGGGCCGCGAGCTTGTCGGCGAAGCGGTCGTAGATGCCGTCCTGCACCAGGATGCGGTTGGCGCAGACGCAGGTCTGACCGCCATTGCGGAACTTCGAGACGAGCACGCCGTCGATGGCGAGGTCGAGATCGGCATCGTCGAAGACGATGAAGGGGGCGTTGCCGCCGAGCTCCAGGCTGAGCCGCTTGATGCCGTCGGCAGCCTGCCGCATCAGCAGGGCGCCGACTCGTGTCGAGCCGGTGAAGGAGATCTTGCGGACGGTCGGGTTGCCGGTGAGCTCGGCACCGATCGCGGCCGGCATGCCGGTGACGATGTTGACGACGCCGGGCGGGATGCCGGCCCGTTCGGCCAGGACGCCGAGCGCCAGCGCCGAGAACGGCGTCAGCTCGGAGGGCTTGATCACCACCGTGCAACCGGCGGCCAGGGCGGGCGCCACCTTGCGGGTGATCATGGCGTTCGGGAAGTTCCAGGGCGTGACGATGCCGCAGACGCCGACCGGCTCCTTCATCACGATGATGCGCCGGTCGGCGGTCGGGGCCGGGATCGTCGCGCCGTCGACACGGCGGGCCTCCTCGGCGAACCATTTGACGAAGGACGCGCCGTAGCGGATCTCGCCGCGCGCCTCGGCCAGCGGCTTGCCCTGCTCGCGCGTCAGGATCAGCGCGAGGTCCTCGACATGCTCCAGCATCAGCGCGTGCCAGGCTTCCAGCAGCGCGGCGCGCTCGGCAGCCGTCCTGGCGCGCCAGCCGCCGAAGGCCGCAGCCGCGGCCTCGACCGCGGCACGGGTATCGGCGCCGTCGGCATCCGGCACGGCACCAATTGCCTCCTGGGTGGCGGGATCGATCACGTCGAGCGTGCGGCCGGAACCGGCGGCCCGCCATTGCCCGCCGATGAGGCAGGCCTCGCGCAGCAAAGCGGGGTCATGAAGGGCTTGAATGGTCATGCGTGCAGTCTCCTTCAGCCGAGCGCCGATAGTATGGCGGCAGTGATGTCCTCGGTCTTGTGCTTGCCCGGCTCGATGCCGATGCCGCGGGCCGTGGCGGCTTCGATCGCCGTCATCACGGCCTTTGCCGCGCCGGCCTCGCCGAGATGCTCGAGCATCATCGCGCCCGACCAGATCGCCGCGATCGGATTGGCGATGCCGAGATGGGCGATATCGGGCGCCGAGCCGTGTACCGGCTCGAACATCGAGGGCACATTGCGCTCCGGGTTGATGTTCGCGGAGGCGGCGAAGCCGAGGCCGCCCTGGATGGCAGCGCCGAGATCGGTCAGGATGTCGCCGAACAGGTTGGAGGCGACGACCACGTCGAGGCTCTCGGGCGCCATCACCATGCGCGCCGCCATCGCGTCGATATGGTAGTTGGCGACCTCGATGTCCGGATAATCGGCGGCGAGTCTTGCGGTGATCTCGTCCCAGAACACCATCGAGTATTTCTGCGCATTCGACTTGGTCACCGAGGCGAGCTTGCCGCGGCGCTTGCGCGCCTGCTCGAAGCCGAAGCGCAGGATGCGCTCGACGCCCTTGCGGGTGAAGATCGAGGTCTCGACGGCGACTTCGTCGGCGGTGCCGTTATGGACGCGCCCGCCGGCTCCGGCATATTCGCCCTCGGTGTTCTCGCGGATGCACAGGATGTCGAAGCTGCCGGCGCGCAACGGCCCCTCGACCCCCGGCAGCAGGCGGTGCGGGCGGATATTGGCGTATTGCACGAAGGCCTTGCGGATGGGCAGCAGCAGCCCATGGAGCGAGACCGAATCCGGCACGCGCTTCGGCCAGCCGACCGCGCCGAGCAGGATGGCGTCGAAGCCGCGCAAGGTCTCGATGCCGTCGGCCGGCATCATCGCGCCGGTCTTCTCGTAGAAGTCGCACGACCAGGGGAAGCTCGTGCCGTCGAGCCCGAATCCGGCGCCGCGAGCCGCGCGGGCGAGCACCTCCCAGGCGGCCTCGGTGACGGCGGTTCCGATGCCGTCCCCCGGGATCAGGGCGATCTTGTAGGATTTCACGGGAGGGCTCCTCAGAGGGCGATCAGGACGCTTTTCGATTTGCGGTTCGCGAGATAGGCCTCGCGCCCAAGGTCCTTGCCGAGGCCGGACTGCTTGTAGCCGCCCGTCGGCAGGATGTGGTCGCGGGAGCGGCCATAGCGATTGACCCAGACGGTACCGGCCTGCAGGCGGTTGATGGCGCGCAGGGCCCGCGAAAGATCCCGCGTATAAAGGCCGGCGCAGAGCCCGTAGGTCGGGTGATCGGCGAGCCCGAGCCCTTCCTCTTCCTCCCGAAAGTTCTGGACGGTCAGGACCGGTCCGAAGATTTCCTCGGTCACCGCGGGCGAGGCGGCATCGACCGCTTCCAGCACGGTCGGCGCGTAGAAGTAGCCCGCATGGTCGAGCCGCTCGCCGCCAAGCCGGCACCTGGCGCCCTGCGCCACCGCCGCATCGACGATGGAGGCCATGCGGCCGATCTGCCGCTCGGAAATGATCGGCGAATAGGCGCTCGCCGCATCCCAGGTCGGTCCCGGGCGGACGGCGCGCATCCGCTCGACGATCAGCCCGACCAACTCTTCCGCGACGCTCTCGGCCACGATCAGGCGCGAGCCGGCGACGCAGGCCTGGCCGGCATTGCCGAGGATGCTGCGGGCGATGGCGGCGGCTGCCTGCGGCAGGTCGGCATCGGCGAAGACGAGCTGCGGGCTCTTTCCACCAAGCTCCAGCGTCATCGGCTTGATGCCGGTGCGGGCGATATTCTCCATGATCGCGCTCCCGGCGGCGGTCGAGCCGGTGAAGCTCACCTTGGCGATGTCGGGATGTCCGGTGATCGCGGTGCCGGTCGTGCGGCCATCGCCGAGCACGATATTGATCAGCCCCGCCGGCAACCCGGCCCGCACCGACAACTGCGCCAGATAGAGCGTCGAGAAGGGCGTCATCTCCGACGGCTTCAGCACCACGGCATTGCCGGCTGCGAGCGCGGGGCCCAGCTTCCAGCCGGCCATGTTGAGCGGGAAGTTCCAGGGCGTGATGGCGCCGACGACGCCATAGGGCTCGGTCGCGATCATGCCGAAGCTGTCGGAGCCGGTCGGGACGAGTTCGCCGCCTTCCTTGTCGGCGAATTCGGCGAAGAAGCGGATCTGCTCGGCCGTCACGGGAACATCGCCCGCGATGAGCTCGGAGATCGGCCGGGTCGAGGCGACCGCCTCCAGCCGCGCCAGCGTCTCCGCCTCCGCCTCGATCAGATCGGCCCAGCGGTGGAGCGCGCGGGCGCGGTCGCGCGGCGCGATGCGCGCCCAGCCGCTCGTCGCGAGCGCTCGCCTGGCTGCAGCGACGGCGCGGTCGACGAGGTCGGCATCGGCGACGGGGCAGGTGGCGAAGGCGGCCGCGTCGGAGGGGCGACGCAGATCGATGCCGTCCCTATCGCCGACCCATTCGCCTGCGATGAAATGGCCGCGCGGGAGCGTGACGGAAGCGGGATCGAAACTCAGCGACACGGGCGCATCTCCGGATGGTGACCGTCCGAGCCTAGTTCCGCCGGACCCGAAGTTTGCGCCTGTGAAGGCCGCCCGACCGACCGGAAATCCTGTTTGCGGCGTTCCGGGCGGCCGATTCTTCGGCGTGCCCGGGTCAGCCGGCGATCACGTAGATCTTGCGGACGGTCTCGATCGTCTTCCAGACGCCGACGAAGCCGGGCTTCATCACGAAGCTGTCGCCGGCACGGAAGATCCGCGGCGGTTGACCTTGCTCGGTCAATTCGATGACGCCCGAGAGGATGTAGCAGAACTCCATCGTCTCGCCCTTGATCGAGTGGTTCTCGCCCGGCGTTGCTTCCCAGACGCCGGTACGGACCTTCCCCACGCCCTCCCGCGACTCGTCCTGCGCCCAAGTCTTGTACGAGGGATCGCCGGAAATCAGGCGATCCGGCGCCGCCTTGGAATGCCTGGGCTCGCTGGTGGGAGCGAGGTCGAGCTTGACGAGGAGGGACATGGCAAAGCCTTTCGTTCGGGTTGAAGCAGTTCAGTAGCCGCGGCTGCGATCGACAACGCCGATCGGCGGCAGGCCGGAGCGGTGTCGGCGGAGGTTCTCGATGACGGCCCTGGCCGCGGGCGCGGCTTCGACCTTGCTGGCGATGTGCGGCGTCAGGATCACCCTGGGGTGGCTCCACAGGCGGTGATCGGCCGGCAACGGCTCCGGCTCGGTGACATCCAGGACGGCGGCCGAGAGATGGCCGCTGTCCAGGGCATCCAGCAAGGCGGCGTGGTCGAGATGCCGGCCGCGACCGACATGCACCAGACCGGCGCCGGCAGGCAGCTGTGCGAAGAGCTTCGCATCCAGAATGCCCGACGTCTCCGGGGTCAGCGGCAGCAGGCAGACAAGGATGTCGGTTTCGGCGAGCAGCGTGGAGAGGCCCGCCGACCCGTGCAGGCAGCGTGTCCCGTCGATCGTTCGCGGCGAGCGGCTCCAGCCCGAAATCGGGAAGCCAAAGGGCTTCAGGCGCTCGATGACGGCCGATCCCATCATGCCGAGCCCCAAAATGCCGATCCGCCTGTCCGGGGCGGATGCGAGGTCGTAGGGCTGCCAATGCGCTGCCTTCTGCTGGGCGATGTAGAGCGGCCATTGCCGGTGCAGGGCGAGTACGCCGAGCGTGACATACTCCTGCATCATCCGGGTGATGCCTTCCTCGACCATGCGCACGACGAGGACGCCCGCGGGCAGGCCGTCGGTGTTCATCTGGTCGATGCCGGCCCCGATGGAGAACAGGATCTCCAGATTGGAATAGCGATGGAGGTTCTCCGGCGCGGTCCAGGTGATGAGGTAGCGGATATCGGCGGGATCGTGGGGATCACTGCTCCGGATGAAGCGGATATCGGGCAGCTCCGCGGCAAAGCGCTCGGCGAATACCTGCGCCCGTTCGTCGGTCGAGTTGAAAAGGAAGGTCAAGGCGAACTCCTGGTGACCGGCAGATCAGGATGGTTCCCGCGCGAATTGCATGCAGAGCCGTTCGAGCATGTCGGCGCAGGCCGCAAGCTCGCCGCGTGTGATGTATTCGTCGGGCTTGTGGGCGCGCGCGATATCGCCCGGCCCGCAGATGATCGCGTCGATCCCCGCCGCCTGGTAGAGACCAGCCTCCGTGCCGTAGCTCACCGCCGCCAGTGGCGCTTCGCCGGTTACCCGCGAAAGCAGCCGCGCGATCGGCGCCTCGGCCTCCAGCGACAGGGCTGGATAAGCGGCAATCGGCTGCCAGACGGTGCGGAAGCCTTGCCGCTCGAGACTTGCAAGGGTGCTCCGCACCGGCTCGAGCAGCAGGTCGGGCGAAGCGCCGGCGATAGCGCGGGCCTCGATCTCGACAACACAGCGTTCCGGGATGACGTTCAGTGCCTCGCCGCCGCGGATCGTGCCGATCTGGACGGTGGAGTAGGGCGGCTCGAAGACCGGATCGAGCGGGCCGATGCTGGCTTGCGCGGCGGCTTCGTCGGCCGCTGCGATCACCCGCCCCATCGCATGAATGGCGTTGAGACCGAGGTCGGGACGCGAGGAGTGCCCGGATTTGCCGTGGACTTCGACCCGCGCTGCGGCCTTGCCCTTATGCGCCAGGATCGGCCGCAGCCCGCTCGGCTCGCCGATCACCGCGGCCGCCGGCCGTGCGCAGAGCGAAGGCAGCGCCGCGATGAGGTGAGGGACGCCGCGGCAGCCGGCCTCCTCGTCATAGGAGAAGGCGAGATGGATCGGCCGGACGGGCTTCGACGCGACGAGCGACGGAACGATCGCGAGCGCCGCCGCGAGAAAGCCCTTCATGTCGCTGGTGCCGCGGCCGAACAGCCTGTCTCTCTCGGCGCGCAGCTGGAACGGATCGGCGCTCCATTGCGGTTCCTCGGCCGGCACCACATCCATATGGCCCGACAGCACCAGGCCCGCGACATTGCGGGGGCCGATCGTGGCGAAGAGATTCGAACGGTCGCCCTCCGGGCCGGGGAGAAGCTGCGCCTCGACGCCGCATCGCCCGAGATAATCCGCGATCCAGGTCGCAATGGCGGCGTTGGGCTGCCCCACGACCGAGCGGAACGCGATCAGCTCGGTCAGGATGTCTTCCGGCGTCACGGGCGGCTCCGCGCTGGCTGCGTTCACGAGAGGATAAGGCAGGCGCGGCGCCGGTCGCGTCGTTTCGGCAGGGTCATGCAGCGATCCCTGCCGAATTGCGGCTAAAGAACGGTGCTTCCTGTTGCGGGATTGGGCTAGAACCGGCCGGTACCCCGGCCGGGATCGACGGCGGGGCAGGCCGTGGGCACGGCGGAGGCTGCGATTTGGAGACGATCGCTCGACTGCATCTCGACACGTTCGAGCTGACCCTGCGCGACATCAAGGAGATCGACCCGGCGCAGCTCCACGCGCTCTCCGTCGCGGTCAGGTGGCCGCATCGCGAGACGGACTGGCAGATGCTGCTCGAGCTCGGCCAGGGCGTCGCGGCCGTCGACGAGATCGGACGGGTCGTCGGCACGGTGATGTGGCTCCGATACGAACCCGACTTCGCGATGGTCTGCATGCTCATCACCTTGCCGCGCCTGCAGGAACAGGGCGCGGGGCGCTGGCTGATGGACAAGGCGCACGAACTCAATCGCGGCGCCGCCTTCGGCCTGACCGCCACCCGGGAGGCCAGACGGCTCTATCGCTCGCTCGGCTACGGTTACGAGCAGAAGATCCTGCGATGCCAGGGCGAGGCCGCGCCGGAGGCGCCCGGTCCTGCGGGCGTCCTGCGCTCGAACAGGTTTGAGGGTGTGGTCCGCGCCGCCGTCGCCGGCGATCACGAAAGCCTGATCCGGCTGGATCGCCTCGCGATCGGCCATGATCGCTCGCGCGTGTTCCAGAGTCTGTTGCCGGTATCGCGAGGATACGTCCTCGTCCGCAACGGCGAGATCGTCGCTTTCGCCCTGTGCCGGCCGTTCGGACGGGGGCACGTCATCGGACCGGTCGTCGCCGCGACGGAGGAAGACGCCATCGCCGTCTCGCGCCCCAATGTCGAGGCGCACGCCGGCCATTTCCTGCGCGCCGACACGCCGGCCTGCAACGTCGCCTACACGCATTTCCTGACCGCCAACGGCATGCAGATCCACGACAGCGCGACCTCGATGGGACTCGGACAGGCGCCCTACATGCCGGCGGTGCCGGGCGGCCCGCGTCGCATCGCGCTCGCCAGCCAGGCTCTCGGCTAGCGGGTCATGCCCGGCCGCACGCGGCGGTGATGGAACGCATCTCATCGCTTCATTGGTGCTGATGCAGCTTCGCTGGCAGGAATAGCGCGCCACGAGTGCGCGGAGCCGCCATGCCCAGCTTTCCCTACGAGACCGTCGACGTCTTCACCGACAAGCCGTTCGGCGGCAACCCGCTTGCCGTCTTCACCGATGCGCGCGGTCTCAGCGATGCACAGATGCAGGCGCTCGCAGCGGAGATGAACTACAGCGAGACCACCTTCGTGCTGCCGCCGGACGATCCGGCGAACGATGCACGGGTCCGCATCTTCCACCGCACCGCGGAGATGCCCTTCGCCGGCCATCCCAATGTCGGCACGGCCTGCGTGCTGGCGCGGCATGGGCGCGACCGCAACGGCGTGCTGCGCTTCGAGCAGATGGCGGGGCTCGTCGAGATCGCCGTCGAGCGCGATGCGGACGGCGCGGTGAGCGGCGCGGTGATCGCCGCGCCACAGGCGCTCTCGCTCGGGATCGAACTGCCTGTCGCCGGCGTTTCCGCCTGCGCAGGGCTGAAGCCCGCCGACATCCTGACGGCCGCCCATCCTCCCGTCCAGGCTTCGCTCGGCGTCAAGTTCGTCCTGGCGCAGGTCGCGCCGGATGCGCTCTCTGGTGCCGGACCCGATCTCGCCGCCTTCCGCGCGCTCGAACGCCAGCATGCCGAGCTGCAGGGACGGCTGTCGCTCTTCCTCTATGCGCGCGACGGCAACCGGATCCGGGCGCGGATGTTCGCACCGCTCGCCGGCACCTGGGAGGATCCCGCGACCGGCAGCGCCAGCGCCACGCTCGGCGCTCTGCTGCTCTCGCTCGATGGCGGCGAGGAAGCGGCCTACACGATCACGCAAGGCGTCGAGATGGGCCGGGCGAGCCTGCTGAACGTGACCTCGCGCCGGGCGGCCGATGGTTGCCGCTCGCGCGTCGGCGGCGCCTGCGCACCGATGTTCCGGGGCGAGGTCGTGCTCTAGCCGAGCCCGAGCGCCGCGCGCGCCCGCTTCGTCAGCCCGGCGGCGACGAGGCGGTGGCTCTCGCGCAGATAGTCCTGGAGGGCATCGTCCGGCATGCTTTCCGGCGTCAGCCACTGGATCCATTTCATGCCGCGCGAGGCGAGATAGGGCGCGGGCCTGAGGCCGGGCTGCTCGCTCAGGATATCGAAGGCCATCGGCGAGCATTTGAAGCTCACTGCCATCTCGCCATCCTCCTGCGCCCGCGCGATGGCGAAGACCTTGCCGCCGACCTTCCAGACATCGGCGCCGCCCCATTGCACGACATGGCTCGCGGCCGGCAGCGATGCGCAGAAGGCGTTGTAGGCGGCGGGCGACATCGTCTCAGTAGCTTTCGGCGTCGATGCCGTGCCGCGCCGCAGCGGCCCTGATCTGCGACCAGGTCTCGTCGTCGAGCGGGATGCCGGCGGCGCCGCGCTCGGCCCGGACCTTGCGCTCCTTGTCGCCCGGCGCGAGCACGGGATTGGCAGGATCCTGCGGCTTTGCCGCGCGCACGAAGGCGAGATAGCTGTCTATACGGCCTTTGCGCAGATCGGCATCGGGCTCGAGCCGGGCCGGGTCGATCAGCACGCCGAAGAGCGAATTGATGATCCAGCTCTTCTGCGGCTTCTGGTCGATGCGCGCGGCGCCCATCAGCCCGGCCGAGAGCAGTTCGGCGATCAGCGAGAGGCCGGCCCCCTTGTGGTCTCCGAAGGGCAGCAGCGCGCCGAGCGGGTGGTCCGGACTGGCGAAGACATGGGCCGGGTCGGTCGTCGGGCGGCCTTCGCCGTCTATGATGTAGCCGGGCGGCACCTGCTCGCCCTTGTTAAGCGCCACGCGGGCCTTGCCATGCGCCATGCGGCTGGTGGCGAAGTCGAGGATCAGGGGCTCGCCGCCGGGAACGGGAATGCCGATCGCATGCGGGTTCGTGCCGAAGCGCGCCTCCTTGGCGGCGAAGGGCGCGACGATCGGCGGGCGGCCGGCGACGTTGACCCAGAAGAACGAGATCAAGCCGGCCGCGGCCGCCACCTCGGCATAGTGGCCGATGCGGCCGATGTGATGCGAATCGAGCAGGTTCACGATGGCGACGCCGCCCTGGCCGGCCATGGCCACGGCCCGGTCGACGGCGTTGCGCGCATTCGGCTGGCCGAGCGCGACATTGCCGTCGATGATCAGGAAGGGCGCTGCGTCGAGGCGCGTGGTCCCCTTCGATTCGGGCTTGAGGTTTCCATCTGCAAGAGACTGGAAATAAAGAGGGATCATCCCGACGCCGTGGCTGTCGTGACCGCTCAGATTGGCAAGCACGAGATGATCCGCGGTCTCTTGCGCCTCGGCCTCGCTCCAGCCGGCTCGGGTGACCATGTCACGGATCAGGGAACGGAGGGCTTCCGGGCGGTGCAGGCGGTGGGGCATGGCTTCCCTGGCGCTGAGGTCGAAGACGCCTCAGAGTGCATGATGGCGCCGGAACCGCAATGCGCCGGGCGGGACGATGCCGGCTCAGCGATGCATGGCGCAGCACGACTGCGCAGAGCATCTCGACGGAAGCGCCGGCAATCCCTATCTTATCCGTCAGGATCACGCTTCACCGGGCCTTGAACCCGGTCGAGGAGATGTCACGATGTTTTCGATTCCCGGGCTGAAGGTCATTTCGCTGACCGATGCAGCCGCTGCCCGCATCCGCGAGATCATGGCGCAGACCTCGGGCGAGGCGGCGCCGGCGCTCGGCCTTCGGGTCGGCGTCAAGAAGGGCGGCTGCGCCGGCATGGAATATACCTTCGAGGTCGCCCGCGAGGTCAACAAGGGCGACGAGGTCGTCACCGAGAAGGACGCGACCGTGATCGTCGACGCGAAGGCGGTGCTGTTCCTGCTCGGCACCGAGCTCGACTTCAAAACCGATCGCTTTTCCTCGACCTTCGTCTTCAACAACCCGAACCAGGTTTCGGCCTGCGGCTGCGGCGAATCGGTCGAGATCAGGCCGCGCACGGAGGCGGCGGCAGCGCCCTGAGCGGCGGTGGACGCGCAGGCGATCCAGGACATCTTCTCGCCGGTGATTCCTGTCCGCGTGCGCCGGATGTTCGGCGGCTTCGGCGTTTTCGACGGCGAGATGATGTTCGCGCTCGTCTTCGACGGCACGTTCTTCCTCAAGACGACGCCGGCCACGCGAGCGCACTTCGCCGCGGCGGGAAGCGACGCTTTTGTCTATCGGGGCCGCGGCCGGGAGCGCGACCTCGGCTATTGGCGTCTGCCGGAGGCCGCGCTGGACGACCCCGACGAATTGGCGCGCTGGACGAAGCTGGCCGTTCAGGCGGCGCTGGACAGTGCGCGCCTCAGGCGACGCGGCTCGCGACCTCGACCGCTTCCTCCGTGACCGTGCGGTTGCGGCCGTCGCGCTTGGCCCGCATCATCGCCTGGTCGGCCCGGTCGACGAGGGAGCCGGCCGTGTCGCCGCGCCGGTACATGGCGACGCCGAGCGATATGGTGATGCGGCCGAGGTTCTCGTTGGTCGAGCGCTTGATCAGCTCGCGCGTGAGCAGGGCCTGACGCACGGTCTCGGCGCCGAACTTGCCGGCGATCACATCCGCCTCCGGCAGGATGATCGCGAACTCCTCGCCGCCGAAGCGGCTGATGATGGCCTTGTCCTTGAACTTGTCCTTCATCGTGCGCGACACGAGGCGCAGCACCTGGTCGCCGGTCAGATGGCCGTGGGCATCGTTGAAGCGCTTGAAGAAGTCGATATCGGCCATCACCAGTGCGAAGGGCTCGCGCCGCAGCGTCGCCTGATCGATCGACTTCTGCAGCATCTCTTCGAAATGGCGGCGGTTGGCCAGCCCGGTCAGCGGGTCGGTCAGGGCTTCCGCGCGCGTGGATTCCAGTGCCTCGCGCAGGTTGCGGATCTCGTTCGAGCTGTTGCGCAGCTCGGCCTCGAGCTGCGCCTTGCGGGTCACCTCCTCGCGGGTCGACAGCACGAGAGCCTCGACCCATTCCCGCAGCTTCTGCCGGTCGGTCGTGGGCGGGACCTCCTCGGACATCGCCGTCAACCGGCCGTGATAGAGCTCGCTCGAGCCGAGCGCCTTGTCGACGAGCGCCATCATCGCGTCGATTTCGCCGAGCACCTGCAGGCTGGTGCGCTCGGCCTGGCGCGAGAAGCGCTCGGTGTTGATGAAACGCTCGTAGAGACTGTCGATATCCGCGGCGGTCACCTTGCCGTCGTTGCCGGCGAGGATGGCGTTGAGCGCCAGCGTGACCGCCGGCATCTCGTCGCTGAGATGGGCGTACCAGACCTCGAAGGCCCGGGGATAGCTCGGCGAGCCGTGCTGTCGCATGGCTGCGACGACACGTTCGGCCAGATCGTGATGGGCGGAATCCGGAGCCTCGTCCATGTCATGCCATCCCGTGCGAAGCGGGTCGCGGCTTTCGGCCACGTCAGCTTCGATCATTCAATCGAAGCGGGACATCCTGTCCGTATCTACGGCGGCATGCGCCCGTCCATCGCGACGCAATCACGCCGCGACCACACAGATATCAAGTATTGCCCGTTAAAATCGGGTTTATGCCGCAACGTCAACCGATGCGGGCGGGACGCAGCAGGAAAGCCGGCACATGATCGCCGAGTCCCTTGACCTGCGGGCCGTCATCGTCGTCGCGATGGCGCCGCCGTACCTCGCGCTCCGGGGCGCCGGGGCGGACGGGTTCGGCCTCGTCTCGCGGGCGCTGGCGGCGGACGGCGTCGCGGGGCGCTTCGGCGGCTTCCGGGGTGGGCAACGGCTCGGCCTCGGCATGGCCGCGCTGCGGGCGATCCCCCCGGCCGCGGCCACGCTCGCTGCGTCCGCGCGACGAGCCCGAGCGCTTGTCGTCGCGCCGGCCGCGACGTTCCTCGCGTGGCTCGCCGGGCGGCAGGGCGTCGAGGCCCGGGCCCTCGAACGCGATGCTCTGGCCGGTCAGCTTCTCGATGGCGGCGACGAGCTTGTCGTCATGGCGGGTGACGATCGTGAAGGAGGCGCCTTCGCGACCGGCTCGGCCGGTGCGGCCGATGCGATGGACGTAGTCCTCGGCATGGGTCGGAACATCGAAATTGAAGACGTGGCTGACCGCGGGGATGTCCAGGCCGCGGGCGGCGACATCGGACGCGACAAGGATCGGATTCTCGCCGGTGCGGAAGGATTCGAGCGCCGCCATGCGCGCGTACTGGTCCATGTCCCCGTGCAGGGCGACGGCCGGAAAGCCATGCTTCTGCAATGACTTGTGAAGCGTTGCTACATCGCGCTTGCGATTGCAGAAGACGATGGCGTTCTGCAGGTCGGTCGCGCCCTTGATCAGGCGGCGCAGTGTCTCGCGCTTCTCGAAATCCTGGGGATTGGAAGCGATCAAACGCTGGGTGATGGTGGTGGCTGCGGTCGCGGGGCGCGAGACCTCGACCCGGACCGGATTGTGCAGGAACTGCTCGGAGATGCGGGTGATCTCCGGCGGCATGGTCGCGGTGAAGAACAGTGTCTGCCGCGTGAACGGGACGAGCTTGCAGATCCGCTCGATGTCCGGGATGAAGCCCATGTCGAGCATGCGGTCAGCCTCGTCAATGACGAGGAGCTCGACGCCGGTCAGCAGCAGCTTGCCGCGCTCGACATGATCGAGCAGGCGGCCGGGCGTCGCGATCAGCACGTCGACGCCGCGGGTGATCTTGGCGTCCTGGTCGCCGAACGAGACGCCGCCGATCAGGAGGGCGACCGAGAGCTTCTGATTGACGCCGTAGCGGGTGAAGTTCTCCTCGACCTGCGCGGCGAGCTCGCGCGTCGGCTCGAGGATCAGCGTTCGCGGCATCCGGGCCCGGGCCCGGCCGGTCTCAAGGATCGTCAGCATCGGCAGGGTGAAGGCCGCCGTCTTGCCCGTGCCGGTCTGGGCGATGCCCAGAACGTCCTTGCGGGCAAGCACATGCGGAATCGCCTGGGCCTGGATCGGAGTTGGCGTGCTATAGCCGGCGGCCGTGACAGCCGTCAGAACCTTTTCACTCAGGCCGAGTTCGGCAAATGACATCGCGTATGGCGCTTCTTCAGAGGCGGTGACACGCGGCGGGATGAGCTCATCAACCGCCACGCTGGCGCGACATCAGGACCTGCGCGCCTTCGGACCCGTGTGGAATGCAAAGAAAATGCGGCAAAGTCAATCACGTAGCCAGAAAAGGACGCTTTTTGCCCGATGAAGGACCCGCTCGTTCTCGTTCCCGGCCTCAGTTGCACGGCTGCGCTGTATGCCCGGCAATGGCCTGCCCTGGCGGATGGCCGCCTCGTTCTCGTCGCTGAACACAGCCTCGACGACAGCCTCGGTGCGATCGCCGAGCGCCTTCTGGCCGCCGCGCCGCCGCGTTTCGCGCTCTGCGGGCTGTCGATGGGCGGTTATATCGCGTTCGAGGTGCTGCGCCGCGCGCCCGATCGCGTCACCCGTCTCGCCCTGCTCGACACCAGCGCCAAGCCCGCGACCCCGGACAGCAACGAGCCGCGCGCGCAGATGATCGAGCTGGCGGAGAAGGGCGCCTACGACAACGTCACCACGCTGCTCTGGCAACGGCTGGTGGCGCCGGGCCGGCTGACGGACGAGCCGCTGCGGCTGCTGGTGCGGCGGATGGCCGACGAGATCGGCGCCGATGGTTTCGTCCGCCAGCAGAAGGCTATCATGCAGCGGCCGGATTCGCGGCCGGCACTGGCGGGGCTCGCGCTGCCGACATTGGTCCTCGTCGGTGCGGAGGATGTGATCACGCCGGTCGCGGAAGCGCAGGAGATTGCAGGGCTGGCCGGGCCGACGGCGCGGCTCGCCGTGATTCCCGGCTGCGGCCATCTGTCGACGCTCGAAGCACCCGACCGGGTGACGGACGAGTTGACCGGCTGGCTCTCCTGACGCCTGCGTCCGATCAGCGGGGCAGGGCGCAGGGATCGAGGCGGGTGGCGTTGGCCGTGCCGCCGATCGAGCCCGTGACCATCGGGTCCACGGGCTGGCGCTTCGAGGCCTGAAGGCTCGCTTGCGCAAGGGCGGTCCGGTCGAGGCCGACGGTGCGGCTGGAGACGAAGTTGGCGGCGATGACCGACAGGAAGGCGATAGCGGCGGCGGCCTTGGCGATGTCAGCCGCCATCGTGCCGCGGTTGTTCTTCCAGAACAGTTCGAACAGGCGCATCGCGCTCTCCCATCCCGTGACTGCACGGGGACGGGGTGAAGATGCGCCAGCAGCGGTAAAAGCTTGGTTAGCCCGGGCTTTCTGCGACACGGACAATTGTCACGACGGGGGACCGTCTTCGAGCGGTAGCCCTTCCAGCCGGGCGCAGTGCTGGCGGAACAGCTTCCGCAGCGCCGCCAGCACTGCGCCCACTCCGGCTCGCTGGCGCGAGACGTCATGCGAAAGCAGGAAGATGTCGTCGCCGGTCGCCTCGGGCGGCGGCTCCAGGCGCCGCAGGCCGGGATCGGCATCGGCCATGAAGCAGGGCGCCATCGACAACGCGCCGGCCGAGCGGATGCTTTCGTAGCGCGCCGCCGAATCGCCGACGCGCGCCGCGATGGGGCGGCCCGCAGCGAAAGCCACGATGTGGTTGTCGATGCGCGAGGACGTCTCGCGATTGACCGAGATGATCGGGGCCGTGGCGGGGTCGACGTCGCGGCGGCAGTAGAGCGCCTGCATCAGCCGGCCGATCTTCTGGGCGTAGTAGCCGGGCTCCTGCGGCGGCTTGCTCATCCTGAGGGCGATGTCGGCCTCGCCGCGGGCGAGGTTCAGCCGGCTGCGCGTGCTGATGATGACGATCTCGATGCCGCCGGCGTCGCGCGAGACGGTAGTCGCGTGCATGGTGAGGAACAGGCTGATCGAGGTCGTCGCGGTGATCCGGACAGGGGCGTCCGCCAGGGTGCGGGCGGCCTCGGCGCGCAGCCCGAAGCGCTGCGCCGCAGCCTCGATCGCGCTCGCTTCGGCGGCCAGCTCCAGCCCGACCGCGGTCGGCACGAGCCGGTTCGCCTCGCGCAGGAAGAGCTGGAGGCCCAGGTCCTTCTCGAGGGCCTTGAGCCTGCGCGTCACGGTCGCCTCGCTCAGGGCCAGCCGCGCCGCCGCCACGGCCATCGATCCGCCGACGGCGATGGCGTTGAAGATCCGGATATCGTCCCATGAGGCCCGCCCCGCTGCCGCGAGGCCGCCATCGGGTCGAGAGGCAGGTGGAGGAGCCCCAGCCACGCGGTCACGGGCCAATCGGCGAGGGGCGAGCGGTTCTGGCGGTCATGCTGGTCCAGGAAGCGGAGAGGGTTCGACATGCGCGAACCCTGCCAGCCGCAACGCCTTGCGGCAGCCCGGCGACGATGGCGTGCAGCCCTGCAGAGATGCGGGGCTCGCGGCGGTTCACAGGTCGATCAGCTCGCCGGCGAAGGCCGCCCGCTCCTGGATGAAGGTGAATCGCGCCTCGGGCTTGTTGCCCATCAGCCGCTCGACCGTCTCGGAGGTCTCCTCCTTGGTCTCGTGGTCCACCATGACCTTGAGCAGGATGCGCTTGCTCGGGTCCATCGTGGTTTCCTTGAGCTGCTGCGGCATCATCTCGCCGAGGCCCTTGAAGCGCGAGATCTCCGGCTTCTTGCCCTTGAACACCGTTTCGAGCAGTTCGTCCTTATGGGCGTCGTTGCGGGCATAGACGCTCTTGCCGCCGTGCTGGAGCCGATAGAGCGGCGGCACGGCGAGATAGAGATGCCCCTTCTCGATCAGCTTCGGCGTCTGGCGCCAGAAGAAGGTCACGAGCAGCGAGGCGATATGGGCGCCGTCGACATCGGCGTCCGTCATCACGATGACCTTCTCGTAGCGCAGGTCGTCCTCGCGGAACTGGGTGCCGATGCCGCAGCCGAGGGCGAGGATGAGATCGGCGAGCTGCTGGTTCTGGTTCAGCTTCTCGCGCGTCGCATTGGCGACGTTGAGGATCTTGCCGCGCAGGGGCAGGATCGCCTGGTTGGCGCGGTTGCGTGCCTGCTTGGCCGAGCCGCCGGCCGAATCGCCCTCGACGATGAAGAGCTCCGAGCCGGCCGCGCCCGCATTCGAGCAGTCGGCGAGCTTTCCCGGCAGGCGGAGCTTGCGCGTCGCCGTCTTGCGCGAGACCTCCTTCTCGAGGCGCCGGCGCAGCCGCTCCTCGGCGCGGTCCACCGACCAGTCGAGCAGGCGCAGGGCCTGCTGCGGCGCGGCCGCGAGCCAGTGGTCGAAGGCGTCGCGGACCGCGCCCTCGACGATGCGGGATGCTTCCAGCGTCGCCAGCTTGTCCTTGGTCTGGCCCTGGAACTCCGGCTCCCGGATAAAGACCGACAGCATGGCGGCACAGGTCGCCATCACGTCGTCCGACGTGACCTGGGCCATGCGCTTCGACTGGCCGATCCGCTCGGCGTGATCGCGCAGGCCGCGCAGCAGGGCGATGCGCAGGCCCTGTTCGTGGGTGCCGCCCTCCGGCGTCGGAATCGTGTTGCAGTAGGAGGAGGCGAAGCCATCCTCGCCGGTGGCGAGCCAGGCGACCGCCCATTCGAGCGAGCCGTGGCTGCCCTCCCGGGTGATCTTGCCGGAGAAGATCGGCTCGGCGACGAGGTCCTTGCCCTCGATCTCGCCGGCGAGATAGTCGCGCAGGCCGCCGGGAAAGCGGAACACGGCTTCGGCCGCGACGTCGCCCTCGGGCTTGAGCAGGGCGGGTGCGCAACTCCAGCGGATCTCGACCCCGCCGAAGAGATAAGCCTTCGACCGGGCCATGCGGAACAGCCGGGCCGGGGAGAAATGGGCGCCTTCGCCGAAAATCTGCGCATCCGGGTGGAAGCGGACGCGGGTGCCGCGGCGGTTGGCGACGGCGCCCACCGTCTCCAGCGGTCCCTGCGGCAGGCCGCGCGAAAAGAGCTGGCGATAGAGCGTCTTGCCGCGCGCGACCTCGACCTCGAGCCGGTCCGACAGCGCATTGACCACCGAGACGCCGACGCCGTGCAGGCCGCCGGAGGTCTCATAGGCCTTGGAGTCGAACTTTCCGCCGGCGTGCAGCGTCGTCATGATGACCTCGAGCGCCGACTTGCCGGGGAATTTCGGATGCGGATCGACCGGGATGCCGCGGCCGTTATCGGTCACTGCGACCGATCCATCTTCCAGCAATTCGACGTCGATGAAGGTGGCGTGGCCGGCCACCGCCTCGTCCATGGCGTTGTCGATCACCTCGGCGAAGAGGTGGTGGAGGGCGCGCTCGTCGGTGCCGCCGATATACATGCCCGGCCGGCGGCGAACGGGCTCTAGCCCTTCGAGGACCTCGATGGCGGAGGCATCGTAGCCGGCCTCGGAGAGCGTGCCGCTGCGAGCCGGAGCGGCGCCGGAGCGCGAGAGCTTCGGCGCTTCGGCAGGCATGCGCGCTTCCGGCTTCGGCCCGGCCGGGGCCGGCCGTTCCATTCCTACGCCGAAAAGATCGCCGTCATCCGCCATCGCGCGCCGTTCTTCCTGATTCGCAACATGAAACTCTAGCGCATTCCGGACCGGACCGCGCTGCGCCACCGCTTATAGACGGCCCCGCCCGCTATAAAAACCGCGCCTTCCACATCTGTCAGCAGCGTCGCCGCCGAGATCGTCATGGACCGGTCATCGAGCGAGCCGATATCCGGAGGAACCGGTATCGTTCAGGCCGCGTTAAGGGCCGGGGTCGAGGATGGGCCTGTGATCGGGCCTATGCGGCGATTCGCAACGTGCTAGGATTAGCCTAAGGGGGAGGGCGTCGTGGTGTCGCGTCAGTCGGTTCCTGTGACGAGAATGGCCGGGCTTCAGCGCGCCGCGCGCATGGCAGGCGAATCCTTCGGTTACGAGGATGCCCGCATCGGGGCGGAGCCCGGTCTCGATTGGCTCCACACCCGCGGCCTCTGGTGGCTGGCCGCCACCGCCGCCGGGGCGGGGCTGGTCCTGCTGCATTTTTCCTGAGCCATAGCCGCGAAGTATCAACCTTTTTGCCCTAAGCCCTTTTTGGCGATGGGGGGAGGGTTCATGCGTTCCGGCACTGGCTCAGACGCGGCAGCAAGCGGATTGGCCGGGCCTGCCTCTGACAAGGCGGCCCGCTGATGGCCAAGATCGCTGCGTTGGGCGCCTACTTCTACCAGTCGCTGCTCGCCTTCGGACTGCTGATCGTCGTCTCCAATCTGCTGCCGGCGTCGGACTACGCCGCCTACTCGCTGTTCGTCTCGATCGTCCAGTTTGCCGATATCGTCTGCTTCCAGTGGATCCGTGCCGCCTCCAGCCGGTTCTATCCGGGGCCGATCGAGGCGAACGAGACGGTCGAGCGCGGCGTCATCGTCGCGGAGCTTGCCGGCAGCGCCTGCATCTGCCTGCTGGCGGCCCTGCTCGCCCCGCTCTTCGGCGCCTCCGTCGGCCTGGGCCTGATCGGGGCCCTCGCGGCGATCCTTCAAGGCGCGGGTGAGCTCCACCTGACCATGCTGCGCTTCCGGCAGGAATTCAGGCTGTTCTCCTGGCTTCAGGGCGCGCGGGCGACCATCGTCGCAGGCGCGACGATCGCGGGTGCGGCGGTCAGCGCCGACCTCGCCCATGTGCTCGCCGGCGTGCTGGCCGGAAACCTCATCTACTGCGTCACAGCCTGGATACGCTCGCGCCGGGTGATGCCGCTCACCGCGCGCTGGTCGGGCGAGATCGCCAGGCGCAATCTCGTCTATGGCGGGATTTCAGCGGGTGCGGGCGTGGCGACGCTGCTCGTGCCGCTCGGCCTCAAATCGGTGCTGCTCGCCTCTCTGGGCTCCGCGGCGGCCGGCCCCATGCTGGCGCTCGACCTGCTGCAGAGGCCCTTCGTCATGGTGACCTCATCGCTCCAGGCGATCCGCTTTCCGGAGCTCGTGGCGCAGTTCGACCGCAAGGGCGACCCGCACGCGATCCAGGGCGAGCTCGGTCGCTACTACGCGCTGCTGGTCGGCCTTTCGCTGATCGCCGCCGCGGGCATCATCGCCGTGCTCGGCCTCGCGACCGAGACCGTCATCCCGGCGCCGCTGCGTGAGTCCTTCCTGCGGACCGCGCCTTTCGTGATGATGATGGCGATGCTACGCGCCTTCCTGCAAACGGTGCTGCCGACGCCGGCGCATCTGCAACGACGACTGCCCGTCATTCTGGGACTCGCGACGCTGGACTGCCTGCTGACCTGCGCGGGAGCCTTTGTCGCGGCGTCGCTGTCCGGAGGCGCGGATCTGGCCATCGTCGCCGGAGCGGCGGCCGGTGCGGGCGCGGCGGCTGCGGCCGGCCTCCTGATCCTGCACTGGCGCTCCTTCGCCATGCCCTGGCAGCCGGTACTGCTGCCGGCGGCGGCGCTGCTGCTGGCCTGGCTGACGACGCGCTGGCTCGCCACCGGGCATCCGCTGGTCTCGGCCGGCCTGGCACTCACCGTGGCCGCGGCCCTCAGCGCCCGGCCGCTGCTCGTCCTCGTCCGCTGGATCGCACGCTGAGGCTGCATGACCGACACATCCCCGACGAAGCCAATGAACATCGTGGTCGGAATCGCGACCAGCGGCCGCCGCGAGGTGCTGCGCGACACGCTGGCGCAGATCGACCGCCAACAGCGCCGGCCGGATCGCATCCTGATCTGCCCGGCCGCCGGCGACGATGTCGACTGGGACCATGCGGCGGGGCTGGCTGTGCCGGCTGAGCGCGTCACGGGTCCGAAGGGATTGACCGCGCAGCGCAACGCAATCCTCGACGCGGCGGGCGATGCGGATCTGATCGTGTTCCTCGACGACGACTACCTGCCGGCGGAGCGTTTCCTGGCCGAGACGGAGCGGCTGTTTCGGGAGAACCCGGATGTCGTCGGGGCAACAGGCCTTCTCCTGGCCGACGGCATCCGCGGCCCCGGAATCGAGCGGCCGGAAGCCCTGGCGATCCTGGCGGGCGACACGGCGCCGGAAAATGGGAAGCTGTCCTCGGTCGAGATCACCCATGGCTGCAACATGGCGTTTCGCATGGCCGCAATCCGCCGCGCCGGGGCGCGTTTTGATGAAAACCTACCGCTCTACGGCTGGCACGAAGACGTTGATTTTTCGGGACAGCTCGCCGGGTGGGGGCGGATCGTGCACTCCACGGCGCTGCGTGGGGTGCATTGTGGCGTAAAGCGTGGCCGCAACTCAGGTCTGCGCTTCGGCTACTCGCAGATTGCCAATCCGGTCTATGTGATTCGGAAGGGTACGATGCGCTGGCCACGAGGTGTGCGGTTCTTGTTCGGCAATGTCGCGGCTAATCTGTTCGGCAGCTTGGGCCCCCAAGGTCAGGTCGATCGGCGCGGGCGTCTGAAGGGCAATCTGGTTGCGCTACTGGACCTGCTTCGCGGGCGGTTGGATCCGCGCCGCATCCTGACGCTCGGCTGAGCTAGCTCGGCCGCCGGCGGTTCTGCATATGCGCCGGAGCGACCACCAGGGAGTTTTCATGCGCGCCGTCATCATCAGCGATTTCGGTTCGGTCAACGGGGGCGCCGCCAAGGTCGCAATCGAGAGTGCCCGCGGCTTGGCCGGGGCGGGCGTCGAGATCGTGTTCGCTTGCGCGATCGGTCCGGTTTCCGAAAGACTCCTCCATCCCCTGATCAGGGTTGAACAATTCGCGGGGGAGGAAATCTGGCAGGTCGGTAGCAAGATCGCCGCAGCGCGCCAGGGCATCTGGAACGCGCGGGCCTATCGCTTCCTGAGCGAACTTCTCGCGCGCCAGCCGCGCCATGATACGCTCGTACACCTGCATCAGTGGACCAAGGCTTTCAGCCCGGCGGCCATCGCGGCCGCCGGCGAAAGCGGGCTGCCGGTCGCGATCACCATGCACGACTATTTCTCCTTCTGCCCGGTCGGCGGCTATTTCGATTTCAAGGCCAACGCGCCATGCCGTCGGAAGCCGATGTCGGCCGGCTGCATCAGCAGCCATTGCGACCGAGCGTCCTATCTTCACAAGCTCGTCCGGGTGGCGCGGCAATGGCGTTTCGACGAGGCGATGGGCAAGCTCAAGGCTCCGCTCTTTATCCATGTCAGCGATTTCGCCGGCCGCTTCGCCGAACCTTTTTTGCCGAAGCGGGCACACCATGTCGTTGTCGAGAACATGATGGAGGCGCCGAGGCGCCAGCCCGCCGACGTAGCCGCCAACCGGCATGCGCTGTTCCTCGGGCGCTTCACTCAGGAAAAGGCCGGCGACGTACTGGCACAGGCCGCGGCCGATGCCGGCATGCCGGTGCGCTTCGTCGGAGAGGGACCGCTCGCCGGGGATATCGCGCGGATCAATCCACAGGCCGAGATTCGCGGCTGGGTGCCGGCCGAGCGGGTTTTCGACGAGATCGCGCAGGCGCGCTGCCTGGTGCTGCCCTCGCTCTGGTACGAACCCGGCCCGCTGGTCATCGCCGAGGCGCGTTCGCTCGGTGTGCCGGTCGTGCTGGCGCGAACGACAGGACCGGCGAGTTGGATCGTCGACGGGGAAGATGGCATTCTTGTCGACGGTGGCGACGTCGCCGGGCTATCGGCCGCACTCGCCCGGCTGAAGGACGATGCCTGCGCGAATGAGATGGGCACCGCAGCCTATCGCCGTTACTGGGCCGATCCGCTGACGACCGTCCGACACGTCGAGCGCACGCTGGAGAGCTACCGCCATCTCCTCGGCTAAAGGCATGCAGAAGCGTGCTCTTGATCCATTGAAATTGAGATTGCTACGCCACCGGGGCCGCAGCTTGCCGCGAGCCGGTGCTGTCGGGCCAAGGGCGATGAATCCCGGTCCGATCTGTTCTCACTCTGTATCACGCTTCCACAGGTAGGCTCAATGTCTCTTGACAGGATTATAATCCTTCATTAATGATGTTCTTGTTTTGTTCAAGAGGAGATCGTTTTATGCCTTCTTTTGCGTTGTTCGACGATGTTGTGATTGTACGGACAGATGCGGCCACCTCCGGATGGACCGATTTCACCGGCCTTCAGGCCGTCTTTAATTTTGCTCGCAGTCAGGGGAGGCCTCTTTTTTTTCAGCCCGGCGTTTATGATTCTGATACGGTTACGGTTCTTTCCAGTAATGGGGACGGAAAGCCGCTCTTCGTAAGAGCAATTCCCGGTTCGGTAGTGTTGCGCTTTATCGGAACAGACGGGTTCTTACGAATTGGTGGGCAGCGCTATGTCTATTTCGATGGCGTTACCTTCGATGGACAAGACAGAATTTTGACGAATAACGAGTCCGGTCGCCCAGCTTTTATTTCTGTCGTAGATAATGCACAGGAAATTTACTTTGAAAATTGTGAAATTATAAATTCGACGGGAGTTGGTGTCTATGTGAGGAGCGCGAATGCTGTTATTAGCTCTTGTAATTTTTTTAATCATTTAGTTGGAATCTGGAGTGAGAATGGCAATATCAAAGCTTTGAATAATACGATTGCCAATGTGCAGAATAACGGTATTGCCGTTTGGCGTGACGCAGTCTCTGGCGATAGCTCTACGATTACCGGGAACCTGATCAATGGCGTTGCCGCGGCGGCCGGCGGCAGCGGGCAGAACGGCAATGGCATCAGTGTATTCCGAGCTATCGGTGTCACGATCACTGACAACAAGGTCTTCAATGTTAAATATTCCGCGGTGCGATGTAATGGCGGTGGTTTGTGTAATGTTGGAAACAATAATATCTACTCCGCAGAAGAGGTGGCTATTTTTATCGAAGCGCCTGGCGCAGGAGTCGACCTAACTGGTTGCATCGTTTCCAATAACAGTGTCGATAGAGCAGGCGGCGGTGTTTATGTTGCAAATTCTGGATATTATAATGATGGTATTTCTCGTAGTGTAGTTGTAGAAGGAAATCGAATTTCAAACATAACCGAAAGTGGTAACGGGATTGTTGTTGAGCAAGATTGCGTAGTATCAGGTAATTTGATTGAAAATGTTGGCAAAGGCGGCATTCAGGCCGGCACCAATGAAGGCGCCCGAGATCTTGTTATCACTGGAAATTTGATTCGGAGCGCACAGATCGGTGTGGGCGTGTCGAACTATGCTGTATCAGCGAGCGGGCGATCGGTAGTCGTTTCCGGCAACATCGTGAGAAGCGCTAGCGTTGGCGGTATCGTGCCCACGGTCTTCGATGGTACGTGGTGGAATCGGTATGGCACCGCCGAATACGGCAACGATCTCGCCACCACCGTCGGCAGCGTCACCTTCGGCCATAATCGCTATCTTTAGGCCGGCCTGACCCGTCGCAATACAGCCCGACAAAAAACCGGGGCGTCGCCGCCCCGGTGCAAGGTCGCCGCGTCGCTGCGGCCGGGAGGAATCCGTGGCCGGCTCCTGCGGGAGCCGGCCGAGCCCTCAGTAGGAATAGTACATCGCGAACTCGACCGGGTGCGGCGTCATCTCGAAGCGCGCCACATCCTGCATCTTGAGCTCGATATAGCTCTCGATGAAGTCGTCGTTGAAGACGCCGCCGGCCTTGAGGAAGGCGTTGTCCTTCTTGAGCGACTCCAGCGCCTCGCGCAGCGAACCGCAGACCGTCGGGATCTTCTTCAGCTCGCGCGGCGGCAGGTCGTAGAGGTCCTTGTCCATCGCCGGGCCGGGGTCGATCTTGTTGACGATGCCGTCGAGGCCGGCCATCAGCATGGCCGAGAAGGCGAGGTAGGGGTTCGCCATCGGATCGGGGAAGCGGACCTCGACGCGCTTGGCCTTCGGCGAGGTCGTCCACGGAATACGGCAGGAGGCCGAGCGGTTGCGCGCCGAATAGGCGAGCAGCACCGGAGCCTCATAGCCCGGGACGAGGCGCTTGTAGGAGTTGGTCGAGGGGTTGGTGAAGGCGTTCAGCGCCTTGGCGTGCTTGATGATGCCGCCGATGTACCACAGGCACTCCTGCGACAGGTCGGCGTATTTGTTGCCGGCCATGACCGGCTTGCCGCCCTTCCAGATCGACTGGTGGACGTGCATGCCCGAGCCGTTGTCGCCGAAGATCGGCTTCGGCATGAAGGTCGCGGTCTTGCCGTAGCTCTGGGCGACGTTGTGGATGCAGTACTTGTAGACCTGCATCAGGTCGGCGGTCTTTACCAGCGTGTCGAACTTCATGCCGAGCTCGTGCTGGGCCGAGGCGACCTCGTGGTGGTGCTTCTCGACGGCGACGCCCATCGAGGCCATGGCCGCCAGCATCTCGCCACGCATGTCCTGCGCCGAATCCTGCGGGGGAACCGGGAAGTAGCCGCCCTTGGTGGCGATGCGGTGGCCGAGATTGCCGCCTTCGTATTCGGTCATGCCGTTGATCGGCAGCTCGACGTTGTCGAGCTTGAAGCCGGTGTTGTACGGATCGGCCGCGATCTTGACGTCGTCGAAGACGAAGAACTCGGCCTCGGGGCCGAAGAAGGCGGTGTCGCCGATGCCGGTCGACTTCAGATAGGCCTCGGCCTTCTTGGCGATGCCGCGCGGGTCACGGCCGTAGGGCTCGCCGGTGGCGGGCTCGAGCACGTCGCAGTTGATCACCATCGTGGGAGCCGAGAAGAACGGGTCCATCACGGCGGTGGTCGGATCCGGCATCAGCAGCATGTCGGACTCGTTGATGGCCTTCCAGCCGGCGATCGAGGAGCCGTCGAACATGGTGCCTTCGGCGAAGATGTCCTCGTCGATCATCGTGACGTCGAAGGTCACGTGCTGCCACTTGCCGCGCGGGTCGGTGAAGCGGAAGTCGACGTATTTGACGTCGTTGTCCTTGATCGCCTTGAGGACATCCTTGGCGCTCTTCATTTCAGCATTCCTCTTGCCAGCAGTTTCTCAAACTCGCGCGCTGCGGATGGGTCCAAATCATCCGGCAGCTCTCGATTCCCGTGATGCGGAAAAAACGTCAGATCGCGTCCGCGCCCGTCTCGCCCGTACGGATGCGGATCGCACCCTCGATGCTCGATACAAAAATCTTGCCATCGCCGATGCGGCCGGTCTGGGCGGCCTTGACGATCGCCTCGATGGCGCGCTCGACCATGTCGTCGGCCAGCACGATCTCGATCTTCACCTTGGGCAGGAAGTCGACGACGTATTCAGCGCCGCGATAGAGCTCGGTGTGGCCCTTCTGGCGGCCGAAGCCCTTGGCCTCGAGAACGGTGATGCCCTGAAGCCCGACGTCCTGAAGCGCTTCCTTCACCTCGTCCAGCTTGAAGGGCTTGATGATCGCTTCGATCTTCTTCATGCGCCGACCGGCCTCCTTTGCGCCCCCAGGGTCCGGCCGAAGCCGGCTCGCGCCCGTCGGAACCGGGGCGGCTTGCCGCTTCCCCGCCTCCGCAGGACATCATGACTGCTCATAGCATCGGCGATTGCACCCCGCCATGTGGCAGGCGGCAATCTCCGGCCTGATCATGAGGCAAAAAACAGCATAAAAAAACGGCAACGGCCTATTAAATGGACATGTCCGGGATAGGCGGCTGTTGTCGGCCGACGCGACCTGTCGCCATGATGGGCCATGACATCCGGCTCCACCCCGCCCGCCGCGCCGCCCTTCAGCGATCTCGCCCTGCTCACCACCGACCAGATGCGCGAGGCGGATCGCATCGCGATCGCCGTCGGCTCCGCCGGCATCGAACTGATGGAGCGGGCAGGGGCCGCGGTCGCCGCAGCGGCGCAGCGCCATGGCGCGGCGGCGACGCAGGTCGCGGTGCTTTGCGGGCCGGGCAACAACGGCGGCGACGGCTTCGTCGCAGCGCGTTTGCTGCGCGAGCAGGGATGCGCGGTGGTGGTCGGCCTGCTCGGCGATGCGGCGGCGCTGCGCGGCGACGCCGCCATCGCCGCGGCGCGCTGGGCCGGGCCGGTCCTGCCGCTTCCGGCAGCGAGCACCGGGGAGAGCGGCCTGTTCATCGATGCCCTGTTCGGGGCCGGACTGAGCCGGCCGCTTGACGGGGAGGCGGCAGACGCCGTCGCGGCGGTCAACGCGTCCGGACGGTCGGTGATCGCCGTCGACGTTCCCAGCGGGCTCTCCGGCGACACGGGGCGGGCGGAGGGTCCGGTCATCCGCGCCGTCGAGACGGTGACATTCTTTCGGCTGAAGCCCGGACACCTGCTGCTGCCCGGTCGCGATCTCTGCGGAACGGTGACGCTGGCCGATATCGGGATCCCGGCGGCGACGGCGCTCGCCGCGCTGCGGCCCCTTAGCTTCGCCAATCAGCCTGAGCTCTGGCGCAGCCGCCTGCCGCGGCATGGCAGCGGCACGCATAAATTCGCGCGCGGCGCGGTGGCGGTGCTGGCAGGCGGTGTCGCAGGCGTCGGCGCGCCCCGGCTCGGCGCCCATGCCGCCTTGCGCGTCGGCGCTGGCCTCGCCACGGTCCTCTGCGCTCCGGCGGCGCTGATCGCCCATGCGTCCAGGGGGCCGGACGCCCTGATGCAGCGCTCGCTGGCGGACGAGGCCGGGCTGGAATCGGTGCTGGGGGACCCGCGCCTGTCGAGCATCCTCGCCGGGCCGGCCCTCGGCCTCGACGCTCGAGCGCGGCAACTCGTCGCCGGCATCGTCGCCAGCGACAAGCCGCTGGTGCTCGATGCCGATGCGCTCACCATCCTGTCCGCGGATCAGGCGCTGGCCTCGGCGCTGCGGCAGCGGCAGGCGGAAACCGTTCTGACCCCGCACGAGGGCGAGTTCCGCCGCCTTTTCGCGGCGCAGCCCGAGATCGAGCGAGAGCGCTCCAAGATCGAGCGCGCCCGCAGGGCGGCGGAACGCACGGGTGCAATCATCGCCTACAAGGGGGCGGATACTGTCATCGCCAGTCCGGATGGGCGGGCGGCCGTCAATGCAACGGGTTCGCCGGCTCTCGCGACCGCCGGCTCCGGCGACGTGCTGGCGGGCCTGGTGGCGGGACTGCTCGCCCAGGGAATGCCGGCCTTCGAGGCGGCCTGCGCGGCCGTCTGGATGCATGGCCGCGCCGGCGAGAAGCTCGGCTTCGGCCTGATCGCTGACGACCTGCCGCCAGCTGTGCCGGCGCTCCTGCGTGAACTGCTGGGACGCTGATATCGACCAATAAAAACCGCCCCGTTTCCGGGGCGGTTTCGAGCCGGCGAACTAGCTGCCGGAATAGCTGACGGCGGGCGCCGCCTTCAGCTGGTCCTTGGTCATGGAGATCTTGCCGTGATCCGGGTACATGGCCGGCGCCTTGGGTGCCGATGCCGCCGGCGGCGAAGCCATGCCGCCGCCTGCCGTGCCCGTGCTGCTGGCGCTGCCCGCCGGGGCGGGGGCCGGGGCGGCAGCCGCCATCGGCTGATCGCTCCAGGTCACCTGATCGAACGGGATGGCGACATCCTTCGAACCGATGCCGAGGAAGCCGCCGACGCCGACCGTCACCATCTCCACCTTGCCCATCTTGTCGACGATCAGCTCGGTGACATCACCCACCTTCTTGTCGTCCGGGCCGTAGATGTCGACGCCGATCAGCTTGCTGGTCCGCCATTTGCCCTGGCCGGCCAGGTTGGTGTCGGGCGGGTTGGCCGCTTTCGCCGCCGGAGCCGGGCTCGTGGTCGAGGACGGCGGAGTGGGCGCGCTGGTCTGCGCGAGAGCGGTCGCTGTCAGCAGGGCGAAGCCGACAGAGGTCAGTGCAACGTGACGTGAAAGCATCTTGTCCTCCTTGTCATAGTCTTCACGGCAGAGCCGTGACGAAATCGACAGTTTAAACGAGTTTCTGTCTGTCATCGGCCGCGGGAGTGCCCGTCGAAATTCCGTCAGGTGACGTTATTCCGACCGTCACCCGAAAAACGGGTGTATTCGATCTGCCGACTTGCTTGCATCGCGATGACGTGATCGGATGCTGCGTTCGAACAACACCCTGCAAACGATGTTGTTCCCGTTCCGCATGGAGTAATCAGATGCCGACTTCCGTGACAGTGTTGCTGGGCGACGAGGTGGCTGCGACGCTCGACCGCTACATCGCGGCGGAGCGCCCGGGACATTCGCGCGCTGAGGTGATGGCGGAGATTGCGGCACGCTGGGCCCGGGCGCAGCGGCCTGACGCTTCCGGGACGCCGGACGAAGGCCTTCGTCCCGACGAGCTCAACGCCAGCAACGATTCCTGAGTCCGCCGGGCCCCAAGGACGATGCGCTCAATCCTCCGGCTCGTCGCGCCGCAGTTCGAAGGCGAGCATGGCATCGGCGATCGCCTGCAGCTCCTTGTCCTTCTCGGCGCTGTCGGCCATCGCATTCAGCTCGGCGACGCGCTGCTGCGCCCGCTCATAGTCCTCGTCGGTGTGGACGACGATCGGTGTCTTCACGGCGTCTTCCTCCGCTTTCCGTCCATCGCAGCCGGGCGCCGCGCATCCCAGCGCCGCACCGCTTCGAGGAGAGCCTGCAATTCATGCTCCTCGTCCTCGTCGCGTGTCGAGTCCCGCAGGCTGCGTATGCGATGGCGCGCGCTCTCGTGATCCGCTGCGGTCTCGATCTCGAAGACTGGGCGGGTATCCTCGCCGGCGTTGGCGCCATGCCGAACCTTCGATCGCATCGGGCGTCTCCCTGCTCTGCCTGCAACAGGACTACCCGCAAGGGCGTCTGCTGTTCCTCGCCCGTTTAAGCTTTCTGCAAGGCAGGGCGCGCATGAATGGCCACGACCTGTCGGGAGGAGGATGATCATGGCTCGGTTTCTCGCCGGGGCCTCGCTCGCGGCGGCAATCCTGGCTGCCCAGCCGGCCGCTGCCTTCTGGCAGCGCTCGCAGGTGTCGCGCTGTTCCGACGCCACGACCGAGATGGAACGCCAGCAGCTGCGTTGCTGGGAGCTGAATGGCTATGCCGATCCGGGCTGGCCGGCGCTTCCGCACGCCGGCGGCGCCTATCTGCTGCCGGCAGCCCCTCCGCCGCATGGCCGATTGCCCGGCAAGGGCGTGACGCGCCGCCTCGGCTGACACGGAGCCTGGCGGAGGGCTCGCTTCGCCGCCCCAACCGTGAGAGCATCGCGCGGGCAACCGGCCCTGAACGGCGACGCCATGGAATTTCTCTACGGTCTCGGTTTCCTGCTGCTGTTCGGCCTGAGTGCGCTGGCGGGGATCGCGCTGCGGGCGCGCCTGCCGGAGGAGCATCTGTCGAAGGAGAACATGGAGGCGGTTCGCCTCGTGACCGGGCTGCTCGTCACCTTCGCCGCCCTGGTGCTGAGCCTGCAATTGTCGACCGCGAGGGCCACATTCGACACGACGGCCCGGAATCGCTCGCTCTATGCAGCCCAGCTCGCCCGGCTCGACCGCTGCCTGCGGGACATGGGGCCCGAGCTGGCCGGGAGCCGCGAGACCCTGCGCCGCTACGTCGCCGCGGTCATCGCCAGTACGTGGCCCCTGGAGCCGGCGCCGGCCGTGCCCGGCATGCCGGATGTCCGCGGCATGGCGATCCGCGGCGAGGATGCGGTGCTGGCCGGGATGATGGAGGCGGTCGGCCTCGCGATCGACACGGGCGCGCCGGCGCCGGGCCGGGCAGCGGTCTCGGCGCGCTGTCAGGCGGACTACGTGGCTGTGCAGGGGCGGCGCTGGGCCGTCATCGAGGACGGAAACGGGCCGCAGGGCGGGGTGTTCGTCGGGATCATCGGGTTCTGGCTGGCGCTGGTCTTCCTGAGCTTCGGCCTGCAGGTTCCGCGGCGCCGGCTCAGCGGCATCGTGCTCGGGATCGGCGTGATCAGCGTCGCGAGCGTGATGTTCGTCATCGTCGATCTGGCCGAGCCCTATCGCGGCCTGTTCGGCATCCGCAGCGTGGCGATGCGCCAGGCGCTGGCCGATATGACCCGCTGACGGTTCAGTCCTTGTCGCCGGCCGGTTCGACCGACCGGAGAATGCGGACGGTCTCCTCGAGGCTTTCCTGCACCCCGAGCATGAAGTCCTTGCCGAAACCGATGATCGTATCGGGCGGCTCACCCTTGTGGGTGTAGACCACGCTGACACGGTCCGGATTGACATAGACCGGCTTGCCGTCGCGCGGCGAGGTGAATTGGCAGAGCTTGGGCAAGGTTTGTCTCCATGAGCCGACGTTCGGGCGCGTCTCGTCTCCGGCCCGCGCCGATGGCAGGGAGCCCGGACGACGAGGCGAGGCGACTCAATAGGTAGCGCGACCGCCGGACAAATCGAAGCAGGCGCCGGTGGAGAACGAGCACTCGTCGGACGCCAGCCATGCGATCATCGCCGCGACCTCTTCCGGCTGGCCCGGGCGGCCGAGCGGAATCTTCGCGACCACCGCAGCATAGGCCTCCGGCGTCATCTGCTGGTTCATCGGCGTGGCGATCACGGCCGGGGCCACGCAGTTCACGCGGATGCCGGTGTCGGCCAGTTCCCTGCCGAGCGCCTTGGTCAGCGCGATGACGGCGCCCTTGGCGGCGGAATAGGCCGTCATCGTCGCGTTGCCTTCCTTGCCCGCGATCGAGGCGAGGTTGACGATGCGCCCGCTGTTCTGCGCCCGCATCGCCGGAACGGCGGCCTTGCAGCACAGAAAGGTGCTCTTCAGGCTGATGTCGACGGTGCGCTGCCAGTCTGCCAGCGGGTAGTCCTCGATCCGCAGATTGGGGCCGGTGATGCCCGCGCAGTTGACCAGGATGTCGAGGCGGCCATGGCGGGCGAGCAGGCGCTGCATCGCGGCCGTCACGGCCGCCTCGTCGGTGACGTCGATGCGCTCGTCGGCCGGGCCGGCCAGGTCCCAGACGATCACGGTCGCGCCGGAGGCGGCGAAGCGTTCGGCCACGGCGCGGCCGATGCCGCCGCCACCGCCGGTCAAAAGGGCGATGCGCCGGTTCAGGTCGATCGCGTTCATCGTGTCGTTTCTTTCTGGCGCAGCGAGGCGCCGCCGACGACCGCTTCGTCACGGGCGTCGAGAGTAGCGCGCGCCGCATCCAGGGCCTGCCGGGCCCATTCGCGCACGCCCAGCCGCGCCGTCCGCTCGAGATGCGGCACCTCGACGCTGATCGGCAATTCGGCGGGCAGCTGGCTGAAGATGCCGACCAGGTCGATGCCGCCTTCTCCGGGCAGCAGCCGTGCCTGCCGGGCCGTGTGGATCAGGCCCTCGTCGGTCGCCGGAATTTCGCCGGGAGCGTCACAGATCTGGGCATAGCTCAACCGGCCGGCCGGGATGGCGGCGAGGTCCGCCAGTGTAGTGCGCGAGCGTCCGGCGTGGAGCGCATCGACCAGGACGCGTCCGTTCGGCTGTCCGGCGGCCTCGACGATACGCAGGGCCGCGCGTGCATCCGGTACACGGGTCCAGGGCATGAATTCGAGATTGGCGGTGAGATCGTAGGCGGCGGCGGCCTCGCAGAAGGCCGCATAGGAGGCGGTCAAGCGAGATTCATCCGGGTCGTCGCCGGCGGTCAGGATCGCGCGGACGCCGAGTTCGCCGCAGAGATCGAGGAAAGGCCGGAACCTCTCGACCGTGAAGTCGGCCCCAAGCCGGACGATCTCCATGTCGAAGACCGGCACGCCCGAGGCGATCGCCCGGCGCGTTTCGGCCCTCAAGGCGGCATCCTCGATCAGCGGGCTGGCATCGCCGCCCGGCGCCGCCGGCAGGGAGCGCAGGCCGACGGCGTGATAGCCCAGCTCGGCCGCGAGGCGGATGGCCTCGGGCGGGGGCAGCGGTACGGTGGTGAGATAGGCGAGCGAGATCGTCGGCATCGTCGCGTTCCGGCTCAGGCGAGGGGGGAGATCGCGGTCGGCAGCGCGATCGTCGAATACATCTCGCCGGTCAGCCATTGCGGCCCGCCCTTCGGCGGCCAGATGCCCTTGGCCACGGAATCGGCCCGGACAGCGGCGCGCTGGTCGAGGCTGGCGAAGGGCCAGATATGGGTGAAGCGCGGCGGCCCATCCAGCGCATACATGGCGATGACGAGCGGCGAGAGCGCGACGCGGGCCGGCACGGCGGCCTCCCAGGCGGCGATGGTCGGCGGTACGCCGCCATGCTTCAGCTTGTAGGTGCGGATCTCATAGACCGAACCGAACTTGCCGATCGCGACCGGGGGCAGGAAGGGGAAGGGCGCATAGCTGTCGAAGGCGAGCGCCTCGATATCCTCGCCGCAGCCGAAGGGATTGCTGCCGGCGAGCATGCGCTCGCGCTCCTGCCGGAGCTCGGGCTCGTCGGCGAAGCCGCGCAACACCAAGATCTGGTTGAGCCTGCCGATCTCGCTCGTCCAGCAGCCGAGCAGCTGCCCCTTCGCGCCGCTCTCCTTCAGCGCCGCGTCGATGGCGGCGACCACGGAAGCCGCCTTGCCGAGGCGGACGGTGAGGGTGGCGATTTCATAGCGCATGATCTGTCTTCCCGTCGTTCAGGAGCGGTTGTTGGTCAGGGGCACGCCGCCGGCGTGATGGGCGGCCACGTAGCCGAAGGTCATGGCGGGCCCAAGCGTGATGCCGCCGGCGGGATAGCGCCCCGCCATCATGCTCGACATGTCGTTGCCCACCGCATAGAGCCCCGGGATCGGCGCATCGCCCGGCCCGAGCACGCGGGCGCTGGCATCCGTCTTCAAGCCGGCGAAGGTGCCGAGGCTGCCGGCGACGATCTTGACCGCATAGAAGGGGCCGGGGCCGATCGGCGCGACGCAAGGGTTGGGCTGGTGCTCCGGATCGCCCTGCACCCGGTTGTAGGGCGTGTCGCCGCGGCCGAAGGCGGGATCGAGCCCCCGCGCGGCGTCGCGGTTATAGCTGGCGAGCGTCGCGGAAAACCCGGCCGCGTCGATGCCGCAGGCCCGGGCCAGCGCCGCGGGCGTGTCGCCGCGCTTCAGATAGCCGTTGCGCAGCCACGGCCCGATCGGGAAGGGGCGGGGCCTGACCCGGCCGAGCCCGTAACGACGCAGGAAGGCATGGTCGCAGACCAGCCAGCACTCCGCCGGCTCGTCGGATGTCGTGGCGGCGAAAAGTGCCTGCATCACGTCATGATAGGAATCCGCCTCGTTGCAGAAGCGGCGCCCGTCCCGACGCACCATGATCGCGCCGGGCTTGGCGCGCTCGATCAGATGCGGGAAGCGGCCGGTCTTGCCGCCTGGCTTCGGAACGAGCGAGACAGGCGCCCAGGCTCCGGCGTCGGGCAGATCGGCTTCGAGATGGCCGCCGACGCTTTCGCCGAGCCGGATGCCGTCGCCGGTGTTGGCGCAAGGAGCGGCCGACCAGTGCTCACGCCCGGTCGGCGCATGCGGGAACAGCGCAGCCTTCCGCGCCGTGTCATGCGGGAAGCCGCCGGTGGCGAGCACGACGCCGCGCGAGGCGCGGATCGCCTGCCGGCGTCCGCCCATCTCGACGATCGCGCCGGCGATCTGGTCTCCGTCACGCAGCAATTCGATGGCCGCGGTGTTGTTCTGCAGCACGATGCCGAGATCGTCGGCGGATTTCAGGAGCCGTGCCGCAAGCGCATTGCCGTTGACCAGATGCCGGCCGCGGCCATGCCGCGCACGATCGGCGAAGTGCCGGGCGAGACGACGCAGGACATGAAGGAAGGACGGCAGCTTGCGCGTGGCATTGAGGAAATGTCTGAGGTCGGCGCCCGAACCGATATTCATGCCGAAGGGGGCGACTTCCTCCAGCGGTGGTCGCAGATCCTCGAGCCGTGCGCCCAGCGCGCGTCCGTCGAACGGCTTGGCGCAGAGCGAGCGGCCGCCGGTGCCGGCACCGGGGCTCTTGCCGTGGAAATCCGGGATCTGGTTACCGTCGATGAAGTCGACGGCCGTCTCGCGCTGGAAGAAGGCGACCATGCGCGGCCCCTGTTCCAGCAACGTCGTTACGAGGGCCTCGTCGTAATCCGCGCCGAGCTCGTGCCGCAGATAGGTGCGGACGGTTTCCTCATCCTCCTCGATGCCGGCGGCGCGGGCGAGCGGGTTGCAAGGAAGCCACATCCAGCCGCCCGACCAGGCGGTCGTACCGCCGAACCGGCTTTCCTTCTCGACGACGACGACATCGAGGCCGAGCGCCGCCGCGGTCACGGCCGCGGCAAGGCCTCCAGCGCCCGAGCCGATCACCAGCAGGTCGCAGGATTGCGGCAGGGTTTGCTTCATCAGGCGGCCTGTCCGGGCGCGGAAGCCCGCGACGAAACCGGAGAGCCCAGCGCATGGCGCACCGCGCGGAAGGCGAAGGTGATCGCCGGGCCAATGGTGATGCCCGGGCCCGGATAGGTGCCGCCCATGATCGAGTTCGCCTCGTTGCCGCAGGCATAGAGCCGGCCGATCGGACGGTCGCCTTCACCCAGCACCTGAGCATCCTCGTCGATGACGAGCCCCGTTGCGGCGCCGATATCGCCGGGGGTCAGCTTGACCGCGTAGAAGGGCGCGGTCGCGATCGGTCCCAGCGTCGGATTGGGAAGGCCGCGCGAGGCGTCGCCATTGACGCGATGATAGTCGGTGGTGCCGCGACCGAACTCCGGATCGACGCCGGTGCGGGCGTAGTCGTTCATATGGGCGATCGTCTCTGACAGCGCCGCCGGATCGGCGCCGATCTTGCCGGCGAGCTCGACGATCGAGGACGCCTCGACGAGATAGCCGTCGGCGAGGAAGGGCTGCAGGTTCTTCGTGCCCATGCGGACCATACCGAGCCCATAGCGGCGCAATCCGTCGGCATCGGTGACGATCCAGCAGGGGATGGTCGGCCGGCTGCGGTTGGCCTCGAACATCGCGCGGCTGAACAGGTGGTAGGAGGTCGATTCATTGACGAAGCGCCTCCCGCCCTGGTCGACGCAGACGGTGCCCGGCTTGCTACGGTCGAGCACGAAATGCGGGAAGACGGCGGTGGTGCCGTCGGAGCGCTTGCGGGTCGAGACCGGCGCCCAATAGGCGTTGTCGAGATTGCTCTCGCCGAAGCGCGCTCCGAGCCTGAGCGCCAGATCTTGCATCGCGCCGGTATGGCCTGGCGCGGCCGGGCTGAAGGACGGCACCGGCTCGTTCAGCATCTCGGCGCGCCGCTGCGGATGGCGATTGTAGCCGCCGGCCGCGAGCACGACGCCGAGCCGGGCCCTGATCTCGCGGCGAAGATCGCCCTGGACGGCATTCACGCCGATAACGCCTTCCGGCCCGGTCAGGAGCTCGTCGACCGAACAGGCGGTCACGACCGTGCCGCCATGCTTCTTGAGGGTCAGCAGCAGGCCGCCGATCAGCGCGTTGCCCATGACGAGGCGCGTGCCGCGCCGCTTGCGCAGGCGATCGACGCCGTAGCGACCGATGATGCCCGCGGCATGCCGGAAGGAGGCCCAGGATTTGCGCAGGTTGAGCAGGTGGCCGATATCGGTGCGGTCGATCATCATGCCACCGAACAGCGTGAATTCCGGGATCGGCGGGCGGATGCGGTCGATGTCGGCGCCGAGCTGCCGGCCGTCGAAGGCCACCGGCTCCAGCGCTCGCCCGCGCAAGGTCGAGCCCTCGACATCGGATTCATAATCGGGATGCGTCGGGTAGGGCCGGAAATGTACGTCGGTCCGGCTCTCGAGCGTGGCGATCGCCTCGGGGCCGGCGCGCAGGAAGGCGTCGCGCAAGCGGGACGAGGTGCGGTTGCCGACGACGCCGTCGAGGAAGCGGGCGGCCTGCTCGATGCTGTCGCCGGTCGCGACCTTCTCCGCATGCAGCGAGTTCGGCACCCAGGTCGTCGCGGCGGAGAGCGCGCTGGTTCCGCCGACATGGTCCGTGCGCTCGATCACCAGGACGGAGCGCCCCTCGATCGCGGCGAAGACCGCGGCGGACAGCCCGGCGGCGCCCGAGCCGACGACGACGAGATCGTATTCCGGTTGCTCCGGCACATTCTTCAGGGTCGTGAACATTGACCTGCCTCAGCCGATGCGCTCGCCCGCGAGCAGAAACTCGACCATCGCGTTCTGCAGCGCCTGATACATCTGCGTGCCGGTCGAGGTGCGGCAGCCGCGGGCGCGGGCCGCCTCGATCAGCGGCGAGATCGCCGGAACGGTGATGACGCAGCCGACGAAGGTCTCGGGCGAGAGCTTGTCGACCTCGACCGGCAGCGCGTCGCCCGGCTTCATGCCGGCGGGCGTGGCATTGGCGACGAGATCGAATCCGGTCGGGTCGGGCGAGCCGGCGAAGACCTTCGCCTTGCCCTTGCTGTTCAGCCGCTCGATCAGGCTGTCGCGGCGGGCGGTGTCCGCATCATGGATCGCAAGCTCGCTGACGCCGGCATCGACGAGCGCGAGGGCGATGGCCGAGCCCGCGCCGCCGGCACCGACCAGCAGTGCGCGCTTGCCCTGCGGCTGGCCGCCATTGGCCTTGACCGCACCGACGAAGCCCACGCCGTCGACCATCTCCCCATGCCAGCCGCCATCCTTGCGCCGTCGCATGATATTGACCGCGCCGAGGAAATCGCCGCGCTCGGTCGCGCTGACGCAGTGCCGATGGCAGGCGAACTTATGCGGCACCGTGACGATGATTCCATCGAGATTCGGCACGTGGTCGGCGGCCTTGAGGAAGGCCTCGAGATGATCGGGCGCCACGCGGACCGGCGCGACGATGCCGTCATGGCCGCGCTCGGCGAAGGCCGCGGTCATGCCGCCGGGCGATTTCACCTGCGCGATCGGCTCGCCGACGATGACGTTGAGGCGGGTCGCCCCGGTGATCTGGAAGTCCATGGCGTTGTCCTCGGATGCTGACGCGCCGCCGTTCAGGCGGCGCATTGCGGTTCGGTCTCGACGACGCCGAGCAGGCGGGCCTGCGTCGCTTCGTCATGCTCCAGCTCGGTTGCCTCGCCTTCGAATGCGACCTGGCCGTTGACCAGCACATAGGCGCGGTCGGCGATCGGCAGCACGAGCTCGGCATGGTGCTCGACGATGACCATGGCGACGCGGCCGCGCAGCTTGACCAGCGCTTCCATGACCTCGTTGACGACGGCTGGCGCCAGCCCCTCGAAAGGCTCGTCGAGCAGAACGAGCTTGCTGGGCACCATCAGCGCGCGGGCGATCGCCACCATCTGGCGCTCGCCGCCGGACAGGTTCTCCGCCTTCGCCGCCTGGCGCGTCCTGAGGCGGGGGAACAGGGCGAAGGCCTCTTCCAGGCTGATCCCACCGGGGCGCTGGGCGAGCAGCAGGTTCTCGGTCACGGTCAGGTTCGGGAACAGGCGCCGCCCCTCCGGCACCAGCGAGATGCCGAGCCGGTTGATCTCGAAGGGCTTGAGCCTGCGCAGGTCGGTTCCGGCGAAGCGGATCGAGCCTGCGTCGAGCGGCAGGCTGCCGGTCAGCGCCCGCAGCAGCGTCGTCTTGCCGACGCCGTTGCGGCCGAGCAGGGCGACGGCCTCGCCCTCGCGGATCGCGATGTCGACGCCGGAGAGGACGGTGCTGCCGCTATAGCCGACGGCGATGCCTTTCGCCTCGAGCAGCACGGCGTCGGTCTTCGCGCCGGAGCGGTCCACGGCGGGAGCGGTCGCCCGCTCGCCATCCTTGGCGGCGCCGAGATAGGCGGCGATCACCTCGGGATTGCGCGCGACGTCGGCCGGCTTGCCGTCCGCGATCATCCGGCCCTGATGCAGGACGGAAATGCGGTCGGAGATCGCCAGCACCCGGTCGATGTCGTGCTCGATCAGCAGCACGGCATGGCGCTGCGCCAGCCGCTGGATCAGGTCGGCGACGACGATGCGGTCCGCCTCGGCGAGGCCGGCGAGCGGCTCGTCGAGCAGCAGCAGCTTCGACTCGATCGCCAGCGTCACCGCGATCTCGAGCAGGCGCTTGGCGCCGTGCGGCAGGTCCTGGCTCGGCTCGGCTGCGTGGTCGACGAGGCCGACCGCATCGAGCAGCGACCAGGTGCGGGCGTTGACCTCGGCATCGGCATGGGCGTCGCGCAGCAGGCCACGGGCGCCGCGGCGCTGGGCCTGCACCGCGATCCGGACATTCTCGAACACGGTCAGGTTCGGGAAGATCGAGAGGATCTGGAAGGAGCGGGCGATGCCGAGCCGGGCACGGGCATGCATCGGGAGCCTGGTGATGTCGCGTCCCTCGAAGAAGACCTGTCCCGCGCTCGGCGGCAGCACGCCGGTCAGCATGTTGTAGAAGGTCGTCTTGCCGGCGCCGTTGGGGCCGATGATCGAGTGCAGCACGAAGGGTCGGACCTGGAGGTCGATCTCCCTGGCGGTGACGAGGCTGCCGAACTGCTTGGAGAGCTTGCGCGTCTCCAGGATCGGCCTGTCCGGGTCCATCGCCTGCGCGGCGCTGACATAGGGCTCGATCACGGCCGGGCGCGGGGGAATCGTGTTGCGCGTCAGCGTCCAGCGCTGGCGGCCGAAGAGGCGCTGCGCCAGCCCGGTGATGCCCTCCGGCGAGAGCAGCGCGAACAGGATCAGGATCGGCGCGAAGATCAACCACCAGTTCTCGGTGACGGCCGAAAGCCGGTTCTCCAGGATGATGAAGCCGATCGCGCCCCAGAGCGGGCCGAGGAAATGGTGGACGCCGCCGAGCACGGTCATCAGCAACGCGTCGCCGGCATGCTGCCAGCTCAGATTGTTGGCGTAGACGCCCTGGAGCAGGAAGGTCAGCAATGCGCCGGAAAAGCCGACGAAGCCCGCCATCAGCACGAAGGCGCCGAGCCGCAGCAGATAGACGTTGAAGCCGAGGCTGCGGGCGCGCTGCTCGTTGTCGCGCACGGCCTGCAGCGCCCGGCCGAAGGGCGCATGCAGGATGCGCCAGAGCAGCCAGACGCCCGCCAGGACGCAGGCGATGACGAAGCCGTGGAAGCCGAGATCGCTCGGGAAGCTCGGGCGCGCCACGCCCTGGAGCCCGTTCTCGCCGCCGGTCACGGCTGTCCATTTGAAGGCGACCTCGAAGGCGATCTGCGAGCAGGCCAGCGTCAGCAGCGAGAAATAGAGCCCCTTGCGGCGCAGGATCAGCGCGCCCAGCACGAGACCGAGCGCCAGCGAGAATACGGTGGAGAGCACGATGCCGCCGAGGTCGCCGGAGATCCGCCCGAGCACGAAGAAGGCGGCGGCATAGCTGGCGCAGCCAAAGAAGACGGAGGCGCCGAAGGGAACCAGCCCGGTATAGCCGACGAGCAGGTTCACCCCCATGCCGTAGAGCGTGTAGATCGCGATCTGGGTGATCAGGCCGACCGGCGCGCCGAGCGCGAGCCAGAGCGCCGTCAGGCCGCAGAGGACGAGGCCGACCCAGAGGACCGGATGGGTGAGCAGGGCGCGAAGGCTCATTCGAAGCGCTCCCATTTTTCGCCGAACAGGCCACGCGGGCGCAGGAGCAGGATCGCCGCCATCAGCACATACATCGCCGCACCGGCCCATTCGGGCTGGAACTGGATGGTCATCGCGGTGGTGATGCCGACGAGCAGGCCGGCGATGATGGCCCCGGCATAGGAGCCGAGACCGCCGATGGTGACCACGACAAAGGCCGGCATGATCGCGCTCGCCGCCATGGAGGGCGTCACCGTCCAGAGCGGGGCGGCGAGCAGCCCGGCGAGCCCGGCCAGCAGGCAGCCGATGCCGAAGACGAAGCTGAACACGACCGGCAGGTTGATGCCGAGCAGGCCGACCATTTCGGCATCGCGCGAGCCGGCACGGATGATGCGGCCGAAGGGCGTGTAGGTCAGGAACGCCCAGAAGGCGACGAGTGCCGCGACCGTGACCCCGAGCACGAAGAGCCGGTATTTGGTCAGCAGGATCGGACCGTATTCGACGAAGCCCGAGAGGAAGCGCGGCGCGCTGAAGGGCAGGGGCGCCCCGCCGAAGACCATGCGCAGGATCGCCTCGATCAGCAGCGCCAGCGCGAAGGTCAGGATCAGGCCGAGCAGCGGCTCCTTGCCGTAGAGATGGCGGATCAGCACGACCTCGACGATCATGCCGACCGCGCCGGTGAGAAGCGGCGCCAGCAGAGCGGCCCACCAGCCGAACTCACGGGCGAGGACCAGGGCGAAATAGGCGCCGAGCGCGAAAAAGGCGCCGTGGGCGAAATTCACGATGCCGAGCAGGCCGAAGATGATCGACAGCCCGACCGCGATCAGAACGTAGAGAAAGCCGAGAACCAGACCGTTGACGGTCTGGGACAGGATCATGTCCAGCATGGCGGACGCTCCCGCGAAGGCGCGAAGAAAGGGAGGCCGGGATCGCATCGACCCCGGCCGACGGGTCGCGGGGCGTCAGCCCGTCATCTTGCAGGCGCTGTCGGCCTGGCTGCCGAAGGCCGCGTCGATGTCGGCCTGGGTCTTCGGCAGCTCCGCCTTGATGTCGAAGTAGTCCCATTTGTCGGTGATCTTCGGCTTGATGCCGGCGACCAGCAGGCGGTTCACCATCTGGTGGTCGAAGGGGCGGTAGCCGGTGTCGAGATCGCCGCGCTTGACGTGCCATTTCTCCAGCGCGGCGACGATCGCCGCGGAGTCCGTGGACTTGGCCGCCTCGATCGAGTCGAGCAGGGACTTCATGCCGAGCCAGCCCATCCAGGCCTTGTCGGCGGCCGGGCGGTTGTATTTCTTCTCATAGGCCGCCGCCATGGCCTGCTCTTCGGGCGGATTGTTCGGGTTCTTGTAGTACCAGGTCAGGGTGTAGAGCCCGTCGGCGGCCTCCGGCCCGACGCCCCACAGATCGGTGTTGCCGACCGAGATCTCCGCGAAGGGGATCTTGCCGCGCATGCCGAGCTCGTTCCACTGCTTGAGATAGGTGGTCAGGTCGCTGGCCGAGAGCCCGCCGATGACGACATCGGGCTTGGCGGCGCGGATCTTCAGGATGAAGGACGAGTAGTCCGGCGTGCTGACCGGCACCTCGTCGGCGCCGACGATGGTGATGCCGTTGGCCTTGGCATATTCCTCGAACGAGCGTTTGATGTCCTGGCCGAAGGCGTAAGCCGCCGTCAGGAGGTACCATTTCTTGCCGATGTCCTTGCAATAGGGCGCGAGAACGCGGGTATGCACCTCGACCGGCGGCTGCAGCCGGAAGGTATATTTGTTGCAGGATTTTCCGGTGATCTCGCCGGCCGCGGCGTTCGCGGCGACATAGGGCACCTTCGCCTTGTTGGCGACGGAGGAGATCGCCAGCGCGAAGGAGGACAGTGCGCCGCCGACGATGCCGGCGACCTTGTGCTCGCCGACCAGCCGTTCGGCATTCTGCTGCGCGCCCTGCGGGTTGGGCTCGTCGAGCCAGACGAGCTCGGCCGGGCGCCCGAGCAGCATGTTGTTGCGCTGCTCCAGCGCCAGCATGCCGCCCTGAGCGAGATATTCGGCCTGGTCGACGATATTGCCGGTCTTGGCCCAGATCATGCCGATCTTGATCGGCTCGGCCGCGGCGGCGTTGCCGATATACGGCATGCCCAGCCGGGGGGCGATCAGGCCGGCGGCGCCGAGCGAGCCCGCGCCGAGAAGCAGGCTGCGGCGCCCGATCGAACGATTGAGGATTGGTTTGCGAGCGTCGGTCACGACGTCCTCCCTTGCTGTGGCGTTCCCTTGCCGGAGCCGATTTCTTGTTTCCCGTCCGTTGCAGCGGGCCGACCGGCAGCAGGGCTGTAGCATAAATGGAATCTGATTCCACTTCAAAATTCAAAATTGGAATCGGATTCCATTATCAGTTGACGGCGGCTGCGCCGCCACGGCATAAATGCCTCGGGAGGAATGCCATGAACCCACTGTCGATCGGGATCGTCGGGGCAGGGGCCATCGGCCGCATGCATGCGGAGGTGATCGCCGGGAGCGGCTTCGCGACGGTCGCAGGCGTCGCCGACCCGACCGAGGCGGGCCGCCAGTTCTGCAGGGAGCGCGGCCTCGCCTGGTATCCCGACCACGGCGCACTGCTCGATGCCGGCGGAATCGAGGCCCTGATCGTCGCGACGCCCAACCAGACCCATCTGGACATCGGCCTCGCCGCGATCGACCGCGGTCTTCCCTCCCTGATCGAGAAGCCCGTCGCCGTTACCGTGGCTGAAGGCGAGGCGCTCGCCGCCGCCTCGGCCAGCGCCGGCGTACCGGTGCTGGTGGGGCATCACCGACGGCACAATCCGGTGATCGCAAAGGCCCGCGAGATGGTGCGGGGCGGTGCGCTCGGGCGGCTGACGAATGCCACCGTGCTGTACACATTCTACAAGCACGACGCCTATTTCGACCTGGCCTGGCGCCGCGAGCCGGGCGGCGGGCCGGTGCTGATCAACCTGATCCATGAGATCGACCTGATCCGCTTCGTCTGCGGCGAGGTCGCCGCCGTGCAGGCGGTTACGTCCGGGAAGGTCAGGGGGCTGCCGGTCGAGGATACTGCTGCCGTGCTGCTCGAGCTGGAGAACGGTGGCCTGGTCACGATCAGCCTCTCGGACACGGCGGTGACGCCCTGGAGCTGGGACCTGGCTTCCGGCGAACTGCCGAATTACCCCCCGCAGGCGAAGCCGGTGAACTCGCACTTCATCTCGGGCACCGAAGGCTCGCTCGCGTTGCCGTCGCTGGAACACTGGCGCTACGACGGTGAGAAGAGCTGGTTCGCCGGCCTCACGCACGCGGTGCTGCCGGTCGAGCCGGAAAGCCCCTACCGGCGCCAGCTTCGGCATCTGCTCGACGTCACCCGCAATGGTGTCCGGCCGCTGATCGACGCCGCCGACGCCACCCGGACGCTCACAGTCACCCTTGCCGTTCAGGAGGCGGCGCGCCAGAGACGACGACTGGAGATGGATTTTGGATAGGACCATGGTGAAGCAGATCGAGGAAGAAGTCCCGCCGGAGGCGACGGAGACCGCGCCGAGCGGTCTGCTGGAGCGCACACTCGGCGTCCTCGAGCTGCTCGCCATGAACGCGCGCGGGCTGCCGCTGTTCGAGATCGCGGAGCGCCTGAAGATCCCTCGCAGCGCGACCCATCGCGTGCTGGCCAGCCTCGCCGAGCACGGCTATGTGCGACAGGAGCGCCATCACGGCACCTATGAGCTGACGGCCAAGATCGCCTCGCTCGCCTTTACCTTCCTGGCCGGAGCGGGCGTCTCGGACCTCGCCCAGCCGATCCTCGACCGTCTCGCGCGGGAATCGGCGGAACTCGTCCGTCTCGCGTTGATCGATGGCCGCGATCTCGTCTGGGTGGCCAAGTCGCAGGGCTCGCCCTTCGGCCTGCGCTACGATCCCGACATGGGGCAGGTTGGCCGGCTCTCCTGCTCGGCGAGCGGGCATGCCTGGCTCTCCTGCCTTCCCGAGGAGGAGGCGATCGCCCTGGTCGAACGGCAAGGCTACGGCTCGCGCGAGGAGTTCGGGCCGCGTGCCCCGCAGACGCAAGCCGCGCTGCTCAAATATCTGCGCCAGGCACGCAAGCGCGGCTTCGGACTGGTCGTCCAGACCTACTCGCCGTGGATGAACGCGACGGCGGCGCCGATCCGCCATCCGCAGACGCGCGAGGTTGTCGGCGCCGTGGTCATCGCCGGCCCGCATATCAGGCTGACCGAAGACAAGATGCTGTCGCTGTCCCCGCAATTGCTGAGCGCTGCGCGCGAACTGTCGCTGGCCATGGCGGCGAGCCCCGGCCTGGCGCGAGGGCGGTCGCAGGACCCGTTCTTCGGTTGAGCCATCGGCGTCGCGTCGGGCAGGATCGACGGCTCAAGGAGGAGGTTCGCTTGCAGATTCTCGTGACCGGAGGTGCCGGTTTCCTGGGCGCCTGGATCTGCCGCCGCCTGTCGCGCCAGGGCGACGGCGTTCGCATCCTCGACCGTGCCGGGAGCGGCGACCTCCTGGCGGCGATCGCCGGCGCCCGGTTCGCGGCCGACTGCGAGTGGGTGCATGGCGACATCACCGACGCCGAGGCGGTGGCGTCGGCCGCCCGCGGCTGCGACGCGATCATCCATCTGGCCGGCATCCTGACGCTGGCCTGCAAGGAGGACCCGATCCGCGGCGCCGCGGTGAACCTGATCGGCACGCTGAACGTCTTCGAGGCCGCCTTGCGCCACGGCATCCCAAAGGTCGTCTATACCAGCAGCGCCGGCGTCTACGGCCCGCAGAGCGGCGAGAATCCGGTTCCGGTCTCCCAGTACGGCGCATTCAAGCTCGCTTGCGAGGGCAGCGCACGCGCCTATTTCGCCGATCACGGGCTCTCGAGCATCGGTTTCCGGCCCTATGTCGTCTACGGCCCCGGGCGCGAGAGCGGCCTGAGCGCGGGGCCGAGCCTGGCCTGCCGCGCCGCGGCAAGGGGCGAGGCCTATGTCTTTCCCTATGAAGGGGCGGCCGGGCTGGTCTATGTCGACGACGTCGCCGCAGCCTATGAGAGCGCCCTGCGGCACGACGTTCCCGGAGCCCATGTCTTCAACATGATCGGCGAGCAGGCGACGCCCGAGGACGTCATCGCGGCGCTGCGCGAGTTTGCGCCGGATTGCGACATCCGCACCGGCGGCGCAGCGATGCCCTCTGCCCCCGACATCGCGGAGGGACCCTTGCGGGATGTCCTTCCCGACGTGCCGTTCACGCCGCTGCGGGACGGCATCGCGCGCACCTTCACCTTCTATCGCGATGGAAGCCTGTGATCCGATGCAACTCGCCGCGCACACCTTCGGCTTCGTCTGGCAGGACAGCGCCGAGGCCGCGTTCGAGACGCTCGGGGCGGCCGGCTTCCGCGACGTGCAGCTCATGGCCGCGCCGCCGCATTTCGACCCCTGGCGCGACGACGCCCCCCGCACGACACGGTTGCGCGCCGTCATCGCGCGCTACGGGCTGCGGGTCGTGGCCGGCGACCTCGCCAGCAGCGACATCAATCTGGCAAGCCCGTCCAGCGAGGTCGTGAGTTTCGCCGTTGACGCCTACCGCCGGCTCGTCGCGCGTTGTGCCGAACTGGGGGCCGTCGACGTCTGCGTCGGCTCCGGCCGCCGCCACGCGCTGTTGGCCCGAGCCAACGACCGGCTCATGGAGAGCTTTCGGCCCGCATTCCGGGCGATCGTCGCGGAGGCGCGACGCCGCGGCCTCGGCGTGGGCCTCGAGAATCATCCGCAAGGCCTGCTCGCCGATGCCGCAACGATTCGCGGCTTCCTCGATGCGGAGGAGTATCGGGACGTCGGCGTGATCTACGATGTCGCCAATGCCGTCGCCATCGGCGAGGACCCGGTCGCGGGGCTCGCGACGCTCGGCCCGCGGCTGCGCGCGGTGCACCTGTCCGACAGCCCGCTCGGCCAGTGGCGTCACGATCCGATCGGCAGCGGCGAGATCGATTTCACCGCGATCGGCGGCGAGTTGAGGCGGCAGGCCTATGAAGGGCCCGTCGTTCTCGAAATCCTGTCAGACAACCCGTTGCAGGGCCTGATCGAGGGCGCGCAAAGGCTGGTGCGGGACGGCTGGAGCTTCCAGCAGGGGCCGTGGAGTTGACAGGCTACGGGGCGCGTCAGCTCATGGGCGCAGCGCGCTTGCTTCTTCCTCAGGCCCGCGAAAGCTTGCACCGGCCACCGGCCGGGCCGGGGAGTGCCGCGATCCGGACCCGGGCTGTGCTGGTGAGCGGGGTGGGGATCGAACCCACGACCACATGATTAAAAGTCACGTGCTCTACCACTGAGCTACCCGCCCTCACAGGCCCGCTGACATACGGAGGAGCGGGGCAGGGGTCAACATGTTCGGTGCAGGCGACGCCACGACCGCGGCGTTATGCAAGGCGGTTTGCGAAAAACGTTAACCGGCCGGAAACCACGTCGTCCTAGCGTCTGACCATGGTCATCCGTCGCGGTCTTCGCTCCGTCTTCGTGACGCTCGCACTGTACGCGGTGTCGGCGCTGGCGGTCAGCTATTTCCTGTTCCATGCGCAGCACGGCGCACGCGGCCTCGAGGCGCGCGGGGCGATCCGTGAATCGCTGCGGGAGATGGAGGTCGAACTGGCGGCGCTGACCGCCGAGCGCAAATCCTGGGAACAGAGACTCACGCTGGTCCGGGACGATTCGATCGACCGCGACCTCCTCGAGGAGACGACGCGGGCCATGCTCGGCCGGACCCACAAGAACGACGTGGTGATCATGGGGCGCTGACCCCGTAGCGCGTTCCGGCGCATCTCTCGATCGGCCGGCGGCGCGAACGCCGTGCCGCTTTGCCCGCCCCATGGGGCCGCCTGTTGGAACCCATGTTGCAGAAACTCGCACGCCGGGGGCGATGGGGCCGCAGAGGCACCCTCGCGCGCGGAACGCACACCAGCGGGAAAGCCGGCTTTTAGTTCCAGTCGTATCAATTAACTCGAAATCAGTTACGATCTGAATCTCTATATAAGACAGTGACTTAGCTAATGCTGCACTGCGAGACAGCGTGCTCGCCAAGGTTTTTTCGATCCTCTACAACAAAGGTCGAAGGCCCTTGGAGGATCGTCTATGGCTGTTGCTGCGCGTAAATCGAAAGCTCCCGCCCCATCGAAAGCGGCCGCCAAGCCGGCGAAGGCCCGCTCGGCCAAGGAGGGAGCCGGACAGGCGGCTCCGGCCCCCAGCAACGTCACTCCCTTCAGCAAGGACGAAGATCTCCACGCCTATCGCGAGATGCTGCTGATCCGGCGCTTCGAGGAGAAGGCGGGCCAGATGTACGGCATGGGCCTCATCGGCGGCTTCTGCCATCTCTATATCGGCCAGGAAGCCGTCGTCATCGGCATGCAGATGGCGTCGAAGGACGGCGACCAGGTCATCACAGGCTATCGCGACCACGGCCATATGCTGGCCTGCGGCATGGAATCGCGCGGCGTGATGGCGGAGCTGACCGGCCGGCGCGGCGGCTATTCGCGCGGCAAGGGCGGCTCGATGCACATGTTCAGCCGCGAGAAGAATTTCTATGGCGGCCACGGCATCGTCGGCGCGCAGGTCTCGCTCGGCACCGGCCTGGCCTTCGCCGACTGGTATCGCGGCGACGGCACCGTCTCGATGACCTATTTCGGCGATGGCGCCGCGAACCAGGGCCAGGTCTACGAGAGCTTCAACATGGCCGAGCTCTGGAAGCTGCCGGTCGTCTTCGTGATCGAGAACAACCGCTACGCCATGGGCACCGCGGTGACCCGCGCTTCGGCGCAGACCGATTTCTCGCGCCGCGGCATCTCCTTCAACATCCCGGGCGAGCAGGTCGACGGCATGGATGTCCGGGCCGTACGCGAGGCAGGCCAGCGCGCCATCGAGCATGCCCGCTCCGGCAAGGGCCCCTACATCCTGGAGATGCAGACCTATCGCTATCGCGGCCATTCGATGTCCGACCCGGCGAAGTACCGCTCCAAGGACGAGGTCCAGCGCATGCGCGAGGAGCACGACCCGATCGAGCAGGTCCGCGCACGCCTGATCCGCGAGTTCAAGGTCGGCGAGGACGAGCTGAAGGCGATCGACGCCAAGGTCCGCGAGATCGTCAACGACGCGGCCGAATTCGCGACGCATGATCCCGAGCCCGATCCGTCCGAGCTCTACACGGACATCCTGCTGGAGCCGGCGCAGGGCTGACGCCCGCGCCGCCGCCGCTTCCGCCTTTCCCCGCGTCTTACGAATCCGGGTGCGTTCATGCCGATCGACATTCTCATGCCTGCCCTTTCTCCCACCATGGAGGAAGGAAAACTGGCCAAGTGGCTGAAAAAGGAAGGCGATCAGGTCAAGGCGGGCGACATCATCGCCGAGATCGAGACTGACAAGGCGACGATGGAGGTCGAGGCAGTGGATGAAGGCATCCTCGCCAAGATTCTGATCCCGGACGGCAGCGAGAATGTCGCCGTCAACACCAAGATCGGCGTGATCGCGGCCGAGGGCGAGGATGTCGGCGCTGCGGCCAGCGGCGCCGCTTCGGCGTCCGCGCCGGAAAAGCCGGCGGAGCCGAAGGCGGAAGCGCCGGCCGCCACGAGCGAGCCCGCCCCGGCTGCCAGCAAGCCCGAAGCCGTGCCGGCGCAGGCCAAGTCCTATGACGCCTCGTCGGAGTTCCCGGCCGGTGCCGAAATCGTCAGCCAGACGGTGCGAGAGGCCCTGCGCGACGCGATGGCCGAGGAGATGCGCCGCGACAAGGACGTCTTCGTGATGGGCGAGGAGGTCGCGGAGTACCAGGGCGCCTACAAGGTCACGCAGGGGCTGCTGCAGGAATTCGGCGCCAAGCGCGTCATCGACACGCCGATCACCGAGCACGGCTTCGCCGGCATCGGCGTCGGCGCGGCGCTGTCGGGCCTGCGCCCCATCGTCGAGTTCATGACCTTCAACTTCGCGATGCAGGCGATCGACCAGATCATCAACTCCGCCGCCAAGACGCTCTACATGTCCGGCGGCCAGATGGGCTGCCCGATCGTCTTCCGCGGTCCCAACGGCGCGGCCGCCCGCGTCGGCGCCCAGCACAGCCACGACTATGCCGCCTGGTATTCCAACGTACCGGGCCTGAAGGTGGTGATGCCCTACAGCGCGTCGGACGCGAAGGGCCTGCTGAAGAGCGCGATCCGCGACCCGAACCCGGTGATCTTCCTCGAAAACGAGATCATGTACGGCAAGTCCTTCGACGTGCCGAAGGGCGACGATTTCCTCATCCCGATCGGCAAGGCCAAGGTGGTGCGTCCCGGCACGGACGTGACCATCGTCTCCTTCGGCATCGGCATGACCTATGCGCTCGGCGCCGCCGAGGCTTTGGCCAAGGAGGGCATCGAGGCCGAGGTCATCGACCTGCGCAGCATCCGTCCGATGGATATCGAGACGGTCGTCGCCTCGGTGCAGAAGACCAATCGCTGCGTCGCGGTGGAGGAGGGCTTCCCGCAGTCGGGCGTCACCGCCGAGATCGGCATGAAGATCATGGAGGCGGCCTTCGACTATCTCGACGCCCCCGTCGCCCGCGTCACCGGCAAGGACGTGCCGATGCCTTACGCCGCGAACCTCGAGAAGCTCGCCTTGCCGAATATCGGCGAGGTCGTCGCGGCGGCCAAGGCCGTCTGCTATCGCTGAGAAGGGGCTGACCGATGCCGACGAACATCCTGATGCCCGCGCTCTCTCCGACGATGGAGAAGGGCAATCTCGCCAAGTGGCTGAAGAAGGAAGGCGACACGATCAAGTCCGGCGACATCATCGCCGAGATCGAGACCGACAAGGCGACGATGGAGGTCGAGGCGGTCGACGAGGGCGTGCTCGCCAAGATCGTGGTGCCGGAAGGCACGGCAGACGTCGCCGTCAACGAGATTATCGGCGTGATCGCCGGCGAGGGCGAGGACGCCAAGAGCGTCTCCGCCCCGGCCGCCGGCGCTGCTCCGAAGGCTGAGGCTCCCAAGTCCGAGCCTGCAAAGGCCGAAGCCGCGCCGGCAGCGGCTCCCGCTCCCGCCAAGGCGCCCGAGGCACCGGCCGCCGCTCCGGCGAAGGCTGACGGCAACCGCGCCTTCGCCTCGCCCCTGGCACGCCGCATCGCCAAGGAGGCCGGGCTCGATCTCGCCGCCATCGCGGGTTCCGGCCCGCATGGCCGCATCGTCGAGAAGGATGTCGAGGCGGCCAAGAAGGGTGGCGGTGCCAAGGTCGCCCCGGCCGCTGCCGCCCCGGCGGCGGCTAAGCCTGCGGCCGCGCCGCTGGCTGCCGGCCCCTCGGACGAGCAGGTCAAGAAGCTGTTCGAGCCGGGATCCTACGAGGAGATCCCGCATGACGGCATGCGCAAGACGATCGCGCGCCGTCTGACCGAAGCCAAGCAGACGATTCCGCATTTCTACGTCACCGTGGATTGCGAGCTCGACGCGCTGCTGAAGCTGCGTGCGGAACTCAATGCGGCGGCGCCGGAGAAGGACGGCAAGCCGGCCTACAAGCTCTCGGTCAACGACATGGTGATCAAGGCGCTGGCTCTGGCGCTGAAGGCCGTGCCGGATGCCAACGTCTCCTGGACCGAAAGCGCCATGCTCAAGCACAAGCATGCCGATGTCGGCGTTGCCGTCTCGATCCCCGGCGGGCTGATCACGCCGATCATCCGCGATGCCTGCCACAAGAGCCTGTCGCAGATCTCCAACGAGATGAAGGACATGGCGGCCCGCGCCAAGGCCCGCAAGCTGAAGCCCGAGGAGTATCAGGGCGGCACGACGGCGGTCTCCAATCTCGGCATGTTCGGGGTCAAGGACTTCGCCGCGGTGGTGAACCCGCCGCATGCGACCATCCTGGCGGTGGGCGCCGGCGAGCAGCGCGTCATCGTCAAGGGCGGGCAGCCGGCCGTCGCGACGGTGATGTCGGTGACGCTCTCGACCGACCACCGCGCCGTCGACGGTGCGCTCGGCGCCGAGCTGCTGCAGGCGTTCAAGGGCTATATCGAGAAGCCCATGGCGATGCTGGTCTGAGGCTGCGGGAGAGAGACCATGGCTGACTACGACATCATCGTCATCGGCTCCGGCCCCGGCGGCTACATCGCGGCGATCCGGGCTGCGCAGCTCGGCTTCAAGACCGCGATCGTCGAGCGCGAGCATCTCGCCGGCATCTGCTCGAACTGGGGCTGCATCCCGACCAAGGCGCTGCTGCGCTCGGCCGAGATCCTGCACTATGGCGAGCACGCCAAGGATTACGGGCTCGTCCTGGAAGGTTCCTTCAAGGCCGATCTGGAAGCGGTGGTGAAGCGCTCGCGCGGCATCGCGGTCAGGATGAACAACGGCGTCCAGTTCCTGATGAAGAAGAACAAGGTCGACGTGATCTGGGGCGAGGCCAAGCTCGCCAAGCCCGGCACGATCACGGTTGCGCCGACCAAGAAGCCGGCGATGCAACCGCAGGGGCCGATCCCGAAGGGCGCCAAGGGCGAGGGCAGCTATACCGCCGACCATATCATCGTCGCCACCGGCGCCCGGCCGCGTGCGCTGCCCGGCCTCGAGCCCGACGGCAAGCTGATCTGGACCTATTTCGAGTCGATGGTTCCGGCCAAGATGCCGAAATCCCTGCTCGTGATGGGCTCCGGCGCCATCGGCATCGAGTTCGCCTCGTTCTACCGGACGATGGGCGTCGATGTGACGGTGGTCGAGGTGCTGCCGCAGGTCGTGCCCGTGGAGGATGCCGAGATCGGCGCCTTCGCGCGAAAAGCCTTCGAGAAGCAGGGGATGAAGATCATCACCAGCGCCAAGGTGACGAAGGTCGAGAAATCAGCGGACTCCGTCACCGCCCATATCGAGGACGAGAAGGGCGGCAAGCAGACGATCACCGCCGATCGGATGATCTCGGCTGTCGGCGTGGTCGGCAATATCGAGAATATCGGGCTCGAGACGCTCGGCGTGAAGACCGATCGCGGCTGCATCGTCATCGACGATTTCTGCCGGACCAATGTGAAGGGCATTTACGCGATCGGCGACGTCGCCGGCCCGCCGATGCTGGCCCACAAGGCCGAGCACGAGGCGGTGATCTGCGTCGAGGCGATCAAGGGGCTGCATCCGCATCCCATGGACAAGCTGATGATCCCGGGCTGCACCTATTGCCACCCGCAGATCGCCAGCGTCGGCCTGACCGAGGCGAAGGCAAAGGCCGCCGGCCACGAGATCAAGGTCGGTCGCTTCAACTTCGTCGCCAACGGCAAGGCGGTCGCGCTCGGCGAGGATTCGGGGCTTGCGAAGACGATCTTCGACGCCAAGACCGGCAAGCTGCTGGGCGCCCATCTGGTCGGCCCGGAAGTCACCGAGCTGATCCAGGGCTTCGTCGTCGCGATGAACCTCGAGACCACCGAGGAAGAATTGATGCACACCATCTTCCCGCATCCGACCCTGTCGGAGGTGATGAAGGAAAGCGTGCTCGACGCCTATGGCAAGGTGCTGAACGCCTGATTCGACGCGCGTCTTGCTCGACCTGGACCCGAGCGTCCCGCGACAAGCTGGCTCCGGAGGCCCATCCGGCCAGAGATTCTCGGGTCGAAGCTTCGCTTCGCCCCGAGAATGATGGCTCCCGGCGCTTGGCGAGCAAGGCGCCCGCCATCATATTGCGCCGATGCCGCCACGCACCCGCAAATCGCCCAAGCCCGACCGCGTCGTCCGCGATGAAGAGGTCGAGATCCTGCCGCCGCGCCGAACCCTGCCGCTCGACTGGAGCGTCATCGTGCCGACGGTCGCCTCGGGAACCGTCATCGGCTTCATTGCGAGCCTCGTGGTCGGCGGCGGCGGGCTGATCCGGCATGCGGTGGTCGGCGTGCTCGGCATGCTGGTCGGGCAGGGCATCGTGCGCCTGACCGGCTGGCGGCTGAACACAGGCTACGGCTTCCTCGACGATGCCGGAATGGCGGTACTGGGCGCGATCCTCGTCATCCTGCTGGCGCGCTTCATCGCCTGAGGTTCAGGCGGGACCGTCGCGCAGCGCCGCCAGCGCCTCTTCTCCCGTCACGGTCGCGGCGGCGGGCCAGGCGAACCAGTTGCCCTGGTGCTGCAGCGCCTCTTCCAGCCTGAGGCGATAGGCGTCGCGCGGGATCTCGATGGTGCCGAACTGGGCGAGATGGCCGGTCTGGAACTGGGTGTCGAGCAGCTGGTAACGGCCGTGCCGCAGACGCGCGACGAGGTGGACGAGCGCCACTTTCGAGGCATCCGTTTCGCGGTGAAACATGCTCTCGCCGAAGAACGCCGCGCCGAGCGACAGCCCGTAGAGTCCGCCAACAAGCCGCCCCTCGCGCCAGCACTCGACCGTGTGGGCATGGCCCAGCGTGAAGAGCTCGCCGAAGATCTCGCGGATGCGGCGGTTGATCCAGGTTTCCGGCCGGTCCGGCCGCTCCTCGGCGCAGGCCGCAATGACGGCCGCGAAATCGCTGTCGACGCGAACCTCGAAGCGGTCGGAACGGAGGGTGCGGGCGAGCCGCGACGACAGATGAAAGCCGTCGAGCGGGATGACACCGCGCCATTCCGGCTCGACCCAGAACAGGCCGGGATCGTCGGCGGTCTCGGCCATCGGGAAGATGCCGGCCGCGTAGGCGCGCAGCATGATCTCCGGCGTGATGGCGGGCGTGCGCACGGGGACGGAGCGGGCTTTCATGAAAGGATGGGAACGCGCAGCAGGGCTTAAGTCAAACGGAAGCGCAATGCCGGTCCATCATGCCGGGCTTGGCCGGGGGCATCGCCTCATCCGGCTCGAGAGTCCCGGGCTGAAGCTTCGCTTCGCCCGGGAATGAGGTTGGACGGCACCGTCCCGATCAGCCTTCGGACGGTTCGCTGCCCGCCGGCTCGTCGCCGGCTTCGTCATCGCCTTCGCCATCGTCGTTGATGCACTCGACCGACACGACCTTCTCGTCCTTGGCGGTGTTGAACACCGTCACACCTTGCGTCGAGCGGCCGGCGATGCGGATGCGATTGTCCGACCCGGCATCGACCGGCACGCGGATCAGCTGGCCGCCATCGGTGACGAGCATCAACTGGTCCGAGTCGATGGCCGGGAAGGAGGCGACGAGCTTGCCGTTGCGGTCGTTGACGACCATCGCCACGATGCCCTTGCCGCCGCGCCCGGTCACCCGGTACTCGAAGGACGAGGTGCGCTTGCCGTAGCCGCGTTCCGAGATCGTCAGGATGAACTGCTCGGCCGCGCCCATGGCGGCGTATTTCTCCTGGCCGAGCTCGATATCGCCCGCGCTCTCCTCGGTATCGGCCTCGATCACAGCCGCAGCTTCGGAGCCTTCCTCGACTTCGCCGGTCAGGGCCCGGCGGGCCGCCGCCGCCCGCTTGAGATAGGCGGCGCGCTCATCGGGCGTGGCATCGAGATGGCGCAGGATCGCGAGCGAGATCACCTCGTCGCCCTTGGCCAGGTTGATGCCGCGCACGCCGGTCGAATCGCGCCCCTTGAAAACGCGCACCTCCGGCACCGCGAAGCGGATGCACTGGCCGTCGGCGGTGGTCAGCAGCACATCGTCGTTCTCGGTGCAGATCTGCACGTCGACGATGTGGTCGCCCTCGTCGAGCTTCATCGCGATCTTGCCGGCGCGGTTGACGTTGACGAAGTCGGAGAGCTTGTTGCGGCGCACCCCGCCCGAGGCGGTGGCGAACATCACGTCGAGCGTCTCCCAGCTCGCCTCGTCCTCCGGCAGCGGCATGATCGTGGTGATGCGCTCACCGGCCTCGATCGGCAGCATGTTGACCAGCGCCTTGCCACGGGCGTTCGGCGCCGAGAGCGGCAGCCGCCAGACCTTCTCCTTGTAGACCTGTCCCTCGGAGGAGAAGAACAGCACCGGCGTGTGCGTGCTGGCGACGAAGAGGCGCGAGACGAAATCCTCGTCCTTGGTCGACATGCCGGAGCGACCCTTGCCGCCGCGGCGCTGCGCCCGATAGGTCGAGAGCGGCACACGCTTGATGTAGCCGCCATGGCTGACGGTGACGACCATGTCCTCGCGGGCAATCAGGTCCTCGTCGTCGAGATCGGAGCCCCAATCCTGAATCTCGGTGCGCCGCGGCGTGGCGAAGGCGGCCTTGGCCTCCGCGAGCTCGGCCTTGACGATGTCCTGGATGCGTACGCGCGAGCGCAGGATATCGAGATAATCCGCGATCTCCTTGGCGAGCTTCTCCAACTCGTCGCCGATCTCGTCCCGGCCCAGAGCGGTGAGGCGGGCGAGGCGCAGCTCCAGGATCGCCTTCGCCTGCGCGTCGGAAAGCCGGTAGGTGCCGTCCGGGTTCATCGGGTGGCGCGGATCGTCGACCAGAGCGATCAGCGGCGCGATATCATCGGCCGGCCAATCCCGCGCCATCAGCGACTCGTGCGCGTCGGCCGGCGTCGGCGCGGTGCGGATGAGGCGGATGACCTCGTCGATATTGGCGACGGCGGTGGCGAGGCCGCAAAGCACATGAGCGCGCTCGCGGGCCTTGTTGAGCAGGAAGCGCGTGCGCCGGGAGACCACCTCCTCGCGGAACTCGACGAAGGCGACGATGAAGTCCTTGAGGTTCAGCACCTCCGGGCGGCCGCCGTTCAGCGCCACCATGTTGGCGCCGAAGGAGGTCTGCAGCGGGGTGAAGCGGTAGAGCTGGTTCAGCACGACGTCGGCGACGGCATCGCGCTTGATCTCGATGACGACGCGGATACCCTCGCGGCTCGACTCGTCGCGCAGGTCGGAGATGCCCTCGATCCGCTTCTCGCGGACGAGATCGGCGATCTTCTCGACCATCGTCGCCTTGTTCACCTGATAGGGAATCTCGGTGACGATGATCGCCTCGCGCTCCTTGCGCAGCTCCTCGATATGGGTCTTGGCCCGCATCACGATGGAACCGCGCCCGGTCTGGTAGGCGGAACGGATGCCGCTCCTGCCCATGATCTGGCCGGCGGTCGGGAAATCGGGACCCGGGATGATCTCGTTGAGGTCCTCGATCGAGATCTCGGGATCGTCGATATAGGCGACGCAGGCGTCGATAACCTCGCCGAGATTGTGCGGCGGGATGTTGGTGGCCATGCCGACTGCGATGCCGCCGGCGCCGTTGACGAGGAGCTGCGGGTACTTCGCCGGCAGCACGCTCGGCTCGCTGCGGCTGTCGTCGTAGTTCGGCTGGAAATCGACGGTGTCGCGGTCGAGGTCGTCGAGCAGCGGCATCGCCGACTTGTCGAGCCGGCTTTCGGTGTAGCGCATCGCCGCCGGCGGATCGCCGTCGATCGAGCCGAAATTGCCCTGGCCGTCGACCAGAGGCAGCCGCATCGAGAAGGGCTGCGCCATGCGCACCAGGGCGTCGTAGATCGCCTGGTCGCCATGGGGGTGATACTGACCCATCACGGCGCCGACGATGTTCGCCGACTTGACGTGCTTGCGGTCCGGCGTGTGGTTGTTCTCCCACATCGAATAGAGGATGCGGCGGTGGACGGGCTTCATGCCGTCGCGGACATCGGGCAGAGCGCGGCTCACGATCACGCTCATGGCGTAATCGAGATAGCTCTTCTTCATCTCGTCGGTGATTGCGATCGGCTTGATGTCGCCGCCGAAATCCGGGGCGTCGTCGCGCTTGTCGTCGTTCTCGTCGCTCAACTGGGACTATCCCGATTCCTGTTCGTTTTCAGGCTTCTGGCTACCCTATTCCGGCCTTTCGCGCCAGCAAAAGCCGTCTCTGTCCAAGCAAAAATTTCCTTCGCAATTTCATGGCGTTACGGCGGTTTTTTCGGGGTCTGAGAGGAGCCCGCCACAATCCCGCCTCGCTTGGCGGGTGACGGCGGGCGCGAGGCATGGTGAAGTCCGCCGCGATGTACATGGAATTCACCACCGCAGCCCTCGTCACCATGCTGGTGACGCTCGATCCGCCGGGTCTTGCACCGATATTCCTGTCGCTGACGCGCGGGATGTCGGCGGGCGAACGACGGCAGGTCGCCGTGCGCGCCTCGATCATCGCGTTCTGCATCATGGGTTTCTTCGGCGTGGCTGGCGACGTCGTGCTGAAGGCGCTCGGCGTCTCGTTGCCGGCCTTCCGGATCGCCGGCGGGCTGCTGCTGTTCTGGATCGCCTTCGAGATGGTGTTCGAGCGCCGGACCGAGCGCAAGCAGCAGACGGCGGAGACCGCGATCACGCAGGACCATATCCGTAACGTCGCGGCTTTTCCGCTGGCGATCCCGCTGATGGCGGGGCCGGGCGCGCTGACCGCGACGATCCTGCTCGCGGGCCGCGCCCATGGCGACCCGGTGCTGCTGGCCACGCTCGCGATCATCTGCGGGCTGGTGATCCTGTGCTGCCTTGCGGTGTTTCTCGCAGCGTCCTCGATCGCGAAGCTGCTCGGCGTCACCGGCAACGTCGTGCTGACGCGCCTGCTTGGCGTGATCCTCGCGGCGCTGGCCGTGCAGTTCGTGATCGACGGCGTGAAGGCGGCGCTGACCGGCTAGGCCGGACGGCGCCATGCGGCCGGTGGACAGGCAAGAACCTTGCAAATCGAGCGCCGGATTGCAGCGCCTGTCTCGCAGACTGCACGCTACCTTCACGCGGCGCCGGCAGGAAAATGCCCCCGGCCGATGACGCGAAGGACAGGCCGTGACGATCGATCTCGACAAGCTGGTGCAGGAGATGATCGCCTGGCGGCGTGACCTGCACGCCCATCCTGAATTCGGCTTCGAGGAGACGCGCACCAGCGCCTTCGTCGCCGACAGGCTGCGGGAATTCGGACTGGACGAGGTCGCGACCGGCATCGGTGGAACCGGCGTGGTCGGAACCTTGAAGCGCGGTAACGGCAACCGGGCGATCGCGCTTCGGGCCGACATGGACGCCTTGAGGATCCCGGAGCAGGGCGAGGCGCCGTATCGCTCGCAAAATCCCGGCGTGATGCATGCCTGCGGCCATGACGGCCACACGGCGATGCTGCTCGGCGCGGCGAAACTGCTCGCGGCCGAGGGCGGCTTCGACGGCACGGTGCGCTTCATCTTCCAGCCGGCCGAGGAGTGGGGCCGGGGGGCGCTCGCCATGCTCGATGACGGCGTTCTGGAGCGCTTTCCCTTCGAGGAGATCTACGGGCTGCACAACGCGCCGGGGCTCGCCGTCGGGCATTTCCAGACGCGCGCGGGAGCCATCATGTCGGCGGAGGATAATTTCGAGATCGTGCTGCGGGGCGTCGGCGGTCATGCCGCCCGTCCGCATGCCGGGTCCGAGACGCTCGTCGCGGCCTGCGCGGTCGTGATGAGCCTGCAGACCATCGTCTCGCGACGGCTGAGCCCCACCTCGGTCGGGGTGGTCTCGGTGACGGAGCTGCTCACCGACGGCACGCGCAATGCCCTGCCGGGCGAGGCGCGCATCCTCGGCGACGCCCGCAGCTTCAGCCCCGAGGTCAGTGCCGATATCGAGGCGCAGATGCGCCTGATCGCCGAAGGGACAGCGCGGGCCTACAATGTCGATCACGCGGTGAGCTACACCCGCGAATTCGTGCCGCTGCTGAACGATCCGGCCTTGACCGAGGAGGCTTTGGGAGCGGCACGGGACCTGCTCGGAGCGGAGAATGTCGCGGTCGTCGACGAGCCCTTCACCGGCTCGGAGGACTTCGCCCGCTTCCTCGACCATGTGCCCGGCTGCTTCGTTTTTCTCGGCAATGGCGACAGCGCGCCGCTGCACAATCCGCGCTACGATTTCGACGATGCCGGCCTGATCCACGGCGCCCGCTTCCATGCCGGCATCGTGCGCAGGCGGCTACCCGCCGCCTGAGACCGGCGGCGGGCGCGGAGGCCGAAGGGCGCTACCGTGCGGTTCGTGATCGACGGCGTGAAGACGGTACTGGCGCGGTAGGGGCTGGTGGCTCCTCAACGATTGACAGGCCTCCTTGGTCGGACCTTGCTGTCTTTGAGGGGTGCCACGAGCACCGTCGCTTAGCGGGTTGCCATGGGCTACGAATTGCTGCGGTCGAACCGGAATTATCGTCTCATCCTATCGAGTAGCGTCGTCGCCAATCTAGGTGACGGCGTCGTCGCGGTCGCAATGCCCTGGCTGGCGACGCTGCTGACCCGCGATCCGATGATGATCGCTGCCGTCGCCATGGCCGGGCGGCTGCCATGGTTCTTGTTCGCCTTGCCGGCAGGCGTCTGGACCGACCGGGTCGATCGACGCCTACTGATGATCCGCGCTGACGCTGTCCGGCTCGCTTTGATGCTGGGCGTGGTCGGTTTGACGCTTTCGATCCCGGTTTCGCCGATCGCTCCGGGGAGCGAGATCGGCCTCATGGCGACACTCGCCGCCATCGCGTTCCTGCTTGCCAGTGCCGAAGTCGTGCGAGACAACGCTGCACAAACGGTGCTGCCCTCGATCGTAGCGCGAGAGAGTCTGGAGCGCGCCAACGGGCAGATGTGGAGCGCGGAGCAGGTTATGGGCCGTTTTGTCGGCCCACCGCTTGCCGGTGTGCTGATCGCCGCGGGCATCGCCGTGCCATTCGGCGTCAATACCGCGACGCTTTCTCTGTCGATAGGCATCGTCTGGCTGATCACGCTGCCGGTTCAGAGCCCAGCTGAGAGCAAGCGCTTCTGGCCCGCGCTGCGTGAGGGACTAGCTTGGATGCGGGACAACCCCGTGATCCTGCGGCTTGCCGTCATGCTGGGTGTCATCAACGCGATCGCGGTCGGAGGCCTGACGATCCTGGTGCTCTATGCGCAGGAGGTCCTGCACCTTGACGCGACCGGCTATGGGCTGTTGCTGACCTGTGCGGCCGCCGGCGGCGTGCTTGGGGGTCTGTTCGCGCCGGAGGTGGCGCGCCGAATCGGCATGCGCGCGAGCCTGATCGCAGCGCTGAGTTCCTTCGTGTTGCTGCATGCCCTGTTGGGCTTGTGCAGCTCGGCGCCGCTCGCAGGCCTGGCCATGTTTCTGGAAGCTGCTGGCGGCATGCTCTGGAACGTGGTGACGGTGAGCTATCGCCAGCGCTTGATCCCCGACCATCTGCTTGGGCGGGTCAATTCCGTCTATCGTTTCTTTGCCTGGGGTGCGATGCCGTTCGGCGCACTTGGCACGGGCGCGCTGGTGTCGGCGCTGGAACCTGTCACCGGCCGACCGACTGCTCTGCATGCTCCCTATCTGCTCGGCGCGGTCGTGTGTAGTGGGCTTCTTCTCTACGGCGCGCGTCGACTGCGCTTCGTCGCGTGAAGGGCAGGCTCGCTTCGCTGCGGCCGGGATTACCCGCTCGTCCATCACACCCGATCGTCGTTGCGAGCGCAGCGAAGCAATCCATGGGCGGGCGGTGCTCTACGCGCCCTGGATCGCTTCGTCGTCTCGTTCTTCGCAATGTCGGCGTGGTCCTGCGCAGGGTCAGCCGGCGCTACCGTGCCAGGAAGGCCCGGATCGCGCCTTCCGCCTGCTTCATCGATATGACGCCGTCGAGATGGCCGCGCACGCCGTCGATGGTGACATGGGTGATGTCGCGGCCGGCATCCTTCGCCGCCTTCAGGGTCGCTGCCACGGTCTCGGCGGTGAAGACCAGGTCCTTGGGCTGGGTGATGTAGAGCATCGGCGCCCGGATCTTCGCTATGCCGTCGGCGAGCGAGGTGCCGCCGGCGGCGAAGAGCTGGTTCGCCTTGACGAGGTAGAGGAAGTGGTTCGCGTCGGAGAGCCTGGCGCGGGCCATGCCGGCGTTGTCGAGCACGCTCTGGACCTGGAACTTGGCCGCGAGCGTCATACCGGGATCCTCATCCGCCTTGGCCGGGCGCCGGGCGAAGGTCGCATCCGCCCATTCCTGATGATTGGCGTGGAGCGTAACCGCCGTCAGCGCCTTGGCGAGGCCGGCGAGGGGCGGTGCCTTGCCGTAATAGTCGCCCTTGTTCCAGTCGGGATCGACCAGAATCGGCGCCGCCCAGACGTCGAGCCAGCCGATCAGCATCGCATCGGCTTCGGCGGCGCCGATCACGGGCATGGCCTTCGCCACCATCTCGGGATGTCTGGCCGCCCATTCGAAGGTCTGGAGCGAGCCCATCGAGGGGCCCGCGACCAGAGCCAGCTTCTTGATGCCCAGGCTTTCGACGAGGGCCTTCTGAACCTCGACGAAGTCGCGGATGGTGACGATCGGGAAGTCGAGCCCGTAGGGCTTGCCGGTGTCGGGGTCGATCGTGGCCGGCCCCGTCGTCGTGGTCTTGGGATCTCCGGTATTCAGATTCACCAGCGTGTCGGAGGCGATGACGAAATATCTGTCGGTGTCGATCGCCTTGCCCGGGCCGATGATCGCGTCCCAGTAACCCGGCTGCGCGTCCTTGGCGTCGTACTTGCCGGCCGCGTGGGAGTTTCCGGAAAAGAAGTGGCAGATCAGCACGGCGTTCGACTTGTCGGCATTGAGCGTGCCGTAGCTCTCCCAGCCGACCCGAACCTGTTTCAACGTGCGGCCGGACTGCGTCGTGAAGCTGGGCAGCTCGAAGACCTTCTTCTCGACGATCAGTTCCTGCGCCCCGGCCATGCCCGTCACCATCATTGCTGCGAGCGCAACCGCGCTCCTGATCCATGTCCGCATCTCGCTCCCTCCTGTCGCGGCCCTCATGGGGCCGTGCGGCATCAGACCGGATTTTCGCGGGAGGCGGAAGCGCCCTGCAACCGCCCTCAGCGGCCGATAAGGCTGGGGGCGACCGGGACGGAACCCGCGGTCGGGCTGAGGAAAGCCTCGCTCTCGAGATCGAAGAACGGGGCCTCGACGGGGCCCTTGAGGACGAGGGGAAGCCTGAGGGATCCGCTGAGCGAGGCGAGCGAGGCGCGCATGTCGAACTGACGCGTCCGCAGGGAGGCGTTGCCGGCCAGGTTCAACCGGTAGTTCGGGCCGACCATCTGCGCGTCGGTGAGCACCAGCAGGCCGTTGGCGATGCCGGCATTCGCCGCCAGCGTCTCGAACGGCGTCTTGCCCTGGTGCCAGTCCCGCAGGAGCTGCGACGGGTTGCGTTCGGCCCGGCGCATCAGCTCGGCGAGCGCGATGCCGCCGACTTCGCCTTGCCGCAAGCTGATGCCCGCGCGCCCCGTCATCGCACCCAGCAATTCGTCGAAGGTCCTGCCCGCCCCGTCGAGAGCAAGCTGAAAGCCGCCGGTGCCGACCAGGCGCGCGAGCTGTGGAAGATCCGCCGCGGCCTGGCTGACATCGACCTTGTCGGCGCCGGCCTGAAGCTTGACGTCGACCCCGGTGGGGGCGCCGACGGCCAGGAAGCGCCCCTTCACGGTGCCGCCATAGGCCGAGGCCCGGAGCAGGCCGGTCTCGAAGCGGCCCTTCTTGACGAGGACGTAGGTCGCGACGTCGGCGAGGCGCGCGCCGTCGATCCGAGCCGCATCCACCGACACCCGCAGGTCGATGTCGCGGCCGGTCCAGCCGTCGAGGTCGAGGGGGCTCGTGTCGGCCGCGTCGATCGCGGGGAGCGGCAGGCGCCGGATCAGCCGACCCAGGTCCAGCGAAGCGCCGGCAAGCGTCCCGGACAGGGCGAAGCGCCCGTCCACGTCGGTCAGCTTCATGACGCCGTCGAGACGGTCCCCGTCCAGGCTCGCCACGGCGTTGGTGAAGGAGGCTTCCCTGGGCTTCAACTGCAGGTCGGCGTTGAGCGTGAGGGCGCCCAGCGCCGTCGAGATCCGTGACTTTTCACCGAACCAGTCGAGAAGCTGGGGCACCGAGGGCGTCGACAGAGAGAGCGTGCCGTCGATGACCGGCTCTCCCGGCCCGGCGCGGGTGCCTTCGAAGCGCAGCTTCATCAGCGGCGAGGTCGCCGAAAGCGCAGCCTTGGTGGAACCGCCGGCGACCGGCCAGACCAGGCTGACATCGGTCGGCACGCCACGCCAGGTCAAGGAGCCGGAGAGGCCGAACGGCTCGCCCGTTCCCCGTTCGTCGATGACGATGTTGACGTTGCGCACGATGCTCTGGATGGCCCCGGCGGCCCGCAGGAAGACGGCGCCGGAACTGACGACGATCCGGCTCTGGCTGCGCAGCTTCTCCAGCTCGGCGAGCGGCGACGCCAGCCAGTCGCCGAGACTGTCGCTGCCGGCGGGCACGGCGACGTCGAGCTGAGGCGCGACGAGATCGATCCGGCCGATGCCGAGCCGGCCCGTCAGCAGCGGCAGCAGCCGCAGATAGGCCCGGACGCGGACCGCCTCGCCGGCGACGACGCCGTCGCGCTGGGCGAAGGCAACCTTGGACAGGCTGATGCGGGGGAGCGGCAGCAGCGCGATCTCCGCGCGCTCGAGCGACTTGACGGCGAAACCGGTCCGCGCCTCGATGGCCTCGACGGCGCTGCGCTCGATCCGGCCGAGCGCAAGGTCCCACGACTGCAATCCGAGCAGGCCGATCGCGACGACGAGGCTGAAGGCGAGGAACGCAGTGCGTCTGGTCATGGACTTCCGAATCGGCGCAGGCCGAAACTCAGCCAGCCCCCTGGCGGCACTGGATGTAGGCCGATCTGCCCAGCTTGTCGAGGCGGGAAAGCCGGCTATGGGAGGCGATTTGCACCGGTTTCTGCCGGGTTTCGCGGCAATTCCCGAACCACGCCGCCAGCTCCGAAGCGACCCGCGACGTCACCGATCCGCCAGCGCGATCGGGATCATCCGAACGGGGGCCCGCGCGCTGCCGGCGTCGAAGGAGCCGCGCAGGAACGCATCGGTCTCGGTTTCGGCTTCGAGACGGGCCTCGCGCACGCGCATCTTGCGGCGAAGGCTGCGCAGCTGGGCCTCCATCCGGGAAATGCCGACCTGCTCGTCGATCTGCCGCCGCTGGGCCTTGGTCAGTTCCGGCGCGGAACGGAAATCACGGAAATCCCGGCGGCTATAAGGCCAGCTCGAGCCACCCATGAAAGTGGTGACCTTGCCATCCAGCACGATGCTGTCTCCCGGGCGCAGCGTGATGTCGCGCAGCAGCGAGACGCGATGCTCACCCGCCCTGGCGATCGGGACGCGGCAGGCGGGGTCGGCCGACCGTTCATGCCGATAGGCGGTGGGGAGCGCCGCGTAGCGCTGGCCGTCGGCGGCGACCGCCTGGTCGATCGAGGCGGCGCCGGCGGCGACGGTGAAGACCTTGACCGGCAGGCCGGGATTCATCGCCGCGCAAAGAGCCTCATGGGCCTTGAGGTCCGAGGGCGAGCGCAGATAGCCGATCGGCGCATGAAAGCCGTCGCATAGGCGTACGCAGATGGTCTGGGCCATCCTGGATGCGCCGGACAGGGTCTCCGTGCGGCCGGCGACCGCCGCTACCTTGCGCGGGCGGGCCGGCGCCTTGTGAGCCTTGCGGCGGAACGGGTTGAGGTCGATGGCGGGCTGAGCGATCCGTCCGTCGGGGCCGGAACGGAAGAGCGGCAGCCGCCAGCCGGTCCTGGCCGGTGCATAGGCGTTGGCCTGGGGCGCCGCCGCGGCCGAACGCTGGCCGCGACGAGCCGCTTCCTCCAGAAAGAACGAATGGATCCCCGCGTCGTCCCCCGCCTGGACCAGCGAGGCGGTGAGGATCATGCCGCCGGCGCCGATGGCCAAGCCTGCGCAGGCCAGCGCTGCAAGCCGACGGCCGCGCGATGGCGGGCGCTGCTGCCGTGCGCCCGCGCTCCGTGACGACGTTTGCCGGAATGCCGAGACGACGGCCTGCCCGCCGCAGGCGCTCGCCTGCTCGGATGCATCACGGACACGCAACATGCGCCACTCCAAACCACGCTTGTTCCACCGTCCGCCGCAGAGGGGTGTAGTTTACCTCTTGTTAAGACTCAACGTCGCGTTGTGAGAAGTGCCCGGCAAACCGCGGAAATGCTTAACGGAACGGCGCGCGGATTGGGTCGAGCCGGTCAGAGCACGGCGAGCAGCACTCCGACCCACATGGCCATCAGGACGATGGCGCCGATGCCGTAGACCGCGCCGCGCAGAGGCAGCTGGTTGGAGCCGATGTGGACGAGCGTGTGGACGACGCGCGAGGCGACGAATATCCAGGCCAGCGTCGCCATGACGTATCCGGTCGCCGCGACCTCCATGGCGAGCATGATCAGCGCGAAGAACACCACCGGCAGCTCGAACTGGTTGGAGAAGTTCGCCGAGACCAGACGGGCGGGCAGGGGATAGCGCTCGGTCGACACGGCGACCTCCTCCGGCCGGACCGCACCGGTTGCGAAGGCAGCCTTGCGGCGAACGGCCAGGACGACGCCGACGACGAAGATCCAGAGGATCATCGCCAGCGCGGGGTAGATCAGCTTCAGGGTCACGGCCCGTCCTCCATCTTCGTCACGGCCCGGCCCGCCAGGCCGGGCCAGACTGCACGAACGGGGAAATGGCTCAAGAGCGGGTCGGGTAGTTGGGGCTCTCGCGCACGATCGTCACATCATGGACGTGGCTCTCGCGCAGGCCGGCGCTGGTGATCCGGATGAAACGGGCCTTGGCCTGGAAGTCCTCGAGCGTCTTGCCGCCGACATAGCCCATCGCGGCGCGCAGGCCACCGGCGAGCTGGTGCAAGGTGCTCGAGACCGGGCCCTTGTACGCGACCTGGCCCTCGATGCCTTCCGGCACGAGCTTCAGGGCATCCTTGATGTCCTGCTGGAAGTAGCGGTCGGCCGAGCCGCGTGCCATCGCACCGACCGAGCCCATGCCGCGATAGGCCTTGTAGGAGCGTCCCTGATACAGAAAGGTCTCGCCCGGCGTCTCGTCAGTACCCGCCAGCAGAGAGCCGACCATGGCGCAGGAGGCGCCGGCGGCCAGGGCCTTGGCGAGATCGCCGGAGTACTTGATGCCGCCATCGGCAATGACCGGGACGCCGGCCTTCGAAGCGGCCGAGGCCGCATCCATGATGGCGGTCAGCTGCGGTACGCCGACGCCTGCGACGATACGGGTGGTGCAGATCGAGCCGGGCCCGATCCCGACCTTGACCGCATCGGCGCCGGCATCGATCAGCGCCTGGGCGCCCCCGGCCGTGGCGACGTTGCCGGCGATGACCTGGACGGCGTTGGAAAGCTTCTTCACGCGGCTGACGGCGTCGAGGACCTTGGCGGAATGGCCGTGAGCGGTATCGACCACGATCAGGTCGACGCCGGCGTCGACCAGCATCTCCGAGCGTTCGAAGCCCTGCTCGCCGGTGGTCGTCGCCGCGGCGACGAGCAGGCGACCCTGCGCATCCTTGGCGGCGTTGGGATAGGCGACCTGCTTTTCCATGTCCTTCACGGTGATCAGGCCGATGCAGCGATAATGGTCGTCGACGACGAGCAGCTTCTCGATGCGGAACTGGTGAAGCAGGCGACGGGCCTCGTCGGGGCTGACGCCCTCGCGGACGGTGATGAGCCGCTCCTTGGTCATCAGCTCCGAGACCGGCTGGCCGGGATTGGCGGCGAAGCGGACGTCGCGGTTGGTCACGATTCCGACGAGCTTGCCCTTGTGCCCCTGCGGCCCGCGCTCGACCACCGGGATGCCGGAGATGCCGTTGTTCTTCATCAGCGCCAGCGCATCGGCCAGCGTCTCGTCGGGGTGGATGGTGATCGGATTGGCGATCATCCCCGATTCGAACTTCTTGACCAGGCGGACCTGGGCGGCCTGCTGATCGGCCTCGAGGTTGCGGTGGATGACGCCGAGCCCGCCGGCCTGCGCCATGGCGATCGCCATGCGCGCCTCGGTCACCGTATCCATCGCCGAGGCGATGATCGGCAGGTTGAGCGAGATCGAATTGGTGAGCCTGGTCCGGATGTCGACATCCGCCGGCATGACCTCCGACGGCCCCGGCTCCAGGAGCACGTCATCGAAGGTCAGGCCATCGCGAATCAAACCGTCGAGGGAAAGCGTCATCGTCAACTCCGACGCCGGATCGGACCGGCTTTTCTGAAGGGCGGGGCAAGAGGCCCGTTGCCGAGTTGACGAGGCCCGTTAGCATGTGCGCTTGCGCTCCGCTAGTGCGGAGGGCGGGATTCTTTTCGCAGTGCGGAAACGGCGCGGGAGCATCGCGGCATGCCCGCGCCGGACCTTCCGGTCAGTGTTTGCGGACGGAGCTCGCCGGAACCCGCGGAGGGACCCAGAAACAGCCTGCCCCGAAGATCGTGTGACCAGCGGAATCGGCCATCTGCTGGCAATCGTAGAGGCGCTGGCAGAACTGGTGCTGCATCTCACCGGGCCCACTGTTCGGAACCGTCTTGAACTGGCAGCCCGGAGGCCAATTCGCCGGATCTGCAGCCGCCGGCACGGCCGTCGAAATCCCGAAGCTCAGGCCCGCCACGAGCCCCAGAGCCACCAGCTGCAGGCTTGGAGAAATCCGGTGAAAAACCGAAGAAACATCTGACATTGCGAGCATGGGCATGCCTCCGGAGATGTGACGTCGCGCGCCCCTCGCGAAGGTTCGGCCATGCCGAACAATGCTGGAAATGGTCGGTGCATCCGGCCAGTTGCAGAGCAGGAATTGCATAACGGAACTGTGCGCAGCGCCGAGCCATAAGTCCGGCGCATGGCGGCATCGCGCCGGCGGAGGGCAAATCGGCGACTGGACCGCGATTTCGCCCTCGTCACATGCTTCACATCGGATTAATAGCCGAGCTTATGATTTCAACCGCGCCGATCTGGATGAGGCGCAGAAGGTCCAAGCCTTGCAACGCGCCAAACTTCTTCCCCTGATCGTCGCCTGCGCGCTGTTCATGGAGAACACCGATTCCACGGTGATCGCCACCTCGCTCCCGATGATCGCGAAGTCCCTCGGCGAGGACCCGATCGCGCTGAAGCTGGCGCTGACATCCTACCTCGTCAGCCTCGCGGTCTTCATTCCGATCTCCGGCTGGATGGCGGACAAGTTCGGGGCGCGCAGCGTGTTCCGCGCGGCCCTGTGCATCTTCATGGCCGGCTCCGTGTTCTGCGCGCTCTCGAACTCGCTCGGAGCCTTCGTCGTCGCGCGATTCTTCCAGGGGATGGGCGGGGCGATGATGGTGCCGGTCGGGCGTCTCGTCATCCTGCGCAGCGTGTCGAAGGCCGAGATGGTGAGCGCGCTTGCCTATCTCACCGTGCCGGCGCTGGTCGGGCCGGTCGTCGGGCCGCCGCTCGGCGGCTTCATCACCACCTATTTCGACTGGCGCTGGATCTTCTTCATCAACATCCCGATCGGACTGGTCGGCATCGTGCTGTCGAGCCTGTTCTTCGAGGATATCCGTGAGGAGGACGTGGCGCCGCTCGACCTGCGCGGTTTCATCCTCTCGGCCTTCGGCTTCGCCGCCCTGATGCTGGGGCTGGCCACGGGCGGGCGGCACATGGTGCCGGAATTCGTTTCCTATGGCTGCGTGCTGGGCGGCGCGGCGGCGCTGATCGCCTACTGGTTCCACGCCCGGCGCGTGCCCTATCCGGTGCTCGACCTCTCGCTGTTCCGCATCCCCACCTTCCGCATCGGCGTGATCGGCGGGTCGATCTTCCGCACCGGCATCGGCGCGATCCCTTTCCTGCTGCCGCTGATGCTGCAGCTCGGCTTCGGCCTCGACCCCCTGCAATCGGGCCTGATCACCTTCGCCTCCGCGGCCGGGGCGATGATCATGAAGACGCTGGCGAAGTCGATCCTGGCGCAGTACGGCTTCCGGCGCGTGCTGACGTTCAACGCGCTGGTCGGCTCGGCCTTCCTGGCGGCTTCCGGCCTGTTCACGCCGACCACGCCGCACGCGATCATGCTGTCGGTCCTGCTGGTCGGCGGCTGCTTCCGCTCGCTGCAGTTCACCGGCATCAACGCGCTGAGCTATTCGGACGTGTCGAACCGCGAGATGTCGAGCGCGACCAGCCTCTCGAGCGTGGCGCAGCAATTGTCGCTGAGCATGGGCGTGACCATCGGCGCCTTCGCGCTGGAGGCGGCGAATACCTTCAACGGGGGCAAGACGCTTGCAGCCGGCGACTTCTGGCCGGCCTTCGTCATCGTCGGGCTGATCTCCGCCTCCTCGGCGCTCTGGATGGCGCAGCTCGCTCCCGATGCCGGCGCCGAGGTCTCGGGCCACTCGCCGGTCAGCAAACGCAAGCTCACGGCCGAAGCGATCGCCGACCAGAAACCGCTGGATTAGCCGCCTCCAGACAGCGCTTCTGCGGCGGCGGTCGAACCCGCGACAGCCTTCCGCGTTCTCCACCGAAAGGGAGATCGCCGATGAGCTACCTTCGTTTCGCCGGAATGATCGCGGCCTCGACCGTCGTCATGTTCGGGCTGATGTACCTCAACACCTATGCGCTCGCCCATGTCGAATTCAGCCAGACGCGTGCCTGGATGGCTGTCCTCATGGGGGCGACGATGAGCGCGCTGATGATGGCGTTCATGTGGGGCATGTATCCTCGCCGCTCGATCAACGCCGGCATCGTGCTCGGTTCCGCCATCGTTTTTTCGGGCGCGCTCTGGCTCGTCCGCAGCCAGGAAACCGTCGACGACCTCAGCTACATGCGGGCAATGATTCCGCACCACTCGATCGCCGTCATGACCAGCGAGCGCGCGCATATCCGGGACCCGCAGGTGCGGCTGCTGGCCGATCGCATCATCCACGCCCAGGTCCGGGAAATCGCCGAGATGAAGCGCATGATCTCGCGCCTTGAGGCAAGGCCGGTCCCGGCCGGCGCGGCGGATCTGCCGTCCTACCGCGAGCGCGGGGACCAGCCGCCGCCGGCGGAGGGCGACGAGAGCGCCTCCCTGCGCTGAGGCTGCCACGGAAAACGAACGGCGGGTGGACAGCGGGTGTCCCGAAGCGCGCGCCGCAATCGGCGCGAGCTACGCGGGCAGGTCGTCGGGCGCCTTTTTCCGGTAGCCGGTCGCCAGGACATAAAGCTCCGAGGAATCGGCCCGGCTGGCGGCGGGTTTGACGTTGCGCACGGTTGTGAAGTCCCGCTTCAGGCCTGCGAGCAGCTCGGCGCTGTCGCCGCCCTGGAACAGCTTGGCGAGGAAGAAGCCGCCCGGCGCCAGCACGTCGTGGGCGAATTCGAGCGCGGCCTCGGCGAGCGCGATGATCTTCAGATGGTCGGTCTTCTTGTGGCCGGTCGTGTTGGCCGCCATGTCGGACATCACGCCGTCGGCTCGTCCGCCGAGCCGCTCGGTCAGCAGGGCAGGCGCTTCCTCCGCCATGAAATCCATCTGGATCAGGTCGACATCCGGGATCGGGTCCACCGGCAGGAGGTCGATGCCGACGATATGGCCCTTGCCGCGCTCCAGCCCGATGCGCTTGGCCGCGACCTGGCACCAGCCCCCCGGCGCGCAGCCGAGATCGACCAGCCGCTGCCCGGTCTTCAGGAACTTGTAGCGGTCGTCCATCTCCTCGAGCTTGAAAGCGGCTCGCGAGCGATAGCCGAGCTCCTTCGCCCGTTTGACATAGGGGTCGTTGAGCTGGCGCTCGAGCCAGAGCTGCGACGAATGCTTGAGCTTGCCGGCCTTCTTGACCTTGACGCGCAGGTCGCGCGCGCCGGCCGTCGTCTTGCCGCCGGCTCCTCCCGAACGTGCGCCGCTCATCGCTTCAAATCCAGAATGTCCTGTCGCATTTTCTTCACGCGAACCGGTATCCACTTCGCTTGAAAATGCTCTATCTGCGTCGCCACCAGGCGCGGTCCTCATGCATCATGCGCAGTAGAATGCCCTCGCGCAGGCCGCGATCGGCGATCCGCACCCGATCGCTCGGGAAGGCACGGCGGATCGCCTCGAAGATCGCGCAGCCGGCCAGGACGAGATCGGCCCGCTCGCGGCCGATGCAGGCATTCGCCGCCCGCGCGGCATAGTCCATCTCGATGAGCCGGTCGATGACCGTCAGGATATCGTCCTGCTGCATCCACAGCCCATCGACCTCGCGCCGGTCGTAGCGCGGCAGGCCGAGATGGATGCCGGCGACGGTCGTCACGGTTCCGGAGGTGCCGAGGAGATGAAAGCTGCGCGCCTGGCGCACGCCGGCGGCCTTCTTCACGAAAGGTTCGAGCACGTCGGTGCAGTCCTCGACCATACGCTCGAACAGCTCGCGGCTGACCTCAACGCCGCCATAGCGCTCGGCCACCGTGACCACCCCGACCGGCAGCGAAGCCCATTCGCGAATCCGGGCCGCGGGATCGCGCGCCTCGCTGCGGCTGCCGAGCCAGACGATTTCGGTCGATCCGCCGCCGATATCGAAGACGATGACGCCCTCCGCCGCGGGATCGGCCAGCGCGGCGCAGCCGGAGACGGCGAGAGTGGCTTCGGTGCGCTGGTCGATGATCTCCAGCGAGAGCTCGGCTTCGGTCGCGACGCGGCGCACGAAGTCCAGGCCGTTGGTGGCGGCGCGGCAGGCTTCCGTGGTGACCAGGCGGGCCCGGGTGACGCCGCGGTTCGCCATCTTGCCACGGCAGATCTTCAGGGCCTCGACCGCCCGGTCCATGGCAGCCTCGCCGAGCCGGCTGCTCGCCGCGAGCCCTTCGCCGAGACGCACGATTCGCGAAAAGGCGTCGACGACGCGGAAGCCGTGCTGTGCCGGACGTGCGATCAGCAGCCTGCAATTGTTGGTGCCGAGATCGAGCGCGGCGTAGGTCGCCTGCGCGCGATAGACATGATGGCCGTTATGGGAGCGCGGCGCGGTACCACAGGCAGCGCCGCCGGCCCGCGGCGGATCGGCGCTATGATTGTGCGGCGGTGTCGCGACGGCCACACCCCCGTGCTGTCGGTCCTCGACCGCCACGGTTCCAAATCCTCTGACCTGCCGGAGCGCTCCGAGAACGATCCGGCGAGGGGCTGCGCCTAGCGCAGCCATCTGCTTCGTCAGCAAGCTAACAACAGGGCAAGCCGCATGCCAAGCGGAACCTTGCCGCGACGGCAGGTCGGGGCCGGGGGCAGCCGAGGCGGGGCGGTGACCTTGCGCGGATGCGCCCGCATCGGCCAGTCTCCGCGCGCAGCGCCACAGAGCGTGGTGGCTTGGGCAGGAATCGGATCATGAGTGCCGGACATCTTCTCGCAATCGACCAGGGCACCACATCGTCGCGTGCGATCGTGTTCGATTCGGCGCTGGCTCCGATCGCCAGCGCCCAGAAGGAATTCCCCCAGCACTTCCCGGCGTCCGGCTGGGTCGAGCACGAGCCGGAAGATATCTGGGAGACCGTGCTCGCGACGGCTCGCGAAGCTCTCGCCAAGGCAGGACTCGGTGCGCGGGACGTCGCCGGCATCGGCATCACCAACCAGCGCGAGACCACGCTGATCTGGGACCGCCAGACCGGAAGGGCCATCCACCGGGCGATCGTCTGGCAGGACCGGCGCACGGCGGACGCCTGTGCGAAGCTCGTCGCCGCCGGTCACGAAGAGTTGGTCGCGAGCCGCACGGGCCTGCGCATCGACCCTTATTTTTCGGGGACCAAGATCGCCTGGCTGCTCGACAACGTTCCCGGTGCCCGGCGGCGGGCGGAGGCGGGCGAGCTCGCCTTCGGCACCGTCGATTCCTTCCTTCTCTGGCGGCTGACCGGCGGAAAGGTCCATGCGACCGATGCGACGAACGCGGCGCGCAGCATGCTGTTCGATATCGGCCGCGGCGCCTGGGACCGGGACCTCCTAGCGCTGCTCGATATTCCTGCGGCGCTCCTGCCCGAGGTGCGCGATTGCGCGGCCCATTTCGGCGACACGGCTCCGGAGCTGTTCGGTGGGCCGATCCCGGTGCGCGGCATCGCCGGCGACCAGCAGGCCGCCACGATCGGCCAGGCCTGCTTCGATCCCGGCATGGTGAAGTCGACCTACGGGACGGGCTGCTTCGCCCTGCTCAACACCGGCGACCGGCCGGTGCGCTCGAACAACCGGCTGCTCAGCACGATCGCCTATCAGCTCGGCGGCAAGCGCGCCTATGCGCTGGAGGGCTCGATCTTCATCGCCGGGGCGGCGGTGCAGTGGCTGCGCGACGGGCTCGGCATCATCGATAAGGCGAGCGATACCGGCCCGCTCGCGGAAGCGGCCGACCCGGCGCAGGATGTCTACCTCGTCCCCGCCTTCGTCGGGCTCGGGGCGCCGCATTGGGACGCCAACGCGCGCGGTGCGCTGTTCGGACTGACGCGCGGCAGCGGCCCGCGCGAATTCGCCAGGGCGGCGCTGGAAAGCGTCTGCTACCAGACGCTCGACCTGATCGAGGCGATGCATGCCGACTGGCCCCAGGCCGGGCAGGGTGGGCGGGCGGTTCTGCGCGTCGATGGCGGCATGGTCGCCTCCGACTGGACCATGCAGCGCCTCGCCGACATCCTCGACCTGCCGGTGGATCGTCCGACGGTGCTGGAGACGACGGCGCTCGGCGCCGCCTACCTCGCCGGGCTCGACGCCGGGCTCCTGCCCGAGCCCGACCGCTTCGCGGATCTCTGGCGACTGGAGCGGCGCTTCCTGCCGGCCATGGCGGCAAGCCAGCGCGCCCGCAAGGTCGCGGGTTGGCGGGATTCCGTCCGGCGGACGCTGAGCGCGAGCTGAGCCTGCATCTGCCTGGAAGCGGCAGTCGATAAGGGAGCGAAGTCGGGATGCTGAAGGGCGATGGCCTGCTTTCGCTCTGGAACGGGGTCGAGCCTGGCCGGATCGACGAATACAATCTCTGGCATAGCCGCGAGCACGTTCCCGAGCGACTGGCCATTCCCGGGATGCTGCGCGCCCGCCGCTATCATCGCGGCAGCGGCCCGCTGCCGGAGTTCCTGACGCTGTACGAGCTGGAATCCAATGCGGTGCTGGCAAGCGCGCCCTATCGTGCGCTGCTGGAAAGCCCGACCGCCTGGTCACGCAGCATGCGACCCTCATTCCGTGGTTTTTTCCGGGTCGGCCACCTTGCGATCGCCAGCCGGGGCGGCGGCGCCGGCAGCGCCCTGATCGCAACGACCTTCGCCGATGCGGCTGCGGCCGCAGGTGCCTGGGAGCGGATCGCCGGGCAAATCCTGCGCGAGACGGCGGCCACCGCGATCCACATCCTGAAGAAGGACCCCGCTGTCGCTCCGGTGCCGTTCTCCGTGCCACCAGGGGGAGGGCCCGCTTATGCCGATGGCGGGGCGATCATGGTCGAATGCTACGACCGCGCCCGCCTGGCCAGCGTTGCCGGAACGCTCGATGCCATCCTCGATTCGCAGGGGCTGGCGCAAGGCCGCGCGGACTGGACAACCTATGACCTGGCCTATCTGCTCGACCGGGAGGAACTGCCCGATGTCGTTGCATCGTCCCGCCACGACAACTGAGCGTCCATGCCGCCGGCCGCTCCCTTCGGGTGGTGGGCGATCGCGTGGAGAAGCATGCGCTGGAGATGCTGTGCCGGACGCGGCAGCGGCTCGCCGTCGCGCGCGATGATCCCGACCGTGCGCCGGATCGAGGGTGCGCTGATCGGCAGGATGCGCAGTTCGGGCCCCGGCGGGATCGCCAGCCGAGGCAGGACGGTCACCGCAATGCCGTTCGCGACGAAGCACACCGCCATGTTGACGCGCTGGACCTCATAGGCCCAGTCAAGCTTCTCGCCGAAGGTGCCGAGGCTTTCGCTCAGCATGAAGCCGTGGCTCGTGGTGGTCGCGACGCGCGCCAGCGGATAGCCGACAAGGTCGGCCCATGTCAGCGCCTCGCGGTCAGCCAACGGGTGGTCAGCCGGAACAGCCGCGACGAAATCCTCCTCGAAAAGGGCGCGCGACTTTTGTGTCCAGAGCTGCGCTCCCAGAATGGTCAATGCGAACTGCGCCTCGCCGGAGGCGACCCGCTCGCGCAGCGCCGCAGCCGGCTCGTCGAACACCGTGACGGAGACCAGCGGATAGCGCTGGCGGAACTCGCGCAGCACGCCCGGCAGGAAGTGCTCGCCAAGGGAGCCGAGGCAGCCGACGGAGACCTTCTCCCGGGCCTGCCGCCCCTCGCGCCTGAGATTTTCGTAGAGGTGACTGAGACGCATCAGCGCATCGCGGGCTTCCGGGAAGAACTCCTGTCCGGCCCGCGTCAGCGACAGGCTGCGCGTGGTGCGCTGGAAGAGCGTGACGCCGACATCCTCCTCGAGCTTGCGGATGCGATGGCTCAACGCCGTCTGCGACAGCCGCATTGCTTCGGCCGCGCGCCGGAAGCTGCCGAATTCGGCAATCTGGATAAAGGCTTCGAGCCCTGCAACATCCACGGCTTCGTCCCGAATTGAGCAATTCTGCTCATCAATAGGCCCTCCAAATTCATTTGAACAGCATTTGCCGGCGCGCCTATGCTGACCTCAAGAAGCGGCTGCCGACCTCCGCCGCTCCATGGCAGGGCGCTGAGGATCGGCCATCAGACCCAGGGAAACGCGTCATGGGATCGATGGAAGGCGAGGGAGGACGGCTGTTCTTCCGCTCGGAGACCTTCGACACGGAGAAGTTCGAGCGGCGCAGGCCATCGAGCCGGAGGGTCACCGAGCCGGCTTGCGAGATCCCGGTTCATACTGAATGCGATGTGCTTGTCGTCGGCGGGGGTCCGGCCGGCACGGCCGCCGCGATCGCCGCGGCGCGGCTGGGCGCCGATGTCGTGCTGTTGGAACGCTACAACCATCTCGGCGGGCTCTCGACCGGCGGGCTCGTCATCTGGATCGACCGGATGAGCGACTGGCAGGGACGCCACGTCATCCGCGGCGTCGCCGAAGAGCTGCTGGCACGCCTGACCCGCGACAAGATCGCCGGCCCCGCGCCGCAGGAATGGGGCTCGCACGACCCCGAGCGCGTCGCCTATTGGGGTTTGCGCAATGCGGCGTTCAACAACACCGTCACCCATGCGCCGACGCTCGATCCGGAATGGCTCAAGGCGGAATCGCTCGCCATGGTGCTGGAGGCGGGAGTCCATCCGATCTTCCACGCCTGGGGCGCGAGCCCGCTGATGGAAGGGCGGCGCGTCGCCGGCTGCAGCTTCGAGAGCAAGGAAGGCCGGCGCGCCATCCTCGCCCGCGTCACCATCGACGCGACGGGCGACGGTGATCTCTATGCCCGCGCCGGTTCGGGATTCGACACCGAAGTCGATAGTCGCGACATCCACGGCTGCATGAACACCTCCTGGCTGCTCGGCGGCGTCGACATGAAAGCCTTCCTCCGCTTTCGTGCCGAGACTCCGGAGCAATTCTCGCAGTTCATGGCGCGCGGTCGCGAGGCAATGCGCTTCTTCGACAAGCCGTCGGTGTCGTGGCGGGACGACATCGCCGTCTTCATGGGGCCGCGCCTGGCCGGCTATTCGGCGCTCAAGGTCGAGGATCTGTCCGAGGTCGAGATCCGAAGCCATCGTCTCATGCTGGAGCATCTGGCCTTCTACCGAAGGCATGCGCCCGGGTTCGCCGATGCCTTCATCATGCTTTCGGCGCCCCAGCTCGGCGTCCGGCACGGCCGACGCCTCCAGGGGCTGGGCAAGCTCACCCGCGAGAACTGGGACGGGGAAACGGCGCGTGACGAGATCGGCATCTCGCCTTCGCTCGCGCCGAAATTTCCGAACATCTCGGTTCCCTATGGCGCGCTCGTGCCGCGCGAAATCGACGGGCTGCTGGCGCCGGGCCGGCATCTCTCCTGCGACGCGACCAGCCATTCCTTCATGCGCGAGATCCCGCAATGCTGGCTGACGGGTCATGCCGCCGGCGTGGCAGCGGCCATCGCTGCGGACCGCGGCCTGTCGCCGGCGCAGGTGCCGATCGCGGATCTGCGCAGCGGGCTTGCGGCGCAGGGCGCCTACCTCAGCACGTTGCCCGAGCTGGTCGACGGCTGAGGACACGCAGAAGAGATCGCGTCGTCGCGGTTGACGAAAGCGGATGAGCGGGCCGAAGAAGCCTGCTGTGTGAAACAAGAGGGAAGGCGGCACCCGGCCGTCTCCGAAGGGAGGAACGGAATGTTCGAAGGGTTTGCTCGCTGGCGCGCCGCCTGCGCCGCCATGATGCTGGGCTGTGCCGGGGGCATCGGCCCGGCACTGGCGCAGGCGCCCGCGCCGAAGCCGCTCGACCCGCCGCAATCGGTCCGCGTCGCCTATGTGCCGATCATGAAGTTCGCGACGGTCTACGTCGCCGAAGCGCGCGGGCTGTTCAAGAAATACGGCCTCGACGTCAAGCTCGACAGCGTCAAGTCCGGCACCGAGGCCATCGCCTTCCTCGACAAGGGTTCGGTCGATGTCGGCGGCATCTCGATCGTCGCCTCGCTCTGGTCGGCCTGGAACCGAGGCCTGGACATCCGCGTGATCGCTCCGGGCGCTCTCGATCCGATGAAGGACGGGCCGACCAAACTGATCGTCCGCAAGGACCTGATGGATTCCAGCGCGGTGAAGACGGTCGCCGATCTCAAGGGCAAGCGCATCGCTGCGGCGGGCGGCCCGGGCAGCGGGGGCGAATATTTCGTCAGCAAGGCCCTGGAGAGCGCCAAGCTCACGCTGCGCGACGTGCAATTGCTGAACGTCGGCAACGCCGACATGCCGGCGGCGATGGAGGCCAAGTCGGTCGATGCCGTGCTGACCTCCTCGCCCTATTCCGATCAGGTCCTGAAGGCCGGCACCGGCACCTTGCTGGCGCAGGACTTCACGCCCGGCCTGATGACGGTCGCCTTCGTCGCCTCCGGCAAGTTCATCAAGGACAAGCCCGAGGCGGCCGAGCGCTTCGTCCTCGCCATGACGGAAGCGGCGCGGATGATGCAGGGCGGCGACTTCCTCGCCCAGCCCAACATGGACGGCTACCTGAAATATACCGCCTCGACGCCGGAGGCGATCAAGAAGGGCGCGAACATCATCTTCGACCCCAACATGGCGATTCCGACCGCCGGCCTCGCCGATATCGAACGCGTGCACCGCGAGAACGGCCGCACGGAATACGACAAGCCGCTCGACATGGCCAAGGTCGTCGACGACCGCTTCGTGGCCAAGGCGATCGCGGTTCTCGGCAAGGCCGCGCCGGCCAAGTAGGGCGCTCGGGGGCCGTCCCGAAGCGGCGACGGCTCCCGCACACCAGCGATGCAGGAAACAACGAGCCTGGAGGGCCGGCCGATGACCGCCACCATGCCGGTCGTCGCCACGCCGAAGATCGGCGCGCGCAACGTCAGCAAGCACTATCCGACCGCAGACGGCACCATGGTCGCGCTGGAGGATTTCTCCCTCGACGTGGCGGATGGCGAATTCGTCTGCATCGTCGGCCCCTCCGGCTGCGGCAAGTCGACCTTCCTGCGGATGGTCGCAGGGCTGGAATCGATCTCGCTCGGCTCGATCGAGATCCGGCCGGGCCGCGAGAAGGCTAAGCCGCTCAACAGCGTGGTCTTTCAGGAATACGCGATCTTTCCCTGGAAGACGCTGATCGAGAACGTCGCTTTCGGCCCGCAGATGCGCGGCGTCGGACGCAAGGAGCGGCTGGAGACGGCGCGCTACTGGCTCGACCGCGTGGGTCTGGGCAAGTTCGCCGACTATTATCCGCACCAGATCTCGGGCGGGATGAAGCAGCGCGTCAGCATCATCCGGGCGCTCGCCAACGATCCCGAGGTGCTGCTGATGGACGAGCCGCTCGGGGCGCTGGACGCCCAGACGCGCGTGGTTATCCAGGAGGAGTTGCTGCGGATCTGGGAAGAGACCCGCAAGACGGTGCTCTACATCACCCACAGCCTCGACGAGGCGGTGCTCCTCGGCGACCGCGTCATCCTGATGAGCGCCCAGCCCGGACGGCATCTCGCCACCTTCAAGATCGACCTGCCGCGTCCGCGCACCATCGCGATGACGAACTCGCCGCGCTTCGCCGAATATCGGGCGCAGATCTGGGAGAAGCTCAGCGCCGAGGTGACGCGCGCCATGGAGGCCCAGCCATGACGGCGGCAACGACCAGAGATGTCCCGGCAGAGAACAAGGTCTCATCGACGCCGCGCACGACGAGCGCCGACAAGCGCGCCAGCCTCGTTCTCGCCGCCGCCATCGTCGCTCTCAACGGCGGGCTGGCTGTCGTCGGACTCTGGGGCAACTTCGCCTCGGCCGCGATCGGGGCGAGCTTCGTCCTGCTGGTGCTGATGTGCGAACGCATCGGCCGGCTCGTGCCGGTGAAGGGCAGGGGCATCTACGAGCGCACGCTGGCGCTCGGTTTCCCGCTCCTCGTCCTCGTGCTCTGGGAACTCGCGGCCGATAGTGGATTCATCAATCCGACCTGGTTCCCGCCGCCGAGCCGGATCGGCGCGGCGCTGTGGGATCTGAGCACGCGCTATGATCGTTTCTCGGGCACGACCCTGCTCGGCAGGCCCTGGCTGATGCCCGAAGCCTTCTCGAAAGATGGCTGGGGCGGTGTCTGGAACCTCGTCGCCGAGAGCCACGTCTTCGCGACGGTGGCTCGCGTGCTCGTCGGCTTCGTGCTTGGCGCCATTCCCGGCGTGCTGGTCGGCGTGGTCATGGGCCTGAACCAGACGGTCAGGCTGATGCTCGATACGACGCTGTCGGCGATCTATGTGCTGCCCAAGATCGCGATCTTCCCGATCGTGATGCTGATGTTCGCCGATCCCTTCGGCGAGGCGCCCAAGATTCTCGTCGTCGGGCTCTCGGTCTTCATCCTGATGGCGATCAACACGATGGCGGCGGTGCGCGGCATCGACAAGGTCTACCTGATGGCCGGCAGGAATTACGGCGCCAAGGGCTGGTCGATGCTGCGGCACGTCATCCTGCCCGGCGCCCTGCCGGTGATCTTCTCGGGGCTTCGCATCGCGCTCGGGACGGCGATGATCGTGATCATCTCGGTCGAGTTCGTGCGCGCCAAGCAGGGCGTCGGCTACATGACCTTCTACTACTGGGAGGTCCTCAACCCCGAGAAGATGTATGCCGGCCTCGTCGTGGTGATGATCCTCGGCGTGCTCCTGACCTACGCGCTGCAATGGCTGCAACGCCGGCTCATGCCCTGGCAGAGATGAGGGCTTCGCAGCGGTGAGGATCGGACGATGAAGGTTGCCCTCGTGACCGGTGGTGCGGGTGCCGTGGGCGCCGCGGCTGCCCGGATGCTGGCGGAGGACGGCTTCCGCATCGTGCTCGCCGACCGCGCCGCCGAGCGGACGCAAGCCATCTGCGACGAGATCGTTCGCGATGGCGGAGCAGCCGTCGTCGAAGCGGTGGACCTGCTCGCGGATGGCGCCTGCCAGCGCCTGATCGCGCGCGTGGCGGAGCGCTTCGGCGGGCTCGATTGCCTCGTCAACAACGCCGGCATGACCGGTGCGCCGCGCATCGACACGATCGATGTCGCGGTCTGGAACGCAGTGCTGGCGCTCAATCTGACGGTGCCGATGCTGCTTGCCCAGGCGGCTCGGCCATTGATGAAGCAGAGCGGTGGCGGCAGCATCGTCAACGTTGCCTCGCGCGTCTATCTCGCCGGGACGGGCGTCGCCTACACCTCCAGCAAATCGGGGCTGATCGGGCTCACTCGCGTGCTCGCCGTCCAACTCGGCCCGGACAATATCCGCGTCAACGCGGTCGCACCCAGTTTTCTCAACACCCCGTTCAACGAGAAGATCGTCACGGAGAACGCCGGGCTCGCGGCCTCCTTCCGCAAGATGTCGCCGCTCGGCCGGCTCGGCACGGCGGAGGACGTCGCCGGGGCCATCGCCTTCCTGGCCTCGCCGCGGGCGAGCTTCATCACCGGCGATGTCATCCATGTCTGCGGCGGCACGCAGCTCGCTCCGCAGCCCGATGCTGCCGGTGTCGAGCATAACCAGCCGGAGCCCGATGGACGCTCGGCCATCAACTAAAATAACTCAGGGGTTATGCCGACCTGCAACAATGCCATTTAACACGAGCTTCCAAATCGCTCATGATGGGGCCGTATCCGGGGTAAGACGTCTTCCATGGCTTTCACGCATATCGACGGCAGGCTGGTGCATTGGCGCGAGAGCGGCCCGCGCGAGGCGCCGGCCGTGGTCCTGGTCAATTCGCTCGGCACGGATTTCCGCATCTGGGAGGAGGTCGCCGCGGCCCTTTCCCGCGCCTGGCGAGTGATCGTCTACGACAAGCGCGGGCATGGCCTGTCCGAGGTGCCGCCTGGCCCCTACGCGATTTCGGACTTCACGAACGATCTGATCGCTCTCGCCGATCATGTTGGCCTGCCGCGATTTTCGCTGGTCGGCCTCTCGATCGGCGGGCTGATCGGGCAGGACATGGCCGTCCGGGCGCCTGAGCGATTGGCTGCGCTGGTGCTGGCAGATACCGCTCCGAAGGTCGGCTCCGCCGAGAGCTGGAATGCGCGGATCACGGCCGTCCGAGCGGGTGGGCTCGCCGCCATCGCCGATCCGGTGATGGAGCGCTGGTTCACGCCTGCCTTCCACCGCGAGCGTCCGGACGATCTCGCCGGCTGGCGCAACGCGCTGCTTCGCCAGCCCGCTGACGGCTATATCGCGACCTGCGAGGCGCTGAGTGTGGCCGATCTGACGGAGACGAGCGCCTCCATCGCCGTACCGACCCTCGCCGTCGTCGGCGATGGCGATCTCTCGACCCCGCCCGACCTCGTGCGGGCGATGGCGGAGCGCATTCCGGGGGCGAGCTTCGCGTTGATCGAAGGGTGCGGGCACATTCCGCCGGTGGAGCAGCCCGGCCGGTTACTCGCGCTAATAACCCGCCATCTGGAGAAGCACGGACGTGGCTGACGCAAAGGACCGGTATGCTCAGGGGATGGCGACCCGCCGCTCGGTGCTGGGCGAGCGCTATGTCGACGCCGCCGTCGCCAACACCGATCCGTTCACGGACGACTTTCAGCGGCTGATTACCGAAAGCGCCTGGGGCACGGTCTGGTCGCGCGACACGATCAGCAAGCGCGAGCGTTCGATGCTGACGATCGCACTGCTCGCCGCGCTGGGCCATCACGACGAAGTCGCGATGCACGTCCGGGCAACGCGCAACACCGGCGCCAGCATGGACGACATCAAGGAAGCGTTGCTGCATGTCGCGATCTATGCCGGCGTACCGGCCGCCAATCATGCCTTCAAGATCGCCAAGGCGGCCTATGCCGAGATGAAGGACGAGCAGGCGGGCTGAACCGCCCGCTCAGGCCTGCAACTCCCGCGAAAGCGGCGGGCAGGCGCGACTTGAGCAAGATCAAGAACAATGGATCGGTGTCGCCGCAAGCTGACGTGGTGCGACGAGACAGGGTCCGATCGAGGGAGGCGCCGCGATGCGCAATGAAAATTCGAGCCATCAGGGCGGCTCGTTCTACCAGCGTGACCGGAACTGGCATCCGCCGGCCTTCACGCCCGACTACAAGACCTCGGTGCTGCGCTCGCCGAAGAACGCGCTGCTGTCGCTCGGCAACACGCTGTCGGAGATGACCGGCCCGGTCTTCGGACACAATACGCTGGGCCCACTCGATAACGACCTGATCCTCAACTACGTGCAGACCGGTGAGCCAATCGGCCCGCGCATCATCGTGCATGGCCAGGTGCTCGACGAGGATGCGCGCCCGGTGCGGGGAGCGCTGGTCGAGTTCTGGCAGGCGAATGCGGGTGGGCGCTATCGCCACAAGAAGGAAAGCTATCTCGCCGCCATCGACCCGAATTTCGGCGGCTGCGGGCGCACCATCACCGATGACGAGGGCCGCTACTGGTTCCGCACGATCAAGCCGGGCCCGTATCCGTGGCCGAACGGCGTCAACGACTGGCGCCCGGCCCATATTCATTTCTCGGTCTTCGGCCACGCCTTCGCGCAGCGCCTGATCACCCAGATGTATTTCGAGGGCGACCCGATGATCTGGCAGTGCCCGATCGTGATGGGCATCCCGAGCCGCGAGGCGGTGGAGCGGCTCGTCGCGGCGCTCGACCGCGAGAATACGCTGCCCATGGACACGATGGCCTACAAGTTCGATATCGTGTTGCGTGGCCGGCGCTCGACGCTGTTCGAGAACCGGATGGAGGGCAACTGATGGTCCAGTCTCTGCGCCGCCTCAAGGAAAGCCCGTCGCAGACGGCGGGTCCCTATATCCATATCGGCGCGACGCCGAACTTCTCCGGCATCGAGGGCATCTATCCGCATGATCTCGGCTCGCTGCCGCTGCCTGCGGAGGCAAAGGGGGAGCGGATCGTCGTCACCGGCCGGATCTTCGACGGCTCGGGCACGCCGATCAAGGATGCGCTGGTCGAGATCTGGCAGGCCGACGCCCAAGGGTTCTATCCCGGCCAGGGCGAACACCGCGGCGAGGCCGATCCGCATTTCCCCGGCTGGTTCCGCCAGCCGGTCGACGGCACCACCGGCGTCTATCGCTTCGAGACGGTGAAGCCCGGAGTCGTTCCGTATTTCGACGGCAGGCCGATGGCGCCGCACATCACCTTCTGGATCGTGGCGCGGGGTATCAATATCGGCCTGCACACGCGGCTTTATTTCGGCGACGAGGACAAGGCCAATGCGGCCGACCCGATCCTCGGCCGGATCGAGCATCGCGTCCGTGTCCCGACGCTGATCGCGACGCGCAGCGACGAGGACGGCAAGGCGGTCTACACCTTCGATATCCGTCTGCAGGGCGAGAACGAGACTGTCTTCTTCGACATCTGAGAGCATCGTCGCGCGAAGGGGATAGCGGTTCGCGTGACCGCCATGCGACAAGCACGAAACTGAAGGCGGCCTCCGGCCGCTTTCCAATCCGAACAGCGAGCAGAGTATCGACGCATGAGCGAAGCCTTCATCTGTGCCTATGTCCGCACGCCCATCGGCCGTTTCGGCGGCTCGCTGTCCGCGGTCCGGGCCGACGATCTCGGCGCCGTTCCGCTGAAGGCGCTGATGGAGCGGCACGCGCAGGTCGACTTTGGCGCTGTCGACGACGTGATCTTCGGCTGCGCCAACCAGGCGGGCGAGGACAACCGCAACGTCGCACGCATGTCGCTGCTGCTCGCCGGCCTGCCCAAGGAGGTGCCGGGCACGACGATCAACCGGCTCTGCGGCTCAGGGATGGACGCGGTCATCACCGCCGCCCGCGCGATCAAGGCTGGCGAGGCGGAGCTGATGATCGCAGGCGGCGTCGAGAGCATGTCGCGCGCGCCCTTCGTGCTGCCCAAGGCCGAAAGCGCTTTCTCGCGCCATGCCGAGATTCACGATACCACGATCGGGTGGCGCTTCATCAATCCTTTGATGAAAAAGCAATACGGCGTTGATTCCATGCCGGAAACCGGCGAGAACGTGGCCGCCGACTGCAACATCACCCGCGCCGATCAGGACGCTTTCGCGGTGCGCTCGCAGCAGAAGGCGGTCGCTGCCCAGCAGAACGGCCGGCTCGCCAGGGAAATCGTGCCGGTCACGATCCCGCAACGAAAAGGCGATCCGATCGTCGTCGCCATCGACGAGCACCCGCGCGGCGACACGACGCTGGAGAAGCTCGCCAAGCTGCCGACGCCCTTCAGGAAGGAAGGCGGCACCGTCACCGCCGGCAATGCGTCGGGAGTCAACGACGGCGCGGCGGCGCTCATCATCGCCTCCGAGAAGGCTGCGAAGAAGTATGGCCTGACGCCGCTGGCGCGGGTCGTCGGCGGTGCGGCGGGGGGCGTCGCGCCGCGCGTGATGGGCCTGGGCCCGATCCCGGCGACCCGCAAGCTCTGCGAGCGTCTGGGCATCAAGCCGACGGACTTCGATATCGTCGAGCTCAACGAGGCCTTCGCCTCACAGGGCATCGCGGTGTTGCGCGATTTGGGAATCGCGGAGGATGCCGAGTTCGTGAACCCGAACGGCGGCGCCATCGCGCTCGGCCATCCGCTGGGCATGTCGGGCGCCCGCATCGCCGGCACGGCAGCGCTCGAATTGTCGCTGACGGGCAAGCAGCGCGCACTCGCGACCATGTGCATCGGTGTCGGCCAGGGCATTGCGATCGCGCTGGAACGGGCCTGAGAAGACAGGCTAGACTGCCACCATCGGCGGCAAGTCCACGACACTGACGAGGGATGGATGACGAACAAGATCTATGAAGGGCCCAAGGCCGCTTTGGACGGGCTGCTCTTCGACGGCATGACGATCATGTCCGGCGGCTTCGGCCTGTCCGGCAATCCGGAGAGCCTGATTCCCGAAATCCGCGATTCCGGGGTGAAGAACCTGACCGTGATCTCGAACAATGCCGGTGCCGACGGCTTCGGCCTGTGGATGCTGCTGCAGAGCCGCCAGATCAAGAAGATGATCGCGTCCTATGTCGGCGAGAACAAGCTGTTCGAGCAGCAATATCTCGCTGGCGAGCTGGAACTCGAGCTGAACCCGCAGGGAACACTCGCCGAGCGCATCCGCGCCGGCGGCGCCGGCATACCGGCCTTCTACACCAAGACCGGCGTCGGCACGGTCGTGGCTGAGGGCAAGCCGGTCGAGGAATTCGAAGGGCAGCTCTATGTCCGCGAGACCTGGCTGCGGGCCGATGTCGCCATCGTCAAGGCCTGGAAGGCCGATACCGCCGGCAATCTCGTCTACCGGAAGACCGCGCGGAACTTCAATCCGAACATGGCGACCGCCGGCAAGGTGACCGTGGCCGAAGTCGAGGAGATCGTCCCGGTCGGTTCGCTCGATCCGGAGGCGATCCACACGCCGGGCATCTATGTCGACCGCGTCATCAAGAGCACGATCAACGAGAAGCGCATCGAGAAGCTGACCGAGCGCAAGAGGGAGGCAGCCTGATGGCCTGGACCCGCGAGGAGGTGGCCGCCCGCGCCGCCAAGGAACTGAAGGACGGCTTCTACGTCAATCTCGGCATCGGCATCCCGACGCTGGTGGCCAACTACATTCCCGAGGGCGTCGACGTGACGCTTCAATCCGAGAACGGCCTGCTCGGCATCGGCCCCTTTCCCTATGAGGGCGAGGCCGATCCGGACCTGATCAATGCCGGCAAGCAGACGATCACGATCCTGCCGAGCTCGAGCTTCTTCTCCTCGGCCGATTCGTTCGCGATGATCCGCGGCGGCCATATCGACTTGACCATTCTCGGCGCCATGGAAGTGGCGGCGAACGGCGACATCGCCAACTGGACCATTCCCGGCAAGATGGTGAAGGGCATGGGTGGCGCGATGGACCTCGTGGCCGGTGTCAAGAAGGTCATCGTCGTGATGGATCACGCCAACAAGCATGGCGAGTCCAAAGTGCTGGAGCGCTGCTCGCTGCCATTGACCGGCGCAGGCGTGGTCGACCTGATCATCACCGATCTCTGCGTGATGGCTTGCGACAAGGCCAATGGCGGCGGGTTGACGCTGATCGAGCTGGCGCCCGACGTCACGCTCGACGAGGTCAAGGCCAAGACCGCGGCGCCGTTTACCGTCGCGCCGGCCCTCGCCGAAGCCGCCTGAAGCGTCAGGGAGGCGTTCCGTGATTCCGTCGATCGCCACGGTCTGCGTTTCGGGAACGCTGCAGGAAAAGCTCGAAGCCATCGCCGCCGCCGGCTTCACCGCGGTGGAGATCTTCGAGAACGACCTGATCGCCTTTCCAGGCTCGCCAGCCGAGATCAGGCGCATCTGTGCCGATCTCGGCTTGCGAATCGTTACCTGCCAGCCCTTTCGTGATTTCGAGGGGATGCCGGAGGGCCGCCGTCAGCGCGTCTTCGACCGGGCCGAGCGCAAGTTCGATCTCCTCGAGGAGTTGGGCACGGACCTGCTGTTCGTCTGCTCCAACACCTCGCCGGAGGCGCTGTCGGGCATCGACCGGCTCGCGGCCGATTTCGCCGAACTCGGCGAGCGGGCCGGGCGGCGCGGACTCAAGGTCGGCTACGAGGCGCTGGCCTGGGGCCGGCACGTCTTCGACTATCGCGACGCCTGGGAGATCGTCCGCCGGGCGAACCGCCCGGAAGTCGGGATCGTGCTCGATTCCTTCCATGTTCTCTCCCGCAAGCTCGATCTGTCCGCCATCGGCGCGATCCCGCGCGACAGGATCGCGATGGTCCAGATGGCCGATGCGCCGCTGCTGCAGATGGACCTGCTGTCCTGGAGCCGGCACTGGCGCTGCCTGCCGGGGCAGGGCGACCTCGACCTCGCGGGATTCATGCGGGCCCTCGTCGCGACCGGCTATGACGGCGTGCTGTCGCTCGAAATCTTCAATGACCGGTTTCGGGCCGGCTCGGCGCGCTCGGTGGCACTGGACGGGCACCGCTCGCTGATCTGGCTGCTCGACGAGACCGCGCGGCAAACGGCCAGACCTGTGCCCGGAGCGGTGCCGATGCCGGCACCCGGCCCGGTCGAAGCGGTGGAATTCATCGAGTTCGCCACCTCCGAGGTGGAGCGGCCGGCTTTCGAGAAGCTGCTCCGGGCGCTCGGATTTAGCCGGACGGGCGCGCATCGCTCGAAAGACGTCGATCTCTGGAGCCAAGGCGATATCCGGATCGTGCTCAACAGCGAGGCCGATGGTTTCGCCCACAGCTACCAGATCACCCATGGCACCTCGGTCTGCGCCCTGGCGCTGCGCGTGCCGGATGCGCAGGCTGCGGTCCAACGGGCCACGGCGCTGCTCGATGTGCCGCATGCGGGCGCCGTGAGGCCGGGCGAGCTCGACATTCCCGCCGTGCGCGGCCTCGGCGGCAGCCTGGTCTATTTCCTCGATCGATCCTCGGCGCTGGGCCGCTGGTCCGATGTCGATTTCGCGGCCACCGGTGAAGCCGGCGCCGATGCGGGCCTGACCGGCGTCGACCATATCTCCCAGAGCATGCAGTACGAGGAGATGCTGACCTGGCTGCTGTTCTACTCCTCGCTGTTCGACACCAGAAAGGCGCCGAGCCAGGCCGTGCTCGACCCCGGCGGGGTGGTGCAGAGCCAGGTCATCGAAAGCGGCCTCGACGTCGCCACGGGGCAGGGGTTGCGCCTCATCCTCAACGGTTCGCAGAGCCATAGGACACTGTCGGCCCGCTTCATCACGGATTTCTTCGGCTCGGGCGTGCAGCACATCGCCTTCGCCACGGACGATATCGAGAAGACGGTGAAGCGGCTCGTCGCGAACGGCGTCGCGATGCTGCCGATCCCCGAGAATTATTATGACGACCTCGAAGCGCGGTCGGACCTCTCGCCCGACGAGATCGACCGGCTGAAGGCGCTCAACATCCTCCACGACAGCGATGCCGGCGGCCATTTCCGGCAAGCCTATACGCAGACGCTCGATGGCGGCCTGTTCTTCGAGATCGTCCAGCGCGACGGCTATGCCGGCTACGGCGCCGCGAATGCCGGGATTCGCCTGACCGCGCAGGCAAGGCTGGCGCGGCCGATGGGCATGCCCGCGCTCGGACACGGCTAGGACGCCGGCCGGTCGCGGGCAACGGAGCCGGCCCGGTCGCCCGCCTGACACGTGCAGTTCCGCGCCCAAGACCTGCCGGAAGCGCCGCCGAAAGTCCAAGCTCTGGGCAGCGGGGCTGAAATTTCCGCCTTGGAGTGCGCGCCGCGGCATGGTTACCTCGCTGCAGGCAAACGGAGCTGTTGATGTCGCCTCGCATCGTCTTCGGTGGTTTCCTGCACGAGACCAACACCTTCGCGCCAAGCAAGGCGGGCATGGATGCTTTCGTGCAAGGGGGCGGCTGGCCGCCGCTGGCCCGCGGCGCGGCGATCTTCGAGGCGGTGCGGAACGTCAATGTCGGAGCCGCCGGTTTCGTCGAGACGGCTCGCGAGCGGGGCTGGGAGGCCGTACCGACGCTGTGGTGTGCCGCCAGCCCCTCCGCCCATGTCACGGTCGAGGCCTTCGAGACGCTGACGAGCGAACTGGTCGAACGCATCGGCGCGGCGCTGCCGGCCGACGGGGTCTACCTGGACCTGCACGGCGCGATGGTGAGCGAGAACTTCGATGACGGGGAGGGCGAGATCCTGCGCCGCGTGCGGGCGGCGATCGGGCCGGACGTCCCGCTCGTCGCCAGCATCGACCTGCACGGCAATGTCACGCCGCTGATGGTGGAGGCGGCCGACGTGCTGGTCGCCTATCGCACCTACCCCCATGTCGACATGGCGCAGACCGGTTCACGCGCCGCCCAGGCTCTCGCCGGGCTTCTGGGGACCGGCAAGCGTCCGGCCAAAGCGTTCCGCCAGATTCCCTATCTCATTCCGATCGCCTGGCAGGCCACGGCAATGGAGCCCTGCCGGACGATCTATGCCGAGCTCGCCTCCCTCGAAGGCGAGCGCGTACCCAGCCTGTCCTTCCTGCCCGGTTTCCCGGCAGCTGATTTCCCGGATTGCGGCCCCACCGTGGTGGCCTATGGCGCCACGCAGGCCGAGGCGGATGCAGCGGCCGACGCCGTGGCCGGGCGGGTGACGGCGAGCGAGGCCGCCTTCAAGGGCAAGGTCTTCGATCCCGATGGCGGCGTGCGCGAGGCGATGCGCCTGGCTCTTTCGGCCACCCGCCCGGTGGTGATCTCCGACACGCAGGACAACCCCGGCGCCGGTGGCGATTCGGACACGATGGGCATGGCCAACGCGCTCGTCCGCAACGGTGCGGACCGGGCCGCGATCGGGGTGATCGTCGATCCCGAAGCCGCAGCGGCGGCCCATGCCGCAGGCGAGGGCGCCACCGTCACGCTCTCGCTCGGCGCCAAATCCGGCATCCCCGGTGACGTTCCGCTGGAGGCGAGTTTCATCGTCGAGAAGCTGTCGGACGGCCGCTTCGTCGCGCCGGGCCCTTTCTATGGCGGCTCGCGGATGAACCTCGGCCCCAGTGCCTGCCTGCGCATCGGCGGCGTGCGCATCGTCGTCGGCTCGCGCAAGGCGCAGATGGCCGACCGCGCGATGTACCGGCAGGTCGGTGTCCAGCCGGAGGAGCAGGCCATCCTGGTCAACAAGAGCTCGGTGCATTTCCGTGCCGATTTCGAGCCGATCGCCGAGACCATCCTGGTCTGCGCCGCCCCGGGCCCCATGCCGGTCGATCCGTCCGCCCTGCCGTGGCGCCGCCTGCGGCCGGGCGTGCGCACCGCGCCGCTCGGCGCGCCTTTCGCCTGAGATCCTGCCCGCGCCTTCAATCGCCTGGAGACCCGATGCCTGTCCTGCCGCAGATAGATGCCTTCAAGAACGACCTCACCGCGATCCGGCGCGACCTCCACGCCCATCCGGAAATCGGTTTCGAGGAGGTCCGCACTGCCGGCATCGTCGCCGACAAGCTGCGGAGTTGGGGCGTCGAGGTGCATACCGGGATCGGCACGACCGGCGTCGTCGGCGTGCTGAAAGGCGAGGGCGGGCCAGGCAGGCGGATCGGCCTGCGGGCGGACATGGACGCGCTGCCGATCCAGGAGATCACCAACCTGCCGTGGCGCTCGACGGTGGCGGGCAAGATGCATGCCTGCGGCCATGACGGGCATACCACGATGCTGCTGGGTGCCGCGCGCTACCTCGCCGAGAATCGCGGTTTCAACGGCACGGCGATCTTCGTGTTCCAGCCGGCGGAGGAGGGGCTCGGCGGCGCGCGCCGGATGATCGCGGAAGACCTGTTCGGGCGCTTCCCCTGCGACGAAATCTACGGCCTGCACAACGCCCCCAATCTCGATCCGGGCCAGATCTCGGTCTTTCCGGGCGCTGCCATGGCGGGCGCCGACTTCTTCGATATCCGGATCACCGGCAAGGGCAGCCATGGAGCCATGCCGCATATGGGGCGCGACCCCGTCATGGCGGCGATGAGCCTCACCGCCGCGCTCCAGACCATCGTCAGCCGCAATGCCGATCCGCGCGAGGCGGCCGTGCTCTCGATCACCCAGATCCATGCCGGCTCGGCCTATAACGTCATTCCCGAAGAGGCGGTGCTCGCGGGCACGATCCGGACCTTCACCGAGGAGACAGGCGAGCTGGTGCGCCAGCGGATGCGCGAGATCGCGGCCGGGACGGCAGCGACCTTCGGCGTCTCCATCGACGTCGATATCCGCAATATCTTCAACGTGCTGGTCAACCACGACATTCCGGCGCAGGCGATGGCGGAGGTCGCAGCCGAGATCGTCGGCACGCCCAACGTCCTGACGGAGCCGAAGGCGATGATGGGCAGCGAAGACTTCGCCGACATGCTGCGGGTCGTGCCGGGCGCCTATGCCTGGGTCGGCCATGCCGGCGACGTGCCGGTGCACAACCCGGCCTATGTGCTCGACGACGGCATTTTGCCGGTCGGCGCCAGCCTGCTGGCGCGCATCGTCGAGACGCGTGCGGCCGGGTGAGGGACGCCCCGATGAATCTCGAGAACCTGCCGCTCGACACGGACGAGCTGCTCGCCGGCCTGCGCCCCTGGATCGAGTGCGAGAGCCCGACCTTCGACGCCGCCGCAGTGAACCGCATGATGGACCTCGCCGCGGCCGCAACCGCAGCGGCGGGGGCGACGATCACGCGCATTCCCGGGCCGTCCGGGCTCGGCGATTGCGTGCGCGGAGATTTCCCGCACCCGCGACGCGGCGAGCCCGGCATCCTGGTGATGTCGCATCTCGACACGGTCCATCCGGTAGGGACATTGGCGAAGCTGCCGTTCCGGCGCGACGGCTCGCGCTGCTACGGTCCCGGCATCCTCGACATGAAGGGCGGCGCCTATGCGGCGCTGCAGGCCATCATTGCCCTGGCGAAGGCAGGCATCGAGACGCCGCTTCCGGTGAGCGTGCTCTACACCAGCGACGAGGAGATCGGCAGCCCCGGCACGCGCGGGATCATCATGGAGCAGGCGCGCCGCGACCGCTTCGTGCTGGTGCCCGAGCCGGGGCAGCCGGGGGACGGCGTGGTGACCGGCCGCTACGCGATCGCGCGCTTCAATCTGCTGGCGCAGGGGCGTCCGAGCCATGCCGGCTCCCGCCTCAGGGACGGGCGCTCGGCGATCAACATGATGGCACGACAGCTCATCGCCATCGAGGAGATGACCGGGGAGGACTGCACCTTCTCGGTCGGCGTCATCGAGGGCGGGCGCTGGGTGAACTGCGTCGCGACCTCGTGCAGAGCCGAGGCCCTGAGCATGGCGAAACGGCAGGCTGACCTGGACCGCGGCGTCGAACGCATGCTCGCGCTGAGCTATCGCGACGCGGACGGAACCGGCTTCGCGGTGACGCGCGGCGTCACCCGCCCGGTCTGGGAGCCCGATGAGGGGACCATGGCGCTGTACGGCCTCGCCCGGGACATCGCCAATGAGCTGGGGTGGGACCTCGGCCACGCCTCCGCCGGTGGCGGTTCCGATGCCAATTTCACCGGCGCGGCCGGCATTCCGTCGCTCGACGGGCTCGGCCTTCTCGGTGCCGGCTATCACACGCTGGAAGAACACATCGAGATCGACAGCCTGCCGCGCCGGATCAGGCTCATGGCGGGGCTGCTCGCGCGCCTCGCGAATTGACCGGCGGTTGACAAGGCGGGGTTGCTTAAAGGAGCCTCGCTCCTTCATGGCACGGCGCCTGCATCCGGGCGGACAGGGATCGACAAAGGCAGGTCGGGACGAACAATCGCACATCAGGACGCATTCGCATCACGATCACACAGAACGGGCGCCGGAACGGCCAGAGGGGAGATCACAGGATGTTGTCGCGTTTGAAGACCATCACGGCGGGAATGCTGCTTGCCGGCACGATGCTGGCCCAGGCCGGCCCGGCGCAGGCCGAGACGACGATGAAGGTCGTCATGCATTCCGACGTGAAGATCGTCGATCCGATCTGGACGACCGCCTATATCGTCCGCAACCACGGCTACATGATCTACGACACGCTGTTCTCGATGGACGAGAAGGGCGAGATCAAGCCGCAGATGGTCGACACCTATACGGAGTCGCCCGACAAGCTGACCTACAAGTTCACGCTCCGCGACGGCCTGCTCTGGCATGACGGCAAGCCCGTCACCTCCGAGGACTGCATCGCCTCGATCAAGCGCTGGTCGGCCAAGGATCCTGTCGGCCAGAAGCTGATGACCTTCGTCGACGCCATCACGGCCGACGACGCCAAGAGTTTCACCGTAAAGTTGAAATCGCCGACCGGCCTGCTGATCTTCGGGCTCGGCAAGCCGTCGTCGAACGTGCCGTTCATGATGCCGAAGCGGGTGGCGGAAACGGACCCCAACACGCAAATCTCGGAATTCATCGGCTCGGGGCCATTCGTTCTGAAGCAGGACGAATGGAAACCCGGCGACAAGATCGTCTACACCAAGTTCAAGGACTACAAGCCCCGCGCCGAGCCCGCCTCGGGCCTGGCCGGCGGCAAGGTCGCCAAGATCGACCGCATCGAATGGCTGGCGGTGACGGACCAGCAGCAGGCCGTCAACGCGCTGCTGGCAGGCGAGATCGACATGATCGAGCAGCCGGCCTTCGACCTGATCCCGCTGCTCAAGGACGACAGCAACATCAAGCTGTGGAACTACAACCCGCTCGGGCTGCAGTACACGATGCGCTTCAATCACACCCAGCCTCCCTTCGACAATCCGAAGGTGCGACAGGCGGTGACCTACGCGCTGAACCAGAAGGACTTCCTCGAAGCGACCGTCGGCAACCCCGAGTATTATCAGGTCTGTAAGGCGATGTTCGTCTGCGGCTCGCCGCTCGCCTCGGAAAAGGGCATGGACGGGCTGCTCGAGTCGAACTTCAAGAAATCCCAAGAGCTACTGAAGGAGGCCGGCTATGACGGCAAGCCGGTGGTGCTGCTGCATTCGACCGACCTGCAGTCGCTGACGAATCTCGGTCCGGTTGCCAAGCAGTTGCTCGAGAAGGGCGGCTTCAAGGTCGACATGCAGTCCTCCGACTGGCAGACGGTCGTTTCCCGGCGCGTCCGCAAGGATCCGATCGACAAGGGCGGCTGGAACCTGATGCAGACCTCCTGGGTCTCGGCCGATATCCTGAACCCGGTCATGGCCGGCTTCTTCAATGCCAGCTGCGACAAGGCGGCCTTCGGCTGGCCCTGCGACGCTGAAATGGAGAAGCTGCGCGACGACTTCGCGCGCGAGCCCGATCCGGCCAAGCAGAAGGCGATCGCGGAAGCGGTGCAGATGCGCTGGCGCGAAGTCGTCACCCATGTCCATCTCGGCCAGTACAACGTGCCGATCGCGACCCGCAAGAACATCACCGGCATCCTGACGGCGCCGGCGCCGGTCTTCTGGAACGTCGAGAAGAAGTGAGGCGGATGCGGCTCCTTCCTCGCCGGAACCTGGCCTGATGCCGGGCTATATTCTGCGGCGCCTGCTGGCGGCGATCCCGGTCCTGGTGATCGTCGCCGTGCTGGTCTTCCTGATGCTGCGGCTGACGCCGGGCGATCCCGCGGCGGTCATCGCCGGCGACAATGCCAGCTCCGAGCAGATCGCGCTGGTGCGCAACCGGCTCGGACTCGATCAGCCGATCCTCGCCCAGTTCACGATCTGGGCGAAGAACCTGCTCTCGGGCAATCTCGGCGAATCCTTCTTCTTCAAGAAGCCGATCTCGGAGCTCATCCTCGGGCGCATCGAGCCGACGCTGTCGCTCGCCTTCGCGACCATGCTGATCGCGATCTGCGTCGCGATCCCGCTCGGCGTGCTCGCCGCCTACAAGCACGGCTCCTGGATCGACCGCATCGTGATGGGCTTCTCGGTGCTGGGCTTCTCGGTCCCGGTCTTCGTGATCGGCTACATGCTGATCTATCTCTTCGCGATCACCCTGGGATGGTTTCCGGTGCAGGGCTACCAGCCGATCTCGGCCGGCTTCGGCGGGTATCTGCAGCGGCTCGTCCTGCCTTCGCTGACGCTCTCGGTGATCTATGTCGCGCTGATCGCGCGGATGACGCGGGCAAGCGTGCTCGAAGTGCTGAACGAGGACTACATCCGCACCGCGCGCGCCAAGGGGCAGGTCGAGCGCAAGATCCTGTTCCGCCACGCGCTGAAGAACGCCGCCGTGCCGATCGTCACGGTGGTCGGCATCGGCATCGCCCTGCTGATCGGCGGCGTCGTGGTGACCGAGAGCGTCTTCGCGATACCCGGCCTCGGCCGCCTCACTGTCGATGCCGTGCTGGCGCGCGACTACCCGACGATCCAGGCCGTGATCCTGCTGTTCTCCGGCATCTATGTCGGGATCAACCTGCTGATCGACCTGACCTACAGCCTGTTCGACCCGAGGATCCGCTATTGAGCGCCGAGCCGACCCTGCTGGCGCCGGTCGCCGATGAACCCGCCTCCTCGGGCCGGGGCGTCCTGCGCCGGCTCCTGACCAATATCTCCGTGCTCATCGGCGGCTCCGTGCTCGTGCTGATGACGCTGATCGGGCTGCTCGCCCCGCAGCTCGGCACCATCGACCCGACCGCGATCAACCCGGTCGCGCGCAACAAGAAGCCGGGCTTCGAACGGACCATCCGCGCGGAGGACGGCGCAAGCTCGACCTTCACCCACCGGATGGGGACCGATTCCCTCGGCCGCGACGTCTACAGCCGGGTGGTCTACGGCGCGCGCATCTCGCTGGTGATCGCACTCGCGGTTGCCATCGCCAGCATCGCGATCGGCCTCGTCATCGGCCTTCTGGCCGGCTATGTACGCATTCTCGACGGGCCGATCATGCGCGTGATGGACGGGTTGATGGCGATCCCGGGCATCCTGCTCGCCATCGCCGTGGTCTCGCTGTTCCGGGCGGGGCTGCTCGCCGTCATCGTCGCGATCATCGTGCCCGAGATCCCGCGCGTCGTCCGGCTGGTGCGATCGATCGTCCTCTCGGTGCGCGAGGAGCCCTATGTCGAGGCCGCGATCATGGCCGGCACACGCCTGCCCAAGCTGATGGTGCGCCACATCCTGCCGAACACCACCGCACCGCTGATCGTGCAGGGCACCTTCATCGCGGCTTCCGCCATACTCGTCGAGGCTATCCTTTCCTTCCTCGGCATCGGCATCCCGCCGGAGACGCCGAGCTGGGGCAACATCATGGCCGAGGGGCGCAATCTCTTTCGCGTGTTTCCGCACAACATCCTCTACCCCGGCATCTTCCTGGGACTGACGGTGCTCGCCGTGAACATCCTGGGCGACGGCCTGCGTGACACGCTCGATCCGAAGATGGCCGGCCGATGAGCGTCGAAACGGATCCTGTGCTGGAGGTCTCGGGCCTCACCATCGCGCTGCCTGGCGGCGGCGACAGGCCGCATGCGGTCGAGGACGTCTCGCTCAGCGTCGGCAGGGGGGAGATCGTCTGCGTGGTCGGCGAGTCCGGCTCGGGAAAGTCGGTTACGGCATTCTCGGTGATGGGACTGCTGGCGAAAGTGCTGAAGCCCGTGGCGGGAGCGATCCGGCTGGAAGGTGAGGATCTGCTCGCCGCTTCGCCCCAGCGCTTGCGCGCCCTGCGAGGCGACCGCATGGCGATGATCTTCCAGGAGCCGATGACCGCGCTCAACCCCGTGCTGACGATTGGCGACCAGATCGAGGAGGTGCTGCGCATTCACACCGATCTCGACCAGCCGCAGCGCCGTGCCCGGGTGCTCGCCATGCTCGAAGCGATGCGCCTGCCCGATCCCGAGCGCATGCACGCCTCCTATCCGCACCAGATCTCCGGCGGCCAGCGCCAGCGCGTGATGATCGCGGCGGCCCTGATCCTCGACCCCGCACTGCTGATCGCCGACGAGCCGACGACCGCGCTCGACGTCACGACGCAGGCGCAGATCCTCAAGCTCATCAAGGAGATGCAGGAGCGGCGCGGCACGGGCGTGCTGTTCATCACCCATGATTTCGGCGTCGTATCCGAGATCGCCGATCGGGTGGTGGTGATGGAAAAGGGGCGCGTGGTCGAGCAGGGGCCTGCGGCGCAGGTGCTGCGACAGCCGAAGCACCCCTATACGCGCATGCTGATCGCGGCTGTGCCGGTGCTGAAGCCTGCGCAACGGCCCGAACCGGCGGGGCCGATGGCCCTGGAGACCACCGGGCTCGGCAAGACCTACCGTTCCGGCGGGCTGTTCAGCAAGGAGCGCGTGGTTGCGGCCGCCGCCGGTGTCGGCATCCGCGTGCGCCGTGGCGAGACGGTCGGGATCGTCGGCGAGTCCGGCTCGGGAAAGACCACGGTGGCACGCTGCGTCGCGCGGCTGATGCCGCCGAGCGAAGGTCAGATCCTGGTGCCGGACATCGACATCGCGCGGCTCTCCGAGCGCCGCCTGCGGCCTTACAGGCGCAAGATCCAGGTGGTGTTCCAGGATCCCTTCCGCTCGCTCAATCCACGGCGCAAGGTGGGCGAGTCGATCATCGAAGGCCCCGTCAATTTCGGCCAGAGCCGGTCGGTCGCGCTCGCTCGCGCTCGCGAACTGATGGAGCTCGTCGGCCTGCAGCCCTCGGCTCTGGCGCGCTATCCGCACCAGTTCTCAGGCGGCCAGCGCCAACGCATCGCGATCGCGCGCGCGCTGGCGATGGAGCCGGAGATTCTGATCGCCGACGAGGCCGTCTCGGCGCTGGACGTCTCGGTGCAGAAGCAGGTGCTCGCCCTGCTCGACGATGTTCAGAAACGCTTCGATCTCGCCATCCTGTTCATCACCCACGACCTGCGCGTCGCCGCCCAGATCTGCGACCGCCTGGTGGTGATGGAAAAGGGCAGGGTGGTGGAACAGGGCCGCACCGCGGATGTCTTCGCCGCCCCGGCCCACGCCTATACCCGCAGCCTGATCGAGGCCGCCCCCGGCCGCGATTTCGCGACCGGCGAAGGCTGAACCGACGCTTCGGAGCGAGCCGCGGATGAGGGCATCGGCATGACCTTGGCAATGAGCTGGGAGGAGTGGAGCTCCCATGACGCGACCGGCCTGGCCGCGCGTGTGCGCAACGGGGAACTGACGCCCACGGAACTCGCGCGGCAAGCTGCGGCCGGCATCGCGCGGACCAATCCGGCGCTCAGCGCCGTGGTCGAGATCTTCGAGGACGTCGTGTCCGATCCGCTCGGGGACGGGCTCGACCCGTCAGGCCCGTTCGCCGGGGTGCCCTTCCTGATGAAGGATCTCGGCCCGACGCTGAAAGGAAGACTGCAGGAGCAGGGTTCGCTGTTCATGCGCGGCAACCGCCCGGCCGCCGACGCCTGGCTGACCGGACGGATGCGCAAGGCCGGTCTCAACCTGATGGGCCGGACGACCACGCCGGAATTCGGCGTCTGCAGCTCCGCCGAGAATCCCGCCGTCTACATCACCCGCAATCCCTGGAACACCGACTACACCACCTGCGGCTCGTCCGCCGGCACGGCGGCGGTGGTAGCGGCAGGCGTCCTGCCGCTGTCGCATGCCACCGATGGCGGCGGCTCGATCAGGATTCCCGCCGGTTTCAACGGCAATATCGGGCTCAAGGCGTCCCGCGGCGTCTTCTCGATCGCGCCTGGCCTGTCGGACATCACCGGCTATGTCTCGACGCAGGGTTGCCAGAGCCGCAGCGTGCGCGACACCGCCGCCTTCGTCGACGCGTGCCGCGGCGGCGCTCCGGGCGAGTTCATGCCGTACTGGGCCGCCCCGGAGCCTTATTCCACGCTGATCCGGCGCGATCCTCCGCCGTTGCGCATCGCCCTGTCGCACGAATGGGGGGACTATCGCGCGACGCCCGCCATCGTGTCCGAGCTGGAACGGGCAGGGCGGTTCCTCGCGGAGCTCGGCCACCACGTCGACTGGGCGTTGCCGGATGTCGACCTCAGGGCCGCTTTCGCGGCGCAGACGACCTGCTATATCAGCAATTTTGCGCAGGTCATTGCCGGTTTGCTCGAAGCGCGGGGCTTGGCCAGACCGCCGGAAGAGCTGATCGAGCCGATGAATATCCGGATCTGGGAAGCGGGCAGGGACATGTCCTATGCCGAGCGTTACCGGATGCAGGCGGTGTTCAACAGCACGGCGCGCGGCTTCGGAGCCTTCTTCGAGACATGGGACGTCATCCTGACGCCGATCACCGCCTTGCCGACACCGAAGATCGGCACCCGCGACTATCTGACGACCAGCGACAATCCCGACGTGCTCGACTGGTTCGGCAATCTCTGGCGGTTCTTCGCCTATACGCCCTTGTCCAATCTGTGCGGGATTCCCGCGCTATCGATGCCGATGGGCCGGCAGGAGAACGGATTGCCTTTCGGCATCCAGGCACAGGCGCGACAAGCCAATGACGGCCTGCTGCTTCAGCTGGCGGCCCAGGTCGAGCGCGCGCTGGAGGGGCGCTGGAACGACGGCCGGCGGCCAGCCATCCATGTGGCGGCGGACTGACGCGCTCAGCTGTCGGCGCTCTCCAACCCGCACCATTCCGCGATGAACAGCGCCATGGCGCCGGTAATGCGCTTGACCGAAGCCAGGCTGACGCGTTCGTCGAAGGCATGGATGCCTTCGCCGGACGGGCCGTAGCAGAGCGCCGGAATCCGGTCGTAGAGCGCGTAGACACGGGCATCCAGATAGGCGGCCGTCATGAAGGAGCGCAGCGGCTTGCCGATGGCCGCCTCATGCGCCCGTCCGAGCACAGCCTCCGCCTCGCTCCCGGGCTCGAGCACGTAACCTTCGGCCCAGAACCCGTTGAAGGTCACCTTCGGCGGGTTGTTGGCGAGGAAGGAGTCGCTCCGCGACGCTGCACGGATGCAATCCTCGACCCGCTGGGCGATCTCCTGCGCGGTGACGCCGGGATAGAGGCCGATGCGGCAATCGACCTTGCACCAGCAGGGCACGGAGGAGGCCCAGTCGCCGCCCTCGATCTTGCCGATATTCAGATTGAGCGGGTGCGGTTCATCCTCGAAATGACGGCGACCGACCTTCTCGGCGTTGAGTTCGGCTTCCAGCCCGCGCAGCGCGGCGACGATCCGGTAGGCGGCATCGATCGCGTTCGCGCCCGTGCCCATCTCGCGCACATGCGCCGGCACGCCGCGAACCTCGAACTGGAACCAGAGCACGCCGATATTGGCCCGGGCCAGCATTTCCTGCTCGGGTTCCGGGATCAGTGCCGCATCGGCGCGATAGCCGCGCAGATGCGTCATCAGCGCGCCGTTGCCGGTTGATTCCTCCTCCACCACCGACTGGACATACACCGTCGCCGCCGGCTGCAAGCCGATACGTTTCAATGCGTCGAGGCAGAACAGGTTCGCGCCGGCCCCCGCCTTCATGTCGGCGCTGCCGCGGCCGTACATCCAGTCGCCCTCGATCACCGGGTCGAACGGCGCATGCGTCCACTGATCGCGCGGGCCGGCAGGGACCACGTCGACATGTGCCTGCAGGATGAGCGAGCGGCCTTTCTCGACACGTGGGCGGTGAATGCCGACGACGATCGGTGCCTGGGAATGCGTATCCGAGAACGGCGCGCCGCCGGGATGCGCGGCGATCGCCTCCCTGTCCATCGCGAAGCGATCCATGGCGTAGCCGCGCTCCTTCATGGCGCGGAAGACGAAGTCCTGCACGGCCTGCTCCTGCCCACGCGTCGAAGCGAAGCGGACCAGGTCCTGGGTATATCTGATCTGCTCGTCGAAGCCCGCATCCACGGCGGCGAGGATGCGGTCGCGCAGGGCAGGGTCGAGGGACATGCGTTCACTCCAGGAGGTCGACTCGGCGCAGGCGGACCGCTAGCGCGCAGCGCGCAAGCCTACGATGCCGCCAAGCCTTCCGGATACAGACGCCTGCGCAGGCGAGGACGGCGCGGCGCGCACCGCCGGTGCGGCAATATTCGATTCGCATAAGACATATTATGGAACTTAAATGAAGACGCAGATCGAATGGACGTGACGCTGTCAGCCCTTCGCCCGGATGACCATGCCGTCGAACGCCACTTCGATGTCGTCCGGCAAGCGGTTGGAAAGGCTGCGATAATCCAGATCGACGTGGAGGTTCGTGAGGACGGCGCGTCTCGGCTTCAGCAGCGCAATCGCCTCCAGCGACTCGGCCAGATGGAAATGGCTCGGATGCGGGGTCTCGCGCAGGCAGTCGAGGATCAGCGTGTCGAGCCCGGCCATCGTCTCCATTGCCGCCGGCGGGATCAGGCTGACATCCGGCAGATAGGCCAGATCGCCGAAGCGGAAACCGAGCGCCTCGTAGTTCGGACCATGCTCGACCCGGAACGGCAATGCATCGATCGGTCCGCCGGCGCCCTCGATCGTCTGGGCATGGCCGGCATTGATCTCGTCCATGTCCAGGATCGGCGGATAATAGCTGCCGGGCGGCGTCTCGAAGAGATAGCCGAAACGTGTGCGCAGCGCTTCTTGCGTCGGCGTGTCCGCATAGAGGCGAATGCGCCGGCGCATATGCAGGACCAGCGCGCGAAGGTCGTCGATGCCGTGGGTATGGTCGGCATGAGCGTGCGTCATCAGCACGCCATCGAGCGCCGGCACCTCGGCCGACAGCAATTGCTCGCGCAGGTCCGGCGTGGTGTCGACCAGAACGCGGGTCGTGCCGTTAGGGCCCGAGCGCTCCACCAAGATCGAGCAGCGCCGCCGCCGATTGCGGGAATCTGTCGGGTCGCAGGCCCCCCAGCCGGAGCCCGGCCGCGGTACACCGCCGGAAGAGCCGCACCCGAGGATCGTGACCGTCAGCGCCATCGCCGGTTCAGGCGACCTGCGCCACCGGTGCGGCGTGGTCCATCTTCCAGTAGCAGCGTCGTGCGTTTTCCGTCGTCATCCGCGCCGCCTCGTCGAACGAGAGGCCGATCGCATCGGCAAGGACCTTCGCGGTTTCAACGACGTAAGAGGGTTCGTTACGTTTTCCTCTGAACGGTACAGGCGCAAGATAAGGCGCATCCGTCTCGACCAGCAGGCGCTCGCGCGGGACCATGCGCGCTATGCGGCGCAGGTTTTCCGAGGTCTTGAATGTCAGGATACCGGAGAACGAAACATACAGGCCGAGTTCGACACCGGTCATCGCCAGCGCCTCGCCGGCGGTGAAGCAGTGCAGAATGGCAGGGAAGGCGCCCTTCCCCATCTCCTCGCGCAGGATCGCGGCCATGTCGTCGTCGGCTTCGCGCGAATGGATCACCAATGGCAGCTGCGTGATCCGGGCAGCGGCGATATGGGTTCGCAAGCCTTGTGCCTGCGCCTCGCGCGGGCTCGAGTCGTAGTGATAGTCGAGCCCGGCTTCGCCGATGGCGACGCAGCGCGGGTGACGCGACAAGTCGACGAGGCGCTCGGCGGTGACGTCGAGCTCCTCATGCGCCTGATGCGGATGCGTGCCGACGGAGAACCAGACCGACGGAAAGCGCTCGGCGATCGCGGCATAATCGGCAAAGCGAGCAACCCGTGTCGAGATCGTCACCATCCGGCCGACCCCGGCGGCCTCGGCCCGCGCCACATAGGCCGGCAGGTCCTCGGCGAAATCCGGGAAGTCGAGATGGCAATGCGTATCGATCAGCATCACGCGGCCTGACCGTCTTCGGGCTCGACATAGCGCGGAAAGACCGCGCTTGGCGCCGGCAGCGGCGCGCCGCTCGCCAGACGTCCGGCGTTGCCAAGGGAAGCGAAGCTGCGTGCCTCGGAGGCGATGGCGAGCAGGTCGAGCAGCTTGCCGGCCGCCACCGGCATCACCGGCTGCACCAGGATCGAGACCTGCCGGATCACCTCGATCGTGACATAGAGCACCGTATCGCGGCGGGCAGGGTCGCTCTTGGTCAGGCGCCAAGGCTCGTTGCCGGCGAAATAGCGGTTGGCTTCCGCCACCACCGCCCAGATCTCGGCCAACACCGTGTGTAGCGCGAAATCCTGCATCGCCGCACGCGCCCTGACGAGCGCGCCGTCTGCCATGGCGAGCATGGCCTCGTCGGCTTCCGTCAGCGTACCGGGCGCAGGCACCCTGCCCTCGCAGTTCTTGGCGATCATCGAGAGCGAGCGCTGCGCCAGATTGCCGAGATCATTGGCGAGATCGGCGTTGATCCGGCCGACGATGGCGTCGTGGCTGTAATTGCCGTCCTGGCCGAAGGAGACCTCGCGCAGGAAGAAATAGCGCAACTGGTCGACGCCATAGGTCGCGGTGAGGTCGAAGGGGTCGACGACATTGCCAAGCGACTTCGACATCTTGGCGCCCTTGTTGAGCAGGAAGCCGTGGCCGAAGACGCGCTTGGGCAGTGGCAGACCGGCCGACATCAGGAAGGCCGGCCAGTAGACCGCGTGGAAGCGCACGATATCCTTGCCGATGATGTGGACATCGGCCGGCCAATAATGCGCGCGGGGGCTCTGCGGATCGGGAAAACCCGTTCCGGTCAGGTAGTTGTTGAGCGCATCGACCCAGACATACATGACGTGCTTCGGGTCGCCCGGCACGGGAAGACCCCAGTCAAAGGTCGTGCGGCTGATCGAGAGATCTTCGAGCCCGCCCTTCACGAAGGACACGATCTCGTTCCTCCGCGTCTCCGGCGAAATGAAGTCCGGGACGTCTTCATAAAGCTTCAGCAGCGCGTCCTGGTATTTGGCGAGGCGGAAGAAGTAGCTCTCCTCCTCGATCCACTCGACAGGAGTGCCCTGCCCGCCCAGGCGCGTGCCATCGGGCTGGAGGGTCGTCTCCTCCTCGCCGTAGAAGGCTTCGTCCCGCACCGAGTACCAGCCGGAATATTTGGCGAGATAGATGTCGCCATTGGCCTCCATCCGCCGCCAGAGCTCCTGCGTCGAGGGCAGATGGTCGGTGTCCGTGGTGCGGATGAAGCGGTCGAAGGAGCAGCCGAGCGAGCGCTCCATCTCCTGGAAGCGCCCGGCGATCTTATCGACGAACTCCTTCGGCGACAGGCCGTTCTGGGCCGCCGTGCGCGCGACCTTCTGGCCGTGCTCGTCGGTGCCGGTCATGGCGAAGACGTCGTAGCCGTCGAGCCGCTTGAAGCGGGCGATCGCGTCCGCCGCCACCATCTCGTAGGCGTGGCCGATATGCGGCGGCCCGTTGGTGTAGTGGATCGCGGTCGTCAGGTAGAATTTCGGGGCCGTGGCCATCGTCTGTCCGAGAGCTTCGCTTCACGCTGCGCGCGAGCGGGAAACCGCAGCCGACAGATCATGAAACATCGACATCACCAGCGGGCGTCGGTCGAGATTGTAGGTCTCGACCTCGCGCGCCGAACGCTCCAGCTTTTCCCATACCTCCGCCAGCGGTGCAAGGCGCGCCGGTTGCGCCGCAGCATGGGCATGAAGATGGTCGGAGAGCCAGCCCTGGACCGTCTCGATCATCACGGCGAAGTCACGCTCGCCGGCCTTGCCGGCGACATCCTCGGCAAGGGCCAGCACGGCGCCGAGGTCGATCCGAGGCAGCGCATCGAGCCGGGCCCTGACGCTCTCGACCAAGGCCAGGGTTTCGGGGTCGACATAGGTGAGCGCGCGCCTCACCGAGCCCTCGGCGAGCGAGGCTGCCCGCTCCAGGGCGGATAGGTCGAAAGGCGCGTCCATGCGCTCCAGGGCCGTGCGCCCGGCCGCCACCACATCATCCGCGGTCAGCGGCTCGAAGCCGAGGAGGCGACAACGCGAGCGGATCGTCGGCAGCAGCCGGCCCGGCGCATGCGCGACGATCAGGAACAGAGCGCGCGGCGGCGGCTCCTCGAGCAGCTTCAGCAGCGCATTGGCGGTCGGCCGGTCCATGTCCTCGGCGGAGTCGACGATACAGACGCGCCAGCCGCCTTCGGCCGCGCTCGCGCCGAAGCGATCGATGACGCGCCGCGCCGCATCGACGGGAATGTTGCTGGTGTAACTCTTGCCGTCGGGCTTCAGGCTGCGCCGAAGAAGATGCAGGTCCGGATGCGAGCGGGCGATGACGCGCCGCGTCGCCGGATCGCTTTCCGGCATGGCGAGGCTGTCGCTGCCCGCCGCCCTCCGCAGCGGGTCGCCGGCCGCGAGCATGAAGCGGGCGGCGCGGTAGGCGAAGGTCGCCTTGCCGACGCCCTGCGGCCCGCCCAGGAGCCAGGCGTGATGCATCCGCCCGCCGCGCAAGGCATCGAGGAAGGCACGCTCCTGCGCAGCGTGGCCGACGAGCGCCAGCGTCTCACGGGGGTGCGGGGCGATCGGCAGCCGGTCGGGTTCGTCGCTCGTCTCGCGCATCAGCTGTCCCGCCTTGTCAGACGCTCGTTCACCGCCGACCATGCGGCATCCGCCAGCGCCTCGGGCGGCTGGCCCGCATCGAGCACGACGCAGCGGCCCGGCTCCCGCTTGGCAATCCCGAGATAAGCCTCGCGCAGCTTGCGATGGAACGCCAGCGTCTCGCCTTCGAAACGGTCGACGCTCTCGCCGGGGCGACGCCGCGCCGCGGCGCGGGCGAGGCCGATGCGGGGATCGAGATCGAGGATCAGCGTCAGCTCCGGCATCAGCCCGTCGATCGTGGCCTGCTCCAGCTCGGCGAGCAGACCGGGATCGATTTGGCCGAGCACACCCTGATAGACGCGGGTGGAATCGATGAAGCGATCGCAGATCACCCAATTGCCCTCGGCCAGCGCCGGCTTGATGAGCCGATCGATATGATCGATGCGCGCCGCGGAGAACATCAGGGCCTCCGCGAACGGACCGAACGATTTGATGCGGCCGGCCAGAATCGCCTCGCGGATCGCTTCCGCCTTGGGCGATCCGCCGGGCTCGCGCGTCGTCACGACGCTGGCGCCACCCTCGCGCAGCCGCCGCGACAGAGCCCGCGCCAGCGTCGACTTGCCGGCGCCCTCCCCGCCCTCGAGCGTGATGAAATGCCCTTGATTCACGTCAGGACCGCGTGATCCGCGCAAGCGCCTGTCGAACCCAACCGGTCGAGAGCTCGAGCAGCGCGTCGAGTGCACGGCCCTGCAAGCTGCCCGCCTTCACCGTCTCGGCAGCATAGAGCGGCACCGCCAGCGTCTTCACTTCGCCGCGCGACACGATCAGCTGCGCCACGGGCGCGCCCTCCTGCACGGGCACGTTCAGGGGCCCCTGGTAGACGATGCGGGCCGAAAGGCGCTCGCCCGTGCCGCGCGGCAGCAGCAGGCTGACCGCTCCCTTGGTGCGCAAGGCGATGCGGCTCTTCTCGCCGCCATACACGCTGGCTTCCCCGACCACTTCGCCGTCGCCGAAGAGCTGGCGCTTCTCGAAAGCACGGAAGCCCCATTCCAGCAGCTTGCGCGCCTCCGAGGCGCGGTCGCGGCCGGTCTTGAGACCGTTCACTACGACGATCAGCCGTTGGCCGTTTTCCACCGCGGAACCGACGAGGCCATAGCCGGAGTCGTCGAGATCCCCGGTCTGCAGCCCATCGGCGCCGATCTCCATCGTCAGGAGCGGATTGCGATTCACCTGCCGGATCTTGTTCCAGGTGAACTCCCGCTGGCCGAAGATCTTGTAGAGGTCGGGATAGGTCCTGACGATGTGGTTCGCCAGAAGGGCGAGTTCGCGGGCCGTCACGCGCTGCTCGGGATCCGGCATGCCGGTCGCGTTGCGGAAGACCGATCTGGTCAGGCCGAGCGCCCTCACCCGCTCCGTCATCACCCGGGCAAATGTCGCCTCGTCGCCGGCGATCGCCTCGGCCAGCGCGATGGCGGCGTCGTTGCCGGCCTGAACGATCAGCCCCTGCAGGATATCGGAGAGCCGGATGCGGCTGTGTACGATAGCGAACATCGTGGTGCCGCGAGCCGGCGCCCCGCCCTTGCGCCAGGCATTCTCGGATATGCCGATTTCGCTATCGAGGCTGAGGCGCCCCGCAGCGATCTCCTGGAATGCGACGAGCGCTGTGGCGATCTTGGCCATGCTGGCCGGCACCATCGGCTCGTCTGCTGCCTTTTCGTAGAGGACCGCGCCCGAATCCGAATCCAGCAGGAAAGCGAAAGGCGCCTGGGACTGAAAATTCTGCGCCCGGGCGGGCAGCGCGACGGCGGTGACGAGAAGCGCCACCGCCAAACCGCAGACCGGCCCGGCAAGCCACCCGCCCGCCGAACTCGACCTGCCTCGCACTCCCGAAAAATACGCCACGCTCATGCCTCGATCTGAAGCAGAGCGCCGTGGCTCCGGTCAAGCCGGAGCGACGTCAATTCCGTGCCAGCGACTGCAGGCTGTGCGGCACGAGGCGATTGAGCGGATGCGTCTTGCCGAAGCGCTCGATCGGAGCCTTCTCGGGTGAAGCGAACAGGCTCGCGACGCTGGCGCGCACCGGAGGCAAGGTCGTGCGCAGCGTTGCGGGAACCACGACCGGCCGTGCGGCGTTGGCAATCGTGTCGAGATCGAAGGGGCGGTTCGGCGGCAGCGGGGCACCCCGCACGGGCGTCGCCGCTATGGGAGCCGACTGGGCGAACGGCGTCGAATGCGCCGAAGCGAGCGTGGCGACGATCGGTTCGGCCGGAGCGATCGTCCGCGGCTGCGGCGGGGCATAGGCTTGCGCGACGGGCTGGCGGTCTGACGCCGCGCTCGGGAGCGGAGCCTCGGCCTGGGTGTCGATCTGGTCCTCGATGTCCGGGCTCGGGGTCCGGTTCGTGGAGGCGCCGCTGGCGCTGGCGACCATCGTCCGCGCGCTCGTTCCAGGGATCGGCGCCGGCGAGCCGTCGGTACGAAGGGTCGCGAGGAGAAGCTTGTCATCCGAGCCGGCGAGAGAGGCTTGGCCGAGATATTCCATCTTGATCCGCGCCGTGCCGAGATGGCGGAAGGCCAGGGCCTCGGCGGTGCGCTGCGACACGTCCATCAGGCGCCCGCCATGGAACGGGCCGCGATCATTGACACGCACGATGATCGACCGGTTGTTGAGCAGATTGGTCACGCGGGCATAGGCCGGAAGCGGCATGGTCGGATGCGCCGCCGTGATGCTGTTGCGGTCGTAGACCTCGCCGTTCGCGGTGCGGCGGCCGTGGAACGCCTCGCCGTACCACGAGGCGGTGCCGACCGCCGAGAACCCGACGGGCTTCTCGAACGGAACGTAGCGCTTGCCGGCGACGGAATAGGCCTTGCCCACGAGATGGCGGCCGCCGCCCTTCGGCACAGGCTGGCCGTCGGCGACGACACGGGGGCTGGCAGCACCGTATTTCCACTGCGGAAACGCACCGATCTCCTTGGAGCGGCGGCCGGCAACCTGGTTGCCGGCGCAATTGGCTGCGAGCAGGCCGACGAGAACGACGCACCCTAACCTGGCGATGGAAACGCGACTGAAGGGCGCCGTCGCCGACCCGGAAAATTCTGGGGATGTCTCCGTGGCCGAAAAGCGCGCGCCTCGAATCATGCCGTCATTTCCGTCTTTCGGGCCAAAAAATCATACCAAGGCAAGCCGCATGCGCAGCCTTGCCGAGTTTTCGGCCAATTCCATTAAGGGATCGTTAAACGACGAGCGCCTGATGCGACGCCGCTCATGGGCCATCCCGCTGCCCCGGATCGGGCACAAAAGTGTCGGAAACGAGACACATGTCAATGTGCCCGTCGCAGGATTTCCACTTTTCGCGAGAGCGTGTCTCTTCGGCCACGCCGACTTTCGGGCGGCGCTTCCGTCCGACGAGCTGCGCTCAGCTGGCGCCGCCATGCTCCGGATTGGCGGAAGGGGTGTCCGCGTTAGCGACTTATCCGACCTTGCCGGTCCTTGCCGGGATTTCTCAGTAAATGACGTAAAATCAAGGAATTAGTTGATCTGTCACTCTCAGCTCATATCATGCTCTATCAGGCAATCTCATGCTCAAGTTGGGGCAGGAGTTAGGGCAGCAGGTAGGAACGATGAGCAGAGGACTGAACCGATTATCCGCGCGGTTCGTAGCGACGGTGACCGAGGCAGGACGCTATGCCGATGGCGGGAACCTGTATTTCTCGATCTCGCCCAATGGCGGCCGGCGGTGGGTTTTCCTCTATCGGACACACGGCAAGCTCAAAGAGATGGGGCTAGGGTCAGCGCGCGATATCTCGCTAGCGAAGGCGCGAGACCGTTCGCAAGCAGCTCGAGCGCTCCTCGTCGATGGGCTTGACCCTCTGCAGAACAAGCGTGCCGAGATCGTCGCGACGCCGACTTTCGGGGAGGTCGCCAACGGCTATGTAGATGACATGGCGCCAGGCTGGAGCAATCCCAAACACATCGAGCAATGGCGCACGACGTTGGGCAACACCGAAGCAGACGCTAGTAAGCTGCGAATCGATGTGGCTTCCGAGAAGCAGCATCGCGAAGCCCTCGCGGCCCTACGCGCCCTGCCCGTCGACAAGGTCGAGACTGACCATGTGCTCTCGGTGCTATCGCCCATCTGGCAGGAGAAGCCCGAGACGGCGAGCCGTCTGCGCGGCCGAATAGAGGCGGTACTTGCTGCCGCGAGCGCCAAGGGGCTCCGCAGCGGCTTCAATCCGGCGCAGTGGCGCAACCATCTGGACCGGCTGCTGCCGAGGCGCAGGAAGCTCAGCCGCGGCCATCACGCCGCCCTGCCCTATGCCGACGTCCCGGAATTTATGACGGCGCTCCGCCAGCGTCAGGCGGTGGCCGCCCTCGCGGTTGAGTTCACGATTCTGACTGCGGCTCGGTCCGGCGAAACGCTCGGCGCGCAGTGGAAAGAGATTGATCTCAATGCTGCTGTCTGGACGGTTCCGGCAGGACGCATGAAGGCGAAGCGCGAACATCGCGTACCGCTATCTGATTCAGCCCTCGCCGTGCTCAACGTGGCCGCCAAGCTGCGCCCCAAGGACGATCAGGGCGAGTCGTTCGTATTCCCAGGCCAGCGGAAGGGGCGGCCTCTTTCCAACATGTCGATGGCGATGCTTTTGCACGACCGGATGAAGCTGACCGGCATCACCGTTCATGGCTTCCGTAGCTCATTTCGCGATTGGGCTGGCGAATGCACATCCGTTCCTCGCGAGATTGCCGAGGCCGCGCTTGCGCATGTTGTCGGCGACGAAACGGAGAGGGCCTACCGCCGCGGGGACGCACTCGAAAAACGTCGGACGCTCATGGATGAATGGGCTGCCTTCTGCTCAAAGTCAGAAGCCGGGGAGGAAAATGCAGCCGATGGATCAGCAAGCTGAAACTGCTCGCATCGAGCGCCGGCAGGCAGAACTTCGCACATTCGTCGAAAGATCGCGCGTCTTCGCCGAACGGCAGGGCTTGTCGATGCAACCGCTCTTGGAACGCGTGCAGAATAGCCCGCCGCCATGGACGTTTGTGGTCGGCAGCATGCTCGGAGCCATTATGCTGGTTGGGGTGGGCTTCTTAATTGGGAAGATATCTTAAATGACGAGCCCAATCCGCTGCGCCCAATAAATCATCGGGGCGGCCTATTCACTTCATCCAGCTTTGCCCGCCCTGAGATGGGCTATGGCTTTGTTGAGCCTCTGTCTCTGAATGGAACGAAGAGAGAATGGAAGGGTCAGAGATGCTTGGAACGCTAACGACGTAAGGAAGAAACACACGATTTGCGCTATTCTATATTGAACACTCCCCTCGGGGCATAGGAGAAAAACAAACAAAGCAGACAGTAGAATGATATATATTATGAATATATCTGTTTGCCTGTGTATTTTTCTTTGTGTCTCCTCGGCAGAGAGATAACTATGACGCCAAGATTGATCTAAAAGCATACTTGGATCGCCAAGGATGCTGATTATTGCGATCAACACACCCGCAAGAATAGCAAAAATCGCTGCGATTAACGCCAAAACATCAGCTTTATTTGTAAGTCTGTCGCTGAAAAAAATCGTTAGGATGAGCGAAGAGACTAAGCACAGGCCGATGACGATAATTCGACCGTAAGCAATCTTTCTTGATGTAGGTAATCTTTCAGGGTCTTTCATTGGATCGAATCCAAGAATTCTGCGATTTTGTTCCAGGCCATATCAACGCTCAAGATTGCTTCATTACCTGGATCATAGTAACTTGATCGCAAAAGAAGCTCTTCACGTGTAAATCTGGCTTTCGTTAACGTTCGAATTGCGAACTCTTCATCGTCTTCGACCGCTTCGGTTGCGAGAGTGGTCAGCGCTTCGATCTCAGCCGCGGGCGCTCCTCTCCGGGCATTGATGGAGATATTCACGTCCATGTTCGCCAACTCATCGACTTGGTCCTCGCGGTGATCGACATGCAAACGTGTTGAGAGTCCTCTCACTATTGCCCTACCAATGGTGTCAGAAAGTGACAGCGGCTGTCCGTCAACGACTTCGGCTGCGTCGGCATGCGGAAGCGAGACCCCAAGATCAAACCGATCGACGCCTTGCGCCAACATCCTCTGTATCGCTGCCGGGTCCGCTCTGGCCGACAGCACGAGGCGATTGCCGATATCCGCCCCATGTTGCAACTCAACGAGTTTCGCCAGCGCCCTAGCAACCGTCTCACTTCTGGCTCTGCCTGCGGCCACATATCCAACGTGCTGACGTCGTACTACCAGAGCGAGTTCGCGCTCCGTGAACTCCGATCCGTCCGGAGCTACTGCCGTCGAAAGATCTCCGGCCGGCTGCCCACCTGCATGCGGACGAATTCCCCTATGCGCGCCTGGAACATGCAAGGATAGATGCAGCCTGATTTCATCTTGCGAAACGTGGCGATGGCGGACTTCGCAAATCTGACCGCCGACCCGACACTCGGTATCGTCCACGTGGGGACAGGCAGCCAACGTCGTGCGAAGGAGATCGAGAAGGTTTTCAGTTCGACCGATCCACTGAACCCCCCTTAGGTGAATAGTCCTAATCATCGGCCTTCCCCCCGCATTTTGATGGCGGGAGGCTAGCCGAATCAAAAAGCGCGAGTCATCCGGTTTGTTGGGAAAGTGGGGTCCGGAACCTCAATTCCCTTTGGATAGCCGACCAGGCAGGCAAATCTTCGTATCAAGCCTGTGACCGTCGTATCGCAAAGCCCCTTAACCGACCGCCAAGGTAGCCTCCCCCGTTCGGTTCGTGCTGTCCTGGATGCCGCTCGGCCTTGCGGTGCTGACTTTCCGCTTCGACGTCCGGCTGTCCTTACCGGCTTCGCCCTGCGGCTGCTTCACGTCGAGCCGCGTGGTCCAGCCGCTCGACCGGTTGAATTCGTGCTGCACGCCGTCGATCCGATAGGTGCCATCTGCGCCGGGGCGGGCGTTCGCAAGGATCACGTTCGCTTCGGGCTGGGCATCAACGTTTCCGTCGATGCTGATGGTGCCGGCGCCTTTGCTGCGCTCCGATTCCTTCTTGAATGACAGCGCTCTGATGGAGGCTTCTAACTCGTCCGCGGCAGAATAGCGGTCGACGAAGGTGGCTTTCGCATCGGGGTCTTCGATCTGCTCGGTGCGATAAACCCACTTCGCAGCCTTTGCATCGTAGTACCTCGATTTCGTCTCGGCATATCGCGGCCGGCCCAAGACCGGATTGATGTCCCATCCCAACAGGTTGACGCCGCGCGTCGCGGAGATGGTCGGCAGGTCGGCGCCGCTGGCGCTCTTGCCCCCATTGCGTTCGGCGATGATCGCCTTGCCGCCCGAAATCTTGAAGGTTCCGCCGACCTCGCGCGCCAGGCGCTCGCCGAAGTGGATGAACGACTCGTTCTGCATCGCCCAATACTTCCGGGTGATGCCGGCGAGCGCGGGAGAGACCTGGACGCTGTCGAGCCCGGCCGCCCTGCCCGCCTCGCTCATGACATCGGACAGGGTCTTGTCGTCCCAATGCTTCTGCCGCTGTTCCTTGGCCTTCCCCTTGGTGTCGAAGCCCTTACCGGACACCGTCAGGACGGTTCCGCCGTCCCGGTCGCCCTTCGTCTTCACTTCGTCGACCGTGCCACGGAAGGCGAGCCGGACGCCGTTCCGGTCGCCCATGTAGATTTCGATGGCTGCGCCGTCGCGCGGGAACGCGAGAACCCCGCCACGGTCGTCGAGCTCAATCGAGCACTCGTCAGAACTGAACCCGGCCTTGTCCGTGATCGACAGGTTCATGAGGTACGGCATGACGTCGGAACTGACGTCCTGCCCATCGATCTTGATCACGCAGACGGTCTTGCTGGCCATGAGGCACCCCCGAAAAATTTACGATTCGCTCAGACGATAATTCTAGGCAAAATTAGTTACACTTCGGGTTTGAACTAAGTATTTGAATTACAATGCGGGTACGAAAAACAATAATTTGCATATTACAAATCGTTCGCATTATTTGACTCGTATACGAATTTGATCAATCCTTATTGTGCGAAAGCAATCAGGAGACTAATCCATGCGTAAACACGAAATTCCGACGCTTAGGGACATCAGCGAAAGCCTTGTCCGGGATTTTGGTGACTGTTCGGCTGACCCGGTTTTCGACGCTTTGAAGCAATTTCATCGGACACGTAGGAGCTATGAGGAGAATACGAGCCAGTTCGATCAGTCGCCCGACCAGTTTGACGCTTGGTGCGAAAGATTTGAGGGCGACTTGGAAGCTGTCCGGGTCGCCGTGCCAACGACGCCAGAGGGTTTCGAGGCTTCGATTGCTGAGCTCGCCCATCAGATGGCGTCGTCCTTGGGTGACGGGGCGGCAAGGCAGTGGCTGCGTTCGATCGATGAGGGGATCCGCTCGCTGGCCTATGCCGGATGGCGGCTGCCGAGCTCCGAGGATCGCGTCCGCGGTCGCCAGACCAATGCGTAACGCCGGCGAGGTGGAGTATCTAACGCCATCTGAGCTCAGCAAACGATGGGCGGGTGCAGTCACGCCGGGTACCCTTGCGGCTTGGCGCTCGCGTCGGCAAGGGCCGTCCTTCGTGAAATTCGGCGGTCGGATACTGTACCGGCTGGACGATGTTGAGTGCTTTGAGGCCTCGCAGAGACGATCTGTCGGGGACGGCTGATGTCCTCGGCGACCTCAACCCAGCCCTGCCGCTCGCTTTCGCCGGCGACAGGGATACCCTTTGCGCGGATGGCGTCTGCTGCAGCCATTTCCTTGGCGTACTCGGCTGCAATGACGTCACGAACCCGCTGCTTATGTTCCGATGAGATGCGGTATCCCTGCCCGTACAGCGTCTCAATCTCGACGCCGAGCGGCTTGAGCTTCTTCCGCATCTTGCAGATCATCACGTCGATAACTTTGATGTCGGGCAGGTCTCTATCGTTGTGCTCGTCATAGGTGACGTTGTGCAGCGATTCACGGGGCCACTGATCGCGGTTCAGAAGTGCCTTGAAAGCGCGCTCTTCGAGCGCCGTGAAGCGGAAGACCGCTGGTAGGAACTCAGGCGGGCGTAGCAATTCCCTGAGCCAGCGGCTTTCCTCGCGAAGCTGATCGATCTCTTCACGCAGACGACGTTCGGTAGGTGTCATCAGAACCCGGCATCCGAATGCAGCGAGCGCAACGCCGCTCCGCCGCCTTCGAGCTGCGGCGTTACACTGAGCTTCAACCCCGCGGCAGCGAGCCTAGCTTGTACCGCAGCGATCATAGCGTCGACCTCGTCCATAACGGCTGGGCGCTGCCCAGCCAGCCCTTCCTTGATCCCCTGACCGAGGCCGGTGCCGGCGGCGACGCCGCTCGGCTTCGCGTTGGGCGCTGGCACGGCGTCGGGAGCATTCGCGTCCGGCGCGCCAATAGGCTTTTCGCTGTCAGGTGATCCGTTCCACAGGCGCTTGACGCGATCCACGATCCCCATGTTCATTTCGGCATCGGGGTCGTATCCCTTCGGGTAATTCGGCTTCGGCAATGCATCGAATCCGGCATCAATCGCCTTGCTGCCGAAGTAATACGCCAGCGCGCCGACAACGCCGTTCTTGAGCCCGCCAACGAGACGGCCGAGCGCGGTTGCCGGCGCGTTCATGCGCGCGATGCCTTGCCGGGCCGTCTCTAGCTGGCTCGGCCGCATGGGGCCTGGCTTCGTCGCGATCTTCGGGGTGGCCTCGGCGGCTCCTGCTTTGGGCGCGCTGGTCGGGACGGCTCCCGGCGCCTGCTGACCTGGCCGGGGCGCCTTTGGGGCGAGGTAATTCAAGAGCCCGCTGGCTCCCTTGAGCCCGACGATTGCGAGCCCGGCCGCCAGAAGGCGGACGACGGCAATAGTCGCGGCAAGACCGGCCAGGGCGGTCGTCACGCCGACGATGGCCGCCGTATAGCCCGGATATTTGCCAGCGAGTTCGGAGACGTAATCGACGAGCGGTGCGACCTTGTCCGCAAGCGCCCCAATCCATGGTGCAAGCGCGTCGCTGATCTTGATCGTTAGCGTATCGAACGCGTTCATAAGGCGATTCAGACGCTCAGCGAGCGTCGTCATCCGATTGCGATAATCATCCTCGACAACGCCATCTGCCGCTGCCGACTTGTCGCGAATTTTTTTGTATTCATCGGGGTTTGCGATCATTGGCCGCAGGAAATTCTGAACCTGCGCATCTTCAAACAAATCGCCAAGCTTTGAGATATCCCCCTTCACAGCCTTTCGTGTCAGGTTGACCAGCATCTCGAATACATCGCCACCCGATTCCTGAGTTTTCTTAAGCTCCTTGCGGATGTCGATGCCGAATTTCCTGAACTTCTTCGTTGTCTCCGGGCTGACGATCTTTTGCATCGCGTTCGCGGTGTTTGTGGCCGCGCTCGACGCGTCGCCAGCACCTTTCCGCGCGATTTGCAGCGCCGCTGCCAGCCTGGCAACGCCTGTGTTTCCTCGCATCCCGAGAGCTTCGGCCGCAGCAGTCAGTTGCGGGAAATACTGCGCCATATCCTTTAGTTCGAAACTGCCGGCATTGCCTGCCGCGGCCATGATGTCCAGCGTGCGAGCAAGCTCTTTGGCCGGCACCTTCAGGTTGTCGATCGCAGCATAGCTAGACTTGGCAATATCCTCGATGTTGGCGCCAAACGCCGTTGCCGCCTTGCCGATGGCAGGGATCATCTCCATTGCGCGGGCAGGGTCGAGGCCGGCGCTCATCAGGAAGTCTACGCCTTTGGCGACTTCGCCTGCCGACTTGTTGACCGTGGGAGCGATCTGCAGAATGCGATCGCGCATTGCCGCGGTGGCTTCGGACGTCAGGTCCGCCTTCTGGCGGATATCCATCATGACCGTCTCAAGGTCGATGCCGGATTTCATCAGGCGCTTGACGCTGTAGGCAGCGACTAGGCTCGTTGCGCCGATGCCCATCAGCGACGACCGCAACTCCTTCGCGCGCGCCGTGGCGGCCTCAAGCTGCTTTCCGATGCCGATGCGCGCGCCTGACAGCGCCCGCATATTCCCGAGCATCGCGCGCATCGAATTCTGCACGATGCGCGACGGGGCTGTGAATTGATCCAGAAGGCGGACCGTGACTTTCGCGGTTGCAGCGGCGGACATTTCAGCCTTCGTTCGCGATGGCGCTGGCAACCTCGGCGAGTGTCAGCGCGACCATGAGGCATCGCATGAGTTCGTCCGCGTCGAGGGCGAGCATCTGCGACAGAGTGAGACCGGACATGCGCAGGAATGCAGCGGTTCCCTGATCGGTATCCCCGCCACCGGCATTGCGTGCGGCCTGCAGCGCGGCAGCTCCGCCGGCTGCGTCACGCAGGTCGATAGACCACACGGCTTTTCCGTCGATCATTACCGGCTTCACATGCAGATGCAGCGTGACGAGGATAGCGCGCGCCTCTGCAGTGCGAGGGTGCGCATGGAAATTTGTGACATTCATAGGCGCATTCTCGCGATGAGCCGTCACGCGGCGGGCTGCACGCCGCGGCGGGCGGCGACAGTGGAAAGGGCCCGATCCCAGCCGGCGGCGTGGTTCTCGGCCTGCGCGCTAGACGCTGACGAATACGGGCGAATGGAATAGCGTTCGCTTTCTGCGGCCATGGCGTCCATGACCTGATTGCGAGCAGCGTCGAGCGTGATGGGGCTCGCAATCGCAGCGGCGACGTCGAAGGGGGCTCCGTATTTTGCAGCGAAAGCGCCGAGCTTCGTCAGTTCGGCTGCTCGCGCTTGGGCAGCGGCAACGGCCTTTTCCAGCTCGGACACCGCCCGAGCAGGTATGAGAGCCCGGAGCTTGGCGCGTCGCTCGCGCTCAATTTCGTCCAGTGCCAATTGCTGCTCGAGTTCACGAGCCTCGTGGCGCGCCCAGGCCGCTTTACTGGACAAATCGGACGCTCTCTCTGCAGGCGTCATTGCTTCCACGCGAGCTCGCTCGGCTTGTTCGGCCAGAGCGAGGGCAAAACGCTGCGCGCGATCGAGAGCAACGCGACGGGTCGATGACGGTGGGTGACCGGCGGCGAGTTGAGGGACGGTTGGTCTAGCGGAATGCTTCATGGAGAAACCTGCCGGTTAGAGCACTACAGTTTCCGCGCGCTTGCGCGCATTATGCGCGAGCGTACGCGCGAGGAATTGAGATTCGTTCAGTGGCAAAACGCTTGGCCGTGAACGAAAGCACGCGGCTGCGTTCACCCGTGTAGGGGGGTGTCCATCCAAGGACCCGCGAGAATATTTATGTCACGCCGCTCGCAGGTCGGAGTCGGCAGCGAGCAGCCAACGCGGATCTGCATCGGTACGTCGCTCGACGTTGAAGCCAGCTGATTCAGCTTCCCGGCAGGCAGCCTCGTCCGCGCGCTCAAGCTCGTCGAGTTCAGAGGTCAGACGTTGAATGAGAGCTTCGCGCTCCTTCGTTGACAACCTGAGTTCCGAAGCTCCTTCGAAGCCGGCTTCAGCTTCCCGAACCAGCATCGCAGTCAAGTCATCCGGGCGCAGTAGCGCCTCCAGGTGGAGGGGGGTCACGTTCGTTTTCGACGTGAAGCCGAGGCCGGTGCCGCCGCCAACAGAAGGTGGCGCGTGCAGTATTGAAACGGTTGCCGCGCTTTTGATGAAGGTCGCGGCGTCGAATTCGTCCGCCTCGGTCCTGAGATGCTGAAAGTAGATGCGGCCACGAGCCTCGTCGGCGAGTTGCGAGACTACGATCGTTGCTCGCTCGCGGATGCCTGCCGTATCAGGTGCAGCGGAATGGGCATCCCGAAGCTGGCCGCGGATTTCGCGAATCCGGCTTCTGATCTCGTCGAAATTCCTCTGGATTTCCTGCGCCGCCGAGCGCTGTGCAGAAACGGCGTTGGCAAGCGATGAGGCGAGGCTACGGATTTTCATGACAGTGACCCGGTGAAGATGGTCCGCGGCCTGTCGTAAGCATCGCGGTTTCTGACGCCGTTTTTGTTCGCGAAATCGCGACAAGCTGTTTCGAGCGCGCGGGCGCGGCGCAACGTCGAAGCCAATTCGTCGACCCTATGCTGTGCGGCAGTGACTGCCTTCTGCGCGGCCCGCATCTTCTCAACGGTGTGCTTGACGTTCGGGTGTTTCGGATCGAGTCGGCCGCCAAAGTGCAGTTCGAGCCGCGCCAAGTGACCTTTTTCGGCGGCGAGGACGCCGCGTGCGTCTTTCAGCGCTTCCTTGCCATCCTCCCAGGCCGCGCGGGCCGCATCGGAGGCGGCGATGTAACGATCCAAGCGATCGCTATCGATGGTTGGGGACATGTTCGTGCTCATGCAGAGAATTTAGCATTTCTGGAGCATCTGGAAAGTTGATCTTTGCCTATATAAGGAGAAATCAAGGATCAGTGGCAACCCGCTATCGATCAAAATGAATGCGTTTGTGACAATATTCTATCTATATGATAAGAACGACAAATAATGACGCGGCTGACTTGGTTGACACTTTTTGCGGAGTGTTGCCGGGTGTTCGATGAGTGTGGGCATTTTCGGCCTAATTCATTGAAAGTGTTTAGGTGTAGGTTGATCATCAAAAACTTTTATACGCGCGAGAGAGTCCGAAAAGTCCGGACAACCAAGTTTATAGAAAGATTTTTGGTGCGCTTATCACCACCTAAACACTTTCAATAAGTTAGGGCGAAATTCGGCGCACTAGACCTACACTAGACCTACACTCACAGGCGTCTTGGCAGCCATATGGCTCAGCGTGCGGACGCCAAGGTGACGCCGATGGCGCGCGCCCCGTCCGAGCGCCGCACCGTGTCGCGAATGAGCTTCATGCTCCGCAAGCGCTGCGTGAAAACGTTCGGAGCGGGAACCGAGCTTTCCCGGTAGCCCTCATTGAGCATCCAGCGTCGGCAGGATTCGAACAATTCTCTCGTCTTGGGCCAACCGCCGGGAGGTGGCTCGGAAGTCGATTGCAGATGGAACTCGGACCATTGTTGCAACGGGTCAGACCTCAACCAGGTATCAAGCGCGGCCTTGGACGACGCCGGAACGGAAAACCCGCCGCGCTTCACCAAACGCGATGCGCCAGTGACAGCGAACCCTAGCAAGGCCTCCAATTCCTCCCGAGCAATCCGCTCTGCAATGTTGGGGACGATCTCAGCTGCAGGAATCGGCCGGCTGAATTCCACCACCATAAAACGCCGTTGCAGACCACGATCAAAGCCGCCTGCGAAGTCCGGCAAGCTGTTGGTCGTGAAAACGTGCTGCGCGACTGGCTTGAACTCCATCTTCGGCTTGTAAACGTCCCTGCCTGGAACGGTTTCCCCCGTCACAGCTCGCTTGAAAATATCGCCGGCGATTGCTTTGCCGCCGAGTTCGTCAGCAACGTTGGCTGCACAGCCGGCAAGGCCAACGATCATCGTCTTGTCGTTCATGTCAGCCGGCGAAATGCTGCAAACTGCGTTGGCGGGCAGCAGCGCAGAGAACAGGGCAGCAATCGCGCTCTTCCCGTTGCCTGCGCACGCTCCATACAGGAGCAGCGCCTTCGGATGGCCAATCTGGGTCGCCAGCCCCGCGGCAGCAGCGCCGAGGGTCTCGGCAATCAGCGAGACCTTCTCATGAGCATCATGGTCGCCCTTGAAAGAGCCGGCGAACAGCCGTTCTAGAAGACTGCCTCCTGGCGGTTCGTAGGGCGTCACGATAGGCTCAAAGTCGGCATCGACTACAAAGCGGCGGCGATGCTCGGGAGCATGGGGAACAAGCGTCACCCGCCCATCACAGGCAAACTGAACAAGACCGTTGCGGGCCGGTACGCCCGGCGCCGGGTTCTCGAAAAAGGTAGCATCCCCCGTCATAACCGACATCTCGCGAAGTACGCCGTCGATCATACGACTCGAGAGCTTCAGCAGCTTAGAGGCTTTACCCATCGGGTCGATTTCGGCGCCGTCCAGAATGTGGAGAGCCCGGCGAAGTGCTTGGTCGTCGAGCCGTTCCCAATGACGGCTGTTGAAGGTCCAGAAGTGGCCCTCCGAATAGATGAGCGATCCGAGGCTGCGCGCCGCGGCCTGGCAAAAGGCGCCAGCGACCTCGACCTCCGAACCCCATTCAAAACCGCGTGCGCGCAGCGCCCGCACTGCGGCTTCCGAAATTTCGGCGCGGAAAGGAGCCGAAAGCGGGATCGGCGCCGCCGATGCTTGTGGGGCAGGACGCTCACGGCGCGGGTCCGCATGGTTCTCGATGTCGTGCGGCGGGACGGCCGCGGCGAACGCAGCGGCAACGGATTCGAGGTTCTTGCGCACGGCCGCCAAGTCATTGAAGTCGGTCGGCGTGCCGCCGTCGTCGAGCGTGGCGCCGTCATCGAACTCGGGCCAGGCGACAAGGCCGGCGACTTCTGCCGCAGCCTCGCAAGCCTTGGTCATGCCGGGGTTCGGAACGGGCTCCATCGTGAACCGGTCGTTGTCGGCCGCGAGCACGATTTCATGGTCGGGATACTTCGCCCGGATGGCCTTGGCGACCGCCGGCAGGTTTCCGCTATCGAAGGCGATGACGGTGCAGCACCCGGTTGCGGCGTGCACGGTCGCGCAGGTCGAATAGCCCTCGCCGATGATGATGCGCTTCGTCAGCTTGCCGATAGACCAATAATTGCCCTTCTTGTTCGTGCCATAGATGAAATGCTTGCGGCCCTGCCCATCGATCGTCTGGACGCTGTGCAGCGTCTTGTCAGGGCCATAGATCGGGATGACCAGCGCGCCCTTCCGGGCTGTCCGTTGTGGCTTCTCCTCGTCCGTGACCTCGTATTTCACATCACGAGCAAGCTGCCTGAGCCCAGCCGTGACGTTCAGGTTCTTTTTGACCAGATAGGGGTGATCCTGCCGCGCCGGTTCGGTCGCCGCCACGATGGCCGCGGCGGCAGCGCGACAGGCGGCATGAGCCCGAGCCTGTTCTTCCTCGCGCTGCCGGCGGGTCTCGGCCATGCGGCGCTGAATTTCGGCGCGGTCCTGCGGAGACATGCGCTCGGGCTTGTCGACAGTCCAGGTCTCGCTGCGGCCGAGCTTGTACGAGCCGAACGCGCCGGACGCGGGATGGTCCTCGTGAAAGGTCAGCCACCCGTTCTTGGTGCCCTTCTTGTCGCCCTCGACGTGGAACCGGATGATCTTGCTCGACGGCTCAATCTTGTCCTTCGTGCGGATGCCGCAGGACGCCATGGCGCCGAGGAAATCCGCCCATGCGCGTTCGGTGGCCGGGAGGTGGGCGGTCATAGGCGCCCCCCAGCTTCCCATGCGTTTTGCATAGACGAAAGAACCAAGGCCCGCGCGGTTGGTCCGACCTCGCGCCAACGGTTCGATATCGAGAGCTCATACGCGTTCATCTTGGCGAAGGGCGCGAGCATCCGGCGAATGGCGGTTGCCTCGGCAATGAAGCCGACGTTCCGCAGAGCCTGAACCGCAATGTCGATGTCCGACCATCTCGGCAGAAATACCTCACGCCGAAACCAGATTGTGCGCTGCCCCGGCAAGGGCGCATGCCACGGCTCGCGGATGTTTTCGAACGCGATTGCGAGATCCCATAGCGGTGCGCCATCGGAAAAAGCTCGGGCGATGTGGCCGGGAGCCTCACCGACGATCTTGATGTTGACTGTTTTATGGGCCGAGCGCCGAAAGCAGTCCGGGCAGGTCGTAACGCGAGCGACGTCGCCGCTGGTGTGCACAACGTCCGGCGCCCGGTGCCACCCTTCGCAGGCGACGCACTTGAAGGCGATACGTCCCGAAGAGGCGCGACCGAGTCGCCAGGCCAGTGCAACAGGAGCGCCCGGCGACGAAGAATGAAGCTCGATTCGACGAATAGTTTTGCCGCAAACACGCCTATTCGCTGATTGCGGCAGGCTAGATATTCTGGTATACATAATGCCGCTCCGTCCAGAGCAAAATTGCAAACGATATTCCCCAACAAGCTCGCGGGCCCCATCCTGCGGGCTTGTTTTTTGTCTTAGGCACCAATCCCACGTAAAAGATCATTGAGCGCCACCCGCGTTACCAGCGCTCGGCCGCCAAGTTTCACTGACTTAAGTTCACTGCGGGAGATCAATCGATATACCGAGGCGACTGAGATGCTCAGAATTCGCGCTGTGTCCTGGACGGTGTACAGTTCCGGCTCGATCTTTGTTTGCTTTTCGCATTCGACGGCGTGGGTCATGGTGGGCGCTCCATTTCTCATTCGCGCCGCATGAAACGCATGGCGCTATATGGAAGCACGCTACACAGGACCAATTGCGATTCGATTTTTGGGAGCGGGGTATTCACGGCCCTGCCGCACTCGCACGAGCGGGAGCACGCTGGCGCGGATCCGGCCAAAAGGCCCAGCAAGCGCATGGTTCAGTTAGGGCAGAAATTAGGGCAGACAGCCCGATGACTTCACAAAATTCTTAGATTTACCAAAGCATTGGCTGAATTTATTTGGCGGAAGGGGTGGGATTCGAACCCACGGTGGGCTTGCACCCACGGCGGTTTTCAAGACCGCTGCCTTAAACCACTCGGCCACCCTTCCCTAGGGCGGTTCAATGCCGCCGGTCCGCCGATTTTGCAAGAGGAGGTGTAGCGCCTCGCGGTCTTCGGCTGAATCCGGTCACACCCCCAATCTTCCTCTGGTAGCTGAGCGAAAGCAGGTTCGGCGCCGGTCTGGCTGGGCGCCGTCTTCACGATCGCAAGGGTTGAACGGCGAGGCATCGGCGAGAACGGGTCGTCTTCGACGATGAGGATGCGCATCGCAGTGTCCGTCACGCCAGGGAGCATACCGAAATCAGGTCTGCCTCGGGCTGGTGCGACTGATCGCGTCATCCTTCGACCACCTGCGAGCCTTTAGGTGGCTCGTATCCGCAACGCCGGGCTGCCCTCTTGCATAACCTAACCGGAACAACGACATGCGCGCCATGAACCACGACCGCCGCACCATCATCGCCGCCCTCGCGCTCGCCGGGGCCGCGCTGCCCGTCATCGCGCAGGCTCAGGGCACGTCCCGGATCGACGCGGAAGCGATCCTGAACGACCCCGACGCTCCGGTTGGCGGCAATCCGCGGGGAGACGTGACGATCGTGGCGTTCCTCGACTACAACTGCCCCTACTGCAAGGCGTCCGCGCCAGCCCTCGCCCGTATTGTCAGGGAGGACGGCAAGATCAGGCTCGTCTACAAGGACTGGCCGGTCATCGCGGAGACCTCGGTCTATGCGGCGCAGCTCGCCCTCGCGGCAGCCTATCAGGACCGATACCAGCAGGCCCACGACGCGCTGATGGCGACCAAGGGGCGCCTCAGCCGGGAGCAGATTTCCGCGGCGATCAAGGGTGCGGGCATCGATCTCGACCGGCTGCAGGCCGATCTCGATGCCAACCGAGACAAGATCGCGGCTCTGCTGCGCCGCACGATGACGCAAGCCGATTCACTGGGCCTCCAAGGCACTCCGACCTATCTCGTCGGTCCGTTCAGGACTTCGACCCTGGATTACGCCGGCTTCAAGCAGGCCGTCTCGGACGCACGTCGCAAGCAGGCCGGGCCCTGACGGCGGCGGCGGCTGCGAGGCGCAGGCCAGCAGGCTCGGCCCCAGGCACGCCGCTCACATCTTCTTGCCGTCCTTGCCGAACTGCTTGAGGAAGGCGGTCAGATCGGCGATTTCCTTGTCGTTCTTGATGCCCACGAAGACCATCTTCGTGCCCGGGATCTTGGCCTTGGGGTCCCTGATGTACTCGGCAAAAGTCTTCTCGTCCCAAGTGAGGTTGGCGGCCTTGTTCGCGGCGGAATAGGCGTAACCCTCGACCGACCCGGTATGGCGCCCGAACAGCCCGTTCAGCTCCGGTCCCACCCCGTTCCTCGCCGTCTCGCCGATCTGATGGCAGGCCCGGCACTTGTTGAAGGAGCGCTCGCCGACGGAGACGTCCTGCGCCGCAGCCGAGCTGACGGCCAGCAGCGACGACAGGAACAGGGCGGGAATCAGGATCTTCATGCGGTGTCCTCTGGTCTCGGGTTGAAGGCGGTGGCCGGCCGCTATCCGAACATGTCGGCGGTGATGGCCGCGTACCAGCCGCGGTTCTCGGCCTCGTTCTGCTTGCGCAGATCGGCAGGTTCATCGTTCTGCGAGACGAAGGTCTCGACGGCGGCGATGCGTCCGTCGCGCGGCTCGTAGCGGCCGCCGACCTTGATCGCATCGTCGGTCTCGACCAGCGACCAGCAGGTGTTGAGATAGCGCGGCGGAAAGCTGCGCGAGCCTGTCAGCTCGGCGCGGACGACCATCGCCGCGACCTTGGCCTGGCTGTTCGCGGCGAAGGCCGATTTCGGCATGTCGCCGGCCGCACAGGCGTCGCCCAGCACATGGATGTTGGCATCGACGGTCGCCTTCATCGTCGCGGGGTCGATCGCGCAATAGCCTCCCGGCGGAGCGAGCCCGGCGCGGCGCGCGATCTCGCCCGCCATCTGCGCCGGGATGACGTTGACGAAGGCGCAGTCGCGGTAGGTCTCGAATCCGGTGACCACGGTGTTCGTCGCCGGGTCGACCGACCTGATGCCGTCGTGGATCTTCGGACCGAGCCATTCGATCATCGTGCCGTAATATCTTTCCCAGCCCTCCTGGAAGACGCCCTGCTTGGAAAAGCTCTCCTTCGGATCGAGGATGACGATGCGGGCATCTCCACGGCCCGTGCTCTTCAACACATGCGCGAACATCGAGGCGCGCTCGTAGGGGCCGGGCGGGCAGCGATAGGGATTGGGCGGGGCGACCATCACGATCGTGCCGCCATTCGGCACGGCTTCGAGCTTCTTCCGGATGAGCTGGGTCTGGGGTCCAGGCTTCCAGCCATGCGGCATGGTTTCCTCCGCGGTCTTGGACCAGCCGGGAACGGAATCGTATTTGAGGTCGATGCCCGGCGAGAGGACCAACCGGTCATAGGGCAGGCGCGTGCCGCCGCGAAGCACCACCTCGCGCCTGTCACGGTCGATCCCCTCCGCGCGGTCGCGGGCGAGCGCGATGCCGTAGCGGCTGGCGAGCGTGTCGTAGCGATGGGTGATCTCGGCGTAGCTCTTGAACCCGCCAAGATACAGGTTCGAGTGGAAGCAGGTGTGATAGAGTTCGTTTTCTTCGACCAGCGTCACCGCGAGCTGGCCATTCGAATCCCGCGCCATATAGCGGGCGGCCGTGGCGCCGCCGGCTCCGCCACCCACAACGACGACGCGAGGCCGCGCCTGCCCGATCACGGCAGGCGCCACCATGCTCGCGGCGGCGACAAGCCCGGTTTCGAGAAGCCTGCGTCGGTGGACCCGCATCGCCATCGTCAACCGACCTTCATATAGGCGAAGCCCTTCGCCTGGAGCGCGGCCACGGTCGCGACGCCCGACGGCACGAAGCTCGCGAAAGCGGCTTCCCTCGCCTTCGCCTTGTCGATCCTGTTGCGCTGGAAGGTGATCTCGCAGAGATGCACCTTGAGCCCGTTCTTGGCGAGCGCCTCGACACGGTCGAAGGATTTCATCGCGGCCGCGTCCCCGGCCCAGGCGGTGCCCTCGAGGTCCTTCAGGAAGAACTTCACGCCCGCTCCATGCGCCACGATCGCCAGCTGCAGCGCGAACGGATCGGCATCGTAGGCGGAATAGTGGTTCGCGATGTTGGTCAGCATCTGCTCGAAGCGCGCAGCGTCGCCGAAGTCGCAGTGATAGAGGCAAGCGATGTCGGCTTCCTTCTTGAGCTCCGCGAGACCGACGTCCCGGGGAGCGGCGGCAGCCGCGGCGGTCGCCGCCACCGCCAGCCCTGAAGCCGCGGCGGCGAGCAAGCCGCGCCGCGACGGCGTCCCTGTGCAATCCGTCATCGTCTCCTCCCTGTTGGCCGCCGCATATCGACGGTCAGGGGGCCGTTTTCAGCCCCTCGTAATAGGCGGCCAGAGCCGCGATATCGTCTTCCGAAAGTTGCCGTGCAACATTGCGCATGGCGGCATTGTCGCGTTCGCCACGCCGGTAGGACATCATCAACGCGGTGAGCTGCCCGGCCGGCATGCCGGCAAGAGCCGGGATGCCCTGCGCCCCGGACGCGCTGCCGACATGGCAGGCCGCGCATTCGGCGGAGAGATATTCTCCGAGAGCCCGGTCACCCGCCGCCTGGGCCGAACCAGCGGCCAGCCCGGCTGCCATGGCGGCGAAGCTCATCCATCCCGAAGCCACCGGCGCCGCTCCCATCAATCGACCTTGGGAGCCGTCTTGGAATCGGGCGTGACGTCCAGCACGGTCGCGCGGCCCGTGATCTTCGCCTCCGCCTTGCAGTCCTTCATGCAAGGCTGCCTGCCCCAAAACGACTTCTCCGTCGTCTCCCGGTCATCGTCGTAGAAAGCCGCGGCGTTGGGAAGCTTAACCGAGGTGAAGTTCTTGTCCGAAAGCTCGAAATCCTCGTCCTTGACGATATCGTTGAGGTAGAGGAGATAGGCCGTCAGGGCATAGACCTCGTCCGGCTGCAGCGACTGTGCATTGCCGAACGGCATGGCGCGGCGGACATAGTCGAACACCGTCGACAGGTCTGGCCAGAACGAGCCGATGGTCTTTTCCGGTCGGTCGTCCTTGAGCGAGCCCTGCCCGCCGGCCAGGACCGGCCAGCGGCCGTTTCCCTGCCCGAACTCGCCATGGCAGGCCGCGCATTGCGCCTGAAACAGCTCGTCTCCCTGCCGCACCGTGCCCTTGCCGGGTGGCAGCCCCTTCCCGTCCGGCCTGACATCGATCGACCAGGCCTTGATCTCCTCCGGAAGCGCCTCGCGGCCGAGGCCCATCCGGGCGGCCGCCGGCGGAAGCGGCTGCGCAGGAGCCTGAGCCGCATGCGGGTGCGCCGCAGGGTGCGGCTTGTGCACGGGCTGGGCGACGAGCGGGCCGGCCAGCGCAAGGGCAAGGCCGGCGGCAGCCGCCAGAAGCGCGACCCTAGGAGATTTCGACATTCTCGGTCTCCCCGTTCGGCTTCACGTGCCAGGTCTGGATGCCGTTGTTGTGATAGATCGAGTTGGCGCCGCGGACCTTGCGCAGTTCTTCTTTCGTCGGCTGAACATAACCGGTGGAGTCGATAGCCCGCGACTGAACCAGCAATTCGCCGCCATTCCAGTCGAAATCGACGTAGAAGCGGGTCAGCGACTTCTCGAGAACCGGGCCGTCGATGCGTGCGTGCTGCCAGTTCTTGCCGCCATCGAGGGTGACGTCGACCCGCTTGATCGTGCCGCGTCCCGACCATGCGAGCCCAGAGAGGACGTTGCGGCCCTTGTGCTTCAGCGGCGCCTGCGGCGAGGGGCTGGTGACGACCGACTTCGCATCCATGACGAAGGTGAAGCGGCGCGAGCGTCCATCCGCAAGCAGGTCGGTGTATTTGGAAGTCTCCTCGCGCGCCATCCAGGGCATGTCGCCAACCTCGATCCGGCGCAGCCACTTGACCCAGAGATTGCCTTCCCAACCGGGAATGACGGCACGCAGCGGATAGCCCTGTTCCGGCCGCAGCGCCTCGCCGTTCATGGCGAAGGCGATGAGGACGTCATCGAGCGCCTTTTCCAGCGGGAGCGAGCGGTTCATGCCCGCGGCATCGGCGCCTTCGAGCATGAGCCATTTCGCCTTCGGCTTCAGGCCCGCCTCGGCCAGGATCGTCCGCAACGGCACGCCGGTATACATGACGTTGTGAACCATGCCGTGCGTGAACTGGCAGCCGTTGAGCTGCGCCCCGCGCCACTCCATCCCGGAATTCGCCGCGCATTCCAGGAAGAAGATCCTGTTCTCGCGCGGCATCCGCCTGATGTCCTCCATCGTGAAGACGAGCGGCTTGTCGACCAGGCCGTGAATCATCAGCCTGTGGTTGGCCGGATCGATGTCCGCGATGCCGCCATGATGGCGCTCGAAGCACAGGCCGGAAGGGGTGATGATGCCGTCGAGATCGTGCAGCGGCGTGAAGTTGACCGAGGATTCCGGCGAAGCCGTCAGCCACGGCACATCGCGCCGCACAACGTTCTTCTCGAAGCGGGACGGCACGCCGTAGGGGTGCTTGTCGACGCCCTCCCCCAGATAGCGGTTCCAGTCCTGCACCTCTGTGATGAGCGGGTCGGGCTTGGCCGTCTCGGCCCGCGCAGGGCCGGCGGCGACGAGCCCCGCGCCGGCGAGCGCCGCGCCGCCCAGGAAGCGGCGTCGGCTCGGAGCAAAATCGTCGCTGTGCGAGGTCATCCTCTCATGTCCTCCGATGACGGGTGAGGCCGGACGCGACGGCGATCATGCGCCGCTCACTTTCACGGCGGTGTTCGGCTGAAGCGAAATGGTCCCTGAAGCGGCGACGTGATCGCGCACGACATCCCAGATTGGCGGCCCCTGCGTACTCTCGTTGACGCTCGCCCAGCCGGAAACGACATAACTTTTGCCCGCCTCGATCGGCTGGCCGGATTTCAGATGGGTCATTTCCGAGATGCGGCTGCCCATCGGCCGGGCAACGTCGATGGCGTAGCCCATGCCGCCGACGCGGACCATGTCGCCGCCGCCCTGGAAATAGGGGTCGGGGTGGAAGATGTTGTCGGCGACATCTTCGAGCACATCCTTGAGCTGCTGGCCCGTCATCTCCATCCGGTAGCAGTTCGGATAGGTGATCGCGGTGGCGTTGGTGATCGCCTCCCAGGTGATCGGCTCGCCCGGAAGGAGCGAACCGCCCCAGCGGAAGCCGGGCGACAGCGTGATCTCCGCGTCACGCTGCTGCATCATCGCGGCACAGATCAGGTCGTCGAAGGTGCCGTTGAAGTTGCCGCGCCGGTAGAGCAGCGAATCCGTCCGGCCGATTTCCTCGGCAAGATCGGCCGCGTAGGGCTGGCGCAGCTTCGTCACCAGCGCCGCCATCTCGGCATCCGGCGCGATCGCATCGGCAAAGACCGGCATGAGCTTGAAGCGGATGTCCGCGAGCCTGCCGTCCTTCACCGCGAGATCGAGGCGCGAAACGAATTTGCCGTGCGACCCGGTGGCGACGAGCACGGTGTCGCCGACGCGGATCAGCCCCGGCATCGCATCGTGCGTGTGGGCGGTCAGGATGACGTCGATGCCCCTGACCCGCGAGGCGAGCTTGCGGTCGACGTCGAAACCGTCATGCGAAAGCAGAACGACGACACTGGCCCCCTCGGCGCGCGCCTCGTCGACCTGCTTCTGCAGATCCTCCTCGCGGATGCCGAATTCCCATTCCGGGAACATCCAGCGCGGGTTGGCAATCGCCGTGCGCGGCAGGGCCTGGCCGATGACGGCGATCTTCGCCCCGCCCTTCTCGAAGATCTTGCGCGGCGGAAAGACCGGCTCGTTCCATTCCTTGTCGCGGATGTTCTGAGCGAGGAAGGCGAAGGGAGCGGCGTCCACGATCTCCTTCACGCGGTCAGCGCCGAGCGTGAACTCCCAGTGCGAGGTCATCGCATCGACCTTCAGCGCGGACATGGCATCGACCATGTCCTGGCCCTTGGTCTGCAGTGCGCTCCAGCTACCCTGCCAGGTATCGCCACCATCGAGCAGCAGCACCTTGTCGTCGCCGCGCTCGGCCCGGACCGCCTTAACCAGGGTCGCAACGCGATCGAGACCGCCCATCCTGCCGTAGTTGCGCGCGAGATGGACGAAATCGTCCGATGTCAGTGCGAAGGCTTCGGGCGAGCCCGCAGCGACCTTGAAGTAGTCGCGGAAGGCTGCGTCAGTGAGATGCGGCGGCACGCCCTTGACCTCGCCGACACCGAGATTGACCGAAGGCTCGCGAAAATGCAGCGGCATGAGCTGCGCGTGGATATCGGCGAGATACAGGATCGTGACGGTGCCGAGCGGGTCGAAGCGCAGGATATCGGCCTGCGAGAGCTTCTGCTGCGCCGCGGCGCGACCCAGCGGTCCGAGTCCGGACGATGCCGCCAGCACCGCGGCGACACCCGTCGCCTGCAGGAATTCACGTTTCGAGATCATGACTCGTCCTTTGGGCGCGCGCATGCCGCGGCCCGGGAACAACGATCGGAATCGGAGGATGCATGCCCGACGACGCTTCCGAACGCGCCGGGCCGAAGTCGGCGCTAGCCGACGGTCAGCTTGCTCTTGGCGGTATATTCGGAACCGTCGTCATCCTTCCAGGCAAAGGTGAACTCACCGGATTCCGCAGCCTTGAAGAAGAACGACTGATAGGGGTTCGCCGAAATCGCCGGGTTCCAATCCGCGACGAAGACCGGCTTGCCGTTGAAGCTCGCAGTGAACTTGTTGATGATCTTGCGCGGAATGGTTCCGCCCTTGACGTCCTTGCGCTGGCCTGATTCCATCTCGTGCGAGATCAGCGTCTTGATCTCGATCAACTCGCCGGCTGCGGCCTTGGCCGGGACGCGGACCCGGGGCGTGGGCTTCGTGCTCATGGTTTCCTCGCCTGTTCTGGTTCTGGTCGGCCCGCGGGCTACTTAGCCGCCGCAGCCGCCGATCGTGACCTTGACGTTGGCCTTCGCCGAAAAAAGATCGCCGTTCGACATCTCCGCGATGCAGATCACGTCCTGCGTCTGCGCAAGGCGCATGCGCGTCGCGGCCGAAGCCTTTCCGCAGGCGGGCGTGAACTGGTAGCTGACGACACCCGGCTGCGGGTTGCCGTCGGCGAAGACGTGCACCGCCTTGACGTAGTCGGCATCCGTCATCGGGCTCTCGACTTCGACGCCGATCGGGACGACGAGGCCGTTCTCGGCGATCTCCGGCACGTCGAGCTTGATCCTACCCTGCCCCATCGCCTTGTCGCCGTAGAGCTTTTTGATCTCGGCTGCGACAGCCTTCTCATCGGCAAAAGCCAGGCGCGGCGCGATCGCCGCGGCGGCGAAAGCTGCCGCTGCGAGCTTGATGGAATCGCGGCGAGAAAGCCTTTCCAGGCTGTTTTTCATTCGTGTTCCTCCCTGGAACTGCTCTCATTTTTGCGCTTGACGAAGCGACCGATCGCCGCACATCATTTGCACGTATCGTTATATTGTTTTTTGTGAATGTAAAGCCCGTGCGGGCTTTGAACCGATCCGCAGCATAAGCGGCCGGCGAGGAAACGAAAGGGCGAGGGATGAGGATTCCGCTGATTGCAGCGGCCGTCTTTACGGCTGCCTTGAGCCTGGCGAGCGCCCGGCTGGCGGCGCAGTCGCCGCAGGACGACAGCGAGAAGGAAATCGAGCGCTACCGGCAAATGCTGTCGGACCCGTTCTCGAATCCAGGCTTCCTCGCAGTCGATCGCGGCGAGGCTCTGTGGAGCGAGGCACGTGGCACCAAGAACGTTTCGCTGGAAGGCTGCGACCTCGGCGAGGGGGCGGGTAAGCTCGAGGGAGCCTATGCCAAGCTGCCGCGCTACTTCGCCGATGCCGACAAGGTCATGGACCTGGAGCAGCGGCTGCTCTGGTGCATGGACAAGCTCCAGGGCCTCGACACGACGGATGTCGTCGCGCGCCGCTTCTCCGGCCCGGGCAAAGCCTCCGACATGGAGGATCTCGTCGCCTTCATCGCCAACAAATCGAACGGCATGAAGATCGAGCCGCAGCTTTCGCATCCGAAGGAGAAGGAGGCGGCAGCTGTCGGCGAGGCGCTGTTCTACACTCGCGGCGGCGTCAACGACTTCTCCTGCTCCACCTGCCATGCCGAGGACGGCAAGCGCATCCGCCTGCAGGGGCTGCCCAACCTTTCGGTCAAAGGCAAGCCTGCCCAGGAGACGATGGCGTCCTGGCCGACCTACCGCGTCTCGCAGAGCGCATTGCGCACGATGCAGCACAGGCTTTGGGACTGCTATCGCCAGCAGCGCTGGCCGGTTCCGGAATACGGCTCGGACGCCCTGACCGCCCTGACCCTCTTCCTGGAGACCCGGGCGGAAGGCGGCGAGATCAATGTTCCGTCGATCAAGCGGTGAGGACCCGACGATGCTGAAACTGACCATCGCGCTTGCCGCCGGTGTCCTCGCAGCGAGCCAGCTCCATGCCCAGGAGCGCCCGAACCAGGCCGTGATCGACGCCTACATCAAGTCCACCTTCGGCAAGGCCTCGCCCGAGTGGCAGGCGCGGATCAAGCCGGACGAGACGCTCGCGATCTGCAACGCGACGCGCAATACCCCCTCCTCCGCCCAGTCCGACGCGATCATGAAGCGCGAGGCAGGCCGCGTCGCCTATCCTGCCGACGGAAAATTCCTTGGCGACTGGAAGAAAGGCTATCAGGTCGCCAACAACGGCCGCGGCGGCCAGTTCTCCGATCCGCCCGGCACGATCGCGGGCGGCAACTGCTTCGCCTGCCACCAGCTCGACCCGAAGGAGGTCAGCTACGGGACGCTGGGGCCGAGCCTGTCGGCCTATGGCAAGGACCGCAAATACGACGCCGAAAGCATCAAGGACGCCTACACCAAGATCTATGACTCGATGGCGGTCGTGCCGTGCTCGAACATGCCTCGCTTCGGCGTCAACAAGGTGCTGACCGAGGACCAGATAAAGGACGTGATGGCCTATCTGTTCGACCCCGATTCGCCGGTCAACAAATAGGCCGGCCATGCTGACGCGCCGCTCCCTCCTTGCTGCCGGGGTTGCAAGCCTTGCCGCCCCGGCACGGGCACAGGTCGTCACCACGCTCGGCTCCGAGGCGGAGCGCATCACGATCCTGAGCGACGGCGGCTTCGAGATGCCGCTGTCGACGCTGGCGCGCGACATGCCGGCCGCCGAGATCGTCGCGCAGGCCGGACCGTCAGACCCCTTCCGGACACCCGTGAACGTCACCTGCCTGCGCCGCGGCAGCGAGGTCATCCTGTTTGATTGCGGGGCCGGTGCCCATTTCCTGCCCGGCACCGGCCAGCTGGCGGCGAGTCTGGTAGCCGCCGGCATCGACCCCGAAGCGGTGACCCACGTCCTCTTCACGCATCTCCACCCCGATCATTTCTGGGGTGCCCTCGACGACTTCGACAGCCCGCTCTTTCCGAATGCGCGCTGGCTGGCTGCGGCGCCGGAAATCGACTTCTGGACCGGGAACAAGGTCTACGAACGGCTTCCGGCGGACCGGCACGCCTTCGCCGCCGGCGCGCAGCGCATCGCGAAGGGCCTCGGCGAGAAGCTCGAGCGCATGGCAGCGGCGAGCGAATGGCTGCCGGGCATAGCGGCCGTCGAGACGGCCGGACACACACCCGGCCATGTCTCATTCGCCTTCCGGTCGGCCGGACAGGAGGTGATGGTGCTGGGCGATGCCCTGACCCATCCCCGGATTTCCTTCGCCCATCCGGAATGGCGGCCGGCTTCCGATCACGATGCCGAGCGGGCCGTCGCCACGCGCCGCAGCCTGCTCGACAGGCTGCACCAGGAGGGCGTGCTGGCGATCGGATATCATCTGCCGGGCGCGGCCGGGCGCGTCGAGCGGGACGCCGCGGCCTATCGCTTCGTCCCGGTCTGAAACTCCACCGTCAAGCCGGAGCCACGACCGCGCCGTAACCGCGCCAGACGACATAGAGGCCGACGACCGCGACGATCCCGGCGAATACCCGGGTCAGCATCGTCTTGTGGGTCGCCAGCCGGTGGGCCAGCAGCGTGCCGCCGACGCCGCCCGCCACGCCGCCGGCGACGAACAGAGCTGCAATGTGCCAGTCGACCAGTCCGGAGAGCGCGTAGGAAACGGCCGTCGTGATTCCGAAAGCGGTGACCGCGACGAGCGAGGACCCGATCGCCGTGATCATCGGCATCCTGGCCGCGGCCATCAGGCCCGGCACGATCAGGAAGCCGCCGCCGATCCCGAAGAAGCCCGACATCCCGCCGACGGCTCCGCCCATGCCGAGCAGCCGGGGCAGCAGCGTGCCGGCCGTGGCCCGTTCGAGCGGCCGGAACTGCGTGCCGTGGCCCTTCCTGCGAACCAGCATCATCACCGCGATCACGATCATCAGCAGCCCGAACAGCAGGAGCAGTTTCTGGCCGTCGAAGCGCTTGCCGATGGCCGAGCCCGCCGCCGCCCCGGCGATGCCGGCCAGGGAAAAGACGATTGCGCAAGGCCAACGGACATTGCCGACGCGCGCATGGCCGACGAGATTCGAAAAGGCGCTGAGCGCCACGGCCACCGAGCTGGTGCCGATGGCGACGTGGGGCGAGGCCACGCCCACGACATAGACCAGCAGAGGCACGGCCAGGATAGAGCCTCCGCCGCCGATGAGGCCCAGGACGAAGCCGACCAGCGAGCCCGACCCGACCGAGGCGATATCGGGTGAGGCGATCATGCCGCGAGCTCCGGCCTGGCAAGCCATTCGCGTCCGCGCAGCATCGCCTTCCAATAGATCGGCGGCAGCATGCGCTCCTTCAGCAGCCAGGCGAGATGGCTCGGCTTTCGGCCGTCGATGAGCCAGGCTGGAAAGCTCGGCAGCAGCTTGCCGCCATAGCCGAACTCGGCGAGGACGATCTTGCCGCGCTCGACGGTCAGCGGGCAGGAGCCGTAGCCGTCATAGATCGCATCGGCGGCTGCGCCATGGCCGAGATCGCGCAGCAGGTTGTGAGCGACGATCGGCGCCTGCTTACGCGCCGCCGCGGCGGTCTTGGCGTTCGGCGTGCTCGAAACGTCGCCGAGGGCATAGACTCCGGCGAAGCTCTTGTGCCGGAGCGTGCCTTGATCGACGTCGATCCAGCCCGACGCGTCGGCCAGCGGCGAAACCCTGACGAAGTCGGGGGCGACCTGGGGCGGCACGACATGGATCATGTCGAACTCCGTCTCGACCGTCGATGTGCTGCCGTCGGCCTCGGTTCGCGCGAACCAGGCCCGCCGCCTCGCGCCATCGACGCGGGTGAGCCGGTGCTGGAACCGCAGCGCAGCACCGTAGCGCTCGATGTAGGCCATTAGCGCCGGGACATAATCCTTGACGCCGAAGAGCACGGCACCGGCGTTGAAGAAGTCGATCCTGATGTCGTTCAGGCGGCCCTGCCGGTGCCAATGGTCGGCCGAGAGATAGAGGGCCTTCTGCGGCGCGCCGGCGCATTTGATCGGCATCGGCGGCTGCGTGAAGACGGCCCGGCCGCGCTTCAGCGACTGGACAAGCTCCCAGGTGTAAGGTGCGAGATCGTAGCGATAATTCGAGGTGACGCCGTTGCGCCCCAGGGTTTCCTGCAATCCCTCGATGCCGGCCCAGTCCAGCTTCAGGCCGGCTGCCACGACCAGCGCCCGGTAGGTCACGACCCGGCAGCCCTCCAGGATCACCGCGTTCTTCGCCGGCTCGAAAGCCGCGACCGCGGCCTTGAACCAGCGCACTCCGGGGGGAATCAGCGAAGCCATCGTCTTCGCCGTGCTGGCGGGGTCAAAGACGCCGCCGCCGACCATGGTCCAGCCGGGCTGGTAGTAATGAACCTCCGCCGGGTCGATGATCGCGATATCGAGGTCCGGCTTGCGCGCCTTGAGGCTGGCGGCCACCGCGATGCCGGCGGCGCCGCCGCCGACGATGACGACCTCGGCGTGAGCGTCGACAACGTCCATCGCGACCTTACCCTTGTTGGCGATGCGCCGGGCGACGCCGTTCATGTCGTAGCCCGCCGCCTTGGCTGCCCTGAGGATATCGGGCAGCGGCGTTCCGGCTGCGCCCTGGGCCAGGGACCACAAGGTCGTCGAGCGCGTTCCGGTTCGGCAATAGGCCAGCGTCGGGCCGGGCAGTTCCTTCAACAACCGGTCAAAGGCAATCGCCTCGTCGTCGCCGACCTTGCCGGACGTCACCGGAAGGTAGGCCGCCTTCAGGCCGAGCCGATCCGCTTCCGCGGCGATCGCGGCGAAGTCCGGCTGGTCGCCGCCCTCCCCGTCCGGCCGGTTGGCGATGATCGAGCGGAAACCGGCTGCTGCGACGGCGGGGACATCGTCCGGCCCGATCTGAGCCGAAACCGAAAGACGATCGTCGATACGTTTGATCTCCATGGCCATCCTCCCGGCGGCGGGTCTTGCGCGCGCTGTGTCGATCGTTCCGGAAGCCCGCGCGCGGGAGGTGCCGGCATCGACGCTAGCGCCTAGAGCGTGTCGAGCGGGACCTTGAGGAAGCGCGTTCCACTCTCGTCCGGCTTCGGCAATTCCCCGGCCTTCATGTTGACCTGCAGCGAGGGGATGATCAGCCTGGGCATGGCGAGCGTCCGGTCGCGGGCCTCGCGCTTCTCGACGAACTCGTCCTCGCCGATGCCGTCACGCACGTGGATATTGTGCTCGCGCTGTTCGGCGACGCTGGTCTCCCAGCGGATTTCGCGGCCGTTCGGGCCGTAGTCATGGCACATGAACAGCCGTGTCTGCGGCGGCAGCGCGAGCACCCGCCTGATCGATCGGTAGAGCGTGCGTGCGTCGCCTCCCGGAAAATCGGCGCGCGCCGACCCGCCATCCGGCATGAACAAGGTATCGCCAACGAAGGCCGCATCGCCGATGACATGCGTCATGCAAGCCGGCGTGTGGCCGGGCGTGTGCATCGCGAATGCGGTCATGCCGCCGATCGTGTAGGTATCGCCGTCAGCGAAAAGACGGTCGAACTGGCTGCCGTCGCGCTGGAATTCGGTCCCCTCGTTGAAGATCTTGCCGAAGGTCTCCTGGACGATGGTGATCCGGTCGCCGATGCCGATCCTGCCGCCGAGCTTGCCCTGGATATAGGGCGCGGCGGACAGGTGATCGGCATGGACATGGGTCTCGATCAGCCACTCGAGCCGAAGATCGTGCTTGCGGATGAAAGCGATGATCTCGTCGGCGGATTCATAGGCGATGCGTCCGGCTGCGTAGTCGATGTCCATGACGGAATCGATCACGGCACAGGCCTTGGACGCCGGATCCTTCACGACATAGCTGACGGTGTTGGTCGCCTCGTCGAAAAAGGCGGTGACCTCCGGCTTGACGGCGAGGTCGACGGGGTGAGGAAGGCCTTGCATGGAAATTCTCCTCAGTTGCGATGGGCCGGCGCGGCCGGCATGGCAGCCGTCGCGGTGGCGAGCCGGCGGGCGAGCACCATGCCGACGAGCATCGCCGCGATGAAGACGAGAGCGGGCGGGCCGCCGGTCAGGGTGGCGACGAGGGCGGGGCCTGGGCAGAAGCCGGCGAGCCCCCAGCCGATGCCGAACAATGCGGCACCGCTCACGAGCCGCATGTCCGGCCGGCTGGCCGTGGGCAGCGCGAAGCGTTGCGCGAGCAGCGGCCGGACGCGGCCAAGCACCAGGCGATAGCCGAGCAGCGTCACGCCGACGCCGCCGGCCATCACGAAGATCAGGCTCGGATCCCAGGTTCCGAGCGGGATCGCGCCGAGATCGAGGAAGCCCAGAACCTTCGCCGGATCGGACATGCCCGCAATGATGAGCCCGAGCCCGAAGACGAGGCCGACGAGGAATTGGACAAGAACAGACATTCAAGCCTCACAACACGTGCCGGGCGACGAACACGGTCGCAATGGCCATCGTCATGAAGGTCGCAACCGCGACGGCCGAACGCGGCGACAGGCGCGACAACCCGCAGATCCCGTGTCCGGAGGTGCAACCATTGCCCCAGACCGATCCGAAGCCCACGAGCAGCCCCGCGACGATCAGGATCGGCATCGTCGCGGCCACTTGCGGCACCGGCCAGAGGCCGGACACGGCCGCATAGGCGAGCGGCGCCACGATCAGGCCCATGACGAAGGCCAGCCGGCCCGGCGTCTGCCCGTCGCCTTCCGGCGGCAGGAGCCGCGAGACGATGCCGCTGATGCCGGCGATGCGTCCCTCGAAGAGCATCAGCAGCACCGCAGCCAGGCCGATCAGAGCGCCCCCGGCAAGCGAGGCGACCGGTGTGAAAAGGGTCACGATCACGACGAGCGCCCCGTGCGACAGGTGCTGATGCCGAGCAGGCTGTAGGCGGGGCAGACGCGCATGGCCGCGGTCAGCAGCATGACGGCACCCCATACGGTGAGTGCGTATTTCCAGGCCCCGAGCGGCGCGACCCAGGCGGCCAGCGGCGGAACGAAAACGGCAGCGACGAGGACCGCGCCGAGGACGAAGCGAAGCGTGCGATCAAACGATCCGACATTGACCATGACGGCCTCCCGGGTTAATCAAGTATGGAAAGCTATATATATGGATTATTGAATGTGTCAATTGCACTGACGCTTGAATCGCAAGCCACGCCGCCGATCGAGGAAGCCGCGGCCCTCCTCGGCGCCATGGCGAGCCCGCGGCGGCTCGCCATCCTGTGTCGGCTGGTCGAGGGAGAGGCTGCCGCCGGCGAACTGGCTCAGATCACGGGATTGAGTCCGGCGGGCGTCGCGGCCCACCTTGCGCAATTGCGCCGCCTCGGCCTGATCGCGTCTCGACGCCAGGGCATCGCGGTGCTGTTTTCCCTGGCGAGCCCGGAGGCGGCCGCCGTGCTGGAGACCCTGCACGGCCTGTACTGCGCCGGGAGTTCGCCGGTCAGCGCCGCCGCAGCAGCCCCCTGAGCGATCCTTCCATCAGGAAGGCGATGCCGATGCGGGCACCGATCATCATGCCGGCGATGGCCAGCGGCCAGGACAGCGCCAGCATCGAACCGGCGGATATCCCCTGCCCGATCGTACAGCCGCCCGCCAGCACACCGCCGCCGCCCATCAGGACGGCGCCGAGGAGATGCCGCCGCATCTCGCGGTCGTCGTCGAAAGCCTCCCAGCGAAACTCGCGATCATAGAGCGCCGACAGGAACGAACCGAAAGTGACGCCGACCAGCGTCCCGATCCCGAATTCGAGCAGGGCGGCGGGCGACGTCAGCACGGCGTACAGCGCGCGTCCGACCGGCGAAACGAAGGTCAGGCTCTGCGCCTTGGGGACATGATCGAAGGCATCGACAGCGACACCGGTGACCCACCAGCCCGCGACAACCGCCAGGCCCAGCGTCAAGCCGGCCACCAGCAGCCGCGGCGAGCGCCGCAGGCGTGCATCGGCAGCCACTGCCGCGACGAGCACCGTCACCGCCGCCGCGCTGAAGGCCAGGCGAGGATGGGGCGCGCCAAGATAAGCCAGCATGCTGGCCAGATCCCCCTTCAATCCGCCTGGAACGGGCCAGGCGACCCGCTCCAGAATCTCGATGCGCAATGGGGCCAGCATGCCGCGCAAGGTGGCGTAGGCGACCGAACCGAACACCATCATCACGATCAGGCTGCGCAGGTCACCGGCGCCGAGCCGCACCAGCGAGCCGAAGCTGCAGGTGCCCACCAGGGCCATGCCCAGCCCGAACATCGTGCTGCCGATGGCGATCGAAAGCCATGGCAGGGCGGGCTGGACATAGGTCGCGTTCACGGGATCGAGCAGGCCGAGGCCGATCAGGGACTGGGCGCCCGCCAGCGCCACGGCGAGTGCCAGCCCGAAGATCCGCAGGCGGCGCGTATCGCCGCCCATCCAGGCATCCTCGATCGCCCCGAAGGAACAGAGCCGCGCGCGGCGCACGGTGAAGCCGCAGGCTCCGCCGACCAGCATGCCGGCTACCGTCGCGCCCCAGGCGGACAGCTCCGTCATGGCTCGGGCGGCAACGCAGCGGAACCGGAAATCACGGCCTTGTCGTCTCGGTCGCGCCGTTGCCGCAGAAGATGTCGTAGATCACGGCGATGACCCGCCGGACATCGTCGTTGGCGAGGCTGTAATACATGGCCTTGCCATCGCGCCGGGTGGTGACGAGCTGGTCCAGCCGCAGCCGCGCCAATTGCTGAGACACCATGGGCTGACGCAGCGAGAGCAGGTTTTCGAGCTCGGTGACCGTCCGTTCGCGCTCCGCCAGCAAGCACAGCAGCAGCAGGCGGTTCTCGTGAGACAGCGCCTTGAGGAAATCGCTCGCCTTGCGCGCCTTGCGCATGAGCTGGTCCAGTTCCGGCGAGAACTCGGCGCCGTCGCGCAGCTCGTTCTCGAGCGCCTTCGAGACGATCGCGGTCATCCTGTCTCCACCTCAGGGCTTCGTTTCGTCTTGCGGTTTGTCCATGCCAGCTAAGAGCTGGCCAAGCAAACCCCAAAACATGTCGTCGTTCAGATAACCGGTGATGCGGCCGATCTCGCGACCGCGATCGACGAGGACGAAGGTCGGAGTTGCGATGACCGGTTCGGCGAGCCCGGCACCGCTGATGCCGCCGGCCGGCAGGTCGACCCGTCGCAGCGGCGCCCGGCCGCCCTCACGCGTCTTGGCGTAGACCGGCGCGACCTCGCGCTCGAAACGAACGCAGAAGGGACAGCCATCCCGCCGATACACCACAAGTTCGGCAGCGAGCGCCGAGGCAGCCGAAAATGCCCACAGCACCCATGCCGTGACCACGAGCCGGCCCATATGCCCCCTACTTGCCTTCATCGGTTTTATATAGTCGTATTCATATGTTTATACCAGAGCCATCCATAGTCCGGCCCGGGAGACGGCCCATGATCACGCGAAGGCACCTGCTGGGGGCGGGAACAGCTGCGCTCGCAGCGCCCTTCTCGACGCGTTCGGCCTTCGGGAGGGCCCGGCTCGGCGAGGACGGTCTCTATCAGTTCGACTGGTATCTGGAGAGCTTCCTCGACCTCGCCGATGATCTCGGCTCGGCAAGCCGCGAGGGGAAGCGCTTCGCGATCCTCTGGGGCCTTCGCAACTGCCCCGCATGCCGGCGCATGCACGAGGTCTACATGGCCGACCCGGCGGTCGAGGCCGAGATCCGGGACCACTTCGCCATCCTGCACCTCAACATCCTTGGTTCCCGCGACGTCACCGACTTCGACGGGACCAAGCTGACCGAAAAGCGGATCGCGGCGCGATACGGCATCGTCGGGACGCCTGCGATCCAGTTTTTCCCGACCGACCCGGAGGGGCTGGCAGCGAGGACGCCGCGCGAGCGGGAGGTGGGCCGGATGAGCGCCCTTCCCGAGCAGGCCGATTTCGCCGCGCTTTTCCGCAGGATGCGGCGCTAGACGGATCGCGCCGGTTCCAGGCGAAGATCGCGTGAGCCATATGCGCTATACAAGGCCGCATGTGGCTCGGCCGGGAGGGCACCGCCATGAGCGCCGTGAAAATCAGTGACTGGCTAACAGTCGCCAGCCAGCCCGATCGGGAGACGTTGGCGGCGGTCGCGCGCCAGGGCTTCGCCGCGGTGATCAACAACCGCCCGGACGGCGAGGACACGAGCCAGCTCGACAATGCCTCCGAGCGCGCGCTCCTGGGGCAAGCGGGCCTCGCCTACAGCTTCATTCCGGTGACGGGCACAACGATCACAGCCGCGGATATCCAAGCCTTCCAACAGGCGACGTCGGGAGCGAAGGGACCGGTCTATGCGCATTGTCGCAGCGGCACGCGATCGCTGACGCTCCATGTGCTGGGCGAGGTCCTCGACGGCCGAATGAAACCAGGCGAGGTCGCGGCCTTCGGCCGGAGCCATGGCTTCGATCTGTCGGGGGCGGTCGACTGGCTCGCACGCCAGGCCGCGCGCGTGCCGCAGGTGACGGGCTTCCATGAACCGCGCACGGGCAGCATTCAGTATGTCGTGTCCGATCCGGGGACGAGGCGCTGCGCGATCATCGACCCGGTCTACGACTTCGATGAGAAATCAGGCGCCACGGCCACGCACCAGGCCGACCAGATCCTCGCCCATGTGGCGCGCGAAGGGCTTACGGTGGAATGGATCCTCGACACGCATCCGCATGCCGATCATTTCTCGGCAGCATCCTATCTGAAGGAGAAGACGGGCGCGCCGATGGGGATCGGCAGGCATGTCACGGCGGTGCAGAGGCTCTGGCAGACCATCTACAACTGGCCGGAGCTCAGGACCGACGGTTCCCAGTGGGAGCGCCTGTTCGACGATGGCGACGGGTTCCGGATCGGCGATCTGGAAGGGCGCGTGATGTTCTCGCCGGGGCATACGCTCGCCTCGGTCACGTATGTCGTCGGCGACGCGGCCTTCGTGCACGACACCGTATTCATGCCGGATTCCGGTACCGCCAGGGCGGATTTTCCGGGAGGCAGCGCCAGCGCGCTCTGGCGTTCGATCCAAGCGATCCTCGCCTTGCCGGATCAGACACGGCTCTACACAGGTCACGATTACGAACCCGGTGGCCGGGCACCGAAATGGGAGAGCACCGTCGCCGAGCAGAAGCGCGCCAACTCCCATCTCGCCGGGATGACGGAAGAGAGTTTCGTTGCTCTGCGTCAAGCGCGCGATCACACGCTGCCGATGCCGAAGCTGATCCTGCACGCGCTCCAGGTCAATATCAGGGGCGGACGCTTGCCGGACCTCGAGGCGAACGGCCGCCGCTACCTCAAGTTCCCGCTCGACGGTCTCGGAGCCGCGGTCTGGTGAGCGTCCCGCGCCGCGCTGGCGCAGCGGCCTTCGGACATGCCGGCCGGCCATCGACCGACGCCGCGAGCCGGCTGGATGGCAGTGCCTGTCCGACCGGGATATCGATACGACCGGCAGGGCCGAGGCCAGCCTTCTGACACGCCAGGGAGCGCAATGCCCGCGATCGCCGTCCATCTCAGCCTGTTCGCGATCGCGCTCACGGGCACCCTCGCCGGGCTGTTCGCCGGCACGGTCGATGCGCCGATATCGGCGCCGGTGATCTGGAGTGCAGCGACCATACCGGTCGCGGTTGCACTCGCCGTCTCGATGTTCCGCGATCTGCTGATCGGGCGGGTCGGCGTGGACGCCATCGCCCTCGTGGCCATGATCGCATCGATCGCCATGGGCGAGCCGCTCGCGGGCACCGTGGTCGCGATGATGTATTCCGGCGGAAACCTGCTGGAGGACTACGCAAGGGGAAAGGCGGAACGCGAGCTACGCTCGCTACGGAACCGCACGCCGAGGATCGCCCATCGGCGAGAGGCGGACGGTCTCGCCGATGTCGCTGCCGAGGAGGTCCGGCCCGGCGACGAACTCCTGGTTCGGGCTGGCGAGCTGCTACCGGTCGATGGCGAGCTGCTCGACGCCCGAGCCAAGCTCGACGAATCCGCCGTCAGCGGCGAGCCGTTGCCGGAGACCAGAACGAAGGGCGCATTGCTGCGCAGCGGCACGATGAACGCCGGCGAAGCGTTCCGCTACCGCGCTTCCGCCGCCGCGGGAGAGAGCACCTATGCCGGCATCGTCCGCATGGTCGAGGCGGCGCAAACGGCGAAGGCGCCCTTCATCCGCATGGCCGACCGCTTCGCGCTGCTCCTGCTGCCGGCGACCCTGCTCGTCGCCGGGCTGGCCTGGTGGCTGTCGGGCGATCCTGTCCGGGCCCTCGCCGTTCTCGTCGTCGCCACGCCCTGCCCGCTCATCCTGGCAGCCCCCGTCGCCTTCATCGGCGGCGTGTCGCGCGCCGCCCGATCCGGCATCCTGATCAAGGGCAGTTCGGCGATCGAAGCCCTCGGGCGCACGCGCACGGCGATCTTCGACAAGACGGGCACCCTTACCGAGGGCGGAGCGCGGCTGATCGCACTCGACACCGCGCCCGGCGTCGATCCGGACGAGGTGCTGCGACTTCTGGGTTCGCTCGAGCAGGCTTCCCATCATGTCCTGGCCGAGACGCTGGTCGGACTGGCGCGGGAAAAGGGCCTGCCGCTCTCGCATCCGTCGGGCGTTCGCGAATATCGCGGCTCGGGGCTCGAGGGCCTCGTGGACGGTCGCCATGTCAGGGCAGGCTCTCGAAGCCTCGTGCTGGCAGATGCCGTGCCCCCTGAATGGGCCTCCGCAAGCAAAGCGCTTGAGGCGAACTCAACCGCTCTCACGATCTTCGTCGCCATCGATGGCTGGCTTGCCGCTCTGCTGACGATGGCGGACGCGATCCGCCCGGACGCGTCCGCGACGTTGACGCGGCTGCGGGAGATCGGCGTCGGCCGGCTCCTGATGGTCACGGGGGACGATGCGGCGACGGCCGGGGCGGTCGCGGCGCAACTTCCCATCGACGTCGTGCGGGCCGGCTGCAGCCCTGCCGAGAAGGTCGCGACGATCAGGTCGGAGGCAGCGCGGCAGCCGACGATGATGGTCGGGGACGGCCTCAACGACGCCCCTGCCCTGGCTGCCGCGGATGTCGGCGTGGCGATGGGCGCAAGGGGAGCCACCGCCTCCTCCGAAGCGGCGGATGTCGTGATCCTGGTCGATCGGATCGGGCGCGTTGCCGAGGCGGTCGCCACGGCGCAGCGAACACGCGCGATCGCTCGGCAAAGCATCGTCGCCGGCCTCGGCCTGTCCGGCATCGCGATGATCCTCGCCGGATTCGGCCTGATTCCGCCCGTGACCGGAGCCTTCCTGCAGCAAGGAATCGACATCGCGGTCATTTTGAATGCGCTGCGCACGCTTGTGGGGCCGGAAGACCACGTTACCGGTCGAGGCTGAACGCCGCATCGACCCGTCCGGAATCACGGGGCGTCGCGTCAACGCTGCGGCGGCGCCTGGTTTTTGATCTCTCTCAAAGTGCCCTCGGTCGAGCTGTGTTTGGATTTCGTCATCCGCCCCGGCTGGCCGAAAGGCTTGCAGGCCGGGCCTCGATCGAGCGGCGCCCCGAGCATGCGGGGCCACGCGCCATCCTCTCAAGGAGGCCACCATGGCAGAAACAGCGACCAAGCTTCCGATCCAGACTGAAACGCGTGTGCCTTCCAGCGTCCAGACCGAATTCGGCGGCCTCGAACGCCTCTGGAACGAAATGGAGCAGATGTTCGACACCTTCGGATTCCGGGCCGGCCGCCGTCCCTTTGCAACCTCGCCGTCCTTCGACCTGTCCCTGCCGCGCATGGAACGTTGGGCGAGCGTTCCCGCCGTCGACGTCTCCAGGACGGACAAGGCCTATGAGATCACGGCCGAATTGCCGGGGCTCGCTCCCGCCGACGTGCAGGTCAAGTACGCGGAGGGCGTGCTGACGATCAGCGGTGAAAAGAAGAGCGAGACGGAGCGAAAGGATCAGGACGCCTATCTGTCGGAGCGTCGCTACGGCTCGTTCTTCCGGTCGTTCCGGCTGCCGGACGATGTCGTCGCGGACAAGATCGAAGCCCGCTTCGCCAACGGCGTTCTGAGCGTCGGCATTCCGCGTCGGGAAAAGGCGCAGTCTCAGGAAGCGGTCATCCCGGTCAAGGCGGCCTGACCGTCATCGGCGTGAATAAGCCGGCGCAACCGGAGTTCACCCGGATTCGGGTCTTCCGACGCGCCGGTCCGGTTGGCCCGGCCGCTCCGCCTGCGGGCTTCGGCCATGATCGGGAGTCTCTCCATGATGTATGTCGTGACACTTCAGCTCGCGCGCACTGCGGCCCATCCCGAGGGGCATCCGGCCTGCGGCTACGAGATCCAAGCCCCGCTCGACGCGCGATTGCACCTCGACGCGAAAGCCTGGCGAAGGAGCCGCGAGAAATGTCGCGTTCGCCGCTTCTGGAGCGGTGAGACGGATCGCTATGGCTGGCTGGTGCATCGCGCCGGTGGAACCGACGGCGCGACCTGGGCCATCGACTACGACGACACGCGTACGGAGGATGACGAGACCGGCTACCGGCTCGACGGGCATCGTTTCGCAGCAGGCGAGTATATCTCGATCCGCGGGACGGACGGCGCGCTGCTGCCGTTCCGCGTCGCTTCGCTGAAGCTGAAATCGCCGCGTTCGCGCACCCAGCATCGCATCGTTCCCACCCCAGCGGCGCACCGTCATCGCCGCTCGGCGTGATGCGCCTTTTTCAGAAGGTTCCTGCCGATGACCGGCATCCGCGACTACGCCAGCATCATGGTCTGCGTCGGCCGCCCGCGCCGGGCGGAAAATCGGGCCGCCCTCGCCGCCTCGCTGGCAGCCCGCTTCGGCAGCCATCTCATCGGCATCGCGGCGCGAGAGGCCACGCTTCCCTATCTGGAGGACGGCCTGGCGACCGCACGCCCGATCCTCATCGAGAACGCGCGAAACGCGGCGCTGGAAGATCTTGCGCAGGCGGAAACGAACTTCAGGCGCGGTGCCGGAACGCTGCCGGACCTCGAATGGCGCTCGGATATCCAACCGCCGGCCGATTTCATCGCCAAGGCGGCACGAGCGGCGGATTTGCTCGTCGTCGCCAGATCCTCCTCCGATTCCCCGCGCCGCCTGATGTCGATCGACCCCGGCGACGCCGTCATGGCAGCGGGCCTGCCTGTTCTCGTCGTGCAGCAGGAGAGCCGCGCCATCCTGGCTCGCAGTGTCGTCGTCGCCTGGAAGAACACGCGGGAGGCGCGACGCGCGGTGCGCGACGCCCTGCCCTTCCTCCAGCGCGCCGAAACGGTGACCGTCCTCGTCGTGGGCGAAGATGCAGGAGACCAGGGCGTGGAAGATGTCGCCACTCATCTCGCGCGCCACGGCGTTGCCAGCCGGACCAGGCGCGTGACCGCCCTGTCCGGGTCGCCTGCCGATGCCATCATGGATACCGCTCTCGAGGAAGGCAGCGACCTGATCGTGTCGGGAGCCTATGGGCACAACCGCACACGGGAATGGATATTCGGCGGAGTTACGGGCGACCTGCTGGATCGATCGCCCGTCGCTTGCCTTATGTCGCACTAGATTCTCAATATTTCTCTGAATAGCTCAATTCTATCGAGCCATATCTTCGATTATTTGATGGCGATCAAATATATCTGCAACGATAAGCTTAAACTGCACGATGTGTCGACAAAGGAGGTCGCTATGGGTGACTTGTCTCTGCGTGAAAACGTGCTCAACGAGCTGGAATTCGAACCCAGCATCAATGCGGCGCATATCGGCGTCGCCGTGGACAACGGCGTCGTGACCCTGTCGGGCCACGTCGGAAGCTATGCCGAGAAGCTGATGGCCGAGCGGGTCGTGCAACGCGTGAAGGGCGTCAGGGCGATCGCCCAGGAGATCGATGTGCGCTGGCCTTCGGACCAGAAGACCAATGACGACGAGATCGCGCAGCGAGCGCTCAAGATCATCGAGTGGGATACGACCGTGCCGGACGGCAAGGTGCAGCTCAAGGTCCAGAAGGGCTGGGTCACCCTGTCCGGCGAAGTCCCGTGGTATTTCCAGCGCAGCGCCGCCGAGACGGCCGTCCGAAAGCTCACCGGCGTCATCGGGATCACAAACGCGATCACCGTCAAGCCCGCAGTGCAGGCCGGCGACATCAAGCACCGGATCGAGGATGCGCTGAAACGGAGCGCCGAGCTCGAGGCGAACCAGATCCGCGTCGTCGTGTCGGGCGGTCGCGTGACGCTCGAAGGTAAGGTGAAGGCCTGGCACGAACGCGTCCTCGCCGAGCGGGCCGCCTGGGCCGCCCCCGGCGTCAACATGGTCGAGGATCATCTGGCGGTGGCGTGAGTCACCCCGGCGACACGCTGCCGGTCGGGGCCGCACGCCTCGGCCGGTGCGTGCTCGTCCGGCGGATAGCCGCTGCAAAGCGGAGGAACGATGATGCTGGCGAGCCGGCTTACGAAGCAGGAAGAGTGCAGCATCGCGCGAACTCACTCGGCTTCAGTTCCGGCCTATATCATGCGGGACGATGGCAGCGTCACGAGGTTCTGGCCGGGCGGCCGTATCGAGCGGATCGTGACGGGACGCAGTCAATGCGTCCGAAGGCGCATCGAGAGTAAGGAAACTCGATAAGCCAGCGCCGGCCGGTGGTGAAGCTTCGCGAAAGCCACGCGCACGGCTCAAGCGTCACGGTCCCGCAGCATCGCCTCGAGGCGATCGATGAGCGCAGCTTGCGCCGCCAGCAGCCGCAGCCGCGCCTCCGGCAACGGGAACCACGCCGCCCGGTCGATCTCCGGAAATCGCCGGATGCGACCGCTGCCACGCGGCCATTCAAGCTCCACTTCCGTCGCGCAGAAGAACCTATCCGCTTCCATGTCGCCTTCCACTGCGAAGGCCTCGACGCTCTTGCCGGCACGTTGCCGAATGCTGCCCAGCGCGACGAGAGGGCCGGCCGGCGTCGCGCCCAACTCCTCGCCGAATTCGCGGCGGGCGGCCTCTTCGGCCGTCTCGCCCGGATCGATCTCGCCCTTTGGAATCGACCAGGCGCCCAGATCCCTGCGGCTCCAGAACGGGCCGCCGGGATGGACGAGGAGCACCTCTGCCCCCGCCTTGGCCAGGCGATACATCAGGATGCCGGCGCTGCGGGCTGCCATCAAAAAAGCCTTCTCCGGGTCGAGCATTTTGCGCTGGGTCAAGGACCGGGTGGCGCGCACCGGGGAAACTCCCGGCCGCTGCCAACAGGGGCGGCAGGGACAATTCAGGAGGTTTCCCATGCCTACGACGAAGCCTGTCTCCAACTCCCTCGCTGCAGATCAAATCGGGGCCACCGCCATGGTCGACGAAGGAATGCAGATCGTCAAAGCACAGCTCGCCTCGGCCGCGGTGCTGCCGCAGAAGATCCTTGAAACGCAATTCGCGATGCTTTCGGAAATGATGGCGTTCGCGGGGCGGCGCATGCAGGCGCAGGCCGATCTCTACGCCAGGCTCGGTCGCTGCAAGGAGATGGCCGAAGCGATCGACGTCCAGCAGGATTTCGCCAAGGGTGTCGGCGGCGCCTATGCCGACGAGGCGGAAAGACTCTCGACGCTCGCCCGCAAGAACATGGACGCCTGGACCGGCGTTGGTGCCCAGTACGTCTCGGACTGGACGACGCCCCAGAAAGCAGCAGCCTAGGCGCGTTCACTGGCCGGTCCGAGCCGTCTCGCGGCGCTCGGATCAGCCGGTCGGCCGGCGGCCGTCACGACGGCGCAGGCATCTTCCGCGATGACGGCTTCCTCGTCCGTCGGAATCGCGAAGGCCGCGATGCGGGAGTCGGTCCCGGTCAGTCGCCAGTCGTTGGCGGCGTTGGCGGCGCCGTCGAGGAGCAGACCAAGCCATCGCAAACGCTCCGCCACGGCGGCGCGTATCGGCGGCTGGTGCTCGCCGATGCCTGCCGTGAAGACGAACGCATCGAGCCCGCCGAGCGTCGCGGCGAGCCGTGCGACTTCCCCGGCTATGCGGAAGCAGAAGAGGTCGAGCGCCTGGCGTGCCTCCGGTCGGTCGCTTTCGAGCAGTTCGCGACTGTCGGCGCTGATCCCGGATACGCCGAGCAAACCGCTGCGGCGATAGAGCAGGTCCTCGAGCCGCTTCGCATCATAGCCCTCCTGGGCGATGAGATGGAGCAAGACGCCCGGATCGAGCGCGCCACAACGGGTCGCCATCGGAATGCCGTCGAGGGCCGAGAAGCCCATCGAGGTATCGCGGCTGACGCCCCCCTCCAGAGCGCAAAGGCTGGCTCCGCTGCCGAGATGCGCGACCACGACCCGGCCTCGCGCGAGCGCTGGCTCGCGGCGCGCCATCTCCGCCGCGATGAAGCGATAGGACAGCCCATGGAAGCCGTAGCGCTTGATGCCGCGGTCATGCATGGCGCGGGGAATGGCGAAGCGCCGCACGACGTCGGCATGGGTGCGGTGGAAGGCCGTGTCGAACGAGGCCGTCTGCCGCAGCTCCGGGCGCAGCCGGCGGATGGCGCGGACGAGGCCCAGCCCCTGCGGCTGGTGGAGCGGCGCCAGCGGCACCAGCGTCTCCAGCACCCTCAAGACCTCGTCGTCGATCAGGACCGGGCCTGCATAGCTCTCGCCGCCGTGCACGATGCGATGCCCCATCGCGACGACGCTGCCGAGGTCGAAATGCCAGGAGAGGCGGCGGAAGGCCTCGCCGAGCACGATGTCCAGTTCGCTGCCGGGACGGGCGTCCAGGGCGATGTCGAAGGTATCCGGGCCCTCGATCAACCGAAAGCGCAATGGCGGCTCCCGAAAGTCGATCACACCCTTGCCGACCCGCCTCGGTCGAGTTCCATCCAATGCGAAAAGCCCGATCTTCACGGTCGAGGAGCCGGCATTGAAGGTGACGAGGAGCGCCTCGCTCACGCCGGCACCGTCAATGGCTGGCGGTGCGCCGCGACGAGTTTCGCCAGCGCCGCGGAAGCGATGCGCGTCTTCAGGGAATCGGCCCGGCTGGTCAGGATGATCGGAACGCGGGCTCCGAGCACAAGCCCGGCGGCATCGGCATTGGCGAAATAGATCAGCTGCTTGGCCAGCATGTTGCCGGCCTCGAGGTCCGGCACGAGCAGAATATCGGCCTGGCCGGCGACGGGCGAGACGATGCCCTTGGTCCGCGCCGCCTCGGGGCTGATCGCGTTGTCGAAGGCGAGCGGCCCGTCGACCCTGGCGCCGGTAATCTGGCCGCGCGCCGCCATCACCGTGAGCGCCGCGGCGTCGAGCGTCGAGGGCATGCGGTCACTCACCGTCTCGACGGCGGCCAGAACCGCCACCAGCGGTTCGGCGAGACCCAGCACATGCAACATGTCGACGGCGTTCTGGCAGATGTCGCGCTTCTGCATCAGCGTGGGCTGGATGTTGACCGCGGCGTCCGTGACGATCAGCGGCTTGGGATAGGCCGGCAGGCTCATCGCATACACGTGGCTGATGCGCCGCTCCGTGGTGAGGCCCGAGCCCGGCGCGACGACGGCTCCCAGCAATTCGTCCGTATGGAGGCTGCCCTTCATCAAGGCCGCCACCCGGCCGGCCACGGCGAGCTCGACGGCCCGCGTCGCGGCAGCATGGCTATGGGGCGCGTTCTCGATCACGATGCCCCTGAGTGTCACGCCGGCCTTGTCCGCCGCAGCGGCAATCTTCGCCTCGGGGCCGACGAGGACGGGTTCCAGCAACCCTTCATCCCGGATTTCGATCGCGGCCAGGATCGCCTCTGGCGAGCAGGGATGGACGATCGCGGCACTCAGGGGAGGCAACGCCCGGGCCTGCGCGACGATGCTGTCATAACGGTCGGAGCGCTTCAGGGTGACCTCGGGAAGGCGCAGCCGCGGCCATGTCAGGCGGTTCTCGGGCGCCACGACCGTCGCCGTTCCGGACAGGACCGTCGCCCCGGCCTGGTTGGTGCAGACCGTATCGAGCGCCACGATCCGCTTCCCCGTGTCCTTGCTTCGGACGGTGACGGTGGCAGTCACCGTATCGCCGGGCACCACCGGCATCAGGAAGTGCAAATCCTGCCCGAGATAGATCGTCCCGGGTCCGGGCAGCTTCGTACCGAGCACGGCCGAGACCAGCGCCGCCGTCCACATCCCGTGCGCGACGACGTGTCCGAACCGATCGCTCGCGGCGAAGGCTGCGTCCAGATGGGCGGGATTGGCGTCCCCCGAGACCGCCGCGAACAACTCGATGTCGTCCGGCCGGACAACGCGGATGATCGAGGCGCTTTCGCCGATGACGAGCTCGTCGAATGTGCGGTTCGTGAGTAGCTCCTGATCCAAGACTCACCTCTGCAGCACATAGGTTCCAGGCGCGTCGCAGAGCGGTTCGCAGCCGCGCGCAGCGTCACCGATGGCAGGCGGCTCGACAAGGTCCGGCGAGGAACGGGCGGAGAGCCATTCCGTCCAGGCCGTCCACCATGAGCCGGAGCGCATCGGGGCGGCGGCCAGCCACTCGTCCGGGCCGAGGCAGACGTCCCCGTGATTCTTCGACTTGATCCGGAAATGGCGCCCCGGATGGCCCGGCTCGCTGACGATCCCGGCGTTGTGACCGCCGCTGGTCAGGACGAAAGTGACGTCGGAATCGGTGAGCAGGTGGAGCTTGTGGACGGAGCGCCATGGAGCGACGTGATCGGCCTCGGTCGCGACGGCGAAGACCGGCGTGCGAATATTCTGCAGCGCGGCCGGCCGCCCCTCCACCATGAAGCGGCCGCTCGCGAGATCGTTGTCGAGATAGAGGCCGCGCAGATATTCCGCCTGCATCCGGTAGGGCATGCGGGTGGAATCCGCGTTCCAGGCCATGAGGTCGAACATCCGGGATCGCTCGCCCATCAGGTAGTCGTGGACCATGCGCGACCAGACCAGATCGTTCGATCGCAGCAGCTGGAAGGCCGCCGCCATCTGATCCGCCGAGAGGTAGCCGCGGTTCCACATCATGCTGTCGAGGAAGCGAAGCTCGCTGGCATCGACGAACAGCGCGAGCTCTCCGGGCTCGCTGAAATCCGTCTGCGCGGCAAGGAAGGTCAGGGAGGCGACCCGGTCCTGGCCGTCGCGTGCCATCGCGGCCGCCGCTATGGCCAGGAGCGTCCCCCCCAAACAGTAGCCGGCGGCATGGACCTTCCGTTCGGGAACGATGGCCGCGATCGCGTCGAGCGCCGCCGCCACGCCGCTGCGGCGGTAGTCTTCGATGGCAAGCTCCCGATCATTGGCGGTCGGATTGCGCCAGGAGATGCAGAAGACGGTGTAGCCCTGGCCGACCAGGTAGCGCACCAGCGAGTTCTGCGGCGACAGGTCGAGGATGTAGTATTTCATGATCCAGGCCGGCACGATCAGGACGGGCTCCGCGTGCACCGCCGCCGTCGACGGCGCGTACTGGATCAGCTCCATCAGGTGATTCCGGAACACCACCTTGCCCGGCGTCGCCGCCACGTCCCGGCCGACGACGAAGCGCTCGGCGCCGACCGGCGGCTGGCCCGTGAGCTGCCGCTGGAGATCCTCCAGCCAGTTTCGCCAGCCTTCGATGAAGTTGGCGCCCCCGGTCTCACGCGCGCGGGCGATCACCTCAGGGTTCGTCCAGGGGCTGTTCGAGGGGGAGAAGACGTCGAGGATCTGCCGGGCGACGAAAGAAACGACCTCCTCGTGATGACGCTCCACGCCCGGCACGTCGTGGGTGACGTTGTGCCACCATTGCTGGTTCAGCAGAAAAGCCTGGGCGAGGAAGCCGAAGGGCTGTGAATCCCATTCCGGCGCGGTGAAGCGGCGGTCGCCGGGCAAAGGCTCTATGCAGGGATCGACATCCCGCTGGAACAGGCCCGACGCGAGGTGCCCGCCCAGCCTGACGGCCTTGCGTGCCGCCTTGCTGGCGAGTTCGAGCTGCTTGCCAGGGGCGGCTGCCAGGTGAATCGCCCAGTCGAGATAGGCCAGCGTCAGAGCCGTCGGCGAGAACCCGCCGGTCAGCTTCGCACTGGACGCCTCCCGCAGGCGGTCGACCGCAGCGAAAGCCTCTTCGCCAAGCGTTTCCTCGGGGCAAGGCTGCTGTGGATCGACCTTCCCGGCCGAGCCGGCATGAAACGACGAATGCATGGCGCGCTCTTCCAGTGAACCGGCCGGCAGCATGCACGCGACAGGCCGCGCGTCCTTGCGCTCGATCAAAGCAGGGGCGTAGTTCCCCGCCTAGTATCGCCCGGACATGGCCGGAGAAGCGATCGAAGCGATGGGCGCGCGCCTGCGAGGTTGGCAATCCCTCTTCCGGAGCGGCGCGACGGTCCATCTCGTCTGTCCATGGCATCGCCTCCGCGACGGAGCGAGCGATGGGCGCGGAAGGCATCGGCGCCGCGGACTGGACCGATGAGGTTATCGAGGCTCGCCGCGTCGATATCGGAGCCCCCTCGTCCGCGCACCGGGGAAGCGGGGCTGCCGCGGCGGTTCCTGCACTTCGTCCTGTTATCCGGCGGATGGCATCAAGCGGCCATCTGCGGCCTCTCCGTTTCCGTCTTCCTGCTGAACACCGCTCCGATCGAAACGCAGCGGCGCATCATCGACGCTGCGGTGCATGGCGGCGGCATCCCCGCCATCCTGACCCTTGCAGCCCTGCAGCTCGGCCTTGTCCTGGCCTATGGGCTGGCCAAGCTGGCAATGAACCTCTATCGCGCCTGGCTCGGCGAATGCGCGACCCGCGAGCTGAGGCTCGTGGTCACGCAGCGGCTCGAGTGCATGGGAGGGACAGGGTCGGACCTGACCAACGGCACCGGCCTCGCGATGATCCTGGCGGAAGCCGACGATATCGGCGCATTCGTGGGATCGAGCCTCAGCCTTCCGATCGTCGAAATCGGCTTCCTGGCAAGCGTGTTCGTCTACCTTGCCGTGCTTGATCTCAAGATGATGGCCGCGAGCCTCGTCATCCTGGCGCCGCAGTTCGTGTTCGTGCCGCTGATGCAGCGGGCCATCAACCGACGCGTTGCGCAACGCACCCGGCTTCTGCGCTGCTTCGGCGACGAAATCCTGGCCCCCTCGCAAGCGGAATCGAGCGCGCACCGTCTCGACGAGGTCTTTGCCGTCGACATCGGCGTGTTCGAGATCAAGTTTTCCCTCAACTTCCTGATGAACCTGACCTATTCCCTCGGCAGCCTGCTGGTCCTCGCCGTCGGCTGCATTCTGGTCGTCCGCGGCCAGACCGAGATCGCCACCGTCGTCACCTTCCTGTCGGCCACCGGCCGGATCGTCGATCCGTGGAACGATGTCGTCGACTGGGCGCGAGGCCTGGCGATGACCACGGTGAAATACGGTCTCGTCACCCAGGTCCTCGGAACGGCCTCACCGGACACGCTCGCCCATACGGTCGGTGCCGTCTAGGTTTGCGGAGCTTCGCCCCTCGAACGCGCAACGGCTCGGTGGCCGGCGAGCGTGCGCTTGCGCCGGCCGGTCCGCATCGCCATCGGCTTCAAGGCCTCCGCAACTGCGAGATAGAGGAGTGCGATGGCCGGAATCGTCAGGACGACCGGGATCGGCAATGCGACGAAGCCGAACGGACGGCCAAGCGGGGTCAGCGCAAGGAGCAGCGCCAGCGCCAGAGCGCCCAGAGATGTCGCCACGAGGACGTGATGCGGCCGGCTGCGCCAGCACGGAGCGGCGGTGCGGATGACGAAGATCACCAGGATCTGGGTCAGGATCGACTCGACGAACCAGGCGGTGCGGAACGCTTCCGCCCCCGTCCCGAACACGCCCAGCAGAAGCGCGAAGGTCGCCGCGTCGAACAGCGAGGACAGTGGCCCCATCACGAGGGTGAAGCGCAGCACGGCGGCCATGTCCCAGCGTTGCGGCCTCGCCAGATCGGCAGGATCCGCCTCGTCGAAGGGGATGCCGACCTCGGAGAGGTCGTAGAGCATGTTGTTGACGAGGATCTGCAGCGGATTGAGCGGCAGGAACGGCAGTATCAGCGAGGCGGCCGCCATCGACAGCATGTTGCCGAAATTCGAGCTCGTGCCCATCCGGACATATTTCATGATGTTCGCATAGGTGCGGCGGCCCTCGGCGATCCCGCGCGCGAGCACGCCGAGGTCGGGCGCGAGCAGAACGATCGCCGCCGCCTCGCGCGCGACTTCGGTACCGCCCTCGACCGACAGGCCGACATCGGCTGCATGGATCGCGGGCGCGTCATTGATGCCGTCGCCGATGAAGCCGACCGTATGCCCCGCCCTGCGCAGGGCGAGCACGATGCGCGCCTTCTGTTCCGGCGCGACCCGTACGAACAGATCGACATGGCGGACCCGGGAGGCTAGGGCGGCGTCCCCCAAGGCGGCGATCTGCTCGCCGGTCATCAGACCGCGGGCCGGAAGTGCTAGGGCATCCGCGAGATGGCGGACGACAGCCGCGGCATCCCCCGAGATCACCTTGACGCGCACGCCGGCGGCCGCGAGTTCGCGGATCGCCGTACCGGCCGAGGCCTTGGGTGGATCGATGAAAGCGGCACAGCCGGCGAAGACGAGTCCGGTTTCATCGTCGCGGGTCAGCACATCCCTGCCTGGCGGCATCGGCCGGCGGGCGACGCCAAGCAAGCGCAGGCCCTGCGCTCCCTTGGCCTCGATGAGTTCCAGAAGCCCTGCCCGAGCGACATCGTCCAACTGACCGATATGTCCGCCCGCCTGTTCGAAGCGATCGCACACCGCGAGCAAGGCTTCCGGCGCGCCTTTGACGATCATCTGACGCTCATCGCCGCTGGCAACGAGGACTGAAGAGCGGCGCCGCTGGAAGTCGAACGGCAGGTCGGCGAGCATTCGCCAGCCGCTCCCGTCATCGTCGGAGGAAGCGAGCAAGGCGACGTCGAGATTGTTCCGCAACCCGCTGCAGAAGCGGCTGTTGAGGCGAGCCAGTTCCGTGACGGCTGCACTGTCGGCCCCGTCGCAGCCAAAGCTGCCCGCATGGGCGATCCGCGCCTCCGTCAGGGTTCCGGTCTTGTCGGTGCACAGAACATCCATCGCGCCGAGATCGTGGATGGCAGAGAGGCGCTTCACCACGACCTGGTGCCGCGCCATCCGGGTGGCACCGCGCGCGAGCGTGACCGTCATCACCACCGGCAAGAGCTCCGGCGTCAGCCCGACGGCCAGGGCCACCGCGAACAGGAAACTCTCGATGGACAGCCCGTGGCGCACCAGTTGGGTCAGGAGGACGAACAGCACCAGGAAACCGGTGAGGCGCAGGATCAGCATTCCAAGCCCGTGAACGCCCCTCTCGAAGGCGGTGGGTGGCTCGCTTGCCTGCATGGAGCGCGAGATCGCGCCGAGCCGTGTATCGGCCCCCGTCGCAGCGACCAGCATGCGGGCCTCGCCGCCCACGAGGCTGGTTCCGCCGAAAAGCGCGCTGCCGGCCCCGTCCCCCGCTGGCTCCGGCGCGGCCGCGCGCTTTTCGACGGGAAAGGGCTCCCCGGTCAGCGCGGCCTCGTCCACCATCGTGTCGCGGCTTTCGAGGATCAGCCCGTCCGCCGGGATCAGGTCGCCGGCATGGAGCGCAACCACGTCGCCCGCCACGACCTCCCGCAGCGGGATTTCGACCAGCCGGCCGTCGCGAAGGACGGTCACACGCACAGAGACCGTGCGCCGCAGGGCATCGATGGCATCCTCGGCCCGGGACTCCTGGAAGACGTCGAGAGCGATCGACGCCAGCACGATGAGAACGATGATGACAAGGCTCTGCCAATCGCCCGTGGCGCCTGCGATCAGCGCCGCGATCAGCAGGATCGCGATCAGCGGCTCGGCCAGCCGCCTGGCTATCTTGAAAGGCAGCCCTCGCCGGAGGCTGGTGACCGCAGCATTCGGGCCATACCGACGCAGGCGCTGCGCGGCCTCGGCCGTACTGATCCCCACCTCGGTCGAAGCGAGGCGCCTCAGCAGTCCGCTGCGGCCCTCGGACCAGAATGGCAGCTCGCCCGCCTCCGCTTTCGGCCCGGAGCGCACGACCGGCTCTTCGCAACGATTCAAGGCGTTATCGCAACCTTGAGAACGCCGTCGCGCTGATGCGCGAACAACTCGTAGGCCTCCTTGATCCGCTCGAGCGGAAAGCGGTGCGTGACCAGCGCCCCGAGGTCGACGCGGCCGGAAGCGACGACGTCGATCAGCCGACGCATCCGCTCCTTGCCGCCGGGACACAGCGTGGTGACGATGCGGTGGTCGCCGAGCCCCGCCGCGAAGGCGCCGAGCGGGATCGTCAGATCGCTCGAATACACCCCCAGCGACGATAGCGTTCCGCCCGGCCTGAGCACGCGCAGTGCCGCGGCGAAGGTCTCCTGGCGGCCCAGCGCCTCGATCGCGACATCGACACCGCGCCCGTCCGTCAGCCGCATGATCTCGGCAACCGGGTCGCATTTCGAGAAATCGACGATGTCGTCTGCCCCGAGCCTGCGCGCCATCGCCTGCCGTTCCGGCACGCTCTCGACCGCGATGATGCGGGTTGCGCCCATCAGCCGCGCGCCGGCCGTCGCGCACAAGCCGATCGGCCCCTGCGCGAAGACGGCGACATGGTCGCCGATCCCGACGCCGCCGCTCTCCGCCCCCGAAAAGCCGGTCGACATGATGTCCGGGCACATCAGCACCTGCTCGTCCGTCAGCCCGGAGGGCACGTGCGCCAGGTTGACCATCGCATCGGGCACGAGCAGGTATTCCGCCTGCGCACCGTCGATGGTGTTGCCGAAGCGCCAGCCGCCCATCGGCTTGAAGCCGTGGCGCTCGCCGGGGCCGTCCTGCGAAGCGCAGCCGCACAGACAGGCCGCACTATGCCCTGACGGCGTGATAGCACCCGCGATGACCCGCTGCCCTTCCCGGAATCCGCGGACCTCCGAGCCGAGCTTTGCGATCACGCCGACCGGCTCGTGGCCGATGGTGAGGCCGCGCGCGACCGGGTATTCGCCCTTGAGGATATGGATGTCGGTCCCGCAGATCGTGGTGGTCGTGATGCGCAGCAAGGCGTCGAGCGGCCCGACATCCGGGACAGGCTTGTCTTCGAGTTCGATGCGGCCGGCTTCCGCAAAGACGGCTGCGCACATCATCTTGGGGCGGCTCGCCCGCCGGCCTTCCTGCGCGGGCTGCAGATCGGATTGAAGCACTGGCGACATGATCGCTCTCCGCTGTTCTCGTCAGAGGTCGAGCACGCAAGCTGCCCGGAATCGAAACCGCGGCCTTTGATTCAGCGCAAACGACGCGGCCCGCTGCCGCGTTTGATGAAAATCAATGCGCCATCCCGGCTTCCGGTGCTCGATGACCGGACAATGGGCAGGACCATCGATCCGGAGGTTGGCATGAACGACATCTCTCTCTCCCCGAATGCGGCGGCGCAGGCGCAGGCCGTCCGCAGCGCAGCCTACCGCGACATCGCGGTTCACCTGGACGGATCGGCTGAGGACGAGGCCCGGCTGGCGCATGCGGAAGCCCTGGCGGCGCCCGGCGCAGCGCGGATCACCGGCATCTTCACCAACCTGCTGCCCGACCCGGCGCTGTTCGCCGGCGATTTCGGCATCTCGGCGATCGGGCAGCTCGTGGATGCTGTCACCGCCGAAGGGGATGCGGCCGAGAAGCGTCTGCGCGAGCGGCTCGCGCGGCTCGCCCCGCCGCATGAGCTGCGCCGTCTCGACGCCTTCCCCGGACTGTTGGAACAGGCCGTCGCCACCGAGGCGCGCTGGAACGACCTCTTCGTCGCGAGCTGCCCGCGCGACGACGAACAAGCGCGCTGGCGCCCCCTGCTCGAAAGCGTGATGTTCGACGGCGGCCGAGGCCTCTACCTCGTGCCCCCGAAGGCGCCGCCGAGGTCGACGCTAAAGACGGTCCTGATCGGCTGGACCGATGCGCGGCAGAGCGCCAGGGCGATCGCCGAAGCGATGCCGCTGATCGCGCAGGCGACAGCGGTCCACATCGTCGCGGTCAGGGAAGAGGCCCATGGCCGGATGGGGGGAGCCGAGGTTCTCTCCGACATCAGCGCCCACCTCGCCCGCCATGGCATCGAGACGACGGCGACCGTTCTCAACACACAGACATCGGCGAGCGACGCGCTGCTTGCCGAGGCGCGACGGATTTCCGCGGATCTGATCGTCGTCGGAGCCTACGGACACTCCCGTTTCAGGGAATGGGTGCTGGGCGGTGTGACGGCGGACTTGCTCGACAGTTCTCCGGTGCCTCTCTTCCTCGCCCACTAGGGAGCGCCGAAGCGAGGCGCCAGTTCTTGTCGACGGGCCCAGCGAAGCCATGACCCGAGAGCCGTTCATGACGTCTGAAGGCAACCCGATCGCGAGCGGCGGCGCGGTGGCCGTGCGCGTCCGGGACCTCGAGGTCGCCTTCGGGGAGAAGGCCGTGCTGGATCATCTCGACCTCGACGTCAGGCGCGGCGAGATCCTCGGCATCATCGGCGCGTCGGGCTCCGGAAAATCCGTCCTGGCGCGCACCATCCTCGGTCTCTTGCCCAAGCGAGGTGGAGTAATCGAGATATTCGGCAGGAATCTCGACGATCTTCGGGAGAGCGAGAGGCGCGCGCTCGAACAGCGCTGCGGCGTGATGTTTCAGCAGGGCGCTCTGTTCTCGTCGCTGACGATCGCCGAGAATATCCAGTTGCCGATGCGCGAGCTGCTCCATCTCTCGCCGGAGCTGCTCGACGAGATGGCGATGCTGAAGATCGACATGGTCGGGCTGCCGCCCGACGCGGCGAACAAGTATCCCGCGGAACTCTCGGGCGGCATGACCAAGCGCGCGGCCCTGGCGCGCGCGCTGGCGCTCGATCCCGAGATCCTGTTCCTCGACGAACCGACCTCCGGGCTCGATCCCATCGCGGCCGATGCCTTCGACCAGCTTCTTCTCACGCTCAAGGCGAGCCTCGACCTGACCGTGATGATGATCACCCACGACCTCAGCAGCCTTCACACCACCTGCGACCGGATCGCGGCGATTTCGCGGGGGCAGGTCATCGCCGTCGGAACGCTCAAGGACCTGCTGCTGCACGAGGATCCCTGGCTCAGGGATTATTTCGCAGGCGAGCGCGGCCGGACGATCTTCGCAGACCAGATCCTGCGGCCGTCCGCCGAGGTTCAGCGCCCGGAACCGTCCCGAGCGCCAGCTGCGCCTGTAAACACGTAGCCGACGCCGCGCACCGACTTGATCAGCGGCGATGCGTGGCCGCCGGCCTCGATCTTCTTGCGCAGGCGCGCAATCTGGGCATCGATGGCGCGATCGAAGGCTTCGTAATTGCGACCGCGCGTCAGGTTCATCAGGGTGTCGCGCGAGAAGACGCGCCCCGGATGCCGGGCCATTACCAAAAGGATGTCGAACTCTCCGGTCGTGAGCGGAACATCCGCGCCTTCCGGCGCCACAAGCCGGCGCTGCTGCGGGTCCAGCCGCCAGCCGCTGAACCTGATGACCCTGCCATCCTCGGCATCCATCGCCTCTAGCGGATACGGTTGATTCCGGCGCAGCACAGTGCGCAACCGCGCCAGAACCTCCCGCAGGTGAAACGGCTTGGCGATGTAGTCGTCCGCGCCGATTTCCAACCCCACGATGCGATCGACGACGTCATCGCGACCGGTCAGCATGATGATCGGCACGTTCGACTTCGCGCGGACCTCGCGCGCCAGCATGAGCCCGTCCTCGCCGCCAGGCAGAATCAGGTCGAGCAGGACGATATCAATCGCAAGCCGCTGCAGGCTGTCGCGCATGCCGCGACCGTCGGCGACTGCGCTGACCTGATAGCCCTCCTCCTCGAAATAGCGCGTCAGCATCTGACGGATGCGCGGATCGTCGTCGACGACCAGAATATGGGCGCTGCGAGATGTCAGCTCGGCCATGGCAAACTGCACCCGAGAGGTCACAGGTCGAGTGTTACACTCGGTAACAAATTTACACATACGCTAACATGCGGACCGTTTCCTTGCCATCCGCCGTGGCTTTCCTCCCCTTCATCAGCCTGAGGTGGAGGACAGAGTCATGCTTGTTTCAAATGCGGTGTCCCGACAGCCTTCCCGGTTCGCGGTCATCGCGAATGATCGCCCCCAGCCGAGCCTGCTGGGCCTCTTCAGCCAACTGCCGCTCGAAACGTTCGAGCGTGGCGCGACGATCTGCCGCGAAGGCGATCCGGCGACGCATGTCTTCAAGATCGTGTCGGGCATCCTGCGCGTCGTCAAAGTCCTCGGTGACGGCAGCCGCGTCATCACCGGCTTCTTCTACCCGGGCGAGATCTTCGGCATTTCGGCGTCCGAGTACTATCTCGGCGATGCCGAAGCCGTCTGCGAGGTGAAGCTGCGCCGTCTCGGGCGGAATCGCTTTCGCCAGGCAGTCGACGGCTCGGAGGCGCTGCGGCCGCAATTCGTCGACTGGCTGTGCCGGGAGATGGCCAGCGCCCAGGCGAGAACGGTGCTGCTTGCCCGCAAGAACGCCGAGGAGCGAGTCTGCGATCTCCTGCTTGCCCTCACACGCCGTGCCGGAAACGAGGCCGAGCCAGCCCATGTGATCGAAATTCCGATGAGCCGCGTCGACATGGCGGATTATCTCGGCCTGACGATCGAGACGGTTTCGCGAACGATGACGAGCCTGATCAACCGGGGCGTGATCCGCGCGATCGCCCGCTATCGCTTCGCCATCTGCCAGCCGGCCCTGCTGAGGAGCCTTGCCGAGGGCATCGACGCGTACGATGATCGGGGCCGCGCCCCACTCGATCGAAGCGTCGGGCGATCGCATTGACGGGTGTCGGGTGACGGCGAGAGGCAGACCAAGAGCCATCAGCCAGCGAAGCCTGGACGAGATCGTCCAGGTCCTTGACGACGCCAACATCATCGCCTCGACGCTCGACGGCCGCATCCTCCGCTGGAGCAGCGGATGCGAAGACCTCTACGGCTGGACCGCGAAGGAAGCGCTGGGCCAGCATGTCGGAGATCTGCTCAAGACCGAATTCCCTCGGCCTTTCGACGAAGTCCTCTCGGAACTGCGGCAATCCGGCAGCTGGAAGGGAGAGCTGACCCAGCGCCACCGAAGCGGCCGCACGATCGTCGTCGTGAGCCGCTGGATGATCATCAGCAGCAAGATTCCGGAGCAGCCGATCGTCCTCGCGACGAATATCGACATCAGCGGCCTGAAATACGCCCAGGCCGATCTCGCCGCGCGCCAATCGCACCTGCTCTCGATCCTCGAGACCGTGCCGGAGGCGATGGTGGTGATCGACGAGGCCGGCATCATGATCTCGTTCAGCAAGGCTGCCGAAAAACTCTTCGGCTATGCCGCGACGGAGGTCTGCGGACAGAACGTCAAGATCCTGATGCCGAACCCCGACCGCGACCGGCATGACGGCTATATCGGCCGCTACTTGGCGACCGGGGAGCGCCGCATCATCGGGTTCGGGCGCGTGGTGACCGGCCTGCGCAAGGACGGAACCACCTTTCCCATGGAGCTGGCGGTTGGCGAGGCTGCCGCCAGCGGCAAGCGGATTTTCACCGGCTTCATCCGCGACCTGACCAGCCGGCACCGGATGGAAGAGGAGTTGCGGCAATCCCAGAAGATGGAAGCCATCGGCCAGCTCACCGGCGGGATCGCCCATGATTTCAACAACCTGCTGACTGTCATCAGCGGGAATCTCGAGATGATCGAGCGCAGGCTCCAGGACGGCAGGCTGCGCGAATTGCTGCAGGAGGCGCAGGCTGCCGCCGATGACGGCGCCAGGCTCACGAGCCAGCTCCTCGCCTTCGGAAGGCGCCAGGCCCTCCATGCCAGGCTGACGGATATCGGGCAGCTCGTATCGAAATTCACGGATCTGCTGCGCCGGACGCTCGGCGAAACGATCGAGCTGCAGACCGTCGTGACGGGCCGCACCCTCACGGCCCTCGTCGATACGACCCAGTTGCAGAACGCATTGCTGAATCTCGCGCTGAATGCGCGCGATGCCATGCCGCGGGGCGGGCGGCTCAGGGTCGAGATCGCGCGCATCCATCTCGATGCCGACTATGTCCGGATGTATCCGCAGGTGCGGCTGGGCGACTACGTCCTGATCAGCATCTCCGATACGGGTGCCGGCATGAGCGAAGACGTGAAGCAACGCGCCTTCGAGCCGTTCTTCACCACCAAGAGCGTAGGCGCAGGCACCGGGTTGGGGCTGAGCATGGTCTATGGCTTTGCCCGGCAATCCGGCGGCCATGTTCAGCTTTACAGCGAACTCGGCGAAGGCACGACCGTGCGGCTGTTCCTTCCGACGGCGCAAGCGGAAGCTGAGCCCGAGGCCGAGAATAGCGGCCGGGTTCCGGTTTCGAAGCCGGGTCCGGACGAATGCATCCTCGTGGTCGAGGACGATGCGCGGGTCCGCAAGGTCGTCGTCGCCCGCCTCGAGGAGGAAGGCTATCGCGTCATCCAGGCGGCGACTGGACGCGAGGCGCTGGCTCTCATCGCCACGCATCCGGAGATCAGCCTCCTCTTCACCGATATCGTCATGCCGGGCGGCATGTTCGGCGACGAGCTCGCACGGGAGGCGCGCATGCTGCGCCCCGACCTGAAGGTCCTCTTCACCTCGGGCTACGCCGAACCCAGCCTTGCCGGACGCGAGCTGGCCGAAGGCAGCTGGCTGAAGAAGCCGTACACCTCCAAGGAACTGGCGGCGCGCCTGCGCTCTCTGCTCGACTGAACCTACGTCCAGAATCATCGGTCGCGGTCACGGCAGACACAGGGCCTCCGGCCGGGCACAGGACGGGTTCGGCCAGATCGCAGCCGCCCCGGTATGAGAGCCGATTGCCGCCAGCGCGGCGGTCGCGACCACCTCCATCTCCTCCCGCGCGGAGATCCGGGTCCATTCCGTCGCGGCCCCATGGCGGGCAACCTGCGCCAGCACGACATCCGGCGTGGCGTCGGAGGGGTCGCCGCGGCGTGCCTCCACGCGATGGACAAGCATTTGCTGCGGCGCCTGCAGCCAAAGGCCGCAGAACGGCACGCCGACGCAACGAGCCACCTCCCCGATGCGCTCGCGCTCCGCGCGACGGTCGAAGACCGCATCGGCGATGGCTGCATGTCCCTGCATCAGAGCCTCCTCGGCGGACTGCATCATGGCGCGGTAGGTGCGGGCCGAGACATCGGCGGCATAGGCTTCCGCCGACAGGCGCGTCTCGGCGGCCACGCCGCACAGTTTCTTCCGCAGTCGGTCGCTCGCGGCAATGCGCGCGCCCGGGGCTGGCCCGAGCGTCGGTGCCAATCTCGCAGCGAGCGTCGACTTGCCCGAACCCGAATAGCCGCCGATCGCCAGGAGGAGCGGCGATTGCGGCCGCAACAGGTTCCGGCAGAGCGCGAGATAGGCACGCGACTCGGCCAGTCGCTCGGCTTCCGGCCTGCTGTCATCGACCGCGACGACATGTGCGCGCACGGCAGCCCTTACCGCCATGAAGAAGGGCAGCAGACGCAGGCCCCCTTCATCGCCGAGCATATCGAGATAGCGGTTAAAGAGGACATTCGCGAGCGGTTCGAGCTTGCGATGCCAGAGGTCCATCAGAACGAAGGCGAGATCGTAGAGGATGTCGACTGTCGCCAAATCCTCATCGAACTCCAGGCAATCGAAGAGCAGCGGCCTTCCGTCGACCGAGCAGATATTGCGCAGGTGCAGGTCGCCATGCCCGCGCCGCACCCTTCCGCCGCGAGCCCTCTGGTCAAGCAAGCCGGCATGCCGTGCCAGCGCGGCCCGGCAATCCGCGATCACGGGCTCGACTTCGTCGTTGGGCAGGATTTTCGCCAGCGCGAAAGCCCGCTCGTTGATGGTGAGGACGCGCTCCATCCGCGCCGCGCCGTCGCCGTCCGTGCAGACGGCCGCCGCCTGATGGAACCGGGCGATGACGGCTGCCAGCTCGGCCATGTCGCCGGCGGTCAGGCGCCCCCTCTCCGCCAGCCGATCGAACAGGAAATTGTTGTCGAAGCGCTTCATTTCGAGCACGGCCTCGACCAGCTCGCCCTCTCCGTTCAGCGCAAGAGCACCGCTGCGCTCGCGGGTGATGCGATGGACCGCGCGATACAGATCCGGTGCTGTCCGGCGGTTCAGCATCAGCTCATGCTCGCTCATCGCCAATCGCAGTTCGGGCGTCGACAGATCGACATAGGGCAACTTGACCGGGCGCTTCAGCTTGAGGGCGCGGGCGCCGATCAACAGCACGACGGAGATGTGAGTGGAGACCATCTCCATGCAGTCGGCACAATCGCCAAAGGCCCTGGACGATCCGAGAAAGCAGATCGTTTCGTTCTGGCTGGCGGTCTGCATCACGAGGTTCCTCTTCGGTGCGCGATCATTCCCCAATCGAACTGGACGAGCCTTGACATTCCTCAAGTTGAGCCGCTCGGCGCTGGAACCTTGATCCGCCCGCCCGGGCGGTTGCGAGGCTCATCCTTGACCCCGATCAAGGACAGGCGATGACCTTCGGGCGAAATATGGAGCCCGGTCTTATGGTGAAGAGCCTCAGGATGCCAGAAGGACAGCAATCCGGTTGGATCGCCAGGATCAGGCGCTCCTTGCCGTCGTGGCGCGGCGGACGCGGCACTCTGATCGTCAACGAGCTCGACGAGAAGCCCGCCTTTTCATTCTGGCTTCATCTACGGGCGTTCGCGAGCCTGGTTCGGGAGATCCTCTCCCGCTGACCTGCAGCCCCCTCGAAAGCACCGCCTACTCGGACTCCAGCGCCTTCCGGAGGCGGCGGACGATCTGCTTGCGGGCGCGCTCGTCGGCTGCCTGCGACATCTCCTCGTCGATATCGAGGATCAGGCTGGAGAGCTCGTTGTGCCAGTCGAGGCGGCCGGCGCTTTCAGCCGCGCTCCGCACCGGACCGCCGATCTGGCGCGAGGTTGTCCCCGTGAGTGCAAAGGCGCTGTCCAGCGTGGGCGCGACGACATCGAGATCGTCATCGAGCGCTTTCACTCTTTGGCGCAGGCCTTCGATGGCATGGGTCTCGCCGTGCGTCAGGAAGACCGAGCCCGATATGGGCCGGCGCTCGGCGATCCAGGCGGCGAGCTGGGGCCCGTCGGCATGGCCCGAATAGATGTCGACCGAGCGGATGCGGGCCTTCACCCGCACGTCCTCCCCCATGATCCGGACCCGGCGGGCTCCGTCGAGCAGGATCCGGCCCAGCGTTCCCTGAGCCTGGAACCCGACGAAAAGCACCGTGGCACTGTCGCGCCACAACCATTCCTTGAGATGATGCCGGATCCGCCCGGCGTCGCACATCCCGCTCGCCGCAATCACGATATGGAAGCCCCGGATGCGGGCTATGGCCTTGCTCTGCTCGACCGATTCCGTGAAACGGACTCGGGAGTCCCGGAGGGCCTCACGCAGCGCGTCCCCGCCAGCCATCGCGCCGGCATGGTTTTCGAACACTGCACTGGCCCTGGTCGCGAGCGGTGAATCGACGAAGATCGGCGCGCTCGGGATCGCGCCCGCCTTCATCAGGCGAACGAGGTCGACGAGCAGCTCCTGCGTGCGCTCGACCGCGAAGGAGGGAATGAGCATCGCGCCGGACGCGCGTGCCGCAGCCGCGACCTCGCCCTGCAGGACATTCAGGCGTTGATCGAGCGTTACCTCCTGCCGATCGACATCGCCATAGGTCGACTCGCAGATCAGGTGATCGATGCCCCGAGGGCCCGTCGGGGCGCCGTGGAAAGGTGCGAGACTCGAGCCGATATCACCGGAAAAGAGCAGGCGCAGCGGCGCCTCGCCCGCCCTGTCGATCTCGACCTCGATGGAAGCGGAGCCGAGCAGGTGCCCGGCATCCCAAAACCGGGCGCGCATACCGCGGGCGACCGAGACCGGGGCGCCGAGCGGAACGGCGCGAAACTGGGTAAGGGTCGCCTGGGCCTGCTCGGCGTCGTAGATCGCCTGAACCGGAGGCAAGCCGCGGCGGGCATTGCGTCGGTTGAGCTGTTCGACTTCGGCCTCCTGGACATGGCCCGAATCGGCCAGCATCACCGAGCAGAGATCGATGGTCGCCGATGTCGCGAAGATCGGTCCCCTGAAGCCGTCCTTCGTCAATTTCGGCAGCAGCCCGCTGTGATCGATATGGGCATGGGTCAGGAGCACGGCATCCAGAGCGGCAGGATCGAAGGGGAACGATCGGTAGTTGAGCTCCTTTTCGGATTTGGAGCCCTGGAACAGCCCGCAATCGACCAGCAGGTGAGCCTCTCCGGTGCGGAGTGCGAAACAGGAGCCGGTGACCGCCCCGGCCGCACCGTGAAAGTACAGGCGGATCTCGCCTTCGCGCTGGCTGTCAGGGTCCGTCATCCTCGACCTCCTGCGCCGCCGCCTGCTGCCGGGCAAACAGCCTTGCCACACCACCCTTTCCGAACCACGCCGCGCCCAAATGCGCCTTGAGAATGATCAAATTGCCGCTTGCCGCGTTCCCTTTGCGCTGGATCAAGGCAGACGGGGCGGCCAGCCGGATAGTTGCCGTGTCCCGGGCCATTCCCAGACAAGGAGCCGCGCCATGAACCTGATGATCCCCCATGACGCCTGGGTGGCCGTCTGCGACGCCCGCAAGGCCCTGTTCCTTCGCAATGACGGAGGCACCGCCCAGCCAAGCCTGAAGGTCGAGCAGGTGCGGGAAGCCCCGGCGAATCCGCCGAACTCGGAGCAAGGAGCCGACCGGCCGGGCCGCATCCAGAACGCCGTCGCCCCGACCAGTGCCACGCAGGAGACCGATTGGCACGAACTGGCCGAAAACCAGTTCGCCCGCGACACCGTCTCGGCGCTGCGGCTTGCGCAGCGCTCGGGCTCGGCGAAAGACATCGTACTGGTCGCGCCGCCGCGGATGCTCGCGATGCTGCGGCAGCATCTGGACGACGATCTGCGCTCCCGCATCCTGGCCGAGGTCGACAAGGACCTGACCAAGCATCCGGTCGACGAGATCGAGCGCATTCTGACGATGGCGTGATCCGCAGAAGGACGCCCTGCCGAGGCTCGACGCTTCCGGTCGCCTGGTTTCTGCCGACAGGCGCGGACGCGCGTTCGGGCGCGTCGCAGTCTCTATGATCCCGGCTCGAATTCGATGCCAGCCATCGGCCGGCGACTTGGCTTCATCGGCCCGTCGCATGCTAGTGATGACGCGAAGGAAAGCCGTTTCCGCCCCTTTGCCGGAGAAGCCAGATGCGACGCTTGCGAGCCGTAGCGGCAGCCATTCTCGCCGTGGCCGTCCTGGCTGCGCCCGCTGCCCAGGCGCAATCGCGCATCAAGGCGTTGATCGAAAGGTTGCGCGGCGACACCATGCCCGAAGGCATCGTGAAGACCAATGGCCGGATCGAGGCGACGCAGGTCGACGTCGCGTCGAAATATGCAGGGCGTCTGGCGGAGGTAACGGTTCGGGAGGGGGACGAGGTCACCGCCGGCCAGGTGGTCGCGCGGATCTCCTCGCCCGAATACGAAGCACAGCTGCGCTCGGCGCAGGCGCAGGTCCTGCGGGCCCGCCAGGCGCTCGCCGAGGCCGAGGCGCTGATCGCGCAGCGCAAGAGCGACCAGATCCTCGCACGGACCGATGCCGAGCGTGGCAAGGAGCTGGTCGCGAAGGGATATCTCAGCAAGCAAGTCGACGAGCAGCGCTCGGCAAAGGCCGACGCTGCAGACGCCGCCCTGCGCGCCGCCGAGGCGCAACGGGACCAGGCTCAGTTCGCGATCCGCGCTTCCGAGGCCGATGCCGAGCAGATCAAGGCGATCCTCGTCGATCTCGTTCTGGTGGCGCCACGCAGCGGGCGGGTGCAGTATCAACTCGCCCGCACCGGCGAGGTCGTGGCGGCCGGGACGCGGATCGTCACCATCCTCGACCTCTCCGACGTCTACATGACGATCTATCTCCCGGCAGCCCAGGCCGGGCAGCTCGCGCTCGGTGACGAAGCCCGGATCATACTCGATCCGGTGCCGCAATACGTGATTCCGGCAACCGTCAGTTTCGTGGCCGCGGATGCCCAGTTCACGCCGAAGGCCGTCGAAACCGCCGAGGAGCGCGAGAAGCTGGTCTTCCGCATCAAACTCCAGCTCGACCGGGATTTGCTGGCCAAGTATCACCGGCAGGTGAAGACCGGCGTGCGCGGCCTCGGCTTCGTCCGCACCTCGCCCTCCGCAAAATGGCCCGACTCGCTCGCCGTGAAGCTGCCATGACCGAAGCGGGACCTGCTGCCCGGCTCATGCGCGTCACCCATCGTTACGGCAAGGTGACGGCCCTCGATGATCTGACTATCGACCTCCCTGCGGGGCGCATGATCGGTGTGATCGGACCCGACGGCGTCGGCAAGTCGACGCTCCTCGCGCTCATCGCCGGCGTACGGGCGATCCAGCAGGGCAGCGTTCACGCGCTCGGCGGCGACCTCGCCGTCACGGCCGAGCGGGAGGCGCGGCGCGGACGCATCGCCTACATGCCCCAGGGGCTTGGACGGAATCTCTATCCGACACTCTCGGTTTTCGAGAACATCGACTTTCACGCGCGGCTGTTCGGACAAGGCGGAGCCGAACGCCGCAGCCGCATCGACGAGCTGTTGCGGGCAACGGGGCTCGACCCCTTCGAGAGCCGGCCGGCCGCCAAGCTCTCGGGCGGTATGAAGCAGAAGCTCTCGCTATGCTGCGCCCTGATTCACGATCCCGACCTGCTGGTGCTCGACGAACCGACCACCGGCGTCGATCCGCTGTCGCGCGGGCAATTCTGGGATCTGATCGACACGATCCGTGCCCGCCGGCCCGGAATGAGCGTCGTTGTCGCCACCGCCTATATGGAAGAGGCGGAGCGCTTCGACTGGCTGGTCGCCATGGACGATGGGCGCGCGATCGCGACCGGCACCCCGGCCGAGCTCCGGGAGCAGGCCGGGCAACCGACCCTGGACGCCGCCTTCGTCGCGCTGCTGCCGGAAGCCAAGCGCGCCCAGCATCGTGAGGTCGAACTGCGGCCGCGGGTGACGAGCGACGATGCGACGCCCGCGATCGAGGCGGAAGGCCTGACGCGGCGCTTCGGCGACTTCGTCGCGGTCGATCACGTCAGCTTTCGCATCGGACGCGGCGAAATCTTCGGTTTCCTCGGCTCGAACGGCTGCGGCAAGTCGACCACGATGAAGATGCTGACCGGCCTGCTGCCGGCGAGCGAGGGCACGGCGAAGCTGTTTGGCCAGCCGCTCGCGGCCGACGACATGGAGACGCGGCGCAACGTCGGCTACATGTCGCAGGCCTTTTCGCTCTACACGGAACTGACGGTCCGGCAGAACCTGGTGCTGCACGCCGAGCTCTACCATCTGCCGCCCGCCGAGATCCCCGGCCGGATCGCCGAGCTTCTGGCCCGCTTCGATCTCGAAGGCGTCGCGGGCGAGCGGCCCGACAGCCTGCCGCTCGGCATCCGCCAGCGCCTTCAGCTCGCAGTCGCGGTGCTGCACCGGCCGGCCATGCTCATCCTCGACGAACCGACATCGGGCGTCGATCCGATCGCGCGCGACGCATTCTGGCGCACGCTGATCGATCTTTCCCGCGACGACGGCGTCACCATCTTCCTGTCGACGCACTTCATGAACGAGGCGGAACGCTGCGACCGCATCTCCTTCATGCATGCCGGCAAGGTACTGGCAGTCGGCACGCCGCAGGAGCTGGTTCGAAGCCGCGGCGCAGGGACCCTGGAAGAGGCCTTCATCGCCTATCTCAAGGAGGCTGCCGGCATCGCGGATTCATCGGACGTGCCGGCTGCGCCTCCTGCCGCCGCGGCACGGCCGCTTCCGCCGGCCCGCCGCTTCGACCCGCGCCGGCTCTGGGCCTGCACCCGCCGCGAGACGATGGAGCTGCTGCGCGACCCGATCCGGCTGAGCTTCGCCTTCCTCGGCCCGTTGCTCCTGATGCTGGCGTTCGGATTCGGGATTTCCTTCGACGTCGAGAATCTGAAGTTCGCGACGTTCGACCAGGACAAGTCGATGGAGAGCCGGCAACTGGTCGAGGCCTTCTCCAGCTCGCGGTATTTCGACGAGCGGCCACCGATCGCCTCCGCAGACGAGCTCGACCGGCGGCTCAGGAGCGGCGAGTTGCAGCTGGCGATCGAGATTCCGCCCTCCTTCGGCCGCGACCTGATGAGCGGACGTGTTCCGGAGCTGTCCGTCTGGCTCGACGGTGCCATGCCGTTCCGGGCCGAGACGACGCGGGGCTACGTGACGGGCCTCGCCACGCAATATGCGCAGGGCTTCGCGGCCGGTCACGCTGCGTCAAGCCATGCGCCGGAGCCGGTGACGATCGAGACCCGCTTCCGCTACAATCAAGACTTCAAGAGCGCCAATGCGATGGTGCCGAGCGTGATCATGCTGATGCTGATCGTCATTCCGGCGATCATGTCGGCCATCGGCGTCGTACGCGAGAAGGAGACCGGCTCGATCGCGAATTTCCGCTCGACGCCGATCAGCCGCTTCGAGTTCCTCTTCGGCAAGCAGCTGCCCTATATCGGCGTGGCGATGGGCAGCTTCCTGATGCTCGTGGTGATCGCCCTGACGGTCTTCGCTGTGCCGATCAAAGGCTCGGCGTGGACATTGCTGTTGGCGACCCTGCTCTATGTCTCCGCGACGACCGGCTTCGGTCAGTTGATCTCCAGCTTCACGCGCACGCAGGTCTCGGCCGTCTTCGCTACGGCGATCCTGTCGATCATCCCGGCCGTCAATTTCTCCGGGCTGATGGTGCCGGTCGCCTCGCTTTCGGGCGGCGGCCGCCTGATCGGCACGAGCCTGCCCCCGGCGTGGTACCAGCCCGTCAGCGTCGGTGTCTTCACCAAGGGCCTCGGGGCCGCCGAACTCTGGCCCAATCTCCTCGTCCTTGCCGGCTTCTTCCTGCTTTTCCTCGTCGTCGCGCAGCTCGGGCTGCGCAAGCAGGAAGCCTGAGATGGCCGGCATCGCGACGCACGTTCAGAACATCCTGCGCCTCGTGGTGAAGGAATTGCGCAGCATCAGGGCCGATCCGGTGATGCTGATCCTGGTCGCCTACACCTTCAGCATTGCGGTCTACACTGTGGCGACAAGCGTCAAGCTCGAAGCCCGTGATCTGACGATCGGCATTGTCGACGAGGATCGCTCGGAGCTGTCGCGGACGCTGCTGGGGGCCTTCGGCCCGCCGCTGTTCAAGATCTCCCGGCAGATCGGTGCCAGCGAGATCGACAGCGAGATGAATTCCGGCCGCCTGGTCTTCGTGCTGGAAATACCGCCGAACTTCCAGGCCGATCTGCTGGCCGGACGGCAGACCTCGGTGCAGCTCAACATCGACGCCACGGCGATGACGCAAGCCGGCAACGGCGCCGTCTATATCCAGCAGATCATCGCGCAGGAGATTGCCAACAGGAAGGCCGGGCGAGAGACCGTCACCTCTCTGCCGATCAATCTGGTCGTGCGCGCCCGCTTCAACCCCAATCTCGACTCGGGCTGGTTCAGCTCGGTGATGCAGATCCTCAACAACATCACGCTGCTGACGATCGTGCTGACCGGCGCGGCCCTGATCCGCGAGCGCGAGCAGGGCACGGTCGAGCACCTGCTGGTGATGCCGGTCACGCCGATCGAGATCATGCTGGCGAAAATCGTCGCGAACGCGCTCGTCATCCTGCTGGCGGCGGTCGCCTCGCTTGTCGTCGTGGTCGAATGGGCACTGGGCGTACCGATCGCCGGATCGCTGTTGCTGTTCGTCCTCGGCAGCGCGATCTATGCCTTCACGGTGGCTGCGCTCGGGATACTGCTCGGCACGCTCGCCACGACCATGGGCCAGTTCGGCCTGCTCGCCATCCCTGTCTTCGTTGTCACCCAGTTGCTGTCGGGTGCGACGACACCGATGGAAAGCATGCCGACCTGGCTGCAATGGACCATGCGGACGCTCTCCCCGACGCCGCATTTCGTCACCTTCTCGCAGGGCGTTCTGTATCGCGGCGCCGGTCTCGACGTTGTCTGGCCCGAGATCGCCAAGATCATCACGATCGGTGCCGCCTATTTCGGCTTCGCCCTCGCCCGATTCCGCAAGGTCATCTTCGCCTGAAGGCGCGCTCGGGATCTCGTTCCAACCGGCGCCCTAGGCGGCCTTCTTCCTTTCGGCGATCCGCGCGAGATCGGTCAGCAGCCGGCGCGTGGCCTTCAGGCGCTGCTCGACCGTGTCGAAATCGTCGATGAAGACGACGCGCATGTCGGGGCGAACCTTGGCCAGCGTGCCCTGCTTGGCGACGAAGCCGACCAGCCCTTCCGGATTGGCGAATTCGTTGTTGCGGAAGGCGACGATGATGCCCTTCGGCCCGGCCTCGACCTTCTCGACATTGGCGCGCTTGCAAAGCGCCTTGATCGCGACGATCTCCAGCAACTGGTTGACCTCCTCCGGCAGCGGGCCGAAGCGATCGACCAATTCGGCGCCGAAGGATTGCAATTCGCCATCGTCGTCCATGGTCGAGAGGCGCTTGTAGAGCGTCAGCCTCAACGTCAGGTCGGCGACATAGTGCTCGGGGATCATGACGGGCGCGCCGACCTGGATCGCCGGCGACCATTGTGTCTCGGTCTCGAACTCGATGCCGGCCTTGAGCGCCGCCACCGCCTCCTCCAGCATCTGCTGGTAGAGCTCGTAGCCGACCTCCTTGATATGGCCGGACTGCTCGTCGCCGAGCAGGTTGCCGGCGCCGCGGATGTCGAGATCGTGGCTGGCGAGCTGGAAACCCGCGCCCAGCGTATCGAGCGATTGCAGGACCTTGAGGCGCTTGTCGGCCTGCTCGGTCAGCTTGCGGTTGGCCGGCACGGTGAAGAGCGCATAGGCGCGCGTCTTCGAGCGGCCGACACGGCCGCGGAGCTGATAGAGCTGGGCGAGGCCGAACATGTCGGCGCGATGGACGATCAGCGTGTTGGCGGTCGGGATATCGAGGCCCGACTCGACGATCGTGGTCGAGAGCAGGATATCGTACTGGCCCTCGTAGAAGGCCGTCATCACGTCTTCCAGCGTGCCCGCCGCCATCTGGCCATGGGCGATGCCGACCTTGCATTCCGGCACCTGCTTGTCGAGGAAGTCCTTGACGTCGGCGATATCCTCGATGCGCGGCACGACATAGAAGCTGCGCCCGCCGCGATAGCGCTCGCGCAATAGCGCCTCGCGCACGATCAGCGGGTCGAACGGCGTGACGAAGGTGCGCACCGCGAGGCGATCGACCGGCGGCGTCGCGATGATCGAGAGCTCGCGTACACCGGTCATGGCGAGCTGGAGCGTGCGCGGGATCGGCGTCGCGGTCAGCGTCAGCATGTGAACCTCGGCGCGCATTTCCTTCAGCTTCTCCTTATGGGCGACGCCGAAATGCTGCTCTTCGTCGACGATGACGAGGCCGAGATCCTTGAAGTCGACGCCCTTGCCGAGCAGCGCGTGCGTGCCGACCACGATATCCATCGTGCCGTCCCTGGCGCCCTGCTTCACCGCCTTGAGATCGGCCGAACCGACGAAGCGCGAGGCCTGCCCGACATTGACCGGCAAGCCGGCAAATCGATCCGCGAAGTTCCTGTAATGCTGGCGCGCGAGCAGCGTCGTCGGCACGACAACCGCGACCTGCTTGCCGTTGAGTGCAGTAGCGAAAGCGGCGCGCAGCGCGACCTCGGTCTTGCCGAAGCCGACATCGCCGCAGACGAGGCGGTCCATCGGGCGCCCGGCCGCGAGATCGTCCAGGACCGCATCGATGGTGTTCTGCTGGTCTTCGGTCTCCTCATAGGGGAAGCGGGCGATGAACTCGTCATAGACGCCGGCCGGCGGCACGAGGCGCGGTGCCTCCTTGAGCGCGCGCGCCGCCGCGATCTGGATGAGCTTGCCGGCCATCTCGCGGATGCGCTGCTTGAGCTTGGCCTTGCGCGCCTGCCAGCCGCCACCACCCAGACGGTCGAGCTGGACCTCCGTGTCCTCCGAGCCGTAGCGGGATAGCAGTTCGATGTTCTCGACCGGCAGGAACAGCTTGGAATCGCCGGCATAATGGATTTCGAGGCAGTCATGCGGCGCGCCGGCCGCCGTGATCGACTGCAGGCCGATGAAGCGGCCGATGCCGTGGTCGACATGGACGACGAGATCGCCCGGCGCGAGCGACGAGAGCTCCGCGATGAAGTCCTGCGGGCGCCTGGTCTTGCGGCGCGGACGGACGAGGCGATCGCCCAGGATGTCCTGCTCGCCGATCACAGCAAGGCGTCCGGCCTCGAAGCCGGTCTCGAAACCCCAGACCGCGAGCGCGACCGTGCCGGGCTTGAGATCGAAGGCCGCGCGCAGCGAGCCGGTCATCTGGACGCTCTTCAGCCCGTGGTCTTCGAGCACATGCGCGAGCCGCTCGCGCGAGCCTTCCGACCACGCGGCGAGGATGACGCGCCTGCCGTCGGCCTCCAGGGCCCTCACATGGGCGACGGCGGCCTCGAAGACGCTGCCGGACTCGCCCGCGCGCTCGGCCGCGAAGCTGCGGCCCTGCTTGCCGCCGAGATCGAGGATGAGCTTGCCTTCGCTGTCGGGCAGATGGAACGGCGTGAGCGTCGCGACGCCGGAACCATCGATCACCGCGCGCCAGTCGCCCGGCGAGAGATAGAGCGCGTCCGGCGGCAACGGCTTGTAGGGAATGCCGCCGCCCCCGCCCTGCTCCAGCGCAGCCTTGCGGGCGTCGTAATAGTCCTTGATCAGGCTGATGCGCTCACCGACCGCGTCCTCGGCTTGATGGTCGAGCACCAGGGGCACGTCGGGCAGATAGGTGAAGAGCGTGTCGAGCTTTTCCGCCAGCAGCGGCAGCCAGTGCTCCAGCCCGGCGGGGCGGCGGCCTTCGCTGACGGCTTCATAGAGGGTGTCGTCGCGGCCGGGCGTGCCGAAGGTCGAGATATAGGACTGGCGGAAGCGGCGGATGCTCTCGCTCGTCATCTGCGCCTCGGACATCGGCACGAGGTCGAGCCCGCGCAATTGCCCGGTGGTACGCTGCGTCTCCGGATCGAAGGTGCGGATCGATTCGAGCGTGTCGCCGAAGAAGTCGAGCCGGATCGGCGCCGGCATGCCCGGCGGGAACAGGTCGACGATGCCGCCGCGCACGGCGAATTCGCCGGTCTCGCGCACGGTCGAGGTCCGCAGATAGCCGTTGATGTCGAGCCAGCGCGCCAGCTCCTCGATATCGACCATGTTGCCGGGCGCCGCCGAGAAGCTCTCCGACGCCACCTTGCCGAAGGCCGGAACGCGCTGGAGCGCGGCGTTGACGGTGGTTAGCAGCAGGCGCGGCCGCTCGCCCGATTTGGTCTTGGCGAGGCGCGACAGCGTCGTCATCCGGTGCGCGACGATGGCGGGCGCGGGCGAGACGCGGTCATAGGGCTGGCAGTCCCAGGCCGGGAAGCTCATTACCTCCAGGTCCGGCGCGACGAATTGCAGCGCGTTCTCAAGCACCTGCAGGCGCTGGCCATCACGTGCGATGAAGACGAGCAGCGCCGGTCCCTCACCCTTCTTGGCGCGGGCGCGGGTCAGGTCGGCGAGGACGACGGCGTCGAAGCCATCCGGCACGCCGGCGAGCGTCGGCTTGTCGCCACGGTTCAGCGCATCGAGCAGGCGGTCGAGCTGCGGCTTGGCGATCTGGCTTGGGGGAGGAATGCTCATCGAAATCGTCGTTTTCTCAAGTGTCCGAGGTCATCCCGGATCGGCGCTTCGCTACGCCCGGGACGACAGCGCGCACTTCACCAGTGCTACACATGAATCGGCTTGTCGTGGGTGTGGAAAGCCTTGAGCTTGCGGAACAGTTCCGTGTCGTAGTTCTCCGGCACGGGCGCCTCCCCGGTCACCCAGCTCAGCAGATCGCGGTCCAAGACCTCGATCAGGCGCTCGAACTCGTCGAGCTCGGCATCGCTGAAACCGGCGATGGCGTCGTCGGCGAAGCGGCCCATGATGAGATCCATCTCGCGCATGCCGCGATGCCAGGCGCGGAACAGGATCTTGCGGCGGCGCGGGTCGAGATCGGCGCTGGAGCGGGTCGAGCCGGACATGGGAACCTCGGGCAAAAACCTTGGGGGACGGCGCAATGATGATTGGGCCGGCCCCGTCGCGGAGCCTGCCTGAGCAGGCTATATAGCGACGCAACCTGGCGAAGTCAGCGGCGAAGCGGCTGCGATCTTCGCGCTCCTGACAAGTGCCGAGACGTCTTGCGCCCCTCGATCCTCGATCCGCTCTTCGCCCCCGTCACGACGCTTTCCGGCGTCGGGCCCAAGCTCGGCAAGGTGCTGGACCGTTTCCTCGGCGACGAGGCGCACCCCGCCCGCGTCGTCGACCTGATGTTCCAATTGCCCACCGGCGCCGTCGACCGGCGGCCGAGCCCCTCTATCGCCGATACGCCGATCGGCGACGTCGCGACCTTCACGGCCCGCGTCAGCGAGCATCGCGCGGCGCCTGCCGGCAAGAAGGCGCCCTATCGCATCATCGTCGAGGACGAGACCGGCGACGTCACGCTCGTCTTCTTCCATGCCGATTCCCGGCATCTGGCGCAGACCCTGCCGATCGGCGCCTATCGCCTGATCTCGGGCAAGCTCGAACTCTGGGAGGGCATGCGCCAGATGGTGCATCCCGAGCGCATCCTCGATCCGAAGCTCGCGGCGACGCTGCCGGCCTTCGAGCCGGTCTATCCGCTGACCGAGGGCATCGGCCAGCGCATGATGATGCGGACCGTGCAGGCGGCGGCCGAGCGCTGCCCGGAGATGCCGGAATGGCAGGACCCGACCTTCCTCGCCAGGAGCGATTTCCCGTCGTTCCACGCTGCAATCGAAGCCCTGCATCATCCGGTCGATCGCAAGGCAGCCGAAGGCGACACGGTCGCGCGGCGCCGCATCGGCTATGACGAATTGCTGGCGAGCCAGATCGCGCTCGCGCTGGTCCGCCGCCAGCAGAAGAAGGTCGCGGGGCGCGCCACCACCGGCGACGGGGGCGTGCGCTTCCGCATCCAGTCCGCCCTGCCCTTCGAGCTGACCGAGGGCCAGCGCAAGGCCATCGCCGATATCCATTCCGACATGGCCAAGCCGGAGAAGATGCTGCGCTTGCTCCAGGGCGATGTCGGCTCCGGCAAGACCGTGGTCGCGCTGATGGCGATGGCCGCCGCCGCAGAAGCCGGCCGGCAATCGGTCCTGATGGCGCCGACCGAAATCCTCGCCCGCCAGCATGCCGAGAGGCTGGCGCCGCTGGCAGAGAAGGCCGGCCTGAAGCTCGCCCTGCTGACCGGGCGCGAGAAGGGCGCGGGCCGCAAGCAGGTGCTCGCCGGTCTGGCCGATGGCTCCATCGACATCGCGGTCGGCACTCATGCGCTGTTTCAGGAAGGCGTCGCCTTCCATGACCTCGCGCTTGCCGTCGTCGACGAGCAGCACCGCTTCGGCGTGCATCAGCGCCTGCTGCTCGGCTCCAAGGGCGAAGCGGTGGACGTGCTGGTGATGACCGCGACGCCGATCCCGCGCACGCTCTCGCTGACCTGGTTCGGCGACATGGATATCTCGATCCTTTCGGAGAAGCCGGCGGGGCGGAAGCCGATCGTCACCCGCGCCGTCTCCTCCGAGCGTTATGACGAAGTCGTCGGCGCCATCGGCCGGGCGGTCGAGGCTGGCGCGCAGGCCTATTGGGTCTGCCCGCTCGTGCAGGAATCCGACACGCTCGACGTCGCCGCCGCACAGGAGCGTTACGAGGCGCTACGCGAAATCTTCGGCGACAAAGTCGGCTTGCTGCATGGCCAGATGCCCGGCCGCGAGAAGGACGCCGCCATGGCCGCCTTCGTCGCCGGCGAGACCCGCATCCTCGTCTCGACCACCGTGATCGAGGTCGGCGTCGACGTCCCCAATGCCAGCGTCATGGTGATCGAGCATGCCGAGCGCTTCGGCCTCGCCCAGCTTCATCAGTTGCGCGGCCGCATCGGACGTGGCTCGGCCGCCTCGACCTGCCTGCTGCTCTACAAGGGGCCGCTCGGGCCGATCGCCGAGGCGCGGCTCACGATCATGCGCGAGACGGAGGACGGCTTCCGCATCGCCGAGGAGGACCTGCGCCTGCGTGGCGAAGGCGAGGTCCTCGGCACCAAGCAGTCGGGCTCGCCCGACTGGCGCATCGCCCGGCCGGAGATCGACGGCGATCTGCTGGCAGCGGCGCGCGATGACGCGCGATTGCTGATCGAGCGCGACCCGCATCTGGAAACGCCGCGCGGCCAGGCGATCCGGGTGCTGCTCTATCTGTTCGAGCGGGATGTCGCGATCCGGCTGCTGCGGGCGGGTTAGGATATACAGCAATCCTGATCAAGCGCGGCGGTCTTGCCGGCGCCAGGGTGCCGGCGCTTCGTGGAGAGAACATGGACCCGGTCAAGGCAGCAATCTGGTGCATCGAGAGCCGCTTCACCGCCGAGCTCACGCTCGACGAGATCGCGGAGGTCAGCGGCGTCTCGCGCTTCCATCTCAGCCGCGCCTTCGGCGTGGCGACCGGCCGCTCGGTGATGCGCTATGTGCGCGAGCGACGGCTGTCGGAGGCGGCGCGCCAGCTCGCCGACGGTGCGCCCGACATCCTCTCGGTCGCGCTCGACTGGGGTTATGGCTCCCACGAAGCCTTCACCCGCGCCTTTCGCGAGCAATTCGGCCTCACACCGGAAGAATTGCGCGCCCGGCGCGACCTCTCATCGCTCGCTCTCGTGGAGCCTCTTTCCATGCACGACATCACGCCCGCCCCCATCGCCGAGCCGCGCATCGTCACCGGCAAGCCCATGCTAATCGCCGGCTTCAGCGGCCATTTCTCGATGGACAACACCCAGGGCATCCCGCTGCTCTGGCAGAAGATCGCCCCGCATTTCGGCCATATCCCCGGCCAGCGCAGCTATGTCGCCTATGGCGCGAGTTATAATTACGACGACAACGGCGCCTTCGACTATATCGCCGGGGCCGAGGTCTCGTCCTTCGGCGATGTCACCGACGAGTTCGCGCGGCTGAGCGTGCCGGAGCAGCTCTGCGCCGTGTTCGAGCATAGCGGCCACATCACCGGCATCGCCCAGACCTACAAGGCGATCTGGCAGGGCTGGTTCCCGAAATCGGGGCGCAAGCCCGAGATGGGCGTCACGCTGGAGCGCATGGACGAGCGCTTCGACGGCGCAACCGGCAACGGTGTCGTCGAGATCTGGGTGCCGCTCAGGCGCTGACCGGCGGTTTCGTTTCAAGCTTCGGCTTGCCGTTCTGCTCGCCGGGCTGGATCAGCCCGGCCGACATGATCAGCTTGGCGCCGTCCTCGACGGATATCGAGAGTTCGACGACCTCGCGCCGCGGCAGGTAGAAGAAGAATCCGGTCGTCGGGTTCGGCGTGCAGGGCAGGAAAACGCCGATCTGCTTGTCGCCCGGGTCTTGTCCATCCGGCAGGCGCCCGGCGATTTCGGGCGCCGCCTCCTGCGCGATGAAGACGATCGACCACATGCCCGGCTGCGGGAACTGCACCATGCCGACCTTGCGGAACGAGGTGCCGGACTGCGAAAAAATCGTTTCGAAAACCTGCTTTACGCCCTTGTAGACACTGCGGACGACCGGCATCCGGTCGAGAATCGCCTCGCCGGCCCCGATCAGCGAACGGCCGACGAGATTGGCCGTCAGGAAGCCGAGCAGCGTCAAACCGATCAGGCCGATGATCAGGCCGAGCCCCGGCAGCGGGAACGGCAGATAGGCGTCGGGCAGATATGCGCTGGGAATCAGCGGCTTGACCCAACCGTCGATCAGGTTGACGAACCACCAAGTCACCGATGCGGTGATGGCAAGCGGCGCCGCAAGCACGAGCCCGGTGAAGAAATAGCGCCGCAGCCGCGTGCCGAAGGACGGCCTGAGCAAATCGGGCTGGATCACGAGACGAGGATCGGGCGAGCTTGAGGTCATGCAGCGGTTCCGGTCGAGAGGCTTCCAGCCTTCCGGCGACTGGCAAGCGACAGACGTGCCAATCTATGCCGCGCATTTCAAGAATGCCGATGCCGCACCGCTCGAAAAGCCCTGTGGCTCACCGCGCTCGTGGAACTCCGAACGGATCGGCGCTGAGACGCGTCCAGCGGTCGCCGGCCAGCCCGCCGATCAAGATGTCGCCCGCCCGCAGCGCCGCCATGACGTCTTCCCGGCCGGAGCGGACCATCGCGGCCCCGCCATAGCGGAAGATCAGACCGGGATAGCGATAGAGATGTGGCATCAAGGCCTTGCACGCCTGGCCTTCCACACCGGTGCAGCCCATTTCTTCCGCCGAGGCTATCAGGTGGTCGAGCACGGTCTCGCCGTGCCCACGCTCTGCAAAGACATGCAGCACGGAGGCCACGCGACCGGCCTCGCCATGCAGGGCATAGCAGCCGATGGGCATGCCCTGCGGCTTGCACAGGGCGACGAAGGAAAGAGGGCCGTTTGCGCGCTTTTGCGCCGCCTGGTCGAGAAGCCAGAGCAGTTCCTCCCTCGGCCAGAGCGGATGCAGGCGAAAGCCGGTCAGGAAGCGCGGCAGCAGCTCGGCAAAGGCCTGGGCGTCCAAGGTCCGGACCTCGCAAAGCGCAGCCTTGGAGCGCTGCGGCCGCCTCAGCAAACGCCCGATCAAGGCATCGCTCAGGCCAGCGAAGGGGGTCAGCAGCCCCAGCGGTCGACGCGGCCATTTCCGGCGCGCCTTGTCGAGCAGGATCGTCGCCGGCCGGAAAGCGAGCTCCCAACGCAAGCTCTCTTCAGCGAGCAGCTCGTATTTCATCGGCCGCGCGAAAGCCAGCGAGGCGCGGTTGGCCGAGTCGGTCAGCTGCAGGTCGAAACCGGCAGCGTTCAGCGCCCGCAGCAGACGCGGCGCGGCTGTGCCGTGGTTAGCCCCGCGCGCCGCCATCAGGGTACTGAGGATGCCGGCGCTCAGGACGTCGCCTCCGATCCTGTAGCGGGTCTTCAAGATGCCGAGAAAGCCACCGATATCGCCATGCCCGTCGATCTGAACGAAGCCGTTGGGGCCCTGCTCGCAGTAGGGCCCTTCCAGATACAGCCGCTCCATATAGGCTGCTGCGTCCTCGACGGCATTGCCTCCCTCGGCATCGCCGCGAAAGACATTCAGGAAGAGGCGCGCCACGCGCTCGAGGTCGCCGCGCTCCACCGGCCTGACGCGATCCGGCCCGATCCGCGCGGGAGCCGCCGGGGCGGTCTCGGTCATGGTCGCTGGCGCGTCGATAGCCTCGTCTCCGATGCGATGGCGGACCGGGATATTGTCCGCCACCAGTCATAATCGGTTCCCGAGGAATCCGGTAACTCTTGGTTGGTCCGTTGGTTAATTCACAACCCTGACGGCAATCTTCACTCGACCGTGACGGACTTGGCCAGATTGCGCGGCTGATCGACGTCCTTGCCCATGAAGACGGCCGTTTGATAGGCGATCATCTGGATCGGAAGAGCGTAGACGATCGGCGCAAAGGTCGGGTCCATGTCCGGCATGACGATGGTCGCCTCGGGCTCGATGCCGCATTCGGCCGCGCCCCGCGCGTCCGTGATCAGGATGATGCGTCCGCCACGCGCCGCGACCTCCTGCATGTTCGAGGCAGTCTTCTCGAACAGTGCGTCGTGGGGAGCGACCACGATGACCGGCATGTCCTCGTCGATCAGCGCGATGGGACCGTGCTTCAGCTCTCCTGCCGCATAACCTTCCGCGTGGATGTAGCTGATTTCCTTGAGCTTCAGCGCGCCTTCCAATGCCAGCGGGAAGCTGGTGCCGCGGCCGAGATAGAGCACGTCCTTGGCTTTGGAAAGCTCGCGCGCGAGCTTTTCGATCTCAGGTTCCAGCTCCAGCGCCCGTGCCATCAGCCCCGGCAGCGAGATCAGGTGCTGCACATGGCTCGCCTCGTCCTCGGCCGAGAGCGTGCCACGGGCCCGGGCTGCGGCGAGCGCGAGCGACGCGAAAACCGCAAGCTGGCAGACGAAGGCCTTGGTCGAGGCGACGCCGATCTCGGGACCGGCAAGCGTCTGCGCCACCGCATCGCTCTCACGGGCGATCGTCGAGGTCGGCACATTGACGACCGAGAGGATCGCCTGCCCGTTCTGGCGGGCGTAGCGCAAGCCGGCCAGCGTGTCGGCGGTTTCGCCGGATTGCGAGATGAAGAGCGCCAGTCCCTGGTCGGGCAGAGGCGCCTCGCGATAGCGGAACTCGGACGCGACATCGATCTCGACCGGCAGGCGCGCCAGCTTCTCGAACCAGTATTTCGCGATCAGGCCGGCATAATAGGAGGTTCCGCAGGCGCTGATCGTCAGGCGCGACAGGCCCTTCCAGTCGATCTGGTCGCCAAAGGGCAGGCGCACCTTGCCGTTGGCCATGTCGAGATACTGCGTCAGCGTATGGCCGACGACCTCGGGCTGCTCGTAGATCTCCTTGGCCATGAAGTGGCGGTGATTGCCCTTCTCGACCAGGAAGGCGCCAGCGGCGACGCGCTGCGCGCGGCGCTCCACCTGCGTGTTGGTCTTGTCGTAGAAGGTCGCGCCGCGGCGATGCAGCACGACCCAGTCGCCCTCTTCCAAATAGGCGATGAGATTTGTGAAGGGCGCAAGCGCCAGCGCGTCCGAGCCGAGATACATCTCGCCCTCGCCGATGCCGACCGCCAGCGGTGAGCCCTTGCGGGCACCGATCAGCAGGTCTTCCTCGCCCTGGAACAGGAAGGCGAGCGCGAAGGCGCCGTGCAGGCGCGGCAGGCTGGCAGCGACCGCATCTGTCGGGCTCTTGCCGCGATCGAGCTCGCGGGTAACGAGATGGGCGACGATCTCGGTATCGGTCTCCGTCTCGAAGACGTAGCCGTCGGCCTGGAGCTCGGCGCGCAGATCGCGGAAATTCTCGATGATGCCGTTGTGGACGACCGCAAGCTTCGGGGTCGCATGCGGATGGGCATTGGTCTCGTTGGGCTTGCCATGGGTCGCCCAGCGGGTGTGACCGATGCCGACCAAGCCTTCGAGCGGTTCGTTCGACAGGCGGATCTCGAGGTTCTTGAGCTTGCCCTCTGCACGGCGGCGGGCGAGCTGGCCGGCTTCCAGCGTCGCGACGCCGGCGGAATCATAGCCGCGATATTCGAGCCGCCGCAGAGCCTCGACGACCTGCATCGCGACTGCTTCCTTGCCCAGAATCCCGACGATGCCGCACATGGGCGAACCTTTCCAGCCGTTGCTATCCGCCCAAGCGCATAGCCATGAAATCAGCGCCTGCCCAATCACTATGCGTGACGAACTGTGAATGCGAACCTGCAAACTCGGCGCGTTTTCGCCCTATTCTGCCGCTTTTTTCGCGTTCTTGCGAGCCTTCGCTGCTTCGCGGAAGGTCCTGGCCCAACCCTCCTTCTCAACCTGCTGGCCCCGCGCCAAAGCAAGCGCATCCGGGCTGACGTCCCGGGTGATGACGGAGCCGGAGCCGACATAGGCGTTTTCGCCGATCGTAACCGGGGCGACCAGCGAGGAATTGGAGCCGACGAAAGCACCGGCGCCGATCGTGGTGCGCGCCTTGACGAAGCCGTCATAGTTGCAGGTGATCGTGCCGGCGCCGATATTTGCGGAAGCACCGACCGAGGCGTCGCCGATATAGGTCAGGTGATTGACCTTGGCGCCAACGCCGATTTCCGCCGCCTTGATCTCCACGAAATTGCCAGCCTTGGCCCGCTCCGCAAGTTTCGCCCCGGGGCGCAGGCGGGCAAAGGGACCGACCATGGCGCCCGGGCCAACCTCCGCGCCTTCGAAATGCGAAAAGGCGTGGATCAGCGCACCATCCGCGATGCTGACGCCGAGACCGAACACGCAGTTCGGCTCGATCAGGACATCGCTGCCAACCTGTGTGTCGAAACTGAAGAAGACGGTCTCGGGGGCGATCAAGGTCGCCCCTCCCTTCATCACGGCAAGCCGCTTGCGGCACTGAAACTCGGCTTCGGCCGCGGCGAGCTGCACACGGTCATTGACGCCATGAACTTCGCTTTCGGGAGCGCGCAGCACCTTGGCATGCAGCCCTCGGGCGCGCGCGATTGCGACGACGTCCGTCAGGTAGAACTCGCGCTGGGCGTTGTGATCCCCGATCGCCTCGAGGATATCCAGCGCGTACTCGCCCGCCAGGGCCATCAGCCCGGCATTGCAGAGCTTGATGGCGCGCTGGGCCGCCGTCGCGTCCTTGTGTTCGACAATCTCTTCCAGCTCGCCGTCGCGCTCGACGAGCCGGCCATAGCCGGTCGGGTCCCCGGCCTCGAAGCCGAGCACGACGACTGCCGCGCCCGCGGCGAGCCCGGCCCGCAGCGCCGCGAAGGTCTCAGGCCTGACGAGCGGGGTATCGGCGAAAGCCACGATCACGTCGTCGTAGCCGCGCCGCAGGCTCTCGCGCGCCGCCAGAACCGCATGGGCCGTGCCGCGCCGTTCCTGCTGGATCGCGAGCTCGGCCGAGGGAAAACGGCTCGCCGCCTCGCGCGCCACATCCGGCCGGTCCGGTCCGATCACCACCGTCGCCGCTTCGGCTCCCGCCGCCGCCACAGCCGACAAGGCATGGCCGAGCAAGGAGAGCCCGCCGACCTCGTGGAGGACCTTGGGGCGCTGCGATTTCATGCGGGTGCCCTCGCCGGCCGCCAGAACGATGGCGAGGCACGACCGGGCAGGCTGCATTTCGGTCATCTTTTTCGGTTCCCTTGCCGATCGGCCGCGCGAGCCGCGGCCGATCCTGCGCATGATGGCGTTGCAGGCGGCGTGGATAGCCGATCCGCGCGGCATTTGCCAAAGTCTATCGCATGACCGAAGGGGACGTGACCGTGAAGACCGACGCAGCGCCGGCCGGATAAGCGACGGCCGAATGGATCGAAATCAGATCCGGTGAGTTTTCCGCTCGCCACCGCTTTTCACCCGTATTGGAAATGCTCTAGAAGCGCGGAGGACGAGGGCGTCGTCCGTGCAGCTTGGACCACATGGCGAAGTCTTTGAATCGCAGACAGTTTCTCGGAGCCGCGGCCAGCGGGGCGGCGCTGGCCTCGCTTTCGGCTCCGGCATCGGCCCAGACGCCTACCGGCGCGGCCGCTTTCAACATCCATACTCTGAACGACGGGCAACGATTCGACCCCGCCGCCGTCGTCGATGCGGCGCGGATGCTGGCGCAGAAGCCCCTGCTACCCTTGGTGGCGACCGACCTGCCGGAAGGCTACGCCACCCTGCCCTTCGATCAGTATTCGAGCATCCGGATGCAGCCCGGGGCCACGATCTGGGCGGGTGAGAATCGTGGCTTCACCGTCGAGCCGCTGCACCGGGGCTATGTCTTCTCGAACCCCGTCAGCCTGTTCACGGTCGAGGATGGCACCATCCGGCGCGTGCCGTTCGACCGCAGCAAGTTCGACTATGGCCGGGTTCCCCCGCCGCCGGACGGTGCCGACCTGCAATTTTCGGGCATGCGCATCTCGGCCGGGCTCGAACGGCCCTTCGAGGTCGCAAGCTTCCAGGGCGCGACCTTCTTTCGCGCCATCGCGCGTGGCCAGAACTTCGGAGCCATGGCGCGCGCGCTGATCCTGCGCCCCGGCGAGCAGCGCGGCGAGGAGATTCCGTTCTTCCGCGCCTTCTGGATCGAGCGGCCGAACCCCGCCACCGCCGCGCTGGTGATTCACGGCCTGCTCGATTCGGAGAGCGTCGCCGGAGCCGTGCGGATGACGCTACGGCCGGGTGATGTGACCTATATGGACGTCGAGACGACCCTGTTTCCGCGGCAGGCGCTCGACCATGTCGGCTTCGGCTGCGCGACCGGCACCTTTCTGTCCGGCCCGCAGAGCCGGCGAACCTTCGACGATATCCGGCCGGCCGTCTACGAGGTCTCGGGTGTTCAGATGCTGTCGGGCGCCGGCGAATGGATCTACCGGCCGGTCAACAACCCGGCCAATCTCCAGGTTTCCTCATTCGTCGACCAGAACCCCAAGGGTTTCGGGTTGGTGCAGCGCGAGCGCGACGCCGCAGCTTTCCAGGACGACGACCAGCGTTTCGAGCTCAGGCCCAGCGTCTGGATGGAACCACTCGGCGATTGGGGCGCCGGCTCGGTGCAGCTGATCGAGATTCCCAGCGACTCGGAGCCGAACCGCAACATCATCATGTACTGGCGGCCGAAGCAGGCGCTCGCCGCGGGCGCCGAGGCCACGATGAGCTATCGCCAGGCCTGGTGCTGGCAGCCGCCGGATCGGCCGGAACTCGCGATCGCGACCCGCGTGCGGCAAGGCAAGGGCTCGCAGGGCCGGCGGCGCCGTTTCCTGGTCGAATTTACCGGCGACAGGCTCGCCGACGCCGGCGTGGTGGCCGCGACGCGCGCCACGATCTCCAGCCAGCCGGGCACGATCCAGAATATCCGCCTCTGGCCCTATCCCGAGCGCAAGCTGATGCGCGTCGGCTTCGAGGTCGATCCCGGCAATGACAGCCTTTGCGAGCTTCGGCTCGTGCTGCAAGCAGGCGGCCAGCCCGTCTCGGAAACCTGGTTGAACCGATGGACGTGGTAACCGCGCCCCGCCCGAGCATGGCCGCCCCGGACATGCGCATGATCGTCTCGCGCGAACCCGCGACACCGCCTGAGAACCGGCTGGTCATGCCGGTGCAGTCGTTCCGGCGCTGGAGCGCCTCGGATCGCCGCCGGCCCGCCGCGCCGCGGAGCTGGAAGACGCCCTGGCTGCAGCGCCTCTTCGTCTTCGGCGGCGGCCTGGCGCTGACGGCCTATGGCGCCTGGGAAATGTACCATGTCGTGTCGGTCAGCCGCACGACCTCGCTGCAGTACGTATTGCTCGCGCTGTTCACCATCAACTTCTCCTGGATCGCGTTGGCCTTCACCAGCGCGATCCTGGGCTTTTTCGGCGTGCTCTTCGGCGTCGGGCGGGCGCAGCGGGCCGAAAGTCTTCAGCATCGCACCGTCGTGGTGATGCCGATCTACAACGAGTCCTCGTCGCGCACCTTCGCCGCGGTTGCCGCCATCCGGGAATCGGTCGAGGCGACGGGCCTTGGCGATCACTTCGACTATTTCATCGTCTCCGATACCACCAACCCCGACATATGGATCTCGGAGGAGCGCGCCTTCCTCGCCTTGCGCGAGCGGCTGGGTCCCGATGCGCGGGTCTACTATCGGCATCGGCCGAAAAACCATCATCGCAAGGCCGGCAACATCGCGGATTTCGTGACACGCTGGGGCGGTCATTACGAGAGCATGATCGTGCTCGATGCCGACAGCCTCATGACCGGAAGCTGCATCGTGCGCCTCGCCGCCGCGATGGAGGCCGACCCCGATGCCGGCATCATCCAGTCGCTGCCGCTGATCATCAACCGCAATACCTTTTTCGCGAGGCTGCAGCAGTTCGCGGCCCGGGTCTACGGCCCGGTCATCGCGACCGGACTCGCCATGTGGTCGGGGCGCGACGGAAACTATTGGGGCCATAACGCGATCATCCGTACGCGCGCCTTCGCCGAGCATTGCGGCCTGCCCGACCTGAAGGGCAAGCCGCCCTTCGGCGGCCATGTACTCAGCCATGACTTCGTCGAGGCGGCGCTGATCCGCCGGGCCGGCTGGTCCGTCTACATGCTGCCGGACCTGACCGGGTCCTATGAGGAGAGCCCTCCTTCGCTGATCGACATCTCGGTGCGCGACCGGCGATGGTGCCAGGGCAATCTCCAGCATTCGCGCATCATCGGCGCAAAGGGTTTCGTCTGGCCTACGCGGCAGCATTTCGCCACCGGAATCATGGGCTACCTCGCCTCGCCCTTCTGGCTGATGCAACTGGTCGTCGGTATCCTCATCGTGCTGCAGGTCAATTACGCGCGGCCCGAATACTTCACCCAGGAATTCACGCTCTTTCCCGTCTGGCCGCGGTTCGACCCCGAGCGCGCCTTGCGGCTGTTCGCCATCACCATGGCGATCCTGCTGGCGCCGAAGCTGTTCGGCCTGTTGCTGACCCTGTTCAACAACAAGCTCAGGCGGGCCGGCGGCGGCGCGATCAGGCTGATCCTGTCATCGCTGATCGAGGTGCTGTTCTCGGCCTTCTTCGCGCCGATCATGATGCTGATCCAATCGGGCTCCGTCTTCCAGATCCTCCTCGGGCGCGACACCGGCTGGAACCCGCAGCGACGCGACGACGGCTCGATCCCGCTCAACGACATCATCCGCCGGCACCGGACCCATACCGTGCTCGGCGTGGTGACCGGCCTGTCGGCCTTCATGATCGCGACGTCGCTGTTCGCCTGGATGTCGCCGACCATCGTCGGCCTCGTGCTCGCGATCCCGCTGTCATGGGCCTCCGGACAACTGGCGATCGGGCTCTGGCTCAAGCGACGCGGGCTGCTGCTGACGCCAGAGGAAGGTGCGCCGCCGGCGGTCGCCGTCAGGGCCAACGAGTTGCAGACCGAGTTCGCCAAGGCCGGCTTCGACGATGCCGACGGGCTGAAGGCGATCCATGCCGATCCTGCGCTTCGGCACGCACATGAGTTGATGCTGCCGGATGCCCAGCCGCGCCGCCGCGGCGAGATCGACCCCGAGCGCGCCGTGGCACAGGCCAAGCTCGTCGACGCGACGACGATCGACGACGCCGCGATCTGGCTGAAGCCCAAGGAACGCATGGTCGTGCTTCACGACCGCGCGCTCATCGGGCTTCTGTCGACGCTGTCGGTCGCGCAGGCCGAGAGCGCGGCCTGACGCCGCGCACTCGTCGCCGCAGTCAAACGGGCTCGAACGCCACCATGCAGCCGAGCGCATCCTCGGCCTGAACGAAGACGCGTTCGTCGTTCTGGATGAAGGGAACTCCCGCGGCACTCAACCGCTCCGCCACGGCCTCGAGGTCGGGCACAGAGACGCAGAAGCCGAGGAAGCGCGCTGGGGTCGTATCGGGCTCGACCTGATAGGCGCCCTGCGCCGTCTCGGGATCGAGCACGTCGAGGCGGCCACGCGGCAAAGCGAGGACATAATCCTCGTTGCCCTCCAGCACTTCGGCCCCGCCGCTGAACGCCGTGAGGAAGGCGCGGTGCGCAGCCGGATCATCGGCCAGCATCACCGCCGAGGCCAGCGCCGTGGCGCCGTTCGGATGCCGCTGGAATTCCGGATTCCAGAAATTCTGCGGTTCGTGCTGCTGGCAGACGAAGAAACCGCATTCCGGCGCCTTGGGGTCGGCCGCGAAAGCCAGCTCGAAGGCGACCCGCACGGTCGACCCGTCGGGTCGCTTCGCCTGCCGCTCGAAAAAGAAGGGCTCGTAGTCGCCGATCCCTGCGACCTTGAACGCGGCGGCATCGGCCTTGGCGTCCCGGCTTTCGAGCACCAGCATGGACAAGCCTTCGCCCTGCTCCGCCAACGCGTCGCGGACGAAGGCGCCGAAGGAAAAGGTCCTCTCGCCAGCGGCGGGAATGGCGCCTGCATCGGCGACCGTCACCAGTTCGAGGAAGGAGCCGGGGAACTGGACGATCCGGTTCTCGGTGCCCCATGGATGGCGATTGCGCGCGCCGACCCTGAAGCCGAGCCTTTCATAGAGGTTTCCCGCCGCGTCGAGATCGCGGACGCCGATGACGAGATGGTCGAGGCCTCGGGGCGCGGAAGCGGTAGCAGACATGGCAGGTTCTTTCGGCAGGCTTGTCGGGCCGGAAGGCTAGCAAGTCTTGACGGCGCGGTCATGTCGCAGACGCGCTCACGGCATGATGAAGTGCGGCACGAAGCGCGAGCTGTTCTTGGTGATCGGGGAGACATCCTCGCGGACGCAAAGCCCGCAGGGCTGCGAGGCTACGAGCCAGGATCCGAGGACAGCATAATTGCCGGCCGCCGAGAACAGATTGGTGGCTGCATCCTGCACGACGTACCCTTCCGCACCATAGGGCCCGTCGTCGCTGTCGAGGACGCGATCGCGCTCCATCAGCGTGACATTGGCGCCCTCGCGCGAATAGAGCGGCTTGCGGACGCGGCGGGCCGAGAGCGTCGCACAGCGCGGATCGCCCTCGAAGAAGGCCGGCAGCAGGTTCGGGTGGCCGGGCTCCATCTCCCAGAGGCAGGCGAGCAGGCCCTTGTTCGACAGCAGCGCCTTCCAGGGCGGCTCGATGAACTGGCAGCGCGAGCCGGCGAGCGCCGCCCCATAGCGCTCGCGAAACAGCCATTCCCAGGGATAGAGCTTGAAGAGGGTCTCGATCGGCTGGTTGGCACCGTCGCAGAAGCGGCCGTCGGTCAGCAGGCCGATCTCCTCGACATAGGTGAACCGTGCGTCGAGGCCGGCCTGCACGGCGCAATCCATCAGGTAGTCGACCGTTCCCTTGTCCTCGGCGCTGCCGGCGACGCAGGTGAGATGCAGGCGGTAGGGCGACGGCGTGCGCAGGCCGCCGAAGGCTGCGATCAGCCGCTCGTGCAAGGAGTTGAACTGATCGCTGCCGGCCGGAATTGCGCCGCGCGCCATCGCCTGCTCGAGCCAGTCCCACTGGACCACGCTCGATTCGAACAGGGCGGTCGGCGTGTCGGCGTTGTATTCGAGCAGCTTGGCCGGCCCGTTCCCGTCATAGGCGAGATCGAGCCGCCCGTAGAGATTGCGCTCCCCACGCTGCCAGCTGCCGCGGATGTAATCCCAATATGCAGCCGGGATCGCCAGCCTGGTCAGTATCTCCTCATCGCCCAACGCCTTCTCGATGAAGGCGAAGCACAGCTCCTCGATCGTTTCCGTCGGCGCCTCGATGTCGCGCTCGATCTGATCCAGTGTGAAGGCGTAGGCAGCGCTCTCGTCCCAATAGGTTTCACCTTCGATGGTGTGGAAGGCGAAGCCAAGCCGCTCGACCTGTGCGGTCCAATCGGGGCGCGGCGGAAGAGCGAGGCGCCGCATCTCAGGACGAGGAATGGGAGGAGAAGGAGCGGGCGATGGAGCCGAAACCGCCCCGCGACGAGACCCTGGTGGTCGAACTGACTCCACGCGTAGCGCTCGGCGAGACGGTGAAGCCGCGGCCCGTCGTGGTCGAGTAGGCGCGTGCACGCCCCCCTCCCGAAGAGCTGCCTCCATAGGACGATGACGACGAGGACGAGCTGGCGCGCGGCTGCTGGCATTCCGGCTGGGGCGAGCCTGGCGGGCACGTCGCAGCCGTCGGCGGCAGGAGCGGTTGCGCCTGCGCGCCGGCCAGGCCCCGGGCCAGCATGAAGCCTGCGAGAGCCGGGATGAAATATTGCGCCCCGCCGATGCTGGCGCTTGAGCAGCCATTCGCGCCGTACTGCGCCTCGCATTCGTTCTGGCTATTGAATTTCGGCGCATCCTTGAGCCGCGCCGCGGCCGCTTCGGAGAAAGCCGTCTCGCATTGCTGCGCACTGAGCTGTCCGCCGGCACGGCAGTCGCTCAAGCTGTTGTAGACTAGGCTGTCCTGAGTTTCCTCATCGGGACGGGACCAGATCGACGCGACGAGTACGACGCCGACGGCGGCCAGTCCGATCTGCGTCGAGCGCTTCACGGCATCACCTCAGATCGTCATGCTGGCGCCGGCCAGCGTGCCCGAAATGATCGCAAGCACGGCCAGCATCGCCGCCGACGGCAATCGATCCTCTTCGATCTTCCGCGAGAGGTCCGGGATGACGATCCGCGCCAGCCCGTAAGCCGCGAACTGTACCAACATCGCCGCGACAGCCCACAGCACGCAGTCCGGAATGCTGCTGGCCTGGGCGATCGCCTTTTCGAGTGGGACGGCAAAGCCTACGAGATTGCCGCCGAACGCGATCGCTGCCGAGAGGTTCCCGGCGCGGATCAGAGCGATCTCGTCATGGGGCGTCATTCGCAGATAGGCTGCGGCGAAAGCTGCGATCAGCGCCGATCCGACGACGAAGTACAGCAGGAACGCGGGCAGACCCGCCATCGACACAGCCATGCCCGCCCCCCATTTCGATGCCGCCGGCCCCACTATATGCCGGAGATCGCCGCGCGCCATCGTGGCTAATCGAAAAGGCTGCGCCAGCCATCATCCAAAGCTAGGATGCGCGACATGAAGAGCCGAGAAGCCAGCTGCAGCTGTGGCCAGCTGCGTGTCACCTGCCGGGGAGAACCAGCCCTCGTGGCCCTCTGCCATTGCAGCGCCTGCCAGAAGCGAACCGGCAGCGCCTTCGGCGTGGCAGCGTTCTTCGCGCGAGAAACCGTCCTCGTTTCCGGCAGCTATGCCGATTACGACCGGCCTGCGGACAGCGGCTACCGTGTCCTGCACCATTTCTGCCAGAGTTGCGGAAGCACGGTCTTCTGGGAGCCCTCCCGCAAGCCGGAGATGGTTGCGGTGGCGGTGGGAGCCTTCGCAGACCCGCAGTTTCCGGCTCCGCAAAAAGCCGTCTTCGCGGAACGACGCCAGCCCTGGGCCACCGTGACCCTCGATCCGTAGTCCGCGCTCAGACCAGCCGGCTCTGGACGACTGCGGCCTCGATGAAGCTCGCGAACAGCGGGTGCGGCTCGAACGGGCGCGACTTGAGCTCGGGGTGATACTGGACGCCGATGAACCAGGGATGCGCAGGATACTCCACCGTCTCCGGCAGCAGACCGTCCGGCGAGACGCCGCTGAAGCGCAGGCCCTGCGCCTCCAGCCGCTCGCGATAGTTCATGTTGACCTCGTAGCGATGGCGATGGCGCTCCGAGATCTCGGTCGAGCCGTAGATCTGCGCGATCTTGGTGCCCGGCAGGAGCTGCGAGGCATAGGCACCGAGCCGCATCGTGCCGCCGAGGTCGCCGCCGGCGGCGCGCTGCTCAAGCTCGTTGCCGCGCAGCCATTCCGTCATCAGGCCCACGACCGGCTCCTTCGTCTCGCCAAACTCGGTCGAGCTCGCTTCCTTGATGCCGGCGAGCGAGCGGGCCGCCTCGATCACCGCCATCTGCATGCCGAAGCAGATACCGAAATAGGGCACCTTGCGCTGCCGGGCGAAGGTCGCAGCCTTGATCTTGCCCTCGGCCCCGCGAAGCCCGAAACCACCGGGCACGAGGATGCCGTGGACATGCTCCAGGAAGGGCGCCGGGTCCTCCTTCTCGAAGACCTCCGACTCGATCCAGTCGAGATTGACCTTGACGTTGTTGGCGATGCCGCCATGGGTCAGCGCCTCGATGAGGGACTTATAGGCGTCCTTCATGCCGGTGTACTTGCCGACGACGGCGATGGTGACCTCGCCCTCCGGGTTCTTCACCCGATCGGAGATGCGCTTCCAGTTCGAAACGTCGGGCTCAACCGAGGCATCCAGGCCGAAGGCAGCCAGAACCTCGTTGTCCAGCCCCTCGGCATGGTAGGAGAGCGGCACGTCGTAGATCGAGGCGACGTCGCGGGCCTCGATGACGGCCGTCTCCCTTACATTGCAGAACAGAGCGAGCTTGCGGCGCTCCTCGCGCGGGATCTCGCGGTCGGTGCGGCAGAGCAGGATGTCGGGCTGGATGCCGATCGAGCGCAGCTCGGCGACCGAATGCTGGGTCGGCTTGGTCTTCAATTCGCCGGCGGTCGGGATATACGGCAGCAGCGTCAGATGGGTGAAGATGCACTGGCCGCGCGGCAACTGCTGGCTGATCTGGCGGATCGATTCGAGGAAGGGCAGGCTCTCGATGTCGCCGACCGTGCCGCCGATCTCGACCAGCGTGAAATCATAGCCCTCGTTGCCGGAGAGGACGAATTCCTTGATCGCGTTGGTGACATGCGGGACGACCTGGATGGTGGCGCCGAGATAGTCGCCGCGCCGCTCCTTGGTCAGGATGTCCATGTAGATGCGGCCGGTGGTGATGTTGTCGCCCTTGTTGCAGGGCCGGCCGGTGAAGCGCTCATAGTGCCCGAGATCGAGATCGGTCTCGGCGCCGTCGTCGGTAACGAAGACCTCGCCGTGCTGATACGGGCTCATCGTGCCCGGATCGACGTTGAGATAGGGGTCGAGCTTGCGCAGGCGGACCTTGTAGCCGCGCGCCTGGAGAAGGGCCGCGAGAGCCGCCGCCGCCAGGCCTTTGCCAAGCGAGGACACCACGCCGCCGGTGATGAAAACATACCGCGTCATGGGAGTTCACCTCTATCGCCACGGGTTCGATTCGCTAAGCGCTCGCAGTGCAGTCCCGCCTTGCCCTGCGCGCTTGTCCACAAAAGAGAGGGCCGGTCGCCCGGCCCGCTCCCACATCAAAAGAGAAGGGCCGGTCGCCCGGCCCCTGCCCTGTCCTACTGCTGCGGCTGCGGAGCAGCCGGGGCCGCGGGTGCGGCCGGTGTCGGCGGTTGAGCGCCGCCCTGCGTCTGGTTCTGGAGCTGGCGGAGCTGGTCGAGCACGCCACCGGCGTTGGGAGCGCTCGGCGCATTCGGCGCCGCCGGCTGGCCGGGACTGGCCGGAGCGGTCGTGGCCGGCGCGCCGTCGATGATCGAGCGCTGAACGCGGCCGCGATTGGCCATCACGGCCAGCACGATCGAGGTCAGGAAGAACAGGCCCGCGAGGATCGCCGTCGCCCGCGTCAGCGCATTCGCCTGGCCGCGACCGGTCATGAAGCCGCCGACGCCACCGCCGCCGGAGCCCATGCCGAGCCCGCCGCCTTCGGAGCGCTGGAGCAGCACGACGCCGACGAGCGCGACGACGATGATCAGATGGATGACGATGAGAACGTTCTGCATGATCTCACGAAATGGGCATGGCGCGGGCCGCCGCCAAGGGCCACCCGCTCCTCCTCGAAAGGTCGAGGCGAATTCGGCGGCGCACATAGCACGGGGTTTCCGGCGGCGCCACCCCTCGATGACAGTCGAATTGTCCCGAGCTCAGCCGGCGCAGGCCCGGGCGATCGCCAGGAACTCCTCGGGCTTCAGGCTTGCGCCGCCGACCAGCGCGCCATCGACGTTGGCGACGTTCATCAGCTCGGCGGCATTCGAGGGCTTCACCGAGCCGCCATAGAGCAGGCGCACGCCGGAGGCCGCAGCCTTGCCGATGATCCGGCCGAGATCCCCGCGGATCGCCTCATGCATCTCGGCGACATCGGCCGCTGTCGGCGTCAGGCCGGTGCCGATGGCCCAGACCGGCTCATACGCGACGATGAGGCTCGCGGCGTCGAGCCCTTCCGGTACCGAGCCCTTGAGCTGCCTGCGCACGACGGCAAGCGCCTTGCCGGCTTCGCGCTCCTCGCGCGTCTCGCCGACGCAGACGATCGGGACCAGCAGCGCCTTGCGCGCAGCTTCGGCCTTGGCGCGAACCGTCACATTGCTCTCGCCGTGAAGCGTCCTGCGCTCGGAATGGCCGACGATGCAGAAGGCCGCGCCGGCATCCGCCAGCATGGCGGCAGAGACCTCGCCGGTGAAGGCGCCGGCCGGCTGCACGCTGCAATCCTGCCCGCCGGTCGCGATGCGCGAGCCGATCAGCGCGGCGGTGGCGGTGAAAAGCAGCGTCGAGGGCGGGCAGATCGCGAGGTCAACTGCAGCCTTGAGCGCAGCGTCGTAGCCGCGGGCCACCTCGGTTGCGATGCCGAGCTCGGCCTTGAGGCCGTTCATCTTCCAGTTGCCGGCCACCAGCGGCCTGATGCTGCGCGTCACGTCTGACTTCCTCCGGATTTGATCGGGCCGGCTCTATCAACGCCCGGCTGGCGCCGCAATCTCATGTGAACCGGCAAGGGAATTCATGGCGGCGATTGCGGCTTTCGCCGCCGGTTCCTATAAGCAGCGCCGACAAAATCGCGCGCGGCCCGGTTCGCGCCACGAACAGGTTCAGGGAAAGACAGTTTCCATGATGATGCAGGGCATCCGCAAGGCGAGTCAGGGTTTTCTCGGCAAGCTCGTCGTCAGCGTCATGTTCGGCGTCCTGATCCTCGCCTTCGCGATCTGGGGCGTCGGCGACATCTTCCGCGGCTATGGCCGCAACGAGGTCGCCAAGGTCGGCAAGACCGAGATCGGCGTCGAACAGGTGCGCACCGCCTATCAGAACGAGATTCAGAACCTGATCCGCCAGCAACGCCGGCAGATCTCGCCGGAAATGGCGCGCGCGCTCGGCCTAGACCGGCAGGTGCTCTCCAGGCTGGTGAGCGAGGCGACGCTCGACCAGACGGCGCGGGACATGGGGCTCGCCGTCTCGGACGAGACGATCCGCAACCTGATCTTCGACGATCCGGTGTTCCGCGATGCCGCCGGCCAGTTCTCGGCGGCGCGCTTCAACGAATTGCTGCGCTCGAACGGCTACAGCGAGCAGAGCTATGTCGCGCTCCAGCGCGCGACCGTCCTGCGCCAGCAGGTGGCGGAGATGATTTCCGGCGGCTTCACGATCCCCGTAGCCCTGCAGGAGATCGGCAATCGCCTCCGCAACGAGAAGCGCGCGATCACCTTCGCCCGCATGCCGGCGAGCGCCGCCGGCGAGATCGCCGCGCCGACGGACGAGCAGCTCAAGACGTTCTACAACGACCGCAAGATCGCCTTCCGCGCCCCGGAGTTCCGGAGTGCGGCCGTGCTCGCGATCACCGCCGATGCCGTCGCCGACCCGTCCAAGGTCACCGACGACGAGGCCAAGGCACGCTACGAAGCGCTGAAGGCACAGCGCTTCACCACCGCCGAGACGCGCACGGTCGAGCAGATTTCCTTCCCCAATGCCGAGGAGGCCGAGGCCGCCAAGGCGAAGATCGACGGCGGCGAAAGCTTCGACGAGCTCGCGACCCAACGGAACGTCGCCTTCAAGGACCTGGTCCTGGGCACGTTCACACGCGACCAGATCTTCGATCCGGCCGTGCGGGATGCGGCGTTCGCCCTCGAACAGGGTGGGGTCAGCGCGCCGGTCCAGAGCGCCTTCGGCACCGTGCTGCTGCGCGTCACCAAGATCGATCCCCAGCATGTGCGACCCTATGAGGAGGTCGCAGCGGAGGTGAAGCAGGAGATCGCCAAGGGCCACGCCACGAGCCGGATCACCGAGCTGCACGACAAGATCGAGGACGAACGCGCCTCTGCCAAGCCGCTCGCCGAGATCGCCAAGCAGTTCAACCTGCAGCTTCGCAACGCAGGGCCGGTCAGCCAGGCCAATACCAAGCCGGACGGCTCGCGGGAGGCTGCTTTGCCGGGCGGCGACGCGACGCTGCGCGCGATCTTCGCCTCCGATATCGGTGTCGACAACGAAGCGATCCGGCTGCCGCAGAACGCAGGCTACGTCTGGTTCGACGTCACCAAGATCGATCCCTCGCGCGACCGCAGCTTCGACGAGGTCAAGGGCGAGGTCGAAACCCAGTGGCGCGCCGAGGAAACGGCGACGAAGCTTTCGGCCAAGGCCCGCGAGCTGGTCCAGAAACTCGACAAGGGCGAGGCTTTCCAGGCGGTCGCCTCCGCTGCAGGCCTGACGGTCGAAACCGCGACCGGCCTCACGCGGCAGGAGCAGCGGGCCGAGCTGCCGGCAAATGTCGTGACGCAGGTGTTCGGCACGGTCGCGGGGAAGGCCAATTCGGCGGCCGCCGCCGATGGTAGCCGCATCCTGTTCAAGGTCGATTCCGCGACCGTGCCTCCTTACGTCCGGACCGCGCAGGAGGCGGAGAATTTCGTTCGGCTGCTGACGTCCAATCTGAGCGAGGGGCTGCTGATGCAATACGTCGTCGAGCGGCAGGCCAAGCTCGGGGTGAGCATCAACGAAGCAGCCTTCCGCAACGCCACGGGCGGAGCGCAGAATTGACGATGCAACCCCGCGACGAGTTCGAGCGTTTCGCGCAGGTCTACGAGACGGGAGCCCCGCAGCTCCTGCGCCAGGTGCTGGTCGGCGATTGCGAAACGCCGGTCGCTGCCTTCCTCAAGCTCCGTCATGCCACCTCCGGGCCGGCCTTCCTGCTGGAATCGGTCGAAGGCGGTGCCGTCCGCGGCCGCTATTCGATGATCGGGCTGGAGCCGGACCTGATCTGGCGCTGCCATCGCGGCCAGGCCTCGTTGTGCAGGCCGGCGCTGGGCGAGGCTTTCCTGGACGATCCCCGGCCTGCGTTCGAGAGCCTGCGCGCGCTGCTGGCCGAGAGCGCCATTCCCGAGGCCGAGGGGCTGCCCCCGATGGCGGCCGGTGTCTTCGGCTATCTCGGCTACGACATGGTGCGACTGATGGAGCGCCTGCCCGAGCCGAAGGAGACCGGAACCGGCGTGCCGGACGCGATCCTGACCCGACCGACGCTGATGGTCGTCTTCGACGCGGTGCGTGACGAGATCCATATCGTCACGCCGGTCCGTCAGCAGCCCGGCATCGCGGCACGCCACGCCTATGAGCGCGCGCAGGAGCGGCTGGACGGGATCGTCCGGGCGCTCGAAGGCGCCCTCCCCGCCGAGGCGGAGATCGACATCGCCAACCTGCCTGAACCGGTCACCACCTCGAATACGAGCGAGGCCGAGTATCTCGAGATGGTTGCCAGGGCGAAGGAGTACATCCAGGCCGGCGACATCTTCCAGGTGGTGCTCTCGCAGCGCTTCGAGGCGCCCTTCGCGCTGCCGCCCTTCGCGCTCTACCGGGCGTTGCGGCGGGTCAATCCGGCGCCCTTCCTCTGCTATCTGGATTTCGCCGATTTCCAGATCGTCTGCTCCAGCCCGGAAATCCTGGTCCGGCGCCGGGACGACACGGTCACGATCCGTCCGATCGCCGGCACGCGCCGGCGCGGCGCGACCCCTGCCGAGGACGAGGCCCTGGCCAAGGAACTCCTGGCGGATCCGAAGGAGCGGGCCGAACACCTGATGCTGCTCGATCTCGGGCGCAACGATGTCGGCCGCGTCGCCGAGATCGGCACGGTCAAGGTCACGGATTCATTCTTCATCGAGCGCTACAGCCAGGTGATGCACATCGTCTCGAACGTGGAAGGCAGGATCGACCCGAAGCACGATTCGCTCGCCGCCCTCATCGCCGGCTTCCCGGCCGGGACGGTTTCGGGTGCGCCCAAGGTCCGGGCCATGGAGATCATCGACGAGCTGGAGCGCGACGCGCGCGGCGCTTATGCCGGCTGCATCGGTTATTTCGGCGCCAATGGCGAGATGGATACCTGCATCGTGCTGCGCACGGCCGTGGTCAAGGACGGGCGGATGCATGTCCAGGCCGGAGCCGGCATCGTCTACGATTCGAACCCGGCCTCCGAGCAGGAGGAGTGCATCAACAAGGCCAAGGCGCTGTTCCGCGCGGCCGAGGAAGCGATCCGCTTCGCCGCCCGCAGCGGGCGCGGGCAATAGCCGGGGCGGTCACGCTCGCCGGCCCAGCCCACGCCCTGCATTGCCGCGAAGCCAACGGGGTTCAGTGACCCTTGGCGCTCGTCAGCGTCATCCGGTCGACCCAGGCAATGCCGATCGCGGAGAAGATAAACACGACGTGGATCAGCGTCTGAAGCAGGACACCGACCTCGGTATAGTTCGCGGTCCTGCCCTCGATCCCGATATTGCCGGCCTCGATGAAGGTCCTCAGCAGATGGATCGACGAGATGCCGATGATCGCCATGGCGAGCTTGATCTTGAGAATGCTGGCATTGACGTGGCTCAGCCATTCCGGCTGGTCGGGATGGCCTTCGAGACGCAGCCGCGAGACGAAGGTTTCGTATCCGCCGACGATCACCATGATCAGCAGGTTCGAGATCATCACCACGTCGATGAGGCCGAGCACGACCAGCATGATCTGCTGCTCGCTGAACGACGAGGCGTGGCTGATCAGATGCCAGAGCTCCTTCAGAAACAGGAATACATAGACGCACTGCGCCACGATCAGCCCGAGATAGAGCGGCAATTGCAGCCAGCGCGAGCTGAAGATGATGAGCGGCAGGGGCTTCATCGGGTCGTAGGCCACGGTGTCATGGGAACGGCCGCCAGGATGCGCCATGATGGTTTCTTCGTCCTTCGAATGCAGGATGCGGATAAGGTGCAGTGCAGCGCTAGATGGCGACAGAATCGCCGATGCGCAACCCGTTTGCCGATGGCTGGCGACGGCCCGGCGACAATCACGCGACGACTAAATTACGCCGATATTGCGAGCTAGTCTTCCATCAGGGCCGACGGATCGGTAAGTTCAGGTCCAATCGGGGACGAGGCGCAGGTCCGCACCCGGTGGAGAGCAAGGGAGTTTCGTCATGATCAAGTCTCTCGTCGTGGCGGCAGCGCTGGCCGGCGGAGCGGTGCTGGCAGCGCCTGCATCGGCGGCGCCGCTCAACGCCGCAGGCGCAGTCCAGGCGATGTCGCATGCCGGCAGCGATATGACGCAGACGGTGCAATGGCGCCGCTATGGCTACGGCCCGCGCTATTACGGCTACCGCCGCGGCCCGGCGGTCGGAGCCGGCATCGCCGCCGGCATCATCGGCGGGGCCCCGGCCGCCCGGGCCCTTGCCGCCCCCCCCCCCCCCCCCGGCTATTTTTAGCCCGCGCCCGGCTATGTCGCGCCCCCCCGTGGCTCTTCTCCCCCCCCGCCGCGCGCCCACGGCCCCCGCCCCCCC